>Ga0256407_10000092_pt1 | contig 223036 bp, 217 predicted proteins | sample RumenRJG_04DNA_FD_193489 | JGI IMG/M metagenome (GOLD analysis project Ga0256407, IMG submission 193489) | Bovine rumen microbial communities from Lethbridge, Alberta, Canada - RJG_04 | ecosystem: Host-associated > Mammals > Digestive system > Stomach > Rumen | place: Canada: Alberta...
GATTGAATTTGTTAATGCTCCGTCTTGGAAAGTGTAAACAGTCTTTGTATAATCAGCAACTGATGGTGGTACAGGTACTTGCATGCCTAACAACTGATTGTAATAGTTTGCAGATTGGTTAGACAATGTAGTACGTTGCTGGTTTATCTGTTGGCCTTCATATTCAACATTTGTTTTCCTTGCAGTCAGTCCTAAGAACCGTGCCTGCGAAGCCGCCATACCCATGACTGAGTTCCCTTTCGATTTCGTTTCCTTATGCCATGCATGTCGGCAACATGGTTTTAATTCTTTAATTTTTTATTTTATTTTGTTTACATTTCGTTACAAATGCGACGGAAAAGTAAGTATATTAACAAAAAAAGAAGCTAAATGTTAGCTTCTTTTTTTATTTGCAAATTATTTATATTAAACTATTTAATATTCGAGAATGTCCAAGCATCAAATGTCGGAGTTTCAGAAATCTTCATTTCTTTCTTTTCGTCACCTGTTGTTGAATCATTATGAGCGATTGGTTTATACAATCTGTTGTAGTATTCAATAACCATTCTGTCAGAATTGAAGTAAGCTTCAGATGTTCTTATTGCTTGTCTCATTAATCTTGCCCATTCTTGTTTGTTTTCATAGTATGTCGGAATGATTTCATTTTCTATTATATTCATTACGCATTCATGGTCTTTCCAATGACGTTCTTCCCAAGGCATTTCATCATCAAGGCCTTCGTATTCAACAGTATAGCCGTTAATTCCGTTGAATGTACCTTCTACAGTCCAACCGTCATAGATTGACAAGTGCAACGCACCATTCATATTTGCTGACATACCGGATGTTCCTGAAGCTTCAAAAGGTCTTAGAGGTGTATTTAACCAAATATCAGAACCTCTTTTTAACATACCTGACAATTCAAGCTCATAACCCGGTAATACGACAACGTTTTTGAGGCTGTGTGAACGGTTAAGAAGTTTGTTAAACATTTCTTTACCCATAACATCATCAGGATGGAATTTACCGGCAAATATAATTTGAATTTTGTTTGCATTAAGTAATTTTTCAATTCTATCTTTGTCCATCAATATTAACCAAGCACGTTTGTAATCTGCAAATCTTCTTGCCCAAGTAATTGTTAATACATTAGGATCAAATCTTTTACCTGCCACATTTGCAACATATTCAAATAATTCAGCTTTCATTTCACGTTTTGCAGATAGCAAATCATAAGATGTCTGAGCATTTTTAATACGGTCATCCTGCCAGTAATGCAAATTTACAGCATTTGTAATGGCTCTGATAGGACATCTGCCTTCAACCCATTCCCACATTTTGTTTGCAACAAGACCATGAAGTTGAGATACTGCATTTGCAATTCTTGACATTCTAAGTGCTGCAACTGTTAATGAGAAGTTTTCACCGCCCAATTGAACTGCTGTATCACGAGATGCACCTGCGAAGAAACCTCCTTCAATCAAAGTATCAACCCAATGAACTTCATTTCCTGCAGCTACAGGTGTGTGAGTTGTAAATACGGTTCTTTTCTTAACTTCATTAAGATCTCCGTTATATTGTCTCAAAAGCTCAAATGCAGCAGGAAGTGCATGACCTTCATTCATATGAATAACATCAAAATTATAGCCGACAGCTTGCAAGATTCTTACACCGGCGATACCCAGTACAGTTTCTTGAGCAATTCTTATTCTTTCATTTCCGTCATAAAGTTTGTGAGAAATGCTTTTAGCCCAATCGCTATTACCTTCAATATCAGTTGTCAAAAGATAAACAGGGCATGTGCCGAACAAGTCCGGTTCAACAAGGTAAGCTTTTACTTTAACCTTTTCGCCAAATATGTCTACTTCTGTAGAAACACCGATATCTTTTAAGAAATCGTAATACTTTCTTATATATGCAACTTCAACTTGGCCGTCATGCGCAATACGTTGATCATAATATCCGTATGACCAAAGCATTGTAACCCCGACCATTGGCATTTGCAAATAACCGGCAGATAACATATGTGATCCTGCCAAAAATCCTAAACCGCCTGAGTATGTCTTTAAAGACTGATCCATTGCGATTTCCATTGAAAAATATGCAACATTTGGTAATGACATATTAACCTTCCTTTTTATAATACTAACTAAAAACCGACCCATATTTAGGGGCATATTTATATTCTACCATAAAATTGATATAGTCAAACTATTTACATTAACTTAATATTTAAAAGCTGTTTTATCTAATTTTTCAATAAATTTTCTCAAAGCTATTTTTACATGTGAGTATGTAAGTCCGCCCTGCATGTATGCTGTGTATGGAGGCCTTAACGGGCCATCAGCTGATAATTCAATTGTCGAGCCTTCTATAAAAGTTCCGCCTGCCATTATAATTTTGTCTTCGTATCCCGGAACATATTCGGGTATTGGAGTTACATATCCGTTTACAGGCGATAACGCCTGAATTGTTTGGCAAAACTTTTCTAAATGTTCTGCAGATCCAAAAGTAATATTTTGAATAATATCCGTTCTCTTTTCGTTGAATTTGGGAGCGCTGTCAAATCCTAAATCTTCAAAGATTTTTGCTGCAAGAACAGCTCCTTTTACGGCATCACATACAACTGACGGAGCCATAAAAAGTCCCTGAAATATTAGTCTGTGCTGGTTAAACATTGCCCCGCCTTCAGAACCGATTCCGGGTGCAGTTAAACGATTTGCTGTTTTGTCAACATATTTTGCTTTACCTGCAACATAGCCGCCGGCTTCAACAATTCCGCCGCCTGCATTTTTTATTAAAGAACCTGCCATTAAATCAGCACCAACCTCAAGCGGTTCTTTTGTATCTACAAATTCTCCGTAACAATTATCTACAAAGCATATACAGTCAGGATTTTTTGCTTTTACGATACTGCAAATTTTTTCAATTGTATCAATTGTCAAAGATTTTCGAGTTGAATATCCTTTTGACCTTTGAATTAAAACCATTGTAACAGTTTTATCAATTTTATTTTCCAATGCTTCAAAATCAATGTCTGAATTATTTTTTAAAGGTACTTCATCGTATAGTATGCCGTGACCGATAAGTGAATCTTCTTTTGTTTCCTCATCCCCTGCAGTTCCGATTACTTCCTGCATTGTATCATATGGAGTTCCTGCAACAGAAACCAATTTGTCGCCGTATTTTAAATTTCCGAACAGACAGCAAGCAAGGGTGTGTGTGCCTGAAGCAAAATGTATTCTTGCAATAGCTTTTTCTGCTTTGAACACATCTGCAAATACTTTGTCCAACACTTCTCTACCAAGATCGTCATGTCCATAACCTGAAACTGTATAAAAATGTTCGGGAGCAACTTTATTTTCAATAAAGGCATTTAAAACTTTTTCCTGATTAAAATCTCTTATATCTTCTATTATTTCAAATTCTTTAACTAAACTTTTTTCGGTTTGTTTTATGTAATCTTTGCTATTCATATTAAATATAATATTATAACTAAAAATAATAATCAATTGTGCAGATAATATAGGTATTGTCTTTGGTTTTACAAATTTTATTATTGTATATATGTATCAAATTATATTGTTATTTTTATTATTGACATTTCCTGCTATGGCTTCAGATTATAACTTATATAAGCCGAATAATTATTCTGTAAAAAATCTGGATTTAAGCGAGCGTATTCTTTTTATTTTAGATTATTCAAACAGTATGAATGAATATCTTGACGGTAAAAGAAAAGTCGAACTCATGATAGATACGATGCGCTCAATTCTGCCTAAATTAGATCCGTCTGTGTCTGTAGGACTTAGGGTGTATGGGCACAGAATGGGGTTCACCCCGATTGATTCCTGTAGAGCTTCGTCGTTGATAGAACCAATATCATCAAATAATATGCAAAATATAAATATTTCACTTTCCAAATTATCACCAAGAGGTATGACTCCAATTACATATTCGCTTAAGCAAGCCGTAAGAAAAGACTTTTTAGGGTTTAATGGTAAAAAGCATATTATTCTGTTAACAGATGGCGGCGAAAACTGTGATGAAAGTCCATGTAAATATGTTATGGAACTTATTAAAATACGCAAAGATATAATTATTGATGTAATTGCTTTTGATATTGATAATGAAGATGATTTGTCACAGTTAGAATGCACATCACTTGTTACAAATGGAAAATTTTATAATGCGCAAACCGCAGCAGAACTTGTGAAGAGTTTAAATAACAGTGTTAATACAATTAAAAATGTAGAAGCAAAAATTTTTAAAAATTAAAAATTGCAATTGCTGTCAGCAGAATCAATCTTTCCGTCATAGTCGTTATCAACTCCGTCAAAACAAGAACCTATTGAAGATTTACCTTCAGGTGCCGGATTATACTTCAAATATCTTTCAGGAATTTTGTTCCAATAATAAATGAAAAAGTCTTTATAATATTTTGCAAACCTTTGATTTTCTATTATCAATGAATTTTCGTCATTATGATTTTCTCCGCTGTTTGAAAAATTTGCAGAGCCTACTACGATATATTTGTCATCAATAATTATTGATTTTGAATGAATTTTACCGGCATAGTTTTCTATTTTTACAGGTATTTTCTCAGTTCGAAGTAATTTAATCTTGCTGTTTCTTGAATTAGGGTTTGTTGCGTCTGATATAATTTTTACATCTACCCCCCTTTGTTTTGCTTTTATCAAGGCTTGTGCAAAACCGTTGTGAGTGATTGTAAAAGCCGGTACATAAATATATGTTTGTGCATTGTTGATCAATGGTATAATGTGCTTTGTAATAATTTTGTCTGTTGGTGAAAATAAAGGGGTAATTTTTGTATTATTAATAATTATTGTCTTTGTATTGTTTTTAGCCTTATTATTTTTAAATTTTCCGGATAGCATTTGAGAAAATTCTTCTTGATATATTTTTGCAAGTTCTTTTGATTTGATATAAACGATGCTGTTTGCGTTAAATCCTGAAAAACCGGTATTTGAAAAATTCATTGAACCTGTAATAACACTTTCGTTATCAAAAATCATAAATTTATCATGCATAAGAGCTTCAGAATTGTCATGCCTGCTGTCATCTGCAATTTTTACTATATCTTTAGTTTCAGGATAATAATCTTTGCGAGCGTAATTATACACAATTCTTATTTTTACTCCGCGAGATTTTGCTTTAATAAGTTCATCATATAAGTTCGGAACATTGTTCCAACCGTACAAGGCAATATCAATTGATTTTTTTGAATTTGATATTTCGTTCAAAATAGTCCGACAGATTAAAGTCTCGCATTTATTATCGGGTTTTAATTTTAATGTTGAATCAGTGAGAAAAAGTTTGATATATCCGTCGGAAATTACTGACGGAAATGTCTTATCATGCGGTTTATCTTTGTTTTTATTTTGAATATGGCATAATTTACAAGGTACAGCATCAGATACAAATCTTTCGGGTAATATTATTGCATCATGCGCAACAAGTCCGTATTCACAAGTTAATTTATGATATTTGTTGCTTTTGTGATTTAGTATGACAAGATTTAATTTTCTTGCATTTTCAAGTTTATCCGAAAAGTTTTTATTAATCCTTCCATTTGGTATTCCGTAACCTGAATTTATAAGTTGGTTTTTGTAAGAGCTGTTGTTTATTATTATGTCAGCATAAGAACAATTTTTGCCTGTTTTATGTAAATTTTTAATATTTACTTTTTTATCTGAAAGAGTATTATCAGCAAATATATCAGATAAATATCCGATTTTAATGGCATCTTCTTTAGATAAATTATATTTTTTGCACAAGTCTGTTTGAACAGCATTTAAATCTGCGGTAAAAGTGTCAACATCAGGAATACAAATTGTTTCATTAAAATCGACTTTGCCGTTTTTGTTCAAATCAACCTGTATTGTGGAAGCATTTGTAATACTCAAAACAGGAACTGTTGATTTTCGAAATGTATCAAACAGACAAAATACGATAAATATTAGAATAATAGATGTTATGCTTAAAAATTTTTTCATTATCCGTAGTGTGTTTATTTTGAAGCCGAAATGTTTTTATAATTAGTAAGCTCAAAACCCATTCTTTCAATTTTATCTCGAAGTTCTTTATTCTGTGTTATAAGAAATTCGGTGTAGTGCTGATCTCTTTTGCCTGTTGCATATTTACACGGATGAATTAATGCTTCGGCAAGACAATTTTCATCAAGAGTCTTAAGACCGTATTCTATAGCCATATCATCCATCATTCCGGTATAACCGACACCAATCAAATAATCATTTGTAATAAGACCGTATTCCTTTACGACAGGTTTATTTATTCCTGTAAAGTAATTTAATAAAATGATTTTTAAGATATTAGGCGGATACTTTAAAGAAATATGTTTTTTTATTGACGGAATAAAATACATTTCCTCAGCCTGAGTTCTTATACAGGGAATCTTATATTCTTTTGCTAGTTTTGCAGTTATTTTAAAAATATTTGGAATAGCATGTGTGTGAACGTGTGAATCTATGTGGTCTATTCTTGTGTAATTCATGACTGTTTCGATTTGTGTTCGAAACTCAAATTCAACTTGTTTTAAAAATTCATCGTTATTAGATTTTAAAATAAGTTGCAGGTAACCGTTATTAAATTTTCCCTTCTTGTTTGTCAGCAAAGGAGCTTTAGTTAATGATTTACCTTCAATAATATTTAAATGAACGCCAATGCCTAAGTTTGGACATTCCGGTATAATCTCGTTTACTGCAGCATTAAAAGCTTTTCCGTTGGCACATAGGCTTGCGCTTGTCAAGCATCCGTTGTGATATCCATCCAATACTGCTCTGTTGTAAGCTTTGGACATCCCGAAATCATCCGCGTTTAATATAAATTTTTTATTTTCCATAACCTTGCCTTAATTTTTAATCTATTATAATATACATATATAGATTTTGGCAAATTAGTAAAAATAAGAGGAGCGATATGGATATTCCGCAGCTTGCAATAATTATACCGTGCTATAACGAAGAATTATGTATAGCAAAAACTGTTGAACAATTGTTTGTGGTTATTGATACTTTAATTAATAAAAATAAGATTAAAGATACGAGTTATATTTATTTGATTGATGATGGTTCAAAAGATGATACTTGGAAAATTATAGAAGAACTACACAATTCTGATTCAAGGGTGAAGGGTTTAAAGTTTATAACAAATTTTGGAAACCAAAAGGCAATTATTGCTGGACTTGAAGGTGTAAGGGATATCGGATGTGATTGTGTTGTTTCAATAGATGCTGATTTACAGCAGGATGAATGGGCAATTGAAAAATTTGTCGATGAATATATGAAAGGTGCGGATATTGTTTCCGGAATAAGAAATAACAGAAAAACTGATTCCTTCTTCAAAAAGTCAACTGCTCTTATGTTTTACAAAACGATGAATATTTTGGGGGCAAAAATTCCTCCAAACCATTCTGATTACAGGCTTGTAAGCAAAAGAGCTCTTGAAATTTTAAAGCTATATCCTGAAAAATCTTTATTTTTGCGCGGATTTTTTAATGAAGTAGGTTTAAAAACTGCTTATGTTAATTTTGATGTGAAACCAAGAATGGCAGGAGAGTCAAAATTCAACTTTATGTCTTTAATGGCACTGGCATTGAACGGTATAACATCATATAGTGTAGTACCCTTGAGACTCGTTGCTGTATTAGGCTTTATAATGGCGTTGTTTGGTTTTGCTGCAGGTGTTGAAACGGTCATAGAAAAGCTGGTTTGGAATACATCTCCAAACGGCTGGGCAACTTCAATTATTTTGTCTTGCGTATTTGGCGGAACTCAGCTTTTTTGTTTGGGTTTGATAGGGGAATATGTCGGACAAGTATTTAGAGAAGTAAAAGCAAGACCGAGATATTTAAAAGATATAGAATTGAAATAAAAAAGCCGTGCCACTGTCTATCGAATTAGATAAGCATATTTTCAAATATATGTATCTCTTTTTAAACATATGACACCCGAAAAGGTTATCTTAGTGCTGCTATGTTTCCATCCTGACACGGTTCGATATTTTTCGCCACCATAAATTTAAACGTCAACAATAAATATATTTTCCAAAGTACCTACCACACCCTCACAACAGGCTCTGCACCCTGCGTTAACTTCAGGTCAAGGGATTGCAATTCCCCGTGGAGCACGGCTAATTTGATTATAGCATGAACATATTTATATGATATAATCTTTTTATGAAAAGAGCTGTTGTTTTTGCACATTTCGATAAAGATAATATTGTTGATGATTATGTTGTTTATTATTTAAAAGCTTTAAAAAATGCTGGTACAGACATTGTTTTTGTTTCTTGTAACCCTATAAATAACAAAGAAGTAATTTCTGATTTTGTAATAAATATTATTGATGAACAGCATGACGAATATGATTTTGGTTCTTACAAGAGAGGATACTTTTATTTAAAGGATTGTCTTAATAAATATGATGAGCTATTATTTGTGAATGACAGCTGTTTTGGCCCTTTTTATTCATTGGATATTGTTTTTGAACAAATGGAAAAAGAAAACTGTGATTTTTGGGGAATTACAAAAAATTTGTACGCTTGTAAAGATAAATCAAAAAAAACAAGCAGAATGCGCCCTCACATTCAAAGTTATTTTATTGCTTTAAAAAAATGTGTGTTTATGTCGGAAATATTTGATGATTTTATGAAATCTATTCAACATGAAGAAGATAAGTTTAAAATTATTACTAAATATGAAATCGGTTTAACCCAAAAACTTATTGAATCCGGTTATTCTTATAAAACTTATATTACAGCTTATGAAAAGATAGATAATTCACCGATATTAAAATGGTATCAGTTGATATTAAAGTATAAAATGCCATTTATGAAGTGTTCACTTGCCAGATTAAAAAATAATATGGTTGCAACAGTTGCAGGTTATGATGATGTAATTTGCAAAGTTTCATGTTACCCTATCAAGCTTATAGAAAATAACGCATTAAGGTATGGAGTTGAGTTAAAGCATTATTCGCCGGCATCAATCTTTATAAAACGTATGGCTTATAATACAGCATTATTTTTACCTAATTTTGTACGCAAAACGCTTGTTTTTCTTGCCGGTTTTGCTTTAAAACATTTGAAAGATTGAGTTATGCTTTTGCGATAAGTACAGGTAAATTGCTCAAATAAATAGGTAGAGAAGTTGATTCGGTAGTCCAAGCAAACCAAATTACACCTGGTGAATTTTTTGGCGTTATTTGTGTTATTAGTTCGTCAGTTTTTGAGTGGTTAGGCTTTGCAATTCTTAATCTGGTAAAATCTTCAAATTTACCAAGTGAAATAACAGTGTATTTGCCTGTCTGCTTATATTTTTCTTTTGCTTTTTCAACTTCTGTATAAAATTTATTAATTAGTTCCTTTTTTAGTAATCTTCTTGTGTATTGATGTCCGTCTTTTTCTGCATGTAAAGGCTGTTTTAGAACAACTGTATCTATTTCTAACTTATCAAAGTGTTCTTTTAATGCATCATTAATTTTTCTCAAAACATATTTATCGTCACCTGTTATGATTAATCCTGTTTTATACTTTTTTGATTTAACTATCTTGTTGTCACCCAAATCTGCAGCTTTTATCGGATAAATAAATTGAGATTTAATCAAATCAATAACATCGTCGTGTTCTTTTATTTTGTTTAAGCCATTTGAAAGATTAGGTACTTCAACTATATTTCTGTGAAATTTTTGTTTGCTTCCAAGATTGTATAAAGCAATCATAACCGCAGAAACTGCAATAGCTGCTGTTGCCAGAGTATATTGTTTCAATAATTTGTTATTGTCCTGTTTTTGTTTCAAAGGTTTATTGTATAAAAAATTATTGTCGTAATTATCGACAATTTTTCCTGAAGTAAAACTTATTGAGACCGGTAATACTTTCATAGTATTATTCTAAATCTCATAAATATAAATTTTGCTCTTTTGTGAAGAAAAGTTAATTTAAATTTAGCCTATTGGATAATGTACATTTTTTATAAGTCATTTAAATAATATATAGAAAGGAAATATTGTGGATAAATTAGACTTATATAAATGTGAAACTTGCGGAAATGTTGTAGAAGTTTTAGTCAATGGCGGTGGTGAACTTTATTGTTGCGGGAAACCAATGGTAAAGGTGGAAGCTCAATCCCTTGAAAATTCTATAGAGGAAAAACATGTACCAATATTTATTGACAAAGATGAATATACAACTGAAATTCGAGTGGGCGAAGTTCTTCATCCTATGACAAAAGAACATCATATTGTCTTTATTCAGGCAATTTCTTCTGATAAAAATTATTCAACTATAAAATTTTTAGCAGTTGATGAAGAACCAAAATTTTTGTTGCAAGGCAATAAAAAATATTCTTATGCAAGAGAATTTTGTAATATACACGGTTTGTGGGAGGGAAATAATAATGATTAACGAGAAGGTGTTAGATGTACTTAATTCACAAATTAACAAAGAATTTTATTCAGCTTATTTATATCTTGCAATGTCTGCTCATTTTGACAAAATTGGTCTTTATGGCTTTTCTAACTGGACTAAGGTGCAGGCAAAAGAGGAAGTTGATCACGGAATGATTCTGTTTGACTATATTGTAGATAGAGATGGTAAAGTAAAACTCGAACAAATTGATGTTCCTGAATGCGACTTTGGTACGCCAATTCAGGTATTTGAAAAAATATTAGAACATGAAAAATATGTAACTGAGAGTATAAATTGTGTCGCATCAATGAGTGATGATGAATGTGATTTGGCAACAAGGCAGTTTATCGATTGGTATATATCTGAACAGGTAGAAGAAGAAGCTAATGCAAGAAATGTTATCAAAAAGTTGAAAATGTTTGGTGATGACAAATCTGCACTTTACAACCTCGATAAGGAATATAAAGATAGAGAGTATAAACCTCATAATTATAACAATTTATAGTTAAGACAAAATTTGCAGGAAGTAGATATCATATATCTGCTTCCTTTTGGTTTTATTGCAATTTTGTAATGAATTTGTTTGTTTTTAAAAAATAATTTATCATATAAATATGAGCAAAATTGTTGTAGTAGATGATGAAAAAATGGTTACATCAGCTTTTAAAGCTCTTTTTAAAGTTGAGGGCTATTCTGATGTCCATATGTTCAATAGTCCTGTTGAGGCTTTAGAATTCTTGAAGTCTGAAGCTCCGGATTTAATAATTTCAGATTTTATAATGCCTGATATGAATGGCTTGGAGTTTTTAACCGAAGCAAAAAAACTTTATCCTGAAGTAAGTATGATTCTTCTGACAGGTTATGCAGATAAAGAAAACGCTATTAAAGCAATAAACGAAATTGGTTTGTATAAGTATATAGAAAAGCCTTGGGATAATGATGATTTGCTTGTGAATATAAAAAACGGTATTGAAAGAAGTCATTTGTTAGAAAATTTAAGAAATAAGATTAGTGAACTTGAAGTTGCAAAAAAAGAATTACAAAGGTATTCTACGGATTTAGAAAGGCTTGTTGCCGAAAGAACTGCAGATCTGTCAGAGGCAAACAGCAAATTAACAGGAATTTTTAATAATTGCGCAGACGGTATTATAATACTTGATTCTCAGGGTAACATAATTCAGGTTAATCCAGCATGTGAAAATTTGGTGGGACTTTCGGAAAATTCGCTTTGTAATAAAAAATTTCAAGAGATTGCGTATTCAAAAGCAAAGGACTCGAATTCATCAAAGGACAATGAATCAGGCAGTATTTTCGGATTGAGTGATGATAATTCCGAAGTGTTGTTGAGAGATTATTATGTTGTTAATTCTCTAAGCGGCAAGCATACTCCTGTTGAAATTAGCTTTGCGATAATATCAAATGATGATTCAAAGCGTGCTAATAAATTTGTAGGTGTAATAAGAGATGTCAGTGCGCAAAAGGAAGCTGAACGTTTGAGAGATGATTTTATTGCAACATTGACTCATGATATGAGAACACCGTTGCTGGCTGCTATTCAGACATTAAAGTTCTTTTTGGACGGTGCAATCGGTTCTGTTGATGAAAAACAAAAAGTCTTATTATCAACAATGTTGCAAAGTAATGAGGATTTATTAGGTTTGGTAAATGCTCTGCTTGAAGTTTACAGATTTGAAAGCGGCAAGTTGGAACTTTGCAAAACTGTGTTCCCGATTAAAGATTTGGTTGAACAGTGTTATAATGAGTTGTTACCTATTGCAAAAAATAAAGATATATCATTTAAGTCGGAATTTGAGCTAAATGATGAAAATATTCACATTAATGCTGATAGGGGAGAAATCAAGCGTGTAATAACAAATTTATGCGGTAATGCGCTTAATTATACAAATAAAAATGGCGAAGTTAAGATTCTTACCAAAATTCAGAACGGCGATTTAATATTTTCCGTAACTGACAACGGTAACGGCATTCCTAAAGATGATATCCCAAATTTATTTAAAAGGTTTTCACAGGGAACAACAAGAAAAAGGTCTACCGGAACAGGCTTAGGTTTGTATTTGTCACGTCAGATTATTGAAGCACACGGCGGAAAGATATGGGTTGACAGCAAACTTGATAAAGGGAGTGAGTTTTCTTTTTTACTAACTGATGTAGTTTCAGATTTTAAAGTTAATGAAAGACAGGTTGTTAATGGTTAAAAAAGTAAGAGTTCTTATAGTTGAAGATCACGATATGGCTCGTATGGGTTTGTCAGTTATTTTGAGCAACAGTGAGAGAATTGAAATTGCAGGTATGTGTGCTGACGGACTTGACGGTGTAAATAATGCGCTGACATTAAAGCCTGATGTCGTTATAATGGATATTGGTTTGCCATCTATTGACGGAATTGAAGCTACAAGAAATATAAAGTCAAAAAATCCTGATATAAAAGTATTGATGTATACTTCTCGTGAAGGTGATGATGATATATTTGATTCGTTTAAGGCCGGTGCTGACGGATATATTACAAAAGGTGCAACAGCAGAACATACTATAGCTGCGGTTTTGGCTGTGTCAGAGGGAGCAGCTTGGCTTGATCCGGCAATTGCGAAAGTTGTATTAACAAATGTAAGACGCAGTTCAAATGCAACTGATAAAAAGGGTGAAATAAATTATAAATTGGGTAAAAATCTTTATGGCTTAACAGAGAGAGAAATGGAAGTATTAGCTCTTATTGTTGACGGATATACTAATCCTCAAATTGCAGATAAGCTTTTTATTACAATCGCAACTACTAAAACTCATGTCCATAGTATTTTACAAAAATTATATGTAACAAGTCGTTCTAAAGCTGTATCTATGGCTATAAACGAGGGACTTGTATGATATATGCGCTTGTTGGCATTGCTGCGGCATTTTGTGCATGGATTCAATGGGGTGATGAAATCCCATTACCTCATCAGGATTACAATAAAAAAGTAGCAAAATACGAGTTAAATGTAAAAAAACAGGATGAAAAAGATAATTTTAAAAAGGCTGTTTTGAATAGACATCCCTCAGGCTATATGACTGTTGAGGAATATGAAATTCTTTCTGCACCAAAGGATCGTATGAAACAGGAAATAGAAATTCCAAAAGTTCCGATTCCTTCTGATATGCTTTATGTACCTCAGCCTGCTTATAAAATCGTTAGGTATAATAATCCTCCGGGCAGTCCGGAATTGACTTTGTACAATTCTTTTTATGAGCGACGTCAACAAAATGCTCAAGGTATTGTATCTCCGGATTTTACTAAATTAGTTTATTCATCAGTTTATTACTACCCAAATAGCGGTTCTACCGCATGTGATGTTTTCGTAATAAAACTGGATAAAGCAAAATCAAATATGGATAAAATATTGACAGCAAATGTTGTTCACAGGTATTCTGAACCTATTTTGTCTACAGATAAGGATAATGAGAATTATTATACGTTCAGAACGATTACTCCTGTTGATTTTTCTTCTGACGGATCAAAAATTTTATTAAAGGAAAAAATAGGCAATACAAAGGACGGTATTTGGAAGACAACTCCATTTGTTTATGACTTTAAAAATAATGTCTCATATAACCTGAAAGACGTAAGAGAGTCTATAAAATACTATTGGCAAGCAGCGAGAGAGATTAATCTTGATGATAAAAGATGGGATATTACTCCGTTAGGATTCAGCCAAAAAAATCCGGATTGGGTTATTGTAACTGCACTTGCATACACGGGTGAAAAACCGGTAAATCTCGGTACATGGGCTATAAGCTACACCGGTGAAGCTCCTCGACTTGTTTCGACTACAAATTCAACTTCAAATATAAGTATGAATGGTTATAAATTGATTAAATCAGGAGTAGAACCTGCAAATATTGTTAAAAGAGAGCAAAGAGAACAAAAACGTATTGATAAAAGTAATGCAAGACAGGCTAAAAAAGAAGATAAAGCGGAAGTTAAAGAACTTAAAAAATCATACAAAGCGAAAATAAAAGAATTAAACAATGAATATAAAGAATCGCAAAGAGATTACAATTTGAGAAAGAAAATTAACGGCTCAACAGAAGGTACTGATGCTGTTGAAAAGTACAAAGAGATTAAGCAGCAAGAAGCTATAAAAAAGCAAGAACAACTTGCAAAACAAAAAGAAAAAGAATTAAAAGCTCTTGAAAAACAAAAATTAAAAGAAGGAAAAAATAAAGAAAAATTAAAGCCTCAAAATCAAACTAATGCAAATGAGGAATCTGTAGAAAGTTCAGGAAATTAATTTTAATTTTTCCTGATGCGTTAATTTTTTGATACGAGCTTCTTCTTTCATTGCATCGGATTTATTGTCAAATTCTTTGCTATATACAATTTTTATCGGCTTATGAGCACGTGTGTATTTTGCACCTTTCCCTGTGAGGTGCTTTTGAAAACGTTTTTCCAGATTATCTGTATATCCGCAATATAAGCTGTTGTTGTCTGTGAGTAAAAGATATGTATAGTACATATATATACTTATAAACAAAATCGGCAGTTTTTATAACCGCCGATTAATGTATCTTTTTCTTTTTTCTCTATATTTTTATTAACAAACTGATGAAAAACCTCCGCTGCAACCGCAGGAACTGCATCCTCCGCCAAAATCACTGCCGCCAGAAAAAGAACAATCTCCGGCAGAGCCAAGTGTTGATATTGCATTAGAAAAACTGCTCAGAAATCCGCTATATGCGACACAATCACCGCAATCAGAATATAATGAATAATCTACAGAAAACGGATTACTTGAGAAAAATTCATCATATGTATTAACAGAAAATAAACTTTCGAAACAATTCATAGCCAGTGAACCTGCAGTTTCTACAGATTCTTTTGATGTTTTTGAACATAAAATGCCTTGCAATTTGTTTTCAGAATTATTGTTGGATAAAATTCCGTTCATAAAAGCTCCATATATCTCGTGTCTTACATATATATTAAAAACAGAAAAAATTTCCAATTTCAGCATGTTATATATTTGTTACATTGCTTTACAAAAATATCAATCGATTGGCTTATAAATATAAATAACAAGATTGATGTTTGGTAGTTTATAATATTGTATCTTGTATGTGTAGAGGAATAAGAGGATATGTTAAAAAAAATATTAGTATTTTTAGTTTTAATATTTGGGATGAGTGTATTTGCAGCTGATAATTTTTTGAACACAGTTGTAGTTGAAGAACATGACGGATATCCCTATATAGTCTTGAGAGCTGATGCTGTTTCAAAAATAAAGAAAAAAGCAGATGGCAATGACCGTCTGATTTTAACACTAAAAAATTTAAAAGCTGCACAAGATGTAAACACAATTTATAAAAATGTACTAGGTATAGATGGTTTAATTATACAAAAAGACGGTAATGATTTACAGCTATTTATCGAGGCAAAAGATATTTCCAGAGCAAATATTGTATTTGAAACTCCTAATTCAGCTCCGATTACTGTAAGTGACGATACAACGGATGGAAAATTTGCTTTGAGTATTATTTCTGCGATAGTGTTATTTTTGATAATTGCTTCCGCAAAAAATATAAATAATGATGAGCCGGTTCAAAAGGACATAACAGAGATAATTAAAGAACGAGAAAAGGCTTTGTATAAAAACTTTCAAAAAGAAGTTGCAACACTGCCAAGCATGAACTATAAACTTAAAAGCTACAGAAAACATGTTCTTAAAGGCGAAACAATAAGAAGCTATGAAAGTAGACTGTCAAAAATTTAAATTAGATTTTTTGATATTATATCTACAATTTGTTTTGCGGAAGTTCCGTTTCCGTATGGATTTTGGGCTTTTAAGCGGGTTTCGCTTTTATTTTTTGATAAAATCTTCTCACTATTTGAAATAATTTTATCAATATCAGCACCGACTAATATTGATACACCGGCATCAATTCCTTCTTGTCGTTCTGTTTCATATCTCATTACCAGTGTCGGACAGCCAAATGTAGGAGCTTCTTCCTGAATTCCGCCGGAATCTGTAAGTATTAGTTTTGCATTTTTCATCAGATATACTAAATTTGGGTAGTCCAAAGGTTCTGTCAGGAATATATTATTGTATGCCGACAATTTTGTATAAATTTTTTCTTTTACATTTGGATTCGGATGAACTGGGATAACAAATGTATGATCTGAATATTTTTCAGCCAAAATTTCAATTGCTTCTATGATTCTGTCAATTCTTTCGCCATGATTTTCACGTCTGTGAGCGGTAATGAGGACTAATTTGTCATCAATTTTAATATTATTTTTGTTAAAAAACTCCGCAGAACTTGCTATAGTTTCTTCAGAAAGACAAAATAAAGCATCTGTAACCGTGTTACCTACAACATAAATTTTGTTTTCATCAATGTTTTCAGCTAACAGAGCTTTTTTGTTCTTTTCAGTTGGCGCAAAGTTAATATCTGCAACCCTTGTTGTCATTTGACGCATAACTTCTTCAGGAAAAGGTTCATAAATATCATATGAGCGTAGTCCTGCTTCTACATGATATACGGGAATTTTGTTATAAAAACTGGCAAGAGATCCGCAGAGAACGGTCATAGTGTCTCCTTGAACAATAGTTGCATCTATTTGGTAAGATTTATAAACTTCATTTAGAGCTGTTAATATTCTTGCTTGAATTTCAATCAATGACTGATTGGGGCGCATGCAATCCAAATTTATATCCGCATTTAGTCCAAAGTACTTAAGAGTTTGATTTGATAACTCTTTTTGCTGCTCTGTGTTGCAAATTATTACATTATATTTATTCGGATATTTTTTTAGCTCCAGTATAACAGGAGCAAGTTTTATAACTTCCGGTCTTGTGCCGAATACAAATAAGATATTTTTCATAGTTTTATATTAGCATAAAAAGTTGAAAGGTTGAATAGTTGAAAAGTTGATTTTCAACCTTCAACTATTCAACTATAAATTATTCTTCTGCCCTATTGCCTTCATGATTTATTACCTTTAAAATGTATAAAAAGGAGGTTATATGCTTGAATTATATGTAATGGACTCTTGCCCTTATTGCAGAAAAGTCATGGATTATTTGAATGAACACAACATTAATTTTCAAAAAAAAGAAATAGGGAATTCAGAAAATCACAGAAAACTTCTTGAATTGGGCGGGGTGGATCAGGTTCCGTTTATGGTTGATGAAAATACAAAAATGTATGAGTCATCGGATATAATTGATTATATAAATCAAAATTATTTATAGCAAAAAGAGGAATTCACTATTGAATTCCTCTTTTTATATTATTAAACTGATATATTAATATCTGTAATGAGCAAACGCTTTATTAGCTTCAGCCATTTTGTGAGTGTCTTCACGTTTTTTACAAGCTGCGCCTGAACCGTTTGAAGCATCAATCAACTCATTAGTTAATTTGTCGATGAATGATTTTCCGCCACGTTTTTTAGCAGCTTCAATTAACCAAGATGAAGCAAGTGCAAAACCTCTGTCTGCTTTTACTTCGATAGGTACTTGATAAGTAGAACCACCGATACGTCTTGCTTTTACTTCTAATAGAGGAGTTGCATTTGTCATAGCTTTTTGGAATGTTTCTAAAGGTTTTTCGCCAGTTCTTTCTTCTAATTTAGATAATGTTGCATAGAAGATTTTTTCAGCTAATGACTTTTTGCCGCGTCTCATTATTCTGTTAATAAATTTTGATATATCTACACTGTTGTAAACCGGATCTGCTGCCGGAATACGTCTTGCAGGTTTAGAACGTCTTGACATTACTTCTTACCTCCTTTTTTATCTCTTTTAGCACCATATTTAGATCTTGATTGTGCACGATTTGCAACACCTGCAGTATCTAATGTGCCTCTAACGATGTGGTAACGAACACCCGGAAGATCTTTAACCCTTCCGCCTCTGATAAGAACTACACTGTGTTCTTGAAGGTTGTGGCCGATACCCGGAATGTATGAAGTAACTTCAAATCCGTTTGTTAATCTTACTCTGGCTACTTTTCTAAGAGCTGAGTTAGGTTTTTTAGGGGTAGTTGTATAAACCCTTGTGCATACTCCACGTCTTTGAGGACAATCCATCAAAGCCGGAGATTTTGTTTTGTCTGTAAGCTTTTTACGTTCTTGGCGAACAAGCTGATTAATTGTAGGCATTCTTTTCTCCTTTTTTTATTCTACCTTGTAAAGATTATAGCCTAAAACCCTTACGCATTCTGACTATAACCGGAACTGCCGAATGCCGCTAAACATAAAGCGCCACCCCTACGTTCCTGCTTTACCGTACATATTGAAACTTTCTGCACAAAAATTTCGACAAGTGTACCTTATCATTTAACAATACAAAATACCGAAAGTCAAGCAATAAAAGAAACTATAAGTTAAAGTCGCCATTTTTCTTAATATGTTCAACCAATCCGCCATCATTAAGCATTTTTATCATAACCGGCGGTAACGGTTCTATTTGAACTATAGTGCCGTTTGTAAGGTTTTTTAGTACCCCGTTTTCTATATCTAAATCCAAATCATCTCCTGCATCTATAGAATCCGTATCGCACTCAATAGCTAACAAACCAATATTTATTGCATTTCTGTAAAATATTCTTGCAAATGATTTGGCAATAACAGCACCAACGCCTGCAATTTTTATAATTTGCGGAGCGTGTTCCCGAGAAGAACCAAGCCCAAAATTTGAACCTGCAACAACAAAGTCACCTTTTTTCATTTTTGATGCAAATTCAGGATCCGCATCTTCTAATACGTGTTTTGCAAATTCCGGTAAATTTGAACGCAAATGAAACAATCTGCCGGGTGCTATATGGTCTGTAGAAATATTATCCCCAAATTTAAAAGCTTTTCCTCTCATGCATGACTCCTTTTTAATTTAATGCTATAATATCACAAAAAGGAATATTAATTATGTATTTTGACAGAAAATGTAAAATAACTTTCATATGTAATGGTTCGACTATATATAGCGAGGACGGCAGACTTACTGATTCTGAAAAATATCCGCCCTTAAGTGACTCCGGGCAAAATGAAATAGAAAAAATATGCGAGTTTTTGAAAAAACGCGGCGTAAAAAATGACAGGATTTATTCTTCACCCGCAACGCGCTCTACACAATCGGCAGAAATGGTTTCAAAATTATTTAAGCAGGATTTTGAAATAATAGAAGACTTACGTCCAAGAAAATGCGGAAGTTTCAATGGCATGACATTTGAACAAGTGTATCAGAAATATCCGGAAGAACTTATCAAATTGGTAAAACATCCAGAAATACCTACTCCTGACGATGCTGAATCTGTTTCGGATTTTATAAAAAGAGTAAAATCATCTATAACAGCTGTTATTGATAAAAATATCGGCAGTCGAATAATTATAGTTACTCATAGAGATATAATAAAGGCTGCTATTTGTGCTGCTTTAGAATTGCCTGACAGCGCAATGCACAGAATCTATATAAAATCTGGCAGCGCAACACAAATAAGCTATTATGATGATTGGGCAAGTCTTGTTTATTGTGATTATAAACCGCTATAGGAAATAAGCCTTTTATTTTCGCTTATTAAAAAATCTTTTCCGGGTTGTACTTCAATAAAATCCCAAGCAAATTTTTTGTCATAAGCAAAGTTTTCATAAGCAAAATAGTCAGTATCTATTCCAAATTTTTTTGCGGCAGATTTGAATGCTCCAAGCTTTCCACCTTGTTTGTATACTTCAACAAGAAAATCTGTCAAGCTTTCGTCCCCTCTTGAGAGAACGGCTTGCCAATAGTCCCATTTTATGCTTGAAACAGAGATTTGTACTCCTATTTTATGCATTTCTTTTTGTAAATATTCACTTTTCTTTTCTAATGACTTTGTATTTTCTCTGCCAAACCACTGAAATGGTGTGTGCGGCTTTGGGACAAAGCTTGAAAATCCAAAGGATATATCCAAGCCCTTGTTATCATTTTTAAATTTTTTTGTTAAATTTATAATTGCATCCAAATCTTCCTTTGTCTCAGTAGGAATTCCAAACATACCATAAAATTTTATACCTTTAAGTCCGTTATCTTTTACGATTTTTACAGCATTATAAATTTTTTCTTCCGGTAAATTTTTGTTGATAACACGTCTTAATCTTTCACTTCCGGCTTCTATTGCTAATGTCAAATTATTTTGCCCTGAAAGTTTTAGAGTTTTAATCACATCAGGAGTAATTGCATCTACCCTAAGTGATGAAAAGTTCATTTCAATATTTTGACCGTTTTCTATCTTTTTTGAAATATAATTGCATATTTCATGAAATTTTGGATGCGCGCTGACTTCAGCTCCTAACAGAGCAATTTTATTTGTATTTGCTAAGCCTAAATTTATTGCATTAATAAGTGTATCTTCAGGTACAGAACGTAGCGGCAAATTTAGGTATGATGCAAGGCAAAATCCGCATCTGTTTGCGCAGCCCCTTTCGGCTTCAATTATAAATGTATTTTTAAAAAAGGCTTCGTCACTTAATATTGGTGTATATATGCATTCAGTGAGTCTTTTTGTTATTTTTTTTACTTTTTTGGGGTATTTGGGGACATAAATTCCGTCAATTTCTGACAAAAGTTGTAAAATTTCATCTCGGGATTTATCCTTATTTTCTTTGCATGTTTTTATTGCATTAATATTTGTATCTTCCCCGTCGCCAATTATAAAAAAATCAAAAAAGTTTTTATACGGTTCAGGATTTGCAGTTACAACAGGTCCGCCAGCAAATATTAACGGATAATTTTCATCTCTGTCCACTGATTTTAACGGAATATTATATTTTTCCAACATTGAAAAAATTTCCAAAAAATCCATATCAAATGAAAAAGAAAAACCAAAAGCATCGACATCACTTGCTTTATAATAAGTATTTTTTGTGTCTGAGCAAATTCGTTCAGCAGAGATATCTTCACATTCATCTAAAACCTTGAACATCCACAAAAAACCTAAAGAAGACATTGCAAAAGAATAAATTCCGGGAAATCCCATCCAAACAACAAAATCATTTTCTTTTTTATTTATGGGTTTATATAAATATTTTTCTGTCATAAAAATATTTTAGCATAAGAGCGAAGATAATTAATTAGTATTAATAGATCCTGAGTCAAACTCAGAATGACATAATTTATAAAAATATTTTTAAACCTAAAATACCCTATTCTACGCACTTTTTAACAGAAATGTTACAAAATCTTAACATCATTTTTAAAAATAGGCAATTATTAATAAATATAATACTTTATATATTTACGAGGACAAAACACAAAGGATACAGACATGGGTTTCTTAATGGGCGCATACGGTAAATTAATGACCGGGAAGCTTGTCAGGGATATTCAATTCCAGATGATAGGCATCCAAAGTCGTTTGCGTCGAGTTACAAGAGAAATAGCTGATAAAACCAAAATGTATGAAGCGCAAGAACGCAACATGACAAATGCGATTAACATGCAAATGCAACAATCAATATATGGGCTTCAATATGGTCTTGGTATACCGGGTTACAACCCTGCTGCAGGTGGTGCAGGTTTAAACCAATATGGCGCAAACTTGGCTCAAATGGCAGCTACCGGATGTCTGAATTTTAACTCAATGGATAATAATAGTAAATGGGCATATTATTCTTCTTGTCAACAGGCAATTCAAATGAATTATGCAATAGCTCAAAATATGTGGAAAGATGCATTTGAAATGCAAAAAACAGCTGATTTACAAGCTCTTAAAGATTTGGAAGACTCATTACAACTTGAAAAAGATAATTTGGAATCACGACTCAAGATTGCACAACAAGAATACGAAGCATACAAACAAGAAGAAAAAGCAGATGCAAAAGGTATGGTTCCGGAATACACATCACAGGGTTAACGAATACAATAAATTATATAAACCAAAAAGGCTCGCTGATTGCGAGCCTTTTATGTTACTTTTAGCAAAATCAAATTATTTTACTCATTACTTATAACATGAGCACCTTGATTTTCAACTGGTAGCGTCATTATATCAACCTTAACATTGAGATCATTCCAGGTTTCTTTTACAATAGATTTAATTTTATCTAACCCGTTTTTCTTTGAAATTATAAGAATTGTAGGTCCTGCACCACTTAATACACAACCAAGAACATCTTCTTCGTGTTTCAAGTTGTACATAATTTGTTCTAAACCTGGTACGAGCTTCATGCGATAAGGCTGGTGTAACTTATCTTGAAGTGCCAACTTCATAAGTTCTTCATCTTTTTTAGTAACAGCTTGAACAAAGAATCCTAAACGTTTTGCATTAAATATAGCATCTTGCATAGGAACTTCTTTGGGCAAAACCGACCTTGATATATCTGTAGACAGTTCATAATCCGGAATACAAACTGTAATGGCCCATTCTTCAGGCCAATCTAATTTTGTATAAGCAATTCTGCCATCGTCCTCAAGAGAGCTTAAAACAAGACCGCCTACAATTGCCGGTGTAACATTATCAGGATGTCCTTCAACTTCAGTAGCAATTGATAACAATGCTACTTCATCGGCAGGTTTTCCTAACAATTCATTTGCTGCAAGCAAACCGCCTACAATAACCGAAGCACTGCTTCCCAAACCTCGAGCAACAGGAATTTGAGACTGAACAGTTATTTTTAATTCGCTTGGAGATTGTCCGATAGAGTTATATAAAAGTTCTACAGCTTTATATATAATGCTTGTTTCGTCGAGCGGAACGTGCTCTAATTTCAGGTCTTTTGAGACATTTTCATCTTTTATTGCATTTATTTCTATGCCTGTACCCGGTAAAACTGTTTCTTCAATAGTTATTGTATTATATATTGGCAGTGCCATGCCTAAACAGTCAAAACCTGCACCAATGTTAGCAGTTGTGGCAGGTACTTTTACGCTGATTTTCATATCATCCTCATACCCTTTATATTATATTCTCCCACAGGGTACACGGGAGTAAACATATTATACCAAAAATATCAAAAAATACCAAAAATGAAGTTATATAAAGAATTTGAGTTGTTTTGCGAGTATATTGTATAATAACGTCATTCTGAGGCGAAATATTCGAGATTCTTCTTCCCTCTCCTCAAAAGATTATAAATCTTTTTCGTCGGCAGAGTGCTCAGAATGACATAAGAGCTTAAGGAGCTATATAGTATGTATGAATTCTATCCGTATTACACTAACGACGGTTCTGTAGGGTTATACTCTAAAGAGGTGGGTGATATCTACCATTCAACATATGGCGCATTAACTGAAGCATATGAAAAATTCGTGCTTCCGTCAAACTTAAATGAAATTTTAAAAAATAAAAAAGAAATAAAACTTTTAGATATTTGTTTTGGAATTGGATATAATACAAAAGTTTTTATAAATGAAATTGTAAAAAATTACTATAACGACACGATAGGTTCTGATAATGTTATATATAACGATAAGGTATATGCCAATAACATAAATCATAAAATTTTTATACACGCAATAGATACAGATGAAATTTTATCTAAACTATCACCTTTTTTTATTACAAATAAAAAAAATTTCAAAAATTCTAATTTGCCATTTGAACAAGAAAAAATTTCAAAAATGTTGTCAAAAAAAACAAATGAAGATTACAAATTAGAAAAAGAAACGAAATATTTATTTTTTGAATTAATAAAAGATAAGTTAGATGATTCAATATTAGAATATTTAACTGATAAAAAATATTCAAAATATTTTGACAAAGATATCGCCAATTTAATGCACTTATATTTGTCAGAGAGTGATATTTATACCTCCTGTAATAGATTTATGCTATTCTTACATAATATATATTATAAGTATATATCTACAAGCCATAAAAACGCCTTGAAATACCTTAAATTGCACAATATTGATTTTCAGCTTGAAATTAACGATGCTAGGCGTTCTGTAAAAAATGATTCTGAAGTGTACGATCTTATATTTTTAGATGCTTTTACGCCAGTAAAGTGCCCTTGTTTGTGGACTATAGACTTTTTTAAAGAATTATATAACCGCTTGGACGAAGATGGAATGTTGCTAACATATTCTAATTCAGCTCTTGTTAGAAATGCATTAATTAATGCCGGTTTTTATGTCGGAAAAATATATTCTGATTTGTATAAAAAATATTCCGGTACTATTGCTGTAAAAAATAAAGCTCTAATAAAAAATGAGCTCTCAGAATACGATTTAGGGCTGATGAAAACAAAAGCAGGTATATTTTATCGTGATGAAAATTTATCTCTCGATAATGAGGCTATTATCTCGGCTCACAATTTGGAGGTAAAAAATTCAAATTTAATAAGCAGTTCGAAATTTATTAAACAGTATAATAGGGAGTGCAAAGATGAAAAAATATGATGTAGTTGTCGTCGGCGGCGGAACAGCCGGTTGTGCTGCAGCATACACAGCAGGTAAACTGGGGTTAAAGACTTTGATGATAGAAAAAAATATTCATTTGGGTGGATCTATTACTTCTGGTTTGGTTGTTCCTGCAATGTATTCCGGTGAAAATCTTATTAATAATGAATTTTATTGCGATTTAATTTCTGAAATGCGTTCCGTTGGAGGACAGATTACCTATCAAGATAACGCAGGCTGGCTAAATCCGGTGTTATTGAAAATTATATTAGATAAAATGATGAAAAATTCAAATGTTGATATTTTATTTAATGCAGTTGTGCATGATGTTGAGATAAAAAATTGTATTATAAAAAATTTAATTATAAACAGAAAAATATTATCGGCATATAACGATAAGTTACAAAACGACAATGAAGAATTATTTGAACCTATCGAGGCGAGATACGTAATCGACGCAACCGGAAATTGTGAAGTTGGAAAAATTTGCGGTTGCAATTTTTTAGAAAATAAAAACGAAATTCAACCGGTAAGTTTAAGATTTGTTCTATCAAATGTTAATTTAAATGCTTTTTCAAAATGGCTTTTAGAATTTGATAAGGACAGGGAAGTGTCTACTGTCGAGCATATAGATGGCAATATTCATTTGTCTACTGCGTATACTTGGGACAGCAACAGGCAATGGGCGCTTAAACCTATATTTGACAAGGCAGTAGCGGATGGAGTATTAAAAGATACAGACAGAAACTATTTCCAGATATTTACAATTGCCGGAATGCCTAATGCTGTGGCTTTTAACTGTCCAAGAATACCTGAAAACATAGATGCTCTTGATGTTTTAGAACGTTCAAAAGCTTTGATTCAAGCAAGAGAGGCTATCTACAGGCTTTTTATATTTTGCAAAAAATATCTTGCAGGTTTCGAAAATTCTTATATTTCAAATATAGCAGATGAGCTTGGTGTAAGGGTTTCAAGACGAATTAAGGGTAAATATATTTATACAATTGAGGATTTAAAATCGGGTAAAAAGTTTAATAATCCGGTATTGATATCAAAATACCCCGTTGATATTCATTCTGCTGACAAAAATTCATCGAGATTAGAAGTTGTTGATGAATACAGCTTACCTGTAGAATCTTTAATGTCTTACGATATTGAAAATTTATTTGTTGCAGGGCGCTGTATTTCTTGCGATTTTTTATCTCAAGGAGCATTAAGAATTCAGCCAAGTTGTTTTGCTATGGGTGAGGGTGTCGCAAAATATATTGAATCAATATTAAAATAGAAATTTATCTTTACAATTAGTGTATTTTTAACAATTTTAGTATAATAAATTTGTAACAAAATAAGGGAATTGTTAATTGGAAGAAAAAAGGCCAAACTGGACATCAAAATATGCTTTTATAGTCACTGCTGTCGGCTCAGCAGTAGGATTGGGTAATATATGGAGATTTCCATATATTATGGGGCAGAATGGCGGAGCCATTTTTCTAATTGTATATATTCTTTTAATATCAACAATTTGTTTTATTCCGCTTATGAACGAGTTGTATGTCGGGAAAATAACCAAAAAAGAGTGTGTCGGCGCTTATGAATCTATAAACAAAAATTTTAAGTTTTTAGGTGCTTTAAATCCGATAACCGGTATACTTATTGCATCTTTTTATTTTATAGTAGGCGGCTGGATTTTAAACTACATATTTATGAGTATTTTTAATACTCGTATAGAGAATTATGAAGCGTATTTTACTCAATTTATTCAACTTCCGGTTCAGTCTTGTGTGCTAACTCTTGTATTTTTATTCATTTGTGTATTTGTCACTGCAAGAGGAATAAAAAACGGAATAGAAAAAACAAATAAGGTTCTAATGCCTTTATTAGCGCTAATATTAATTTTTTTAGTTGTGGTTTCACTAAGACTTCCAAACGCTAATATCGGGATTGAATACATGTTTAAACCTGACTTTTCAAAATTAAATTCACACATGGTCTTAGCTGCGTTAGGACAGGCATTCTTTACTTTAAGCATAGGTATGGGGGCTTTATTAACATATGGAAGCTATATTAAAGAAGATAAAAATATTGTTAAATCTGTGTATACAATTATACTTTCAGATACAGCTTTTGCTATTTTAGCAGGATTTATGATATTTCCTGCAGTTTTTTCGTTTAATTTGGAACCAAGTTCGGGTGCAGGGCTTGTATTTGTTACGCTGCCAAAAATATTTTCACAAATTCCATGTGGAAATATAGTTTCGTTTCTGTTTTTTGTGTTATTATTTTGCGCAGCAATTACTTCGGGTATCAGCATTGTCGAAGGGCCTTGTGCTACTTTTATTGAAAGATTTAAAATATCCAGAGCAAAGTCTTGTTTTTTAATTTTTTTAATTATTTCGGCACTTGCAATACCGGCAACATTATCGCTTGGGATATTGAATAATGTACATATTCTTGACAAAAACATATTTGATTTTTTGGATTTTATAACATCAAATGTTATGCTGCCGCTTAATGCTTTGTTTCTGTGCCTGATTTCTGGCTGGTATATGAAAAGTTTTGGTAAAAATATAATTAAAAATAAATTTTTTGCTGCTTGTTTTGATTTCGGACTGAAATTTATAGTTCCTATTGCATTGATAAGTCTTATTATAATAGGTTTAAGATAAAATATTAATTATTTGATTTTATGTATAATTTGGTATAATCTTATTGATATGGAAATCAATGATAAAAAGCGTTTAGCTGCTGTTTTTTCAATAATCTCAAATATTTTTCTAACATTACTAAAAATTATATGTGGTATACTGTCAGGAAGTTTAGGGATTATATCTGAGGCAATTCACTCTGCAAGTGATTTTATTGCATCTTTTGTGACGTTTTTCTCTGTTGTAAAGTCTTCAAAACCTGCAGATAAAGACCATCCGTACGGACATGGAAAATATGAAGATTTTGCAGGATTTATTGAAGGTCTTTTGATTATAATTGCTTCGCTGTTTATTATATACACAGCCTCAAAAAAAATTATATTTGCTCATTCTGCAGAAATTCAAAGTTACATAGGCATATTTGTAATGATGGTTGCTGTAATAATGAATTTTATAGTAAGCGGATATCTATTCAAAATTGCAAAAGAATCTAACTCAATATCATTATTCGCAGACGGTCAGCATTTAAGAACTGATGTATATTCGTCTTTAGGCGTTTTAGTAGGAATGATATTAATTAAAGTTACGGGATATGTTCTTCTTGATTCTATTATTGCAATTTTAATTGCTGTATTTATCTATAAAACAGGTTATTCAATATCTAAAAGGGCTGTTCAAAATTTGCTGGATCATTCACTTCCAAGCGATGATATTGAAACTATTAAAGGTATAGTAAAACATCATTCTGACATAGCTAAACTTAAACGTAACGGAATAAGAGCAAGACAGGTAGGACCAACAAAAGATATTGACTTAATTCTGCAATTTCCCGAAGATACTTCAATATGTGAATGCCACAAAATTTGTGATGAAATAGAAAACCAAATTCAATCAATATTTTTAAATAGCTCAATATCAATACATCCTGAACCTATATGCTATTCAAAAAAGTGCCAAAAATGTTGTAATAAGCAATAAATCAAACATAAAGCAATATTTTGCTTAAATCTTTTTCATCAATGATAATGTTAGCATGCTCTTTCAAAATCGGTTTTGCGCAAAAGGCAACTTTGTTTTTTGCAAATTTAAACATACTTAAATCGTTTGCGCCATCGCCCACTACAAGAGTATTTTCTACTGTTGCGCCTAAAAGCTTTTGCAATCTTTTAAGCATTTGACCTTTACTGTCGGAAAACATCATCTCCCCGCCGACAAGACCTGTCAAAACACCGTCTTTTGAATGAAGATAGTTCGCAAATTCACCGTCAAGTCCCAATTTTTCGGCAAAATATTTTGTTGCGTTTCTAAATCCGCCGGAAAAACACACAACTTTATAACCTTTGTCCTGCAGACCTTTTATAACTTCATTTGCACCGCACATTAATGGAAGATTTTGACAAATTTCGTCAACTTTTGAAACAGATAATCCTTTCAAAAACGATACACGCTCCGTCAAACTCTCAAAAAAGTCCAATTCACCACGCATAGCTTTGTCTGTTATAGCCTTAATTTTTTCTGCAAGTCCTTGCGGTGGGTACGCTAACGCTTTACCCACCCTACAGGAGTCTGACTCTCGAACTATAATCTCCAAAGTTTCACCGTCCATTAATGTTGAATCAAAATCAAATACCGCAAGTTTTGTCATTTAACCCCTCACCCTAACCCTCTCTCCAAAGGAGCGAGGGAACATTCCTACACCGTCAAATTGACATATTTCGGACCGTGTACACCGTCAATTTTTGAAATCGGTGCCAAAGTCTTTTCATCGGCAGAAGAATCAATATTTATAACCATTATTGATTCAGTTTCGTGTTTGTCGTTCTTTTGCACAACGTTCATTGAGCCGATATTGATGCCGTTTTCGCCGATAACTTTTGCAACTTGCGCAATCATTGAGGGCTTATTAACGTGCGGAACAATCAACATGTGCTTTTCAGGTCTTATGCTTGTTTCGTAATCGTTAATCTTAACTATTCTCGGTATATCCCTTGCGACAAGTGCTCCTGCGACCGTTGTGGTTTCTTTATCGGTTGTAAGTTTAACCAAAATTCTGCCTGCAAAATTTGTTTTTGCCTTTGAACGTGTAGAAATTATGTCAATTCCTCTATTTTTCGCAATAACAGGAGCATTTACGTAATTTACACCTTCTAGTCTTGACGATAAAACGCCTTTCAAAACCGCAACTTCCAATGGCTGAATATCAAGTTCCGCCAAATCCCCGTCAGCAGTAATTTCGATAGTTTTGACCGCACCGCTTGATAATTGAACGGCAAGTTCACCCGTATTTTCGGCAATTTGCATGTAATCCTTGACAGGCTCTAATTTATCGGGTCTTAACGACGGGATATTTACTGCAGATGATGCCGAACCGCCTGATAAAACTTCTCTAATCTGCTCAGCAACGTCAATTGCGACATTTATTTGTGCTTCTTGTGTGCTTGCGCCCAAGTGTGGGGTTAAAACGACGTTTCCTTCGCAATTCAGAAGCGGACATTCGGTGATATTCGGTTCGTTTTCGTATACATCAATCGCACAGCCTGCAACGTAGCCTGAATTTATTGCATCTTTTAAATCCGTTTCGTTAATAATACCGCCTCTTGCACAGTTTACAAGTCTTACACCTTTTTTCATTTTGGCAATTGTGTCTTTATTAATCATATTGAGCGTATCTTTGTTTTTTGGAACGTGAACAGTTATAAAATCAGGTTTTCCCCAAAAATCATCCAATATTTCAACATATTCACCGCCAAATTTTTCAACGACTTCCCGAGAGGTGAAAGGATCATAAACAACGACTTTCATGCCGAGAGCAAGAGCAACTTCGCCGACATGAGTGCCTATTTTTCCAAAACCAATAATGCCGAGAGTTTTTTTGTAAAGTTCTGTTCCGACAAATTTGCTCCTTTCCCATTTGCCTTCTTTAGTGGATGCGCCTGCGGGTACTATATTTCTTGCCATTGCAAGCATTAAGGCGATTGTGTGTTCTGATGCCGCCATTGTGTTTCCGTCAGGAGAATTTACGACGATAATGCCGTTTTGAGTGGCACTTTCAAGGTCGATATTATCAACCCCGACCCCTGCACGACCGATAATTTTAAGTTTTTTGCCAGCTTCGATAATTTTCGTGGTAACTTTTGTTTGGCTTCTAACCATTAAAGCGTCATATTCGCCAATTTTTTGAACAAGTTCGTCCTCGCTCATTGTGGGCAGAAAATCAACCTGCGCAACCCCTTCGATAATCTTTCCTGCCGATTCATTTATTTTATCAGTAACTAATACTTTCATACAGACACCTCTATTTTGCTAATTCTTTAATTACTTCTGCAACACCTTTGCCGAGTTCAAATTTATAACCAAGTTTATATAATGTTGCCTCTAATGCGCCGACTGCGGAGATTACATCTCTGTCGCAGACAAAGCCTAATGTTCCCATTCTGAAAATTTTGTCTTTCAAAGCATTTTGACCGTTTGCAACAACAATATCAAAATCTTCTTTGATAACTTTTCTTATATCAGGAACGGAAATTCCCTCAGGCGGAAGAATTGACGTTATCGAATTGCTTGCGCATTTATCATCTTTTACCACAAGCTCCAAACCGATTGCCCTGATTGCGTTTCTCAAAGCCATAGAATGACGTTTGTGGCGTGCGTTCATATTTTCGATGCCTTCTTCCTTAATCATTTCCAAAGCCTTGTCTAATCCAACAAAAAGATTTACGGCAGGCGTAAAAGGAGTAGAATTTGCTTGAACGGATTTTCTGTATGCACCCCAATCCCAATAGAAAGACGGATGTTTGCATTGTTCATAAACTTTCCAAGCTCTTTCATTTGCTGTTAAAAACGCAAGTCCCGGAGGAATCATAAAGCCTTTTTGTGAGCCCGAAACCAAAACATCAATTCCCCATTTATCAGGTTTACATTCCATTGCACAAACTGATGTAACACCGTCTACAACAGACAAAGCACCGTGTTCTCTTATTATTGAACAAAGTGTTTTAATGTCATTTGCAGCACCTGTTGATGTTTCACTGTGTGTAAGAGTTACAATTTTAATTTCTTTGTTAACATCTTTTGCCAATCTTTCTTTTAAAACTTCGGGGTCAATAACTTCGCCTGTTTTGACTTCGATTTTTTCAACGATTGCGCCACAGGATTCTGCGATTTTTGCCCAGCGGTTTCCAAAATTTCCCAAAACAAGAGATAAAACTTTATCGCCTTCGTTTATGAGGTTTTCAAGAGCTGCGCACATTGCGCCCGTTCCTGAAGATGTGTAAACAAATACGTCATTTTCTGTTTGAAAAATGTATTTCAAATTTTTATAAACATTTTCCAAAACTTTGGAAAATTCACTGCTTCTGTGTCCAATCGGATGTTTTGCAACTTCCAGCATAACGCTTTCCGGTACAGGTGTCGGTCCCGGTATCATCAAAAATGTTTTGTCTTTCATATACTGCGCTCCTCTTATAAACTATTTAACCAGAATATAATATCATATATTTTTTTGTGGCACAAAGTATATATATTCCGTAATATTTTATTATTACATTTGACATAGTATTTCAGATATGAGAAATTTATATTATATTTTCGAATTAAGGATAATAATATGATAAATTTTGTTGAAAATGCATTGTTCCCCATAGTATCAAAAATTAATGAATCGCTTTCTAATTATATTCTGGTATTTTTACTGCTTGGTGTTGGTATTTGGTACACAATTAAAACTAAATTTGTTCAGGTTAGATGTTTCAAGGACGGAGTAAAAAATACGTTAGGAGAAATTAATTTATTCGGTAAAAAACACGATAACGGAATGAGCTCTTTTCAAGCTTTATCGACCGCTATTGCATCACAAGTCGGAACAGGGAATATTGTTGGGGCATCAGGTGCTATTTTGGTTGGCGGGCCGGGAGCAATATTTTGGATGTGGCTAATTGCATTTTTTGGAATGGCAACAATATATGCAGAAGCCACACTTGCACTTGAAACACGTATTGTTGAAGATAACGGTCATATTAAAGGCGGGCCGGTTTATTACATTACAAAGGCTTTCAAAGGTAAATTCGGAAAGTTTTTAGCGGGATTTTTTGCTGTTGCTATTATTTTGGCATTAGGTTTTATGGGGTGCATGGTGCAATCAAATTCTATAGGGTACAGTATGCAAAGTGCATTTGGTGTTCCTGCTTGGCTTGTCGGGATAATTATAGTTTTAATATGTTCCGTAATATTTTTAGGCGGAGTAAAAAGATTAGCGTCCGTAACCGAAAAAATTGTTCCCATAATGGCTTTATTTTTTCTAATCGGTGCTGTTGCTATATTGATTATGAGAATCAACTACATTCCGCAAACATTTTATATGATAATTAAGTATGCCTTTCATCCACAGGCTATAATTGGCGGAGGATTTGGTTCAGCATTGATGATTGCAGTGAGTCAGGGAGCAAAAAGGGGATTATTTTCTAATGAAGCAGGTATGGGTTCAACTCCTCATGCACACGCTTTGGCACACGTCAAAAATCCGCACATTCAAGGAACTGTGGCTATGATGGGTGTATTTATGGATACTTTTGTTATACTAACGCTAAATGCTTTTGTTATAATCTCAACGTTGTATACTTCTGACGGGTTATTGGCAAACGGCTATATAGGTGAAATTACAAATGTGCTAAATAAAACAAACCTTGTACAAACTGCATTCGGAACTGTATTCGGAAATTCTATAGGTGCAATTTTTGTTGCAATATGTCTAATGTTTTTTGCTTTTTCAACAATACTGAGTTGGAATTTGTTTGGTAAAATCAATACTACTTATTTGTTTGGAAAAATTAGTTCAAAATGGTCTGTTGTAATTTACACTGTAATTTCGCTGTTTTTCATAATGATTGGCACTTTAGTTTCCAGTGACTTTGTTTGGGAAGTTACGGATATGTTCAATAATTTAATGGTAATACCAAATGTAATTGCACTGTTTGCCCTGACAGGTATGGTAGTTGAAACGTTAAAAAACAAAGATAAATAAAAAGAGGAATTCTGTTTGAATTCCTCTTTTTTATATCATTAAACTTTTCTCTTGCGAGCAGCTTCTGATTTGCGTTTTCTTTTTACGCTCGGTTTTTCATATCTTTCACGTTTTTTAACTTCTGAAAGGATACCGGCTTTTTGAATCTTTTTCTTGAAACGTCTTAATGCGCTTTCAATAGATTCGTTTTCGCCAACTTTAACTTCTGCCATTTATATTTTCACCACCTTTATGGTCATATGTACTATCTGTATATGTATAATAACTCTAAAAATTTTATTTTTCAAGTCTTTAGCAAAATTTAAGCTGTAAGAGTAAATATTTGGTAAATTTCCTCATCTGAAAGTTCTGTAATAATCTTTTCACCTTCGTAAACTGCCAAATCAGCGAGTTCTTTTTTAGACTTAAGCATTTCATCTATCTTTTCTTCAAAAGTTCCCAACGTTATCATTCTGTGAACCATAACATTTTTATCCTGACCTATTCGGTAGGTTCTGTCTGTTGCCTGATCTTCAACTGCCGGATTCCACCACAAATCGTAGTGAATAACATTTGTCGCACTTGTAAGGTTTAAACCTGTTCCGCCGGCTTTAAGAGAAAGCACCATAACTTTTGCGTCTTTATCATTTTGGAATCTGTTTATCAAATCTTCACGTTGAGGAACTGTTAAAGAACCATGGAAAAACAGAGGTTCTGTATTGCATTCATCTGCGATAATTTTACACAATATATCACCCATTTCTTTGTATTGTGTAAAAATAAGAGTTTTTTCATCATTATCAAGTATGCTCTGAACAGTCGAAATACATTTTTCCATCTTACCTGACATTTCTTTATTAATTTCACCGCCCTTTAAGAATTGATAAGGATGGTTACATATTTGTTTTAATGCAGTAATCAGTTTAAATATATTTCCACGTCTGTTTATGCCTGTGAAACCGGAAATTTTTTCCATCATTTCATTAAGAGTTTTTTCATATAAAACAGCCTGCGTTTTTGACAGATAACAATAGTCATTAATAACCATTTTTTCCGGCAAATCAGAAATAACTTTCTTATCAGTCTTTAACCTTCTCAATACAAATGGAGATACAGACATTTTTAATTTTGCAGCTCTGGAATTTTCTTTAAATCTCTCAATAGGTATAGCATAACTTTTTTGAAATTCTCTTAAACTGCCTAAATATCCGTGATTTATAAAATCAAATATTGACCAAAGCTCTGTCAATCTGTTTTCAACAGGAGTACCTGTCATTGCAATTTTAATATCAGATTTAAGCATCTTTATAGCTAGAGTTTGTGCTGTATCGGGGTTTTTAATATTTTGTGCCTCATCTACAATTATCATTCCCCATTCATTTTTCTTTAATTCCTCAACATCTATTCGCATAATTGCGTATGTGGTAAGGATTATATCGTGTTTTATATCAAGCTTTCTCTCTGCCCCATGATATATAACAGCATCCAAAGTCGGCGCAAATGTCTGCAGCTCTTTCATCCAATTACCCATCAAAGTTGTAGGACAAATAACAAGTACCGGTTTATTTAGCTTGTTATCTTCTTTCATCTTTAATATAAGACTTATAACCTGAATTGTTTTACCAAGTCCCATATCATCTGCCATACAAGCTCCAAAACCTTTAGAAATATTTGTCCAAAGCCATTTTAAACCTGTTTGCTGATATGGTCTTAATTCACCGTTTAAGGTATCAGGAACAGTGACTTCTACAGGTTTGTTGAAATCTTGTATAACTTTTGCAAACGCACCATCATAATCAAAATCATACTGATCAATTTGACCGGACATAGCAGCGTGTATAAGTTCCATTCTGGACATCTTTTTGAAGTTAGCTTGTGCTATCTGTTCAAATATTTTTTTAGTATCATCTTTATCAACAAGTACGTATTTGTTTTTATACTTAATAAGACCGTTCTGACCGTCAACAAGCTTATTAAATTCTTCAACGGATAGTTTTTCATTACCAATCGCAATTTCATACGAAAAATCTAATATATCATCAAGTGAAATTTTTGATGAGGAAGTATTATTGAATATATCAGCAAGCTCATTTGAACGAGAAGTTTTTACTTTTGCGTTTATAGATGCTCTAGGAACAATTATATTAGTAAGTTCTTTTGGCAGAACAACTTCTATCTGGGCTTTTTGCAAATAATATGCAGTCTTTGTGATAATTTTGTAAACTTCATTTAAGTTCAAATCAAGAGCGAGTTTTTCTTCATCATCAAATAGCTGCTCCAATTCCGGCATATATCTGTTAGCATAATTTAATTGTTTTTCTACTATTCTTGCAATATCAGAAGCATTCGCACCAAAAACAGTATCATCTGTGTATAATTTATCTATTAAAACATCTTCACCGGTTTTTCTGTTTTTGATATGAACTTTTAATCTGAATATTTCTTCATTTTCGAGTTTATCTATCTTAAAGAACGGTATTATATCATATTTACCCAAGTACAACTCATCAAACCATTGAGCAAAACTTTCAGATAAATCATTTCCTCTCATCAAAGATTTTTGTTCCAAATCTTTTATCATATAAGTACCTGATTTAACATCTTTAAATTTATATGCTTTGATTGACAAAAACTTATAAATTACATAATTCAGGTAGTTATAAATAAAATCATTAATAAAGTTTTTAGGTTTCTCACCTTTTATAAACAAGTTATCAGGAATATTTTCTTCAAATTGATTAATAATTCTTGCCAGTTGTTGAGAATTAATAATCGGTTCATAAACAATTCTAAAAAATGAACCTTTGACTTTTACTGTGGGAATAAAATACAACTTTTCAATCAATTTCATTACAAAATAAGTTAATTTATTCATGAAAATAAAAGTCGGAGTAAGAGAATCAAGATCAACAATGTTGCCAAAACCGCCAAAATAATCCATAATCAAATTTAGATTCATATGGTATCCGACCTTATCTTCCAAAACTTCGGATTTAAAACGGAATAATGACCCTTTAGATTTTAAGTAATACTGAAAATTATTAGTCGGAGTGACGAAAAAAGATAATTTATCGTTATTATTTACAAGAAAAAAATCAGTATTTCTTGTTGGCGCATTCGGACTTAAAAATATACCTTCAAACTCATCCTCAACCGTTTGATAAATCAAGCTGAGAGTATATCTGAAGTCTTTATTCTTAAATCCGTCAGGATTCTCTGACAAGTTAAAAAATAATTCGTCTACATTATTTTTTTTAAATGAAAAATCAATATCTAAAATTTTTATATCAGTCATAACTATCCTTATTTAATAAGGGATTTCCCATCCATCTCTACAGGCTGTTTAATACCCATAATCTGTAATACAGTCGGCGCGATGTCACATAGCGCACCATCTTCAACTAATGTTGTACCAGCTTTTGCATTAATTAACACAAAAGGAACTTTATTTGTTGTATGAGCAGTCTGTGGTTTGCCGGTTTCCGGATTTACCATAACTTCAGAGTTTCCATGGTCGGCAGTTAAAAGCATTACAACATCATTATCTTTACAAGCTTGGGCAATTTTGCCTACACATTCATCAACAACATGACATGCTTTTGTTGCAGCCTCAATAACACCTGTATGACCAACCATATCAGGGTTAGCAAAATTAACAAGAACAAATCCGTATTCATTGTTATTTACTGCTTTTAAAACATTTTCACATACCTCAGGAGCACTCATCTCAGGCTGCAAATCGTAAGTCGCAACCTTTGGGGAAGGAACAAGAACTCTTGTTTCATGAGGCTGTGGTTCATCAATACCGCCATTAAAGAAGAATGTAACGTGAGCATACTTTTCTGTTTCAGCTGTTCTAAATTGTTTAATTCCGTTTTTTTCCAAAACATCACCCAAAATATTTACAAGATGCTCTTTTGGAAACGCAACCGGGAATGTAAAATCTTCATTATATTTTGTCATAGTCACATAGCAAAGATTTTTCAAAACTTTTTTTCTTTCAAAGCCGTCAAAGTCAGCAAAGTTTAATGCTTTTGAAATTTCTCTTGCCCTATCAGGTCTATAATTAAAGAATATTATTGCATCGTTATCTTTAATTCTCGATTCTTCGCCACCTATAACAGTCGGTAGAACAAATTCGTCATTATCGCCTCTTGCGTATGACTCTTTTACGCCATCACAAGCAGATGCACTATGTTCACCTTCACCTAACAATAGTGCATTGTAACCTTTTTCAACACGTTCCCAACGATTATCTCTGTCCATAATGTAATAGCGACCTATAATTGTTGCGATTTTTGGTAAATTATATTTTGCAAGTTCTTCTTCAACTCTTTGAAGATAAGTGCAAGCACTTTGAGGAGGTGTGTCACGTCCATCCAAAAATGCATGAACATAAACTTTTTCCAAACCTTCATCAGCTGCGAGTTTTATTAAAGCCAATACATGGTCTAAAGATGAATGTACGCCGCCAGTCGAAACAAGTCCAAAAATATGCAATGCAGAATTATTTTGTTTTGCATGATTTATTGCCATTAAAAATCTTTCATTTTTAAAGAAAGAACCGTCTTTAATAGCTCTATTTATTTTTGACAAATCCTGATAAACAATTCTTCCGGCACCAAGATTTAAGTGTCCGACTTCGCTGTTGCCCATTTGTCCTTCAGGAAGACCTACATACTCACCGTCAGCGTGAATTGTAATTGACGGATTTTCCTTTATTAATTTATCAACATTTACTGAACCAGCAAGCTTTGTTGCATCATATTCGGGGTGATTTTGGCTGATTCCCCAGCCATCCATAATACATAATAATACTCTTTGTGTCATATCTAAATACTCCTCAATAGAGTAAGTGTATCAAGAACACAACCTAAAAACAATACCCGAGTTTTAATAAACTATTTGAACATATACAGTTCGATTTCTCGGCTTGTTATCATAATCTACAAGAACAATTTGCTGCCACTGTCCCAGTTGCAATGCGCCATCAATCAGTGGTACGTACGTTGAATTACCGACAATTGATGCTCTTACATGAGCATATCCGTTTCCGTCGTGCCACATTGCATCATGGTGGTAGTCCTTTTCAACCGGTGCAATCTTTTCTAATGCCTCAGGCAAATCCACCAATAATCCCGGTTCAAATTCTATATTGGTAACAGAAATTGTACTTCCCGCAACATAAATGTGAACTGCAGCATTTTGCAATGTATGAGAATAAACAACATGTTTTACCTGTTGAGTTATATCAATAATATCAGTATTTCCTTTTGTATTTACCGAAAACTTTCCATTTATTACCGTCATAAGCTAAACCTTACATTTCCGTTTTTAATCAATTTTCTGCCCTTTGAATAAACAGAATACGGTGTTTCCATATGCTGCAAAGCGTTAAAATCTTCACCTTCAGAAAGCTTAAATACATTAAAATCAGCATCTTTTCCAATTTCAATAGAGCCTATAGAATTATCAAGCCTTAAAATCTTTGCAGGATAAATTGTCAAATATTTGATTAATTCTATAGTATCAAGCAAATTATCTTTATTAGCCTCAGAAGCAAGCTTCAACAGACTAAAACTCCTGTCTTTTGAAAAACTTTGAGTAGAAAAGCCAAAATTGCCTCTGAATTTTTCTAAAACCTCATTAAATTCAAGTTTTTTATTACAAATTTCTTCACTATACTTTGGTTGATAAATATATTTAACCTCAGTTTGAGATAGTTGAGAAATTTCAGAATTGTCATAGTTTGCATTTGCAACAAGAACTTTTTTAGTAAGCACTTTTAAGTTATCCAAATATTGAACAGGTGTTAAATCCTTTGTATATGGAGTAATCTTTCTCATTCCCATATATTTATGCAGTAAATCAATATCAGAAAATCCGTGTTCAAGCCACTCTATTTCATCTTTTGATTCTGCAAAACGAGTCATCAAAAGCATATTATGTTTTCTGCAATATTTAGAAAACAATTCCCATAGTTTTTTATGAACACCGGAAATTGAATTTAACATAATTCCAATATGCGTGTTTTCGCCTTTATGCAAAACAAAATCTTCAACTTTTGTTCGCATAGCTTTAAAAGTTTTTTTACTGTGATCTTTGCTATCTGAAAATACTTCGAAAAATAAATAATTCTTTATAGGTAACTTATTAACAATCTCAAAATACTTATACTCTTTCGAAACCTGCGCGACACAGGTAGTACCTGATTTTATAGATTCAATAACACCATGTTTGAATGATTCTGTTTTTTGATCTCTGTCAAGTGCAAAATAATTGCACAAGATTTCTGCCCATTTTCTTGAATAATTTTCTTGTGAAACTCCAGCAAAATTGTATTTTAAACTAAGCATCTTAAAGAATTTTTTTAATCTACGTTTAAAATCATTAGGATTTTGTTCCAAAATATCAGTGTACTGATATTGAGTTAATAAATCAATAAATCCGGGAGTTATAACGGCATTACCGAGTTCTTTGACGTATTTTTCGTCAAAATTAACTTCGCTGTTTGGGATTATGTCAATGATTTTGCCTTCATCAACAACAATCGCCATATCCCTCAAAACTTTATCTGATGATGTTAAAATCCATTTTGCTTTATAACATTTCATAAGGTGATTATATAAAATAAAAACTTAAAATACAAGTACGACTTTACCCAAACATTTCATCCCTGTAAAATGCAAATTCCAAATGTCCGATAATGATTGTGTCGCCGTCTTTTATGCCTTTTCTTGAAAGTTCGTCAAAAACTCCCATCCCTTTGAGAATATTTTGAAATCTTATTACCTGTTCTGCGTTGCGTTCATCTGTTACACCCGCAATACGTTCGATTTTTCCGCCCTGAATTATAAAAGTTTCCTTATCAACTTTGAAAATCTCAAATGCGCTGTCGTCATTATTATATGCTCCCAAATCTTCTTCAACAATAATTTCAGGATCTGTCTGCGGAATTTCATCAACCATTTCGCCCATAAAATCAAGAAGTTGATCGAGGTTTTCACCTGTAACAGCAGAAATTGCAAAAACATCATCAGAGACTTTTGAAAATTGATTAATTAACTCTGATAGTCTTTCATCATCAATAGCGTCAATCTTATTCAGTACAACGATTTGATAAAGATTAGCCAATTTTTCGGAATATTTTTCGAGCTCATGGTTAATTTTTTTGTAATTTTCTAAAGGATTTTCCTCTGTAGCATCCATCAAATGCACCAAAAATCTGCATCTTTCAACGTGTCTTAAAAAATCATGTCCCAGCCCGACACCATCAGACGCCCCTTCGATTAATCCGGGAATATCAGCGACAACATACCCATCCCCGTTGCGTTTTTTGACGACACCAAGATTGGGGATAAGCGTTGTAAAAGGATAATCGGCAATTTTCGGTTTTGCGGAACTTATTCTGCTTATCAAAGTTGATTTTCCGGCATTCGGCATACCCAACAAACCGACATCAGCAATAAGTTTTAGTTCCAAGAATAATTCTCTTTCAATTGACGGTTCACCGGGTTCACAGAATTGAGGGGCTCTTTTTTGAGCAGTAGCAAATCTTGCATTGCCTCTGCCTCCCCTGCCGCCTTTTGCAACAAGAACAGTTTGTTCATGAGTTTTTAAATCCGCAATAATGTTCCCTGTTTTTACATCTTTTACGACAGTTCCGACAGGAACTTTTATGTACAAATCTTTTGCACAATGTCCGTGCATGTTTTTAATTCCGCCGTTTTCGCCTGCTTCGGCTTTAAAAACAGACTTGTGCTTAAAATCCATCAATGTAGACATATTTTCATCCGCAACAAGATAAACGTCACCGCCCCTGCCGCCGTCACCGCCTGCAGGACCGCCTTTGTCAACATATTTTTCACGACGCCATGCAACCATACCGTTGCCGCCACGTCCTGAAACTACTCTAATTTTTGATTTATCAATAAATTTCATTTGCTTTATCAGTTTTCGTAATATAATAAATATACTATGAAAAACACAAAATACAAATTATTTTCAAACGAACCTGTTGAAATCGGGCCTGACAGCGGATATGACAATTATATAATGGCAATAGAATCAAGCTGTGATGAAACTGCCTGCTCTATAGTAAAAAATGGCAGAGTAGTTATAGCAAACGTCGTTGCATCTCAGATAAAAACTCATGCACAATTTGGCGGGGTTATTCCTGAAATTGCGGCAAGAGAACACATGGATTCAATAAATATTGTTATTGAAGAAGCATTTAAACAAGCTAAAGAAAATGCAAACCTTAATCCTTCTGATATTACAGCTTTTGCGGGAACAGTAGGACCGGGATTAGTCGGATGTCTGTTAGTTGGTTTGAACGCAGCTAAAACATTGGCTCTAACATATGACAAACCTTTTATTGGCGTAAATCATTTGAATGCACACCTTTGCGGGAACTATCTTGATACGGATTTAAAACCTCCGTTTATGGCATTATTGGTCAGCGGTGGGCATACACAAATAATAGATGTAGAATCTTATTCAAAACAGACAATTTTGGGTGAAACTATTGATGATGCAGTCGGTGAAGCTTATGATAAAGTAGCAAGACTTATAGGTTTGCCATACCCAGGTGGTCCGAAACTCGACAAATTAGCGCAAGAAGGCAATCCTAAAGCGTACAAATTGCCGGAATCAAAAGTTGATGGATATAATTTCAGCTTCAGCGGATTAAAAACTGCGGTTTTGAGATTGGTAAAAAGTTTTGAGGCACCCCCTCGCCCCTTGAGGGAGAGGGAAGATTTTCTTAGTGAGCAAAGCGAACTTAGAAAATCGGGGGAGGGGTCAAAAACCTTGCCTGTGGCTGATATCTGCGCAAGTTTTCAAGAAACTGTTTCTTCAACACTTTTGCATAAGCTAAAAAAAGCGCTTGAAAACTCAGGATACAAACAGGTTGTAATAGCTGGCGGTGTTGCTGCTAATTCAGAAATCAGACGCAAAATATTTAATCTTGAAAATGATGGATACAAAGTCTTTGCTCCACCGATGAAATATTGCACAGATAATGCGGCAATGGTTGCATCTTGTGCATACTTTAACACAAACACTTTTGATGATGTTAACACTGAAGTTTTCTCAAGAGTAAAATAAGAGATAAAAGCACTAAGTTACTAAGGCACTAAGGCAATAGGTTCTTATCGTATTGATATTTTTGCAGAATTTTGAAGACACACATTATGTAAATTCTTAATGCCATAATGACCTGGTGCTCTATTAGTAATAAACTCATTAATTTTCTTTTCAAGATGTATTCCATGATGATAATTGTTTTCTCTGATAAAATAGCAAGGGCTTGTTACATTAATTTCGATAATTTTTCCGTCAATTACATCCAATCCAACCATTGGCAAACCCATTTTATTCAATTCTCTTGCAACAGGAGCGAATTTTTCCTTTTCTTCCTGCGATAATTCGGCCTTAATAATATTGTTGTCACAGTGTTCATTAAATTTGAAATCGTCATTAGAGGGAAGTTTTTGAATACACCAATCCAAAACTTCATCACCCAAGAAAAGAACCCTCTTATCCCCGTATTTTGCCATCGGGATATATTTTTGTACCATAAGTTTTCTTTTCCCGTTATTAGTCATTGTATTGATTATAACTGCAGTATTTCTATCTCCTTTAGTTAATGTCATAACGCCGGAACCAAAACAACCGTTTAGAGGTTTGAGGACAATTTCATTGTGTTCGTTCAAAAATTCAATAATATCTGATTTTGACGATGTTACAATATTTTCAGGCATCAATTCGAGAAATTTTACGGCATGAAGTTTTTCGTTAAAATCACGAATTGATTTCGGGTCGTTAAGAATAACGGTTTTATTTCTATCTACAAAATCAAAAATATAAGTCGCATTTATATAATCATTATCAACAGGCGGATCCGGTCTGAACAAAACAAGCTCAAAATCATTGATTTTACATTGCTTAAGCTCTTTATTATAAAAAATATTTCCGTTTTGTTCAAAAGCTTCATAACAAGCTGTATAGGCAATTCCTGATTTTAGTGATAAATTATCAATTGTTGTTATAAAAACCTTATTACCGGACAGTAATAACTCTCTAATCATCCAAAAATTAGTAACTAAATCATTAAATTCAAAATACTTTAATTCTAATCTGTCAATAACAAATAAAATATCCATATATCCTTCTTTCATAGATATAATAGCACTTATAGGATATTTAGCAATAAGTAAATTGATTAATTATTGTAATATTTCTTAATATTTTAACAAAAAAGAGCAATTAAATTTTTCTTCGGATGTTATTATATACATAATAGAAATAGTGTGTATTAATTTTTAGAAAGGTAGATTTATGTCAGTAGATGCAATTAATGCGGCAAATCCGCAACAAAAACAAGGCAGCCCTGTTGGTGCTGCAGTTGGTGCAGGTGTTGGTTTAGGTTTAGCAGGTGCAGCAGGCGGATATTTTTTAGGCGGTAAACGCCCTGATTTGGAAAAAGTTTTCGCAATGCCTGCAGACAAATTTGAATCAGCAACAAAAGACCTTAAAGATGCTGAAAAGGAAGCTGCAGAGAAATTAGCTGCAGGTAGAAAAGAATTAGAAGACGCAGTAAAACCAAAAATAGATGAATTCAAAACAAAAACATCTGAAAGAGCACGCAAAATCGCAGGTATTACACCAGAAAAAGCCGAATTAATAACAAATGCAGAAAAAGCAAATAACGACTTAACTGCAAAAAAAGTTAATATCGGCGAAAAAGAAAAAGACTTAACTACTGTTAGAGAAGAATTAAAAGAAGCAAAAAAAGGTGTAAAAAACTTAGCTAAGGATGCTGATGAAGCAACAAAAAATGCAGCAAAAGAAAGATTAACAAAAGCAGAAGCAGATTACAAAGCATTTAAAGAAGGTGCAAAAGCGGAACTGGAAGCTTATGTAAAAGCAGAAAGAGAATTGAATACGGCAAGAGTTACTAAATACCAAGCAGAAGCAGCGAAAGATGGTACTGCAGAGAAAGCATTAAATGAAGCAATTGCAAAAATTCGCAATGAATACAAAGAAGCATTCAATACAAAAATGAATGCATTAAAAGATAACAAAGAATACCAAGATGCATTCGGAAAAATCAAAAAGTTATTCCCGAAAGAAGGAAGAGGTAAAGCAGCAATGATTTACGGCGGTATCGCAGCTGCTGTAGGTTTGGTAGCAGGCTACATCATGGGTAATAGCAAACAAGCATAACTGACATAAATTATCTGTTATATAAAAAGACCGGCAATATGCCGGTCTTTTGTATTTATAGTTCAATCGTGGCACATATCTCTCCAAGGGAGAGAAAAGAATTTCTTAGCGAACTTAAGTGAGCTTAGAAATTCAAGAGAGGGTTGTATTTAAGATATAAAATAATTAAATGAACAACCCTCTCCCCCGCCCTCCCCCTTGGGGAGGGAGTCGCAAAGATTGCTTAAAATTACACCTTATTCGGATCAAGCACTACGCAATTTGTATTTTGTATACGAATTAACGTCATAAATTTCTCCAAATCAGCCTGAATTTCAGGGAAAGTATTATAATGCATCGGAATTACCGTCTGTGCACCAACCCATTGAGCTGCAACGGCTGCGTGTTCTACATCCATCGTGTAATGACCGCCTATCGGAAGCATTGCGATATTCGGACGATACAATTCTTTTATAGTTTTCATTTCTGAGGTTAAGCCCGTATCGCCTGCATGGTAGATATTAATATTTTCAACATTCAAAACAATTCCTGCAGCCTCACCTGCGTATCTGCCGTCAGGCAAAGAACTTGTGTGAAACGCCGGCACAAATACGGCTCTGCCCCAATCATAATCAAGCCAACCGCCAAAGTTTACTGATCTAACTTTACAACCCTGCTCTTTACAATATTTTGCCAATTCCACTATTGCTGTGATAGTTGCATCTTTTTCTTTCGCAATCTCAATTGCCTGACCTAAATGATCAGAATGAGCATGGGTAACAAAAATATCCGTAATATTTGAATCATGCCAATTATATTTTGGATTATGACTGACAAAAGGATCAATCATAATTGAATTGTTTTCAAGTTTTATTTCAAATGCACTGTGTCCTATGTATTTTAAATCCATAATATTACTCCTAAATTAATGAGATTCTTCGGTTGCGTCATTCTGAGCAAAGCGAAGAATCTCAAAACTTATCAACCTCAGAATGACTAATATAGTTTTTATTATACAATACTATTATGAATTATGAAAAGTATATGAAAATCTGTATACAATTAGCGAAAAAAGGTGAGGGAAAAGTTTCCCCAAATCCGCTTGTAGGCTGTGTTGTTTTAGACAAAGACGGAAACCAATTTTCTACAGGCTTTCATGCAAAATACGGCGAAAATCACGCAGAGCGAGATGCCCTTTTAAAAATTAAAAACGGAGAAGAAAAAGACGGAACACTAGTTGTAAATCTGGAACCTTGTTCGCATTTTGGAAAAACCCCTCCCTGCACGGATTTGATTATTGAACGAGGAATCAAAAGAGTTGTTATAGGTATGCATGACGTAAATCCAAAAGTCTCAGGGATTGAGAAGCTAAAAAAAGCTGGAATTGAAGTCATTGATGGCGTATTGGAAAATGAATGCAAAGAATTGAATGAAATTTTTATAAAAAATATGACTAAAAATTTGCCTTTTATAGCCATAAAAACAGCAACAACTTTAGACGGAAAAATTGCAACTTCAAACGGATCTTCAAAATGGATAACATCAAGTGAAGCAAGAGAGGAAGTAAAAAATATCAGAAACCGTTATGATGCAATTCTAACGACATCTACAACAATTTTGGCAGATAATCCGACTATGGAACACAAGAAAAAAATAGTTCTCGACAGAAAACTAAAAACAAATTTAGAAGCTAACATTTATAAATCGGGCGAAATATATCTCTTTAACGACTCTCTTGATATGTTTGAGGGCGGAATAAATTTTATAAAAACTCCTATAAAGAATGAAAAGCTTGATATCGAGTTTATTATCGAAAAGGCTAGTCAATTAGGAATAAAGAGTATTTTAGTCGAAGCCGGCGGACACTTAAACGGCGAAGCTTTAAAATATGCCGATAAAATTTATCATTTTATTGCACCTAAAATAACTGGGGACAACACATCCCTTTCTTGCTTTGACTACCGGCATATAACAGACATCAGCGAAAGCGAAAATTTTGAAATAAAAACAATCGAAAGATTTGGGAAAGATATAATGTTAATTTATTCCCGCTAATAATGAGCTAAAGAGTTATACACAACTCGCTGTTACTCAATAACTTTGCCGTCAAAAAGATCAACTACCATATTCACTCCGTCTGAGTGCATAGATGATGCAATTGATTCAGCATCTTTATGTTTTATTTCTTCTGATTTTTGAACTTCTTCTTTTAACTCTTGAACTTCTTCAATTTCAACTTCAGGTTCCGTTGTTTCCACAGGCATTGGTCTTGGCTTTGGCGTAACAGAAACTTTAGGCTGCTGAACTTCTTCATCACCTGCTTGAGGAAGTCTTATTACAAGTTTTGAGTCTTTTTGATTAAACATAACATCAAGAGCATCAACAATAGCTTTATTTTTTATACCCGATTGAACCTGTTTCATAAAAATTTCATTTTTCATTGCAATAACCGTTTCTTCAGGTGAAATTTTAACAGGAATAGCCCATTGTTTAAGTAATGCCTTTGCCGGAGCAAACTGTACTGATGACAAAAGATTACTCCACAATGAAGATATATCGCTGTCACTTGACTGAGATTTTGGCATTGGTGAAAATTCTTCTATATTTTTTTCAGATATAACAGACTCTTTTATTTCTTCTTTTTGAGAATTAACCGATTTTACATCTGTAGATTTAGCAATTTCATCTTGTTTTTTTTCTTTCAATATATCAGGCTTTGCATGTTCTTTTAAAATTTCGGGTTTAGACACAGGTGCCGGCGCAGTTTTGTATGCTGAAATCTTTACAGGTTCAACAGCACCACCTTCCAACCTTGAGATTCTGTTTTGTAATTCAACCAACTTAGTATTTTCAGCTAAGTTTGCCAAATCAATAATTGAAACCTCTAGCCATAAACGAGGATTATTCGTTAGCTTTAACTCTTTTATATATTCAGAACACTTATCTATTAAAAATATTATCTGATGCGTTTCTATTTTTTCAACTTGTTTTGACAAAACAGAAATTTGCTCATCATTTAATTGTGTAAGTTCAAAAGCAATATCTTTTTTACTTGTTTTAACAATTAACATATTTTTTAAATATTCCATCAAATTTGTTAAAATTTGCACAGGTTCATTACCGGAATTATAAATATTTTCAAGCGTTTCAAGCGCAATTTGAGGGGTTGAATTTATTATTGCTTCTGACAATTTGTTTAGCGTATCAAAAGATAAGCGTCCTAAAAGATTATTAATATCATCAGTAGATATAGCATCTTTACCGTCAAGAATGCTTAGCTGATCTAATAAAGCAATACTATCTCTCATTCCGCCTGCTGAATTTTTAGCAATCATATACAAAGCATCATCTGTAATATTAATCTTCTCTTGTTCAGAAATATATCTGAGATGCTTAACAATATCATCTGTTGTAATCCTTTTAAAATCAAATCTCTGACAGCGACTTTTTATAGTATCCAACACTTTATGGACTTCTGTAGTAGCAAGAATAAAAATAACATTTTTAGGAGGTTCTTCAAGCGTTTTTAACAAAGCATTAAACGCCGTAGTTGAAAGCATATGTACTTCATCAATTATATAAATTTTATACCTGCTGTTCACAGGAGCATACATAACTTTTTCTAATATATTTTGTGCATCTTCAACTTTTCTGTTACTTGCAGCATCAATTTCTATAACATCCATCGGTGTAGAATTTGTTATATCAATACAATTTTCACATTTTCCGCAAGGATTTATTGTAGGTCCTTCTTTGCAATTCAAAGATTTTGCAAAAATTCTTGCTGTAGAGGTCTTTCCTGTTCCTCTTGGGCCTGTAAAAAGATAAGCGTGAGAAATTTTATTAAGCTCAATTGCACTCTTTAACGCTTTTTTTATATGCTCTTGTCCTACAACTTCTTCAAGCTTTTGAGGACGATATTTTCTGTACAAAGGTATATAATTCATGATATTATTATAGCAAAGTTATTCTAAAAAGGATACATTATGAACATAATTAAACCAAATCTCTTAAAATCCGGTGATACAATAGGAATACTGGCCACTTCCGGTTGTATTGAAGATGACGCTGCATTAAACAGAGGAATTGAATTTTTTGAAAAACGGGGATTTAAAATAAAGTTAAGCAAAAATATAAAAAAAACAGACAGATATCTTGCAGGAACAGACAAAGAAAGAACTGATGCCATACATGAGATGTTTGAAGATAAGTCCGTAAATGCAATTATCGCTTTGCGAGGAGGTTATGGGGCTGTAAGAATAATTAATGATATTGATTATGAATTAATAAGAAATAATCCGAAAATTTTTTGCGGATATTCAGACATTACGGTGTTAAACGCAATGTTTCTGAAGCGAGCAGGACTTGCCACATTCTCTGGCCCAATGCTTATAAGCGACTTTGGAGCTGAAAATTTAAACAATTACACAACAGAAAACTTCTTTAGAACATTAATGACAGGTAAATTTAGTTATAATGGCAGATTTTGGGGAGGTAATTTGGCATCTCTTGTATCTTTGTGCGGATTAGATTTTATTCCTGATTTTAAATTCGACTTTTTTATTGAGGATATAAATGAGCCGGTTTACAAAATTGATAAAATGCTAACACAACTACGAAATATTGAACAATTCAGAAACAATATAAAATCATTATATGTTGGTGATTTTATCGGAGTTGACGATGAAGAATTTCTGAATATTTTATTGAATGAATTTGCAAAAGAATTAGATATTCCTGTAATTTGGGATTTTTCAGCCTCACATTCTGATAAAAAGCTTACTATACCATACGGGTGCTAATGTTTGTGTATACCATAAAATATTAATTTAATGTTAATTATACTTTTATTAGATTATTTTTGAGATAATATATTATCAGAGTATTAGATAAAAAGGAAACATTTATGTGGGATTATTCAGATAAAGTTATAGATCACTACAGAAACCCCAGAAATGTCGGCAAAATCGACAATGCTGATGCTATTGGGGAAGCTGGCTCACTTGCCTGCGGAGATTCATTAAAAATATATTTAAAAATTGAAAATAATATTGTAACTGATGCAAAATTTCAGACATTCGGATGCGGATCAGCCGTTGCCAGCTCAAGCATTTTAACAGAAATGATTATAGGAAAAACTGTTGAAGAGGTAAGAAAAATTACAAACAAAGACATTGCAGATCAGCTTGGAGGTCTGCCTCCCGAAAAAATGCACTGCTCTGTTATGGGTTATGAAGCATTAGAAGATGCTTTGAAAAATTATGGCGACTATACAGATTTAGATGATTTGAGAAACGAGGAAGCAAACCAAAATAAAGCTGAAAAAATTGTTTGTACATGTTTTGGCGTAACTGAAAATATGATTTGGGATGCAATCAAAATAAACGGACTAAAAACCGTTGAAGAAGTTACAAATTACACAAAAGCAGGCGGAGCTTGCGGAAAATGCAAAGGCGCTATTAAAGATATTATAGATACATATTACAAGAAAGAATCAGCCAAAGAAGAATCTACATTGTCACCGGCACAAAAAATCCTAAAAATAAATAATATAATAGAAAATCAAATTTCTCCTGAGCTAAAAAAAGACGGCGGAGATATTACACTGGTTGACATACAGGATAATAAAGTATTGGTCAAACTCAGAGGAAGATGCTCCGGATGCAAAAACTCTCATCTTACTCTGAAAGCATTTGTTGAAACAACATTAAAAGATGCCGTTGATAAAAATATTGAAGTAATAGAGGTATAATATGGGATTAATATATTTAGACAATAACGCAACAACAAAAGTTGATCCTAACGTATTGGAAGCAATGCTGCCATACTTTAAAGAAGAATATGCAAACCCCTCAAGCATTTATGATTTCGCAAAACGTTCAAACCATGCGGTAAAAGAAGCAAGAGGTGTTATAAAAGATTTTTTTAACGCACAAAATGAAAAAGAAATAATTTTCACATCCTGCGGTTCTGAAAGTGCAAATACTGCTATTCGCGGTGTTCTTAATATGAACAAAAACAAAAGACACATTATTACCTCAAAAGTTGAACACCCTTGCGTTTTGAATGTTTATGCAGCACTTGAAAAAGAAGGTTACAAAGTTGACTATATCGAAGTTAATTCTAACGGAGAACTGGATTTAGCACAACTGGAAAGTGCAATAACAAGCGACACGGCACTGGTTTCAATCATGTACGCAAATAACGAAACAGGCGTTATATTCCCGATAGAAAAAATTTCACAAATAATAAAATCAAAAAATCCCGAAACAAAATTCTTTGTGGATGCCGTTCAGGTAACAGGCAAAATTCCTATTGATGTTCAAGCTTGTGGGGTTGATCTTATGAGCATTTCAGGTCATAAATTCCACGCACCGAAAGGAATTGGCGCACTGTACGTAAATTCAAAAACTCTAATTACCCCTCTAATTATTGGTGGTCACCAAGAAAGAGGGAAAAGAGCGGGAACGGAAAATGTTCCGTATATTGTCGGAATGGCAAAAGCCGCAGAACTTGCTATGGACAATTTAAAATATGAAGCTACCGAAGTAAAAAGACTACGTGATAAGCTTGAAGCAAATATACTTAAAAATGTATTTAATGCAAGAATAAATGCAGGTATAGTAAACAGAGTACCTAATACAACAAACATTGGTTTTGAATACATTGAGGGCGAGTTAATTCTTTTACATTTAAGCGATTTAGGTATCTGCGCAAGTTCAGGTAGCGCCTGCACATCAGGATCTTTGGAGCCTTCTCACGTTTTGAGGGCAATGAATGTTCCGTTTACTGCAATTCATGGCAGCATAAGATTTTCTCTTTCTAAATTTACTACAGAAAAAGAGATAGATTATGTCTGCGAAAATATGCCTAAAATTATTGAAAAATTAACAAACATATCACCTTTCCAAGATGAGCTTGCAGCATTAAAGCGACTAAAGAACTAAACAACTATAATAATATTCTATAAATCGTAGTGCAAAAGTACTACGATTTTTTTGTAATTTTTTTAAATTTGAAACTAAAGATTTGTAGAATAGTTTTTCATATAAAAAACTTTTATCCTTTTGTCAAGGAGTTCGCTTATATGAAAAAATTTATTTTTATTCTTTGTTTTATTTTAAGTTCAAATATTGTAATTGCAAGCCAATATTCAACTATACTCGACAAAATCGAAAATAATATTTACGGTTTTACTTATATGGACAGCGACGAATCAAGAGCTACAAGACTTGAACAGAGCATATATGGCGAAAGTAAAACTAACAAAACTCTATCTCAAAGAATTTCAGACTTAAACAAGGATATGTCAGCAGAATCTCTTGGACAAGAGATTACCCCAAAAGAAGACACATTTGCGGAAGATGACACAGAATACTATGACAGGACTGCAAACAATTCCAACAAGACTGCAATGCCGCCTGCAGGAGCTAACGTTGATTATCCGTCAATAAATGAGTTGGAAAAAGAAACATTTAAGCAAGAATTTAAAAATAAAGATATAAATGAAAGACTATCCGCATTAGAAAAAAAGACATTTGGAAAAACCTATGACACAGACGCATTTTCTACTCGTGTGGAAAGACTGCAGGATAAAATTAAACCCAAAACTCTTGCACAAAACTACAACGAATACGAAGACTACTATGAGCCTGATATGAACTACAAACTTGATGAATACAGTCCGCCTGATTTTGACTATGGGAGCTATAATGCAAGACATACGCCGCCGGCTAAAATAAATATAGCATCAGTGGAAAAATTTATGTTTAAAAAAAGCTTTAATAATGAAAACTTGTCAAACAGACTTACACGACTCGAATCTACAATGTTTGGAACAACATTTGAATCGGATGATGAACAAACAAGAATAAACAGAATTGCGAGTGCATATAAAGCAACAAAAACAGCCGGCAAATACGATTCAAATAAGTTTACTCAAAATATGGCAACTGCAACACAAATAGGAATGCTTATTTTGATGATTTTAGCTTGTGTTCTATAACTAAAAACTAATCAACATCAATCGGTTCCCGTAAAATTTTACCAATAGCCTCTCTTGCAGTAAATACAAGAGCCTCCGGAACATTATCTATTGTTATAAACTGTCTTAATACATCAACAACTCTTTTAAATGAACGTACAATATCGCCTTCTCCGATATCGACCTGTTCCGTAATAGTTTCCCACTCTGCGCCTTCAACCCAAAGTTCTATCAACGAAGAAAAATATGCATTTATATACATTGGATTTTCAACTGAGTATCTTGATTGAACTTTTTCTAACCTTCTTCTTATATTTTTAATATTGTTTAATGTCTTTCTTACAGGTTCAGATATAGGCAAATAAGGAATATCTATCCTCAAATCTTCTGTCGTAATCGCACAAACAATAGCAGCAAGTTGAGCAGGAGTCAAATCTTCCAAAATCTTTGAAAATATTATTTCTGCCAAAAATAATTCATTTTCTGACCTTATTTGTGATGTTGTCTTACCGTAATCTGTCGGATAATCATCCTTTAGATAACCGTAATCTATCAGCACACTTCTGTGTGCTAAAAACATATTCCAAAAAATATCTTTCTGTTTTTCTATTTCTTTATCTAATTTATTTAACCTGATATTAAACCTATCCAAAACTTCAATATTTTTTGAATGTTTTTTGTATAATTTGCAATTATCACACTTATAAGAATGCATTTTCTCCAACAAAGCTTTAGTTTCTCTGCCAAAACTAATCGCATCTTGAGATAGAGGTCTGTTTTTGGCCCTTTCTTGTTTACAGATTTTTTTATAAGTTTGACGATTTTGAACATAAATATATCTGAGCTTGTCATATTCATACATATCTTTATCAGACAATTTATAAGGACAAGTAAAATCTCTTGTTTTTATTTCATTTTCTAACTGCGTTTTCACCTTCAAAAGCGGTTGCAGCCTGGAGCCTGCCGAAAAATACCCAAAGCTTTTTAAGATAAGCTCTTTTGCCTCATCAAGAGAAAATCTTTGAAGAAGATTTAAAACCATAGAATATGATGGTGAAAAACGACTTTCAAGAGGATTTGCATCACTCAAAACAAGTTCTGCGACCTCCTCCGGCGATTGAAATTGAGTACCCACAATAGTTACATATCCGACTTCATCCATACCACGTCTACCTGCCCTGCCGGACATTTGTAAAAACTCACTAGCAGTTAACATTCTGTGACCACTATCAGTTCTCTTGCTTGTTGAGCTAATAACTGTTGAACGAGCAGGCATATTTATACCTGCAGCAAGCGTTTCAGTTGCAAATACGACCTTTATTAAACCTTTTTGAAACAGTTTTTCAACTAAATTTTTCCAAGCCGGCAAAAGACCTGCATGATGGGAAGCAACACCGCATAACAAATATTCTATATGCTTGTTGTTATAAAGATGCGGATTTTCTGCGATATATTCATCAATAAATTGCTGAATTTGTGCCCGTTCGCCTTTCGTAATTAAATCAAGAGAGGCACATTTTTCCATTTGTTCATCGCATTTTTTTCTTGAAAAAGTAAAATATATAGCAGGCAGCATATCTTGCTCTTGTAAATTTCTGATAACATCTTTTACGTACGATTTTTTATTTTGAAGTTTTTTACCAAATAACCTTTTTTCAGGTTTAATCTTTTTGTTAAGCTGACCGCTTGGAGTTAATAAAGGCAGCAGCCTGTTAGGCTGAGAGCTGTCAAAATAATAAAATCGCAAAGGAACAGGTCTAAAATCAGTGTTCACAAGTTCGGTTCTTGAATGAACAGTATTAATCCAGTCTGTGAGTTCATCAGCATTAGCTACTGTCGCTGACAGAGCGATAATTTGAACATTTACAGGACAATAAATAATACTTTCTTCCCAAACAGTTCCTCGCTGTTCATCGTTCATATAATGCACTTCATCAAGAACCACATACTGAACATCTTTTAAATTATCAGACACAGAACCAAAATTTGTACCATACAACATGTTTCTGAAAACTTCCGTCGTCATAACAACAATTTGACCGTTTCGATTAATAGACGTGTCACCTGTCAAAAGCCCGACTTTTTCATGCCCATATTTTTCCCCAAAATCGTAATACTTTTGATTAGACAAAGCTTTTAAAGGGGTAGTATAAAATATCCTCTTTCCGTTTTCTAAAGCTCTATGAATTGCATGCTGTGCAATAACAGTTTTCCCTGCACCTGTTGGGGCGCACACTACAACACTTTTACCGTCATCTATATATTCACATGCTTCTTTTTGGAATTCATCCAATTCAAAAGGAAATTCAAACATAATACTATAATTATGGCTTAAAAGGTAGTAAAAACAAAGTTTGTAATTTTTTGTTACATAGCAAAAGTTTATTAATTTTTATCAAAATCTAAATAAAAAAGTCCCTTTCGGGACTTTTTTTATATTTTATCAAATCCAGTATATTTTCTGAGAACCTCAGGAATTATAATAGTTCCGTCTTCCTGTTGGAAATTTTCAACAATAGCAGCAAACGTTCGACCGACTGCCAATCCAGAACCATTTATTGTATGAACAAACTCAGTTTTACCAGTTTCTTTATTTCTGTATCTGATATTAGCACGTCTTGCCTGATAATCGCCAAAGTTTGAACAGCTTGAAATTTCTTTATAATCATTATAAGATGGCATCCAAACTTCTAAATCCCAGCATTTGTTTGCTGAAAATCCAATGTCACCTGTTGATAGTGCGACTCGTCTGTAAGGCAAATTCAGTAGTTGAAGCATCTTTTCCGCATCTTCTGTCAATTTTTCATGTTCATCTTTACTTGTTTCCGGTTTGCAAAGTTTTACAAGTTCAACCTTATTAAACTGATGAACTCTTATTAATCCTCTTGTATCACGACCTGCAGATCCGGATTCACGCCTAAAACAAGGAGTATATGCTGTCATATATTTAGGCAAATCATCTTCCGATAGTATTTCACCGGAATAAATATTTGTAACAGGAACTTCTGCTGTTGGTATCAAATACAAATCTTCATCAACACATTTGTACATATCTTCTTTAAATTTTGGAAGCTGACCTGTTCCCGTCATAGTGGCCGCATTAGCCATAAACGGAGGTAGAATTTCTTCATAACCTTGAATTTCAGTATGATAATCCAAGAAAAAGTTTATAATAGCTCTTTCTAATCTTGAGCCTTTGCCCCTGTACAAAGTAAATCTGCTCTGTGAAATTTTAACACCACGTTCAAAATCAACAAGATTTTTTTCTTCACACAAATCCCAGTGAGCCTTAGGCTCAAAAGAGAACTTTGTGGGTTCGCCCCAAGTAGAAACGACAACATTGTCATCTTCTGACAAACCTATTGGAGTTGTTTCATCCGGAATATTCGGTGTATGTAACAAAATATCTCTCTGCTTTTCATCAAGCTCGGTCTGTTTGTCTTCCAGTGCTTTTATTTCATCGCCTAATTTACGGACTTCTTCTTGAATAGCGTCTGTATTTTCACCGTTTTTTTTCATCATACCAATTTTTTGAGAATCGTTCTTTCTTTTTGCTCTCAACTCATCAGCTTGAGTTTGAATTTTTCGTCTTTCAACATCAATTTCAAGAACTTTGTCTATAGAAAGCTCAGGATTTCTACGTTTTAATAATTCATTAATTTTATCGGGATTCTCTCTTATTAATTTAATATCAAGCATTATATAAACCTCCATGAGTCATTCTGAGGCATTTATGAGATCCTTCGCTTTGCTCAGGATGACATTATAAATAAATGCCGAAGAATCTCATAAAGATATTATTTCAAACAAGTTAGATAATCAAGATTAGTTGAAAGACTGTTTCAAAAGCTTATACAATAAACTTTATTATAATTATATTTTAATAGCCTTTCAACTATTCAACCCTTCAACGTTAAACTATAAAAATTAATATTAACTTTTATTGCTAAATTTGACAAAAGGTGTATAATTGAAATATGGGGTATATGATGTTCAAAAAATTAGCACAACGTCTTTCTGCTGAAAGGGAAAAACAATCATGCGTTGCAACAAATCCTATTACTGTTGATTTTGAATCAAGACAAAAAATTTTTCTAAATAAAATGACAAAATCTGCAGTTGAAATGTATGAACATCAAGCAGATGTGAAGAAATTTACAAAACTTGCTCTGTCTGATCCTGAAAATAAAACTCACAACAAACTTGTTGAAGCTCTGTTTTCACATGGAATTGTTAATGTAGAAGATGATGAAAAATTAATTGAACTTTCAGACAACAGAAGATTTTTAAAAGATTTAGGATTGGTTGAGTAACTACAGATTTTTAATTATAGCATCTCTAAAAATGGTTGTTGTCGCATTCCCGCCCAAATCTTTAGTACAAATACCTTGTTCAAGTGTTGCAAACAGCGCTCTTTCAATTTTTTGTGCATATTGATATTCGCCAATATATTTTAGCATCTCAATAGCTGACAGAAGCAGAGCTGTCGGATTTGCTATATTTTGACCTTTTATATCAGGCGCAGATCCATGAACCGGTTCAAAAACAGCATAATCATTACCTATGTTTGCCCCCTGTGCAACCCCTAAACCGCCAAGCAAACCAGCACATAAATCAGAAACTATATCACCATACAAATTAGGAAGAACCAGCACATCAAACTGGTTAGGATTTTGAACAAGCTGCATACAAAGATTATCAACCAATATTTCTCGTGTCTTAATAGAAGGATAACTTTCTGCAACATTTCTAAATGACTCAAGAAATAATCCGTCAGATAATTTCATTATGTTCGCTTTTGTTACGACGCAAACTTCTTTTCTGTTATTTTGAACTGCGTAATCAAAAGCAAACTTACAAATACGCTCACTAGCTCCTCTTGTAATAATTTTTATACTTTCTGCAGAATTTTCATCAACTTGACGTTCAATTCCTGCATACAAATCCTCAGTATTTTCTCTGACAACAACAATATCGACATTATCAAATTTTGTTTTAACGTTTGGCAAATTTTTACAAGGTCTTAAATTTGCATACAAGTCAAGGGTTTTTCTTAACTGAACATTAACAGACCTAAAACCCTTTCCGATAGGGGTTGTAACAGGAGCCTTTAATGCAACTTTATTTTTTTTGATTGAATCCAAAACTCTTTCAGGCAACGGAGTACCCTCTTTTTCTATAACATCAGCTCCTGCAGTTTGAATATCCCAATTTATTTTTAAACCTGCTGCATCTATAATTTTTACAACTGCATCTGAAATTTCCGGTCCAATACCGTCACCGTTAATTAATGTTATCGTTCTCATCATTCCTCACAATATGTAAATGTCTTTCAAATTTTTCAAAAAATCCACAATTTGAAACAGTTAAACTATCTTCAATATAAACAACACCCAAGCCTAGTGCTGCAAGCAGAGGACAAGCGATTCCTTCAGCATAATTTTTACAATTAATACACTGATCCTCGCCTTCAATATAGATTTGTCCGTCTTCACTATACATATTACAATTATAGACATTCTTATAAAATTTGTAAATATTTACAATTCTTAATAAATATTTTATAAATGGCAATTTTTTTGAAAACAAAAACTTTATATATATAAGGTAGGTTAAAAATAGGTTAGTTATCATGATTTCTGTAGGAAGAATTATAAAAGCTGCGGGCAAACTTGCATTTATGGATGAAGGGTTCCAAAAAATTGCAGAAAGCACACTTAAAAATTCAGCAAAAACTACTAATTGGAAAAATATCCACAATCAAAATTGGTCTGGTATCCATAAACAAATCGGCAATGCTTTCAAAGAAGCTGAAAGACAAACCTGCAATGACTCATTCTGGAAAAATTTATGGAAAAAGAATATTTGCGGATTTCCAAAAGATATATCTAACGCTTGGAAAAATTCAAGCGGCATATGGGGAGTAACAAAAGGCATTGGCGGACAAGTACTAAAAAGACTTCCAATATTATTTGCTGCTTTGGAATTACCAAATATTTTCTCAGCAACAAAAGATGAAGGTATAATAAGCGGACTAAAGGAAACTGTAAGAAGTGCAACGAGATTAGTAAGCAGTATGGCAGGCTTTATCGTTGGTCAAGCACTGATACCAATTCCTATTTTAGGCGGTCTTATTGGTGCGATAGGCACAGATTTACTTGTTGACAAAGGCTTGAATTTTATATTAGGTAAAAGCTATGCTGAGCGAAAAGCTGAAGCAGAAGAAGCAAAAAATACAGAACAACAGCAATATATGGATCAACAGCAACAGATGCAACAAAATAACCCATATATGAATACTTATGATGATCAAAACCAACTTGCAACAAATAATTATATGAATATGCGCCCAACAATGACTCCTCAGCAAATTATGGCGATGAGAGGAATGCTATATGGCGGTGGAATGACAAATCCTATGGACCAAGATTTTATGGCTATGACGTCCGGAATTAACAGGTTAAATTACATGTGTTAACATTTCTTAATATAAAACGCAATTATTTAGCAAAAAAATACTTTATATATATACGGGGAAACTATAAGGGGATTACATGTCAGTAAGTTACTATGATTGTTTGCGCATAGTCTCAGCCGCAAATGGAACAATTTCAACAATAAATCCAGCAGATGATTTTAGCACTACAGTCATTGGAGGTACATCATTGTTTGGCGGCGGCACACTTGCCTTTCAAGGTGGCGCATGGCTGTGGCAAAATCATGGTAATTATGGTACTGCTTTTAAAGAATTAATGAAAAATCCAACTCCAAAACTGTTAAGACAACAAGGAAATTGGTTTACTAATCCATTTACAAACAGCTATTATTGGAAAAACTTACAAGAACTTGACGGAAAAATAATAAAAAAACCAGTATGGAATCAAAAGGCATTTGATGCATTAAAAACAGATGAAGAAAAAACTGCATTTAAAAACAAACATGCACAATTATACAAGAAAGGTTATCATTATCAAGCTGCAAGACAAGAGCTTGAACGAGTAAAAGAGCTTGCAAAACGTGGCAAACTAAGCGGAAAAGAATTAAAAAGCGCATTAAAAAATGTAAGGCAAATGGCATATAAAGCTGATTTAGCAGTTTTAGAAGATATTAAATCCGGGAAATTAAAACCGACAGGTAAATTAGCAAAAATTGGAAATACAATAAACAAATATACCGGAATGCAAGCGGCAGAAAGAGCTTGTTTAAAAACTATAACAAGCGAAACAGCTTCAACAACATCAAAACTTGCAGCAAAAGCCGGAAGATCATTTATCAAAGGCGGAGGTCCTTTAACATTTGCAATTGAACTCGGATTAGAAATTCCGGATGTAGTAAAGACATATAATGAACTTGGTACAAGCAAAGGAACTAAACAGCTTTTAAAAACAACAGCAACAGCAGGAGCTTCGGCCGTTGGTTTTGTGGCAGGTGCAAAGGCTGGCGCTGCAGTAGGAACAGCAATAGGAGCATGCTTTGGCGGTGTCGGTGCTATTCCCGGAGCAATAATTGGAACTATTTGCGGTATCGGTGGAGGATTGCTTGGAAGCTGGTTATGCAGAGCTGGAGCAAAAGCCGTAGTTGGTCCGAGTGAACTAGAAAAAGCTAAAAAAGCAAAAACAGGCAATGATGCAATGGCACTCGTATTAAACAAAGATAAACAACTTGAAACTTGTGCAGATTTAGCAATAAAAGCTAATACCGGAGAAATCGAACTCGATAATGAAACAATAGAGTCAATGGAAAAAATGCTGCAAGGTAGAGAAGAAGAATTTGAAAAGCTTGTAGCCTCAAAAATGCCGCAAGAAAAAAATACAAATTCAGAAAAAAATTTATCATTAACTGCATAAAAATACCGCTTATATAAGCGGTATTTTTATTATCAAACTGAAGAAACGTTAAAATCTCGCTCGGCTTTGAATGCTGAACTGTCAAAAAGTGTTTTTAAAAACTGCTCAATTCTGGTTTCCATAGTTGAAATTTCATCTTTTAAAGCTTTGTAACTTTCTTCTTTAACATCATTTAATGCTTTTTCAAAAATTTCGTCATGATACATGAACACATCTCCTTATTATTAAAGTCTACTTTCTTCACATATACCCATAACGGCAAAATTTATAACAAACTTTAGCATTTTTAATTTTATTGTTACAAAATTTATAATTTATACAAAATAAATATGTTTTAATGTAAAATATTATCATTAGAGGAAAAGAATGGCTACTGATTTTTTAACAAGCTATGATTATTATTCAAACAGACGTGACATGGAAGTTATATCTGCTATTGTCGATGCACTAAAAAAGATATTGGAAGAAGATAAACTTCAACCGCAACCGTTATTCTTAAAAACTTCTGAAAATCTTATTCTTAATATTGCGAGAAAAGTTGTGCAGGAAAAGAAAAAGACTTTTTTGATTGGCATTACAGGTGAAAGCGCTTCTGGTAAAACTGTATTTGTAGATAACACGATAAAAGCCTGCATAAAAGATAAAAAAGAAGGTATTTATACTGTTATCAGATGTGATGACTACTATAAAGATACCTCTAAAGAATTACAAGAAGCCGGCAGCTATGAAGAATTGTTCAAAACAGGATTCAGCTTTGATACACCTGACGTTATTGATTTGGAGTTAATGAAACAGCACTTAGTTGAACTAAAAAGCGGCAATACAATAACATCACCAAAATATGATTTTGTAACATGCGTATCTGATCCCAACGGAGATATTAAAAAGCCGGCTAAAATTATACTTACAGAAGGCTTATATGTTCTTAATGAAAATGTTCGAGATGTAATGGATGTAAAAGTATATGTATATACACCTCTTGAAGTTATTAAAGAGCGTTGGTATAAAAGAGCTGCATTAAGAGGTAAAACCGGTACTGCTGCTGATTTACAGTTTGCTGACGTAAATAAGACAGCTCAACGGTACATACGTCCTACATACCAAATATCAGATGCAGTTATTAACGGAATGGTCTCTCAAGAGTATATTCAAGAAATAACAGATAAAATATTTAAAAAACTTATGGAAATCGTATAAAAAAGTACTACCCCCGCATAAAGCTCCATTACGTTGCAAAAACAACTCGCTAAGCGAAGATAGTACCCTTTTGAGTCAATTATATTGACTCACTAGCGCCCACAAGAATTACATCTTGGAATAGCAACAGGCTGAATATACTCTCTATGACACGTGTTGCATTTGGGCTGAACAATAGCTTTTTGACAACTATTACATGTGTTTAATGCCACTCTTTTAACTTTACAAGTATTACAGTTTTTAAAACCCGTAAAAGGATTTAAACTGAAACTTGTCCTATTTTCACCGATACCCATATAAGGCAACGGATTTAAGTAAGAAATATAAGACATAATACCAGTACTTTGTCTATGTCCGCACTCACACCATGATGCAGCATTAGACACCTGAGCTGACATAAAAAATGTAACAATTAAAGCTATTGATAAAAAGAAATTTTTCATTTATTTACTCCCGCTATCTGTTACATATACATTTTTCAAGAATAACTAAATTTTTAAAACGGTAAAAAGTATAATTATAATTATACTTTATGGCTAAGAAAATATGACAAAAAAAAGACTGAGCAGAAATCCACTCAGTCTTTTCCTTAAAAAAGGTTAATTATTGTTTTGTGATAGCTGCGTCATCAACCAAGATAACGTATACATTTTCACCGGCTTTTGCGTGATAGTTTAGACCAGGAGTGATCAAACCAGTAGCTAAACCGACTGCAGCACCTACAGGAGCACCGATAGCAACACCTGTTCCAATTTTTTGAGGATCAGGAATAAATGCAAAACCAACACCGGCACCAGTACCTACAGCGCCACCAGAAACTGTGCATAATGCCAATTTACCGGCAGTCATCCAAGGACCTTCTTTTAAAGAGTAATCTTTAGTGTAAGGTTTAGCATTGAATGCTAATTGTTGTCCGTTAGGCAAAACAATTTTGCACAATTGAGGATATACTCTGGCATTTTTGTTAAACCATTTTGGATTTCTAACTTCATTAAGTTGTGCAACGAATTTAGAACCTGCAGGAATTACCAAAGTACCTTCTTCTGTGCAGATATCTTCTTTGTTGTAGAATACAACAATGTCACCAGCTTGGTGATCTTCTGATTTGAATTTTTCTTCAAAAGATACAAGCAATACATTACCTTCAGCGATAACGTTTTGAGCATTGTTTACTCTAACTTCATTAGAAGGAGCATTCTTTTTAACATTAAGGTGTTCAATAGCTGTAGCACCTAAGTATTGAGATTTAACTAAAGCTAATTTAGCTTTCAATCTAGCTAAAAGAACTGCAGCTTCAGCTCTTGTCAAGCTGTCAGTAGGTCTCAATTCTCTTGAATCAGGATAGTTTACATAAATACCATAGTTAATAGTTTTTGCGTAAACATTAGTTGCCCAAGCAGGAATTGCTGAAGCATCTTTAAAATTGTTCAAGATTGATTTGTCAGCAACCATATCTTGAGTGATGTGGCTGATAACAGATTGAGCTTCGTCTCTCAATAAAACTCTGTTTGGTTGGAATGTTCCATCCGGGTAACCATAAACTAAACCTAATTGTTGAGAACGCAAAATGTTTGCATAATTAGGAGTAGCTGAAGTTACGTCTGAAAATTGATTCTTGATGTTAACATTCAAGTTATCATTTGATAAAACTTTTAATAAAGCATTAACAAATTCAACCCTTGTCATGTTACCTTCAGGATTAAAACGGTTGCCTGATAATGTCATAATGTTGTCATTAACAACACTTGTAATTTCTTTGGCAGCCCAGTAATTTTGGTTTACATCAGCAATTGATGCAGCCATAGCGGGAATAGCTGTAAATGCTAACAAGCATAATGCCATTGCCCCTGAAATAAGTTTCTTCATTTTCAAATTCCTCATATTTACTAGTAAACCTTTTTCATGTTAATTATACACTTTTAAAAATATTTGTAAAGTGTTAATTTGAATTTTAACATTTGTTATTCATTATTTTGAGTAGTGCCGCTATCAAGAGCTTCGGATGTTGATTGAACATTTGAATTTTGAGAAGTTTCACCTGTTGATGAATTAACAGGTGCTGATGTTTTTGTTTGAGATTTAAATAAATTTTTCAACCCTTCTGCTGCATTTTTCAATTCCTGAGCCGATTCTTGCGCTTGTTTCCTTTGTTCAGCCATATGCTGATTATATGCTTCAATCTGTTTATTTTTAACTTCTTGCATAGCATTTTTAGCGGCTTCAACCTGATCTTTAATTTTAAAAGATTCAATTTCTGATGTATCACAAACAGAAAGCCATCTAAAAGATTTTACTGAAGATGTACTTTCTATACCGCCATTAAATTGAACTTTAAAATCTTTGTGATTTGAATTATCAGAAGTTAAATTTGGAATTTCAGAAACTTTTTCGCCATATGGACTCGTTGTGATAGCCTGAACTATTCTTGATGTTGCGGCTCCAATTCCCGGTATATAAGATGTTAATTTACTCAAAGACAAGTCTCCGAGCGGACCGAGCATTTTTACAACTTCAGCAGAAATTCGGCCGAGTATAACAAGATTTGCAGTTCCATTTAAAAGATTGTACTTTCCTGTTATATAATATGCCATTGCAGGTCCTGCTGATTTTACAGGACTTAGCTCTGTCCATCCGCTATTAAATTTCAAATTACCTGTAATTGTCTTAAAATTAGCTGTATTTTTTATAACAGGTAACGTTCTAATTGCATTAACTCCAGCCTTTAATACAGGATTAGACATAATATTTTGCGCCAAAAGTAAGTTATCAAAACGTCCGATATTTCCGAAAACACCATCAGATATATCAAAAGAAGCATTACCTTTCAAATTTTTCATCATCATAACGTCAGTTTCACCCTTTGTTGTGACATTTGCTTTAAAATTTAGTTTTCCTGAAAGAGCATTTTTAATTCCTGACGCACCGGCTATTGCAGCTTCTGCGTTCATTGAGGTTCCTTTCATAGCAACTCCGACTAATCCGTTCAAAATATTATAAGAAATATTACCGCTAACTTTTCCTTCAAATGCACTTCCGTTCAAGTTTTTTAAGTAAAAAACATTATTTGTAAGATTAAAATCCGATGACAAATTGTCAGCCACTATACCACCGCACGCAAAACTTTTTAAAGTTCCTTTACCGCTAACAATCGGACCGTTAAGGGTAACATCCATATTTTTCATTGTCAGAAACATGTCAGGAACAGTAATGGACGGAATCGTAACAGAACCTTTTAATGTCGGATTAAAAGCATTGCCTAAAATATCGATATTACCGCCTGCAACAAGCTTTGAACCTTTAAAAAAAGGAATTGACATAGTTATATTTGAATTAGTTGAGGCATGTAAATTCAAGTTCTGGTTTTTATATAAATCATTTACCGAACCTTTCAATGCAAATATTTGAGAATTATTTGCATATAAACCGGTATCTTCAAGTTTTAAGGAATTTCCGTCTAATTTTAAAGTTGTTCTAATTTCTGATTTTTTACCTTGAAGCTGTTCAATATTTAATGCCGAAAAATAATTTGACGAATCAGCATTTATTTTTGCAAATATTTCTTGAGATTTATCATTGCCTGTAACATGTAAATTAAACGGTAAAGCACCCTTAGCTGACACTTCAGACTTATAATCTTTAGGAACAACTGATTTTATATCATTTGCAAGAATATTTCCTTTTGCATTAATATCAAATTTCATATTCTTACCCATGTAATTTGCGACCTTGCCGGCAATATCAATTCTTGAATTATTAAAAACTGCATATGTATTATTTATATCAATATCTTTTTCGCCAAGAATTATGTTAGCCTTTGGTACAGAGAATGATGCGGCATGATTAATAATTTTGATATTATTAACATTAATATTTCCTTGTGTAGTTTTGCCATCAGTTGAAATATCCGCTTTTGTATTTTGCATTGTAATAGAAGTATTCGAAGAAATATTCTTTACATTTAAATTATCCAAGTACACTGATATTTTTGGGATAATAGAATTTAGTTTTCCTTTTATTAAAATATTAAAAGATACATTACCGCTATTTACTTGATTTTCTTTTAATAAGGCTAACTGACCTGCTGCAAGTAAAAGTCCTTTTAGCTGTAATTTATCAGCTATAATTGACAAATCTGCAACTGCATCATTTGTAACAGAGCCTCTAATTGAGAGCGGATGCCCTAAAATATAAAGACCTGAGTTTAAAATATTTATGTTATTATCGGCAAACTGAATATCTGCAAATATTTTATCTATAGCAATATTATATAATTTATAAGACAATGAAGCTGCTGGGATTTTTAAATATCCTGAAGATGTAACTTTTTTAAAATCTGACTTTAACGAAAAATCAGCATCAATACCGCCGGTTGCGTTTAATGTGTCAAGTTTATTATATCCAAAAGATTTTGCAACACTGTCAGCAATATCAATAAGACTTGCGAATTTTGCATTTGATTTACAATTTATATTAATATCAGGCTTTTTACCTGTTTTAAATGTCCCTGTAAGTTCAGTAATCTCAGAAGCTGAGCTGTAAAGCTTTGAGTACACTGAAACAGCATTTCCCTTTAATTTTAAATCAAGATTTCCAGCAGGCAGCGGTTTCCCATCGACAGCAATCGAAAAGTCTGATACATTCAAATTCCCGGATAAATCAACATCCTCTAAAGAACCTCCAACAACCATTTTTGCTTTTAAATTAGCAGTTAGTTGATTTTTATAAATTGCTTTAAATATATCAATAACATTAACTTCAAAATTCTGATTTTGAGGTTTGTCATCACTATTATTTGCAAATACTAAATCATTGAGATCTGCATCCGGCATTATTTTATTTAAAACATTAACATCAAATTTGAACTGTTCTTTATCTTGAAGCATAAAACCGCCAAGTGCACTAACCCTTACTCTTTTATTAAGTATAAAATCTGTTATATAAAAATTATCACCATACAATGAATATGTGTTATCAGTTGGCATATCTATAAAAGAAATGTTGTAATTGTTAATCTTTATATCGGGCAGCTTGTTAGATAATTTAAATCCAAACGGTAATGCAGAATCATATTCTGACGCAGAAGGCTCTGTTTTTTGGGCATTTAATTCGTTACTATCAGCTTCCGGAATATAATCTTCAATCAAAAAATGTCCGTCTTTTTTTACCTTTAAATTCAAATTAACATTATCTGCTCCAAGCATATCTAATTCAATTTTATGCACAATTATGGGAAGTAATGATAGTTTTCCCTGAACATTATCAGCTGTCAAAAAACTTTCACCGTTTGGCAATGCCGCATCTACTGCAGATACTTTTATTCCTACTGTTAATTTTGGGGTAGTTATAAGCTTTATATTTGAAAGTTTTACTTTATAGCCGCATGCTTCCTCTATTATTTTTGAAAAATCATAAGAATTAACAAATCCTGATAAAAATACCGGAGCAATTAAAAATAAAGCATATAATAAAATTATAAAAACTAATATACCTACAAAAATTTTTCTTATCATAAACTATCCCTCTTTAGCATATATTCTAACATATAAATTGATTTTGCAGTCACTTTTTTAATTTTTCAGGATAATAGTTCCATTTTATCAATTCATTTTTTCTAAACCAAGTTAATTGACGCTTTGCATAATTTCTTGTATTTTGTTTTAATTTATTAATTGCTTCATCTAATGAACAAACTCCATCAAGATAGGATATAATCTCACGATATCCAATCGTGTCTGTTATATTAGGAACTTTGCCATATTTTTTTAAAAGAAACCTTGCTTCATCTACAAGACCGCTTTTTATCATAAAATCTACACGTTGATTAATTCTTTCATACAAAATGTCTCTAGAGAAATTTAATCCTATCCAATCAACTTCATATTCACAATCCTTCGTGCCTCTTGATTTTGATAACGGCAAACCGGTAGAGCTAACAATTTCTATATATCTTATTATTTTTTTCTTATCATTTAATTCAACAGACAATGCAGCTTCAAAATCAAGTTTTTTCAAAATAGAATATAGTTCTTCAAAAGACTTTGTATTCAATTCATCCCGTAATTTTTTGTTAGGCTTTACCAAAGGAATATTATAATTTTCAAGTAATAATCTGAAGTATAACCCCGTACCGCCTGCAACAATAGGTGTTTTTCCCCTTTTTAATATATCTTCAATATATTTTTTTGCATCACTAACATACAATCCTGCAGAATATTCTACAGTCGGCTCAACAACATTTATCATATAATGCGGAACACCTTGCATTTCACAATCAGTAGGTTTAGCCGTTCCTATATTCATATCTTTATACACAAGCCTTGAATCTGCAGAAATAATTTCTCCATCTATTTTTTTTGCTAAATTTATTGCATAATCTGTTTTTCCGCTTGCGGTTGCTCCGACAACTGCTATAACCTTATTCTTCATCATCATTGACATATTTTCTATCGTAATATAAGAATATCGTAACTACCATATAAACAAAGAAATAAAACATTATTATGCTCATAAGCAGGTAAAAGAAAGGATTTATTATTGAAAAAGTATTTATAAATAATATTGTTAATCCGATAAACCACAATAAAATATAAACACCAAAAGATGAAAAGAAATTTTTAAACAACTTTACAATCGAGGATGATAATGCAATTAGCGGATTTGATTCTTTGTACATAATCTCAGGAATCCATAGCATTAACAGATAAGAAACTATAAAAGTAACCAATACAAAAAGCAATGACCATTTTCCAAAATAAGTAATCATCTCAGGAGTCATTTTATCCAGTAAAACAGCCATACTCGCAGTATTTGAAGATGCAGCAGACAATGAAATTTCCTGCAATTGCTCCATAGAAGCTGCATCCAAAGTTCCAATCAATTTACCGCCGATTAACCAAACAACTTGAGTTGCAATAAGTTGGATTACAAATATATAAATAAGACAAGTGCCTAAAAAAGAAAGAAAATATTTTCCAATCCCATCTACAAGCGACTTGAAAAGATGTAACGTAGCACGTGCCCTGTCTTTATCCAATACAAAAACTTTTTTTGACAGTTTTATTGCATCTTTAACCATATAAAACCATCCTGCACAAAAAGCTGAAAACATGCATATAACAGTTAATGATGCCACAACAAATTTTATAGTCGTATCTAAATGATATTTTGAATACATAGAATACAAATCTAAAACTTTAACGAATAAAATTAAAGGAATAGCAAGTATAATACTATTATTTGTAATTTTGAAAGAATCAATAAATATATTTTTCATATCAATACCTAAACTTTAACAGCATCTTTTTCTTCAACAGTGCCTAATTTGCGTTTTCTTCTTCGCATCAAATCAACAAACGCCTCAAGTCTTGTCAGATAACCAGCTTTTCCTGTCTGTTCATCCATTATAAGCGGGAGGATAGGAATATCACAATTTTCTCTCATTGCAGGAAAAATATTTTGTGACATAATTTCAGGCATGCAAGTAAACGGACTTATATGTATAATCCCGTCAATATCTCTTTCATCAGCATAAACAACATCTGATACACACTCTAATGAATCGCCCCCGATATCACGCATAAGATAAGGCTTTGCAAGTCTAAATGCACGTTGCAAATGAGTTTCACCTTTTCTAAACGCTTTTGGAATAATTGCATCCTTTATAAAACTGCTGATGGTTAAACTTCTTCTTGTCTGAACCCCCATTTTACCAAGCTCTCTTAAAATATTTTGGTTTGAAAAAGGGTCGCACACCAAATATATTTCGCCTGTTACATCAACACGCAAAATCTCTTTATTTTTGTCAATTTCTGTCTTTTTTAGTTCTTCAAAAGCTGCCTTCTTTGCTTTCTTTAAATCCTTTGTGTTATCAGCAGCTTTTACATATTGCAAAGCCTTATTATAATTCTTTTCAGCCTCACCAATATGAATTTCTCTGGCTCTGTAATATGACAGGGCATCTTCAAGGTCGTCAAGAAGAAACATTTTCCTGATTCCTAAATTTATTGCTCTTGCAAAAAGAATCGGATCATTTTTACCACTTACTTTTTTTAAGTAGTTATACATACCCTTCAAACCGTCATACAAGCGCATTTCAATATATTTTGCATCATACCCCAGATCAACAAGGGCACTATGGATGCAGTTTCCGTACTCACCCAATCTGCAACAACCGGGCGAAGTAATCATTGAAACATAATCAGTACCGCCCTCAATCGCTTCAATAAAATTCCCTAAAATTAATTTATAAGGCAAACAAATAGCTTCAGGAGAATGTTTTGTTCCCAAAGACAGTGTATGCTTGCTCGTATACGGAGGCACAAACGGTTCCGCACCAATTTTTTTCAGCGCAGCTGCCCACGCAATTGATACGTTACCCATATGGGGAAATGCTACTTTAATTTTTTTGTTATTTTGTTTTGACATATTTATCTCTATTCTTTTGTAAATTTCAAATCAGGATGTCGTGCTGCTGTCGTTTCATCCAACCTTTTTACCGGAGTTGTATGCGGCGCAGAAATAAGGTTTTCGGGATTTGTTTTAGCCTCATCAGCAATTTTTAACATTACTTTAACAAAATCATCCAAAACTTCTTTCGTCTCTGACTCTGTAGGTTCAATCATTATCGCCTCATGAACAATCAAAGGGAAGTACACCGTTGGCGGATGTGTATTTTCATCCATAAGAGCCTTTGCAATGTTCAACGTACTTACACCATTTTCACTATGCTGCTTTTCACCGGACAATACAAATTCATGCATGCAAGGTTCATCAAACGGAAGTAAATAAGCGCCTTTTAGCTTTTCTTTCAAATAATTTGCATTTAAAACAGCATTCTCACTTGCTTCTTTTAAATTTTTGCCCATCATTAAAACATATGCATATGCCCTTACGAGCACTCCAAAATTACCGAAAAAACCTTTTACACTCCCGATAGAATGTTTTATATCATAACTTCTGAAGTATTTATTACCATCATATTTAACAACAGGAGCAGGCAAAAAATCCTTTAAATTTTCAACTACAGCAACCGGTCCTGCACCAGGTCCGCCACCGCCATGAGGAGTTGAAAAAGTTTTATGTAAATTAATATGGACTACATCAAATCCCATAAGTTTCGGATTTGTATATCCCATAATCGCATTAAAATTAGCACCGTCATAATATAACAATGAACCGTTCTCATGCATTAATTTTGAAATTTCCAACACATTTTCTTCAAATATTCCAAGCGTATTTGGGTTCGTCATCATAATAGCGGCAACATCACTGTCAATCAGCTCTTTTAGAGCTTCAATATCGACTTGTCCCTTATCATTTGATTTTACCGGAACAATTTCAAATCCACACAAATGAGCACTTGCAGGGTTTGTACCATGAGCAGAATCCGGTATAATAACCTTTTTTCTGTTTTCGCCTTTGACTTCAAAATATTTTTTTATAATCATCATACCGGTTAGTTCACCGTGCGCACCTGCAGCAGGCTGTAAAGTAATTGCATCCATACCGGTTATTTCTTTTAATGAATTTTGAAGTTTGTACATCAATTCAAGAGCGCCCTGACAATCTTCGTCGCTGCAATGAGGATGTATTGTTAAAAAGCTTTCCAAATTTGCCAAAAGCTCATTGACTTTCGGATTATATTTCATGGTACAAGAACCCAACGGATAAAAGCCTTTTTCTATGCAAAAGTTTTTATCGGATAAATCTTTATAATGTCGCATTGCCTCTAATTCACTGACATTCGGTAACCCCACAGACTCTTTTCTTATATACTTTGAGTCAATGAAAGATAAATCTTCTTTTTCATCTGTTAATTGTATCCCTGAAACCCCGTTGCTCTTTTCAAAAATAGTTTTCACTAAATAATCCCCTGCCTTTTTAAATCCCTTTTTATTTTATCCAAACCGGATTGTATAATTCTTGAAATTCTTGATTGGGAAATGTTAAATTCTTCAGCAATTTCTCTGAGTTTTTTATCCTTAAAAAACTTATATTCAATGAGCTCTCTTTCTCTTTGAGGAAGTTTTTTCATTGATTCAATAATTTCAGCTTTTAATTCTGACAATTCAATTGATTCTTCAGGAGTTTTGTCATCTGCTTTTATTTGAGTAGGTACTTCGGCATCCTGCATTTCATCAATAGAAAGGATTGTTTTATAAACTTCTTCCCTAATATTTTCATCTTCATCTTTTAGGATTTGCTGTCTGTTTTTTAGAGAATACCATTTATATCTCCTGCGGACTTCATTTCTGATAGCCCATTTTATTGCAGTAGCCAAATACGTATTATTGAAATCTTCCGGAGTACGATTCTTAAACAAGATATATAATGTATGATTTCCAATATTTATAAGCTCCGGCAGATCTATCAAATGAGAAGTTGAAAACTTTTGAAATTCAACTTTAGCTATCGTTTCAATTAAATCCTTATAATCTTTTAAATTAACTTTTTGTCTTACTTTTTGATTTGGCGCCATACTATAACAAAATTCCTATAAAAACATTTCCCTAAAAAAATAATAACAGAAAAAAATATAGATTACCAGACAATGTAATTTTACTTAACATATTTTATAAGTGATAAATAATGAAAGGATGAAAAAATGAAAGTTTTATATTGTACTGACGGTTCAAAAATAAGTTACTCAGCGTTAGAAAACATGTCTTACTGGATAAAAAACGCTGAAATAGACACCATTTGCGTAATAGACTGGAGTTTTTTACCTGACAACATAAATTTGGAAGAACCAAAATTTATTGAATCATGTGCAAATTCTGCCGATTCAATTCTTAATTATGCAAAAGAACAAATTAATAAATTCGGATTTCAATTCGGTAAATCTATTAAAAATTGCGGCTCGGCAGTCGAAAGCATACTTGAAGCGGTTAATCAGGATAATTATGACCTAATATTAATGGGGTCAAACGGCAAAAAAGGAATTCAAAAGTGGTTGGGTTCTGTTTCTCAGGAAATAATCAACAGCAGTAAAATATCAGACTACATAGTTAAATCCCAAAACAACAGAAAAAAAATTCTTATAACAACAGACGGAACAGAATGTTCGGAAGGAATAATAGAAGATATTTTACCAAATATAAAACTAAATGATAAAGAAATTCACATATGTATGGTTAACGAAGATCCAAAACTTCTGTTTTTAGACGGTAATTTAGATGAACATTGGCTTGCAGATATAAGAAAAAAACAAAATTTATACGCTTCAGAGTCAATAAAAAAAATTGCCGATTTGCTAAAAGAAGAAAATTTACTTATTTCAAAAACCGCAATATTATCAGGAAATCCTGCTCAAGAAATTATTAAATACGAAAAAGAAAACCAAATAGATTTGACAATTTTGGGTTCAAGAAACAAATCAAAACTCGACAGATTTTTAACTGGCTCAGAAAGCAAAAGAATTCTAGAAAATACCATGAGCGATGTTTTTCTTGCCAGATGTAAAAATTGAGATACAATTATGTAAAATATTTGAAAAATGAAAATAAATTAAATATAATTGCAGTATGTTTAAATATTACGGTAAATTAGCACCCTATTTATTCTTGCTTCCTGCGATTGCATTATTGACAGTATTTTTTTTCATTCCGTTTTTTCAGACATTCGGACTTAGTTTTTTAGATTATTCATCAGATATATATAATCCGAAATTTATCGGACTAAACAACTACACTCAATTGCTTCATAATCCTATTTTCTATAAAGTTTTATGGAATACATTTATTTATCTTATTGGAGCAGTTCCGTTTCTTGTTATTTTTCCGCTATTTTTGGCAGTACTGATTAATCAGAAAATAAGAGGAGTAACCCTGTACAAAATATTGATATACCTGCCGGTAATCGTCTCTATTGTAGTTGCAGCAATAGCATTTAAATGGTTATACGCAGAACAAGGAATTCTTAATTATATCGTTACGCAACTTGGATTTGAGCCAATAGGATGGCTAACAGATACAAAATATTCTATTTGGTCAGTAATTATTGTAACTATATGGAAGGGTATCGGATACTACATGATAATTTATCTTGCAGCGTTAATGAGTGTTCCTCAAGAGCTATACGAAGCTTGCGACATTGATGGTGCAAGTTTTTTAAGAAAGCATTTAACAGTTACAATTCCGCATATAATGCCTACAATAGCTTTAGTGTCTACAATCAGCGCAATTTCAGCCATGAAAGTATTCGCCGAAATTTACGTTATGACAAAAGGCGGACCGTTAAACTCCAGCAAAACTATAGTTTACTACATTTATGAAAGAGCTTTTGAAAATTTAGATTTAGGCTTTGCATCAGCAATGGCCGTTGTATTACTTATTATAGTTATGATTTTTTCTTTAATAAATATATTCTGTTTTGAAAGGAAAAAATATGAAATTTAAAAATTTTTGGATACATTTTATTCTTATAACAATCTCACTACTTTCAATTTTTCCTTTTATATGGCTAATTTCAACATCACTAAAAGGACAAGCGGAAAATATATTTGCTTATCCGCCGCAAATTATACCGACAGATTTCACCTGGACAAACTATACAGGAGTTTGGGGGAAAGTTGATTTTATAAGATATTTTATAAACAGCATGATAGTTGCAGGTGGAACTGTAGTTCTAAATTTAATATTATCGGCAATGGCGGGTTATCCGCTTGCAAGAATGGAATTTAAAGGCAAAAAAATTACGTTTTTCGCTGTTCTTGCGACAATTATGATTCCGTTTCAAGCAATAATGCTTCCAGTATATTTAATAACACTAAAACTTAATCTGGTAGACAGTGTAGGAAGCATTGCTGGTTTTATGGGACTAATACTGCCATTTGCAGTCAACGCTTTTGGAATATTCTTAATGAGGCAGGCTTTTTTAGGCATACCTAAAGAAATGGAAGAAGCGGCAATTGTTGATGGATGTAATGTTTTTCAAATTTTCTGGAAAGTTTTACTGCCTATGGTAAAACCATCACTTGCAGTTCTTGCAATATTTACATTTATAGGTTCTTGGGGTGAATTTTTATGGCCAAGCATTGTACTAACCAAAGAATCAATGTATACTCTGCCTATAGGCGTAAACAATTTGCAGGGAATGTTCAGTTCTAACTGGAGATTTATAGCTGCAGGATCAATATTATCAACCATTCCTATTTTAATCTTTTTCTTATGCATGCAAAGATATTTCATATCGGGTGAAAATGAAGGCGCCGTAAAAGGATAACAAAAACTATTCAACACCCGGAACATTAACATCATATCTAAGATTTTCATATTCGCTTGCATCATCAATATCCTCTTGAATAATTGATTTTGCACCACATACTTTAAAATTTTTCAAAATAGCTTTATCCAAATCATCTGACATCACAATTCTGCCGCCGACATAAGTAATTTTTGTTCGTCCCGATGGTTCATCAGATATTTTTTCAACAAGATCATTATCCGAATTTATCAAAATAGTTCTTGTTACATCATTCATGACATCAAATATGTACCTCTGCTGTGCAGATATGCCCTCACTTGAAGTTGAAATAAGAGTTGAAGCTTTTTCCAATTCTTCTAACGATTCTTTATAATATTTTAAATGTCTTAAAAGCACTGCGAGATTATAATGTGCTTCATATTTCATTGGAGATAGTTCAATAGCTTTGCAATAAGTAAGCCCTGCCGTTTTGTAATCACCCAACAGGTGATAGGTTAAAGCTAAATTATACCTTGCATCATAATCTTTTTTTAAAATCTTGCAAGCCTCCTTGTACGACTCTAAAGCTTTTAAAAGAAATTGCCTTCTATATTCATAGTCATAGTCAAGATATATAGATTTTTGCTTATATGCAACACCTCTGTTATAGTACGCCAAACCTTTATTTACCTTATAACTTTTTCTGTTGCTGTATACAAAAGGAATAGAAATAAGATGTCTTTTTGTATTGAGAATTTCGTCATACTGTTTTATTGCGCCATCAAAATCTCCAAGTTTTTCAGCAGAAACTATACCGTAATTCATTCGGGCTATCATCATTTTGGGATTATGCTCAAAAGCTTCTTCATAAGCGTCTACAGCAGAATAATAATCTTCAAAAACAACATAAATATTTCCCAAATTATACCAAGCGCCATAATGTTCAGGATATAAAGCCACTGCTCTTTTATAGTTATTAATAGCCTTTTGCAGTTTCAACCTTTTTAATTCTTTATCTCCTTTATGAACATAATAAAGGCCTCTAACTTTATCGATTTGCTTTTGAAAAAAATTAGGATGCTGCCATATTAAAAAAGCGACACCTGCTATAATTAGTAATGTAAATAAAAAAGAAAAAAACTTCCTCATAGTTATATTATACTCACATTTAGCGGCTTGGCAAGAAAGGCAAATATTTTAATAATGTTAACAAATCTTAATATAATTATTATAAAAAAGCAATTTTCAAAACAAAAAATACTTTATATAAGTAAGGTAGGTTAAAATTCAATTTGGAGGTTAGGTTATGGTAGCTAACATTGCTGCAAATATGTACGGGTTATATCCGAATATATACAATAACCAGATTGCAATGAACGATTTAAGCGGTTTGAACTTGTACTATCCGACAGGAATGTGTGTAGATCCAATGCTCTCAATGAGCGGAAGCATATTTGGCGGAATTACACCGGGTATGGGTATGATGCCGGGTATGGGCATGGGAATGCCAATGCAAATGATGCCGTCAACAGGTATGATGCCGGGTGCAGGTTCAAACAGTTATGAAGACTATTATAAGCAATACGAAAAATATCAAGACTTCATGATTGACAGTCAAGTTCGACAGCAGCAAAAAATGCGAAATGCTAACATGAGATTAAAAGCTCCTGAAGAAGGTATTCAAGGCAAACTCTCTGTATTGCAGGATAAAATCATCAGAAATGAACAACAACAAATCAAAGAAGCTTTTGATTCTTATGTAGAAAGCGTTAAAAATCTTTACGGTGATGTATCAGATGCCGACGCAAAAAGCAGAGCTATTGCACTGTATAAAGAAGCAACAAAAAAATCACTGCTTGAAGACATAAGAGAACACGGCAGAGACTCATTTACTCAAGGTGTAATACAAACTATGAGTTTCGGATTGTTTAACAGAAAAACAGCAGAAGAAACAGTTTCTGAATTAACAGGACAGCCTGTAGGTACAGAAGAAAATGCTAAGAAAATTGCAGGTAATGTGGTCGGTGGCGCTCTGGTTGGCGGAACTGCTATAGGGATATCCGGATGGGCACTAAAAGGCGCAAAAATAGCATCAAAGAGCAAAACTGCTTGGGGAATAGCAATTGGTGCAATCGCAGGTGCCGCAGCTGCAATTTGCGGATGGGCAAGTAAATAAAGTAAATAAAGTAAATGTGTAGTGTAAAAATATAAATAGTGTGTAGTGTAGAAGTTTTAGAGGTTGAAAATATTCAACCTCTTTTTATTTTTATATTTACATAAATTATTCATAAAATAACTCCGCACCAAGGAGTCAGGTGCGGATTAACCAGTAAAAGAGACATCAACAACAATATGATATATATTTTTTTATTGTCAAATTTATCTGGATATTTTTTTTATTTAGTCTATAATCTTTTTATGAAAAGATTTTTATTAATAACATTAATATTGATTCTAAGCAGCAATGTAGCATTTTCATTTTCGTTTAAAAGAGAAACAGAAAAACCTATAGTTGTGCAAACTCAAGAAAATCAAGACTTATCTTATCAGGCAAGCATTGTTTATGCTGAAAACGATATAGACAAAGCAATGGAAATTTTCTTAAAAATCCCTGAAGAACAAAGGACGCCGCAAGATTGGCTTTTAATCGGCAATATACTTCAGGACAAAGGAAAACTTGACGAAGCTGAGTTTATGTTCAAAAAATCAGTAAATCTCGACAAAAAATATTTTAAAGGATACTACAATCTCGGAAACATTTATTTGCAAACAGGCAAAACCAATATGGCAATTGCCGAATACAAAAAAGCAATAAATATTAAACCTGAGTATCCATATGCGCACTACAATCTTGGGTGTGCATACATTTCTCAAGGTAAATATTACAAAGCAAAATATGAGCTATACACTGCAACAGATTTAAAAAATACTGTGCCCGAATTTCACTACAATCTGGCATTTGTATTAAATAAATTAAACAAACAAAAAGAAGCTAAAAAATATCTTGAATATTATAACAAATTAATGGAACAAAATAATTATGTACAAGGGAATAATTTTTGATTTTAACGGAACACTATTTTTTGACTCTGAAAAACATCTTGAGGCTTGGAGAGAATTCTCAAAAAAAGTAAGACCATATGCTTTTACTGATGAAGAAATGCGCGAACACATGTTTGGAAGAACAAACGAAGATATTATTGGGTATCTTTTGGGCAAAAAACCGGAACCTGAACTTGTAGAAAAATTGGGAAAAGAAAAGGAAGCTGTATATAGAGATATGTGCAGAAAAGATATTAAAAATACTGTTTTGGCACCTGGTGCTACTGAATTTTTAGACTTTTTAAAAGAAAACAATATTCCTCGCAATATTGCAACAATGTCTGAAATAGATAATGTAAAATTTTACATAGATACATTTAAACTTGATAAATGGTTTGATACAGACAAAATCGCGTACGCTGACGGAACAGTAAAAGGTAAACCCGCACCCGATATATACATAAAAGCAGCTAAACTTATCGGAATAAAACCGGCCGATTGCATAATGGTGGAAGATGCCCTATCCGGTCTTGAAGCTGCATACAAATCCGGTGCCGGAAAAATTATAGCTATTGCATCTATGGAAAAATGTGAAATTTACGAAAAAATCCCATATGTATCACAAATTATTAAAAGTTTTGATGAAATCAACAGAGATTTATTTGAAATTCCAGCAATTTCCAAGTAAAAAAAAGCCCCTTTACAGGGGCAAAATCTTTTTTGTAGGAAGGAATAGGAATTAAATGTCTCTCTCTTAATATCTCTCGTCTTATTTAACGTTTGTATATATATAAAGTATATACAAGTTATCTAATTTCAGAAACTATCTTTTTCTTTACAAAAGTTAACAGTTGATTTTTATAACCAAATAAGTTATTATTAAAGAATAGGAGAAGGTTAATGTTAGTATCATCTATTGCACGCTTTGAAGCCGCAAATACTATGAATAATGCTATGTTTCAGACCATGCAGGCTTCAAATAACATGATGAATATCATTGGGAGTTCAAGAACTTTTGGTAACATGTCTGACTTGAACATGTTACATGAGTTAGATAACAAGTTTTCTATTTCAATGGCTACAAACAGTTTGTTATACAAGCTTGCTTATTTGCAGGAAAAAATGTTTGCTAAAATGCAGTCTGATGAATTTGCTCGAAACAAAAGAGCTATTGATTACAAGGCTTAAATAATTCTTTTACAAGCACTGAAAAGATTGCTGGTATTACTGAAACAACAATCAATACTTTTGTGATGCCATAAGACTCTGCAACAAACCCAAGAACAGACATTAAAATTGCAATTACCCCCCAAGAAAATCCGTTAATAAAACCAGATATTATACTCTTATATTCGGGTAAAGTGTTTTGCGCCATCAGCATTGTTATTGGCGTTGCCAACATTGTAACAAATCCCATTAATACAAAAATTACAAGCGATAGTACAGGAAATTCCCTGTATGTAAACATAAATACCAACATTAAAGGAAATGTGGATATCATTGATATATAAAAAACATTTTGCGCACCAAATATTTTTTCGGCTCTACTGCTCAACAAAGAGCCTAACCCTCCGGCAAAAATAAATAAGAACAATGATATTCCTATATACAAAGGTTTGTGCCCTATACTTTTCCACAAAAAAGGAAGTAAAATAAAACAAGAAGACTGAATCATAGTTTTAAGCATCGCAATAATATTCAATATATTTAATCTGTGATTTGACAAAATATTCTTAAATACAGGAATAAACAACAATTTTTCTCTCTTTAAATTTTCTGAAGATATTTTAGGCACAAAACAAAACATTAAAAGCGCCCAACAAACACCAATCACAATCATACAAGGCATTTTTTGCATTCCAAAAAACTGAGTAATTCCTGCTGAAAAAATTGGACCGAAAGAATATCCCAATGTGCCCATAGCCAAAAATATCGACATAGCCTTTGTTGAGTCAAGTCCCGATGAAAATTTCGAAGCAAACCCCAAAGCTTGAGGGTGAAAAAAACTTGAACCGATACTTCCTATAATTATGCACGCAATAAGGTAAAACAGATTATTTGATACAACTGCCAGAGGAATAAACATTGACGACATCAACAGTCCCCAAAAGATAAAAATTCTCTTAAAGTTATTATCTGCAAAAAATCCAAATAGCGGTTGCAGCAACGAAGAAAAAATATGCGAAACTGTCAATATTATCGTGGCAATAGCCATAGAAATACCAATTTTTGCCGCAATAAAAGGCATTATAGGGTTTAGCATACCGGTATAAATATCATTTACAAAATGACCGCCTGATAGCCATATTAGCGCTTTTTTATTTTGGGATAAATTTACATTACTCATAAGCAAATTAAAATTCAAACAGGGGGAAAAATCAATAAATCATCATTGATTAATTTCATGTTGAAAAGCCCAAGCTGAATGATTGTGAATACTTTCGAAAGCTTCACATTCAACTTCAAATTCATTAATTACCTTATTTTCTCTGAGTTTAACAACAACATCTCTTAGTATATCTTCAACAAATTTAGGATTTTCCCACGCCTTTTCCGTAACATATTTTTCATCCTCTCTTTTCAACAAAGTGTACACAGGAGAAGATGCACAAGATTCAACAAGTTCAATCAAATCTTCAATCCAAATCTGATTTTCTTCTTCATACGAAACCTTAACCTTTATAATAGACCTTTGATTATGAGCCCCATAATCTGAAATTTCTTTAGAACAAGGACACAAGGTTGTTACAGGCACAGCAACACCTAAAATAAATTTATATACACCGCTGTCAATTCTACCCTCAAAGGAACATTCATAAGCCATTGGAGCAGATTTTTTCTTTATTGGTGATTTTTTATTTATAAAATATGTAAACTTAAACTTAAGTTCTCCACTTTTTGCACTCAATTTCTTTAATATTTTTTCAAGGCAACCTTTTATATCAACCCCAAGAAGGCTCTTATCTTGCCACTCAGAAAGAACCTCAACAAATCTCGACATATGCGTTCCTTTGTAATTTTTGGGCAAAGAAACGCAAACCCTTGCTGTCGCAGATACAATCTGATCAGAATCATTTTTTCTTTGAACTGTTAGCGGTAAAACAAGGCTGTTTATCCCAACTTTTTGTATTTCTACATCTCTGTTATCTTGTTGATTTTGTACATCTTTCATAATCATTTATTAATATTTCTTAATATTTTTCTTATAACTAGCAAATTTTTAAATTATACATACTTTATATAAATATAAAGCTCTCTCTTCTTATTTAAACGGATAGGCCTTGAAAACTCAAGGTCTTTTTTTTATCTTCTGTGATTTAAATAATAATCAAGTTCAGATTGCATGCTTTTTACATTTCCATAAGAATATGGAGATACCCCTTTCTTAATTTTGTATTTTTTCTCAACTATATAAACAGTAGGTAATGAACTTATACCATATTCTTTTGCAATATATTTGTTTCTTTCACTATCAATATTTATTTTTACGAAATTAAAATCATCACTGTTCTTAGCAGATAAAGAATTGAATATTGGCATAAATTTTCTGCAATATGAACACCAATTTGCATAAAATAATATTACGGTTGGTTTCCCGTTATTAATTGCCGCTGAGTAAGACATCGTTTTAGCGGAATTTTCAGCTGTATAAGCGAGATTACTACACGTTCCCAAAATAAAAGGAGTACATATTAATAAAATAATGATACCTAAAATAACATATCTTTTTTTCATATTATCCTCCTTGCAAATTATACTATAAACCATATAATAACAGGATTTTATAAATATTTTTATTAAAAATTTTTAATATAACTTCACAATACACTTGAAAAAGTATATACAATAATATATACTAAGTATATACTAAGTTATATTTATCCCTATGTGTATTTTTAAAGAAGGAGTTTAAGAGGTATGTCAAAAAACAGAATTGTTAAAATGAGAAAGAGTGAGTTTTCAAACCCCGCAAAAAATGAAATCGTTGAAGCATCAAATGATTCAGCACTATCAACTTACATCAGAGAAATTTCAGATTACCGTTCTCTATCTGCAGAAGAAGAAAGAGAAGTTGCCAAAAGAGCAAAAAAAGGAGATGAATTTGCAAAGCAACAGCTTATCAAAGCAAATTTAAAATTAGTTGTAACAATTGCAAAAAAAGCAATCCACATATCACACTTACCTGTGAGCGATTTAATTCAGGAAGGTAATGTTGGTCTTATGGTTGCAGCGGAAAAATTTAATTACAAATTAGGATACAAGTTTGCGACATATGCAAGCTGGTGGATTAAGCAAGCTATGTTTAAAGCAATATCCGAACAGTCACATTGCATGAAAATTCCTGTTTACATCCAAGAAACATTATCTAAATATTCAAAATTAAAATCAGAAATGGAACAAGAAACAAACAAACAGGTAAAAACAGAAGACGTAGCAAAAAGAATGAATATTCCTTCCGAAAAAATTGACACATTCTTAAACGCATATTCTAAAACCATTTCTATAGAAAGCGGACTTGAAAATAGTGACGGAAAAGAAATGAATGTTGCAGATATTATTGAAGATGAAAGAGCATCAGCAACAGAAAAAGTTGAATTTGAAGATCTAAAAACAGATATACTCAATGTAATATCAACGTTAAAAGACAGAGAACAAGAAGTCGTCAGAATGAGATACGGAATAGGCAACGAAACAAAAATGACACTTGAAGAAATCGGAAACATATATGGTGTAACAAAAGAATGTATCCGTCAAACAGAATTGAGAGCATTAAAGAAGATGAGATTCTCCGTGTTAGGACAGGAAGTTTTATCCGAATATGTCGGATAGAGTGGTAGTCATTTATGTTGTGTTTATTTAGGGAAAAATTTGTTATCGCCGTCAATTTTTAAAATTACGGCGATTTTTGTATCTATGTTTGAGTTGTTTCTATACAACTCGTATTCGGAATATAATCATCCTTATCAGACAATTCCATTTTGTTAATTATACTTGCTCTTTTTTTTCTGAATAACATATCAACAAAAGCTTCCAATCGAGTAACAAACCCCGCTTCGCCGGTCTGCTCATCAATAGTTAAATGCAAAAGCGGCTTATTGAACCTTTTAGCTTTTCTAACAATTCTTTCACACATCAAAGAATCAGGTCCGCAGCCAAAAGCTGTCAACGTAATCATACCGTCAATTTTGGCATCTTTCATATAATGACCGGCAGCACCTGTCATTTCTCTTTCATTTGCCCAATAAATATTTTGTCCCAGAGTTGCTATGCCATCATCCATTTGTTCAAGAGACAATTGAAGCGATGTATACACCTTAACATCCATTTTTTCGAGTTTTTCAATTATCTTCATTGAAGTTCTGTCATCCAAAATATTATATCCGTGTGAAATCAACGCAACGGAAATAGGATATTCTTTAATTTGATTTTCAATAACCACTTTACCTTGTAAAGCATAGTTCATTGCTTTTTTATAATCCATACCGGATTTTGACATTATAAAGAAATTATTATACGTTTTCCAACCGGCCTTTGACGCTTTTTTAATTCTTTTCATATCAGTTATGCCAAAAGGTTTGACAGCTTCTGCCAAAAACTCATATAACCCTTGATTTTTTTCGGATTTATCAAGTGTTGCCTCAACTATAGTATAATCACCTTTAACAACATTTCTTACCAAATCGGGCAATCCTCTAATTTTTGAACAGTTATAAATTTTGGGTGCAATAGACTGAATTGACGGAACAAATATTTTATTCACACCTTTTTCAATCAAATTTAAAACATGACCGATATAAACTTTTATCGGCAGGCATGTTTCTGTAACAACAAGAGATGCGCCTTTTGACATAGTTTCTTTAGTTGTCTGATCAGACAAAACAATTTTTATACCCAAATCATTAAAAAATCCATAATAAAACGGGTAATTATTATAAAAAGACATGCCTCTTGGTATTCCTATTATCATTTCAGCTTCTTTAGAGTTAAACACAATAAATCCCCTTTGGTTATTCATATAATAATTCAAAATAAAAAAATTTGCTACTTTTGTAATTATATTTTACACAATAATATGTTATAATTTACATATGAATAACGACAAAAAAATTGCAGTAGTAGCTCTAAGCGGAGGTGTTGACAGTTCAGTCACGGCCCTTTTACTTCAACAAAAAGGTTATGAAGTAAAAGGATTAACCGGGAATATGCTTAATGATGTTACATCTGAAACAATTTGTCAAAATGCAAAAAGAGTTGCAGATAAGCTAGGGATTGAACATTTTATTTATGATGCATCAGAAGCATTTCAAGAAAAAGTTGTTGATTATTTTATAAATTCATATAAAACAGGTAAAACTCCTAACCCTTGTATAATGTGTAACCAGTTTATAAAATGGGGACTACTGTTTGATTATGCTACAAAAAAATTAAATGCTGATATTTTTGCAACAGGGCACTATGCTGACATAAAATATACAGATGGCTCATACAAATTATATCCGGCAAAAGATGAACACAAAGATCAGTTATATTTTCTATACAGATTAGGACAAAAACAACTTTCAAAAACGATTTTCCCGTTGCATGAATATGAGAAATCACAAATTAAACAATTAGCAATCGATTTTGATTTACCACCCAAAGACTCTAAAGAAAGTCAGGATATATGTTTTATTCAAAAACCGCTCAATACAAAATCATTTCTGGAAGAAAAAATAGGAAATACAAAAGGCGATTTTATAGACATACTTACCGGCAAAAAATGGGGTGAACATAACGGTTTTCACAACTACACAATAGGTCAGCGCAGAGGCATAGGTATTGCGGCGCCATACCCACTATATGTTATAGAGATTGACCCTTTAAAAAATATTGTATACGTTGGACGAGAAGAAGATAATTATAAAAAAATAGTAAAAATATCAAATATAAACCTTACATATGAAATTCAAAATAAAGAATTTGATGCTTTTGTAAAAATCAGATATAACATGCCGCACAAAAAAGCTCATGTAAGATTGTTTGAAGATTTTGCGGATATAGAATTTGAAGAACCGGTAAATTCTGTTACCAAAGGTCAATCTTGCGTAATCTATGACATATCAGATAAACACCTTATAGGCGGCGGCTTTATTGTCTAAGTTGATTTTTAAATTTTAGCGAACTATCATGGTTTGAGGGGAATTTATTATGTATAATCCGAAATCAAATAGCGCAGATGAATTTATTTCTCATGAAGAAATTCTTGAAACTCTGGAATACGCCGAAAAAAATAAAAATAACAAAGAACTTTTAAATAAAATATTAGATAAGGCAAAATTAGCAAAAGGTCTTACACATAGAGAAGCTTCTGTGCTTTTAGCTTGTGAAGACGAAGAACTGAACAAAGAAATTTTTGCTTTAGCAGAAAAAATTAAACAAGATTATTATGGCAACAGAATTGTACTGTTTGCACCGTTATACCTTTCAAATTATTGCGTAAACGGATGCGTTTACTGTCCTTATCACAAAAAAAATACACATATTCCAAGAAAAAAATTAACTCAGGAAGAAATAAAAAAAGAAGTAATTGCACTTCAAGATATGGGACACAAACGTCTTGCAATAGAAGCAGGGGAAGACCCTGTTAACAACCCAATTGAATATATTTTAGATTCTATAAAAACTATATATTCAATTAAGCATAAAAACGGAGCAATAAGACGTGTAAACGTTAATATTGCAGCAACAACAGTTGAAAATTATAAAAAATTACACGAAGCGGGAATAGGCACTTATATATTGTTCCAAGAAACATATGACAAAGAACGCTATGAAAAGCTTCATCCGACAGGACCTAAACACAATTATAACTATCATACGGAAGCTATGGACAGAGCAATGCAGGGCGGAATTGATGATGTCGGATTAGGTGTTTTATACGGGTTATCGACATATAAATACGAATTTGCGGGGCTTTTAATGCATGCAGAGCACTTGGAAGCGGTATTCGGAGTAGGCCCGCACACAATCAGTCTGCCAAGAATTAAAAAAGCTGACGACATTGATCCTAATGCTTTTGAAAATGGAATTGATGACGATACTTTTGCAAAAATAGCTGCCTGCATAAGAATAGCAGTTCCATATACAGGAATGATTATTTCTACAAGAGAATCAGCAGAATGCAGAGCAAGATTACTTAATCTTGGCATTTCTCAAATATCAGGCGGTTCAAAAACAAGTGTCGGCGGATATTTTCAGCCAATGCCTGAAAAAGATGATTCAGCGCAATTTGATGTTTCTGACAGAAGAACTCTTGATGAAGTTATAAAATGGCTAATGGAGTTAGGATATTTACCAAGTTTTTGTACAGCTTGCTACGGAAGCGGCAGAACCGGTGATAAATTTATGGAAATTTGTAAAAGCCAACAAATTCATAACTTCTGCCAACCAAATGCAGTAATGACATTGAAAGAGTATTTGGAAGATTACGCATCTGATGAAACAAAAAAAGTAGGCGAAGAATTAATAAAGAAAGAACTCGAACAACTGACAAACGTTAAAGAAAAAGTTGTTGAAAACCTCAAAAAAATTGAAAACGGCGAAAGAAATTTCAAATTTTAATATTTTTTATAAACATTTTTGTAAGCGGACGGTTGAAAAAACCATAGAGTTTTACACCGTCCATTTTTATGGCTTTACCATCTTTGCACTGAACAGTTATTGAATTATTTTTATAATCAGTTTCAACAATATCACCGACTTCGCCTTTTTGAATTGACAATATCTTTAGCTTATACGGATTTGGGATAAAAAATTTATTTTTATATGTCACATATGTTGGCAGCCAAGGATGGAACGCTCTTATTCGTGCATGAATTTCTTCAGCAGTTTCTTTCTCAAAATCAAGCATCATATCAGACTGACTTATATTCGGATAATAAGACATCTCAGCTTCTTTTTGCTCAATCGGAATTACAAGTCCGAATTCAAGCTTTTTTAGAACCTCAGCACACATAATCCTTGCTTGAAATACAGTTCTTTCTTTCAATTCTTTTGATGTTTCGTTTGGTATAATCGGAATTTCTTTTTGAGCCAATATTGCACCTCTGTCAAATTTTTCATCCATCAAATGAAAAGTTAATCCTGATTTATTTTCTCTGTGTAATATCGTTTGTAAATAAGGATTTGGGCCTCTATACTTTGGCAGCATAGACGGATGAACATTTACAGATGCAATAACAGGCAAATTAATAACCTCTTTTTTCAATTTCTCACCCCAAGTTCCAACCAAAATTACATCAGCATTAAGACGCAAAACTTCTTTTCTAAACTCATCAGAATTTGCAGACTTACATTTTATTTCGTATAACTTGTGCTGTTTAATAAGAGTTAAATCATTTGCCGGCTTAAAAAAGTCAATTAAAGCCAAACGCCACGCAGGATATGCAATTCTCTCATATCTAAAAACTCCGACAATATCGCATCCGGCATCCAATGTTCCTTCTATCAAATTTGAAAGCATTTCGCCTTTGCCTAAAATAATAACTTTCAAAATTTAACCCCTCTCTCTAACCCTCTCCACAAGGGGCGAGGGAATCGCCATAATATTAGTAAATATATCGACATGCTATGCCGACAAATGTTTTATTTTTATTATTAATACCTTATTTTTGATGCTCTGTCCATCTCTCGCTGCTGATCTTTTTTGGTAATATCATCACGTTTATCGTGTATTTTTTTACCCTTAGCCAAAGCAATTTCAATTTTTGCAAATCCATGTGACAAGAAAACTTCAAGCGGAATAATTGTATAATTATCCTGCTTTACTTTGGTATGCATTTTTAAAATTTCTTTTTTTGTAAGCAAAAGTTTTCTGACTCTTTCTGCATCATGATTAAATCTGTTGCCTTGCTCGTATGGTGAAATATGGCAGTTATACAAGTATATTTCACCATCTTCTATTTTACAAAAACTATCTTTTAAATTAATTGCATTTTTACGGATAGATTTTATCTCAGTTCCAGTCAAAACAATTCCGGCTACATATTTTTCAATAATATTGTAGTCATGAAAAGCTTTTCTGTTGGTTGTAACGATTTTTCTGTCCATAAAATTATTCTAACATAAGAAAGTTTAACTATTTTAATTGATTTTTTACCCAGTCAGATATAACCCTTAAAGGCGAACGGGTTAGAGCAAGTGACCAAGCCGAAACGTTTTTTGTAATTACACTCAGTGCTCCGACATTCGCACCTTCTTCAACAGTCACAGGTGCAACCAGAACTGTATTAGATCCAATTTTTACATCATCTTTCAATACAGTTTTACTCTTTTCTTTTGTAAGAGGATTATAATTTGCGGTAATAGTTCCGGCACCGATATTTACCCTCGCACCAAGTTCACTGTCGCCAATGTAGCTAAGATGACCGACATTTGTGTTATGGTCAATTTTTGCCTTTTTGAGTTCAACAAAATTTCCTATTTTGCAATTATCCGCAACCTCAACTCCGCCCCTCAAATGAGCGCAAGGACCTATTTTACAATTTTTACCTATTTTATTTACACCTTCAATATAAGTTGAAGGATAAATTATTGTATCTGCACCGATTTGAGTGTCTTCAGATATCCATGTACTTTCCGGATCAACAATAGTTACTCCGTTTTTCATTAAATCTTCAAGTTTTCTAAGCTTCATAATTTTTGTTGCAGCAGCAAGATTTTGTCTTGAATTAATACCATATATTTCATCACTGTTTTTTAATATATAAGCATTAACGTTCAAACATTTTTCTTTTCCCCAAGAAATTATATCAGTTAAATAGTATTCCCCTTGTGCATTATTGCTTGTTAATTGAGAGAACACATCTTTTATCTTTTCCCAGTTTAGACAGTAAATACCGGCATTAACCTCTTTTACTGTTTTTTGTTCAGGTGTTGCATCTTTTTCCTCAACAATACATTTTAATGAGTTATTTTCTTCTCTGATTATTCTGCCGTAATTTGTCGGATTTTCAAAAATTGTGCTCATAACTGTTATATCAGAATTAACAGAATTGTGAAAATCAATAAATTCACTAATTGTTTTTTCTGTAATCAAAGGAGTATCGCCGCAAAGAATTACAACCTGCCCTTGAAAATTTTCCAAATAAGGACAAACCATAGAAACAGCATGACCTGTACCAAGCTGAGGTGTTTGCAATACAGTCTTTGCAGATGAATAATTTTTCTGAACAAAATCAGTAACTTCTTCAGCGTGATGACCAACTATTACAAAAGATTCACTGACAATATTTTTAACATTATCCAACACATACCCAAGCAAAGGTTTTTCAAATATTTTATGCAAAACCTTTGGGGTTTCGGACTTCATTCTTGTTCCCTTACCTGCTGCCAATATAACCGATTTTATTTCACTCATAACTATCTCCTTATGAAATAATTATAACATTAAAATAAAAACAAAAATTATTAGTTACTCTTTCCTGCACGATAGCCGCTATATGCATATATTGCAGGCAACAAAGCTTCAATATGAAGTTTTTCAACAAAAGGAATTTTTGCAAGAACAAGAACACCAATTGCATCATCGGCATTTGCAATACAATCTTTTAATGTAAGCTTTCTGTCAGGCTTTTTATCCAACGGGTCAAAGAGCAGATTAGGAACAGTCGCTGTTCCGTACATGCCGACAGCCAACGACAAAATAACAGAACCTATTTTACTCGGAACATTATTGTATTTTTTGCTATATTCAGCCAACTTCAAAACTCCCGTTACAATCCAAGTAGGAACTGTACCGTTCATGAATTGAAACACACCTTCTTTAAATTTATTCTTTTTTGCTTCTTTTGTATCACCTATCATGCCGACTGCAGTTGCACTAGCTATTGATGATGCGGATAATGTAACCATTTCCTGAAGTCCATAATTAAGTTTGAAAGGATTTTTAACTTTTTGCTTTTTCATCATAAAAAGCAAAGGTAAAACAGTACCGATAACTGCACCTGTCCCCGCCTGAATTTTATCGGTAAGCGAAATTTCATGTTCATAAGATGAACTCCTGCGAGTTTTGCTGCGAGTTCCGTATGATTCTTTTTTGGCTAAAGTAAAGTTATTATATACTTTTGGGATGTTGTTTATTCTATCAATATTCATATATAAATTATAAAGTTTAATATTTTTATTTAATCGCTATTTAGTATAATAAACAAAAAAATTTTTTTGCTAAATTTCAATATTTTTATATATAATATATAAATTATGCCACACTTTTTAATCAATTCTAAAAACATAAAAGAAAATAAAATAACAATTAATGACAAGGAAAATTACAATCATATAGCAAAATCCTTGCGCATAAAATCAGGCGAAAAACTACTTTTAATTGACGAGAATCAAATTGAGTACGAAACTGTTGTCGATAATATTACAAACAAAGAGATAACAGTTGATATTAAAAATTCTTATAAATCTAACAGAAAACTTGATTTTAGATTATATCTTGCGCAAGTTCCGCTCAGAAGTGATGCCCAAAATATCATCATCGAAAAGGCAACAGAACTCGGAGCTGACGGAGTTTATCCTATATACAGTGACAACTGCGCTCTTAACAAGTCTGTTATCGAAAAGAAGCTCCCTAAATGGCAAAGAATTATGTACGAAGCTTTTAAGCAATGTGAAAGGGCATATATTCCGACATGTTTTGAAACAACTACGCTTGAAAATATAATTAAGCAAAAATCAGATTACAGAATTGTCGCATTTTGCGAAAGATGTACAGAGATTACACTGCATGAATATTGTCAAAAAAATCCGATAAAAAAGGACGAAAAAATAATTGTAATAATCGGACCGGAAGGAGGATTTTCTCAAAAAGAATTTAATCTTTTTAAAGAAAATTCAATTCCTATGCTAACATTAGGTGATTTGATATTGAAAGCTGAAACAGCAGTAATTGTAGCTTTGGGTAATATAATATATGAGTATGAAAATTTCGGAAAAAATTAAACAAGATGAAATATTAAACAAAATTCTTTCAACAGTTGATAATGAAATATATCTTGTCGGCGGCTCTGTCCGTGATTATCTGATGGATATACAATCTCACGACAGGGATTTAATTGTAACTGATGAGGATGCAAAAACATTTTCCCAAAAGCTTGCAGACATTTTAGACGCCACATTCGTTTCATTGGATGAGGAAAACAAAATATACAGACTTGTTATGCCTAATAAAATTGACTATTTAGATATTACAAATCCGCTGGATAATTCTCTTGAAAAAGATTTAATGCGCAGAGATTTGACTATTAATTCTATAGCAATTAATTTAAGAACATCCGAAATTGTAGATTTGACAGGCGGAATTTCAGATATTAAAAATAAAATTATAAATTTAATATCAGATGAAAACTTCACAGATGATCCGCTAAGAATGCTTAGAGCATACAGATTTCAAGCCGTATATGGCTTTGATATTTCAATTGAAACCACAAAATCAATCATAAATCATGCAAATTTAATTTCTAAACCTTCTGTAGAAAGAATTAACTATGAGCTTTTAAAGCTTTTTGGCGGGGAATATACTGTAAAAGCTATTGAATCAATGGATATGTCAGGAATTTTGGAGATCTTGTTCCCTTTTGTTAAAGAACTAAAAAAAGTTCCGCCAAATTCTCATCACCACCTTGATTTGTTTCACCATTCCATTGAAACGGTAAATCAAATCCAAAATCTATACAATAAATCATCAGACGAAATAAAGACTCACCTTGATAAATATGACTTTGGAGGGCATTCAAGACTAGCGCATCTAAAACTTGCAGGATTTATGCATGATATCGGCAAATTTTCCACCTGGACAATTGAAGAGGGCGGTCGGCACAGATTTATCAAACACGATGATGTCGGCGCTAAAATGTCTGTAAAATTTCTAAAAGATTTACATTTTTCAAATAAACAGATTGAATATATTTCAACAATGATAAAAAATCACATATATCCGTCAAGCGTGATGTCTGCACCTGAAATATCCGACAAAATCATGATGCGATATATAAGAAAAATGGAAAATAATTCTATAGATTGCATAATACTTGCTATGGCAGACAGATTATCCGCCAGAGGCCCTGAAATAACTGATGAAATAGTTGAAAATAACATAAACTCTTTGTACAGACTCTTGAATTATTATCTGTCAGTCAAAGATACCCTAAAACCACTCCCAAAACTCCTTGACGGAAACGATATTATGAAAATATTAAATATTACACCATCGGCCAAGCTTGGTGAAGTTTTAAACGCATTACATGAAGCTCAACTATCCGGTAATGTCACAAATAAAGAACATGCCATTGAATTTATAAAATCAATTAAAATTTAGAGAAATTTATCTTTAAATGCAATATCTTAATAAAATTTTACAATAAATTTTAGACAATTTTTTTGCATTTTTTGATTGTTTTTGATTTTTTTTGGGCAAAAAAAACAAAAAAAAATAAAAAAAAGTTTTAAAATTATCATATTTTTAAAAAATTATTCAAAAATACATCTTAATATATCCTTTACATTTTACATTTAATTGGCAATTTTTTTTTGCCTCAACTTTTATTATAAATATCAAGTTGTTATAATAGTGTGTGTAGAAATCCAGACAAATTATGATTGAAAAAATCAGTAGTGTAGACAATAAAAAACAATATACCCCCCAAAGGGATAACTATCGCCAAAACCCATCTTTTAAAGGTTTGGGTGACGGTGTAATTGCAGCTGTACAATTATGCGAAAAATATCCTATGGTTAATGTCACTGCACTGGATTTATCTACTGCAATAGTACCAAGAACTGTAATTGAGACAAAAGAATCAAATGGCTATGCTGGTTTTGAAGCCTTGAGACGAGAATCATCAGGACTTATCGTTAACTGTTTAATACCAAGTTTCATAGTTATGGGCGTTGCCAAATTACTGCAGCGTCCTATTATGGGTAATTTTAAGAAATCAAGTCTGGTAAACACTTGGGCTAACAGCGACTCCATTGATAAAATCCATAAATTTTATACAGGAGCAAAGGGAAATACTAATAAAGACAGAATTTATAACACTTTTGCGAATATGCTTGGAGATTTGTCCGGTGTGGATGCCAGAGAAACAAAAGAATTTAGCCAAATATTCCAAATGGAATTTGATTCATCCGGCAACATAAAAGAAATTAAAAATCAAAAAATCAAATCTGCAATAGATAAATTAACAGAAGCTGTCACTGAAAAAGATTATGATAAAAAGAAAGTTAAAGAAGCATATAACGCTATTGTAGAAGAAACGCACATAGCTGAAAACATCAAATTCAAAGGTGATAAAACTTTCTTCTCTAACAATCTTGAATCCGTTTGTGAAGACACGGTGAAAATGTTGCGTGGCATCGTTAAAGAAAATATTACGGATGAAGCACAACTTGCTAAATACTTCAAAAAAGCTCATCAACTTGTAAACTGGAAGAGTATTGGAGGCTTAGGATTAATTATACCTCTTGCAATCTCAATGCAGCCTTTGAACAGGTGGATTACACGCAAAACATCCGGTCAAAAAGGTGCTCCGATATACAAAGATTTTGGAGAAAACAAACCGCACAAAGAATTGTCAGCAAAAGAAAAAACAGAATTACTTGCTCAGAAATTCATATCAGTTGGTGCCATGATTGGAGTTGCTGGCTTATCAATGTTTATGGACAAGCCATCTTTAAAAATGTTCCAATTTAAAGGTCTTTTCCCGACAATGGATCAGGCAAGAATAATTTCAACAGCAACATTTGCAAGCCGTATGGGAGCTTCTGAAGACAAAAACGAACTAAGAGAAGCTACAGTACGTGATATTGCAACATTTTCAAGTTTCTATTTCTTAGGTGACTACGTTGCAAAAGGTATTGCGACATTAATTGAAAAGAAAAATTCCGGAGTACACCTCATTAACAGATTAAAAGAACCAAAAGAAGGTGCAAATGCTTTACAAAAATTTTGGAATTGGGCAAAACACACATCTATTAAATCGTCAGATGAGCTGACTACAGCAAAAGACAAACGTTTGAGAACAATATGCCAAATCGGTAACATTGCATTCTCATTACTTTCACTTGGTGTATTTATACCGCTTTACACCAGAACAAAAACGAACAAAAAACGAGCTGAAGAATTGGCTCAACTAAACGCAGAATCCAAAACGAATTCTACGACAACATCGACAACAAACGGCTATCCCTCAGGGAACAAAAATGGGACACCATCCCCAGATGATTTCTCAAAACAACTGATAAAGGATAGCACGGCATTCAAATCATTCGTAAATTCGTAAGGAGTACAAAAGACAATGAATATACAACATATAACCCCTCAAATACAACAGAATAAAGAACAGAACAAACAGTTAAAACATCAAAGTTTTACCGGAGGTTTTGAAGTTACAAGCTCCGTATTGAGATTTTTAGATACAAATCAAGCTTGGGGCGCAAATGCTGTTGATTTATGTTCAATGGTAATACCAAGAACTACTGTAGACTTTGTTAACAGAGGACCAGAAGCCGGAACCGAAACAGCAAGACGTGAATCAATGGGTACATTTAACCATTCAATGGTTGGTGTATACGGTACTGCTGCAGGTTTAGCACTGGCAACAATGTTCAATAAAAAGTACGGAATTAGAGCTGACAAAATATTTGCTAACGATCAAACTGTTGATATTCTTGCAAAATACTGGGCTGAAGCTCGTAAAACATCAGATGATCCTAAAGTATATGTTAAAAATTACACTGACAAAATCGCTGATAATATCAAATTCTTTAATACAAGCGCAGAAACAGAATCAGGATACGTAAAATTATCACATGACGCAAAAGAAGAATTTTCAAAAGCTCTCTCCGAAAAATTATTAAATTCTGATTCTAAAACTATAGAAAAAGATTTTAGAAAATATATACATTCACTTTTATCTTCTGACACAGGTGCAGAAACAAAAGTTGTTCTAGAAGGAAACAACATAAAAGCAGATAATTCACTGAAAGCATTAATCGGTAATGTATACAATGTATCAAAAACATTCCTTGAAAAAGGAGTTGATAATGTATTTAAAGCAAATGGTGCTGAAAACAAATTCGTTAAAGGTTTAAAAGCACTCAACTTACGCAGATCTGTGCTTGGCTTGGGTATCGCAACAACTATAGGTATGCTGACACAGCCGGTTAATATGTATTTAACAAAAAAGAAGACTGGAAAAGACGGATTTGTTGGAGTACCCGGCAGAGAAAAAGACAATTCTGCAAACTTTAAAATACTGAAAACAATTAGCTTTTTGGGATTTGCTCTTGGTGCGCTGTCAACAATAACAACAAATCCGAAGAAATTATTAAATAAAATCCAATTTCAGGGAATGACACCAACAATTTCACAATTAAAGTTGGTTTATGGTCTTACAATTGCCTCCCGCTTACTGGCTGCAAGAGATAAAGACGAACTCCGAGAATCTGCAGTAAAAGATTCTTTAGGATTTTTAAATCTACTGGTTTTAGGGTCATTAGTTACTAAAGGTGTTGCAAGGGCCTTTGACAAATCATTAATCAACGTCACTAAAGAAAATTCTCAAAGTTTCTTTAAATGGTTAACAAATTCATCATTAAAAACAAGAGATGAAGTTTTATACTCCGCATTAAAAACTCAAGGAATAAAAACAGTAAAAGACGGAAAAGCTATTCCGTTTAAAGAACTTGTAAAATTAGCAGATAAAGAAACAAAAGGTAAACTTAGAATACTTAACTTGGCACAGATTGCAGGTTATTTATATTCAGGAATCGTTCTCGGTGTAGGTGTTCCTAAATTAAACATATATATGACAAATAAATCTGAAGCTAAAAGAAAAGCAAAATTAGCTGCTAAAGGTATCAATATTGAAGAAAATAAAGAAGCTTCAAATAATGATAACAAAGCTGCTAATAATGAAAATCAGTATAAAAATATGATAAGGCCCGAGAACTTAGCTTTTTTGAGCCAAAATATGAAATAAAATTAGCCTAATTGGGCATTTGCACCAGAAACAATTTCGGTTATTTCATTTGTTATCGCATACTGCCTTGTCTTATTGTATTGAACAGAAAGTTCGGAAAGCATCTTATCGGCATTATTAGAAGCAGCAGACATTGCTGTCATTCTGCTGGCCAATTCACTTGCCTGAGCCTCTAACAAAGACTGATACAAAATATTTGTCAAATACATAGGCACAATTTTTTGTAAAATATGATGCATATCAGGAATAAATTCCATCAGCGGCTCTAAAATGTTATCATGCAGTTTATCAGAATCGTCATTGACACTTTTTAGCGGCAAAACAACCCAATTTTCAACAAAATAGCTCATCATATTTTTAAATCTCGTTGTTATAATTTCTATCTTGTCAATTTTATGAGATACAAAGTATTCTGCAATATCCTCAACAACAACATGTGCATTTTCGGCAGACACTTCATTTGCTACTGCAAAATAAGTTTTTGCTATTTCACAATTCTTACCTTTACATCTCTTTTTTAAAGTAGAAACACCTTTTTGTCCGATTATAAAAAGAATTGTTTTAATACCTTTTGATTCATATTCATCAATTGTTTGCAATGTTTTACGTATAATATTTGCATTATATGCACCAGCTAAACCTTTGTTAGATGTGTTTACAAGAAGCCCGACAGCATTAACTTCCCTTACTTGCAAAAGCTCCGGATAATTATCAATAGCACCCTTAATCCTTAACGATTGAGCACTATAAGTACCAACAGAATTCATAAGCTTTTCGAACATAGCATTCAATTCCTGTGTAAACGGTCTTGAAGCTTTTACTGTATTTTCTGCTTTTTTTACTTTCGCAGCAGCAACCATCTTCATGGCACGTGTAATTTTTTGCGTGCTTTTAATACTGTTTATTCTGCTTTTAATCTCTTTTAAACTACTCATAATCTCTAAAATGTACTTTTAAATGTTTCCAATTCTTTTTTTAGCTCAGCTTTATCCTCATCCGAAAGCGCACTGCCGTCATTTAGATTATCAGACAATGATTTTAAATTTTGTTCCAAATGAGCAAACCATTCTCTTTTAAATCGTTGAATTTCAGAGTTTTGAACATCATCAAGAATTCCCTCATTTGCGGCAAATAAAATTGAAACTTGCTCTGCAACACTTAATGGCATATATTGAGGTTGCTTTAATATTTCTGTTAATTTTTCACCTCTTAAAAGCTGATTTTTAGTCGCTTGATCCAAATCTGATGCAAATTGAGCAAAAGCTTCAAGTTCCCTATATTGAGCCAAGTCAAGTCTAAGTTTGCCTGCAACTTGTTTAATAGCTTTTGTCTGAGCTGCACCACCTACACGAGAAACAGAAATACCTGCATTTATTGCCGGTCTTACACCTGAATTAAATAAATTTGACTCTAAGAATATTTGACCGTCAGTAATTGAAATAACGTTTGTTGGAATATATGCAGACACATCACCTGCTTGAGTCTCAATAATAGGAAGTGCAGTAATACTGCCACCGCCTAACTCGTCATTTAATTTGACGGCGCGCTCCAATAACCTTGAATGTAAATAGAAAACATCACCAGGATAAGCTTCACGTCCAGGCGGTCTTTTTAACAACAAACTCATAGCTCTGTAGGCTTGAGCATGTTTTGAAAGATCATCATATATAATAAGAACATCTTTACCTTGTTCCATGAATTCTTCACCGATTGCAACGCCTGCAAATGGTGCAATATATTGTAATGGTGCAACTTCATTCGCAGTAGCAGATACAATTATAGAATATTCCATAGCACCTTTTTCTTCTAAAGTTTTCGCAATTTGAGCAACAGTAGAAGCTTTTTGACCGATTGCAACATAGATGCATATTACATTTTCATTTTTTTGGTTAATAATTGTATCTATGGCAATTGCAGTTTTTCCGGTTTGTCTGTCACCAATAATAAGTTCTCTCTGACCTCTGCCGATTGGAGTAAGAGCATCAATTGCAGTAAGACCTGTTTGTAAAGGTTGATGAACAGATTTTCTGGTTACAATACCCGGCGCAACACGTTCAATAGGTCTTGTTCTGTCAGAAATAATTTCACCTTTTCCGTCAAGCGGTTTTCCTGTCGGATCAATAATTCTTCCTATCAAAGAATCACCAACGGGAACAGACGCAATTTGTCCGGTTGTCTTTACAAGCATTCCTTCTTTAATTTGAGAATATTCACCCAATATAACAACCCCGACGTTATCTTCTTCAAGGTTCATAGTGATACCCAGTGTATCTTTACCATCTTCGAATTTTACAAGCTCGTTTGCCATAGCTTTCCTAAGACCGTAAATTCTTGCAATACCGTCACCTACCGATATAACCGTTCCGGTATTTGAAATTTCTGTTTGAATATCATAATTTTCTATTTTATTTTTTATAATAGAACTTATTTCATCAGGTTGTATTAATGCCATAGTGTTACCCCTATATTTTACCTATTTTTTCTATCTTACTTTTAATACTGTTATCAAATATATCGTCTTTAATTTTTATAACAAGTCCGCCTATAATACTATCATCGACAATCCAATCCGAAATTATTGTCTTTTGATACTTTGTTTGCAATTTTTCAGCTATAAGAGATTTATAATCATCTGATAACTCAACTGCAGAAATCACATCCGCACGTACAATATTATTTTTATCATCAACTATATCTTTGTAAGCAGAAATAATTTCATTTATTTCACTAAATCTTTCCTTTTGAATAAGTATTTTTATGAATGATATCATTTTATCATCAATTTTATTCTTAAAAATTTCATCAATAACTTCATATTTTTTAGTATTATCAATTACCGGATTAGAAATCATGGTTTTAAATTCAGATATTTCATAGACATCTCTAATCACACTAAAGTTATCAATAACTACATCAGAATTCAACCCTATATCAAGGAGTGAATTGGCATAAATTTTTGATGTTGTAGATATTTTTTCTGTCATTATATTTTCCTGATACTTTCTTCAATAAACTTTTTATGCAAATCCGGAGTGCTACTTAACAGAGATTTTATTTTCTCTTTTGCTGTTTCCGATGCCTTTTGCATAGTTTTTTCTATTGCGGAATTACCAATGTTCTTTTCTTCTGCAAAAATTAAATTATCGACATTTTTATCAATATATTTTTCTTGAATACGAGCTTTTTCAATAATTTGAGTTTCTATTGCGGCAGCTTTTTCTTGTGCATTACGAATGTGAGTTTTAATTTCAGCATCAACTCCGCTTGCTAAATCTTTAGCATTTTTCAATTTCACATCTGCCGCCTCTTTTTCCGCTTTTGCTCTATCTATACTTTGCACAATCTGATTTTTTATATTTTCAATCATTTGTGAAATATTTAACTTGCTGAAAAGCAACACAAAAATAAGCACTAATACTGCAAAATTAAAGGTATTTGATTCTACGACAGCCTGCCAAAAATTCAACTCTCTGCCTCCTCAAATATTTTATTTACAATTAAATCAGACAAATTATCTACCCTCTGCTCCATCTCTCTGTCCAAATCATTTGCTTGAACAAAAAGGTTTTCTTTGACTGCGCTAATTCTATTTTTTGAGCTTTCCCTCGCCTGAAACAATATTTTTGCAGCATCTTTATTCGCATATGCAGTTTTATCAGATATTATTTTTTTGGAATTTTTTAGCGAATTACTCAACTTTTCATCCCTGATTTTCAAAATATTGTCTGCTTCAGAATCAGATTTTTTCGCAGTTTCAATTGTGTCATCAATAAATTTTTGTCTTTCATTGATGATATTTCCAACAGGTTTGTAAAATATTTTATTCATAATAACAGTGAATAAGATAAAGCTTATTGCCGATATTACAAATGTCGCATTAAATTCCATCTGATTATTTTCCTAACAACATAAATGCAATAACGAATGCGTACAAAGCGCAGGCTTCAGATAACGCAGCACCCAAAAGAAAGAATCCGAATGCTTTACCGGCAACTTCCGGCTGACGAGATACCGCATCCATCAAACCTTTTGTGGCAAAACCGATACCGAGTCCTGCACCTACTGCACCAAAACCGATTGCAATACCCGCTCCTAAATGTGCCATTGAAACTAAATCTGTCATAATATTTTCTCCTTACTTTAATTTAATGTTCTTCACCGATCGCTGAGCCGACATATGCAATTGTCAGCATCATAAATACTGTAGCTTGAATAAATGCTACCAATATTTCAAAAAGCATAATTGGCAACGGCAAGAAATATGCCATCGCACCTAATGCTATTGATACAAGGATTTCCCCTGCAAATATATTAGCAAAAAGACGAATTGCAAGACTCAAAGGTCTTGTAAACATCTCTAATATTTCAACTAAAGCCATTACAATTCCCGTAAAACTGAAATCATGTATGAAAAATTTTCTCCCTTTAGCTTTTATTCCCATAGACACATAATAGATTAACACTATTACAGCCATTGCTGCCGTTAAATTTATGTCGTTTGTAGGAGAAGCCAATTCGCCCTGTTTTATATGAATCAACCTTAAAGGCAGCTGACCCATTAAATTTGCAGTAAGAATAAATAAAAATAGCGAAGCTACAAGAGGAACATGCTCTCTGTTTTTGCCCTCTATCATTGTATCGAGAGTTCCATAGAAAAATTTCATTACGGCTTCAGAAACGGCTTGCATTTTTGTCGGAACATAAGACATTTTTCTTGTTGCAAAAAACGCCATTATAATAACAAACAACATAGCAAACCACATAGTAAAAAGTGTATCCAGATTTACTGAAATCAAATGATTATTCAAATAAAAATTATACACCCAGTGTTCCATTACGCACTCCCTATGAATTTATTTTAAAACGGTAAAAAAAAATTGGCAAATTTTTTATGTTTGTTTTAATATAAAATAGATTAGAGGGAGAACATGTTTACTTTAAAACGACTCAAAGAAGTCAATTCAACAAATCTTTTTGCAAAGGAAAATTTATCCGAAATCGAAGATAAAACCGTAATTATTGCGGAGAGACAAACATCCGGACGCGGAAGATTTAATAGGACTTGGATTGATTTAGGTGACGACAATATATTTGCAACAATAGTTCTAAAACCATCAGAAACTTTTGATGAAGTATACACAAATCTAACACAATATTTATCTGTAGTTATATGCAAAACACTGGAAGAATACGGAGTTGAGACTTCTATAAAATGGCCAAATGATGTTTTAATTGACGGTAAAAAAATAGCCGGAATATTATCAGAAACCGTAATGCAGGGGGCTAAGTTTAAAGGAATCATGCTTGGTTTCGGCATAAATTTAAACGCAGACAAAAAGTCATTATCAGAAATAAAAGATAAAGAGGCTACCGCTCTCAATTTGGAAACAACAAAACATATTGATAAAGAAGAATTTTTAAACAAATTACTAAACAGATTTTTTGATAAATATGACGAATTTTTAAAAACAGGCTTTGCTATGATAAAGGATGATTACATCAGCAGAGCTTGTTTTTTAAATCAAAACATATCAGTACAAATATTTAACGAAAAAAAATGCGGTTATGCAAAATTGATTAACAATTCAGGCGAACTCGTTATTGAAAAAGACAATAAAGAACTAGTATTAACAATGGGAGATATATTATGAGTGAAAACTTGATTGAGGGTCTAACCCTTTTAGCAATGGGAATGGGATTTGTACTAACATTCCTGTGCATTATGATAGTCGCAATGTTTATTATGTCAAATATAGTCGGCTATTTAAATAAAATTTTTCCTGTAGTAGCAGAAGAAACCGGTAAAAAACCTGCAGCAAAGACTATAGGTGATAACGCTGCAATAGCACTCGCACTTGCAGCAGCAATGGTAAAAAAGTAAGTTAAGGAAGGATATAAAGATATGGCAAAAAAATTAATCAAGGTAATGGATACGTCATTTAGAGACGGTTTCCAATCAATATACGGGGCGAAAGTTCTCGTTGATGATTTTATACCGGCCTTGCAAGCTGCCGTAAATGCAGGATTAAATCATTTTGAAACTGCAGGTGGTGCAAGATTTCAAGCTCCGATATTTTTCTGTAATGAAAATGCGTTTGAAACTATGGACAAAATCAGAGCAGCTGTAGGACCGGACGTAAAATTACAATCATTAGCACGTGGAGTTAATGTTGTAGGTTTGAATTCTCAACCTCGTGACGTTATTGATTTGCACGCAAAAATGTTTGCAAAACACGGTGTTAATGTTATCAGAAACTTTGATGCATTAAACGATGTTAATAATTTAATTGATTCTGCAAACAGTATCAAAAAACACGGACTTCAACACGAAGTAACAATTACAATGATGGAACTTCCATATGGTTGCGAAGGTGCACATGATCCTGATTTTTACGAAAGAGTATTGAGAAATATACTTGATGCAGGTATTCCGTTTGACAGTTTAGCATTCAAAGATGCTTCAGGTACATCAAATCCGAGAAAAGTATATGAAACGGTAAGAAGAACAAGAGAAATCTTGGGTTCTGATGCACACATCAGATTCCATTCTCACGAAACTGCAGGTACAGGTTTGGCTGCATATTTGGCAGCTCTTGACGGTGGTGCTGACGGAATTGATTTAGCAATGAAGCCTGTATCAGGCGGCACAGGTCAACCTGATATTATTTCTATGTGGCATGCACTTAAAGGTACAGACTATGATTTAGGTCTTGATATCGGCAAAATCATGGAAACTGAAGAAATCTTTAAGGAATGTATGAAAGATTATCCGATTTCACCTATTTCTTTGGCTGTAAATCCGATACTTATTCAAGCTCCTCTACCTGGCGGTGCTACAGCTACTACTGTAAATCAATTAAAAGATATGGGCTTGTTAGACAAATTCCCGAAAGTAATTGCTAATATGAAAGAAGTTGTTGAAAGAGGAGGTTTTGCAACATCTGTAACTCCTGTTTCTCAATTCTATGCACAACAATCTTTCTTAAATGCAATATCTGAAAAACCTTGGGATCAGGCAAATCCGGGATATGCCAAAATGCTTTTGGGTTATTTTGGTAAAACTCCTTGCGAGCCGGATCCTGAATTGGTAAAATGGGCAGAAGAAAAAACAGGTTTACAGCCAACTACAGAAAAAGTTGTTGATTTGAATGAAAAAGATCCGGAAAAAGGTCTAAAAGCTGCCGAAGAAAGATTAAAGGCTGCAGGTCTGCCTGTTACTGATGAAAATCTGTTCATAGCAGCAGCTTGTAAGGATGGAAACCTTGATAAAGGTATTGATTTCTTGCTTGGTAAAGGTAAAGTTTCTGTTAATAAGCAAACTGCAGACAGTAAAAAAGCAGAAGCAGCATGCGCTGACGGCGGAAATGAATATACAGTTACCGTAAACGGCAAAAAATACGCAATTGCTTTTGAAGGTAAAAAAGCTACAGTTAACGGAAAACTTTATGACTTTGATGTTAAATCAGGAATTGAAGCAACTCCTACAGCAAGCGGTGATGGCACACCTGTAAAGGCAGCTTTACCTGGTGTTGTCCTAAAAGTTCAGGTTGCTGTTGGCGATACTGTTTCTGAAGGCGATGTATTGCTTGTTGTTGAAGCTATGAAAATGGAAACAGAAATCAAATCCCCTGTTTCAGGAACAGTAAATTCTGTTCAGGTTGAATTGGGCGATAAAGTTAAAACAGGCGATACATTGGTAACTATAGGATAGGGGGAAGTAAATGAGTATAAGTATTACAGAAGGTTTACAAACCCTTTGGAATTCCACAGGCATAATGGGATTTGCTCATTCTGCACAAAACGCATTTGCAAATTCCGAAATTTCAGGAATAGAACAAATACTATCCGGACATGGACAATGGATTATGATTTTAATCTGCTTGTTCTTGTTGTGGTTAGGTATTAAAAAGCAATTCGAACCGTTATTGCTTGTACCTATCGCATTTGGAGGTTTGTTATCAAACATTCCTATGCCATTGGGTGAAGAAATTGCAGGTCCGAACGGATTTTTAGGCATCATATTTGAAGCAGGTATCCATAAAGGTTTATTCCCGCTAATTATCTTTATGGGTGTAGGGGCAATGACAGATTTTGGACCTTTGATTGCAAACCCCAAAATGGCATTGTTAGGTGGTGCTGCTCAATTTGGTATATTTGGAGCATTATTGATGGCTTTTTGCATTTTCGGGTTTACATTACCGGAAGCTGCTTCAATCGGTATTATAGGCGGAGCTGACGGTCCTACATCTATTTATGTAACTACAAAGTTGGCAACACATTTGTTAGGACCTATTGCAGTTGCGGCATATTCTTATATGGCTTTGGTTCCTGTTATCCAACCGCCAATTATGAGACTGTTAACAACTAAAAAAGAACGCCAGATTGAGATGACACAGTTGAGAGAAGTTTCAAAGAGAGAAAAAATTGTATTTCCTCTAATGATTTTACTTCTTTGCGTGTTGTTGTTACCTAGTGCTTGTCCTTTGTTAGGTGCATTATGCTTTGGTAACTTGTGTAAAGAATGCGGTGTTGTAGAAAGATTATCCGATACTATGCAAAACGCATTGATAAATATTGTAACTATTTTCTTAGGATTGTCTGTAGGTTCAAAACTATCAGCAGACCAATTCTTAACTATTCAAACAATATTTATTTTGGTATTAGGTATTTTGGCATTCTCATTTGCAACTGCCGGTGGCGTGTTGATGGCAAAATTAATGAATGTATTCAGCAAAACAAAAATCAATCCGCTTATTGGTGCAGCAGGTGTATCTGCGGTACCGATGGCAGCACGTGTAGCCAATAAAGTAGGTTTGGAAGAAAACCCTCAAAACTACTTATTGATGCACGCAATGGGACCAAACGTATCAGGTGTAATCGGTTCTGCCGTTGCTGCTGGTCTGCTATTGGCATTGTGCCACTAAATTTAAACACTTATAAAAAGCTCCTCTTTTGAGGAGCTTTTTTGTGTATAATATAAATATGAAAACAGAAGATATCAAATTACATTATTCATTATTACCCGCATTTGATTGCGAAAACCCGATAAAAGAGGCATTTATTTCAGGTGTAAAGGTTTCCGGAGTGACAATACTTGACCAATCTACAGGCAAAATAATTGCACAATACCCTGTATTAATTGAAAATTCTACACACTTTGATGAATTTGAAAAAGAAATAAAAAAGACAGGCAAAATTCTTTATGATAAAGTTTTGGAGTGTATTGAACAGGACAAAGTGTTTGAATTTTCTGATTTATTTAAGAATTGTACTACCGGCTGCAACGGTTGCAAAGGGTGTCATTAAAATTTTAAAATTATTAATTTACAAAATTTAATATCAGTGATAAAATAAATATAAAAAATAGGAGTTTTTATATGTCTATTGATGATGCACTTGTAATGATACTTGCAGGCGGTGAGGGTAAAAGATTATACCCATTAACAAAAGACAGAGCAAAGCCTGCCGTACCTTTTGGCGGAAGATATAGAATTATAGATTTTGTTTTAAACAATTTTATTAATTCCGGTTTCTTCAAAATTAAAGTACTAACACAATATAAATCAGATTCATTAAGCAAACATATTACAAGGGGATGGCCGTTATCACCGTTTTTAAATCAGTATGTTGATTTGGCACCTGCTCAAATGCGTACCGGTATGGATTGGTATAAAGGCACAGCTGACGCTATTTATCAGAACATATTCCACATAACTGATGAAGATCCTGATTATGTTTGCATATTTGGCGGTGACCATATTTATAAAATGGATGTTTCTCAAATGTTGGATTTCCATAAAGAAAAAGAGGCTGATTTGACAATCTCTGCAATACCAATTCCTATAGAAGAAGCTTCTGAATTTGGAATTATTGAAGTTGATAATGATTGGAAATTAACGAATTTTGTTGAAAAGCCTCAATATACACCAAAATCAATACCAGGCAATCCGAACATGTGTCTTGCATCAATGGGTAATTACATTTTTGACAAAGACGTACTGTTAGATGCAATAGAAAGGGATGCAAAATTAGAAAATTCAAATCATGATTTTGGGAAAAACGTAATTCCAATGCTTTTAAACGAGGGTAAAAGAATATTTGTATATAATTTTGCTCAAAATACTTTTGCAGGCATGTCTGAAAGAGAAAAGGGTTATTGGAGAGATGTAGGAAGTATTGATGCATATTGGCAGGCAAACATGGATCTGTTAGACTATGATCCTGAATTAAATATATATTCACAAGAATGGCCATTAAGAACATTTAACTATAATTATCCTCCCGCTAAATTTATTTGGGAAGTTGATGAAAGGGTTGGTATGGCGACAAACTCTATGGTATCAGAAGGCTGTATTGTTTCAGGCGGGGGCTTGTCAAGATGCATACTATCGCCAAAAGTTAAAATAAACAGCTTCTCGCAAATTTCAGACAGCATATTGATGGAAAATGTTGAAGTTGGCAGATACTCTAAAATCAGACGAGCTATAATTGATAAAAACGTAATTATACCTCCAAACACAAATATCGGATTTGACAAAGCGGAAGACGAAGCCAGAGGATTTCACGTTTCAGCAGGAGGCATAACAGTAGTTCCCAAAGGAGCTAAATTATAAAAAATAAATTTATATCAAAAATATACCTGAATTAATAATAATTTAGGTATATTTTTTTGTAAATTTTTTGTAATAATTGACATTATTAAGGCAATCTAAAATCTTGATTATCTTTATTGATTTGGGTGAAATTATGCGCATATCAAGAACAAGTGTAGTGAATTTATACCATAATGCTCAACAAAGGGTGCTTAACTGGCTCCCTAATACAGAGTGCAAAAACCCAAAAACCACCCAATTCTTTAAGAGTACAGGAGAGAATATATCATCCGCAGAGCAAAGACTGATTTTAGGGGCATCCGCACTTATGTCACAGCCTTTTATTGATGCCCACAACAGAAATGTAGACGAAAAAACAAGAAAAGTTTCCGTTGCAAGAACAATAGCAAAAATTATTGCAGGTACTACAACCGGCTTTTTAATTCGTAAAGGATGTATTAAAGGCATTAAAGCTTTATCAAAACCAAATGCTGCAGGGGTACCTGCATATAAAAGATTTTTTACCCCAAATAACATAAAAGACACAAATACTGATGCTTTTATGCAATATCGCAACGCAATGGGAACAATTGTTGCTCTTGTGGTAATGATGTTCACAAACTTTGCGATTGACGCACCTTTAACAAAATTTCTAACTAACAAGTTAGTTAATAAGCAGGAGGATAAAGATGCACACACCAAATAATTTATTCTCCAATTTTAAAACAACGTTATATAAAAACTATGGCGAAAACCCGGGTAAAATGCTTGTTCACACTGGCGTGTTAGGTTGGATATTATCTTCACTTGCACAAGTTAGTGCAATTGTATTTAACGATAAAATATCACCTGAACAAAAAAGCTTTTTAATTCCTCAGGAAATAGCAGATGCAGGAGTAAACATTCTTTCTTTCTATGTTATTACAAGTTCATTCAAAAGAATTGCTTCAAAACTTGTAAAAACTGGCAAATTAACAACAAAACCTATAAAAGAATTTTTATCTAAACAAGGCTTAAACAATCCAAAATACATTGGAAGCAGAAAATTTAACATTGAAAACCTTGCTAATTTTCAAGAAATAAAATCAGAGTATCGTCCGTTTAAAAACGGAGTTGATGTAGTTGCAAGTACAATCGGTTCCATAATATCTTGCAACCTCGTAACACCCGTGTTTAGAAATGAATATGCATCAGTTAAGCAAAAGCAAGCAATTGCAAAAATGAAAGCCGCAGAACCGCAAATCTCACACCCAAAAGGAATTTCAATTGCAGACTATCAAAAATTATCCTCAATTAAATATTCTACAACAGGTTCATTAAAAATATAATAAAAATAAGAAGCCTAACACAATAAAAATTATCATAGCTAAAAATAATGTACTTAACCTGTAAAAAGGTGTAATAATATAGTCCATTTTTAACTCTTTTTGCAATGAACCTGAAACAATTTTTGAGTAATCTGCTTTAAGGCTATCTCTGGTTTTAGCAAAAGAATCATACAATAAATTCTTAAATTTATAGATATTTTCCAAATCTTTTCTTGCCATAGGATTTGAAATTGCAACTTTTTTTACTTTTATACTTTCCTCATCTGACAATTCATTATCTACATAAGCAGAAAGATTTGCTCTAAAATCTTCATATTGTTTATTTCCGTAAACAGCAGCAAAATTATCTTCAGACACATCCAAAGTTTTATTATTGTTGCATTTTTCAACCATATCAAGATATTCTGCCATACAATCCGGACAATTTTCCAAATGTTCTTTTACAAGTTTTTTCAGCAATAAATTTAAAGTTCCCTCTGCATAAAAACTTAATAATGCACTTATTTGTTCACATGATAATTTCTTTTTAGCCAAAATTCACTCCTTTATATATATGCTTTCAAGTCTTCCTGTAGTTTTCCACGAGCTCTTGCAATCCTTGACTTTACTGTTCCTACATTAGATTTTGTTGCAGTTGCGATTTCATCATAGCTGAGCCCCTGAAATTCTCTTAGAACAATAACAATTCTAAATGGCTCCGGCAAATTTAAAATAGCACTTTTTATAATATTTTCTAACTCTGAAGATAAACATTTTTCATTAGGTTTACACTTTTTATCAGGTATTTGAAATTTTATTTCTTTTACATCTTCAACATCATCATCTAAAGATATTGTTTCAACTTTCCTTTGAGATTTTCGAAGTTCGTCATAAAACAAGTGAGTAACAATTTGATTTAACCAGCTTTTAAAAAGTTTTGGATTTTTTAAATTTGAAATATTTTTTGCAACCCTAAAAAGAGCCTCCTGTGTAAGGTCAGAGACATTTTCACTGTTATTGCTTAGATAAGAAAAAGAAGCATAAACATTCTTTTGCTCACGCCTTATTAATTCTTCAATGGCTTTGAAATCATTTTGCTGGGAGAGAACTATAATCTCATTTAGCGACATTTTTTTATATGATAGTTTTATACTCACACAAAAAACTCCTTAACAATATATTAAAGAGATTTTTAACAAGCTTAATTCTGCTAGTTACTATATCAGTATAACTATAATTTATTTTGCACTAATATACCCGTTCAAAGCAGTGTATGCAGCAACATATGGAGAAGCCAAATATATATCACCATTTACATTACCCATTCTGCCCTGAAAATTTCTATTTTGAGTTGCAAGACAAACTTCACCATCAGCCAAAGTTCCTGCATGTACACCAACACAAGGTCCACAGCCCGGAGGTAAAATGGCTGCATTTGCTTCAACAAAAGTAGTAATAAGACCTTCATCCAACGCTTTTAAATAAACATCTTTAGACGCAGGACAAATCAACATTCTAACTTCAGGATTTACTTTTTTGCCTTTTAAAATTCCAGCTACTATTCTTAAATCCTCAATTCTTCCATTAGTACAAGTTCCGACATAAACCTGATCCACTTTAATATTGCCAAGCTCATCTACAGCTTTTGTATTGTCAACCGTATGCGGACAAGATACTGTATGAGGAATATCTTCTGCATTTATTTTTATAACCCTCTCATAAATAGCATCATCATCCGGTTTAAGAGTTCTGAATTTATCTTCACGACCTCTTTCTTTCAAATAAGCTCTTGTCTTTTCATCAGCAACAAACAGTCCCGCTTTTGCGCCTGCTTCAACAGCCATATTTGCAAGAGTAAATCTTTCTGCCATTTCCATATTTTCTATTGTATCGCCACAAAACTCGAGAGCCTTGTATGTTGCACCATCAGCACCAATCATTCCTATTAAATACAACATCAAGTCTTTTGAACAAATACCCTCTTTAAATTTTCCGCGCACTTCTATTTTAAAAGTTGAAGGTACTTTTAACCAAGTTTTTCCTAATGCCATAGCTACTGCAATATCAGTCGATCCCATTCCTGTTGCAAAAGCACCTAATGCACCCGATGTACAAGTATGAGAATCTGCTCCTACTAAAATTTCACCTGGGTTAACAAAAGTTTCTACAAGTCGTTGATGACAAACTCCGGCACCAACATCTGATAACACTGCTCCATATTCTTTTGAAAATTGTCTTAGAACAGTATGTGTATTTGATAATTCTTTTCTCGGACTTGGCGCTGCGTGGTCAATAAACAAAATTGTCCTTTCAGGATTAAACAGTTTATCTTTACCAAGTTTTTTAAATTCTTGAACCGTTAATGGACCAGTACCATCCTGAACTGCCGTCACATCAACTTTGGCAATTACTAATTCACCCGCTTTTACTTCATACCCTGCATGCTCTGAAATTATTTTTTCTGCTAATGTCTGCCCCATATGAGTCTCCTTTTTATTTGATTATATCATAAGCAAAAAAAAACGACTTAGGATAAGTCGTTAGGGAAAAAAGGGAAAGGAAACAAAATTTTATTTTTATATTCTCTCGCTTCTTACAGATGCGAGGGTTAAGTTTTTAGATTGTTTGTAAGATTTCAGGGAAATTCCCCGAGTGCATTAATCGTACAAAGCGTCTGCACGATTGCTGACAACATTCTAAGCTGTATTTTAAAGCGCCATTTAGAATGTCGTAAGCTATGTAGATGTAGGCTTCGCCTACCCGAATGTCTTGAATGTAGATTCAGTGTTCTTTTCGATTACCTTTTGAACCGCATCCATTTCGGTTTGAATTGCTTCTTGTTCTGTATCTAATTGTTTCAAGCGCAATTCTAAGTTTTTATCTTCTGTTTGAATAATTTCAATCTTTGCATTAATTTCTTGAATTGACTGATCATATTCATACTTGTCATATTCATACTGATTCATAGCATCTTGATATTTTGCTTGATCTGTATTTGTATTTGTTGTTACAGAATATGTAACTTCATCAGGTTGATCCGGTCTCAATGTTATACTAATAATACGACCTGTTGCATCCTGTTCTAATCTTGCTTCAACACCTTTAATTTCTTCTGTTTCTTTTGCTGAACCAACGGTATAAGTTTTTATAGCACTTTGAGAAACACCTGTATCGCTGTATTTAGCACTTTCCAAAATATCTTTATTGGCAAAGAAAGGAGACCATGTACCTGTTGATGTATTTTGAACATAACGAACCATCCAACCATCTACTGATGCACCATATTTATCAGTAAGCAATTGTTTGTATTCCAATTCATCTGTTATTAATTGACCAACTTGTGATATTGACAAAGTTGATAAATATTCATCTTTGAAGTTTTGGCTTACTTCACAGTCATCAGTGTCAATAACTGTTCCTGTACCTTGTCCTGTTTTTGCATCATACCCTGTATAAAGGTTTCCGTCTTTATTAGGGTATCCGACGGTTGTCACACCGGTAGATTTATTTTTAACAGTGTATGATGTTTTTGCAAAATCATCCAAATTTCTCAACTGTTTTGCACCAACATAATAATCATAACTGCCTGCACCATCATCTACTCTTGTATACAATACAGGATTTGAAGCTATAACTGAAAAATCATTTATCCAAGTTGATGTATAACTTACTATATATTTGCCGTCTTTTGTTGCAATTAATGAATTAATTGAATTATCTAATGCACCATCTGTGAAAGTATAAACCGTTTTAGTGTAATCTGAAACCGAAGGTGGAACCGGTACAGTCATACCAAGCAGCTGATTATAGTAGTTAGCAGATTGGTTTGACAAAGTTGTTCTTTGTTGGTTGATCTGCTGACCTTCATATTCGGTATTTGTTTTTCTCGCAGTAAGACCTAAAAATCTTGCCTGAGAAGCTGCCATACCCATAGCTTGTTCCCTTTCGTTTTGTTTCCGTATCATGCATGTCGGCACATGATAAGAAAACCTTTAATAATTGTAGCAAAAATCTTAACATTTCGTTACAAATATCATTTATTTGCAGTACCAAATAGCTGAAAAATAAAGAATTTGGGTGAGTATTTTTATATAGCAGCGGATGCAATCATAACAATAGAAATTAATACAAGATATTTCTTAATTTTTCAATAACGACATTCAAAGCACCCTGCTGCTCTTGAAATACCGTTTTACAATCTTCACAAGCCTGATTGTAAAAATCATTATCAGAAAGAAGCTTATACATATACTGAGTCAGTTCATGCGGGGTTTTTACAACTTTTCCGGCACTTGATCGTCCCAAAATCCAATAAATATCCCTAAAGTTATGAATAGATGGCCCTGAAATTACCGGTTTATTGTACACAACAGCTTCAAGGGGGTTATGACCGCCTGTTTTGTTAAAACTACCTCCTATAAAAGCAAAATCACAAATCTGATACATTTTCCCGAGCTCTCCCATTGTATCGAGAATTATTATATCTTTGTTTTCAAATGTATCATTTAAAGAGCGCTGTCCATATTCAAGTTTTGTTTTTTCAACAAGCTCTTTCACATTTTCAAGCCTTGTTAAGTGACGAGGTGCAAGCAGCAACTTTATATCATTAAACTCTCTTTTTAAATTTGTAAATGCATCGAGTACAATCTCGTCTTCACCTTTATGCGTACTGCCTGCAATAATTATTCTGTTGTTTATTTTTCCTATGTCAATATCGGCTTCTGTTCTTTTTACATCAAATTTAAGATTTTTCATCACTGAAGTTCGATCTTTCGGCGCACCGATTGCAATAAACTTTTCTTTGTCTTCATTACTTTGTGTAAGAATTTCAGTATAATTTTTAAATATTTGTTTAAAGAAAAAATTTAAATACTTGTAGGTTTTAAAAGTTGTATCAGAAATTCTGCCATTTATGACATAAAGCGAAATCCCCCTTTTTTTGCAATATTCAGAGAATGTCGGCCACAATTCTGTTTCGGCAATCAATACAACAGTCGGTCTTATTTTATCCAAAAAACTTTTAACGCAAATTGTAACATCAAAAGGGAAATAGGTAATAAAATCTGCTATTTCAGCATATTTTTTTTGAGCAATTTCCTGACCTGTTTTTGTTCCTGTTGTAACTACAATTTTATAATCAGGAAAAGTTTCACGTGTTTTTTTTATTAAGTTTTCGAGAGCTATAACTTCCCCAACTGAAACTCCATGATACATTATTACCTTTTCACCAAGTTCAGGAGATTCAAAATTTCCGAGTTTTTCTTTCCAACCATAGATATATTTTCCTTCAAATGCTCTAAACACAGCATAAAAAGGGAGTGCACACAAAAACAATATCGTTGATAAAATTCTGTATAACCACATAAGTAAATTATATTATAAAAATATTATAAAAAGCATGTCATTTCATATTCTTTACGTAATCCGAAATTTCATAAGCATTAACAGTTCCGACAACTATTTCAAAATCTTTTAATTCTTCTTGCAATTCATCTTTCACATGTGCCAACAGTCCGGGAATTATTATTTTTCTTGTTTTGACTTTATTTCTCAAATCTAATTTTTCAATGGTTTTTGCCACCAATTTTGTTGTAAATTTTTCCGCCGACCATGCCGTCAAAACACTCATTCCGTCAGCAGGAATTACAAGCAAATATGACGGAACAGAAAGGCTTTCCAATTCATTAGCCACTGCAAAATATGTAAGAGCAAAATTTGTTGTCATAAATATTATTGAATTTTCATCAGGGTTGTTAAATTCGTACAATTTAGATTCTACCTGCAACGGTTTTTGAGGATCTGTAAAAATACTTTGCCTTAATGTCATTAATACAGTCACCAAATTTTCATCAAAATCCTCAAAGACCAACAAATTTGCATATTTACATATATAATAAGAAGCTTCGGCACACAAAATATCCAAATTGTCAGAATGTTTGAAATATACACAAACAGGATCCGAATAATTCTCATCTCTTTCCAATATCGCTTTTTTGCGAATAGAAATAAGATTTTCCGACACAGATTTAAAATCAGTATTTTCAAAACATTTCAAAGGTAATTTCAAAAAATCTTCAAAAAGTATGGCTCTGTCAGGCAAAGTTCCTGAATAATTTTTCAATATTACAAAATCTACTCTCAGAATTTCATCAATTCTTTTCACCTTAAAATTTAATACTTTATTAAGCTCTTCTTCCCAACCGGATTTTTTAGCATCTATAACTACTGCCAAAGCCGTCGGATTTACAAAAGTTTTTTCATGTCTGTACAAAACATTTTCACCTCCGACCTTAACACCGCATATTTCAATTGTTTTTTGAGGTTCTATAGAATTACGATTATACAAATTTATAAGCTCTATCGGCGCATAAGGACATTTATCAACTTCAATTTGATGTTTTGCAAGTTTCAACCCAAATGCCATGCAGGTTGGACAACCGCACTCTTTACAATTTGTATGTTCTGCTTTTTTTGCTGCGGGAAGATATTTAAAAATTTGTAATCCGGATAATTGGCTCATACTATCTGCCTCACTGTTCTTATTATTTCAGGATTATTAACCGAAACATAATCTGCACCGGCAGCAATTACACCACTAATTGCAGCAATTTCGAGATATTTTGACAAGTTTATATCTTTTGCTTCTTTTGTTTTTGCCGTTTCTTCTGCAGCAAAAGATATAATGGGTTTATCTAAATATTTATCATTTTTACTTTCTAATTTAATTTTTTCAATTACACTGTAACCATATTCAAAACCATAACCAATACCGCCAATATCAGGATCAATAATAATTTTTTCCAAACCCAAATTACCTGTCAAAATATTCATTTCTTTAGCCATATTTATATCAATAGGAGTACGAATAATAACCGTATGTCCACCTTTGACAGCCGGCGGAACAATTTTTTTGTAGTTATTTTCATTTACAATACCGATAATACATTCTCTATCCGATATTGACATTAATTCCGGCAAAAGGTGTTTATCAACGTCATCATCTCCTGTCCCTCTAAGCATTAGTGGCTTGTCAATACAAGGAAGAAGCCTCTTTAAAATCTTGGCTTCTTCAATATTTGAAAATTTTATTCCAATTATATCGCACTCTTGATTTATACTTTTTTCAGCATCTAATGCTTGAACTTCAAGAATTAATTTAACCTTGTCTTTCACCTTTTACTCTGTTCATTATTTCATCAAATTCCGAAGCATCAAGAGTCTCTTTGTCTAGTAATTCTTTTGATACAGCTTCAAGCATGTCTCTATTTTCGCTCAACAATCTCTTTGCTTCTTCGTATTTTTCATCGACAATACGTTTCATTTCTTCATCAATTTCAAACGCAACTTGTTCCGAATAATCCCTTTGATGACCAAAATCTCTGCCCATAAAGACATTTTCCTGATTTTTTCCGTATGCCATATTTCCTAATTTATCAGACATTCCCCAAGCCGTAACCATTTTGCGAGCAATATTAGTTACATTAATAAGATCTTGTGAAGCTCCTGTAGAAACTCTATCTTTGCCGTAAACGATTTCTTCAGCAGCACGTCCGCCTAATGAGACAGTAATTTGCGCTAATAATTTTGCTTTATTTGTGTGAACTTTTTCATCTTTCGGTTTTGTCCATGTAACACCAAGCGCATAACCTCTCGGTATAATTGAAACTTTATGAAGATCATCAGCATCATTCAACAATCTTGCCAAAAGCGCATGACCGACTTCATGATAAGAGGTCAATTCTTTATCTTCATCAGTCATAATCTTACTTTTCTTTTCAATACCGGCGATAACCCTGTCTATAGAATTATCAATATCATCCATAGAAATTTGTTCTTTGTTGTTGCGTGCAGCAAGAAGTGCCGCTTCATTCAGCAAGTTTTGCAAGTCTGCACCGGTAAATCCGGGAGTACGCTTTGCAAGAGTTTTCAAATCAACTTCTTCATCCAGTTTTTTATTTTTAGCATGTACCTTCAAAATTTGTTCTCTGCCTCTCACGTCAGGAGCATTAATATATATTTGCCTGTCAAATCTTCCCGGACGCAACAGTGCGTTATCCAAAATATCAGGTCTGTTTGTTGCTGCAATTACAATTATATTTGTATTTTCGTCAAATCCATCCATTTCAACCAATAATTGATTAAGTGTTTGCTCTCTTTCGTCATGCCCGCCGCCAAGACCTGCACCACGCTGACGTCCTACAGCATCAATTTCATCTATGAATATGATACAAGGCTGATGTTTTTTAGCCTGTTCAAACAAATCTCTGACACGGCTTGCACCGACACCAACGAACATTTCAACAAAATCAGAACCGCTGATTGAGAAGAAAGGAACGCCTGCTTCACCTGCAACAGCTTTTGCCATCAAGGTTTTACCGGTTCCTGGAGGACCTACAAGGAGGACACCTTTTGGAATACGTGCACCAAGTTTTATATATTTATCACCGTTTTTCAAGAAATCAACGATTTCTTCCAGTTCTTTCTTTTCTTCATCAATGCCGGCAACATCTTTAAACGTTGTTTTTACTTTACTGTCAAGAAGCATCTTAGCTTTACTTTTCCCAAAAGACATGGCTTGAGAACCACTTGCTTGAATACTTTTAGCCAGTACGCCAAAAAATATGAATATAACAACAAACATGAGCAAATAGCCCATTGCGCTGCCAATAAGCTTTGAAGAATCTGTTGCTCTTGTAACCTGAACATCAGCATCAGATTTTGCAAGTTTTGACATCAAGTCAGGGTCGTATGCAGGAACCAAAACTTTATATTTTAATGCAGGAGCCTTAGCTTTAGGAATTCCAAACGGATTGTCAACCGTTGGAGCAACAACAGTTTTTGACTCAGTCTCCGGTTGATCTTTTGGAACGGCATATAAAAAATCGTCCGCTTTTTCTATAGCAGAAAATTCATTATTATCCAATTTTTCCAAAAAATTAGAATATGATATTTCTTCGGTTTTTGTTGTAGGACCGGACATAAAAACTGAAGAAATAAACAGAACTAAAACAATAGCTAAAACTATATACATTCCTGCAGACTGACTTTTATTCATAATACTCTCCTTATGTGATATGTATTATAACCTAAAAATATAATTTTTCATATTTGTAAATTAAAAAACATTTATTTATTAAAAAATATACCAATTACAGTTAATATTAAGCTTATATAAAGGCATGGAAAACTTGTGTTACACTAATATATATAGTAGGTCGGTATTATTATGCCGACAGAGGCACAAGAAGGAGATTAATATGATACCTATTTTAGATTCAAAACGTCAGTACGCAACTATTGGCGCAGAAGTTGAAAAAGCAGTATGCGAAGTTTTACGTTCAGGTTCATATATTTTAGGACCTAATACAAAAGCTTTTGAACAAGAAATGGCAGATTTTTACGGATGTAAATATACAGTTGGATTGAACTCAGGTACAGATGCATTACACATAGCTTTAAGAGCTTTAGATATCGGTGCGGGTGATGAAGTTATTACTGTAGCATTCACATTTGTTGCAACAACAGAAGCTATCGGAATCGTTGGTGCAAAACCTGTTTTTGTTGATATTGATGAAAATACATTTAATATGGATGCATCAAAATTGGAAGCTGCAATCACTCCGAGAACAAAGGCTATTATTCCTGTTCATCTGTACGGTCAACCTTGTGATATGGACACTATTATGTCTGTTGCTAAAAAGCATAACTTACACGTTATTGAAGACTGTTGTCAGGCAGTAGGTGCTTTATACAAAGGCAAAATGGTTGGCACATTTGGTGACTTTGGCTGCTTGAGCTTCTACCCAACAAAAAACTTAGGCGGTATGGGTGACGGTGGTATGTTAATGACTAACAGCGAATCCTTAAGAGACAGAGCTGTTGCATTAAGAAATCACGGTGGTGCTGTTCGTTATCATCACGATGAAATCGGTGTTAACAGCCGTCTTGATGAAATTCAATCTGCTATTTTGAGAGTAAAATTACCTCACATTAAAGATTGGAACGAACAAAGACGTGCACACGCTTATTATTACAATGAATTATTCAAAGACTGTGCGGATGTTCAAACTCCGAAAGAATTGGCTGATACATATTGCGTTTACCACCAATATACAGTTAAAATTCCTAACCGTGACGAAGTTCATAAAATGCTTCAGGAACGCGGTATTGGCGCAATGCTTTATTATCCGATTCCTTTGCACTTGCAAAAAGTTCATGAATATTTAGGCGTTGGTAAAGGTTCATTACCTGTTTCTGAAAAGAACACTGAAATGGTAATTTCTTTACCGATGTTCCCTGAATTGACAGAAGAAGAACAAAGGACAGTGGCTTCAACATTGATTGATTGTATTGAAAAATCAAAATCTAAAGTAGGCGTATAGTATTTTAAAACATAACAGATTAAAAGCGAGGTTTTAACCTCGCTTTTTTGTTAACAAATGTAAAACATTTTTTGTGTATATGTAAATTTTATATATCATAAATACTTTATATATATATCAAGGGGATAAAAGGAGTATTTATGACAATAACGCCTATTCAACCGTATAGTACTACAAAAGTATTGGCAAATCCGGTACAGGCATATCCTACTGCTAAATCGATTCCGCAAGTGTCTTCGAATTATAATGCACAATCAAATAATATGTATGTAAATTTTGATTTTGAAAATACATTTTCTTTTTATCCATATAATGATATAAATTGTTTTGGACAAGCATTATCGGATCATAATAATGATATGTTTAACGTGCCGTTTAACATTTATAATCAAACACAAAACCAAATGTTTTTTAATATGCCGTCGACACAGTTTAATATTTCAAATTTTGACTTTACATCACAATTATATCAGAATAAATTTTTAAATATTACAAGACCTTTGCAAACTCAAACCAATACAACTTCAAACACTATAAATACGAAAAATGCAGATGGAATTTATGCCCCATCAGGTAAAAAAGATTTGGCATATTGGAAGTCTTTAGGTTATGATGAACAAAAAGGAAAAGAGCTTGCTAAAGATGCAGTGGCAAATTGCGCATTCAAATGGGATCATCAATGTGCAAAATATTCAAGAGAAACACTCAACAGGGTTTATAAAACAAATATAGTAGCCACAAAAGACAAACCAAATTGGGGATGCAAATTCGGACACAACATTTTAGAAAGACCTGAATTAAAAGGAAAATTCAAATGTATTAAGTTGCCAAACGGCATAAAACCGGAAGATATTCCTGATGGTGCTTATTTGATATGGCCGGGTTCAGCATTTGGGAAAGGAGCTGCCGCAAAATACGGTCACGTTGCAACAGCATATCAAGGAAAACCATATTCTGATAATGTAGGTTGTAATACTTTAAAGTGTAATGAGATATGGATTCCTGTAAAAGCACAAGCATAACAAACGACGACACCAAAATTTAGATTTCGCCGTTTGTTATGCTAAACCAAATATATTTGTTCCGACTGTATGACCTTGTCGTTGAGCTATCTGCTGCTGAATTGTTTTGTTTAAATCATTTGGCTGAAATGGATTTGTTCCGTATGTGTTCTGACTCAAAAAGTTTCTTGCAACTTCATATGCATATTCATTATTTCCGTATGCATCAGATTGACTCCAACCGGCTACATTACCTGCATATTTTGCGCTTTCATCAGGTGCTGAAATATAAGGGGTTGTAGCAGGATCAACAGGTGCATATGTTTTAGTATCAAAAGAATCTACACCGTCAACAGTACCGTTTGAAGGTTTGTTGTCAGCTGTAGTTGCTATTCCTGTTATTGCTATTTGATCCTGATATCCCATTCTATCCTCTTATGCCATTAACATCATTGTACGTGTCGGAGGAACCAATTCTCCATTTTCATTCATTTGATATTTACAATGTGTATTTAAAGCGCCATTACCATGTTCTAAACAGCTTAGACCAGCTGTAAATCCGTTATATCCGTCACCATATCCAGGCTCAATATAACTAAAACCCTCAAGAGTTGCTCTTTCTGCTGTTATTGAACCAAATCTTTTTGCGTAAGCATTTTCTGCTGCGCCTGTTGTGAGTCTCGCTAATGAAAGTTTGACAGGATTTACTCTTATTGTTGTAGGTCCTTGTACAGCACCTATAGCTTGTTCGCCCATAATTATTTCCTATTTTATACTCTTTTGTCTCACTATCTTGAATTTCTTCCACGCTCGAGGAGTTTCGCACTTGCAACTGCGTTGCAGTATACTCAATCCTCTCGCTATCCGGACTCGTTTCACTCCGTCCGTACAGAAATTCGCTATATATATAAAGTATATACTTTTTAAATAATTGCTTTTTTGCGTATATTTTTGTTAATAATTGTTAACAAAATAAACTTTAATTAAATTTGAATATTTATTATGTTTCAAATAGAATAAAATAGAATAGGATAAAAATTTTAAGGAGAGAGATAATGGAACATTTACACTCACTTGTGCAAGCAAATGCAGTTGGGGTATCTGCCGCAATTCTTTTGATTGCATATATTTTCATTGCTTTGGAAAAAATTCCAAAGGTTACAATTGCCCTTTTGGGTGCAGGTGTAACAATTTTGTTAGGACTTGTCAGTCAGACAAAGCTTGCTGACGGTTCAATAAATCCGCACTATTTTATTAACTTTGTTGATTTCAATGTAATATTTTTACTTGTATCCATGATGATAATTGTTAGTATTGCAACAAGAAGCGGTATGTTTAACTGGGTTGCAAACGAGCTTTTAAGACTTACAAAAGGTCATCCGAAACTTGTTTTGTTTACATTAGGTATATTTACTGCGGTTGCATCTGCATTTTTGGATAACGTCACTACAGTTATTTTGATTATGCCTGTTACATTCTTTGTTGCAAAACATTTGGATATAAACCCGTTACCGTTCTTGATTACGGAAATTTTTGCATCAAACATCGGTGGAACTGCGACTTTAATCGGCGACCCTCCAAATATCATTATCGGAAGTGCCGCAGGACTTTCGTTCATGGATTTTTTAAACGAATTAACAGGCGTTGTTTTGGTAATTTTATTTACAATAGTCGGAATAATGACATTTATTTTCAGAAAACAATTAAAAGCTACTCCTGAAAAAATGGAAGCTGTAGCAAATCTCGATAATTCAAAGACAATCACTGATTATCCTTTGATGATTAGAAGTGCTATTGTTTTAGGTTTAGTTATCTTGGGATTTGTGCTACACGATATTACTCATATCGAAACTTGCGTAACCGCAATGCTTGGCGCAAGCGTGTTGCTGCTATTTGAGAAGCCGAAAGATATTTTGGTTGATGTTGAATGGAACACAATATTTTTCTTTATCGGATTATTTATCATAATCGGCGGTGTTGAAGCGTCAGGCGGTATCGCTCTAATGGCAAAATGGATTTTGGATGTAACAAACGGTTCACAAGAGGCCACCGCTATGATAATACTTTGGGCATCAGGATTTATTTCAGGTATTATAGACAATATTCCGTATACTGCAACAATGACACCTATGTTATTGGAAATCCAAAAAACAATGGGCGGGGATTACACATTCCCATTGTGGTGGTGCTTGTCTTTAGGTGCTTGCTTAGGCGGAAATATGACAATCATCGGTGCGGCAGCGAATGTTATTGTATCTGAAACTTCCGCTCACGAAGGACATCCGATAGCATTTATGAAATTCTTAAAATACGGAATCATGACAATGGTTATTTCACTGGCAATAAGCTCCGTATATGTATATATAAGATTTTTACACTAATAATCAGTAAAAATTAAATATCAAAAAGGGTAATATTCGAAAATATTACCCTTTCGTTTAATTATTTTTTGTAAAATAAGAGTTTTAATTATAGTATGAAAAAATTAATTTTTACTATATTAGCGATATTATTTTCTCAAACAAACTCTTTTTCTGAGGATATTCATTTTGATAATGAAACATACAAATTGAAATTCAGTGCACTTGCGCCATCAACAAACGGTTATGGTAATGAGTATTACAAACAGTCCGAAAACGCTTCCAACTGGACAAAGATGATCGGAATTTATTATTATCCGGAAGAAAATAGTCCTATTGAATATTCTCAAGAATTTTCAGATATTATTGATGAAACGGATAATAGCTTGTTATTAAAGCTTGTTGAAAATAAAAAGACTAATCAAGCAGTTATAAGTTTTCTTGTGAACGGAGAAGAAAATTCTCAAAAGTTTTTTGAATATGATGCATATAAATTTGAGAAACATCCCACAAAGGGCATTGTTGTTTCAAAATATGCTGCAAGATATAATTTTTCAAATGATGCAGAAATAAATCAAATTGCAAAATCAATAAAACAGAATAATGATAAGTATCTTGAACTTCTTATAATATCAGGAATGCCATCTGTAGTCGAAAAAGATATAAGTATTTAAGTGTGTGTTTGCATAATTCGTCATTATGAGCGCCAGCGAAGAATCTCTATAGTTAAAATATTATGAGATATTTCGGCTAAAGCCTCAGTATAACAGGATGTCAATTATTCGTGAGAACAAAGCTCTAGTCACTCATTTTGCGTTTTAAATTATCTTTTACTATGCTTAAAGGTCCGTTATTAGGAGTTCTTACATAGTAATAATATTTTTTTGCATAAGTAAACGGATATTTAGGAAGCCATGCAAAACGCATAAATATTGAAACAGTATCAGCACCCTGAGAAAACATTAATTCATCAATAGTTTCTTCATGAGCAGGTGATATTGAAGCAAAAAGTTTTAAAATATAATCAGTAAAAGTAACTGCAGAATATCCTGATGCCGCAACAGGTGAATTTATAAATGAAGATACACGAAAGTCACTGTTATTTTCAATATTTTGAACATCCTCAGGAATAGTAAAATTTCCACCCGCAACCTGCTCTATTTCATACCATGTACCGTTGTATTTAAGACGCATTATATTTGGTTTTGGCATATATATATCGTCAAATTTATTTTCCAGCAGAATTTTACCTTTCATATCAGTAACACCATATTTATAGTTTTTGCATGTCAAAAACATTCCGCCGAAAAGAAGATTTATTGAAGAATACTCAGGAGGCAAAATTGCATCGCCTTTTTCGTCATATACTCCAAAATTTATATCGTTTCCGAATTTTACATATTTAGTCAAAATTCTGTCAACATGCCTGTATCTGGGCTCAATAAGAATATTCCCGTCACTGTCTATCAGACCGTATTTATTTCTTTTCTGAACAATCCAAGATGACTTACCAAGACGAATAATTTTTTTATACTTAGGTTCAACCGTGATACAGCCTTGAGAATTTTGAAGACCAAATAAATTTTTGTCATTACTGATAACAGTCATTCCTTCATTTGACAGTTCAGCAAAAGATGATAAACCCGTGAAAAAAATTAAACTAATAACCAATAATAACTTTTTCATAATTTTATGATAACATAAAATAAGAAGATAATTAGGGGATTTTTGTGAAATTATCAAAGAGCATAAAACTTGGTATATTTGGTGCGATATTCATAATGTTTGTTTCAGTTATGTACTTAGTTGCTTTACCTAAGCTAATTTCAAGCCAAAGGTTTATTAATTATACTCAAGCTCAATTAGAAAAGCAACTCGGGGTGAATGCAGTAATAAAAAACCCTATACTCAAAACTAAATTAACACCGACAATAGAATTTAAAATAGATAAACTGGATTTGACAGGCAAAAACGGTAAAATTCTTTCCGTCGAAAACTTTGATATAATTTTATCATTTAAAAAAATCTTTAATAAAACAATTATTTTAAAACAACTCGGCGCTGACAATATTTTTGTTGACACTAATAAACTGTCTGACCTAACTATTAAACAAGATAAAAAAGAGAAAAAGAAAAATGATTTTAATATAGATATTTTCAACTCGATTCTGTATGTAAAAAAATCCCTTATTTTATACAAAGTTGAACCAAACACTTTTGTGAAATTAAATGCAAATGATATAAGGGTTGATAATACTCAAAAACAACAGAGATATGTTAAATTTAATTTATCTGCAGGACTAAAAAAGAATAATAAAGAAATACTTTTTAATATAAAAGATAATGATTCAGTATATTTTAAGGATGATCATTTTTGGGTTGAAAACAGTATTTTAGAAATGAATAAATCTAAGATATACTTTAATGCAAAAGCAGACAGAAAGAAAAATTTTGAGGCTGAAGTACATTCAGATAAAATTGATATTTCTGATATATTGTCAATTTTTGATTCTCAAATTGTTGAAAATAATTTGCATGAAACGCTTTCTTATTTTGACGGTTTAGATGGCGATTTTAAATTTAAAATAAAACTTACTAATAATGATATAAACGGTAATTTTGATATCAACAAAATATTCTGCAGAATCAATCCTGTTAATAAAATTCCTGTAACTTTAGAAAAAGGAAATATCAGTTTAACTAAAGATAGAGTGACCTTAAAAAATATAGAGGGATTTTATGCCAATAGAAAAAGTAATAAGCTTACAATGGAAGGGACTGTTGATGATTATTTAAAAACAATTGATACAAAGCTCACCGGACGTGCTGTTGTCAGCAACGATTTTTTGAAAAATTATCTTACCCCAATGATAAAAACCCCTATTGAATTAACAGGCGGTAATACTAAAACTAAAATAGAATTGAATGCCAAAAATAATAAAATTGATATAAAATGGCTTTTTGGAATAAAGAAAGGGCAAGATATTCTTGTTGCGGGTTCATCATTCAGTCCTGTAGGTTATGCAAGAGGCGTAAAAGGCGACTTGCATTTTGCAGATAATATCTTTACTATAAAATCTTTGGATTATTACATAATTCCTGAAAAATATCTGAACAAGAATGATATCCGAAAAATAAAACCCATATTAAAATTCAATGGCAACATTGATATTGCAAATAATTCTCAGATAAAAGATTTCGGATTTGAATTTACTCATCCTATACCGAGCGAATTTTTGAATATTTTTGTTGGTGAAGAAATGTTCAAAAAAGGTACAATAGAGGGCAACATGACTTATGTTGACAATGGAACATATCCTACACTTCAGGGTTCTGTAAAAATGGATAAAGTCCTTATTCCTTCTCAAAGGGTATATTTAAAACACGGAGAAATGAATGCTGATAAAGGAATTATTAACATAATTGCTCAAGGCGGTTACAGGAGATCTAAGTTTAATTTGAACGGAGCGTTTATAAATGAAATTAAATTTCCTATTGTAGCAAAAGATATAAAATTGAATGTTGATAATATTGATGTTGAAAAGTTTTTAGCATCGTCAAATAATCAAAAGTCCGAAGCAATTAAGTCAGAAAAATTTGACCTAAAACCATCCGGAACTGCAAAAGATGAAGATGATAACAATCCGACATTTGATATAGGGAATTTCATTGTTGAAAAATGTCTGCTTCATGTTGAAAAAGGTAAATACAAAGATTTGCAATTCGGTAACGTTGAAGCTAATTTAACTTTAGATAAAAACAGTTTATTAAATATAAAATCGAACAGATTTGATATCGCAAACGGACATTCTTCCGCAAAAATAGATTGTAATTTAAAACAACATAAATATCATATGCTTATAGGAATAAAAGATGTCGATATGGATATAATTGCTGCAAATATTTTACAGCTTCCGAAAGAAATTTCCGGTAAAGCAAAAGGATTTATTGATTTTAATACTGATGCTTCTCTAAAACTCAATGGTTCTATGAAATTCAATATAAGTGACGGAATTATCCAAAAAGTAGGCATGGTTGAATATATTCTGAAATTTGCTGCACTATTCAGAAATCCTCTAACCATGATTAGTCCTTCTGTATTTTCGGATCTTGTAAATGTTCCTGACGGAAAATTTGACAATATTGACGGGAAATTCGAATTAAAAGACAGTGTTATGGAACGCATAATGATAAAATCCACCGCATCTCAATTGAGTTCTTTTATTGTCGGAAGATACGACCTGAATACAAGTGATGCTTCTCTTAGAATATACACAAAATTCAGTAACAAAAACAAAGGACTTTTTGGAGTTTTGCGTAACATATCGCTCAATAGTCTTGCAAACAGAATCCCTTTAGGAGCTTCTAATTATGACAATTATTATTCGGCAGAATTGGATATGCTCCCGCCTATTGATGCTGACGAAAAAGATTGTCAGGTATTTTTAACAAAAGTAGACGGCGATATTGAACATAACAATTTCATATCAGCTCTGAAAAAGATAAAATAAATTTAGTCTTCAAAAGATACACTTACAACTATTTTATCAGAGATTTCTACAATAGCCCACCTGACAACGGAAGTATATTTTTTCGCCAATTCTACTTCAATATACTCGTCATCAAAGGATTTTATATAACCTATCTCAACAATTTCTGATTTTATCATGTTTTATTCAACCGTAACAGATTTTGCAAGATTTCTAGGTTGATCAACATCTTTACCCAAAAATTCTGCAATATAGTATGCAATTAATTGCAAAGGAATCATGGCAATTATCGGTGAAAATAATTCAGGCACATCCGGAACTCTTATTATATGCTCAAAAAGATTTGCTAGTTTTTCATCTTTAGAGTTTGTAAGAGCAATCATTCTTGCATTTCTTGCCTTTGCTTCCTCACTGTTTGATAATAATTTTTCGTAAACAGTACCATTCATCAATATTGACAGAACAGGCATTGACTCATCAAGCATAGCTATCGGACCGTGTTTAAGTTCGCCTGCCGGATATCCGGTTGCATTTATATAACTGATTTCTTTAAGCTTTAATGCTCCTTCCAATGCAGTCGGATAATTTATACCTCTTGCTATATAAATAAAATCTTTTGTATTTGCATAAGTTTTTGCAACATTTTGAATATCTTCTTTATGAGCCAGAATTTGTTCTATTTTTTGAGGAAGTATCATCAATTCTGCTTTTAGAGATGTTAAATCGGATTGAGCCATACTGCCTTTAACTTCTGCCATATACAAGGCTAAAAGATAAAATGCCATCAATTGAGCTATATATGATTTTGTAGCTGCAACTGAAACTTCAATACCTGCATTAACCGGAATTAAGCTATCTGCTTCACGAGCCATAGCACTGTCAGGACGGTTTGTAATTATTAAAATATGCGAACCTCTCGCCTTTGACTGTTTTATTGCCGTCAATGTATCAGCGGTTTCACCGGATTGAGACACACCTATCACAAGGGTATGTTCATCTGTAACGGTTTTTCTGTATATATATTCGCTTGATGCTTCAACGTCTACAGCAATTCCACAAAAACCTTCGATTAAGTATTTTCCAATCATAGCTGCATGAAGTGATGTTCCGCAGGCAATAATTTGAATTCTGTTCAGATTTTTCAATGATTCCTTGTTCAATTTAACTTCATCTAAAACAATATCTTCATCGGGCGCATGGAGTTTTCCAACCAAAATATTTCTTATAACATCCGGTTGCTCATGAATCTCTTTAAGCATAAAATGTTTGTAACCCATTTTGCTCAAAGCTACAGGTTCCCAAGGTAATATTTCTGCTTTTGGCTCAAGTTTATTTCCGTCCGCATCAAATAATTCCATTTTATCGGGAGTTAGGACTGCAATTTGATTGTCATTTAGGTAAACAGCTTTGTTTGTGTGTTTGATAATTGCGGGAACATCAGATGCTGCGTAAAATTCGTTTATTCCAACACCAACAACAAGCGGAGCATTGCGTTTTGTAATAACAAGTTTTTGCTTACAACTTTTATGCATAACGCATAATGCGTAAGCTCCCTCTATTTCTTTTGATGCAAGCCTTACTGCTTCTTTTAAATCCTTACATTTATCATATTTTTTCGCAACCAAATGAGCAACGACCTCTGTATCTGTTTCAGATTTGAATACACAACCCGATTTAATTAATTCTTCTTTAAGTTCTTTATAATTTTCAATAATTCCGTTATGAACTATTACCAATCCGCCGCAATTACAAGTATGCGGATGCGCATTCAGAACTGTAGGAGCGCCGTGTGTTGCCCATCTGATATGACCGATACCCATAGTAGAAGAATTGAATTCTGTTTCATGTCCTTTTAATTCTTCTCGCAGATTTTTGAGCTTGCCGACAGCTTTGTATACACGAATTTCTTTTTCACACATAACTGCAATACCTGAAGAATCATATCCTCTGTATTCCAATTGTTCCAACCCGTCCATCAATATATCAACAACAGATTTATGACCAACATATCCGACAATTCCACACATAATTTTCCTCTCTTATTATAAGAATATTATATCATAAAATTTTTATCCTTATATAATTTTAATCTCTTTACATTTCGTATAAATTAGGCAATTTTGCTTAAGATAAAAACTTTATATATATAAGGTTAGGTAGTAATGTATCATAATGTCTATTTACAGAATGTACGACGACATCCTGTAAATCAACAGCAAAATAACGGTTATGCAGAAAATCCGTTTAAGCGAACGGATTACAAGCAATTTAACGAAATTTCGCCCGCAGTAAATTCTGCAATATATGCTTATGCCTCTCCGATTATTCATAAGCCGTATGAAAAGATGAGTTTGGATGGATGCATTAAATCTTTAAGACGACAGGGTAAAGTTGAAGGCCGTGATTTTACTATAGAAGAAAACGGTGACAGACCTTGGCTTAATATTAATAATGAGTACGGTCAACAGATATTTAGAGGAGAATATAACGGAGATAGTGGTAAACTTATTGATTGTGGAATTTCTACATACAAAGGAAACAAATTACTAAGAAAAGTATACAAAGATGCACATGGAAAAATTCCTATGTTTGAGGATTTTTATTTTAATAATGAAATTCCGCAAACATGCTTTACAAAAGAAAAATTCACATATTACACAACACCGCAAACTTATATTGAATACTTGAATAAAAATAATATTAATTATAAAATAGATTATGATGGTGATGAAGAAAATAATAGATGTATAAGTATAAAAGAATATGATAAAAACGGCAAAAAAGTCCAAAGTACTTGGTGGTACTATGGTGAAAATCATTACAGCGAACAGCCCGAGTTTGTATCTAGAAGTTTAAATAACGATAGAGGACAAGAAGAAAAACGTATAACTTTCTGTAATGACAGAACAGAAGTCTGTACATATCTGGAAAAATGTAATGACAAAACATATAACAATTTGGATTTTGATGTATCATCGTTGACAGATGCTCGTATAACATATAATATGTCTCCGAAAGAATATTTGTCATACATAAATAACAATCCTTTTTATCCGTATAAACCAAATGTGAAACAATGCGGAAATAATACTTGTATAGAAGAAATCGATTCTAATGGCAATGTAATAAATTCAACCAGTTGGTTTTATGAAAATGAAAAACTTGAAAGAATTTGCAGATGGGAGCAAAAAGATGAGAATAACCGGCGGAGATTGGATTTTTATAAAGATACAACAGAAGAAATGAGTATGTCTTACGATTAGTAAGAACGGGTATTATGCCCGTTCTTATTTACTAAATATTATCTCATCATTTTCAACATCAATTTTGACTTTATCGCCACGTAAGAATTTTTGGGCCAAGATTTCTTTTGACAAAGGATTTTCAATCATTTGACGAATTACTCTCTTTAACGGTCTTGCACCATAAACAGGATTAAATCCTCTTGTTGCAAGAAATTCTTTTGCATCATCAGTTATTTCAAAATCAATTTCCTGATCTTTTAAGAGTTTTCGCAAATAATCCATCTGGATATCAACAATTCTTGTCAAATCCTGCATATTCAAGGCTTTAAAGAATATCGTTTCATCAATTCTGTTCAAAAATTCCGGTTTGAATTTTGTTCTCAAAACTTCCAAAACTTTATTTTTTGTTTCATCAAAGCTGGACTGGGAAACCATTGCATTTAACGTATTTTCAAGAATTATATCGCTGCCGATGTTTGAAGTCATAATAATCAATGTGTTTTTAAAATCAACAGTTCTGCCTTTAGAATCAGTTAATCTGCCATCATCAAAGATTTGAAGCATGATGTTGAATACGTCAGGATGAGCCTTTTCTATTTCATCAAAAAGCACGACAGAATATGGTTTACGTCTGACGGCTTCCGTTAACTGCCCGCCCTCGTCATATCCGACGTATCCCGGAGGTGCACCAACCAAACGAGAAACGTTATGTTTTTCCATATATTCAGACATATCAATCCTGATAAGAGCATCCTCATCGTTAAACATAAATTCAGCCAATGATTTTGCGAGTTCTGTTTTACCAACACCCGTAGGACCTAAGAACAAGAAAGTTCCTATAGGACGTTTCGGATCTTTCAGACCTGATCTTGCACGTCTGATTGCGTCAGAAACAGTTAAAACAGCTTCGTCCTGTCCGATTAGTCGTTTGTGCAAAATTTCTTCCATATTAAGAAGTTTTTGTTTTTCGCTTTCAACAAGTTTGTTTACAGGAATACCTGTCCATTTGCTTACGACATTTGCAATATCTTCATCATCTATTTCTTCTTTTAACAACTTATTCTCTGTTTTTTCTTTGTTTTGAACAGCTTTTAGTTGTTTTTCAAGTTCAAGAAGCTTGCCGTATTTTAATTCTGCAGCTGTTTGAAGGTCAGTATTTCTTTCAGCTTCTTCAATTTTGTTTCGAACTTTTTCGATTTCTTCTTTAATACCGGCTTCGCCTGTAATGGAAGCTTTTTCTTGTTCCCATTGAGCTTTAAGTTTGTTGATTTTTGCTTCAAGTTCATTGATTTGCTTAGTCAAATCATCAACTTTAGCTCTTGCATCAGAATCATCTTCTTTTTTCAGAGCTTCTCTTTCGATTTCAAGCTGAATTTTTTGACGAAACATTTTATCAATTTCTTCAGGCATAGAATCGATTTCAATACGCAAAGAAGATGCGGCTTCGTCTATCAAATCTATTGCTTTATCCGGCAAAAACCTGTCAGTAATATATCTGTCAGAAAGTTTTGCCGCAGCTATCAGTGCGCTGTCTAAAATACGGATTCCGTGGTGAACTTCGTATTTTTCTTTAAGTCCCCTCAAAATTGATATTGTATCTTCAACGGATGGTTCTCCGACCAAAACAGGTTGAAAACGTCTTTCAAGAGCGGGGTCTTTTTCAATATATTTACGGTATTCATTTACGGTTGTTGCACCTATTGTTCTCAAAACACCACGTGCAAGCATCGGTTTTAAAAGATTACCTGCATCCATAGAGCCTTCTGTTGCGCCTGCACCAACGACTGTATGCAATTCATCTATAAACATAACAATCTCGCCGTTTGAATCTTCAACTTCTTTTAAAACTGCTTTTAAGCGTTCTTCAAATTCACCTCTGAATTTTGCACCCGCAACCAATGCACCCATATCAAGAGATACAAGTTTGACGTTTTTAAGACTTTCAGGTACATCACCTCTCACAATACGTTGAGCCAAACCTTCAACAATAGCAGTTTTACCAACACCGGGTTCGCCGATTAAAACAGGATTATTTTTGGTACGTCTGTTTAACACCTGAATTATACGTCTGACCTCTTCATCACGACCGATAACGGGGTCAAGTTTTCCTTTTCTTGCTCTTTCTGTCAAATCAGTTGAAAACTTTTCAAGAGCTTTCATATTTTCTTCTGCATTTTTATTATCCACTTTTTTGTTACCTCTTATATTTTTCATAGCTTTTAATACTGAATTTGAATCCACTCTGTTTTCTTTTAGTATTCTTTGGATATTACTGTTTTCGAGTTTTGTCATTGCAAGAAGAATTGATTCGATTCCTATATATTCATCTTTTAGTTCTTCTGCCTGTTTTTCAGCCAAATCCAACAAACGATATGTATTATTTGAAAAGAAAATTTGACCATTCGGCGGTGCAGATATTGTCGGTAAAGATTTTACTGCACCGGCAATTTCTTTTATAAAGGTTTCATTAATGAGTTTAAGTTCATTAAGATAATCTCTGATAATCCCATTATCTTTAATCATTGCGAGCATTATATGTTCGGGTTCCATCTGAGAATTTTTGTATTCATTCATACATGCACCCGCAGAATTTAAAATTTCCTGAGAATAATTTGTAAATTTTTCAAAATCCATATACATAACTCCTTATGTATTTATAATAACTCTATTTTTTCAGAAGTCATGAAAATTAATTATTAATTAATGATTTGAATAAAACAAAACTGTTGACAATAAAGTTTGTTTATCCTAGAATTGAACTTGTCGAAATAAGCCCCCATCGTCTAGAGGCCTAGGACAACACCCTTTCACGGTGTAGACAGCGATTCGAATTCGCTTGGGGGTAAATATACAAAAAAGAACCTTTCAAGGTTCTATTTTTTTGTATATTTTTCCTCAAAAGCGAATTTGAATTTAACAGATGAGAAAGTAGGTTGGGCTTTCAGCCCAACAAATATAACTTGTCATTACTGGACATGTCAAGTTCTATTGCAGATTTATAAAAAGACAATGGAATAAATTTGTAATATATTTTAGCGGATAAATATGTTTAACTATTTCACTTTACATTACTTAACAAATAAATAAATGTATTAAAGTTTTACACTGTTTTAGCCGTCATACTACATGAGAAAGGATTCATGTATTATGGGAATGTCGGCTTCACAAGCGAGATTACTGAGTATTACAAGTCGTTTGACTAACAATGAATTTCGCGCGCAGACAATTACAAATTCAAAATTAAGACTTGCTACAGAATCACAAGAAGCAAGCCAAAAATACATGGATGCATTATCTTCTAAAAAATTGGTATTCGGGCAATATGATGCAAATGGGGATAAAACTTATACTCCTTTGACAGCAAATGTTTTATTGAGTTACGGTGATTTAAAGAACCAATATGCATTAGTAAACACAAGCGGACAAATTTTGCTTCCCGGTTCTGATATAAAAACATATATGGCAGCAAATGGTGATTATCTTACATACATGAAATTAAACGGCGTTAATACTGTAGAAGTAGAAAATGATGAATATACAGAGCAGTTACAATACATATTAGGTGCAGATTGGGCTGAATATATATATGACACAGATTTTTCTACACCTGGCGCTATACAGAAAACACTTAGCGGTTTAACAGATACAGGCATTTTGAAAACTATTAACACACTTGCCGGTGTGACATTGGAAAAAACCGAAACAGATGAAAATATTCCATACAAAGCTTCATTAAATTATGCAGAAGGCTCTATTGCAAATTTATTTAATAATGGAATAGAATCAGTTAACAATGCAGCAGACTATAAAGCATTGACTGATGAACTTTCATACGCATCAGGTAAACTACTTAACAGTATTTCAAGTTTGCGAGATGCTTCAGGTGTAATTGGAAAATATATACAAACTATTTCTAACCCACCTGCTTGGAATATTGGAAACAAACCAACTTGGACTGAACCAACCAAACCAAGCTCACCTGATTTTAAATCATTGGTCGATAATTATAATGATTCACAATGCTACGATTCCGTAGAGGAAAGTGTGGCTGGAATTGGCCATATGGAACATAACTTAGCTGCTTTAATTTGGGGTACAAATGGTTTATCCGGCGGTAATAATAAAATTACAAATTCAACAGGTACTATAACCATTACTTCCAATAGCACAACTGATAGTTCTGTTTCACTTACAAACTATACTACATTTGGCTCGACTGATTCATCAGCTGCACTAGGTAAGGCATTAAATAATTTAACATCATATAAATGTGTTCAAGAAATGAATCAATCAATTATTGATTTATATTGTGATGTTGTTAACTATCTTAGTAGTGGTAGCAGTTCAACACAATTAAATTCTGACAGATATAGCATTACATCAACAGCCGACAAATGCAGTGATTCTGATTTATATAGCAGATGGGAGGATATGTATACAGACCTGTCATCATTACAAAATGAATTGAATGATGAAATACAGACAACATATGACACATACAGAACTCAGTTATATAATCAATTCACTTCAGAAGAAACAGCTTGGAACAATAAACTAAAAAATTTTAAAGAGACAGTAGTTCCAAACTGGTTAAACAGTTTTGATGACTTAGCAATAAAAGTTCAAAAAGCAATAGATGCACTTGGTGAGCCTACAAAAGAAGTTCCTGACACTACGGATGCAAAATATCAATGGTACACAAACCTTTGGTATCGTATGGGTGGCGGGGCAAAAATCGGCACAACAGAAAAATTGGATAAAAGTAATTTCGTTGAGCTGGACGAAAATTTAATCAACAATGCAGAATGGCTCGAATTTGCATTCGAACACGGTATTCTGACATTGGAACAAGCAATATTCTTTGAAGACGGTTCCGAAAAATATTCCAAAGAAATGGGACAATATGATTGGGTATCGAAAGCATACACCAATGCCGTTGATATCGTATCTCAAGATGATGAAGTTGCTATCGCAATTGCTGAAACTAAGTACAAAAATACAATAACCGAAATTGAAAACAAAGATAAAAAATACGATCAAGACTTGAAAAAACTCGATACTGAGCATAATGCACTGCAAACTGAATATGAATCAGTAAAAGAAGTTATATCAAAAAATGTCGAAAGATCATTCAAAGCGTTCAGCTAATTTGAGCAAAAAAGATTGCGCAACAAGTGCGCAATGACAATTAAGGTCATTACGAGGAGGGCAAAGGCTTGCCCGACGAAGTAATCCAGCCTTTTTACCGAATTAGCTGGATTGTTTCGCAAATCAAGCTTTTGATTTGCTCACAATGACGTTGGTTTGTCATTAAGAACAAACGCAGTTTGCGTAGTAATCTCATTCAAATTTCACGATAATGAGATTTTTCGGGTAAAATTTTGCGTCATTCAGAGGGCGGAGCCCGTGGAATCTCAAAATTTTACCCTCAGAATGACGAAAAAACAATGCGATTGCGACGCTCCATTTCATTCCGCTTGCAATGACAAATAAAATTTATGCAACACCCAAGTACCTACGTACGTAGCAGCGCAATGACAATTAAGGTCATTACGAGGAGGGCAAAGGCTTGCCCGACGAAGTAATCCAGCCTTTTTACCGAATTAGCTGGATTGTTTCGCAAATCAAGCTTTTGATTTGCTCACAATGACATGTTAGTCATTATACTATTATAGCAATTCGTCATAGGGCATTAATATTTCAAATTCAGTATATTCTGCCGTTGAATTTGTAAGACTTAAATGAGCGTTTTGAGATTTTAAATTTTCAGCACATATAGGCAATCCCAAACCGCTGCCTGAAACCTTTGTGGTAAAACCTTCCTCAAATAAATGTTTTTGTATATCTATAGGTATCATAGGCCCATTATTTGTTATTTTTATAGAAAGTTTTTCATCAATAACATTTACCTCAACTTTTATTTCACCTTTTTTTTCAATAGCTTCAATTGCATTTTTAATCAGATTAATCAGACATGCCAAAAATTTGTTTTCATCAACCGTTATCTGTGCGTTTTTAATACAGGATAATGAAATATTTATATCTTTTTCCTGCACATACACAATAGACAGATTAATCGCTTCTTTAACGATATCAACAGCATTTACCGACTTTGTTTCAGAATTTTCAAGCGATTTTAAATCCAAAAGATTGTTGCTCATTATCTTTAAAGATTTAGATATACAGCTCAGAGCATTAGATACCGAATCATTTTTAACACCGTTTTTCTCAAGAGTTTTACTTATTATTTGAGAATATAGTTCACAAATTGATATTTGATTTCTTATTTCATGCGCAATACATCTGGCTTGACTATTTTTGTACATTATAACTCCTATAATAAAGGTTCGGCTATAATGACCGAACCTTTACTTATATATTTTATTAATCTTATGCAACGATTTTTCTTCTGTTCGCAAAACCGTTGTTTAGCGCATACAATACAGCTTGAGTTCTGTCATTTACCTGTAGTTTTTGGAAAATATTATTTACGTGAGTTTTAACTGTAGTTTCTGATATAAACAATTTTCCCGCAATACCTTTGTAGTTATTACCTTGTGTCAACAAATCCAAAACTTCTTCTTCTCTTGCGGTCAAATAGTTGAGCAGATTTTCTTCCGAAGAATTTGACCTGTCTTCTTTGAACGAATTTTGAAAATATTCAAAAAATCTTGAAGTCAAAGCTGACGGCAAATAAATTTTTCCTGCAGCAACTTCGTCCATAGCATAAATCAATTGAGCTGATGCCATAGTCTTTAACACATAACCTTTAGCACCTATCTTCATCGCTCTAAAAATCAAATCAGCATCGTCATAAGCACTCAAAGCTATTATTCTTGTCCCCAGCCCAAGTCTTTCAATCTCTTGAATAGCCTGCAAGCCATCTTTTTCAGGCATATTTATATCCATCAAAACCAAATCCGGATGATATTTTTTTACCAAATTAATACCCATATTAGCACTTGTCGTTGCACCGACTACATCATAACTGCTTTCGAGCATAATCAATTCTTTAACACCACGTAAATGATCTGCATTGTCGTCAATTAATAATACTCTTGACTTCCTTTTGAACTCTCTCATCATATATCTCCCTGTTTGTACCCTCTACACTTTTGATACTACAACTTGTGGAGGGGTATTTTCATCCATGCCCTGATTGATATTGAACACTTTTAAGTTTGAGAATTTGTCTTACATCTTTGGATTGATATATTACCTCAACCATGCTCTACACCATGCTTTGCGAAATTTTGTCCGCATGGTTGATTAAAATTTGAATTCATATTTTTAGTCTAATATGATTGTGGTATAATTTTTTAATAAAGGGGATATTTTTATGCAGATTTTAATATTTTTAGCTGGTTTTTTAGTTGGAGCATTGTGTGTTTTTATACCGTTTAAAGTAATAAACAGAAATAACAATGAAATCACCACTCAGCGAGATATTATGCTCGAAAAGATGCAAGAACAGATGAAACTTTACTTTGAAAATACAGCAAATAAAATTTTCAAAGACAGTTCCGGCGAATTATCAGAATATAACAGAGAAAAGTTAGAAGAATTTTTTAAACGATTTAAAGAAAAAATTGAGGATTTTGAAAAAAGAGCTGAAGAAAACTTTAAAACCGAGTCCGAAAATTTTACCAAATTCGATTTGAATATAAAAAGCTTTTTGGAAGCAGGAAACAAAATTTCTCAAGATGCAAATTCTCTTGTGAATGTTATGAAATCGGATAACAGAACTTCAGGCAGATGGGGTGAAATTGTTCTTGAAAAAGTTTTAGAGGCATCCGGTTTAAGAAAAGACGAAGAATATAAAATTCAATCAGGTACTGCTGAGGGCAGACCAGATGCAACTGTATTTTTGCCTGAAGGACGATGTGTATACATTGACAGTAAAACCTCAATTCAGGCTTGGGATGGCTTTGTTAATGCTGAAAATGATGAAGAAAAACAAATCCACTTGAAACAGTTTATTGATTCGACAAAAGCACATATAACAGGATTGGCAAAAAGAGATTATTCTCAAGAAGACGTTTCGCCAGACTATGTTCTAATGTTTATCCCTATAGAAAGCTGCTACTCTTTAATGTTTTGTGACGATTGCACATTGTGGGATTTTGCTTGGAAAAATAAGGTTATGCCCGTCTCCCCGTCAACACTTCTTGCAGCATTAAAGATTATCAATTCTTTCCATGTTGTAGACAGGCAAAATAAAAACGTTATGGAAATGGCAAGACTATGCACTACTATTCACGACAAATTCGCAGCTTTGCTATCTGAATTGCTAAAAATAAGGGATAGTTTGAATACATCTTTAAAAAAATTAAACGGAACTGGAAATATAATCAATCAAATTTCCAAATTGGAAAAACTGGGATGCGTATACACGAAAGAACTTCCTCAAGTTGAATCAGACGAAATGGAAGAAGAATAGCATAATTGACAAATAAGTTAGTCTGTACTAACATATTTGTATGAAAATTTATTCAATTTCTAACAGCTATTCTGTACGGAAAAATCAGCATTTTCAACCGCAATTTACTGCTGTAAACAATGTTATACCCAAAATAACAAAAGAGCAGCAATGCGAACTTGGCGTTTTTATGCATCATATTTATGAATATAAAAAAGGTTTAAGAAGCCTGATTTTAACAACAGAAAAACCCGCAAATCAAGAATATATTGAATATAGACTACAAAAAGAAAAGATACCGTATGTTGTTCAGCCGGTTGGGAAAAAAGTTATTAATGTTTTTTTTGGAGATGAAAATTGTATAAATGTCGTAAAGACATTTAAAAAGCCGTTAAACAAGTTGTCTGATGAACAAGATTTTATGCTCGGTATTATGCTTGGGTACGATAAGATTCTACAATGTCAAAGATATTTGAAAAGATTAGGTAATAAGCTTACCCCTAAAAAGGGTTGATTTTAAAATTTTCAAGTGATAATATAACTTTTGTATGATTGATAAACCTAATGAAGCTAAAGACAGGATTATTTTAGCACTTGATGTTGATAATTTAAAGGATGCGGAAGATTTAGTAAAGGAATTGAAGGATTATGTGGGCTATTTTAAGATAGGTCTGCCTTTGATTGTTAATTATGGTTATGAAGCTTTTCGTCTGTTAGAGGAACACGGTGCAAAATGCTATTATGACTGCAAATTTCACGATATTCCGCATACAGTTCAACAGGCTTGCATAAACCTTGTAAAAAACGGTATCGGATTTTTTAATGTACATATTCAGGGCGGTTCAAAAATGACATCATCCGTTGTAAAAGCATCACGTGCAGCTGCAAAATCATATGGAATAGAACCACCGACTATACTTGGCGTCACTTTATTATCAAGTTTTGGACAAAAAACATTGACTACAGAGTTATGCGTCGACAGAAACATTGAGGATTTTGTCATCCAACTTGCAAAAGTTGCAAAAGAGACCGGATTAGACGGAGTTGTTGCAAGCGCAGAAGAAGCTAGACGCATAAGAAAAGAAATCGGAAAAGATTTTATAATACTTTGTCCTGCAATACGTCCCACTTGGGCTTCCGTAAACGATCAGGTAAGGGTTGATACTCCTCGAGATGCAATTATGGCTGGTGTTGATTATATGGTAGTCGGCAGACCAATTACTACAGCAGAAAACAGAGTAGCAGCAGCAAAACTTGTAATAGATGAAATTGAGACAGCACTGGAAGATTTAAAAAATCAATAAACTATTTTGCTGTAAATTTATTTGAAAGCACATATTTATTACGTTCCGGTAAATAAGTGTATAAAGAATATTTTTCACCGCCGGTTTTAATTTTTATAGAATTATGCCTGTCTGTTCTGTAAATTGTAGTATTTCTCAAAATATCCAACGTTCTTCTGTTTGGATGACCAAAAGCGTTTGGTCCGGTTGAAATTATTGATACTTCAGGATTAATGTAATCCAACATTTCCTTATTTACAACTTTTGCTCCGCCATGATGACCGACTTTTAACACTTCAATATTATGCGGCAGATTTTTCTTTATATCGTCAAATGCTACAACACCTGCATCACCCATAAACAGCATATTAAAATCATTGTATGTTAAGAGAGTTATTATAGATTTTTCATTATCTGCTTTGGATTTTGAAATATATGTGTTTATAACAAGATTATTCTCTTTATGAATATTACCTGTCGGAATTTTTGCCGAAATTTTCTTAGCATTTATTGTTTTATAAATATCAACAGATGTCATTGTTTTATCATCAAACGAATTTACATAAACATTTTTTACATTTACGTTTTTCATAATATCAGCCGCACCGCCTGAATGATCGTTATCAAAATGAGTTATAATCAGACCTTCTATATTTTTAATACCCTTATCCTTCATATATTTTATAATTATCGAATTTGCCTGAGCTTTACCGCCCCTAAACGCAGCTCTGCCGGTGTCGATTATAAAATATTTATTTTGCGGAGTTTTTATCAAAAAACAATCCGCATTTTGCACATCAAATGTAATTATTTCAAGATTTTTATCAGGTACAGATATTAATGAGACACTCAATATTAATAACAGACTTAAACAACTGATTGCTATTTTTCTGTTAAAACCGATTTTGATTGCAAACGTTAACAGCATAATAACCGTATAATAAACAGCTATTTGAAATACTGAAGGATGAGTTGTAGTTATAAGAGAATTTGGTAAAGCTCCAAAGAAACCGGATATAAATACAATTACCTGTAAAAAATAATTTAATAAAAAATCAATACCGGAACACAGCCAATCCATATAAGGTGAAAAAGCCGCTAAGATAGAACTTATAAAACCGCCAAAACTCACTACACTTAAAAACGGCATACTAAAAATATTCGCAAAAATTGAATAAGTACTAAACGTATTAAAATAAAACATTTGTATCGGTGCAACCCATATTTGAGCAACAATCGGTATTAAAACCAGTCCTAACATAAAATCACCAAATTTTGAACCGTTATATTTAGAGATAATTATGTTTGCAGTAGTCAAAAGTCCGAACGTAACTATAAAAGACAGTTGAAACCCGACATCATTTATATATGCCGGATTGTATATAAGCATTAACATTGCAACGACAGCCAATAACGATACACTGTGAGCATCTCTGTCAATCAGCTTTCCAAACAAAATAAACAAAAGCATTAAAGCTGCTCTTATTACCGAAGCCCCAAGTCCTGTCATAAGCGTGTAAAGTATAATCAAAATCATACCCGACAATATTGTAAATTTATATGGTGCACGTACTCTTTTCAAAAAGAAAACCCAAAAGCCGTATATAAATGCAACGTTCATGCCGGATGCCGCCAAAATATGCAACAAACCCGAATTTATAAATGATATTTTTATAAATTCGGGCGGTGCAATTGCATCATCACCAAACACTATTCCGCCAAGAATTTCTATCTCCGGCGATTTTAAGTTCTTTGAATGAACATTAATTATCCTATCTCGCAAAATATTTAAATTTTGCAAAAATTTCCACTTTAGATTTAGCTCTTTTTCTGCTGCGACGCAATTCGATTTGTCAGCATACAAAACAGTATAAGTACCAAAATTCCTCAAATATTTTCCGTAATCAAATTGAGATGGATTTCCTGACTTGAACGGAGTTTTTAACGTTCCTTTTATTGTATAAAAATCACCAATTTGAAACTCCGAAAATTTTCTATCTTCAGAAGAAACTGTTACAAGAGTTTTTCCTGAGACTTCAGATGAATTAATTTCATACACGTTAAAGAAAAACTTTGTCTTTTGCTTGTCATTGGAATTTGGGATGGATACAATTTGACCTTTTACTTCAACCTTGTTGTTCGCAAGTGCAACTAGAGAATCTGTTGTATGAATTCTAAAATAAGAATTAAAAAATCCAAAATAAAAAACAAACAACCAGAAAAACAAATATTTTACAGGTAATACATTTTTTAAAATTATAATAATTGCAACTACTGTCAATATTAAAGAAACTAAAATCGCATTGTCATTAAAATAGCACAATATACCGCTCATAAAAATTATCGCAGTAATAAACATTAGAACATTTTTATTTTGTAAAAAATTATTAATAAAAGCACTTAGCATAAAAATATTACAACATAAAATAAAAATATTTAAAACTCGTTATCTTATGCTTGTTTTTCTGCCTTTTTAGCCTGTTTTGCTTTTTTATTTTCAAGATACATATCGCAAAGTTTGTTTGCCGGTTTGGTCACCGCAACAGGGACGAAGAATCTGTATACAAAGCCGAATACAATCATTGATCTCAAAGGGCCCATACCTCTAACTTTTCTCAATAACACATCCCGTTCTGCAGGTAGTTTTGCCATATAATTGTGATGCTTTTGGACAAGTTTGTCTACTTTCGGCACAGACTTAAGTTCCGGTTTTACTCCGTCTTTTGCCTGAGCCAAGAGCTTTTTGTTTTCTTCTTTTATTGCAGCTTTTTGTTCAACAAAGTTCCTGTAAAAATCTTTATCTTCAAGTAAATGTCCGGCAAATCTAGCGGTTACATTATTCCACCAGTTTTTCACATAACCGTCAAGTGCATAAGCACCAAGTGTAGAAACAAGTAGCGTTAAGCCTTGATTTACAGCAAGTGTTTGTTTTCTGTCTTTATCAAGTTCTTTATTAGTTAATGTTCTTTGCATATACAAACCGCTTGTAATAACAGATCCAAGTGTAAGACAATATTGGAACAAGTTATCTGTATTTTTTAATTTGTCTGCAAGTATATTTAACGGTTTCCAGTTTACTATGTGAGATGTAGTTTTATCGGCGAGCCAATCTGTAAACTGTTCATATTTTTTACTAAGCGGTGCAAATAAACTTGATTCTTTTTTTCCTGCTTCACTAATAAGTTGTTCAGCAATCGGCTCTGTAGCTTTTGCAGGATTTGCTTTAAATGTAAGGTTGTTTGTCCTGTTTAAATAGTGGTTGTTATTTCTGCTATTTATTGAAGATGTTATTGTTAAATTCATTATTTAACACCTCCTTTGAATGCTGAGAAAACCGGTTTCTCTATAAAATCCTGATTTGACTGAGCTGATTGTTTGCTTTGTTCCGGCTGCGCAATATTAACATTTTGTACAGACTGTGCTTGCTGCGCATCTGGAGCTGTTTTTTTCTTTTTCTTTTCTATGCCAAATACATATTTTAGAATTGGCGGAATAAGAGCAATCGTTAAAATAGCTCTCGGGACACCGATAATCCAATCCGGCGCATTGTGCATCAATGTGTCAAGTGCTGCTTTTTTCTTTGTCAAAGATTTTAATTCTTGTCTTGCTTCTTCAGTTATTTCTTTTGCTGCTTTTTTAGCTTCTAAAGAATCTATTTTTTCATTCATTTCTTTAAAACTGCCTTTTGCAAAACCTAATTCCGGATTAAATACTTTTTTAATTGATTCATCAAACGGACTAGTTATAGCTGTTGATAAAACAAAACCAATTATACCTGATGCAATAGCGTGACCGGATGCATATATTTTATCTTCTTTGTCTTTATCGCCGGGAAGAGCCATAATCGTTGCCGGTCGCATAACACCTGCAAGAACAAGTGCGATAAGAGCACTTGTAGAAATGTTATGGTCATATGCATATTCTGCAAATCTTCCAAACCAGTTGCTTTTTAAGATCTTATCTAAAAAACTTGTGGCAGCTTCACTCTTTCCCGTAAAACTGCCACAATATTCTGCATTATATCCTCTTGTATTATCACACAAACCCGCATTATGCTTCTCTCTGCTTCTGTCGAAATTCGAACGCAAGCCGGAACCACCTTGCTTGAGTGATATATCACGTTGTATTGAGTTAATTTTCATTTTTTCACCAAATAAAATGTCTTCTACAACTATTCTAAAACAAAGGAAAATAAATTTTGCTACATGTTAAAAAAAAGTTTACAAATATTTTTATTTGGCTATAAACCACTAAAATCACATATCAAGAGCTAAATCTAGCGTTGGAGCTTTTGCTACTATTGCACTTGATGATATTATATCAACTCCGCATGCTGCAATAGAGCTTACAGTCTCCAGATTTACATTCCCGCTTGCTTCTACTATGGCTTTGCCATTTATATATTTTACAGCCTCAGTCATGGTTTCTAAATTCATATTATCAAGCATTATAATATCTGCACCAACATCTATTGCTTCTTTCACCTGCTCAAAAGTATCACATTCAACTTCAATCTTATGTGTAAAAGATATTTTTTCTCTTAGAGTTTTAACTGCTTTTGTAATAGAACCGGCAAGTTTTATATGATTGTCTTTAATCATTGCACAATCTGAAAGGTTAAACCTGTGAAGTGCGCCACCACCTGTATATACGGAATATTTTTCAAAAGCTCTGAAATTTGGAGTGGTTTTTCTTGTATCTACAATTTTAGCATGATAAGGTTTCACGGCTTGTGCATATTTTCTCGTTTCCGTAGCAATTCCTGACATACGCTGAATATAATTCAGAGCAAGTCTTTCACCCATCAGCAAATCTTTTGCAGGACCTTTTAAATCCGCAATTTTATCACCTTTTTTTATCAAATCCCCATCTTTAAAATAAAACTTTACTTCTACTTTGTCAGATAAAACCTCAAAAACAAGCTTGAATACATCGCAACCGCATAATACGCCTTCACTTCTTGTATTTAGTTCTGCTGTCAAGACATCCGATTCGCACGCCAAATTTTCCGTTGTAATATCACCGAATCCGATATCTTCCATCAAAGCGCTTTTTATATGATCTTTAACATAAAATTTACTTAACAAAGTTTAGCACTCCTTCTTCTTTTGTAACTATGCTGTGTTTGCAATCATCCAAAGTTTCCGGATAATCAATACGACAATGAGCACCTCTCGATTCTTTCCTCAAAAGCGCAGATGATGCTATTAATTCCGCAACCGTCAACATATTTCTAAATTCATATTCTTCACGATTCAAGCATTTATATTGTCTTTGAAATTTATCTTTTAAAATATTTATTTTTTCCATACCTTCTGTCAAGAGATTTTCCGAACGTAAAATTCCGACATAATCCCACATTATATTTTGCAATTCTAATTTTAGAGATTTTACGTCAAGTTCTTCCAAAACCATATCCTCGTTCGTATATTTATCTATTTCCGATTTTATATTTTTATCAATTTGCTTTGGGGCTCTTAAATCCAATGTTTTCAAATAATCAGCAACTGTATATGCGCAAACAACGCATTCCAAAAGAGAATTGCTTGCTAGCCTGTTTCCGCCGTGCAGACCGGTTGATGCAACTTCACCTATAGCGTACAAACCATTGAGAGAAGTTTCACCTCGCAAATTTGTTTTAACTCCACCCATAAAATAATGTGCTGCAGGAGCAACAGGTATAAAATCTTTTGTTATATCAATATCATTTTCAAGGCATTTTTTAGAAATATTAGGAAATCTTTTAGCAAGTTTTGCACTGTCTATACAAGTTGCGTTAAGATATACGTTTTTGACATTATTTTTAGTCATTTCATTAAAATTCGCTCGGGTTACAATATCTCTTGGCGCTAATTCTTTTCTTTCATCGTACTTGTGCATAAATTCAATGCCATCTGCGTCACATAATTTTGCACCTTCGCCTCTGACAGCCTCGCTTATTAAAAATCTGTTTTCATCACCATCAATAGCAAGCGCTGTAGGATGAAACTGAACAAATTCCATATCCTGTAATATTGCTCCTGCATTATAAGCAAGTGCGATACCATCCCCTGTCGCACCGGAAGGATTTGTCGTATATTTGTATAATTGTCCGACACCACCGGTAGCAAGCACTATTGCAGAAGCATATACGGTTTCATATTCATCAAGTTCACTGTTGTACACAACAACACCTTTGCATACTTGTTCACTTACCAAAAGTTCTACAGCATCTGTATTTTCGTATATTTCAATATTTTTATTTTCTTCGACTTTTCTACAAAGTGCCTGTTCAATCATCTTGCCTGTAGCGTCTCCGCCGGCGTGAAGAATTCTTCTCACACTGTGTGCAGCCTCTTTTGTATAGCAAAGATTATTATTTTCATCCCTGTCAAATTCAACTCCGAACTTCAGTAAATCTTTTACTACCGCATCAGAATTCTCTGATATAAATTTAACTGTATTAAATTCACTCAATCCGGCTCCGGCCTTTATCGTGTCAGAAATATGAGAAGCTGTTGAATCAGACTTGTTATCTTTCATTACCGCAACCATACCGCCCTGAGCATATCTTGAATTACTTTCACCAAGTTTTGATTTTGTAATCAAAAGAATACCGTCAGGCAGATTTACCTGTTGTTGTATTTTTAATGCGGAGTAAAGACCTGCAATGCCGCTGCCTATAATAATTGTTGAATATTTGGAGTATTTCATGTATTTTGCCTTTTTCAACATAATAAAACAAAATATATTTTTTTACCACACAAAAGATAAAGATTTTATTAAATATTATATGTAAATTGAAGAAAATTACCCATCAGATTTTCGTTCCAGACCTGAACTTCATCAGGAACAGACAATACAACCGGAGCAAAATTCCAAATATATTTTATATGAGCATTTACCAAAAAATCAGCAATACTTTGAGCAAACTGAGCCGGCACTGTTAATATCGCAATTTCTATATCTTCTTTTTTTACGGTCGGATGAACTTCATACATATTCTGAATTTCCATTCCATTAATCAGTTTGCCAATTTTATTTGTATCATTATCAAATATCGCTTTTATACAAAGTCCGTAATTCGTAAAATTCCCATAATTTGCAATAGCCGTACCAAGATTTCCTGCACCTATAATAATTGCCCTTTTGGTCTTTTTAAATCCCAATGTACTTTCAATGGAAGTTTTAAGTTCTTTAACAATATATCCTATTCTGGATTTACCCGAATTATTCAACATATTAATATCTTTTCTCACTTGAGAATCATCAATATGCAAAAGCTGTGCAATTTGTTTACTTGAAATGTATTCTTCTTTTTTATTAATATAATCTGAAAGTATACAGTGATAAAGAGTTAATCTGTTTATAACTTTGTCCGGAATTGTTTTATTCATATCAAAATAATACAACAAAATTATAATTTTGTTGCATTAAATTCATTCCCTCTCCTTTGGAAGAGGGTTAGGGTGAGGGTTAATGTTATAATATCGTATTGCGGGGCTTATGCCGCCCCTGCCCCCCTGCAGTGTCTTTCTTTTATCGAAAAGAAAGACACCAAAGAAACTTTGACCTGTTCCTTCGTTCACATCAATGTAATTGTTCGAGCTTTAGCGAGCAAACTCACTTTATTTTTGTCATTCTGAACGTCAGCTTGACCGCTGTGATTCAGAATCTGATTACTTTACCGTTCAGACAGTGCTCGCTTTGTTATCCTCTCTTGGATTTGCTCCACGCTCAAGGAGTTTCGCATTTGCAACTATGTTGCAGTATGCTCAATCCTTTCGCTATCCGGACTCGCTTTGCTGCGTCCGTCCGCAAATCCGCCTCACAAACATTGATTGTTCACTCCGTCAAAGGTCTGTTTTTTCGTGAGCTACGCTCACTGATAAGAACTTTTCACATTTCACTTCTAACGTTTCACTTTTTTGCAACAAAATTATAATTTTGTTGCAGTTTTGTTTATTTGGTACAAATACCTTAGTCCCTCTAAAGTTAAAGTAGGATTTATAAAATCAAACGGACGTTTTAAATAATTTGCAATTAGTCCTGAATACCCTCCTGTTGCAACAAGCGTAGCATTTTCACCCAACTCTTTTTCACATTGTTCAACAAGACCGTCTATCATTGAGGCAGTTCCTCTTATTACTCCTGACAATATAGCATCATTTGTATTATGACCAATTGCTGATGGCGAAATTGAAATATCTGTACGAGGTAATTTTGATGTAAATTTGTTTAACGCTTTCATCTGAGACATAATCCCTAACGATATAATTCCTCCGATAAATTCACCGTCAGAATTTACAATATCAAATGTGGTTGCCGTACCAAAATCTACGACAATAACCGGTCTTTTATACAAAACATATGCGCCGACTGCATTTGCAATTCTGTCTGCACCGGCTTCTTTGGGATTATCTATTTTTATTTTTATTCCGGTATTTATTTCTGTTGACAAAACAAGCGAATTTATGCCAAATACATTATCACAAGCCCTTTTAAACTTTAATGTCAGTTCCTCAACAACCGATGCAATAATACAATCATCTATTGTAAAATCTTTAAACAAAGATTTTAAAAGCACTTCGTATTCATCTAGCGGCAAATCCTTATCCGATGCGAGCCTGAATTCTTCAACAAGCGCATCGTCCTCAAACAATCCGAGCGTAATACTTGTATTTCCTATATCAGATGTTAAAAGCATAAAAACTGTTCCTCAACTGAGGAACAGTTTATAATAAACAAAACTCTTTTGCAAAACGCTAAGTTCTTGCAGTACCGGAAGTCTCTTGACCAGTGCCGAAATAACCATAAAAAGCACTATTATCGGCTAAAGTTTGCCTAAAGCTTTTATATGTTTTTACAGCCGCCTGCTTATAATCAAGCAATGTAGGTTTTTTGTCAATTTTCTTATCATCACTTCCAATTGCATTTACTTTTGACATAATTATACTCCTTATATCTCTTATATATATAAAGAATATAATTTCCACAAAATTGCTCAAAAAATAAAAATTCTTTACAAAACTTTACATTTTGACATTTTCCTCCCTTACGGGGGAGGGTTAGGGTGGGGGCTAATTTTGAACAAAATAATTATTTTAAAATATTTTTTTCTAATGCTATTGCCGTTTTTGTTTTTGCAAGTCCTCCTTGAGAACTTTCTTTTAACAAAGGTGACATTAAAGCACCTGTTTGCTCCATTGCATCAACAACTTCATCTATCGGAATTTTAGAGATTATATCTGCCATTGCAAGTTCAGACGCAGTTATTGCATGTATTGCAAGGAACGGGTTTCTCTTAACACAAGGGATTTCAACAAGACCGCAGACGGGATCACAAGTTAAACCCATTATATTTTTCAAAGCAAGAGCAACTGCATTTATTATTTGCTTAACATTTCCACCTCTCATTTGGGTTACTGCTGCTGAAGCCATCGCTGAAGCTACCCCGCATTCCGCCTGACATCCGCCGACAGCTCCCGCCAGTGCCATTTTATTTGCGACAAGCCTGCCGACTTCGCCCGCAGTAATCAAAGCATTAATTTGTTCATTTTCACTGATATTATTATCTTCCGCATATGCAATCAACGCTGACGGAACAATACCGCACGAACCTGCAGTCGGACATGCCACAATAGTACCCATTCTCAAATTTTGTTCACTTGTTGCTAGTGCATAAATCATAATTTTTTCAGCAGTAGCACCCAGTATAGATTTATCTTTTAAAAATCTTTTTTGTAATTTATCACAATCATCACCGCTCATTTTACTCGGAGACGGTTCTGTGCTTTTTAAGCCTGCTTTAATAGCCTCTTTCATTGCATCAAGGCTCTTTTTTGCTTGAAGTCTGATTTGATATTCGCTGTAATCACCTTTAGAAACTTCAAAATCGATTGCGGCTTCATATATTTTTTTGTTTTGCTCTTTGCAAACATAGTATAATTGTCTGAAAGTATTTATGTTTTGTTCTTCCATCTAGCTTTCCAATTTTTTCACATATCTTACTATATACATATCTTCAAGTTTGTTGATTTCATCAACAACCTGCTTTGACAGTTCACCGTCAATACAGATACACATAGAAGCATCTTTTCCTCTACCGCTTCTGTCACAATGCAATGATGCTATATTAACATTGTCATTTTGAATAATTCCCGTGACTTTAGAAATTACACCTGGTTTGTCATTATAAACAAGCAAAAGCGTATTGTATTTTCCGTTTAATTTTACCGAAAAATCATTTATTTTTGTGATTTCGATTTCACCTGCACCAATCGAATTTCCGGATACAGTAAAATTTAAATCACCTTCCAAAATAAAATCAACGGCATTTGGGTGTCTGTTAAAGTCCTGCAAATATTCAAATTCGTAATTCAAGCCTTTTGCCTCATCTGTATCAAAAATAGATTTTATCCTCTCATCATCTACAGAAAGTCCCAAAAAACCTGCCAGCAAGCCTTTATCAGTACCATGTCCTTTTCCTGTCAACGCATACGAATTGTACAATTTAAAAATTATTTTTTCAGGCTTTGCATCATAAATATTTCTGACAAGCAATCCCAAACGGACAGCACCTGCGGTGTGAGAGCTTGACGGTCCTGCCATAATCGGAGATATAATATCAATTATTGAAGGTTGACGCATAATGATATTATATCATCTCATTAACTATTGTAAACATTTAGTTAAAAATATAACAAAAATTAAGCAAAATATGTTTTTATATATATGTGAAGGAAATGTGTAGGTGTTTGTATGTTTAGTCCAGAATTTATGAAATATTTAATTAATTACCAAAAATCAGAATTTACCCCTGAAAATTCTAAGAAAGAAATTCGTTTTAAAAATAATAAATCAGGCAAATTGGCTGATATCTTAATTACTATTAATAAATAATTATCTGTTAAAACCAGTTGCAAAGATCTTCTTTGCATAGAACTTTTTCCAAGTCTGAAATAGTATTTTCGTTTGTCATTTCATACGTAACAGGAGTAATTGATATCTTGTTATTACGGACAGCCGCAATATCTGTTTTGGCGTCTACAGGCTCAGTTATAAGTTCTCCTGCCATCCAATAATATACCTTACCTCTCGGATCAATTCTTTTTTCATAACTGTCTGTAAACATTTTTCTGCCCAGTTCTGAAATAGCAATACCTACAATATCTTCTTCATCAAGTGCAGGAACATTTATATTTAAAATACTTTTTTTAGGGAAATTAAACTGAGAAAGCTTTGGGATTAAAGATTTTATAAATTTTGCAGTAAACAAAAAATCCTCCGGCTCATATTTTAAACTGGCAAGTGATGTTGCAATACTCGGCACTCCAAGCATTGCACCTTCCATCGCACAGCTTACCGTTCCGGAATACAATATATCAGCACCCAAATTTGGACCATGATTGATTCCTGATATAACCAAATCAGGTTGTTCTTCTTTTGATAAAATAGCATTAATCCCTATTTTTACACAATCACCGGGAGTTCCTGTCGTTACCCAAGCTCTTTTAACACCGTTGTATGCATCTACTTCTTCCACTCTGATAGGGGTATGCAATGTCAAAGAATGCCCCGCTGCACTACGCTCTCTGTCGGGCGCAATAACATACACATCATGTTCTTGTGCAAGCGTTTGCGCTAAACATCTGATTCCATTTGCAGCTATACCGTCATCATTTGATATCAATATTTTCATAAAAACACTCTCCAACTGAATATATATTTTCTCATAAACAGTTACTAATGGCAGGATATTACAAAATTGTAACAAAATGTAAATTGAATATATCAAGTATAGCAATTTTATATACAAAAAATTTTTTATATACATGAACACGAGGAAATGCATAAAACGAGGAATCAAAAAACGTTTTATTGCACACTACACTTCACACTATTACGAGGAATTATGAAAAAAGAATTCCAACTCCGTCATTAAGACGGAGTTTTTTTTTGTAATTATATTTTTTCTCTATTTTTTATTTCAGACATTTAAAATTTTATTCAGAAATAATCCTTGCAGGATAATTATTTCTTAAAAGTTCATTGACCATAGTTTGAGCTTTTTCTCTTGATGTATATGAACCCACCTGAATAGTATAAGCTCCTCCAATTGCTCTAACAAACGGTGATATATTTAGTCCTGACTCTGCTATAATTCCTTTAGCTACCTCAGCCTGTTCTTTTGTAGAATAGTAACCAACAACAACTTTTGAAACAGTTGGAGTTGCAGCCTGTTGAATTTCCTGAACTACCGTTTGAGAAATTCTCGGAGCAGGCGATGCTGTTTCTGAAGGTTTTGGAGTAGCTTCTTTCTCAGGTTGCGCAACAGAAGTGTTTTTATCAGATTCTGAATCTTCACGTTTTTGAGTAGGCAGAACAACCTTTTCATCAAGTTCGGATGCAAACATTTCATCTTCTTTATTTTTTGCTTCACCATTATCTTCCATCTGAAGAAGTTTCAATCGTTCATCAACTTCTGATTTGTCAATTCCTAGAGTTTCTGACTTAATATCTTTGTCATCACCTATTGTTACATCAACATCAGGAGATATTTGTTTTGCAATACCTAAAAACAGCAATAACAAAATAAAGAAAGCTGAAACAAATATTGCTATACCTTCATTCGGGTTTTTATTAATCTTTTTTTGATATTCTTTATAACTTATATGAGCAGGTCTTTTTTCATCCATTTATACACCTCTGACTTTTGCGGATGCTAATATTATATCATCAATTTCTTCTGCATAACTTAACATAACCTCTTTTGCAAATTCTTCAATATCAGTCATGCCAAGTTCGCTGGTTAAGCCGCTTGCTTTTACCGGCGCACCTTCAGAATCAATATTTATCCCTGTATGAATTAAAACTGATGTAGCAGATTTTGTGGCGATAGAAACAGTTAATTTTTTACCGTCAAAAAACAAATCATCGCCGTTTCTTGTAATTTTATAGCCACGCTTTTCAAGAGCTTCTTTTATCGTACAAATAAGAAGTCTTTGTCTGAATACACCCTCAACCAATCCAATATTAAATTGTTCTGATATAAAGCTAAGCATAGATTTGCTATAAATTGGCTCGTTATTGATAACATCTTCAATATCGACCATTTCTGTTAACTTTACTTCGCATTCCCCGATAAATCCGACAATCGCATCGCCCTGTATTTTATAATTTTTATATATCCAATGAGGTGACAATTGCCAACCCTCATATTTTACATTTTCATCAATTAAATAAGTTTTCAAAACAATTCCTTTATATAAGTAGTGTCATTATTTGCAATGAGAGCATTTTTTAATCTTGTACAAGATTCACATTTCCCGCAATGTTTTTCTCCGCCTGCATAACAGCTTTTAACAAATTGCAACGGTAATGCATTTTTCAAAGCCAGTTTCACTATATCATTTTTATCCGAATTTATCAAGGGAGCTATTACTTTTGGATGTTTCAATGTTGAGTATTCAAATTCTTTATTTATACTATCAATAAAGTTTATAGTATTATCAGAAAATGTCTGTGCTTCTTCTTTATTTGCGCCGATAAATATATAGTCATAATTTTCGCTATCCGCATAAGCTCCGGCAATATTTAAAAACAGCCCGTTTCTGTTAGGAACCCAAACATTTTTAGCCGATTCAACAGGGTTATCAATCCCTTGAGGCAAATCCTCGGAAGATACAAGTGAAGTATGAGTAATTTCTTTCAACCAATCTAATTTTATAACTTTGTGATCTATGCTGTAATAATCACAAATTTCTTTTGATGCTTTTATTTCATATTTTGCTGATTTTTGACCATAATCAAATGTTAATGCACAGGTTATATTGTATTTTTCCTTGCATAACCCCAAACTCACCAAAGAATCCAAGCCGCCTGATAAAAGAATAATTCCTCTACTCATCATCTTCCTCATATTCTGATATCATAGATACAGCTTCCATTTTTAATAAATCCGAAAAATCAGGACTTGATATCACCTCATCCAAAATTTCTCTGCCAATGAGATTATATAATGCAATCATTGCGTTCTTTTTAACTTCTTCATCAGCATCCTCCAAAAGACAATTTTTTATCGTTTCAACAGCTTTTGGATTATCACTATCCATAATAGCTTCTATTGCATTAATCCTTATCTGAGGAGATTCATCAATAAGAGAATTTTTTAATGCATTAAAAACTCTCTCATCATCACTAAACCTGAGTTTTCCTAAAGCCTCTATAATTCTTTCTTTCAAAAAAGTAAACTTATCCCAAATACCCTTTTGCGCCTCCAATATACTTACCAAAGGATCAACAGCTCTTATATCGCCTAACATACCGAGAGCCGATGCTGCGCTTTCTCTTAAATATACTGATTTTTCACTTTCATCTTTTACAACTTCAATTAATGGTGCAACCGCATACCTGTCACCAATTTTCCCCAAAGCATCAGCGCATGCCAGACGAATTTTATAATTTTCATCTTTATTATTCAAACAATATAAAAGAGGTGTGACAGCACTTGTATCTTTCAGATTTGCAAGCGCTTTTGTACACATAACTCTAACATTAATATAATCATTATTTTCAGAATTTAAATTTTTCATTAATAATATATCTAACAAAGGACTAAGAGAAGATTTATCCCTCAACCTGTCAGAGCATTGAATTAAAACCATTAATATTTCAGGAATAACAGCTTTACCCAAAAGGTAATTATATATCTCAACCAAATTTTCTCTCTCAAACCTTTCATCAAGTGCCTGAATGTTTTTTATAGCAATATCAAGGTCATTATCGCCATAAATCTTACACTCTTGAGCTATAGATTCAAGATACTCTTTTTCCACTACAATACCCTTTTTTATTATATTATTTTTACAATAAAAAATTGGCATGTTCAAGTTATAAACATTACATAACAATAGACCGTTTTAATCCGCTTTATCAAAATTAAAATTATAATTATGTTTTGATTTTTTTATCAAATACGATGCAATAATTGCAGTAACCGGAACACAAACGAGTATAGCTATACTACCAATTAATGCAGAAATAATCTCTGTTGCTACTTGATTAAGATTAAAGAATTTATTTAAATCAATATTACTTGACAACAAAATCAAAGGGAGAGAACTACCCATATACACGAGAATAAGAGTATTAGACATTGTTCCTATAATATCTTTTCCCACATTCATGCCGGACTTAAACAAATCGGCAATCGATAGCGTATTATCAGTTTCGTAAATTTCATTAATCGTACTTGCAATAGAAACTGATGTATCCATCAGTGCACCAAGCGCAGCAATTATAATTGATGCGGCAAGAATTCCTGTAAAATCTAAATCCGGTCTTGCTGTATACAAAAACATATTTTCTTCGCCGGCAAATCCTGTAAGATGAGCTATTTTTATAGCTAACAGAGCTAATAATCCTGAAAAAACAAGACTTATACCTGTTCCAAAAACAGCAGAAGTACTTTTTGAATTAAACCCGCCAACTAAATACAAAGTAATTATGGTTGATAATATACCTGTAATCACCGAAGCTAAAAGAGGACTTATCCCGCTTAATATAACAGGAACAAGCACAAAAAATATCAAAAGGATTGTTGCTATTATCGAAACAATACTTGTTATCCCCTTTTTTTTGCCGGTTATCAACAAAAGAACACCAAAAAGAGCCGCAAAAATCCAAATAGCATTATCTCTTTTTATATCCGCTATATAAAAGTTTATATCATCTGCTGTTATTATCTCATCGTTTTTCGGTTCTAAATGTAAAACAACTTTATCACCCTTCTTTAAAGAAATATCATAAGCAGGATTTCCGGTAAGCATATTATCTATATATCTTTTAGTACCTTTATATTCACCCGATAAAACTTCGACAAGAACAATCTGCTTTGTAGCCTGAGTCTCTGCTAAATTTGTATTATCATCATAAGACAATTCTCTGACAATACCCGTTTGAGAGGGAAGCATAGCATTTTCTGCAAAGCACTGAAAACAAGAAAAAAAGAAAAATAAAAATAGAATTAATAGTCTTTTCATAAAAAAATTGTAACATAAAATTAGCCCTCATGTGCAATGTAAAAAAAGTTTCCGGATTTATCCTATAAATATGAAAAGAATATTATTACTGAGCATATTACTAATTTTTGCACAAGCTGCAAATTGTGAAAATTTTTATAACGGTTTAAAAAAAATAGAAAAACAAATTTTTAATCAGAGTTATGAATATGAACTACCGGAACAAAGATTAGAGAGACTTGAAACAAAAATGTTTGGGACCTGTCAAAGCGGAACGGTAAATGACAGATACAATTTAGTGTCAGCAGCATCTAAGAATTATAAAATGTTCAATTCTGACACTAACTACAATACTCGCAGACAAGTTTATAACCAATACAGACCGCCGATTTTTACCGGTTCATCCGGCAGCAATTGGCGAAATACACTCTGGGGGAATTTTATGAATCAATTTACCGGCTACCCTACAGGTTTAACACCGACATTGAGTCAAGGAATGGATCCTGCATATATGGACTATTTTGAAGCTGAAAGAGAAATGATGAAAAACAATTACAACACTTATAATAATGGTTATAATAGTTATTATCAGACACCATATGGTTACAGAACAACAAAAAACGATAGAGGCGCAAGAACAGGCGTTCATATTTTAGATTGAGAAATTGTCCAAATGGATTATTGTAAAAAAATGTAAAAAAATTTGCTATATCTTTAAAGCACAGCGCATAATATTCCGACTATAATTTTATGTTAACTTGCATAGGAGTATAGTATGGGTGGTAATAGCATAAATTTTTCATTTGGTAAAATAGATAAATCTAAAAAAGAATTGACATTAGGTAATATTAATGGTGTTTCAAAAGAATATCTAATAAAAATGGCACAGGGCGATGAAGGTCAGATTAAATTGATTGAGTCTATATTTGCTAATAAAAATTTCAATGCTAATGGAGATTATGTTTTAGATAACAGTGAATGGAATCTGATTAAACAGGAATTGATTGATAGAAATAAAGTTAAAGATGGTACCGTTAAAGTAAATTCCAAAGAATTTATTTCAAATTTGGGTATATCTAAAAAAGAGGCAACAAATGAAGATTTATACAGGTTATTGCGTTCAATAAACAATGAAGACGATGACATTTCGAATATTGAGTACAATGATAACGGCAATACAGTTATAAATTATAAAAATAATAAGTCTGTAGTTTATAAAAATACAGATAACGGGGTTGTTAGATTAGAAGAATCGTATGAACAAGATGGTATAACTACCAATAAAATTTATGACGAAAGCGGTTTAAATCTGAATAAAACGGTAAAAATAGACTCAAAACGAAATATTATGCAGACTACAGAATATCAAAATAATAAACAAATAATACGACATTATATTGGAAACAGTGAATCACAAGAAAATTTAAAAGCTGTTGTTGTAGAAGAAAATATCAACGGTAAAAATGTAAAAACTCATTATGGCCCGTTGGACACTGAATTTAAACAACCGACATTTATAATTGAAAATGAAAACTTGCCTATACAAAAGATTACAGACTTTAAAAGATTTTCCGATGGATCATATACTAAAACAACTAGAGATATCTCAAATCAAATCATAGAAAAAGAACGTTATACAAAAGATGAACGAGGATTTGCGGAATATAAACGTTATGAGGGTGTTAATGCAAAGAATTATAATGGATTTCCCTCAGAAATGATAACCTATGATAATAGTGAACCGCCCAAAATAATAAATCGTGTTGTGAATAATATTGACCCAAAAACAGGCAGATGGATTTCGCAAGTACGTTACGATTCAGATGGCAAAGAAATAAAGAATGTAGACTTTAGCATTGATGGTAATATTACTGAATCAACTCAAGGTGCTCTTGGAGATTGTTATTTAATTACAGCAATAAATTCATTGGCAAGCACAAAACATGGTCGACAAATACTTCATGATAATATTACTATAACACAAGACGAAAATGGACAAAACTTTTATAAATTAAAATTTCCGGGAGCAGAAGCTGCACGAGCAGGACTTTTGAAAAAATTCCCTAATGATGTAAATAAGATTTCTATAAAAGGGGAGTATACAATCACTCAAAAAGAATTTGATGAGGCTACTCAAAATATAGTTGCCTCTCAAGGTGACGGCGATGTGTTGCTGTACGAATTGTCATATGCAAAATACAGAAGAGATGTTAATAAAACTATTAAAGATTTGAATTTAAATCCAAATGATATTAGATTTAAAGCCGGACTTCAACACGGAGACTCCAATAGTACTGAGGATATTGAAGCTATTGAAGGAGGATGGACTACCGAAGCAAGGTTTATTTTAACCGGCAAAAAATCTATAGAGTATTGGAATCTTCTTGCTTATGACAGAGAAAAAAGGTATGGAATATATATCGATGAGAAAAATCATAAGATTATACCAATGAAAAATGTCGCATATGATAGTGATTGCCCGACAGAAATTCATCAACCCAAAATAAGTGCTCAGAAACAAATAGCACATCAAAAATACAGAAAAGCAAATATATCAAATCTTATAGAGACAGTCGATTCCGATTGTTCTCAGTCAAGATTAAACCAAATAGTTAGTACCTTGATAGCAGATGCAAAAGATGGGAAATTAGATGAACATTCAGTAAATGCCACATTTAATGTAAGTTATTCTCGAAATGATACGTACGGCGGACATGCAATTCAGGTTATAGATATAAACCCGAGAGAGGTTAAGCTAATTGACCCTAATGACCCCACTCATGAACCATATACTATGTCAATAGAAGATTTTAAATTATGTTTGAAAGATTTTGCATATAGTTAATGTTTGCTTATTTGACTTTTTAAAAATAATAATTAAATCATACATATAGATGTTTATAACACTCATCAAATAGGTCATAATACGGTAGAGTGATATAAAATGCCTTTCAGATACAGGTTGCAAAAAATTCTGGAATTCCGAATTCACAAGAAAGATGAGCAATTATTAGTAGTTCAAAAAGCTCAACAGGCAGTTTTTGAGGCCGAAGAAAATATTCGAAGGAATGAAGAAGAAATCAGAACAACAAAACAAAATATGAGAGTCGCAGATCCTATGATGTATGAGACGTATGACAGATATCTTATACATTTGTGGGAAAAGGCAGAGCAGCTTGAACAAATAAGAGCTGATTTACAGCGGAGACTTGACGAAGAAAAAGCAATACTTGTAAAACTGGAACAAGGCGTAAAAGTTCTTGAAAAACACAAAGAAAAGAATAAAGAACTATATATCGCAGAAGAAAAAGCCGCAGAACTAAAAACATATTCAGAACTCGGTGTAACAAGATTCTTCAGGCAAAACAAAGAAAAAATCGAAGAAGAAGCAGCAATACTAAAACAGTTAGAAGAAATAGACGGAGGTAGTTAAAAATGGACGTTAATACATCACAAGCTGCAGTAATATCTGCAAATACTGACGTTAGTGCTGCAAAATCTCAATCCAGAACCTCCGAAAATGTAAAATCATCCGGAAAATCGTTTGATGAAGAGATGAAATCCGCAGCTAAAACCGAAGAAACAAAAGATTCATCAAACAATGAAAAAGCAGAAAACGCCAAAACTTCAGAAAAAGACACAAAAACCACAAACAAAGAACACAAAAACGAAACAGCGACAAACAAAGAACCGAATGAGATAATATCTCCCGAAACACTTAGCGGTGAAATAAATTTTACGGATTTTAAATATCACAATGAAAGCCAAGCAATATTATCTCAAAATATACAAAGTTTACTGGATACAAAAGATTTAATGAGCACAATAAGCAGCGCAACAACTTTTGAATACGATGCGATCAGCATGTCTGATGCTGATGCAAATTTCTTTGCTAATCTTGTACAAAAAACAGATATGTCAATGAAAAATATTATGAACGAATTAAGCAGTGAAATTGTTGAAAATTCTAAAAATATTCAACAAAATCTGCGAGTTTCATCTGTTCTGATGGAAAAACTTTCAGAATCACTAAAAACAAACAAACCATTCAGAATAGATTTTGACAAAGACGTTTCTGTCATTATAAGAGTAAATAAAGACGGAAGTCTTGCTGCTAACTTTATACCTGGCGACAAAGCTGTAGAACAATACCTAAAAAATAATATAGCAAGTTTAAGACAACGCTTTGATGAAGAAAACTTATCATATTCAGAATTAACATACAGTAATTCAAAAAACGGTCAGCAACAAAGACGTAAAAAGGAGAATAACGATGAATGATGCTTTTGTTACGGCAATGAACACCCAAAAATCGACAGTTAACTGGATGGATGTTATAGCTCACAACATGACAAACATCTATACACCAGGATTTAGAGAACAACAAGTTAACTTCAAGACTTTTCTTGGCGGTGCCATTGCAGACGATTACGATAAAAAAATTGATCAGGGTAAATCTACCCCAGGTACATCAAAAGAAAATTTATATCTTGAAGGCAAAGGTTTCTTTCTCGTAAAAAATGCCGAAGGTCAAAGTATTTATACAAGACTCGGAGAATTTATCTTTGATAAAGAAGGCGTCTACAGAGACCGAGCAGGAAACACAGTTCAAGGATACATTCTTAATGACAAAGGGGAAATAATGCAGGGTACAAAATCTATTTCTGCAGATTTGTACCAAGAAACCGCTATGAAAGGCGGAGCAATGGATATCCCTACAACAAACATAAAACTTTGGGTTGACCCGAATAACGGGAAATTCTTAGGCAAATACGATGACTATGAAATTAAAAATGACGGAACTATATACGGAAAAGCAGACAACGGAAAACGTTCCGTACCTCTTTATAGAATAACTACAAGAAATTTCCACAATGCAGCAGCTCTTTATGAATTTAAAGAAGGACAGTTTTTGGAAACCGAAGAATCCGGAAAACCGGTAATCGGAGTCGGTGAAATTCGTGCAGGATTACTGGAAATGTCAAACGCCGATTTTAAAGCTAATATTTCATATTACCAAATGGCAAAACTTCAGATGGAAGCTACGAACAAAATTATTTCATCTCAAAAAGAACTGCTTCAGGAAGCAATGAGGCTTGTAGGAAGCTAATACTAAGTATGTAGCCAAATTGGACTTTTCATTAATATTGAAATTTTTAACAGAGATTTCATCTTTTATAAAAGACTTACATATACATTTAAACTCCATTTTCAAAGAGGCGATAGCGCCTCTTTTTGTTTAGCAAAAAAAAATTTTTACGGGTTTATATATAATATGAAAATTTCTCCAGTTAAATACATGTCAAGAAAAATAATACCGCTTATGGCAGCAGTATCTTCCTGCATACCATTAAAAACAGCGCAAAATATTTACAGAGAGACGTTTCCCGTCACAATAACGCAGGTTATAAAAGAGCCTCTTTCCAAGAAAGTTTTACAAGGATTAAAAATAGTATCTGACACGAATCATGTCGGAGGCATTACTCACCATTTTGACGATAAATCAGTAAAAATACTAAAAGCCAGAATAAAGCAGCCTGAAAGCTTAATTAAATACAAAGCCCCGATAGAAAACGCAAGAAACGTCTATTTAGAGCCCTTTGGTATGTTTTTTGCAAACAGACCCGGCGGAAATATTATAAGACCACACTTGGGTTTAGATATATTTGTATCTCCATATTCAAGAAAGCCCCAGACTCCGGTAATTGTACAAGCTCCAATAGACGGTGTTGTAATTTCTCATAAATTTGCCAATAAAGATAACAATTTAGTTTCAAATGCTCTTACAATTTTGGGCGTTGACGGAAGAAGATACGCATTTGACCATTTAGCACGTCCGGAAGATTATCCTAATCCAATAAAAATGCCGACAGTAGGAAGTATTGTAAAAGCCGGAGATAAATTGGGTTATGTCGGTGCAACAGGTGAAACTACAATGTGGCATACTCATTTTGTTGTGATGACGGATGAAAAATTGATAAAGCAAACTCAAAGTAAATTTTGGCAAGAGTATTGTTTAAAAACGAATTATTGTAAATTATCAGGTCAGGTAAATCCGTTGGATTCTACCGAAGCAGGACCTATTGCAAACAAGTTAAATGAATACAAAGGTGCTAACCGCTTAAAAATTATTTCAGAAGATGAATTTCAAAAAAATGCTAATTGTAAAAAGTAATGAATAAAACACCATCAGGTTTCTTGCTTTTAATAACCTTTTATAAAATTCACAAATTTCTTCTCCGCATTGAAAACTTTTAAGAGATTTATAAATATCTATAACTAATGGAATTAGGATACAGGTTGAAAGAATATAATAATTTTTTGAAATTACTGCTGTTACTGCAGTAAAAAGATATCCTATGCCATACACAAAAAGAACACCATTGACAGCTTTGCTTTTTGATCCTAATCTTACAGCAAGCGTTTTTTTGCCGGATTTGACATCGCCTTCATAATCCAATACCGTATGTGTATACATTAATCCTATTGTAAACATTACAACTGCAATAGACATAATAAATATTTCAAAAGAGAAATTTCCTGTCATTACAAAACATACACCTCCAAAAAATAAAGGTCCGAACGCAATACCGACTGCAATTTCGCTAAATCCGTATTTTGACAATTTAGCATAACAAAGAGAAATAGCTGCTCCAATTATTGCAAGCAAAATAACAGGGAATCCGCACCTGATAAACAATATTAACCCAATAAATGCCGCTATTACAAAGTATATTATAACAACATTTAAAACATCTTCAATACAAGCTTTTCCTTCTTTTATATAGGCACATTTACATTTTTGGCAATCATCGGTTAAATTTTTGTAATCAACATAATCATCAAACAAATTTGTTGCCATATGCACACAAGAAATACCTATTAGGGCAAGTATACCATTAAATACATTTCCGTTATTACAATATACAAAAACTATTAACCAAGATAAAACAGTCATTGGTAACGAAAAAAGTCGTGAATTTTTAAGCCAAAACCATATCCTGTTCATCAAATAATATTTCCTAAACCTTTCACCAGTTCGTAACTGACGCCGCCTTCTAAAAGTTCCTCGGCAGAGAGACCGAAAAGTGTTATTATTGAATAAGCCTCTTTGTCATTATTGTTTAGCATTTTAACAGCATTCACAATAGCTTCACTACGGGTTAGGTTGGCAATTTGTTGATTTTTTCCTTTATAAATAATTCTTTTTTTTGATTTGCCCAAAATTATTCTCCTAAAGCCAATAACGCAGCACCAATCATACCCGAATAGTTGCCGGCAGAAGCTTTGAGTATTTTGAAAGGTGTTGTAACAATTTGTTTGTTGGCCTCTAGCTCAAGATAATTGATATCGACAAATTCGGCCATAGAACCTGACAGTATAATACAATCCGGATCAAAGATGTTTGCGAGTCCTATTATTCCTTCTAATATATCATTCTGCCATGTAGTAAGTGCTTTTTTACAAATTGCTGTCATGCCGGCATCTGAGCCGGAATCTGGACTAGAATTAATAGCTACTGAATCAAGTTCAGGATGACAATTAGCTATAACGTCGTACGTCGTAATATCAGGGTTTCCCGATATTTCTTCTGCTGTCTTTTTTAATCCTGTACCCGAAGCGTAAGCTTCAAAGCAATCCCAAGAGCCGCATGTGCATTTTCTGTGCTTATCTGTACGCATTTTAAAATGCATTTCTCCTGCTGCCCCGTTTTTACCTTTATAAAGCTTGTTATCTAAAATTATTCCACCGCCAACGCCTGTTCCGAGCGTAAGCATAATAGAATATGGCATACCTTTTGATGAACCGACAATATGTTCTGCCCAAGCCGCACAATTTGCATCATTTTCAACAAAAACTGGTTTGAAACTCAATGATTTAAAATCCATAGTCGGATACTCCGGCGCAATGTTTCCGGTAGAGCCTAAAATTCCGTCATTGGAATTATTTACAGCTCCACAGGTAGCAAAAGCAATAACATCAACATCTTTTTCGTGTTTGGAAATTATTTCTTTAAACAATGCCTTAATTTCAGCGAAAGTTTTTGGAGTATGGTGTTTTTCAATTTCTCCTGTAATTTCGCCTTTTTCGTTAATTATAGCATTGTATATTTTTGTACCGCCAACATCAATCGCTAACGCTTTTTTCACTATTTACTCCTTTGTACAAATCTTTTTGTAATCAGTTGCGGACGTGTTATAGCTGAGCCTATCACTACGCAATAAGCTCCGATTTCAAAAGCTTTATCAATTTGCTCTGGTTCCCAAATCCTACCCTCAAGAACCACCGGCAAATTTGTATTTTTCACTAATTGCTCAAGCAATTCAAAATCCGGTTCATCCCCTCTGTTTTGAGAAAACTGAGTATACCCGGACAAAGTTGTAGACAATATATTTGCTCCCAATTGTTCTGCATTCAAGCCTTCTTCCAAAGTCGAAATATCGGCCATTGAGATTCGTTTATTTATTTTTATATATTTAATCAAATCTTCTAATTTTGCGTTATCAGGTCTTTTTCTCATAGTGCCGTCAAGCGCAACGATATCAGCACCCGCCTCTATCAGTTCAATAACTTCTTTTTGTGTAGGAGTAATATAAACTATCTCTTGCCAGTTTGGCGGAATTACATCCGGTTTAGTCAGACCAATAACCGGAATATTAAAGAGTTTTTTTGCATTTTTCACATCTCTTGCGCCCGCAACTCTCAACCCTCCTGCACCGCCTTTTACAACAGACTGCATCATTGCAATCATACATTTCTCTGCATACAAAGGTTCAGATGGCATAGCCTGGCACGAAACAACTACTTTTCCTTTTAAACGATTAATTACATTCATACAGCCATTATATTACAAATATTTTATTATGTATTTACACATGTCTATCTTTCGGATGAAGAATCATCTCTGCTAATTTTTCAGCGCCATCAAAATTACGCTGTTTCATTATATCTGAAGCTAATTCTCTGTCATAATCCACAAGCCTATGCTCAATTGTAAATTCACCATTACTAAAATCAGCAACGACGTAGCAGCTTTGAGGATTTTTTGTCATCGGTCTGCCAACACTGCCTACATTTACAACAGTTTTATTTCTGTTTGTTTGAAATCCGCAAGGAACATGCGTATGGCCACAAAAAATTAAATCAGCATTTACACCTATTAACATTTTTTCAAGCTCCTCCAAAGAGGTTTCGGGAAGAATATCCTCATTATTTCTTCTGGGAGAACCATGCACCATTAATATTTTTGTACCTTCAATTTCCAATTCTTTTTGAGGCGGCAAATTTTTTAAATATTCTTTTTGTTCTTTACTGATAATTGAAACATCATCATCAAGAGCATTTCCCATAACAGGAAATATTGATTTTACAGCTTCCGCTAATTCAGGTGTATACTCTGCAATCATTTTGTCAGTATTACCCTGAATTATTTCCCAATCTTTTTGTTCTTTTACAAAATCTATAACTTTTACAGGTTCAGGTCCTGCCATTGCCAAATCGCCCAAACATAATATCTTTTCACAATTTTGTTCTTTTATATCTTCTAAAACAGCCTCTAAAGCTTGGAAATTTGCATGAATATCTGAAATAATCCCAACTCTCATAAATTTCTCCTTTGTGTTAATATAATTATATTATGATAAACAGAAGAAAATCTAAAGAAATACAAATAGGAAATGTAAAAATTGGTAACGGAGCACCAATAAGTGTTCAGTCGATGTGCAACACTGATACAAGAGATGTTAATGCCACATTAAACCAAATTAACAAAATGTCAGAAAGAGGCTGCGAGCTTGTACGACTTGCCGTTTTAAACAAAGATGCGGCAGAAGCTATAAAAGATATAGTAAAAAAATCGCCATTACCATTAATCGCTGACATTCATTTTGATTACCGATTAGCTATTCAATGCATTAATAACGGAATCAACGCTTTAAGGCTAAATCCTGGAAATATAGGCAAAAGAGAAAATGTAGAAAAAGTTGTATCTTTGGCAAAACAACAACAAATTCCAATAAGAATAGGTGTAAATGCAGGTTCTCTGGAAAAAGCTCTACAGGAAAAAGACATTCCGCTTTCTGAAAAAATGGTAGAAAGTGCATTAGGACACATTAAAATCCTTGAAGATTTGGATTTTGATTTGATAAAAGTTTCTCTAAAATCGTCTGATGTTTTAACAACTATAGAAGCATACAGATCTATTGCTCAAAAAATTCCTTATCCGCTGCACTTGGGTGTAACAGAAGCCGGAACTATGCGTGGCGGATTAATCAAATCATCCGTAGGGATCGGAACATTATTAGCTGAAGGAATCGGAGACACAATAAGAGTTTCCTTGACAGAAGACCCTGTAGAAGAAGTAACGGCAGGATTTGATATTCTAAAGAGCTTAAACCTACGACAAAAAGGTGTAAATTTCGTTTCATGCCCAACTTGCGGAAGAACTCAAATTAACTTGATAGAACTTGCAAAAAAAGTTGAAGAAAAATTTAAAAATCTTGATAAGCCAATAACAATTGCGACAATGGGTTGTGCTGTTAATGGACCAGGCGAAGCTAAACACGCAGATTTTGGAATTGCTGGAGGCATCGGTGAGGGTTATATATTCAAAAAAGGCGAAATAATTGCAAGAGTTCCTGAAAATGAACTTCTTGAAAAACTGGAAGAAATTATAATAAAATCATCTGTTTAGTATATGAAAATTTTATGTAAAGAAATTATAATATCTTTGTAACTTCAAAAATATGTATTATAATAATACTGAGGTATATATGAAAAAAAGATTATTTATTATCGGGTTATCTATGTTATTTGCGGTTCCTGCATTAGCAGAGTTAACAGTTGATGATGTCGTAAGCCACGATTATCTGTATAATCACGGTTATTCACCTGCAATAATCAACTCTATATCCAAAAACATAGCAGAAATAAACGGAGAACCATTAGATGAACCTGTTGAAAAAGCATATTATAAAAACCCTTGCGTAAATTTTGTAAGACGTGTTTTTATGTATCTTGATCCGGGTCTTGATTCTCATACATTTAAAAACGACTATAGAATCAAACCTACTAATCGTTTCGATGAGTTGGATTAATATAATTATATTATTATCGAATAAGGGTTTGGACCAGGTCTAAACCCTTATTTAATTAAAATCTGTTAGGGAGAGTGAATGAATTTAAAAAAAATATACATTACTTTAATTACATTATTGTTGAGCTTTTGTGTAGCCTCAGCAGATGAGCTTACTACGGCTCTATTACTTAAGAGAAAAATTCAGACAAAACCGCTTACATATGAACAGGTTCAACCTCAAGTGCCGGATAATTTTGAAATAACAGAGGTTAAAGAACCACAAAAACCAATATTACAGGTTTTCAAACCATACGAAAAGCAGAAAGATGAAGTAATTTTCGGTTCTACAAAAGCTTGGGTAAATGCAATTGATCCGACAGCTTGGAATAACAGGCAAGGAATAGGATTTCCTGGCAACAGAGGTGCAAACCAACTTATTATATACACACCTGACTTTGGAGAAAGGACAAATACAAACGAATTCGGAGCTGAAGCAGTAGTAGTCGGAAATACAGTAACAGAAATTACCGGTGCAGATTCATATATACCGCAAGACGGTGTTGTCATAAGCGGACACGGCAGAGGTAAAAACTGGATGAATTCAACACTTTCTGTAGGCACAAAAATATATATAGACAGAGAAACAAATTTCATATACACATATACAACTTCAGAAAGCTATATATTTGAAACAGAAAAGAAAATATCTGAAGCTGAAAATTTGTTAAAATATTATCAGGCAACTCACCCCGAATACAATCCAAAATTACCTGCGTCTTATATTGATGACGCAAAAGATTATTTAAAAAAAGCAAAGAAAAATCCTAATGATGTACAAAAATATTCTCAAGCCGCAATTGATTCGGCAAATGATGCATTAAAAAGCGTTTTGCCATATAAAATCGGGGAAGTTAAAGGAATTTGGTTGAGACCGACAGAAACAACAGAGCAAGATATTATAAACTCTATAAATAGGATTTATCAGGCAGGAATTGATAATATTTTTATTGAAACATATTTTCACGGAAAAACAATATTCCCGAGCAAAACTATGGAAGCATATAATTTTACACCACAGTATGAAACTTTTGCAGGCATAGATCCATTGGAAATATGGATTAGAGAAGCACACAAAAGAGGTATAAAAGTTCACACTTGGTTTGAAACATTCTATGTAGGGGCAGACAATCCAAATTCAAACCCTAACAGCATTCTTGCAATGAATCCGTCTTGGGGAAACAGAACAAAAAAAGATATGGATTCAAATGAGCCTTCAAAATCGGGCGCTGAACACAACGGATATTTTTTAGACCCATCCAATCCGGATGTTCAAGATTTCTTATTAAAGCTTATAGAAGAAATTATTACCCGCTACAAGCCTGACGGAATAAATGTTGATTACATACGATATCCAAACAGTGTAGCAACAAACAACGCTTCAAACTGGGGGTATACACAACATGCAAGGAACGATTTTTATGAAATATACGGTGTTGACCCTGCAGAATTAAAATTTGACGATCCGCTAAGGCAAGAATGGAATAACTACAGACGTGATCAGGTTACAAATATGATAAAAAAGATAGGCTTGTTGGGTAAAAAAACAAATACTTACATCAGTGCCGTAATTTTTCCGGACAGAGCATCCGCTTTCAATTCAAAATTTCAAGACTGGAAGACCTGGTCAACAAGAAATTATATTAACGGAATTACCCCGCTATTTTTAACTTGTGACTCAAAAACTGCACACAAAATGATGACAGACGTCATTAATTCAAAATCATACACCACAGATTTTTATGCTGGATTATTCGTAACATTTATGGGCGGTTCGGATGAAGATTTAATCAGACAAATCCATGAAGCAAGAAAAGTAAACGCAAAAGGTGTAATTCTCTTTGATTACGCACATTTGAATAACAAATATATCAACACACTATCGAGAAGTGTTTTTGCAAGAGCAGCAAATTCAAAATACAATAGTGCTACACAAATAAACCAAACATCTAAACAAAAACGAAATTGGAAAATATTGTTTCAATAAAAAAGATGAGTCTTATATAAGACTCATCTTTTTTGCTTTAGATAATTACTTATACAGCCGCTAAACTACAGGCTTGCTCCTTTAAAAGACTTGCTTTATCAACTTTTTCCCAAGGAACATCAATGTCTGTACGGCCCATATGACCGTATGCAGCCAATAACTGATAGAATTTTCCGCCATTTTTAGCAGGCAATCCTCGAAGGTCGAACTGCTTGATGATTGAAGCCGGTCTTAAATCAAAGTTCTTTGAAACAAGTTTTGAAATTTCATCATCAGAAATTTTACCCGTTCCGAATGTATCAACCATAATTGAAATAGGTTCAGCAACACCGATAGCATAAGCGAGTTCGATTTCACATTTTTCCGCCAATCCGGCAGCAACAACGTTTTTTGCAACCCAACGTGATGCATAAGCCGCAGATCTGTCAACTTTCGTAGGATCTTTTCCTGAAAAAGCACCGCCGCCATGACGAGAATAACCGCCATAAGTATCAACAATAATCTTACGGCCTGTCAAACCCGCATCTCCTTGCGGACCGCCTACTACAAAACGTCCTGATGGATTTACAAGTATCTTTGTATTACTGTCAAGTTTGATTTCTTCATTTTCAAATACGTAATCAATAACGTATTTTTTAATATCGTTTCTTATAATTTCCTGAACTTTTGAATTATCTGAAATTCCGTTAATTTCAGGATCATGTTGAGTAGAAATCAAAACAGTATGAATTCTTGAAGGTTTTCCATCCACATATTCAACAGTAACCTGAGATTTTCCGTCCGGTCTTAAATATTTCAAAACACCTTGTTTTCTTACCTGAGTCAATCTGTATGACAATTTGTGAGCCAAGCTAATTGGTAAAGGCATCAATTCCGGAGTTTCATTGCAAGCAAAACCAAACATTATACCCTGATCTCCCGCACCGATATTTTCGGTTTCAGAAGTTGATGTATCGGCATTGTCGCTTCTTGATTCAAATGCTTTGTTTACACCGCCTGCAATATCGCAAGATTGTTCATCAATACTCGTCAAAACAGCACAAGTATCAGCATCAAATCCGCCGCCGTGTGAACCGGTATAACCGATATTTTTAATAGTATTTCTTACAACTGAGGGAATATCAACATAACAATCAGAAGTAATTTCACCGCAAACAAGCGCCATACCTGTTGTAACGGTAGTTTCGGCAGCTACACGAGATGAGCTGTCTTTTGTCAAAAATTCATCCAAAATAGCATCAGAAATCTGATCGCATACTTTGTCGGGGTGTCCTTCCGTTACAGATTCGGAAGTAAATAAAAAGTTTCTTGGTGTCATTTCTTTTCTCCTTAATTTTTTACTACAGGGTTACAAACCCGCCGGTAAGGTTTTTAATTCCGACCCGGCTTCTAATAAAAAAGTGTACACCATACAACTTTTAAAAGCAAATATTTACTTCACATATATTAATATATACATATTTTAATTCATAATCATAAATCCGTAATTCAAATACGTCGCAAAACAAACCCACAAAAAGTACGGAATTAAAAGCAACGCAGCGATTTTTGAAACTTTAAAAAATGAAATTATTGTAGCCAACAAAAATGCCAAAAGTAAAACAATTATTATTAAGCTCAAAGATAAATTTTTCCAATAAAAGAAAACAGGACTCCATAACATGTTAAATATCAGCTGTGTCAAAAACAGAGCAATTCCCTGAGTTTTATCCTCGTCTGTCTTTGTCACAAGAAATATTACAAACGATATAAACATAAAAGTATAAAGCACTGCCCAAGCCGGAGCAAAAACAGATGCCGGAGGAGTAAACGCTGGTTTATTCAAAGTCTCGTACCAAGTTAAATTCATAATAATATTATGTAATTTTCTATATTTTTTGTAATTGCCTTATACGGTTATCTTTTTAGCGAAACAATTTTATACTATAATATTTTTAAAAAGGAGAGATATATGATTACAGAAACAGTTTTAAGCATAATTAACAGTCCTGATGATTTAAAGAAATTATCAATTTCACAAATGAACACTCTCGCAGATGAAATGCGAGAACTGATTATAAAAAAAGTAAACACAACTGGCGGTCATATGGGACCGAATTTAGGCATATTGGAAACCACAATAGCATTTCATTATGTTTTTAATTCACCTGTAGACCAGATAGTTTTTGATGTTTCACATCAATGCTATCCTCATAAAATTTTGACCGGCAGAAAAGAAGGATTTACTGACCCTGAAAAATATTTGAAATACACAGGTTACACAGCGCCACAAGAAAGTGTTCACGACTTATTTACCGTAGGACATACATCAACTGCTGCAAGTTTGGCTTGCGGACTTGCAAAAGCAAGAGACTTAAAAGGTGAAAAATATAATGTAGTTGCACTTGTCGGCGACGGTTCTTTGAGCGGCGGTGAAGCTCTTGAAGGACTAGATAATGCTGCAACATTAGACTCAAATATCATTATCATAATTAACGATAACGACATGTCTATTGCCGAAAATCATGGCGGTGTTTACTCTAACTTAAAAGAACTTAGAGATACAAAAGGTCAATCTTCTAACAATTTCTTTAAAACTTTGGGATTTGAATATTATTACGTTGAAGAAGGCAACAATATTGAAAAACTTATTGATGCATTCAAACAAGTAAAAGATACAACAAAACCGACTATTGTTCATATTCATACACAAAAAGGACACGGTTTGGCTGTTGCGGAAGAAAACAGAGAAGCTTTTCACTGGATTATGCCTCACACACTTGATGCAAAGCCATCTGAGCAGCCAGAATTTCAAGAAGATTACAACTCAATTACAAAAGATTTTATACTAAATAAAATTCAAGAAAACAAAACTACAATAGCAATTTGCGCAGGAACTCCGGGAGTTTTTGGTTTTACTCCTGATTACAGAGCAAAACTTGGTAAAAATTACACAGATGTTGGCATTGCAGAAGAACATGCAGTAGCTTATTCATCAGCGTTAGCAAAAGCAGGCGCAAAACCTATATTAAACCTTATGAGCTCGTTTGTTCAAAGAACATATGACCAAATGTCGCAGGATTTATGCTTAAACAATTCTCCAATCACAATGTTGATACATTGGGGCGGAATATCACCTGCTGACTGCACACACCTTTGCACCTTTGATATTCCTTTGATAAGCAATATTCCAAATATGGTTTATCTTGCACCTACTTGTAAAGAAGAATATCTTGCAATGCTTGAATATTCTTACAACCAAAACGAACACCCCGTTGCAATAAGAGTTCCGTCAGCTCCTCTTTATTCTACAGGAATAAAAGACGAAACAGATTATTCTGTTTTAAATAAATTCCAAATTGCGGAAAAAGGCGAAAAGGTTGCAATTATCGGTTTGGGTGATTTCTTTGAACTCGGTAAATCAGTAAAAACAGAACTGAAAAACCGTTTTGGATTTGATGCTACATTGATTAATCCTAAATTTATTACAGGTATAGATAAAGAACTTTTAGAATCTTTGAAAAAAAATCATTCTGTTGTAATTACTCTTGAAAACGGAGAGCTCGACGGAGGTTTTGGCGAAAAGATTACAAGATTCTACGGCAACTCTGATATGAAAGTTTTGAACTACGGTTCATTTAAAGAATTTTCAGACAGAACACCTTATGATGAGCTAATGACACGATATCGTTTGAAACCCGAATTAATTGCAGATGATGTAAAAAATATCATATAACAAAAAGGCGGGTTAAATCCCGTCTTTTTTATTTTGCATAAAATTATTTATCTTATTCAATACTTCAAGACACTCTTTTTTATTAGTAAAATCTGCAATATTTTCCTGCACACTCCAATTTCTCGGTAAATATGTCAGAGTGTATGTAATATTCATTTTATTGTAGTAAGAAAATTCTTTTATGTTTGAATAATCTACTTTTTTAACAGAATTTCTAAATATATATCCATAAATAATCTTCATCGACTTATCATCAAAAATCAAATCAACTTTTAACGGTATCAGAAAAAGAAGCAAAATAGACATAACAAAAACCAAAGCAGACAAAATATTAAAATATTCAATCTTTTTTGGCATATCGCCTGTATTTATTGAAAAACCATTTATTTTATCATTCTTTAAAAATTCTTCATTATTTTTAAGCTCATTAAATCTATTCACAATCCACTGCAGCAATTCACCTCTGCGTGTATATGAATAAATTTGAATGTTCTTATATTGATTTTCAATTTTACAAGGGATTCTTATATTATAAGTGCAACTCCTGTAGTGGCAACCGACGGTATTTCTGTATGCGTCACCGATAATTGAAGAAAGCGGAAATTCTTGTACTTTTTTGCCAAAAAATAATCTTGATTCCTCAATTCTGCATAAATCCTTTGCTTTTTCACAAGATATTTTTACACTTTGGTTGTTGCTGATATATGTATATATCGAAAATAATCCAATAAACAAACAGGCTATAAACAAAACAACAACAGCTCTGATGTAAAACTTTTTGCAATCTATACTTATTTCCATACACATATTAAATAACAAAAAAACGACGAGTCAAACATAACTCGTCGTTTTTTATAATTTATATGTTGTATCAAAAACTAAGCTAGAATTTTGTCAACAACACCGGCACCAACTGTGTGGCCGCCTTCACGGATAGCAAATCTCATACCTTCTTCGATTGCTACAGGAGCGATAAGTTCAACTTCCATAACAACGTTATCACCAGGCATTACCATTTGACCGTCAAATTTGATTGAACCGGTTACGTCAGTTGTTCTGATATAGAACTGAGGACGATATCCAGGGAAGAATGGAGTGTGACGTCCGCCTTCTTCTTTAGTCAATACGTAAACGTTTGCTGTGAATTTTGTATGTGGATGAATTGTACCAGGTTTAGCAAGTACTTGACCACGTTGGATATCAGTTTTATCAATACCACGAAGCAAAGCACCAATGTTGTCACCAGCTTGACCTTGATCAAGTGATTTTCTGAACATTTCAACACCTGTTACTGTAGTTTTCTTAGTTTCGCCTAAACCAACTAATTCAACTTCATCACCAACTTTAACAATACCACGTTCTACACGGCCTGTAGCAACAGTACCACGACCTGTGATAGAGAATACGTCTTCAACAGGCATCAAGAACGGTTTGTCTAAGTCACGTTCAGGAGTTGGGAAGTAAGAATCGATAGCATCCATCAATTCCCAAATTTTATCAACCCATTTGTCAACTCCACGTCCGATTGTTGGGTTAGCTTGTGCAGCTTCCAATGCTTTCAAAGCTGAACCGTGAATAAATGGAATATTGTCTCCGTCAAATTCATAAGAAGAAAGCAATTCTCTAACTTCCATTTCAACAAGTTCTAACAATTCTGGGTCATCAACCATATCACATTTATTTAAGAATACTACCAAGTTAGGAACACCAACCTGTCTAGCTAACAAGATGTGTTCACGAGTCTGAGGCATTGCACCATCAGTAGCAGCAACTACAAGGATAGCTCCGTCCATTTGAGCAGCACCTGTGATCATGTTTTTAACATAGTCAGCGTGGCCCGGACAGTCTACGTGTGCGTAGTGTCTAGCTTTTGTTTCATATTCTACGTGAGCTGTAGAGATTGTAATACCTCTTGCTCTTTCTTCTGGAGCAGCATCGATTTCATCGAATTTTTTCAAAGCTGCTTGACCTTGTGCAGCCAATACTGCAGTAATAGCTGCTGTTAATGTTGTTTTACCGTGGTCAACGTGGCCGATTGTACCAATGTTAACATGCGGTTTCGTACGTTCATACTTTTCACGTGCCATGAGATTAATCTCCTTTTTTCTTCTCTACTTATACTACAATACATATTGGTATTTTAGTTTACCATAATATGATATGTGCTCAAAGATTTTTGTCAAGGGATTGTTAATCTCTAAAAACAAATAAAATTGCTACATTTGAATTATTAGAAATTTAATCGATTCATTAATTCAGTTTGTGGGAGATAGTCATACTGTAGCCATTTTTGTTCTTCATTTCTTGCTCCAACTTCTAATTCATTAAGCCAATAACTTGGATTTTCTCGTAAGTTTTCATTTGCGGAAAGATGTGGATAATGAATTATACCATCAGTATATCTATTGCCTTCTGCCATTAAATTTATGGGACATTCTCCAAGCATTTTTGCACCTTTTTTTTGCGTGTAATTCCCAACAACATTACCATATTCAGTTAAATTGTATCTTCCGGCTAGTGTATGTTGAAATAAATGTTCGTTTTCATGCGCATATGTAGAAGGTATATTGTATTTCCCTTTTACGTGTATTTGACATTTACTTGGTGAAAAATGAGCTGCTGCATTTTGAGCAACTTCATTTGAGTTTACATAGGTCTTGACATTTAATGGCAACACCCCTTTTCTTTTGGCAAAGAATCGTTCAAGATATTTACCTTTTGTCTGCGGTCTTAAATACATATATGCTGCAAAAGGATTATTTTCAATTTCTGCATAACTGTTTGAATTATAACTTTCAAAATTTGTCAATTTAACATCTTTAGCCTCTTTTTTCAAATATAAATTCGCACCGGATTTATCTATATTTATCTCACCGGAATTATTTGACAAACTGTGAGTTTTCAAGCTGATATGTTCCGGAATTTCTTGTGATTTTCCATATAATCTTTTTATTATTGTAGATTCATTTTTATTTTGGGGTTTAGGTATATATATTTCATTTGGATCTCTTTCAATAATTTCTCCTTTATCCAGCCTGAAACCTCTATAATAACGACGTTTAACATATCTATCTTTCATTAAATCAAATTTAGAAGCATCATCCCGAACAAACTGTAATTCTTCAGAAATAATTTTTGCATTTTTATTGTTTAATGGCATAAAAGGGATAGCATTATCTTTTGTTAACTCAAATCCTTTGTATATTTTAATATCTTGCTCTGCTTTATTTCTATTAACTGACATTCTTGTTATTTTTCTTGTTTTAGCTCTTCTAAAACTCCATGACATATCTGAACTATAAGTCCAAGGAGAATATTCTATAAAAATATCATTCTTTTTACTTTCTCTAATGAATCGGTTTACAATATTATTATTTTTATCGTAAAAACTAATTATTTCTTGTAAATAGTTTTCATCACCTTGTTTACCGATTTTAGCCATTGAAAATTCACAAGCTCTTGGCGGAATAAATTCAACATCCAATTTATCAAATCCATTAATTTTAGTCTTTGGAATTTTTTCCAGTAAAAACTTTCCGGTTTTTTCAGAAAATTTAACACCTTGATGTATGGTATTTGTAGCGTATTCTAATTTTGCATCTTTTGGTACGGTTTTAAACAACGGCTTTAACGCACCAACATAATCAGATTTATACAATTTTCTCAGACCTGCCAAACCTTTTTGGACCGCTTCAACATTTATTCCCATATATATCCCCTTTATTTATATAAAGTATTTTGTTTGAAAATTTTTGCTTATTTATAAAGATTTATTAAAAAACTTCCCCCAAAAAGACAGGTCGAATTTATTAATCCGACAATTAAATAATGTCAACAATACCGACCTACAAAGCTAACCTTCCCACAAGGAGAGGGAAATGCCACGACAATTGCTGAATTAAAATATTAATAAATTTATAAAAAAACAGGTTTAGTAAAAATCTTACCAAACCTGTTTTTGTAAAAAACTTAGTGCCCTAGTGCCCTAGTGCCCTAGCATCTTAGTGCCTTTTACCTTTATTCTTCAATTTCTTCATCAGAAGCATCCTCAACAGCTTCGTCTTGTTGAAGGTCTTCTTCATCCAAACCCTGTTGATTCATTTCTTCTTCAATTTCTTCTTGAAGTTCATCTTCTTGAGCGTAATCTTCTTCCGCAACTTCTTCTTCATATTGATCAAAGTTTGCAGCTTCGGCTTTTTCCATTTGAGAAACGCTCTTGATATCTATCTTCCATCCTGTCAATTTGTGAGCAAGTCTAACGTTTTGACCTTCACGACCGATTGCCAAAGACAACTGATCGTCAGGAACAACAACCATAGCCTCTTTTGAGTATTCGTCGTTTGCCAAAATATCAACTGAAACAACTCTTGCCGGTGACAAAGCATTTACGATATATTCAACAGGATCTTCAGAATATCTTACGATATCAATTTTTTCGTTTTTCAATTCTGAAACGATTGTCTGAATTCTTGAACCTCTAGGTCCGATACAAGCACCAACAGAATCAACTTCTGGATCATTTGACCATACTGCAATTTTTGTTCTGTAGCCTGCTTCACGGGAAATTGATTTAATTTCAACGATTCCGTCTTCAATTTCAGGAACTTCAAGTTCAAACAGTTCTCTAACAATTTCAGCATGGCCGTGAGAAACAATAACTTGCGGCAATCTTGTTGTTTCTTTTACATTAAGAACAAAAACTCTGATTCTGTTACCCGGTTTGTAATATTCACCCGGAATTTGTTCTTTTTGAGGCATAATCGCATCAGTTTTACCGATATTAACGATTACATTTCTGTTTTCAACACGTTGAATAATACCTGTTGTTAAAGTGCCTTTTTTATCCAAAAATTCATTTAATACAAGATTTCTTTCAGCTTCTCTTATTCTTTGAGTAATAACTTGTTTTGCAGATTGAGCTGCGATACGTCCAAATTGTTCAGGAGTAACTTCGATTTTAATTTCGTCGCCTTCTTCAACACCTTCTGCGTATTCTTGAGCATCTTTTAACGAGATTTGTAAATCAGGATCTTCCACATCTTTTACAACCAATTTTGTTGCAAAAACTCCGATTTCACCTGATTGTTCATCCAAAATTGCTTCAATATTAGTAACTTCTTTACCGATTCTCATATGTTTTTTGTAAGCTGCAACCATTGCATCGCACAATGATGCTATCAAAATTTCTTTTGATATACCTCTTTCTCTTTCCAATTCTTCACATGCTTCAAAAAGCGCTGTTCCAATTTTAATCATTTTTATTCTCCTTATTAATCTATATACAATTTTGCTGATCTTATATTTGAACGCGGTATTAATAATTCTTTGCCATCTTCGAATCTAAAAAATCTCAGACCTTCTTTTTCATCAAAATCTAAAATTTCACCTTTGAATATTTTTTCTGTTTCGCCTTCAAGAGGTTCTTCAAGCTTTATGCTAATTCTTCTTCCGTTAAAAATCACAAATTCTTTATCAGACTTGAATTTTCTTTCTAACCCCGGAGAAGAAACCTCAAGATAGTATTTCACCGGAATAAGTGTGTCTAAAAATTCATCAAGGCTTCTCGTAACCTTTTCACAATCGTCAAGAGTAACGTCTTTTTCTTTGGAATAAAGATATATTCTCAAAAACCATCTGTGATTTTCTTTAACAAACTCAATTTCAATCGGAATATAGCCGAATCTCATCGCTGTATTTTCAATAAGCGGTGTGATTTTTTCCAATATTTCGTGTCTGTTAATATCCTGTTTCATGTTTACCTTTCCGGATTTTGTCATTCTGAGCCTTTTGCCAAAGAATCTATTTAATAATTACTGTCATTCTGAGGGCATAGCCCGAAGAATCTCATATTTCTTATTTTATGAGGTCTTTCTTCCCTCTCACAAACGATACTCAATCGTTTTGTGCGGCAGAGTGCTCAAGATGACATTTATTGTCATTCTGAGGGCATAGCCCGAAGAATCTCATTACTTTCAACGTACTATTATATTAACTAAAAACGAACGGGGACTCCCGTTCGTTTTTACGACAATACTGTCTGTGAATATTTTAACTGAAATTGAATCAAAAGTAAAGTCTATTGTAATAATTATTTACGTCAACTTAACCTCTAACTAAATAGATTTCTATTTCTTAAATTATTAGGATCCATGTTATACAAGAATGATTCACCTTGGTCACTTACATTAAAATTTGTAGTATGAATAAGATCTTTTGTATTAGTGCTTGTTAAAGTCATATTATTATTTTTACTTACTTCAAAATTATTACTACTGAAAGAACGATTTAGAATTTGGCTACTTGCTACATCATTCACTGCTCCGCCTGATGTTCCGTCTGTAGGATACGGCTCAACCTTTGCTCCATCTGAATTAGTTGCATTAAATTTAGTACCTGCAGCACTCTTAATTTCACCTGCAGCTTTTAATGAATCTGCTAATCCTTTATTCAGACCTGCCATTTTGTTATATTGAGCTATTAATTTTTGTTTTTTAGTATCATCTTTTTCTGCTTTAATTTTAGTATCTAAAGCCTCCATTTTCTTGTTATTTTCACCTATTGCTTTGTCATCAGCTTGAGCTTGGGCATACATTTTATCCATTACTTGCTTCTTTTCATCAGCTAGCTTAGTCAAGTTGCCTGATTCATTCTGCAATTTTTCTTCTAAAGATGTAGCTTCTTTCAATACATTATTCTTTAATTCTTTTTGTAGTTCTTCTAAATCTTTCTTTTCTTGTTTAAGTTTATCAAGTTGACTTTCTTGCTCCGGAGTTCTGTTGGTATTACCCTCTAATCCGGCAATTTGACCATTTACAGATTGTAGTCCATTTGCTACTCCACCTAAAGCAGTATTTACATTCTGAACAAATGATTGAACATCACCAATATCCTTGGTTATTGTTTGAGCAGCAGTTGAAATATCATCAAGTGTACTTGTTTCAGAAAGACCTAAATCTTGATTTGCTAATACACTTGTATCCAAACCATTCAAGTATCTTGAAGTATTTTCATTTGATTTAAATTTTCCTAATCCTGAATTAATTGCATCAACATTTTCTTTTGCAATCTTACTATAATCCTGACCAAATTTATTAATTTTACCGTTTACTTTTGTATTTTCCTTGCTCAAATCAGCCAAAGAACCGGTGCTGCCTTTGCCATCAACATTGCTATTATTATTTGACGTATCAGCCTTAGAACCTTTGAGTTCTGTTATCGTATTAGCAATACCTTTACCTAATTGAGTAGCCATACTACCCATAGACGCAAACATCATCAATTTTTCCATTGTGCTCATACCGTTATCTTGTTGAGCTTTTATAGGCGGCATATTATTATTGATAACCACTTTGCGATTCAATTCATGACGCATTGCGCTTGTAGAATTGCTGTACGCTAATTTAGGACTGAAAATAGATGTATTTGAGCGTTGCGCCATAATACCATAAGAAATACCACACCTTTGAGCACCGCTCAAAGAGCTTGAAGCAGACGATTTAATTGAAATCGACTTTGTTGCCAAATTAAGTTTTGGTAATCCTGCTTTCGCCATGTTACTCTCTCTTATTTTTATGCTCTCAAACATGTAAAAACATACAAAAATGCCCAATTTCACATGTTTTTAAATCTGTTACAATTGTTAACAATCAAAAATTACACATATTTGACTGTTTTTATAAAAATAATTAAATTAGGCATGACTACAATAGTTTTTAAAGATGCAAGAGGTTTTAACAATTTTATTAACAAAAATTTAGTAAATTTTTTATTGAAAAATTTTTAGGCTTAAAACAAGCGCCACAAGGCTGTTTTGAAATAGTGTACAATTTGGAATTGTAAAAAGATTGGCATGGAAAGAGTATTTTATATTATTTTTTTTTTAACTTTATTCTATTATGTTTATACAATAAATCTTGGGAGCCGGGGATGGTTCTCAAAAAGGGGTAGATAGGCTATCAATAAGGGGAGAGAGTTTGTTTTATAAAAACAAACTTTATGAAAAAGGTTTTTAATGTAAATCCTTTTTGTTTCAGAAAATGAAATGTCGGACAATCTATAAAAGATTGCCCGTTTTTTTTTCAAATCCAACAAAATTATAATTTTGTTGTATTAAATTCATTCCCTCTCCTTTGGGAGAGGGTTAGGGTGAGGGTTAATGTTATAATATCGTATTGCGGGGTTTATGCCGCCCCCGCATCTCTGCAGTTATAATAAGGGAGCTATGCGCCCCCTTAAACCCCGCACTTAATTTCTTTCTCTTTGATTTTGGGCGACGCAAAGAGAAAGAAATTAAAAAAAGAAAGAGAAACGGCGCCATAACCGTTTAATCACTACTAAGCTCAAGTGCTACGCACGTAGATACCTTATGTCTAAACAATAATCTAACGATTAACCTAATAAAGGCTCGTAAACTCGCTATGTAACCGTCATTCTGAACTTGTTTCAGAATCTTTTCACCGCTCAGACAGTACGAGCCTTGTTGCTGTTTCGCTAAGTAGTGATTATAAGAAGTTTTGTGAGCACAGCTCACTGATATGGTCTTTTCACTTTTCACTACTCACGTTTCACTTTTATTCATCAAAATTATAATTTTGTTGGATTATTTGTTTTTAAAAAGAATTATGCTAATATAAGTCCATAGGAGATTGCCGTATGGATAAAAAAATTACTACCTTAAAGAATAAAATTGATTTTGCATACAAAAAAAACGAAAAAACACCAAGAATTGCACTGTATTTGAATATGTCAATTAATCAAATAACACCTGCAGGTGTAAATTCACTCATGACAAGATTATTTATGCAAGGCACAAAAAACCGTACAGCGCAACAGTTATCCGAAGAACTCGACAAATATGCTATTGAATTCACTGCAGAACTTAAACTCGATTACATAAAATTTAAATTTGTTTGCCTTAATGAAGATTTTGAAAAAGCCTTAGAAATTTTTACAGATATAATTAAAAATTCTACATTTGAAGAATTTGATAAAGAAAAATCAAAACTTGAAGGTGAAATCATTGCTGAGTTAGATTCACCCAGAGCCAAAGTAATTGACAGTTATTATAAAAATATCTATGCAGCCCATAGTTACGGTTACACAAATACTGTTATATTAGATAATTTGAATAACATAACAAAAAATGATGTAATAAATTCGTATAAAAACATTATCAACAACAGTAAAAAAGTCATTGCTTTTGTAGGTGATTTAGATTTCGATTACGTTTATGAAAAGTTAGAAAACTTTTTAGGCGACTTACCCGAATCTGTATCTGAATTGCCTATTTTAGATAAACCTATATTGGAACAGAGCAAAAATGTTGAAGTTATCCAACAGGATTTGAATCAAGCTCATATTCTGAAAGGCTGGCTCGTCGACACTGCTGACAGCGATGATTACGCAAAACTTGCACTTTTAAATATTATACTGGGTGCAAGCGGACTATCTTCAAGATTATTTTTAGAACTCAGAGATAAAAAAGGACTTGCATATGTTGTCAGAAGTGCTTATGACATAGCAAGACTGGCTGCAAATTTTTCCATATACATTGCAACAGAACCGAAAAATATTGAAACATCACTAAAAGGTTTTGAAGAAGAAATAGAAAAAATTAAAAATATACTTGTCGGTGAAGAAGAATTGGAAAACGCTAAAACAAATCTTTTCGGCAAATGGGCATTTATTTCGGAAACGAATTCACAACAGGCGAATTGGCTTGCTCACTATGGAATTATGGGATTTGGATTCAATTTCTTTGAAGATACGGTTGAAAAAATTAAAAAAGTTACATCTCAAGACATAAAAGAATGTGCAGCAAAATATTTTAACGACAAATACACTCTTACAATATTAAAACCATAAATATACACTTTCCGGCAATGTTTTTATCTTAGCAATGATAAATAATACTTACGTGCGATTATTTGTTTTTGTATTGCTGCTATTAATATCTATTTTTACTACAGGATACTCATCCGAATCAGATATAACCTCAAATACGATAAAAAAAATATTTCAAAAAAATCTGCCGGAAGAAACAATCTATACAGAAGTCCCAAGAGGACTAATAATAAGTTTAGATGAAAGTATTTTATTCAAAGAATGCGAAACCGGAATAAAAAAAAGCGCTCTATATATACTTGATAACATTGCAGAAGTTTTAAAAGGACTGCCTAACTATTGTGTTATAGAAAATCATATCGGAACTGTTTGTGATGAAACCATAGCAAATTGGGAGCTTGCTATGGTTCGCTCAGCAAATATTTCAGAATATTTTACAAAATACAACAAAATTCCGCACGAACAATTATTTGATATCGGTTATGGCGAATTTATGCCAATTGATGAAACACTCAATCCGAAAACCAAAAATTTAACTAACAGAATCGATTTTGTAATAATCAACTACGATACTAAGAGATAATACTTTTTTGTAATCTTGCACTTCTGTTTTCCGAGAGGATATTTTTCAACTTCATAATGCCTTGCGCATGAAGCTGGCAAACTCTGGATTCTGACATATTTATCGTTTCACCGATTTCTTTCAGTGTCATATTTTCCTGATAGTAAAGAACCATTATAATACGTTCACGTTCAGGCAACCTTAAAAGGGCTCTTTCAAGCTCTTGTTTAACATTCTTTTCTTCTGCCTGTTCATGTGGATTAAGCTTATTTGTATCTTCAATAGTATCTATTATTTCAACACTATCTTCCGTTGCACCTTTTTTTTCATAAATAGAAGTTATTGTTGTATCCTCAGAAAGCAATTGAATAATTTTTTCGGGTTCCATATCCATATACTGAGCAACTTCTTGAGTTGTCGGCATTCTGCCAAGTTCTTGTTTTAAATGTTCTTGTGCAGCTTTTATATCTTTAATCTTCTTTCTCAAACTTCGAGGTAAAAAGTCTTGCGCTCTGATTTTATCTAATATTGAACCTCTGATTCTTATTAATGCATATGTTTCAAATCTGGTATTTTTTTGAGGTGAATACCTTTCAATAGCATTAATAAGTCCTTCAACACCATAACCTGCAATATCTTCTACGGAAATTGTTAAAGGCAGAGAGACCTTGACACGTCCCACAACGTATCTTATAAGATAAATATACTGAACAATAAGAGTATCACGGGCAGACTTGTTTGTTCTGTCATTTAAATATGTTTCCCACAAGACTGTCAATTCTTCTTCAGACATTCGTTTTATATTATTGTAAGATGTAAAATCAAAATCCTGACCCATAACTACCCAAATATTGTTCTTACATATATATTCTATACAATATACGTTTTACTACATCATTTAAAAAGAGGAAAAAGCTAATTTCTGTTAAAGTAAATAAATGACATGTGCATGCTATTCATTTTAATGATACAATTGCTTTATGAAAAAAGGTTTGTTTATAACATTTGAAGGTGTTGATGGGTGCGGAAAAACTACTCAAATCAATTTGCTTTCTCAATATTTGATAAAGAGAGGATATGAGGTTTTACTTACCAGAGAACCCGGCGGAAAGGGTTTGGGAGAAAAATTGAGAGAAATTCTCTTGAATTATGACGGAGAAGTTTCTGACCGTTGCGAATCTTTTTTATTTTTGGCTGACAGAGCACAACATATTGATGTTATTGTTAATCCTGCGGTTGAGCAGGGTAAAATAGTCCTTTGCGACAGACATACAGATTCCACAGTTGCATATCAGGGATACGGCAGAGGACTTGATATTGATACAATTAATAGTTTAAACAATCTTGCAACCAATGGTAAAAGACCTGATTTAACCTTTGTTTTTGATATAGATACAGAGACTTCCATGAAGCGTGTCGGTAAAAATCAAGACAGAATGGAAAGTGCAGGAATTGAATTTCAAACAAAAGTAAGAAACGGTTATTTAAAAATAGCAAACCAAGAACCTGAAAGGGTTAAAGTGATAGATTCCACAAAATCTATTGAAGAAATTCATAAACAAGTAATTGATATTATAAAAAATTATATTAACTAGCAAAAAAAATTTTGTTCCCGTTTTATAAGTTTTAAATGAAATTTCATAAAAATTAAAGGATGCAAAAATGGTTGAACGCGTAAACTACGAAGCTCAAATAAATCAGATGCCGTACTCATATTTGCCGGCGCAAGGTTCATCTAAAAAAAGAAATTTAGGCATGATGGTTGCAGGCGGTTTGGTTGGTATGAATGCATACTACTTACCTGTAAAAAAAGATGTTTTTGTACAGCGAGGTTTTGATATGAAAAGGAACAATAACTTTTCACAAATTCGCTCCTTGAGAAATATAGCAGAAGAAATCGAGCGCAACGAAATTTCAACAAGCAGTAAAATGATTCTTCAGCAAATGGGATTAGCTGAAGATATTACAGCTATTACAAATAAATGCGATGCTCTTGAAAAAGAAGTTACAGATTCTGCATCTGTTAAAGATATAAAAGATAAATTTATAACTTTTTTTGACACACACAAGAAAAAGACGCACCTAATGGATAGTGCCTGCTCAGATGCTTACAGAGAAGTCAGATGGAACAAATTCAAATGGGGTGTCGGAATAGGCGCTGCAGTAGGTCTTGCACTAGGCTTGATGAGCAGCAGAGATTAATAAAAAGCCTTAACTGCTTTCGGATTTTTGACAAAATCAATTACGTCAAAATTTCTGAATTCAGATATTTTACGAACATTTTCCGGATTGTTTGCTTTTTCTTTAGCAAGCAATGCTCCGATTATTGCCTCCAGCTGCGACATCGGCATCATATTTGTCGGCAAATCAAACCCCCATTCATAGTGCAAAGTTTGCTGCAAAAATTTACAATCCGCAGGTGATCTTTCTTTATAACAAGAACTTAAATTCAAACTCTGTCTTGTTAAATACAGTTCAAAACGATTAATTTCTATACCTTTTTCTTCAACAAGCGACCTGAAATATTCACAACCTCGTGTTGAATATCTGTGTGTCCAGCCTTCCCTGTTTTTTATCAGCGGATTTGTCGCCACAAGCTGATAAGGTTTTCCCAAAATTCTCCATTTTCCGTTGAGCATTGTTCTATCCCAAACCTGAGATATACAAATCTTTGAATACATTAATGACGGAAAATTGTCAAAGAAAAACATTACGTCATTCATCGTATAAAGTTTATCCAAAAGTATTAAGTTGTTGTCACTATCAATAACCGCTACGCCCGAATCCATTCCAGATGATGCTGCTAATGATAAACCTATGAAATATTGCATAATTAGAGGGTTAGAAGAATAGATGATTAGATGATTAGACATTTACATTTTCAATCACTTCCTCGCACCCGACTCCTTTCTAGTTCATTAATTGCGTAATTATAATATTTCCGTCCTCAGTTGCAAGAACAGTATGTTCAAAATGAGCTGACGGCTTATTGTCCTTTGTGCTAACTGTCCATTCATCGTCCGCAACAACAACATCATCACAACCCAGATTTAACATAGGTTCAATAGCTATTGCAGTATTTGGCTTAATCAAAGTTTTGTCACCAACTCTGTAATTGAATAAAAACGGTTCCTCATGCATTTCATGACCGACGCCATGCCCGCCATATTGACGGACAATACCCAGTTTTTCACGATTTGCCACGTCTTCTATAGCACCTGAAATATCGTCCAAAACATTTCCTGCTTTCATTTGTGAAATTCCTGCAAAAAGTGCTTCTTCTGTTGTTTTCAAAAGTCTTTGAACATCATCTGACACTTTTCCGACAGGATAAGTCCAAGCACCGTCGCCTACCATTCCTGCGTAAGTCGCACCGACATCAATACTTATAATATCGCCTTCTTTTACCTTAATATCTTCATGCGGAATACCGTGAACTACCTGCTCATTTATTGAAGCACAAATGCTTCCCGGAAAACCGTGATAACCCAGGAATGTCGGAATAGCTCTTTCGGATTTTATAATATGATATGCAATATCATCCAACTCTTTTGTACTTATTCCCGGTTCTATAACCTCTCTCATTTTTTGATGAACGAGCGCAACTATGTGTCCAGCATGTCTCATTCTTTTTATTTCATCTCTTGATTTCTTATGTATCATTTTTTACCCTTTAGACAGAAATGAGATTCTTCGGCTGCTTGTCATTCTGAGCGAAGCGAAGAATCTCAATAATTACTAGCCTCAGAATGACAGTTAAATATATTATTATTGCTATTGGCCAATTACATCCAACAATCTACTCCAAACTTCATCTATTGTGCCGTTAGCGTCGATTGATTTTAGAACATTCTTACTCTTGTAATAATCAACGAGCGGCGCTGTTTCTCTGTTATAAGTATCAAACCTTGACTGAGCGACTTCTCTTGTATCATCTTTTCTTTGTGTCAATGCACCGCCGCATTTATCACAAATTCCTTCTTTTTCGGGAGCTTTAAATTCAAGATTATATATCTCACCGCATTTTGAACAAGAACGGCGATTTACTATTCTTTCAATAAGAATACTTGTATCAATGTCAAAATATATAGCCCTAAATTTTGATTCAATACCTTTATCCAGTTCATTGTTTATCTGTGTAAGCTGTTCTGCTTGTTCCAAACTTCTTGGGAAGCCGTCCAGAATATAACCGTTTTTGCAATCATCCTGTCCCAATCTGTTTTTTATAATTCTTGAAACAAGTTCTACAGGCACAAGCTGACCTTTATCTATAAATTTTTTTGCCTCAATACCGGCCTCTGTGGCATTTTTAATTTCAGATCTCAACAATGATCCCGTATCCACATGAGGAAAATGCAAATGTTCAGCTAATTTTGTTGTCTGAGTTCCTTTTCCGCATGCCGGAGGTCCTAAAAATATTAATTCTGTCTTTATCATATATTCACCAATTAATCTGCTTTACAATCCAATCCTACATCAAGCTTAATTTTTATTCAACAAATTCCTGTATAGAAATAGATTCTATACCATCAATCTTTTGAAATTTTTTATACATTGATTGTATGGGGTTTCTGCCCGTAACATCCAATATCACATTAATTTTTGTCAAAGTTTCATCTTTATTCATTTTCTTTGATATCTCTCTCAAAGATGAATAATTTTCTATCAAATAATCATATATCTTTGAAGATTTTTCATTTTCACAAGCTATATTAACTTTCAAACGTTTTGTGTTTTTTGTACTTGAAACAAGCACATTTTTCTCAAAAAACCTTACAGATATAAGAACCAATATGGATAAGATTGTTGCAATAATTGCAACAGAATACATTCCGGCACCACATGCCATACCTATAGCAGCCGAAACCCACAACGTCGCAGCAGTAGTCAAGCCAAATACCGTTGCACCATGTCTTAATACCGTACCGCCGCCTATAAAACCGATACCGGTAACAACCTGAGCCGCAACCCTTGCCGTATCACGAGTACCGAATTCTTGTCCTGAAATAACAGTTACCTCAGGAAAACCGTATATTGAAATTATCGTAAAAATACAAGCTCCAAGACACACCAAAATATTTGTCCTCAAACCTGCATATTTATTTGTCATTTCTCGTTCCAAACCTATTGCAAAACCCAACAAAAGAGCACTTAAAACTCTTATTGCAACAGTCCAATCATAAGTAAAACCTATGCTGTTTGAATAATCCATTACTACTCCTTATCTAACCTTGCTTTTCGGATCTAACACATCTCTGATTGTATCACCAATCAGGTTAAATGCCAAAACGGCAACAAAAATTAAAAATCCCGGAGTTAATAACCAAGGACGATAAATAATATTTGTATATTCCTGAGCTTCTTTTAGCATATTTCCCCAGCTTGCATCAGGTTGTTGAATACCTAACCCCAAAAAGCTCAAGCCGGATTCCGACAAAATATAAGAAGGAACCGATAGAGTCATTGCCACAATCACAAAACTTGTTGTCTGAGGCAAAATATGCTTTATTATAATTCGTAAATTTGATGCTCCTATTGATTTTGCAGCCTGAACATATTCCTGAGTTTTAATAGACAAAACCATACCTCTGACAATTCTTGCAAATCCCGCCCAACCGATTAGAGCAAGAATTATTACAATAAGCATAAATCTCTGAACACTCGTCATACCTGACGGCAATATTGACGCCAGAATTATCAAAAGATAAAATGACGGAATTGACATCACAGCTTCTGCAAATCTCATCATTATAATATCAGTCTTACCGCCAAAATAACCTGCAATTCCTCCGTACAAAAGCCCTATCGGAAACAAAACAAACAATGCCAAAAATCCTATTGTCATAGAAATTCGTCCGCCAAACAAAATTCTTGAGAACACATCTCTACCGTTAATATCTGTTCCAAGCAAAAACAATCTGCCCTCATTATCGGTCGTTACAAGATGTCTTTTCATTGGAATTAATCCTAAAAATTTATATGGCTGCCCTTTTGCAAAGAATTTTATATAATGCTTTTGAGTTCTGTCCAACGTATAAATAATTTTCAAATTTACATCATCAAATTCTCTTTTGTAATTGTATGTATAGGGTTTAGACAGTTTTCCGTTTTCATCAATAGTAAAAATTTTTGACGGCGGAACATATGCCATCGACCTGTCAGAAAAATCTTTTGTATAAGGTGCTATAAAGTCAGCAAAAAATAAGGCTAAATATATTATACCAAGCAATATGAGTGCAATTCTTGCAAACTTATCTTTCCACAGTTGTTTAATTAATTCTCTTATCAATTGTTTTATTCCTATATAACGAGATTCTTCGGCTTTCTGTTATTCTGAGCGCAGCGAAGAATCTCATAATTAACCGCCTCAGAATGACTTTTAATATCAGCTTCCCTCTCTGATACGAGGATCTGTAATTATCAATAAAATATCGGCTATCAAATTACCCACAATAAGCATAACAGCACCCATCATCAAAGACGCCATTACAAGATTTATGTCTGATTTTAAAACAGCTTCCAATATCAATCTGCCAAGTCCGGGATATTGAAAAACGTATTCAGTTAAAGCAGCTCCACTCAACAATCCTGCAAATTCAAAACCTAATAATGTTATTAATGGATTTACAGCATTTCGCAAAGCGTGTTTAAATATAACTTTAAATTCACTTACCCCTTTTGCTCTTGCAAATTTAACATAATCGCTATCTAATACATCAAGCAAATTCCCTCTCATTTGTCTTTGTAAACCTGCCAACGATAACGTGAATAAAACAGTAACAGGCAATATTAAATGATGAGTTATATCTAATATTTTATGATTTAAATTCATCTCCATAAAGTTTGAACTTGTAAGTCCGCCTACAGGAAACCAACCGGTTTTAACAGCAAAAATTAACAGCAAAACAGCAAAGAAAAACGATGGAATAGCCATACCGATACTTGTCAAAACTGTCAATATTCTATCAAACGGAGTTTTCCAATTCACAGCAGCCGCAATACCTAAAGGAATCCCTACAATCCAAGCTAAAAATATAACAATTGTCGTCAATAAAAGAGTATTTGGTATTCTCTCTTTAAGTTTTGTACTGACTTTTTCGCCTGATGATGTTACACCCAAATCACCTTTAACAAATGATTTTGCCCATTTTGCGTATTGGATTATTATTGGTTTATCGAGTCCCAGCCTTTGAGTTTCTGCCTGCAATGTTTCTTTGGAAACTGACGGATTTAATCTGAGTTCTGCCAAAGGATCAACAGGCGACAAGCGGATTATAAAAAAGCTTATCAGAGACACTATTATCAATAGCGGAATTGTTTGGATTATTCTTTTTAAAATATATTTTATAATTTGCATTATTTACCCTCAATATAAATTTCTTCTATATTATGTGTAACTCCGCCCAAGCTTGTCGGATATATGTTTTTGAATTTGTTTCTCAATGCGACAATTCTTATCGGAGAATATATGTATATTAAAGGTTTTTCTTCATATACAACAGCCTGATATACGTCGTAATATTTTTTTCTGTCCTCAAAATTCACAGCAAGAGCACCTTTTATAAACATTTCATCCAAAACGTTTTCAAAATCATACCTTGAACTGTTCAAATCTTTTTCCAATCGTTGATTGAATATATGCAAAGTTCCATCTGACATCCAAACATTTTTACCGCCATTAGGTTCAAGAGGCGAGCCTGTAAATCCCATTATAACCATATCCCAATCAAGAGTAGCCATTAATTTGTTAACAAGAGAATTGAATTCAACTGGTTTAAAATTAACTTTCATTCCCAAGTCTTCCAAATCCTGCTTTACCATAACACCTATCGCTTCACGCTCAGTGTTTCCGGCATTTGTATACAAATCAAATTCTACAAAATTTCCGTCTTTGTCTTTTAATTTACCGGACTTATCCCACGAAAAACCTGACTTTATTAACAGTTCTTTTGATTTGTTTATGTTTTTTTCATACGGTTTTAATGATTTATTTAAGAAAATAGAATTTAACGTTTCAGGCGTAAACAGCGGTTCTGCTAAACCGTTTGCAATATTGAATACCATATTTTGCCTGTCTATTGCAAAATCTACAGCTTGACGAAAATTTTTATCCTGAAACCATTTTTGTTTTTTGGGATTTACATAATATTTGCCTTTATCGTCTTTTCGGTTGTTCATATTCATTGCAATATACATAGTTCCCGTGTCAGGTCCGATGTTATAAACAGAAAAATCAGAATGTTTTTCCATTTCTTTAAAACGGGCAACATTCGCACCTTGCAAACTTATTTCATCAAGTTCACCGCCTTCAAATTTCAAAACCTGATTGTTCACATCACCCACAATCAGATAAACGAGCTTGTTGAGATATGGCAGTTTTTTATCCTCCTTATTTATTATGTAATAATCAGGATTTTTTTCAAACACAACCCTTTGGGCAGGTACGTATTCTATCAACTTAAAAGCTCCTGATGTCACAAATTCTTTTGGTTCTGTATTTGTTGATAAAAATCCGTCAAAATACTTTTTGCCTCTGTCTGTAGCTGGTTTGAATATATGTTTTGGCGCAATCGGAGTTGATAGCATTCTCAAAAAAGGCGCAAACGGTTTTGGAGTAGCAAATTTTACGGTATAATCGTCAATTTTTTGAACAGTCGGTAATTTCCCGTCAATAATAACAGAATCACGAGTCGATGTATTACCGTATCCGCCAAAAATAATTGTATCCCAAGTATAAACAACATCATCAGCAGTAATAGGCTTTCCGTCAGACCATTTAATTCCTTTTCTAAGATTTATAATATATTCACACCCGCACACACTAAACGATTTAGCGAGTTTTGGTATTGTTTCACCCGTAACGGGATTTGTAGTTACAAGTCCGTCATACATTACCTCAGACATAGTTGAAGAAATGTTGTCTTTCGAATTAAACGGATTAAATGTTTTCGGACCTTCACCGATAGTAGAAGAAACAAAAGTTCCGCCAAATTTTCCGATAGGTAACTGAGATTGAAGATAATCAACCCCATTTATTGTCACGTTTTGTTCTATAGGGTAATCTTCTTGAAAAATAGATTCAGTATCTTTAAACGCAGGTTGTTCAGAGATTTCAACATCCGCTTTTATGCAGGCTTTTAAACAAACTGCAATTAATAACAAACTAAAAATAAGATACCAAACCCGCTTCATATAATAAGGATAACATAAATATAAAAATTAGTATTGCCTGATTGGTGATAAGAAATTCTGTCAAATTTCATCTATACAATTGTGAGGTGCTACGCACGTAGATATTTGAGTATTTCTTGACTTTTCACTGTCATTGCGAGGGAGCGAAGCGACCATCGCAATCGCAATGTTGTTGAATATGAATGAGATTACTACGTCGTAACCTGTCTTGGATTTGCTCCACGCTCACAGAGTTTCGCATATACGGCAAAGCCGCAGTATGCTCAATCTGTTCGCTATCCGGACTCGCTTTGCTCCGTCCGTCCGCAAATCCGCTCCTCGTAATGACATGTTTTTATTGTTTCCCCGCCCTTTAGGGGAGGGGGTTAGGGGGTGAAAAATGTCCCCCCGCCCTTTAGGGGAGGGGGTTAGGGGGTGGGTGAAAATTTACCAACAAAGAAAACTCCCATATTTCTATGGGAGAGGATATTCTCATTTGAGAATTATATATAGATCTGTCAAATCAACCACCTTTCCCAATTCTTAGATTAAGAAAGGGGGAAGAAGGGAGGATATCATCTTAGCTTTTGCTCTAACCTTTCAAGCCTTGCTTTCAGCTCTTTGTTGTCACCCTGAACTTGTTTCAGGGTCTGTTTCAATTCAGCATTCTCTTTTTTAAGCTGTTTATTGTCATTCTGAACTTGTTTTAGAATCTCTCTGTCAATTTGAGCCTGTTTTTTGTCATTCTGAGCGGAGCGAAGAATCTCTGTAACTTGTTTTTTGAGATCTTTCGTTTCACTCAAGATGACGTTTATCTTTGCATCCAATTCTTTCACTGCATTGACTAACGCATAGAACATATCCTCCATTCTGATTCTCAAGAAGCCGTCTTCACCTTTTGTGACAGCGTTCGGGAAGATTTTTTGCAAATCCTGAGCAATTACACCGACGTGAGGTGTTTTCTTTTCATCTTTTTTGAATGTGTAATTGAAAACTTTTATTTGTCTGATTTTGTCAAGACCGGACTTGTTCTCATTTCCAATATATTTCAAACGACGATCTGATATAGAAAAATCAGTTTCAACAGTACTATTGCCATGAAAATGCAAGTTATCGTCATAAGTTGAACCAATCATCCATGGTATCTGATTATCGTTTCTAAAGCTGGAACCAATAGGTCTCAAAGCTGTATAATGCTCTGCTCTTATATTTAAATAAACATTTCCTCCGACAACAAGATGTCCCGGAATATATACAGTGTCTTCTGCTGTACCTAAATATACTACATTACTCTTTGACACGATATCACTTCCTGAAGCCGGGCCTGAACCTGCGCCTATACAAGTGACGTTTGAACCTGAAACATTTAAACAAGCCTTATATCCGAGAGCAGTATTATTCTCTCCACCTGTGTTATATAATGCCCCATAACCGATTGCAGTGTTATTGGAACCGCTCTCAATGGAATACAAAGACTTAACGCCTAGCGCAGTGTTATAGGAACCGCTCTTTAAGTTATAAGATGACATAAAACCGATTGAAATATTATTACTATATCCAAGAGTAGAAACTCCAGTTCCAAGCTCTTGTAATGCAGCACAACCTATTGCAAGATTTTGACCACCTTCTTCATTCTTTAGTAATGAAGCATAACCAATACCTATATTATGTTTTCCAGAAGTATTAGATTTTAAAGCTTTCAGACCTATTGCCACACCATGCTGACCTGAGGTGTTACTATATAAGGCCTCATTACCAATTGCTATATAATCACTACCTTCCTTATTTTCATGTAGCGTATCAACACCAATAGCAATATTACGAGAACCTGTTGTATTGTTAAACATTGCATCATTACCTATTGCTATATTACTAGAACCTGATGTGTTATTATGCATTGTTTGATGACCGATTGCAGTATTATTATCACCTTTTATAATTTTGTCAACAACTTCTTGTTCGTTTTCTTCACCTTCATTTATTTTTTTATACGTTGTAACATGTCCATTATTCAGCAGTGCCTCATTACCTATTGCAATATTACCTCCGCCTAATGTGTTTGTCTTCAAGGCCAAAGTCCCAATTGCTACATTATTTGCACCATCCTCGTTTTTGTTCAAGGCAGCATTTCCTATGGCAACGTTGCTGCTGCCTGCGTTTCTGTTTAACGCTCCGTTTCCGAGTGCGACGTTGTTACTGCCTGTAGTATTTTCAACCAATACTTCATTACCTATTCCAACATTGTTATTGCCACTTTCATTACCAAACATTGCGCCATAACCGATTGCTACATTGTTTGCACCTGTTGTATTATTAGCCAAAGCATTTACACCAAATATAGTGTTTTCCGCAGCATCATTAAAACTGCTTTGATTGCCTAATACCAACGAATAATCCCCGACATACAATCTGGCTTTTGTTTCACCGTTATGTTTGAATAACAAATGTGCATAATCGTTCTGCGTATTGATAATCAACCTGCCGTTATCTTCTAGTTCTGCATTATTCATACCGATAATAGCTTTTGGTTCGGGTTTAGTTGCAAAATATGCGTTAGGACCTACACCGTTATTTGCCCACTGCCACGGTGATGATGAAGCAGTTTTGCCGGATTTAATTCTTGTAGTCATTATAGGTGCCATTGCAGCCAAAATTATACTCATAATCAGCATTACAACCATCATTTCGGCTAACGTAAAGGCAGATGATTTTTTATGTAAAAACTTAAAATCGCCAAAAGGCTCTAGGAGGCTATGATACCCCCCCCCCCGCCGAGCAAAAGGCTGTCTGTGACTGATTATTAGCCATTTTATATATCCTCCGTTGTTTTTTACTATCTTTATTATATAAAATTTTTTTTGTTATTTAAAGACTAATTTTAATAAAATTTACAATTATATTACCTAATTATTATGTCGGACTGTTAAAATATTTTTTGTAATTGTTGAATAATATTATTGCGAAGGAGTGAAACATTCGCAATATAATGGTATGAATGAGATTACTACGCAAACTATGTTTGCTCGTAATGACAGATACGAATCGTCACTTCGTTCCTCGTAATGACAGAAATTTGTCATTGCGAGTGGAATGAAATGGAGCGTCGCAATCCCATTTAATAAAAAGACTGCCGTTTGGCAGTCTTTAAAATATTACTTTTGTTCAGGTCTTTGAACTGGAGGTTGAGGTCTTTGTGTATCAACAACTCCCCTTTCTATTTTGTTTCCTTTAAAATCTTTTTTGAATTCAGGTTTATGACCTCTAAAATCTTTGTGTTGTCCAAAATCTTTTTGATGATGCATTTGTTGAATCGGACAAGGTGCTTTCATCGGACAAGGAGGCATTTGTGGCCTTACTGCTGCATTATACAAACATAGAGCAACCAAACAACCCAAGAATGAACCCAAAATATTTAGTAAAAATATTTTCAAAGCCTTTTTGTCACATCCGCATCTTTTTTCTTCTTTAATTTCTGTATTGATTTCATCTGTCATAATAAGCTCCTTTCTTTTTACTTATATTTATAAAACGATTTGTAAAAATTTTTGTTCATTTTTTATTTTTTTATACAAATTATATTTATAAATTTCACAAAATTAATATTACCGCCAACTATTCACAAAAAAGGGATTAATTGATTGTAATTTAATTTTATAAATACTACAGGGAGATACTAATTATGACTATAAATGTATTACTTGTAGAAGATCAAAAACTCATACGTGTAGGTTTAAAATCGTTATTTGATGATGAAAAAGATATTATCGTATCATCAGAAGCCGAAACAGGCAAAGAGTCAATTGAGCAATACAAGATATCAAAACCTGATGTTGTTTTGATGGATATAGGTTTGCCGGACATAAGCGGTATAGAAGCTGCCAAAAGAATTTTGGAAATCAATAAAGATGCAAAAATTATAATACTAACCTCACACCTCTCAGAACAAGAAGTTTTGGATTCTCTGCATATAGGAGCATGCGCTTACGCATTGAAAGACATATGCACAGATACTTTAAAAATGGTTATCAAAACAGTATATGACGGTGCTATGTGGCTTGATCCCAAAGTTGTTCCTATATTACGTGACAAAAATTCCGGAGTAATTCCGCCACGCCACATGTCAAGAGCAATGTTCAAAGAACAACACGCAAATCTTACTCAAAGAGAATACGAAGTTTTGAAGCTGGTTGTGGATGGACTTTCAAATAGCGAAATTGCCAAAGAACTGACAATTTCAGAACACACAGCGAAAGCTCATGTCTGCAATATAATTCAAAAACTCGTTGTTGACGACAGGACACAAGCCGCAGTAAAAGCTCTAAAGGAAGGATTAGTATAAAACTATCTTTTTTTTCTAAATCCTTGTGTAGTGGAAATTGTTCTGCCGATAGATTTTATTTTTGCCCCAATACAACCCCTGCATTGCTCAGGATTTTCATTTATACAAATTTTATTCGGATAGATTTCATATTTTGCACGATATTCAGTCGTTGTAACATTTGGCATAACAACGTTTGCACCGCTTTGCAAAGCTATTACTCTTCCGTTAGGGTTTAAAGTCTCCATTGCGGTAGTTGCCGGAATATTTATATCTTTCAACAAAATTCTTGTCAAAGCCATAACCCTTAGAGCAAGAGTAAAATTTCCATTTGGAACATCTTTTAAAGGTGTTTGCGGATGTGCAATAAAAGGGCCTATACCGACCATATCGGCATTTATTTCTTTAAAAAACAAAATGTCATCTGCAAGAGATTCTATAGTTTGATTTGGCAATCCAACAAGACAACCCGTTCCGACTTCATAACCCAATGTTTTCAAATCTTTCAGACATCTTAGTCTGTTATCAAAATCCATATTAGGATGCATTTGTGTATACAATTTTCTGTCTGTTGTTTCAATGCGAATTAAATATCTATCCGCGCCCGCATCTTTAAAAGCTTTGTAATCATCATAACTTCTCTCACCGATACTCAATGTAACAGCTACGTCAAATTCTTTTATTTTCCTAATAATTTCGCACATAATGTCCTGAGAATAGTATTCATCCTCACCTGATTGAAGAACAACTGTTTTGTATCCCATATCCGAAGCTTTTTTCGCATACAAAACAATGTCCTCAGGATTTATTCTATAGCGTTCGATTGATTTATTAGGGCTTCTCAACCCGCAATATTTGCATTGACATTTGCAAATATTTGAAAACTCTATCAATCCTCTTAGATGTACCTCGTCCCCGACATATTCCTGCCTGACACTGTTCGCCAGAGAAAACAACTCGTCATTTTGTCTGTCATCACTAAGAATTTTTATTATTTCTTCTTTTGTATAATCAACCATATAAACAATTATACTTCAAAAACAAATTTTTCATTTTCCAGATATAACTTAAAAATTAAAGATACCCTAACCAGTCAATAGAAAAAAATCATTTGCGGATTAGCATGATTATGATAACAAAAGAAGGAGATAAAATGAAAAATTTAGTAGTAAAATTTGGTGGAGTAATAGTAGATATAATGGCTATATTAACGATAATTGGCTTGATAATATCAACAGTAAAAGTAATTGCGGCACAAGGATTTTGGGCAGGACTTGGTGTATTTTGGGCAGGACTTGTAAGTTTTATTTTTGTGTTCTTCTTAATTTATTTAGTTATGTCGATTAATGATAAATTGTCAGATGGCTATGACGATAACAAAGTCAGATACTAAATATATTTAAAAGAGGTTTTATGTTAAAGAAAATATTTATATTATCAGGTATTTTGATGCTGCTATTGCAAGGACCGTTGTTTGCGGCAGAGCAAAACTATACAACAGCGGATTCAAATTCGAGTAATATTTTGAACCGAATTTTTGGCGGTAATAATCGAAGATATTATAATAACAACAAGAATAATAACAGAAATTATAATTACGATAACAATTATAACCGCAATGATAACAGACAATATAATAACAATAATAACAACCGATATAAAAATCGACGCAGAAATAATAACAGATAATACACGAAAGAAATTAAATAATTTTGCTAAAATCCCAAAATTTATTTTTGGGATTTATTGTGTAGAATTTTGTTATATTCAGTAAGGTCAAGCATTGCTTGACAATAATTTTTATTATCATTTAATGTCAGGTAGTGCCTGACCTACGAACTCTGTAAGAAAATATTTTTGTGTGTCAAGCTTGACTGACAAGAAAATAGCATAAGCGTAATTTTCTTTCACCCTGAACTTGTTTCAGGGTCTTACCATTGGATAGATGCTGAAACAAGTTCAGCATGACATATTAAAAATTTTTGTTAAATACTTTACATGAAAGATAGAAAACCTAAATTTGTTTATACATTTGATAATTCAAAGCCAACAAAAAAAGTGCAATTAAAAGCAATATGTGATTTAGCTTTGTTATTATTCCAAATTGATAAAAAAACAAAGAAAAAGATAAAAAGTTATAACTTTAGATTTGGTACTACCATTGTTAGAATTATAAAAGCAACAAAAAAGAGCCTTTTCGGCTCTTTAGAAATGGTGGGCATGAAGAGACTCGAACTCCCACGCTTTCGCACTAGTTCCTAAGACTAGCGTGTCTACCATTCCACCACATGCCCATATTTAATTGTCAAAGGTCTTGCGACCTTGAGCGTGTCCAATCGCCCAAAATCAGTTTACATAAAAAAAACTTATTAGTCAATTCTTTTTTATATCCTCAGGGTGAGCAGAATTAGATAATATTATTTCATAATACTCATTCTTATCAATATTTACACCCATTGTTTTTGGATCAGCAAATATTTTTTTCTTTTTTTTATTCAATAATTTTTTATAATCACCAGCCATATTCCAATTATATTACAAAATCTTAAAAACTGCTTGAAATTTTTATACCTTTGTTCTACGATAACTATGCGTGCGTCGGTTTGTATGTGGAAAACCGATTTATAAGGAATTTGAAAAGTACGAAATATAAAGATATAAAGGAATTTTAAAATGAACCCTATTATTGATGAATTGGAAAAAAACTATTTAAGAGATAACCTTCCGGAAGCAAATCCTGGTGATACTGTTAAAGTTTTCGTTAGAATTGTTGAAGGTAACAAAGAAAGAATTCAGGCTTTTGAAGGAACTGTTATCAAAAAACACGGCTCCGGCGTTAACAAAACTATCACTGTAAGAAAAGTATTCCAAGGCGTTGGCGTTGAACGTGTATTTTTACTAAACTCACCAAGAATTGACAAAATTACAGTTCTTAGAAAAGGTGACGTTAGACGTTCTAAACTTTATTACTTGAGAGAACGTTCAGGTAAAGCAACTCGTATCAAGGAAAAAATTGAAAAAAGATAAACTTCATATACACTGGTATCCCGGTCATATTGCAAAAGCTGAAAAAAAGCTTAAAGAGCAATTATCGCTAGTGGATGCGGTAATCGAAGTTATTGATGCGAGACTGCCATTATCCAGCAGTTATGATAATATTACGAGGCTTTTAGGTGAAAAGCCTCGTCTTATTTTGCTTAACAAATCCGACTTGACAGATACTAAAGAACTCAAGCAATTTATATCAATAATAGAAGAAAAAACAGGTTTTCCTGTTCTAAAATCTGATGCTAAAAATTCCAAAGACCTTAATCTCATAGTAAAGAAAGCTGTTGAACTGTCTGAACCAAGAATTCAAGCTATAATGAAAAAAGGACTTTTGCGCAGACCTGCTCGTGTTATGGTTGTAGGTATGCCAAATGTAGGTAAATCAAGTATTATAAACAAGTTAACTCGTTCTTCAAAAACCAAAATTGGTGCAAAAGCAGGAGTAACACGCCAACAACAATGGGTAAGGATTAATCCTCAACTTGATCTTCTTGATACACCCGGAATTATACCGATGAAACAGGAAGATCAACTGCGTGCAAAAAAACTTGCATTCGTTAATGCTGTTTCTGAAAATGCTTACTCTAACGAAGTCGTAGCAAAAGAGTTGCTGGAATTACTTTCTGAAAAATATTCGCAAATTGTTAAAGATTTTTATAAAGTAGAAGAACTTTCTCTTGAAAATATTGCAAAATCAAGAAATTGGATAGTCTCAGGAGGCGAACCTGATATTGAGAGAACTTCAGTTTATGTGTTAAGAGATTTTAGAGAAGGTAAAATCGGCAAATTTATTCTCGATGAGGTTGAATAATGACTTCTCATATTGAAGCACTTATAAAATTTGATAATGAATTTAACTGCCCAATAATCGGAACTGACGAGGCTGGTCGAGGTTCAGGAATTGGTGCTGTATTTGCCGCTGCTGTCAGTTTTACAAATAAAAACGAAAAACTTTTAGAAAAACTATCCATATTAAACGACAGCAAACAACTATCAAAAAAGCATAGAGAAGAACTCTATGAAATAATAAAATCAGAAACAACAAATTGTGTAACTCCAATATCAGCCGAAGAAATTGAAAAAATTAATATTTTGAACGCCTCATTAAAGGCTATGCGTTTATCTGTAGAATGTGTTGCCAATCAGATAAATTCAAACAATATTTTAGTTTTAGTTGATGGTAATAAATTAATACCAAATTTAAAATTAAAACAAAAATATATAATAAAAGGTGATGCAACTTCAGCATCAATTGCTGCAGCAAGCATATTGGCAAAAGTTGAACGAGACAGGTACATAGTTGAATTATCAAAAGAATTTCCTAAATATTGTTGGGACAAAAATATGGGATATCTCACAAAAGAACATCTTGAAGCCATTGATAAATTTGGTTTGACACCACTACATAGAAAATCTTTTTTAGATAAACATTTTGCAAAACAAGAACAATTAAGTTTGTTTTAATTTAAAAAGGCAGTTTATTAAAACCGCCTTTCAACTACATTATAAAAATTTGCTTTGTGTTTATACCAAAGATAATTGTTTATTTTCTGCAAAGATATTGTCTGAAGAAATATCAATTGAATCATGATTTACATCAGACAAAACTTCGTTTTTAATATTTCTCAAATCTTCCTGCATTAATCTTCTGGGCGATCCTTCTTCCATAGAGTGATTTCTCAAAAGATAAGACGGATGGAAAATTGTCATTGCTCTATAGTCTTTTCCGTCAACCGTAACATTCATCCATTGCCCTCTTACTTTTGAGATTGTTTGTTTTTTATCTAATTCAACGAAAGATTTCAATGCAGTTGCACCGCAAAGAACTATAGCTCTCGGGTTAATTATATCAATTTGAGCTTCTAAAAATTTTCTGCAAGCTGATTTTTCTTCATCAGTCGGAACCCTGTTTTCAGGAGGTCTGCATTTTACTGTATTAATAATATATACATCTTCCATTCTTGAAATACCTGCTTCTGCCAAAAATTCTGTTAATAATTTTCCTGCTCTGCCAACAAACGGAGTGCCGGTCATATCTTCTGTTTCACCCGGAGCTTCTCCGATTAAAACAATTTTTGCAGTTTCGGGGTTTCCGTCAGAAAACACTACATTATGTCTTGTTGCTCCTAATGCGCAAGCTTTACAACTGTTACATTTACCTCTAACTATTTCCAAACAATCCTTCTTCATATTTTCTCCTCTTTAAATAATCCTACGTCATATTTTTTGCAATAACGTTTCAATTCCTTCATTATTACATCCGATAACATAAATACCGCTATTAAGTTTGGCACAGCCAAGAATAAAGTAAATGCATCAGATAGATTAATTATACTTTTAAAGTTCATGGCAGAACCAATAATAATGAATATACAATATATAACTTGAAATGTCCTTGTTGTCAATTTTGTATCACCGAATAAATAATTCCAAGCCTTTATTCCGTAATAAGAACCGCAAAGCATTGTCGATAACACAAAACAGCTTGCCATAAATGTCAACAATATAGGGAAGAACGGACAAACTGAACCGAATGCCTTTGATGTTAATTCAATTCCTGCAATACCGGTTGTATTAAGATATTCACCGGAAACTACAATTACAAAGGCTGTTGCAGAACCGACTATTACGGTATCAACAAAAGGTTGAAGCATTGCAATGAAGGCTTGCGCTACAGGTTTAGAAGTCTTAACAGCAGAAAATGCAATCGGTGCGGTACCGAGTCCTGCCTCATTTGCAAACATTGCTCGTCTGAATCCCCATAGCATACAAGCTAAAGCTCCGCCTGTTAATGCTCGAGGTTCAAATGCCTCTTTTACAATCATATGAACAGTATGCGGAACATGCCCTATGTGATATAAACAAATTGCAAACGCAGTCAATACATACAAAGTGCACATTACAGGTGTGACCTTTGAGGTAAATTTACCGATAGCTTTTATGCCGCCAATAATTGTAACATACGTAATTACGGCGACAATCAAACCCAAAAGCCAGCTTTGATTTGCAAAGAAACTATGTTCTCCGCCTGTTACTTCCGTAATTTGTGTTGTCATTGCGTTTATCTGGAATAAATTCCATCCGCCTATCATCGCAAAAATACAACATACTGCATAAATTTTTGATAAATGAGGTGCAAATTTTCCTATATATTTGTTGTTTTTCAAAGCACCTTCTATATAATACATGGGTCCGCCGGCAATAGTTCCGTCAGGATTAATTTTTCTGAATTTTATACCCAATAAGACTTCTGCGAATTTTAACGCCATCGAGAAAAATCCTGCACAAATCATCCAAAAAATAACCCCGGGGCCGCCAATAGACACGGCTGCCGCAGAGCCTGCGACATTTCCGATTCCGGCTGATGCAGAAATCGTTGCAGTCAAAGCCTGAAATGATGAAACTTCTCCACGCTTTTTCTTTTTTATTATGTCTTTATGCTCATAATTTTTTGTAATAAGTTTCAGGGCATGTTTAAACCCCCAAATTCCTATAAATCTTGTTCTTAAGGTAAAATAAAATGCAGCACACATCAAAAGGGCCACCAAAAATTCAATTTTTACCCCATTAATTGTAATTGAACTAAATATTATCCCTGAAATTTTATCGGCTATTGGAGATAAAAGTGTATCTATTGCTGTATCTAAATTCATTACCTGAATATTTTAACACAAACATATTACAAAATTACACATTATAAAAAGTTTGGGTTATACTATAAAGAAAGAATAAAAAGGAGTTATTAATATGTGCGATGTAGTAACAATTGGAAGTGCCACAATGGATGTTTTTGTAGAATGCGAAGATGCAAATATAGTATCCGTTTTTACAAAAAATAAAAAATCAGAATTTATGAGCTACCCATACGGTTCAAAGGTAGAAATTTCAGATTTTTCATCACAAGTCGGAGGCGGAGGAGTTAATACTGCCTGCAACTTTGCAAATCTTGGATATAAAACATGTGCAATGTTTAAAGTTGGTAATGATATTTATTCTGAAGGCATATTATCTTTTCTGAAGGATAAAAAGATAGATATGAATTGCATCGTACAAGACCCGAAAATGAGCACAGGTTTTTCTATAATTCTTGTAAGTTTTCAGGGAGACAGAACCGTTTTGGCACACAGAGGCGCAAACGGTAAAATCAAAAAATCAGATATTAATTTTGAAGCAATAAAGAAAGCAAAACTTGTATATATAGCACCATTAAACGGTGACAGTACAAAAGTCCTTGATGATATAGTTAATTTTGCGAAAGAAAATGAAGTTATAGTCTGCTTTAACGCGGGAACATCAAGTATTAAAAAAGGCTTTAACTATATGAAAAAGATACTGGAAAATGCACACATAGTTGTTATGAATAAAGAAGAAGCATCAATGGCAACAGGAATTCAGGTAAGACCTGACACAAGCAAAGAAAAATTCTCTGATGAGTTAGTGCACCCAGATATTAAAGAAATGTTTAAAAAGTTAAAAGTAAGAGATTATCAGGTAATCGTTATTACAGACGGCGGACGTGGTGCATATGCCTATGCAGGCGGCAAATACTTTTTCTGTCCTGTATTTGACGGGCCTGTTGTATCAACACTTGGTGCAGGTGATGCTTTTGCATCAACCTTCTGTGCAGCACTCGCAAAAAGCGAACTTGATATAGGAAAATCGCTGATGTATGGTTCTGTTAACTCATCAGGTGTTGTTTCACAATTCGGTGCAACTCAGGGGCTTATGACTTTTGACGAGATTGAAACCATACTTTTGGAACATCCGGAATACACATACCAAACTACAGATTAGTTTGTATCTTTTTCATAAGTTTTTATTAATTCATAATCCCAAACAAGTGTTGAGATTGTTAAAAAGTAAATTAATAAAATTCCTGTTATAAAATTTGACAGTTTAGTTATCATAAACTGGTTGGAAGATAGTATCATACCTACAGTTTCCATATCGCCACTGTGTATTATTGCAAGAATTGTTCCGTAAAAAAAGAATATTAAAAACACAATAAATGATACTAATATGTATGCAAAAATAAACACCCAAATTCTTTTGAAAAACAAAGCTATATAATGTTTTATTGAAGGTTTTTCAAACAGTTTGTAGGCTTCTTCGCTATTGTAATTGTATGAATAACCTGACTGAATCATTGTAAGCGGAATAGCAAGCAGCATTTCTGTCGCAAATGCAACCCGCAAATACTCTGGAAAAATTTTTGCAAATGTCATTGGAATAACAAAGATTAGAAATAAAATTAGAGGTTTTTGAAAAAATAATTGAAAAGGTCTGAAATCAATATCAGGCAGCTCCCTTTCATGCAAAAACACCACTTCATACCCGACAATAAAGACAGAAAAAACAAACCATGCCAGCAAATATAAAAATTTTGCAAAAATATCTATTCCCTCTATACCTTCAACAGTCACGCACATATCAAGAAGTCCAAAAATTCCACACAGAGAAAATAATGTCAAATGTCTTGAAAACACCTCTCGTCCGCTATATATTTTTTTTATACCCTCTAACATTTTCATAAACTTGTTTCCTAAAAAAATTATATCAATTATTGAAGCAATTGCAAGAAGTTATTTTTCGGATAAAATTTAGTTATGGATACCGAAATAAAACAACAATTCGCTTCACTGCAAGAGCGTTTCAATAAAATAAATACTTTTGATTTGGATGCTTTAAAAAAAGAAGTTGAAAACCTGGAAACTCAACTTCAATCACCGGAAATCTGGGCTGATCAAAAAAAAGCTTCCGAACTTGGTTCAAAAATAAGAGATATAAAGGATAACATCGATTTTGTAACTAAATGGCAAGCTGTTCTTGATGACACAGAAACAGCCTTAGAAATTGGTGATGAAGATTTGATCAACGAATGCTCAATATCACTGCAAGAAATGGAAAAAGCACTTGATAAATTTGAAATCAAACAAATGTTGAACGGCGAATATGATGAAGCCGATGCCATATTAACCATTAACGCAGGTGCAGGCGGCACTGACGCTCAGGATTGGGCAAGTTTGTTACTTAGAATGTATATGAGATGGGCAGAAAGCAAAAGTTGGAAAGTTGAATTAATGGATAAACTTGACGGTGATGAAGCCGGCATAAAATCTGCCACAATCAAAATTACAGGCAAATATGCATACGGTTATTCCAAAGCCGAAAAAGGTGTTCACAGGCTTGTCAGAATTTCACCGTTCAACGCAAACGGCAAACGTCAAACCAGTTTTGCCTCCGTTGAAGTATCCCCAATCATTGAAGATTTTGAAAAAACTATAACAATCCCGCCGGAAGAACTTGAAATAGATACAATGCGCTCAGGTGGTGCAGGCGGACAAAACGTAAATAAAGTCGAAACAGCAGTCAGAATTTTGCACAAACCAACAGGCATAGTCGTAAAATGTCAACAAGAACGTTCTCAACTCCAAAACAAAGAAAATGCAATGCAAATTTTGGCATCAAAACTTCTTGCAATTCGTCAGGCCGAGCATGAGAAGAAGCTCGCTGAATTAAAAGGGGAAAATGTTGATATCAATTTCGGTTCACAAATTCGCTCTTACGTATTCCATCCGTATAAAATGGTAAAAGACCACAGAACAAACTATGAAGTCGGTAACGTAGATGCAGTTATGGACGGCGATTTAGACGGATTTATTGAGGCTTATTTAAAAAGCTAATCAAAACAAATTTTCTTTAATTCAAATTCATTTAATTGATTTATCTGAATAGAAAGATTTGGCTTCCCCTCACATTATGAGAGGGGAGTGAGGGTTGGGTATTATTTCCGTTGTTACTGATAGAAAATGAAATTACAATTTATTTGTGGGCACATTTCATTTTGCCCACACTACATGCTTCGTCGTTGGTGCTCCAACTCCTCGTAATAACATTTACAATAAATTCTGTCATTCTGAGGGTGTAAGCCCGAAAGAATCCAGCTTATATAAAATCTTAATTACAATTACAATTTCAAACCATGCAAATCTGTTCCGCCGGTTTTTATCAAATTGTACTTATCTGCAACTTTTTCAACGGTCTTAACTGTGTGGAATTTTATAATTCCTCTGTGCCTATGATACGGATAATATACCTCAATACCGTCAAGACCAAATGACATAAGTTTTTTTACAAATCTGTCAAGACTTATACACCAACAACAAGCCGGATGAGCCAATACTGCAATCCCTCCGGCATTATGTATTGCATTTATAAGTTTTTTTAAATTCCTTGTTGAAAAAATTCTTACTATATCAGCTTCTGTTTCTTTTTTTGTTTTTGCCATAAATTGCAATAAGTCATTATTTTCAACATCAATACCGTAAGCAAGCAAATGCAAAAACACATATCCGCACCAAACATCAAATTCAACAGCAGGAATCAAAATATCATCTTTCAATAATTTATGAGCACCAACTGTATTATGGTCACAAATTGCAATTTTTTTATATCCTTTTTCTTTTGCCTGACGCAATATATCTGCAGCATCAGCCTTTCCGTCTGAAAATGTTGTGTGAATATGCAAATTCACACTGCCGTTTTCAAAATCATCCCTTGAGTACTGTTTTATATCTTCAAGAATAGAATTTTTCACTATTCGCCTTTCACTTTTCACTTCTTTGTACTAAAATAATTTTACAACAAAAGGATTTTATATGGCAAAAAAAGAAAAACGAGTTTTAAGCATTTTTTTTGAAGGATTAAAAATATACTGTCTGAATATACATAAATTTTTATTATATATGCTATTTCCGGTACTGGGTCAGCTATTGGGTATTTGGCTCGTTTTTGGAATAACTTATTGGTACACATCAAATATACAGGATTTATCCGCCAAATTTCCTGTTCTAAACGAACCGACATCAATGATTTTTGGCGCATTACTTGCGATAATACCCGGATTAATCATCTTTATGCGTGCTTTTTGGGATTATTTGGTTTCATATGGAGCACTCAATTCCATGACTGAAGGTTATCTGAATACAGGAAAAGTATACGATTTTAAATCTCATAATGAAGTTGTACTCAATAAAACATTCTCATTCATTGCTCTTTGGTTTATATTTGGGATATTTACACTAATAGCAATAATTCCTATTTTTTGGATTATCGGATTTATATTTTTTGTATATTTTGTACTGATTTTTCAAGTGTTTACATTTGAAAACGGATTATCGCCAATCGGATATTTCAGAAGAAGTTTACAGATAATAAAAGGCAACTTTGCAAGAACATTTTTATTAATGACAATTCTTGTATTATTGACATATTACCTTTTAGCATCAGGATTGACCGTTATTTTCGATTACTTAAACTGGACTCAGCCATTGTCAAAAGGACTTGAAAATTGGGTTTTGACTTTACCGATAGAACCGCTGGAACCTCTTGGGATTACTCCTGCAAAAATATCTTTAATGATTGTTCAAAATATTATAATGTTTGTCGCTGTCGGTTTTACACTACCTTTAAGAAGCATTTGTTGGACTTTGTGGTATAACAATCTAAACGATATCGAATCTGATGAAATTCAAAAACCTAAAAAAAAGAGTTCCGCAAAGAAAATAACAAAAAAAACACCCAAAACATTTAAAATAGAAAAAAGAGAAATCGATCCGGAAATAATCAGACGAGCAAGACTAGAGGACGACGAATATTAATGTTTATTTGCAAAAATTGTAAATCTGTTGATAAATTTGAACTTATGTTTTCACCTGATTATCAAGGTGAAAAAAGTTTTTTGCAAGAATATAACAAAAATGGTGATATCGAAATAACTGTTGACGGATACAAATTTATACCCGACTTACAATTTATGAATGAACATGCAGTTTGCAGATATTGCGGACAGATTTACATGTGGGACTACGAAGGTAAAATGAATAATTAATATTATGAGATTCTTCGGTTGTCTGTCATTCTGAGCAAGGCGAAGAATCACAATACTTATCAACCTCAGAATGACAAGTAAAATGTTTATAATAGGTTATAAAGGGGAAATAAAATGAAAAGAGAAGGCAGAAAAAATAATGAGATGCGTGAAATTAAATTTACAAAAGATTTCACAAAACACGCACTAGGTTCAGTACTTGTTGAATTTGGCGACACAAGAGTAATCACAACAGCATCTGTAGAAGAAGGCAAACCCAAATGGATGGATAAAGAAGATCCTAGAGGCTGGGTTACCGCTGAATATTCATTGCTTCCATCCGCACCAAATACGAGATGTCAGAGAGAAAGAACCAAAATATCAGGCAGAACGCAGGAAATTCAAAGGCTTATTGGCAGAAGTCTTAGAGCGTGCGTGGATTTGGAAAAAATGCCGGATTTAACAATAACAATAGATGCTGATGTAATTCAAGCCGATGGAGGAACAAGAACGGCAAGTATTTGCGGAGGTTTTTTGGCTTTAAAAATTGCAGTGGAAAAATTGCTTGCAAACGGTACTATAAAAGAAAATCCTATTATTGAGCCGATTGGTGCTATTTCTGCAGGTATAGTTGACGGAGAAGTCAGATTAGATTTGGAATATACAGAAGATTCCAGTGCTCAGGTTGATAGCAATATCGTTCTAACAAAGAGCGGAAAAATTATTGAATTTCAAACAACTGCAGAAGGTGAACCTTATGAACAATCTGATATGTTAAAAATCTTTAATGTCGCACAAGAAGGTATAAAAAAAATTGTTGAAATGTACGATTTAGTTTAGTATAATATTTTTGTAAAAAAAGGAGAGAAATTATGAAAAAAACTTTAATCGCTTTAATGGCATTAGTTATGTTATCAACAACAGCAGTTTATGCATCTAACCCTGTATCTAACTGGTTAAACAAAACTGCAGATTCAATTGAATCAACAAACAAATCAGTAAAAGCTGAAGAACAATCTTGGATTTCTCAATGGAAAGCAAAAAGAGCTGAAGCTAAAGCAAAAAGAGATGCACAAGAAGCTCAAGCAAAAGCAAAACAAGCAGCTTTTAACAAAGAAGTAAAAGAAACAAAAAATGCATTCAAAAGATTGTTCACATGGGATTGGAACTAATAATTGAATAGTTACAATTATTCAAAAGACATCTCTTTTAGAGATGTCTTTTTTGCATTCAAAAATTGTTGTGCTACAATCATCGTATGCAAACACTAACAAAAACACTAACCGGAGCACAATTAATTATACAAACCCTAAAATGCTTAGGGGTTGACAGTATATTTGGTTATCCCGGAAGTGTTGTATTAAATTTATACAATGAATTATCAAAACAAAGCAATATAAAACACATTCTTACCCGTCACGAGCAGGCAGCATGTCATGCTGCAGACGGATATGCAAGAGCTACGGGTAAGTGCGGTGTTGTGCTTGTGACCGCCGGTCCTGGTGCAACAAATATTGTAACAGGACTTGCAAACGCATATCTGGATTGTTCACCTGTTATTGCAATTACAGGACAAGTCCTTTCTAAAAAATTGAATAAAGAAGCGTTTCAAAAAGTTAACATTATTGATATAACCAAATCTTGTACAAAAAAGAACTTTCAAGTTACTGATATTAATGAATTGCAAAAAACTATTTTTGAAGCACACAGAATTGCAATGACAGGTAAAAAAGGACCAGTTCTTATTGATATTACAAAAGATGTACTTTCTTCTACAATTACAAGTACAACAGAAAATACTATATTAAATTATGAACAATGCAATTCTGTTAATATTCAAGGAGCAGTCGATTTATTAAATAATTCAGCAAAACCTGTAATAATTTCCGGCGGAGGTGCTCCAACAAAAGCTGTTAAAGCTATTTCAGAAAAGTTAAATATTCCAATTGTCAGAACAATGATGGGATATGTTGATTCGGACAATTACATTGGAATGGTTGGTATATACGGCGATAAAAAAGCAAACAAAATCCTAAAAGAAAGTGATTTAATTTTTGCAATTGGAACAAGATTAAATGATAGAGTAACAAGTTGTTTTAAGTCAGAAGATTTTTGCAATAAACTTTTATATCTTGATATTAAACCTTCTAACATTCCTGCAAAAGTAAAAATTGTCGGAGACGCAGAAATTATATTAGACAAAATATCAGAACAAGTTAAGCAATCAGACAACAAAATTTGGCTTGAATACGCAAAAAACATAGAGTCATCTGTTTATGCAAGACGTTCAAACCTCTTGCACTCAATCGATGTTATAAATGAAATACAAAAATATAAACAAGATATGACTGTCACAACAGAAGTCGGTCAGCATCAAATTTTGGCAGCCAAAATACTAAAATTTTCATCGAAAAATAAATTTATCACCTCAGGCGGTCTTGGCACAATGGGGTTTGGTTTTCCTGCTGCAATTGGAGCCAGCATTGCCCAAAAAGGTTCAAAAGTAATATGTATTGCAGGTGACGGCTCTTTTCAAATGAATATGCAAGAGCTTGCAACTTGCATGCAATACAAGCTTCCCATAAAAGTATTTATATTAAATAATGGTTATTTAGGTATGGTAAGGCAAATACAGGAAAACAATTTTGATGAAAACTATTTTGCAACAAAGCTTACAAATCCTGATTTTGTAAAACTTGCTCAAAGTTACGGGGCATTAGGAATAAGAGTAGAAAAAATGGCAGATTTAAAACCTGCAATAGAAAAAGCTTTCTCCTCTGATTTGCCCGCAATTATAGACTGTATTGTTGAACCTATGGAACTAATAGAGCATCAATCCATTTGATTGTAGACTTTTCTGATTTCCTGAATATCTTGCCACATAAGCCATTTCGGCGAGCCTTTTTCTCTTGAATCGTTTCTCAAAAGATATGACGGATGAAATATTGGCATCATTTTTGAATTGTTAGGACCCGCAAACCATTTCCCTCTGATTTTTGTAATACCTAATTTTGTATCCAAAAAAGATTGAACGGCAACTCGACCACATAAAAGTATAATTCTGGGTTTTAAAATTTCTACTTGAGCATCGAGATATTCACGACAAGCCTCTTTTTCTTCAGGCAGCGGATCTCTGTTTTCAGGTGGCCTGCATTTTAAAGTGTTGCAAATATAAACATCTTTTTGTCTTGAAAACCCGACGGATTCCAAAATCTTATCAAGCAATTGTCCTGCTTTACCGACAAAAGGCTCACCTTTTTGGTCTTCATAATATCCCGGAGCTTCGCCTATCAGCATAAGTTTATGATTCGGCACACCGGCTGAAAAAACCGTTTTTGTCTTTGTTTTACATAGTGAACACTTTTGACAGTTTCGGCATTTTACAAAAACTTCGTTTAACTTATCTTTTTCTTCCTGAGTTGCTTCATACATAATCACTATTCTTCCGGAGTGAGAATTGAAATTACAGCATTATTTAAACTTAAATATTTTTTGATAGTATTTTCCAAATCTTCAACAGTTATAGAATCCAAATCGCTCAAATAATCTTCTACAAGTTTTAAATCCTCACATACAGTCATATAATAACCGATTGTCTCACCTATTTCAGATACTGTTTCTGCTGCATAAGCAAACCTTGATTTTATTTTCTTTTTTGCTTTTTCAAGTTCTTCTGAGGTTATTTTATTTGTCAGCAACCCTGTAACTTCTTTTTTCACAAGCTCGATTGCTTCATCTTTCTTATCCGGCTTGAAATTAGCCTGAACAAAGAAATTATTTCCGTCTTTAAATTGATAATGCTCGCAATTTGCCATATTAAATATTTGTTCGGGCAGCTTTTCAATCAAATTCTGATACATTCTTGAACTTGTACTATCGCCAAGAATTATACTAATTATATCAAGTTCGATATTTTCCTTTAGCTGAGAAGCTTTTGGTCCTAACCATCCTATCATCAAGTATGATGTATTAACTTTCCCTTTATTTTCAATATAAACGGTATTATCACAAGGCTTGTCAATTTCTAAAAGTTTTTTTGGAGCATTTGGACGGCCTTTAAAATCAAACTCTTTTTCAACTTTCTTTAATACTTCTTCTTTATCAAAATCACCGACAATAATTGTTGTCATATTTTCCGGTGAATAGAAAGTTTTGTAATAATTCATTATTTCTTCTTGTGAAACTTGAGAAATAATTTCGGGAGTTCCGATTACATCTCTTTTATAAGGATGCTTTTTATACATACTATGGTTGCATGCATTATAAACCTTTGTCCAGTTTTGATCTTTGCGCATTCTTATTTCTTCAATAACAACGTGACGTTCACGTTTGTCCGTAACTTTTGGGTTGTTCAAGTCAAACGGAGCACCGATTTCTTCTTCAGGGAAAACCGGATCAAGCATCATATCAGCATGCAGCTCTATTGCCAAATTCAAATCTTTGCAATCTTCACCTTTGGGTAAAGTAACGTAATAGAATGTATAATCTTTCCAAGTTGCAGCATTGACAATAGCACCTTTTGCCTCAAGAGTTTTGTCAAAATACCCTGCTTTATGCTTGTGAGTTCCTTTAAACATAAGATGTTCAACAAAATGAGATATTCCGTTTATTTTATCATCTTCGTTTATAGAACCTGTTTTTACCCAAGTACTTACATTGGCAAGTTCACCTTCTTTATGAGCCAAAACTATCTTATGCCCATTTTCTCTTTCATAAATTTCAACATCTTCTGACAAAAACGGATATTTGACTAATGTTTTTTTCATATTTTTCCTCTTTGTATAAACTATACAATAAAAATACATTTCTGTCATGAATAGAAATATTAATACATAACAAATAATTTATAAATTGAAATTTTGTTAAAATTTTTGTTCGTGCTAGAATTCTTTTGTAATTATGTTTATTAATAAAGAACAACTAAAATCATATATAAATAAATTAAATGAACCAAAAGTTTTGGTTATTGGCGATTTGGCTATTGATGAAATGATATACGGCGATGCCGAAAGAATTTCAAGAGAAGCTCCGGTTTTAATATTGCGTCATTCTGCAACAAAGCTTATTTTGGGTGCTGCATCAAATGCTGCTCATAATGTTTCATCATTAAATGACGGGAAAGTTAGCGTTATTGGGGTTTGCGGGGATGATTTTCAGGCAACTCAACTTAGAGAGACTTTCGAAAAAGCTAATGTAAATTGCGGAAGACTTGTTGTTGATCCTTCAAGAAAAACAACGACAAAAACAAGAATATCCGGTTCTATAACGACTTCTATCACTCAGCAAATTGTCAGAATAGACAGACAAACAAATGGTTTTTTAAATCCTGAAATTGAAGAAGAAGTTTTAAAACAAATAGAAAGAGCAATTCCTGAACATGATGCAATAATCCTATCAAATTATCACATAGGAACATTAACTCCAAAAATAATTCAGGAAACAATTAGGCTTGCAAACCAACAGAATAAGATTATTGTTGTAGATGCACAAAAAGATTTGTATGAGTATAAAAATATTACTTCAATGACTCCGAATTTGCCTGATACCCAAAAGTCTGTAGGATTTGATTTGGAAACAGAAGAAGATTTACAAAAAGCAGGTGACAAGTTATTGAAAGACACTAATGCAAAATCAATACTTATAACTTGTGGTGCTGACGGTATGTTCGTTACAAGAGCACATGGTAATTATTCAAAAATTCCGGTATTTAATAAATCAGAAGTTTTTGATGTTACAGGTGCCGGTGATACAGTTACCGCTGTTTATACATTAGCTTTGGCTGTAGGTGCAGATCCTGTTTATGCTGCAATAATCGGTAATATCGCCGCAAGTATCGTTGTAAAACAGTTTGGATGCGCTACAACAACAATTGACGAAATACTCAGCGCTGTAGATAATTTGTAGGAGAGAATTTTATGGATAAATTTATTGAAATAATTAAAAAATTCAGACCGGTTGATTCTATTATAATAATCGGAGTAATTATTGCTCTTGTTGTCGGTTTTTTTACATATAAAAATTTCCGTCAAACTGCCGATAAACAAATCGAAGCAACTTCAAAAATATCATTTCAGGTATTTATAAGAGGAGTTACTTTAACAGGTTCTGAAATTCCTTTGAGTGCAAATGAAAAGACATTTATAAGTATAAGAAATGTACCTTATTCTGATTTGGATATTTTAAATGTAAAGGCTGAAAGAAAAAAAGTTGTATTGCCTACTGTTAGTAACAAAAAATATTTGGTTGTAGAGGACGTATCTCAAGCAAATATGTATGACATTACCGTAACATTGACAGATACAGCAAAAATCACAAAAGACGGCGCAGTTGTTGGCGGAAACAAAATAAAAATGGGGTTGCCGATAACTCTGGAAGGAAAAGATTATAAATTTACCGGCACGGTTTCTGACTTGAAAGTTATGCCGGAAACTGATGATGACAATTTTCATAACTCTATAAACACAGACGACGATGTTCAATAATATACTAAGATTTACTCAGCAAAAAACGAAGTTTTTATACGAAAATAGCTTGTTTTTACAGAATATTGACAAGTTTATTTTTGTGTCAATAATTTTTGTTTTTTTAGCTTCGACAGTTATGCCTTCTGATGTAATTGGATTTATTGCGTTAATAACAGTCTTTTTATCATTAGTAAAGATTTTAACAAAAACAGATGAAACTTTAGATTATAAAACTTTTGAAATTTGGTTATTAGCATATTTTATGATAGTTATAATAAGTCTTTTTGGCTCAACTCTTTTTCACTTAAGCTTAAAAGGATTTTTTAAGACTTTTACATATATGTCTTTTTATTTGTCTGTAGCACAATATTTAAAGAGTAATAAAAACCATATTATATACATATTAGGTTCTATAGGCTTATGTATTAGCTTTGAGGCTATTATAGGATTGCTGCAAAATTTTGACCAGGTTTCTGAAATTTCAACTTGGCAAGATGTATCAAATCTTAATCCGGAGCAGATTATGACAAGAGTATATGGTACATTAAAGCCTTTAAATCCAAATTTGTTAGGTGGATATTTTGTTGCCGGCATTCCTGCCCTATATGGTGTTAGTGCATTTTTATTGAGTGAAAAAAAATATAAATTATCATTAATATCTTTATGCTTGTCATTGTTAGCAACATTAGTACTGTTTTTAACCGGATGCAGAGGTTCCTATATTGGCATGCTTGTTATAATGTGCGGAACATTTGGAGTTTCGGCAAAATTTCTATGGAATAATTATAAACAAATTTATTTATCACTTGTAAGTGTTGTTATCAGTTTTACAATTTGTGCAATGACATTTTTGACATCCTTAAGAACAAGAGTTTTGTCTATATTTGCAATGCGGCAAGATTCTTCAAATTCATTTAGGTTCAATGTTTATCAATCTTCTATTGATATGTTTAAAGACAATTGGCTTTTGGGTATTGGGATTGGAAATCAAAATTTTAGAGAAATATATGGTTTGTATATGAAAACAGGATTTGATGCACTAAGTGCGTATAATATATTTCTTGAAATTGCTGTAGAAAGTGGTATTTTTGCTCTAATTGCTTTTGTCGGATTTTTGGTTACTTTGATAAAAAACTCAGTAAAATTTATTTTGAAATCAAATGATACAAAGAGTGTAATTTTGATATCCACAGCACTAGTTTCTGTTAGTGCACTATGCGTGCACGGTCTTGTAGATACTGTATTTTTCAGACCGCAAATCCAATTTATATTTTGGACAATGATAGCAATTGCAAGGGTTTATGTTTAAATTTTATTAGTATTTTTTACATAATAAATATTATTTGCAGTATATTAGTAGAATAGTTTTGTAGCAGAATTAGTCTTTATCAGAGAACTGTCTTGAACAAGATCCACGTTCACTAAGAATATTATAATCACAACTTAACGAAACAATACATAAATATTCCGTCCTTTATCGAGAGAGCCAATAATATCTGTGAGACAACAACAAAGGCTCGTACTGTTTGAACGGTAAAGGAATTGTGAAATGAATGCGCAATGACAAAAACATAGTGAGTTTACGAGCCATAAGTCGAACAGTTATATTATTGAGCGAACGAGATGCAGGACGGGGAGTTTCTTTTCTCCATTTCTTTGCGGTCAAAGAAATGGAGTACCATAGTGAAAAAATAAACATATTTATCCAAATTGGGGTGCATGGGCGGCATAAGCCCCGCAAATTGTTAAAATATAAAACCAGCCCCCATCCTAGCCTTCCCCCATAGGGGAAGAAAAATATATTCAAATAATATTTATTATGTAATAATATTTTCCAAATATTCTATAGAACGTTTTGAAATAAGCTCTGCTTTCATTTTTTTGTTTTTACGTTCTTTTTTAGGAAGTTCAATAGGTTCAACTATTCCCCAATTTGAATTTATAGGTTGAAATTTATCAAGATTTTCATCCGTAATATACTGAGTCAACGCACCTAGCATGGTTATTTTAGGCAAAACAATTAACTCTTTATTTTCAACCAATCTTGCCATATTTATACCCGAGAGCATGCCTGTAGCTATTGATTCTGTATACCCTTCCGTTCCGGTTAATTGTCCGGCAAAAAACAAACCATTTCTGCCTCTTGACTCCAAAGTCGGATTTAATATTTTGGGAGAATTTATAAAAGTGTTTCTGTGCATAACACCATATCTTACTATATTTACATTTTCAAGTCCGGGAATCGACTGCAACAACTCTTTTTGACTTCCCCATTTAAGATTTGTCTGAAAACCCACCAAATTATATAAAGTTTTTGCGGAATTATCCTGACGCAACTGAACTACCGCATAATTTTCTTTTCCGGTTCTTTTGTCTATAAGTCCCACAGGCTTCATAGGTCCAAAGCGTAATGTGTCAACACCACGTGATGCCAAAACTTCAATAGGCAGACAGCTTTCAAAAAATTTTGCGTTTTTTTCAAAATCTTTTAACTCTATTCGAGGCGCATTAATAAGTATGTTATAGAATTTTTCATATTGTTCCTTGTTCATTGGACAATTAATGTATGAAGCTTCACCTTTGTCATATCTGCTTGCCCAAAAGGCTTTATCAAAATTTATGCTATCTTTTTCAACAATAGGAGCTATTGCATCAAAAAAATGTAAATGCTCACTCTTTGTAAACTTTTGAATGGAATTTGCCAGAGAATCTGATGTCAAAGGTCCTGATGCAATAATTGTATAACCTTCTGGGATTTCTGCGATTTCCTCATTTATAACACTTATATATGGATTTTCTTTTATTTTTTTTGTAACAGTTCTAGAAAAAAGCTCTCTATCTATAGCAAGCGCACTTCCTGCCGGTACTGCACAACTTCTTGCAATCTTTATCAGTTCACCACCCAATAATTCCATTTCTTTTTTTAATAAACCGGAAGCATTTGAACAATCATATGCACCAAGACTGTTCGAACATACAAACTCTGCAAAATTTTCCGTTTTGTGCGCTCCTGTCATTTTTTTTGGGCGCATTTCAAAAAGCCTAACTTTAATATCTCTTTTGGCCAACTGCAATGCAGCTTCAGAACCGGCAAGTCCGGCACCTATTATATTAATTTCCATAAAATGAGTTTATTATACACATAAACTATAGTCAATTTGATAAAAAATTATAGAAATATGGGTAATTTGTTTTCTATAAATATGAATTATTACAATTATGTAAAATATTTATTATATTTGTAGTAAATAACTTGCATTTGTTTTTACTATTAAGTATAATTAATACACTTGATACATTTACTTAAACTTTCTTAAAAAAAAGTAGTCGAAAAAGCAATTTATGTAAATGTGTTGTTTTTAAATACATGTGTAGTTATGAAATTAATAAAGTAGGGACATGTCTGTAGAAGCAATTAACAATACCCAAAGCAGCGTTCGCCGCAATCAGGATAAAGTGTCAACAAAACATCAGCAATCATTTACCGGAAGTTTTAATCCGGTTGTTACTGTGATGGATGCCATTGACAAAGGTGGTTTTATGGCCTCTTTCATCACTCAAGACGGTATTGGCATGGTTGCCCCGAGAATCTATGAAGGCTTAAATCGTAACAGAGAACGTGACGAAAACGGCAAAAGAACAGGCCCTCTAAACTGGGAATTTGCAAGACGTGAAGGCATAAGAGAAGTTTTAAGCGGCCCAAGCGCATATTTTATTCCTCTTGGTCTTTTGACACTGATAAAAAAATATTCAGGCTCAGCAAATAATGTTCATGCTGATCATATAAAGACACTTGGAGAACATTTTGCTCAATATGCATCAAAAAATTCTACTCAACTATCTGATGCAAGAGTCTTTAAAACAGGCTATTATACACAAGTATTTGAAAATTTACTGTCAAATTCTTCTGACAATAGACTATCCGGTGCTGAACTAAAAACAGAAGCACAAAAATTTGCTAAAGATCTGGTTAAAGCTGAAGAATTAAGAAAAACTAATAAAAAAGAATCAAAAAAAATAATCAATGAATTAACTGAACGATACGTAAATATCAGAAAAGCAAACAGTGAAGCATCAGTTAACACAACTTCTACTGTAATGACAACGGGAGATAAAACGCTTAATTCAAATATTTCCAGAATGTTAGACAGTATAACAGATTACACAAATGACGCATTAACAAAAACAAATAAATATATTTCACAAAACAAGTCAGGCGACATAAAAGAATTTATTAAAAAATTTAATACACACAGAATCGGAACAAGAGTTCTTTCAAACTTTGGCATGTGGGGTTCTGTAGTAGGATTTTATATGTTAATTCCAAAGCTCTACAATTTGGGACTCAAACATGATCCGGGCTTAAAAGGTCTTGAAAACCAGCAAGAAAATAAAAAAGCAGAAAAGAGCGGGAACAATCCAACCTTTACAGGCGGTATTGCTTCACTGGGTGAACATGCTGTCAAAGGCGGAAAAATATCTAACATTCTTAATCGTTTTGAATTTGACGGAGCTGCAATGTCAATAACAGGTATGATTACCTTATTATTTGGTTTCACATTACCTGCTCGTTACTTAAATGCAAAAAGTAATAAAGAAAGAAAAGAAATCTTAGTTCGTGATATAACAAGTTTTGCAGCAATTTTATTCGCAGCAAAAGCATTATCAAGAGGCTTTTCTCATGCATTTTCAAAAGTTTCCGGACTTGCTCTTAATATCAAACCTCAAGATCATTCAAAGAGTTTTATGCATAAATTAAAGAATTACTTTACTGCAGGAAACGGCATTGAAGTACTTTCAAGCCAGCAAATTGTATCAAAATACAGCAATTTAACAGGATACAAAGACGGTATTAACGGTTTCTTCAAATTCTTAAAAGAAAATGGTGGAGATGTAAGAAAAGTCTTGAATATTGATTCAACAGTAAAAGAAAATGCCGAAGGAATAATGAAAAAATATGGCAGCAAACCATTAAAAGATGCTACATTTGAAGAAATTGACGAAGCATTTAAAAAAGCTAAATTACGGAATTCTGACGAATTAGAAAAAATATATTCAGTATTCTCATCTTCAGATAATAAATTTATAAATCGTGCAAAAACTTACAACAGTACATTTGGATTTGCTTCAACTATACTTCTTGTACCATTATTTATGATGTGGCTTGCAAGATATTGTGAAAAGATGACTAAAAAAGCGGTTGCAAAAGAAAATGCGCAAAAGGCAGCACAAAACAATGCTGAAAACAACGTAAATAACACTATTACAACAACCGTAAATGCATCAATCGTAAATCAACCGACTATGGCAGGTTTTTTAAATAAATAAATTCATAACTACAAAATAAAAGAGGTCTTTATAAAAAGACCTCTTTCTCTTTTGATTTTATCTTTAAATTAATCTGCGATAAGTGCGTTGATATCATCAACCATAGCATCAACGTCAAAGCCATGAACTTTAGCGCCTGCTTCAAGATTTTCAAAATGAGCAGCAGCGCAACCAATACAACCTAAACCGTATTTTTGAAATACTGCAACACTCTCAGGACAAGCCTGAACAATATCCATAATGTTCATATCTTTAGTAATTTTTGTAGCCATTTTTTCTTTCTCCTTTTTGTTGACTTTTTACATATTAACCTTAAATACATTATATAACAAAAAAGGATAGAATATGGAATTTATCAAAAGTTTATTTAAAGAAGATGATGCACAAGCAATAGGTTTGTGCAGCTTTAGAAAAAATCATCCACAACCTGTAATTAAAACCGTTGTACCCGATTTCAGTACAAAAAATTTGGTATTCATTACGAATACCAAAAACAATTTTTTATTATCCTAAGCAATACAAATTAGCACCTTTTAAATCACCGGCATAAGGATCCAGATTACGTCCTTCGGGACGATTAGGATTTGCATTGCCAAAGCTAAACGTATTTTTAATAAAATTATTATTACCTTTTGTCTCTGCTATATAAGGCGATTGTGCACCTGTAATACCTAGTAATTTTGTAATCGGCATATTTTTACCCCAAAATAATTCCCTATATTATATATAAGTAATTTATTCCCAAAAAATTGCCTTTATTAAATAAAATATGAAGAAATATTACAAATCAGGCAAGAAAATCTAAATTATTTGCAGTAGTAGCATTTCTTGCAGCAGGATGATTTAGGTTAAAATCCGAAGCTTTTGCAAAAATATTATTTTCTTTTTGCGGGGAACGTTCACCTGTCAGTGCAACAGGATTTACTCTATATATGTTTGATGCTTGAATTGCTTTAATACTTTCCATACATATACAAAAACCTGAAATTTTGCTCAATTTCAGGTTTTAAAAATTTTGTTACAATTTTAATATTACTGATCACTTTCGTGATGTTCATTGTCTTTCATAAGTTTTGCAAAATCTGACGGTTTAATGCTTTGAACAAACTTTTTAAACTCCTGCGCTTCGGCTTCATCTTTTGCGGAATCCGTTGACACAGAACCGTTTGAAAGAACATTTGCAGTAACAAATATTGGAGCATCAACTCTAATTGCAACGGCTATTGCATCTGACGGTCTTGAATCAATTTCAATATTATTTCCGTTATCATCAGTCAAAAACAGTGTTGCATAATAAGTATCTTTTTCTACATCATTAATTTCAATTTTGTCGAGTTTATATCCTGTTTTTTCGATTATATTTATAATTAAATCGTGAGTCATTGGTCTTGCAACAGACAAATTTTCAATTTTACGAATAATAGCACTTGCTTCAGCAGAACCAATCCAAATTGGCAGTGCTTTTCTGTTTTCTTTGTCGTGCAAAACAACAATCGGGGAACCTGTTCTGGTATCAAGAGCGATACCCATAACTTTCATTTCTATCATAATACATATAGCCTTTCTAATTGGTATTTTACAGTAACTGAGCACATCGGTCAAGGGCAAATACAATAAAATATATTTACGAAAAAATATATTTATGATATTATAGGATTGTACGCATGGAAAAATTATTTTTCATGGAGTGATGGCCGAGTGGCTGAAGGCGGCACCCTGCTAAGGTGTTATGTGGGGCAACCTGCATCCAGGGTTCAAATCCCTGTCACTCCGAATTAAAACCGAGTAGACTTTAGTCTTACTCGGTTTTAATTTTATGTGCCGTTAGGATTATAGTTTAACAGGACATTTTATTTGAACGAATAAAATTATTATTTGGCAAAGTTTAGTGTGTGTTTAGGTTTGGGCGGTCGGAAAAAATCTTTTTATGCGTTCGCAAAAGGGACGAAATGTCACTTTATTTGCACTTATTGTCCGGCAAAAGTCCGGGAAAATGAATTTTGCATGATAAGTCATAGCCTGCATTCCCCCGATTTTACTAAATTGCACGGATAAAATGATTATTGGACATTTAAAGGAAAGTGTGAGTAAATCAAAAATTATTCTGCATGAAATTTACCCTTCCTGATTTTAATGGAAGGTAGGTAATTTCTTCTCAAAGGTAGGATACTGAAAAAATAAATTCATAGACACAAAACAATACTTAACTCGGAAATGGTGTTCCAATGTGGTTTGAAACGAGTTAATCTGTGTGTACGATGAATGAAACATATATTGATATCAAACGCATAGCAGAAATAAAAGGACTTAAAAGTACCCGCTCAATCAGGATTGCTATTCAAAAGGGTAAATATATAGCAAGAGAAGTCAAAGTTAACGGCGGAACTTCTTATGAAATATTATATTCATCATTAGAACCTGAAATACAGGAAAAACTTGAAGATGAAGAAATAAAAACAACAGCGTTAATTCCTGTTGAAAATAAAATAAATTTTATATCCGAAAATGCAAAAATGAATGCTCTTGCAAGAGTAGATATTGTAACAGCATTAATGAATATCAGAACAAAATATCCGACTAAAAAAGAAGCGGATGATGTGTTTTTAGATTTATATAATAGCGGATTATATTTACCGCAAATATTTAAATTTGTCGGAACAATATCAATCGGAACTTTACACCGATGGGTTAAGGCTTATGAAAACTATGGAACAAAAGGTTTGCTGCCGCAGAGAAAAACAAATCCGCTTGGTGAGTATAATTCAAAGCTCAATGACGAGATGAAAAAAGTTTTTCTGACTTATCTCCTGCACCCGAATAAATTCAGTATCGGAAAATCTATAAGTTTAACAAAGCATATTTTAGAAAAAAGAGGGTACGAAGATATTCCTTGCAACCTGACATTCAGACGATTTGCGGAGCATTTTAAAAAGCGAAATTATTCAAAATGGGTTTTAATGCGTGAGGGCGAAAAAGCATACCACGATAAAGTTGAACCGTATATTGAAAGAGATATTTCAAAACTTGAGGTTGGGGATGTTTTAATAGCCGATGGGCATGTGCTTAATTTTCAGGTAATTAATCCGTTTACCGGCAGACCGACCAGAGCAACCTTGGTCGGTTTTTTAGACTGGAAATCAACAGCACTTGTCGGATATGAAATAATGATGACAGAAAATACGCAATGCATCGCAAGTGCGTTAAGAAATGCAATTTTAAATCTTGGTGTTATTCCAAAAGTTGTTTATCAAGATAATGGAAAAGCTTTTAAAGCAAAATATTTTCAACATGTTGATTTTGATGAAAGTGGATTCAATGGAGTATATGCAAGTTTAGGAATAAAATCAGTTTTTGCAAAGCCGTATAACGCAAGAGCAAAAGTCATTGAGCGATTCTTCAAAGAATTTCAGGAAGAATTTGAAAAAATGATGATATCTTATTGCGGTTCAAGTATTGAAAATAAACCGGCTTGGATGAAACGTGGCGAGAAATTACACAGGAAACTCCACCGCAAAATGACAGGAAATTATATCCCGACAGTTCAGGAAGTTCTTAAATATATTGACTGTTGGATTGATTATCATAATTCCA
>Ga0256407_10000093_pt1 | contig 221975 bp, 185 predicted proteins | sample RumenRJG_04DNA_FD_193489 | JGI IMG/M metagenome (GOLD analysis project Ga0256407, IMG submission 193489) | Bovine rumen microbial communities from Lethbridge, Alberta, Canada - RJG_04 | ecosystem: Host-associated > Mammals > Digestive system > Stomach > Rumen | place: Canada: Alberta...
TCCTGTTCCTCGTACTTGGCTTCTTCAGTGTACTTTTCAATAACAGTATCCTTGTCGGTAACCTCATCAGCAGGAATGTTGTCGTACTGCGTATCGGCGCCGGCCTTAACAAGGAATATCGGAGTCGGCATGAACGAACAGTATTTCTTCAGCACTTCTCTCATCCTGTATTCATTGCAGAACTCAAGGGAATCCTCGTTGAGGAAGAGCGTGATAGTAGTTCCTACCGTATCCTTGTCACCGTCCTCCATCGTGTATTCCGTGCCGCCGTCGCACTCCCAGTGTACAGCCTTGGCACCTTCCTTGTATGAAAGCGTATCGATATGAACTTCGTCGGCAACCATGAATGCCGAATAGAAACCGAGTCCGAAGTGACCGATTATCTGGTCATCATTCGTCTTGTCCTTATACTTGTCAAGGAATGCCGTAGCGCCCGAGAAAGCGATCTGAGTAATGTACTCTTCTACTTCATCGGCATCCATTCCAAGACCTGTATCGGTGAATGAAACCTTCTTGTTCTCAGGATCGACAACGATACGGATCTCCATATCACGATCCTCGGGAATGCTGTACTGCCCGATCACGTCAAGCTTTTTCAGCTTCGTGATAGCATCGCAGCCGTTGCTGACGAGCTCACGGGCAAAAATATCATGATCGGAATACATCCACTTTTTGATGATCGGGAAGATATTCTCGCTGTTGATCGTTAAACTGCCTGTTTTTGCCATATGAATCTACCTCTTTTCTTCTTTCTATACGGTCGAGATTATATTATGTCCTCGAAAACGCGCTCTCGCTCTTGTTCGGTGCGTAGCGGTACATAAGTCGTCATAAAACGCCGACTAAGTACCGACGCATTCACAAGGTTTTCTCGGAATAATAATAATCTCTCCCTTGTATATAGATCTGCAAAATCTCATCCAAAAAAGATAATATACCCGACTATATTCAAAGTCAAGAAAAATTTAGCACTCAATCGCCTTGAGTGCTAACAACCGTGAAATACTTATCATAGATGTCGAAAAAGCTCGTTGTTTTGACCGCTCCGCCTGTATCGTAGCTTATGCTGTCAAACAGCGGTTTGTTAAGATTTGACGTGAGAGTTGTCACGAAATTGTTATAAACGTCATCGAATGCTTCCTGCTTGCGCTTCTCCACGATCTTGACCTTGTTGGCATCGGTCTCTTCGGGATTGAATGTGGTGACACAGTATATGAGGTGGTATCCGTATTCGGTCTCGACTATATCTGAGACCTCACCGGCTCCGAGATTGAATGCTGCTTCTTCGAATTCCGGCGGCATCACACCCCGGCCAAAACTGTATTCATCTTTGATATCCTCGTTGTAATCCGCAGCAAGAACCTCAAACGCTACACCATCGTTAAGTTTCTGCCTGATCTGTGCAATACGTGCGAGGGCATTCTTCTTCTCTTCCTCATTGAATTCGTATCGGTTGCCTGCTCTGTCGGTCTTGTACGTCTTGATGAGGATCGTCTTGACTGTTATCGTCCTTGCCTCATCATCGCTTATCTCGGGATTGATGTCTTTGGTAATTGTCTCATACAGCTTGTTTGCAACTGCAAATTCCCTGTAAAGCTTCGCGATGACATCCATATCCACGTTAAGATAATCCTGTTCGGGCTTGGTAAGAGAATCAAAGTACTCTCTGGCCGCAGCCGTCGTCTTGGCTTCCTCTTCCTCATCAAGCGTTACCGCATATTCCTGCGCAAGAATGTTCATCGTCTTGATCTGCGCGATCCTTGCAAGAATGTTCTCCTTGTATGAATCGGCAAGTGTTGCATCACCGACCGGCACCTGCCATATCTCGCTTCCAAAAACCTCACTGTATTGATTTTCCGAGTTCGCGAGGTATACCATCAGCTCGTTCTTCATGCAAGGATACCCTTCAATACGAAACACTTCATCCTCAAGAAAATCAGAAGTGAGCACAACTTCTGTAGGAAGCCTGCCGTCTTTGCACGCACAAAGCAATACTCCTGCCGTAAGCAGGAGTATCGGAAATAAAGCGTATTTAATCTTACTGAATGTCAATGTGTGAAGCAGCATCCTGATCCTTATCAAAATCCTCGAACTCAAAATCGCTTGTCTTCTTGTCGTCTTTAACAAGACCTACACCCTTTGCGGCTTCCTCACCTTTTTTGATGATATCCTGAGCGGCTGATTTTACCGCCTTCTTGAGTGTATCCTTGCCATCTCTGGCAGCATCTTTCACCTCGCCGGCAACGGTCTTAACGTCATCGGCAACAGTCTTAACGTCATCGGCGATCTTCTTTGCACTTTCTTTAAGCTCCGGGTCAAGAGATACGTATGAACGCTCATTGCTCTTCTTACACTCCGTTCCTTCCGCATCGTCGTCACACGAACATGCCGGACCCTTATCTTTGTTAACCTCACAGAAATACCACAGACCCGCAAGGGCTGCACCGGTAACTCCCACGAATGTTACAAACTTTCCAAAACCTTTCATGATGTGTTCCTCCTTACTGTTTCATTTCCGCAAGAACCAGATCCTTAAGATCTCTTGCACGATCCTTGATCCTGTTGTTTGCCGTTCTGTTCATAAGTATTCCCGCGATCATTCTCTGAGCAACATCGAACTGTTTGAACCGTGTTGCAAGATTGGCGAGAAGATAATCTATCGTAATCTCATCCATTCCGGCTATCGGGAATGATTCCTTCTGTCTTGCGCTTATAAATCCATCATATGCTGCTTTTAATGCCTCATCTTCATCAGCATCAAGCTGCTTCATTACCTCAACGTAATTCGGAGTATCCTCGGAGAGGCTTTCCTTCTTGGCACGGATGATCCATCCCATCTTAAGGCACACATACGCTTTCTCACTGTCCTTGGCGCGCTTAACGATCGAGGATGCAAGAGCGAGCTGATATCTCTGGATGGCATCGTCAAATGAAAGGATCGGATTGTTGGCAACTCCGTGAACTTTTCCGCCGATACCTTCTCTCACGAGCTTAACCTGAGCTGCGGGAATAGCAGCGAAGTATTTCGTAAGGCAGGCATATCCGCAGTAAGGACATACAACTACGTCATATTTAGCGGGCTCGAATTTGTCGAACTTCGGGCGAAGATCCATGTCCTGACCGAGCAGTCTTGCTTTTCCGGTTCTTACGGCTCTGTAAGAAAATCCTTTGCCGCAGATCGGACACTCAGCCGACTTGTCGAAAAGAACATCATTCTCGTCAAAAGGCGCCTCTTCCTTCGATGCTGCGCTCTTGGCTTCGGCCTTTTTCTCCTCCTCATAGATATCGGCACTCTCGAGCTTGCCGAGTCCCATGTTTGACAATCCTGACAGTAAACCCATTTGAAACCTCCAGATAAATTATTTGCCCGGCAGCCTGAAGCTGCTCTTTAATGATACTACCCTGTTGAATACCGGTTTTCCTTCTTCGGAATCCCTGCAGTCAACACAGAAAAATCCGTTTCTTACAAACTGGAACGACTCATAAGCCTTTGCATCCGAAAGTGACGGCTCAAGCATACAGTTCTCAAGTACAGTCTTCGAATTCGGATTAAGGTTGAGGCTTCCATCCTCATTGTACACGCCCTTTTCCTCATCGATAAGATTCTCATATAGCCTTACCGTAGCGGCAAACGCCGTCGGTGCATTAACCCAGTGTATTGTTCCCTTAACCTTACGCGTAACTTCCCTGCCGTCTTGACGTGTCTCGGGATCGTACGTACAGTGGACGCATGTGATTTTACCGCTTTCGTCCTTCTCAAATGAAGTGCACGTTACGAAATACGCATTCATAAGACGAACCTCGTTGCCGGGGAACAGTCTGAAATACTTCTTAGGAGGCTCTTCCATAAAATCATCACGTTCTATGAAAAGCTCTCTCGAAAACGGCACCTGTCTCGATCCGAGTGATTCATTCTCAAGATTGTTGGGTATATCGAAGTACTCTGTTTTATCTTCCGGATAATTGTCGATAACAAGCTTGATCGGATCAAGCACTGCCATCACACGCGGCCTGGACAGCTTAAGATCTTCCCTAATGCAATACTCGAGCATTGCGTAATCAACAGATGACTGACTCTTGGATACGCCGCACAGATCTACAAAGTTCCTGATCGATCCGGGAGTGAATCCGCGTCTTCTGAGTGCCGCTATCGACACAAGCCTCGGATCATCCCAGCCATCCACTATTCCATCCTCGACAAGCTTCTTAATGTATCTCTTACCCGTTACAACATTCGTAAGATACATCTTGGCAAACTCGATCTGTCTCGGAGGATTCGGATATTCAAGCTCTCTTACGACCCAGTCATAAAGAGGTCTGTGATCTTCAAATTCAAGTGTACAACACGAATGTGTGACTCCTTCTATCGCATCCTCGATCGGATGCGCAAAATCATACATCGGGTAAATACACCACTTGTCCCCGGTGTTGTGGTGAGTCATGTGCGCAACTCTGTAGATTACCGGATCACGCATGTTGATATTGGGGCTTGCCATGTCTATCTTGGCGCGGAGCACCTTCTCACCGTCGGCGTACATTCCGTTCTTCATGTTCTCGAAAAGCGTAAGGTTTTCTTCAACGCTTCGATCCCTGTACGGGCTGTTCTTGCCGGGAGTGTCGAAAGTCCCCCTGTACTCTTTGATCTCATCCGCGGTCAGATCGCACACAAAAGCCTTGCCTTTCTTAATAAGAAAAACAGCGGCCTCGTACATCTTGTCGAAATAATCCGATGCAAAGAACAGTCTGTCGTCCCATTTTGCTCCAAGCCATGCAACATCGGCTTTGATGGAATCAACAAACTCTGTCTTCTCCTTGGTCGGATTGGTATCATCAAATCTTAAATTGAACTTGCCGCCGTATTCTTCAGCAAGTCCGTAGTTGATGAGTATAGCCTTCGCATGTCCGATATGCAGATATCCGTTAGGCTCGGGAGGAAAACGCGTATGGACGCTTGAGTAAACTCCCTCTTCAAGATCCTTATCGATCAGATTCTCAATAAAGTTTCTTGATACGGTCTCTTCCACTGTATTGTCATTTTCGTTAACGTTTATATTCTCTTCACTCATATCTTTATGAACCAAGGTATTCCCTGTGGGCAACAAGTTCCGGCGGAACTTTATGTCCGGCTTTTTCTATCCTTCCCGTTGCTATATCAAACAGATGGATCTCATGTGCCATCTTGTGGTTGTATCTTTCTATAAGCTGCGTATACTGCGGATTGGTCGCGATCGCACCTTCTCTTATGACTTTGGAGAACGGGCAGTAATTGAACAGTATAAATCTGACAACCTTGTTATGTCTTAATGCGCCCGAGCTTTCATACTGAATGTATGTCGCATAGTCCGCAACAAACATCTCCTTATAGCTGTTTCTGTGCTTGGCCATTGCAGCCTTGACTCTTTCCTTGGCCTCCTGAGACAGCTCGCGGTTCTTCCTGTATGTATCGATATAATCTACATAATCACTCGTAAGCGACCTCTCTGTAAGATCGTTCCATCTTGCACCCTGTATTCTCTTGCACAGTTCCCAGCGGAACTCGCCGCACAGATTGATCATTATTCCGGACAGATCTTCTTCCTGTGCGATCGGAAGAATGAATCTTCCGGGTGTCGTACGTTTCGCACCTGTTATCTCCTGCCACATTGCAGCTCTCGTTCCGACAACAGGCATCAGGATAATATCCGGAAGTATCTCAACCTGTATAAATGCTTTGTCGAGTCCGAGCTCGGGTGCGGTAAATACGGTCTGTCTGAAGAACAGTGAATAGTCAACCGCCTTGACTACGTTAAGTGTCTTATGGATGATATCGAGTGTAAGGAGTGATTTTTCAAGAGGTCTTGTAAGCGTCTGCTCCGAGAAGAACGGAACGAATGTCGTCACTCTGGCGCTCATCATCTTGCCGGCAGATCTGAACATATTGTCGATCTCGAAATTAACGCGCTGCCTGCCGTCGGTAAGTGCCTCTTTCTCCTGCTGCTCGGTAATGGAGCCTTCCCTCTTCTGCTGTCGAAGCGAGGTTATATAATCTGTCGAAAAATCATTGACGCTGGGATCTTTCTTGCATGCGTAAATCAGGCGCAGCCAGTGATAAAACGTGAATACACGCATCTGTTTATCTATGCCGACGGATTTCGAATACTCATACAGCATCTGCGTATTCTCAGCTCCGGCAAGCTTCTCGTCAATGTATCCGAAGTACAGGAACATCATTACCTCTTCGGGAACCTGACTGTCCTCAAGAGTCTTGAAGAAGCACGCTCTGTATATGTCATAATAAAACGATGTCAGCTCCTTGCGAAGTCTTCTGGATGCATCGTCTGATGCGCCCTGATCGGACATCGACGCGAACTGGTTAATCTTCTGAAATACTTTGTTCCTGTCAGCTTCACCGAATCCGGCATAGCTGAGGATGTTCATACATGAATTGGAAAAATCCGGCATTAAAAGTAACCCCCAAAAAAACTCGTCATTCCATTATACGTTAAAACATAACTAAATACAAACAAAAACTTTGACCTTGCTTCGTTAACTTCACTTACATTTACCGCATGATGCACATGACCCCTTGCAGTCGCCCTGCTTGTCCCAGCAGTATGTACACAGCTTCGATTTGTCGATACCGACTGACTTGACCATGTCGTCGAGGCGGTGAAATCTGAGAGATGTAAATCCGAGCTGCTTGCGTATCTCCTCGAGCATCTCTTTGTAGTTCGTGCTGTCGGGATTGGCGTAATCGGCCAATACTTCGTCGGATACGTTTTCGCCTTCTCTTTCGCGGATGATCCGTCTTGTGATGAGGTCATACTCGGAGTTGGATCTTGAGAAATTCAGGAACTTGCAACCATACAGAAGAGGAGGACACGCCGGACGGACGTGTACTTCCTTCGCTCCGCTGCTGTACAGGAATTCCGTAGTCTCGCGCAGCTGCGTTCCCCTTACTATCGAGTCATCGATCAGAAGGAGTGATTTTTCGCGTATGAGCGCATCAACCGGAATGAGCTTCATGTGGGCTATGAGATTTCGCATGCTCTGATCTGTCGGCATGAACGATCTCGGCCATGTTGGTGTATACTTGATAAACGGTCTTGCAAAAGGAATTCCCGATTTGTTAGCATAGCCTATCGCATGCGCTATACCGGAATCCGGAACACCCGCAACAATGTCCGGATGGACATCATCACGTCCGGCAAGCATTGCGCCACAGTTGTAACGCATATTCTCCACGTTGACACCCTCGTATGTGGAATTCGGATATCCGTAGTATATCCAGAGGAATGTACATATTTTCATATCCTCTCCGGCAGGAGTTATTGTTTCATACCCTTCCGGAGTTATGTAAACTATTTCTCCCGGGCCTAGTTCTTTCTCGTCCGAGTAACCGAGGTTGATGTATGCAAAGCTTTCAAACGAAACACAGAACGAATCCTCTTTCTTGCCAATCATCACCGGAGTACGTCCATACAAATCCCTTGCAGCATATATGCCCTTTTCGGTCATGATCATCAGCGTAAGCGATCCGTCGGCTCTCTCCTGAACGTATCTGATACCTTCCGCAAACGAATCCTTCTGATTGATCAGGCTCGCAACAAGCTCGGTCGGATTGATGTTGCTTCCACTCATCGCCAGAAACTGTGTACCGCCCTTTGATGATACTTCATCCACAAGCTCGTCCATATTGTCAAGGCGTCCAACGGTCGTAATCGCAAATGTACCGAGATGCGACCTTATAAGGAGAGGCTGTGGCTCGTAATCCGAAATACATCCTATACCGAGGTTACCTTTAAGCTCTGCTACGTCACGGTCAAATTTGGTACGGAACGGCGAATTGGTTATGTCGTGTATCGCCCTGTCAAATCCGTTCTCTCCAAACACCGTCATTCCGGCACGTCTGGTGCCAAGATGCGAATGATAATCGGTTCCGAAGAACAGATCCCATACACAGTCTTTTTTTGAAGCCACTCCGAAAAATCCACCCATTCTCAGTCTCCTTTACAGTTCTTGCATTAATCCCGCCATAATATAAAACACACCGGACGCTGCGGCAAATACTGCCGATGACGCAATGACAGCGTACGACGTTTTCATCTTAGCAAGCAACACGAGCCTGTCATACCAAAGACCCGCAAAAACAGACAGCACCGATACGGCAGCCGCCGAATATCTGAAATCCATTGCCGACAGATTCGCACCCGTAAGCGCGAATGCCGTATAGCCGACAACAAATGTAATTACCGTACTTAATAGGAATATCTTAATCCCGTTATCGGGTCCGGCCTCTTTATCAAAGATCGTACGAACCGTAGCCGTAACCTGAAATATGATAACCGCAACAGATGCAACAAGAAGTATCCATCCGAGTATCGTGATAACAAAAGGCATGTGTCCAAAGTCGCCTTCACCGAAAAGGGATGATTTTAACGTCGCAAGAATAAGATTGTACTCATCATATTCAAATCCGTTGGACTTCATGTACAAAAAGGGCGAGCGCGTTCCGACATCAAGAATCGTCGGAAAGAATCCCGATCTTTCAACTGCTTCTCCAACATCCGGAATATAGTTTACCGGCATGTCAAATAACATCTTGTTACGGATCGTCCAGAAGAGACCGATCGGAAATACTATTACCGCAAATACGGCAAGCTCCAGCGCGTATGAGATCACCTTGGCTTTATGCTTAAGATTTCCGGTATCTTTCTTGATCTTGTAAAACATAAGGATCGCAACAGGCGGCGCGATAAGAGCCGATGACAGTTTTGCAAACATCGCAAGTCCGATCACAAGTCCGAGCAACGCTATCTTTCCGGTTGTCGGATACATATACCATATTATCGAAACATAAATCGCAAGTACCGTCAGCATAACTGAAAGAGCATCGTTGTTGATGCTTCCGGACATTAGTATGTAGATTGGATGAAACGACACTATGAGCATCGTAACAATCGTTCCGCCCTTTCGCATGTTAAGCTCTTTGCAGATAAGATACACGATAAGCATTAGAAAGCACATATATACAAGCGGAAGTATCTGAACATTTTTATGCACGTGATTTTCCGAAAGACCAAGACGGATGTTGATCCACATCCAGAATGCGCTTACGATATGGTGAAGCGGAGGTTGAAAAAAAGCCCAGACCGATCTGGGATCAAAATCGGGAAGTGATTTGTTGGCAAGAATATACTCGATATATGCCGCATGTCCTTCCCCTGCACCGAAATCGATAACATCATGCTGACGACACCATACAGGTGTGTACAAAACATACGACAGCTTAAGGAGCATGCCGGTAAGCATCGTGTAGAAGACCGCTGTTTTCGGAAAATCATTGCGAAATACAACGACAGTTACGGCGATACATACGATCAGAAAAAGATATGATGATGTCCTTAAAGATTCCGTGCACATATCATAACAAAATGCAAGGAACAAGGCTGCGACTAATATCGCCGTGATCGGTTTGATAACACTGTTATTTTTCATTGATCGTCTTATGACAAGTTACTGGTCGGCCAAAAATCCCGCAGCATCGGCGGCATTTTGCGTTCCCGGGAATTCCTCGGTCACACGTCTGTATATTTCATTCGCTTTTTCGGTATCACCCGACTCTCCGTATGCATATGCAAGATCCATCAGGTAATCCGAATTCTCTGTATCAAGACTGCTTGCTTTCGTATAGTACTCGATCGCTGTTTTGTAATCTTTTGTTTTGAGCGCTTCTTTTGCTGTCTCAATGTAGCTTCCGAGAGCATCTCCGGATGCGCTCTCCTGCATCTTGGCATAAAGCGCTTTGAATGCGTCCGATGCACCCTCGATATAATCGGGGCCGATCTCTTCGAGCTCCTCCATCGCCTGTCCGGAATTGGCCGGGTTTTCAAGATACATCGTTACGGCTTTAAGAAGCTTGTCATTTTCAGAAGAAGCTCCGTTTGTTCCGGTAAGCTCTTCTATCTGCCTGGTAAGTTCACCATTCTGGTTTTCAAGCGTCTCTGCCTGCTTGATGGATTCCTGGTGTGAAGCTTTCTCAGCTGCCAGTTCTTCGCTAAGGCCCATGAACTTGGCTTCACTTTCCTGAGTCGCAAGACTGATCTTCTGCGGCAGGATCAGATACCAGCTTATCGCGATTCCGATAACAAGACCGATGACAATGTTGATGATACTAGAAAATCCTCTTTTTTCTTTCGGGTTGACCGGCTGTATTATCGTATCGTTTCCGTTCTGGTATGTAATGATCTCCTGCGGCAGGACTGTGGCCGTCTCGTTCTTTCCTTCAGGAGTATTTGCCTGTTCGTTTATCAGGTTGTTGATCTCTTTAAGATAACGCTGTGTCGTTGTATCGTTGCGGTCTATGCGAAGCGCCCGAAGAAGCGTTCTTCCGGCCTTGTCATAGTCTGCCATTTCGATATACAAAAGCGCAAGAAGCTGATATCCGCTTATGAGATTTTCATTTATGGACAGAACCTTTTTGAGCTGAACGATCGCAAGATCCTGACTGTTTTGATAACAGAAGTTAAGAGCCTGATTAAACTTCTTAATCGTCTGATTGAGCGTATCGAGTCTTGCCGGATTACTCTGCAGGAAGTTGATATACTCGTCGGCGATGTTTTTCTTGCTCTCGTAGTTCTTGCTTATTATCCACTCAGAAAGAGCCGGAACTACCTCACCTCTTTCGAAGTAACACAGCCCCAGCAGATTTCTTGCATCTATATTTCTCTTGTTGTATTTAAGACTTCTGTTAAGTGATACGATGGCTCCGGAGATATCACGGACTTTGGCCTTTTCCAGACCATCGTTGTACAACATGTTTGACATGCACATGATATGCCTGTACATTCTTATATCGGTACCGCATGACATACAGAAATCTTCACGGCCGAGCCTATTGCCGCACACATAGCATTTCATACAGTCTTGTTCTCTTTTTCTCTTCTAAGCATCTCTGCCATTATATCAGTCATATCCGTAAGCTCATGTTCTCTTACGGCGTTTTCTACTTCTTCAACTTCCATGCTCGGATGGAATTTCTTGAGCTCTTCCTCGAAATTGATCATATCGTCTTAACCTCTATCTCACTTGAGCCTTCGGGTCTGTAGAATTTCACATGCTGAAGTGAGTTCTTGATCTTAAGTTCCTTATTGTCTATCATCACGGTAACACCGGGATTGACTGTCTCTTCCACGATAATGGCAGCCGATGTTCCGAGATTCATTGTCTCTTCGATCTCGGCCAATTCCTTCTCAACATGCTCGAGCAGTCTCTCGTCTCTTTTAAGTCTTCTTGTCAGCTGACCGATCTTGGCGTTCTTAACTTCCACCGGATCGTTAGTCAGGCGGACATCTCTTATCTGTTCAATCTCATGCTTCGTCTTCTTGATGCTTGTTCTCGCACTCTCTGCCTTGGATGAGAGCAGGTGATGTCGTTTATCGTAATCGTCGCTTATGCCTGATGCAACCGTAGTCTTGACTTCTGCTTTGTTGCCCGCGTGCGCCATCGACATCTCACCGACGCAGTAGCTCGTTCCGCCAATTATTGATCCGCGTCTGCCTTTGACGCGAACAGACTTGCCGGCCGAGATGATCGAATTAAGTATTATGTTCGCCTCAACGTCGCCTTTGGCCTTTACTTCGGTGAACTCTATGAAATTGGCATATATATTGGCGCCTGATACAAGCTTTGCCTTGCCGCCGCCCTGCATGCCTTTCTTCAATACGATATCGCCTTCGGCAATTATAGTTGCGGCTTCAACTGATCCGTCAACTGTAACAGACTTCGTTGCTCTTATATAAGTACCGCTCCTTACGTTTCCGTGTACGACCACGTCTCCGCGAAAATCTATTCTTCCGATAACAAGATCAAGATCTTTTCTAAGCTCATAAAGATCGCGCACATGAAGCTTGAAGTTGTCGTACTCGACCCTTCCTTCCATCGTGGATTTGTACGTGTTGCCGTCAAATGAAACTTCAAATCCGGAGCCCTTTATCGCAGGCAGTTCTTTGGCGGGCTTGCATCTGATCTCACGGTTCTTGACATCCATTCCCGAGCTTCCAGGAACTGCCGGATGATATATCGCAAGAACGTCTCCGGGGCTTACGCTCTGAATAACGCTCATGCTCTGGTAATCAACAGAGCCGTCGGATCTGATCGTTGGGTGTTTGATCTCACCGAGAGAAAACAGGAACTCATAATAACCGTTCTGCGTCTCGATCATGTTCTTCCCGGTAGCGACAACAACATCTTTCAGGTAGACCTTGTTCTGAATCAACTTTTCAATCTCGGAATAAACATAACCGGACAGCACTCCGTTCGCACGCAAAAAGTGCGTCACCTCCTCGACTGTGATGATCTCGCCCTCCTTGGGCTCGGTCACAAACAGCGTGGCAGACATCGAGTCATCCGATATATGACATTTCCATCCCGTGGTTGAAACAGCCATTAGTCTCCAGCTTTCTAACTCTTCTTAAGGGTTGCCAGGCGCTCTTCCACCTGTTTATGAAGAAGCGTGTATTTTTCCAGTTTTTCTTTCTCTTCGTTAATCTTTGCTTCGGGTGCCTTGCTTATGAACTTCTCATTCGAGAGCATTCCTTCGCATCGCTTTATTTCACCTTCAAGTCTTGTCTTTTCTTTTGACAGTCTCTCGATCTCGGCGCTGATATCAACAAGTTCGTCAAACGGAATGTATATGTTAGCATTCGCTATCATAACCGATACCGCATCGTCTCCGATGCCTTCCCTGTCACTTCTGATCTCCGACGTGGAAGCGGATGCAAGACTTTCGAAGAATACCCTGCCCTTTTCGAATGCCGCCTTAACCTTGGCATCCCCGGTAACAACAAATACCTTTGCTTTCTTCGACGGTGCAACGTTCATCTCACTTCTTACGTTTCTGATACCTCGAACCGCATCCTTGATAAGCTCGATCTCTGCTTCGTCTTCTTCAAATTCGCGTGCCTTGTCGTAAACAGGCCATGAAGATATCATGATCGACTCTGCTTCACGATCCGCATCACCTTCCGTTAGCGTGCAGTAGATCTCTTCAGTGATAAACGGCATGTAAGGGTGAAGAAGCTTTAATGAATCAATGAGCACTGACTTGATAGTGTACAGTGCCGCATTGGCACTCTTGGCATCATCGGTATTGTAAAGGCGGGGTTTGATCATCTCGATATACCAGTCGCACAGAACATCATAGATAAAATCATATACTTTCTGTACCGCGATACCGAGTTCAAACTTCTCCATATTGTCGGTTACTTCTTTGATGACTTTGTTAAGTTTTGAAAGAACCCAACGATCCACAGGCCACAAGTCTTCATCCGAAGGCTTGGTTATAGCCTTGCCTTCCATGTTCATCATGATGAATCTTGATGCGTTCCAAACCTTGTTGGCAAAGTTTCTGCTTGCCTCAACTCTCTCGTCGGTAAAGCGCATGTCATTACCGGGAGCATTACCTGTAACGAGCGTGAATCTTAATGCGTCAGCTCCGTACTTTTCAATAACCTCGAGCGGATCGATACCGTTACCGAGAGATTTACTCATCTTACGTCCGAGTCCGTCTCTTACGAGGCCATGGAACAAAACGGTTGAAAACGGCTTCTGACCCATCTGCTCGAATCCCGAGAATATCATTCTGATAACCCAGAAGAAAATAATGTCATATCCTGTCACAAGAACATCTGTCGGATAAAAATATTCAAGCTCCGGGGTCTTCTCCGGCCAGCCGAGTGTCGAGAACGGCCAGAGTGCCGATGAGAACCATGTATCAAGCGTATCCTCGTCCTGAGTGATATGCGTTCCTCCGCATTTAGGACACTTCGTAACCGGTGTCCTTGATACGATCATCTCTTTACAGTCTTCGCAGTAGTATGCGGGTATTCTGTGTCCCCACCACAGCTGACGGCTGATACACCAATCGCGGATGTTGTCGGTCCAGTTGTAATATGTCCTGTCCATCCTCTCGGGAACAAGCTTGATATCACCCGTTTCAACAGCATGTCTTGCAGGCTTGATAAGATCATCCATCTTAACAAACCACTGCTGTTTAACAAGCGGCTGTATCGTCGCACCGCATCGATCATGCGTTCCAACATTGTGTGAATAGTCTTCAATCTTTACAAGAAGACCTTCCTCATCGAGCTGCTTGACGATAGCCTCTCTGGCATCAAGGTCTGTCATGCCCTCATATTTGCCGCCGTTTTCATTGATCGTTCCGTCGTCATTCATTACGTTGACGATCGGAAGATCATGGCGCTTTCCTACTTCAAAGTCGTTAGGGTCATGACCCGGTGTGATCTTAACTACACCTGTACCGAATTCCATGTCGACATACGTATCTTCTACAACCGGAATCTCTTTGTTCACGATTGGAAGCCATACTGTCTTGCCGTGAAGATGCGAATATCTCTCATCATCGGGATGAACCGCAACAGCCGTATCACCGAGCATAGTCTCGGGACGTGTTGTAGCAAATGTCAGGAATTCCGTTTTCGAAGGCTGACCGTTTTCATCCATTAACGGATACTTGATATGCCACAGATGCGAGGGCTGTTCAACGTATTCGACCTCAGCATCCGATATCGATGTTTTACAGATGGGACACCAGTTGATTATTCTGGCACCTTTATAGATAAGACCTTTGTCGTACAGTCTTACAAATACTTCGTTAACGGCTTTGTTACAGCCGGCATCCATAGTGAAGCGTTCACGATCCCAATCACAGGAGCTGCCCATCTTGCGCAGCTGCTTGGTGATTCTTCCGCCGTACTCTTCTCTCCACTCCCAAACCTTTTCAACGAACTTGTCGCGACCAAGGTCATGCTTGTCGATACCCTGCTTCTTAAGTTCGGACATAACGCGAACCTCGGTAGCGATACTTGCGTGATCGGTACCGGGCTGCCACAGGGCATTATATCCCTGCATGCGCTTGAAACGGATAAGGATGTCCTGCATCGTATTATCGAGTGCATGTCCCATATGAAGCTGACCCGTAATATTCGGGGGCGGCATTACGATAGTGAACGGCTTCTTGGATCTGTCTACTTCGGCATGAAAATAGCCGTTCTTCTCCCACTTTTCATATAGTCTTCCCTCCATTCCCGAAGGGTCGTAAGTCTTTGCCAATTCCCTGCTCATAATATTTCTCCTCTTTCGACCATAGTCGGAAGATATTATACCAAAATCCGCACATTTTAACAATAACAAAAGGCCGCCGAAGCGACCTTTTGTAAAATCATTCGTATTGTTTACTGGACTTCAGTCTTACCGAATTTCTTTGCAAGCTTTTCGATGTCGATCGTTCCGTCAGAATTGATTATATCCGAAAGATCTGCGCCTGCCGGGATCATTATCGTGCAAAGCTTTCCGTTTACGAAGCATGCAAGTGATACATTAACATCTCTTCTTGCAAGAAGTGATTTTACTACCGATGCATCGATTGTTGTGCCTGCTACCGCTACATTAGCTGTACCGCCGGCAGGTGTAGAAGAGATGGATTGTACTGCGGCCTGTACAGCTGCCTGTGCTACTGCTGCCGCCGTAGGTATTGTTACAGTCTGCGCATTATTGCTTACAGGTGTTTCGTCTTTCTTCTCGTCATCTTTATCCTTGTCTTTCTTATCCTTTGTAAGCTTTATGGAAAGGAAAACTCCGCCTCCTCTGGGAACATCAATGTAGAAATTACCGCTTGCATCCTTAAGAAGCGCGATAGACTGACCTTCGTCTCCGAATGCTCCGTCAAGTGTATAACCATCCTCGACATCAACCTTAAGGAGGACTCTGTCGCCTTCGTATGCCCACTGCCAAGTATTTGAGACACCCTCAACCGTCGCTAGAGCCTTGCCGTTCTCGCCGGTTGCCGTAAGTGTTGCTCCATCTTCGGGTTTCACCTTGATGATATACTGTATTGCAGCTTCGGCTTCTTCATCCTTCGTGGTGTATACTCTTTTACCTTTTTCATCGTCCCATTCTTCCTTTGCAACGATAATATCATCCTTGTTGGGCTCAATCTTCCATACCGAGAGAGTTGCATCGTCGTCTGATACTGCCGCAAACCCCTTGGCTTTTATTGTCCCTTCAACTACAACGTTTACCTTACCACGGGAGGCTGTGGTCATATCTACGCCGACCGCCTCACTCTTCAGGTCACCACCTATCTTTACAGTGGACTCACCAGCGTCAGTGCCTACTATCACACCCTTATCTGCAACAACATCTCCGGTGACGATAAGTGTAGCTTTAGCCTTCCCACCTTCAGACCAGACGTCAACGTTATCCTCGTGAATATTCACGTCACCATTTATACGAACAGATGAAGATGACTTCGAATCTTCTGACCAAATATCAATACCCTTTCTTGGGTCTTTGCCGTCTACAATAACATCTCCATTAACCGTGACATCACTTTCTCCACCGCTATTAGACTCGATACGCATTCCGACATAGCCGGCACTTACATCACCATTAACGGTAACATGAGCTTCACCACCACTTTCAGTTATAGTCCATAATCCTTCACCCCGGACATCTCCTTCTTCACCGTGATTATCAATGCTTCCGGTAGTAACGGTTGCTGTTGCTTCTTCTTTAGCTCTGACAACGACTGCAGGATCGTATTCATCTATTTTAACATCTCCTACTTCTTCTTCGACGGGACCTGTTTCCGAATTTGCCTCGATACGGACACGTTCATCAGTATCCTCTGCTTCCTCGGCATATATCTGCGCCGGTGTGAACGAAATTGCCATTGCCGCGGTTATTATCACTGCGACAGTTTTCTTAATTACTCTTCCCATAGATAACATATTATTTGACTACCTCCTAATCTCCCATATATAAAGACAATGAGCTTTTAATATTCTACCACCCCCCCCCACGAAAATGTCAAAGCACTCTGTATATAATAAAACGTCACAATCCGTGTTTTAAGACATTCTGATAGTCTTCGTAGTTCTTCTTTAGAAGGGACGGGATGTCGAGACCGTATGGGCATTTGAGAAGGCAGGCTCCGCAGTTTATGCACTCCTGCGTTCTTTCCATCTCCTTCTGCCAATACTCGTTAAGCCATGCTTCGCTCGGTGCACGCCTAAGCATAAGCGCCATACGGTTACACTGGTTGATCTGGATGTTCATCGTGCACGGCATACAATAGCCGCAGCCTCTGCAGAATTCACCCATCAATTCTTCCTGTTCGGATCTGATGAATTCGCTTATCTCATCATTCATGACGGGTGTATCTTCCATATACGAGAGCCACTCATCAAGTTCACTCTCCTTTTGTATTCCCCATATCGGAACAAGCCCGTCGTATTGGCTCATAAATGCCATCGCCGCCTTCGAATCGGTAATAAGGCCGCCGGCAAGTGCCTTCATGCATATGAGTCCGACTCCTTTGTCATTACACATTTTGATGAGCTCTTTTTCCTTGTTATCCGCAAGATAACTTATCGGGTACTGAAGCGTTTCATACACCCCCGACTCAACGATCTGCCTGGCGACACCGATCTTGTGAGCCGTACCGCCGATATGGCGAATCAATCCCTGCTCTTTGGCGCGCTGCATACAGTCATACATGCCGTTATCTTCACCCGGCAGCCAGCACTCTCCCATAAGATGAAACTGATAGATATCAATATAATCCGTCTTAAGGAGCTTAAGCGAAGTCTCAAGATCTTTCCAAAAATCATCGGGTGTCTTGGCAGGCGTCTTGGTCGCGATGATTATTTCGGAACGGTCAAGATATCCGTCCGAAAATGCCGCGCCGAGCTTCTCCTCGCTGTCGGTATACGCTCTGGCAGTATCAAAGAATCTTATCCCGCCCTTGTACGCCTTTCTAAGAAGATGTACCGCATCTTCTTTGGATATTCTCTGTATCGGAAGCGCTCCGAATCCGTTTTGAGGAACGGTTATTCCGGTATTGCCAAGTGTAATGTTTTTCATATCAGTCCTTTCAAACAGATGGTGTACTTGCTTTGCTAATCAGAAAATGAGTCAGTTTATGCAGATCCATTTCTTTGGACAGCGATATCCCTATTTTGTCACTTTCGGAATTAAGACTGTTACGTTCATTATTGGTCGGTGCGACAAAATAATAATGATAGTCCGGCGCATCCTTCATATCATTAAGCAAGATCAGGAGACGGACCGCTTCCGAAAGCACCAGAACTCCGTCCGTACCCACAAGCGAAATGTTTGTTTCTTTTATCATCAGTTCTATTTCATCAAAATCGTAATGGCTGACATATACGCGGAAATACTCTTCAAGGTTGATCCTCAGGCTTTCGATGTACGAAACATCATTATCTATGATCAGAATTCCCGGTTTATCCGCCTGATCATTAACTTCAGTCCTGATTATTTCCAGCACGATCTCCTTGAATCCGTTGATCGTATACTCCGACTTGCTGATATACATTGCCGGAACATGTGCTTTTATGCGGTTCACATCTTCCAGATTGCCATACACATACAAATGTTTCTCATCTTCAATGCATGCATCCCTAAGGTATAAAGCAACCTTGAGAAGCTCATCTTTATCGATACCTTCCATGCACAAAAAAATGATGTTGGATCTGTCCCTGATCTTTAACAGTGCGTCTGTCGAAACATCACACCAGTTTACATAAAATTCCTTTTCGGGAAAGTATTTTTGGTATTTTTCCCTGACGTTTGTCGCAACTATTATCTGTTTCATAGCTCTCCTTTATTATGGAAAATCAAATGATAACACGGTCTCTGCCGCCCTCTTTTCCTTCGTACAGCTTATCGTCGGCCGCACGGATCAGATGGTTGATCGGAACACCGTCTGTTTTCTCCGCGGCACCGAATGTCATCGTAACTTTGTGTATCTGCCCGTTGTATTCCACATCCTTGTCATGCAGTGCCTGACGTATGATCATAAGTGCATCATATGTTTCATCTATGTTCGCATTGACAAACACAAGAAGGAATTCCTCTCCGCCCCATCTGGCAACGAATCCCTCACGCTTGTTCATACCGTCGTTTAAAAGATGTGCAACCTCACGCAGTACCACATCACCGCATTCATGACCGAAAGTATCGTTGAACTTCTTGAAGTGATCGATATCACCTATTGCAACGCAATATCTCACACCGCTGTCTTCAATCGCATCTATCTTCTTCTCTGCACTTCGTCTGTTAAACAGTCCGGTAAGCACGTCTCTTTCAATGAGTCTGCGGAGCGATATCTGAAGATTGTTGAGATTCCTTCCCATCTCACCGAGCTCGTCCTCGCGCTGTGCAACCCTTGCATCAAGCTTGGCATCGAGCTTGTTATCCGAAAGCTTCTTCATGAAGTCGAGCATGAACTTTACTACGCTTACAAGATTGTTCGCAAACATCATGATGAACACCGAAGTAATGACAATACCGATAAACATCACGAGTATATTTTTGTTGACCGATCTGTTGATGCTCTGTTTGAGCTCATCCGCAGGCTTGGCAACTCCAATCATACCGATACATTCACCGGTCAGTTTCGACATTACAGGCTCATAGTACGCATAGTATTCCGTACCGCCGATCTCGACGTTATCGTAAAACCTCGGGGTCTTGTTTTTGAATACTTCGTCAACGATCTTCTCGCTCGCAACAGTCTTTATAAGCCTGTTACCCAATTCATCCTTGAGAGTCGTCATCAGTCTCGTATCATAATAAAACAGCGAGATCTCAAGCTTGCTTCCCTGCTCGATCCCGTCGAGCATATCATAGTCGTATGAAATGAGTGCATCACCTTTATAGAGATTGATGACATCGCCTTCAAGCTTGGCCTCATAATCACCGGGATGAGCATGATCGTATGCCGCAAGAACGGACAACGCAACATTCCTGAGATTGTCCTCGGCTTCGACCGTCATTGATTCCTCAACAGACTTCGAGCACACCATCATCATGACAATACCGCACACGATCAGCGGCAGTAACGTCATCGCCAGAAACTCAATATAGAATGATCTGTTTCCCTTTTTTGTAACTCTCGCAAGCTTCATATCTTCCCTCCGTAGGCATCACATACGATCCTTCCGTCAGTTACGCGGTAGTCATCGGGCGAAGCATTTTTGAGCACGTCCGCAAAATCATGTACATCACGAAGCTTTCTCGGAAATGCCATTCCGCCCCCCGGAAGTTGTACCGAATGAGTATCGCTTCCACCTGTAATAAACATACCAAGTTCTTTGGCATATTTCAAAGCTTTTTCATTGTATACAGAACAATCATCAAAGATGTAAGGTGACGAGTGCGCGGCGTTTAATCCCTCGACGCCGTCAATGTACTCAGGGAACAGCCTTATCTCCTTAATGTAGAATGCCTCCCGAAAAGGATGTGCATGAACAACGATTCCTCCTCCGGAATGAATGATATCAAACTGTTCGGCTACTGTTGCGTCGCGAAGCTCCGGATGAAAATACATCCATTCGATATCGATTCCGTATATCAGGAACTCGGTTCCGTTATACCCGGCTTCGTATCCGGGGAGTACCTGAAAATCATTGGCGTCGCCCCATTCCTTTGCCGAGTAAAACGGTGCGAAGAATGCTTCGAGAAAATCACTCCATGCCAGTTCGCGGCTCACCGCGGTGTTGCCGCCCCAGTTGTGATTCGTAAGGATCATACCGGTATATCCTGCCGCCTTGTGAGCCTTTGCCATTTCGACAGAAGTGTTGCGGGCGCAGGCGCTGGATTCGGAAGAGTGGGTGTGCGTTTCGTAGAGGAACGGGTATCCGGTTGGTTGTAAATTAATCATAGTGGTTTCTGATGTCGTGTGTGTCAAAGCAGTTCCCTCGGTAAGAGTATTATTATACTAACCTATGTTCTTTTTACGTCAAATCATATGCGGCGCGTGGTACCGAATTCTCAATTCTGGTTCCTTCGTCATCGTATAATACTGGTTGGTGCGCCAGTCGAGGGTGCCGTCGTCGTGATTTTCACCGTCAGGCGGGGTGGCAAATATGCGTAGCGGTACGGTGGCCGGACCGGGAAGCGGATGGTCAAAAAAAGCGGGCATGAGGTCGATAACAGATACGCCGGACGACTTGTAGAACCATCTTCCGCCAAATTCCATCATAAGGCTTAGGTCTTCCTGTAAAGTCACCTCGCAAAACAACGGTGTGTTATCAAGCTCCAACATTATCTCAATACCGTCGGAATCTTCGCTTCCGCCCCAACGAAGGCGCGCAGGAAACGAAGCCTCTCCTCCGGCTTCAAGTTCAGGGGAGAAATAAGGATCAGCAAGTATCTTTTTGTATTCATCAAGAACAGGTTGGCGTATACCGACCGAAGAGTTGTTGGGATCTTCTACTTCCAGTCCCAACCTTCCTCTGTCACGGAACTGATACATTGATATTCCGGTAAGCCATGATGCCTTCTCATTCTTAACGCAGTCATAGTATTGTCTGACCGGAACAGCCTGATATAGCGGAGAGGTTACATCTCCGTCAGCGTTGATCTCTGCCTGTACAAAGGGCTTGTCTCCGAACAGTTCACTCAACCTCTTATATGTTCTTTTAAATCTGTCAAACACTTCAAGCGGATCGTCCGCAGTAAAAGTTTTTCCTCCAACCTCGGCAATATCGAAAGGCCAGCCGAAATGAAGACTCAAATACTTGTCTGCAGACCATATGTCTGCCGCTTTGTAAGCCGGTGCAAACACGTCCTCAAGCTGCACCTTGTGCAATTCCTCTTCTTCATACGATCCATTAAGCTTTGTAAGTTCATCGGGATCCGGAACGAGACCTGCGCAGAACACAGTACGAATATTAGGTGCCTCTTCTTTTATTATCCCGGAAAATTTCACGAAGAATGCCGCTATCTCCTCATGGGAAAATCGCTTGTTGTGGGTAAACCAATTCCCGTTACATTCATGATTGATCCGAAGCATCATCCTTCCGAACGGCACAAGCTTCTTCGCAAAACCTCGAAGTACTTCATCACTTAACGAACAGTCGATCGTTACGGTTAACATAACTTCCTGTCCGTGTCGTCTGATGTCACGCATCTGTTCAAACTGCGATCCGCCTTCGCAGAACGGAGGATAATCGTCATACGGATAATCCCATACGAATCCAACCTCCATATCGGCGCATGCTTCGGAAATACGCTGCGGCCACTGTTCATCATTTGGATAATATGTAAACATTATGTTAACCGCTCTGTGAGGTCTTCCAAGTGTATTTAGAATATAGTCCTGGCAAACGTATTCGCCTCTCTCGCTCCCGTCTCCGAGATCAAGTGCACAATTTGCCGTTCCAAGATGCACTGTCCTTATCATGAATCACCCCAAGTTTTCGTATTTTCCACAATCATCCTTAACAACCGATATCAGCAAATATCAAACAGACTAAGCTGGTTCGACCTCGGCAGATCCGCAAGCATACCGAGCTCAACCATATGATCCGTGACAGTCTTCGATACTTTAGTCCGATCACAAAAATCATCTATCGACAGGAACTTGCCGTCCTTTACGGCATCCACAACCTGATCGGCGGCCTTGTCTCCGAGTCCGTCGATACAATCGAGCCTCGGCATGATTTTTCCGTCTATGATACGGCACTGATGTGCGCTTGCCTTGAATATGTCGATCGGCATGAACTCGAATCCTCTCGCGTACATCTCCTCCGCGATTTTAAGGTCTCTTAACGTATTCTCCTGTTTGCTCGTCATCTTGACGCTGCCGTCATCCGCCATCTTGCGGTATCGCTTCAGTTCCTCAACAAGCACATCCTTCCCGAGGCACATAGTCTCATATGAAAATCCCGATGCACGGATTGAGAAATATGCCGCATAATATGCAAGCGGATAATTGATCTTATAATACGCGATACGCCATGCCATCATAACGTACGCTGCGGCATGGGCTTTCGGGAACATGTATTTGATCTTCTCACATGACCACGCATACCATTCGGGAACTCCGTGATCGATCATCTCCTTACGCCATTCGGGCCACTCCTTGCATTTACCGCTTGCAACCGCACCCTTTCTGACTTTCTCCATGATGTTAAACGCAAGCGAGCTGTCGAGTCCCATGTTGATAAGGTATGTCATGATATCGTCTCTCGTACATATCGCCGTTGATATCGTTGCCTTACCTTCTTCAATCACGGTCTGGGCATTTCCGAGCCACACATCGGTACCGTGTGACAGACCGGATATCCTGACAAGATCCGAGAAAGCTTCCGGCTTCGTGTCAATAAGCATCTGTATAACGAAGTCGGTACCAAACTCGGGGATGCCGAGACATCCGAGCTTACATCCTCCGATATCTTCCGGTGTGATACCGAGTGCTTCGGTTGAACGGAACAGGCTCATGACCTTCTTGTCATCAAGTGCAACCGCTCTCGGATCCGTACCGGTAAGATCCTGAAGCATCCTTATCATCGTCGGATCGTCGTGCCCGAGTATATCAAGCTTAAGCAGGTTATGATCGATCGAATGATAGTCGAAATGCGTCGTTATGATATCGCTTTCCATGTCATCGGCCGGATGCTGAATCGGTGTAAACGAATCGATATCTTCTCCCCTCGGAAGGACTATTATTCCTCCGGGATGCTGTCCGGTCGTACGTCTTACACCCGTGCAACCTCTCGACAGTCTGTCAAGTTCGCACGGTCTTTTGTCTATGTGTCTTTCCTCGAAATATTTTTTTACAAATCCGTATGCAGTCTTATCGGCAATCGTACCTATCGTCCCCGCGCGGTACGTCTGTCCCGCGCCGAAAATCACTTCGGTGTACTTATGCGCCTTGGACTGATATTCTCCTGAAAAGTTTAAGTCGATATCAGGTTCCTTGTCTCCCTTGAATCCGAGGAACGTCTCAAACGGAATATCAAATCCCTCTTTCTTAAGAGGTGCCCCGCATACCGGACATATCTTATCCGGCATATCGCATCCGGCACGCCCTGCATATTCCCTTACCTCGGGAGAATCAAAATCATTGTAATGACAACTGCTGCAATAATAATGTGGCGGCAGAGGATTAACCTCTGTGATACCGGCCATAGTCGCAACAAACGAAGATCCTACCGATCCACGCGAGCCAACAAGATAGCCGTCCTCATTCGACTTCCACACAAGCTTCTGTGCAATAATGTACATAACGGCAAAGCCGTTTGAGATGATCGAATTAAGCTCCCGGTCAAGCCTTGCCTTAACAGGCTCCGGAAGATCATCACCGTATATTTCGCGTGCTCTTCTGTAACAAATATCGGTAAGTGTCTTGTCGGAATCTTCGATAACCGGAGGACACTTGTCGGGACGAACCGGCTCGATCTTTTCAATCATGTCCGCGATCTTACGTGTGTTCGTCACAACAACTTCATATGCCTTGTCATATCCGAGATATTCGAATTCCTCAAGCATCTCCGCCGTCGTCCGAAGATACAGCGGTGCCTGCATATCAGCATCCTTGAAGCCTTTTCCTGCCATAAGGACTCGTCTGTAAACCTCATCCTCGGGATCGAGGAAATGAACGTCACACGTTGCAACAACGGGTTTACCGAGCGACTCTCCTAGAGATACTATTTTTCTGTTTATATCTTCAAGATCTTTTTCGGAGCTAATATCTTCAAACCGCTCTTCCCTAATCATGAACTCGTTGTTACCGTTCGGCTGTATCTCGAGATAGTCGTAGAATTTCGCAATCCTGATTATCTCATCTTCGCTCTTTTTGCTTATGATAGCCTGATACAGTTCTCCCTGCTCGCAGGCCGATCCGATTATCAAACCTTCGCGGTACTTTTCGATAAGGCTCTTCGGTATTTTTGCCTGACCCGAATGATAGTACTTGATATGCGAAAGAGAAACGAGTCTGTATAGATTGATACGTCCGGTTTCGTTAGCTGCAAGTATGATTATATGATTGCTCGGAGATTTGCGTATCTTCTCATCGGAAGCAGCACCCATCTCGTTAAGACCGGAAAGCGAATCGATCCCCTTCTTCTCAAGTCTGTCGATGAGCTTTAAGAAAATATGTGCGGTTGCTTCCGCGTCATCAACCGCACGGTGATGATTTTCAAGCGAAACCTTGAAGAACTTGCACAGATTGTCAAGCTTGAACCTTGCGATCTCCGGAACAAGAAGACGCGCCATACCGAGAGTATCGACATAGCTGTACTCTCTTATTATGCCGGCCGCCTCTTCTTTCGCATGCAGGAATCCCATGTCAAACGAGGCATTGTGCGCAACGTATACACAGTCTTCGCAGAACTCGCGAAACTGTGTCAGAGCATCATTTATAAAAGGAGCGTCCGCAACCATTTCATCGTTGATGCCGGTAAGCTTTTCTATTCTGTACGGGATCGGCTCCTTGGGATTTACGAACGTGGAAAATCTGCCGGTGATTTTACCGCCTTCGATCTTAACAGCGCCGATCTCGATAATGTTGTTCTCTTCGGAAGAAAATCCCGTCGTTTCAATATCGAATACGACAAACTTGTCTTTGGTCGTATGGTCTTTCGGATTGACCGCTATCGAAGTTATATCGTCAACGACATAGCCTTCCATACCGTATATGATCTTCACGTCATCTATCTTCTTATCCCTGACATGATGGAACGCTTCGGTAAACGCCTGTACGACACCATGATCGGTTATTGCAATGGCAGGCTGTCCCCAGCTTTTTGCACGGTCGATTATGTCGGATGCGGATGAAACACCATCCATGTCGCTCATCTTCGTATGGCAGTGAAGCTCAACACGCTTCTCCGGTTCGTTATCCTCACGCTTTGTCCGAAAATCATGCGTCTTCTTAATTCCGTCAACGTAACCGAGCGATAGTATTCCGTCGAATTTATCTATTCCCGTAGTACCTTTAAGGAGTATGAAAGCTCCGTCGGCAAGATACTCAAACAGCCTCTCCTGCTGATCTTCCTTCGGAAATATTTTGACATCGATTGTGTCGGTAAAATCGGTCACCGAAAACGTTACCATCTTCTTGCCGGTACGCGTATCTCTTGCATTGAATCCGTTTACCTGACCACGGATTATGACTTCCCCGATATCTCCGTCTATATCGCAAATGTTCATCGGACCTTCGGTAAAATCCCTTCCGAATATCACATCGGGATTCGATGATCCTTTTCTTGCATAACGGGATTTTGTAGCCGAACGCGTCTCCTTCGCCGGAGCCTTTTCAACTGTCTTGGGTGATTTTTCCTCCACAGCCGCAACAGGCTCAACAGGTCCGTTAGCGTATATGTTATAGACCGAATCTTCATCCGCATTGTCTTTGGCCATCTGCTCATACATGATAAAAGCATTGTCATCAACAGGTGAGGCGGCAACTTCTGCGGATGCGGATACAGGCTCCATGCTCTCGCGTTCCGAATTGCTCGATATCTTCCTGATCTCTTCACGCATACGCTCACGCGAATGAACTACGCTCTTTCTTGTCTCTTTCTCCTTGAAAGAAGCCTTGATGTAGAATGAAGTTCCGCATCGGCCGTTTATCGCATGATCGAGGAAATCAAGTATCTCCTCCTGCATGTCTATTGCAAGAAGTCTGTCCTCGAGAACGAGTATTATTGTGTTGTTGTCTTCGGGAAATTCAAAATCAGCATGAAGCAACAGATCAGTCCATGCCGGATTGATACGTGACGCTTCATAAACAATGCTGTTCCTGTATTGTTTTACTATCGCATTGGGAAGGTATGCGGATCCGAGATCGAACTTCTCGATGATCCTGACGCTGACCTGATGATCTTTGTAGTACTGCTTCTTAATCTCATCCTCCATGGCACATATTCTGTCCTTGGGAATTATGCAGTCACTTGTAAGATATATGTGAAGCTTGTCGCGATGCGAAGAAGAGACCAGCCTTGTGACTCTGGTCTCTTCGAGTAATTCCCTGTCGTCATCGGATACGACAAGAGCATTAAATACATCAAAAAACTTTTTATCCATTCCAATTATCCAGTTCGTATTTCAGTGTCGAAAGCAGTTCGTCTTCGGGAACTTTGCGTATGATCTCTCCCTTTTTGATAAGGAGTCCTTCGCCTATTCCTCCGGCGATACCTATATCGGCTTCTTTGGCCTCTCCGGGACCGTTCACGACGCAGCCCATAACCGCAACTTTAATATCAAGATCATATCCGGCAACAAGCTTTTCAACTTCGTTGGCAAGAGATATAAGATCGATTCTTGTCCTTCCGCAAGTCGGACACGATACGACATCGATTCCTCCGCTTCTAAGTCCGAGTGTCTTAAGTATGAGCTTTGCCGTTACAACCTCTTCGACGGGATCGCCTGTAAGAGATACCCTTATCGTATCACCGATTCCTTTGCTTAAAATAATGCCAAGGCCGACGGATGATTTGATGTTACCCGAATGAAGCGTTCCTGACTCAGTTATACCGACATGAAGCGGGTACTTGCATACCGGAGCAATCTTCTCATGCGCCTCGACACACATCATGACATCGGATGATTTTATCGAAACGACTATGTTGTCATAGCCGCAGTCCTCAATCATATGCACTTTATCAAGTGCCGACTCCACAATGCCTGCTGCCGTGACCCTGCCGTACTTTTCAACGATATCCTTTTCAAGAGAGCCGCTGTTAACACCGACACGTATCGGGACATTTCGCTCTTTGGCAACGCGTACTACTTCCGAAAGCTTCTCCCTTCCGCCTATGTTTCCGGGATTGATCCTTATCTTGTCGGCGCCTGCCTCTATAGCGGCTATGGCCATCTTATAGTCAAAATGTATGTCCGCAACAAGAGGTATCGTTATCTGCTCTTTGATGCGGCTAAGCGCTGACGCAGCCTCACTCGTGGGGACAGTACACCTTATGATGTCGCAGCCCGCAGCCTCAAGCCTCTTTATCTGTGCAACGGTTGCCTCCGCGTCTTCGGTTCGTGTATTTGTCATCGACTGGATCAGTATCGGATTACCTCCGCCTATAACCCTGTCTCCGATTTGAATTACTTTTGTATCGTCTCTAAACATATATTTGAGTTTACAGTGACCGGATTGATTAGTCAATTCAGTCCATATACTTTCCGTATCGCTTCTTGATCTTCAGCCTGTTTGCGGCTCTTGCAAGCATTCCTTTGGCAGCCCGGTAATTGAACCTGTCAGATTTTCCGGCAAGAACATCCCTTGCCATCTCCTCTTCATTACGTGCCCTTGCCGCATCTATCTCATCTGGATCTTCTGCCGATTCAACAAGGATAAGCACCTCATTGTTTTCGACTTTGATTATTCCGTTTGATACGGCGGCGTGACATCTTGTACCATCGGGAAGAGTATACTTGAGCACACCAATCGTAATGGCCGCAACAAGGTTCTCATGCTTCGCCTGTATTCCGTACATTCCTTCGGTCGTCGGAATGACAAGTGACACACACTTCCCGTTGTAAAAATCATTATCCGCTTCGATTATGTGAAGATTGAATTCATTCATATTTTGCACCGTGGCAAATGTTACAGCTGTTTGCTCTTTGCGTACGCATCATCAAGCGTACCCACGTTGTAAAATGCCGCCTCGGGCATGTTGTCGCAGTCTCCGCCAAGTATCGCAGCAAAACCTTTTATCGTCTCCGGAAGCGGTACGTATGCACCTGCAACACCTGTAAACTTCTCGGCAACACTCATCGGCTGTGAGAGGAATCTCTGAGCCTTTCTGGCTCTTGCAACAGTAAGCTTGTCCTCTTCGCTAAGCTCTTCCATTCCGAGAATAGCAATTATATCTTTAAGCTCATTGTATTTCTGAAGAAGGTTTTTCACAGACCATGCCGTATCATAATGCTCTTTGCCGACAATGCTCTCTTCAAGTATGACTGATGAAGACTCGAGCGGATCGACGGCAGGGTATATTCCCTGTTCGGCGATCTTACGCGACAGGACAGTCGTTGCATCAAGATGCGCAAATGTTGTTGCCGGGGCGGGATCCGTAAGGTCATCCGCAGGCACGTACACGGCCTGAACACTCGTTATCGATCCGTTCCTGGTTGATGATACTCTCTCCTGAAGCGCACCCATTTCCTCCGCAAGTGTAGGCTGGTATCCGACCGCGGACGGGAGTCGTCCGAGAAGCGTTGATACCTCACTTCCGGCCTGCACGAATCTGAAAATGTTATCTACAAACAACAGAACGTCTTTCTTCTGTTCATCTCTGAAATATTCCGCCATTGTAAGACCCGAGAGAGCGACTCTCATTCTTACACCCGACGGCTCGTTCATCTGGCCGAACACAAGCGCAGCCTTGTCGATTACTCCGCTCGCATTCATCTCGTTCCATAGATCGTTTCCTTCACGGCTTCTCTCACCGACTCCGGCGAATACCGAATATCCTCCGTGCTCCATGGCAACATTGTGGATCATTTCCTGAATGAGCACGGTCTTGCCGACACCAGCACCTCCGAACAGTCCGATCTTACCGCCCTTTGCGTACGGCTCAATAAGATCTATAACCTTAAGTCCGGTCTCGAGTATCTCTATCGCGGGTTTCTGCTCCGCAAAGGAAGGTGCCTTTCTGTGAATGCTCCACCTTGCCGCATCATCCGGTATAGGCTTTAATCCATCTATCGGATCCCCGAGCACGTTAAACATTCTGCCAAGCGTCATATCCCCGACAGGAACAGTTATGGGTGAGCCGGTAGCATAAACAGTCAGTCCGCGCTTTAAGCCTTCGCTCTGACCCATCATGATCGTGCGAACCGTTTCTTTACCTATATGCTGTTCAACTTCCATGAACACTTTCTTATCGCCGCGAAGCGCATAAAGTGCTTCTCTGATTCTCGGAAGATTGCCCTTTTCGAATAATACATCAACAACAGGACCTGATATTTGTACTATCTTTCCTTCCAATTGCAGGTTCCCCCTATCTGGTCTTCTTTTTCTTGCGAAGTGCTCTCGCACCTGCCGATATCTCTGTTATCTCTCTCGTTATCTTACTCTGCCTTGCGTGATTGTACTCAAGGTTTAATTGGTTCATAAGCTCTGCCGCGTTCTTGTCGGCTTCGTCCATCGCATTCATTCTTGCACTCTGCTCACAACAGAAACTGTCAACAAGTGCGGAATACAAATATTCAGCCACGTAGCTTCTGACAATGTTCTCAAGCACCTTTTCCGGTGACGGAAAGAAATCGAATCTTACGTTCGGTATGTCTTTCTCATCGGTAAAGTCCTTGCGGTGAAAAGGCAGAAGCCTCACAGTCTTGGCCTTTTGAGATATTCCGTTTTCAAGATCGGTGTATATCAGAAATATCTTGGATATACGACCCTCGTCATATTCGCGAAGAATATAATCGGTCATACGGCGTGTCCTTCTCATTGAAGGATTGTCCGCTGAAAACCGGAATTCATCATCGTACTCGATCCCGAGTGCATTACAGTATTTACAGCCGTAATCACCCACCATGAAAAATCTGTTTTCGTGATCGGTTATCTGGCTCTCGAATTCTTTGATGACAGCATGATTGTAAAATCCCGCAAGTCCTTTGTCTGACGTAACGACAATATATGCATACGCACCGGGCAGATCGTGAGATCCGTCGGCCGGATACATATAAGGGCTGTTTATGTGAGACTTGGAACGGAATATCCTCTTGATCTCAGCATTAAGAGCGTCAAAATGAGGCCGTGTTCTTTCGAGCTCGGCTCTTGCCTTTCGCATCTTACTCGAGGAAATCATGTACATTGCCTTAGTGATTTTCTCGGTATCGGCAACAGACTTCATTCGTGATTTTATCTCTCTTATATCAGACATCGCTTTCCTTTACGGTATCATATATCCTCTGTTTGTCCTCGTCGGATATAACACCTTCGTTCTGGATCTTCATTACGATATCGGGAAGCCTTGTCATGCATGCCTTAACAACTTCGGCTATCCTGTCGCCCACCGCATTCGGATCAAGCGTCTCGAACTTGTCCATCGTCGCAATAACAAGCATGAACACCTGCTCGGTAAGAGTCCTCGGGCTCTTTGGCTTTTGTTTCAAAATGTTCATAAGACCTTCACCGTATCTTATGAGCTTCTTGGTCGCCTCATCCATGTCACCCGAAAACTGCGAGAATGTCTCCATCTCCCTGTACTGCGCAAGATCAAGTCGAAGTGTGCCCGCTGCTTTTTTCATTGCTTTAGTCTGGGCATCACCGCCGACACGCGATACGGATAATCCGACATTTATCGCGGGACGCTGTCCGAGTCTGAACAAACCGCTTGATAAGAATATCTGACCGTCGGTTATAGAAATTACATTTGTCGGAATATAAGCACTAACATCTTCTTCCTGAGTCTCAATAACGGGAAGTGCCGTAAGGCTTCCGCCGCCCTTCTCGTCACTTAAATGCGCTGCTCTCTCAAGAAGTCTGGAATGCAGATAGAATACATCACCCGGATATGCTTCACGCCCCGGTGCGCGCTCAAGCAAAAGACTTATCGATCTGTATGCGATCGCATGCTTTGTAAGATCATCGTAGACGATAAGAACGTCTCTGCCCTTTTCCATAAAATACTCGCCCATAGCGCATCCCGCATAAGGGGCTATGTACTGAAGCGGTGCCGAATCGGCGGCTGATGCATTGACAACTATGGTATAGTCAAGTGCCCCGCCCTTCTTCAATGTATCTACAAGACGTGCAACCGAACTCGTCTTCTGTCCGATCGCAACGTAAATGCATATGACATCCTTACCTTTCTGGTTGAGTATCGTATCGGTTATGATCGTACTCTTTCCCGTCTGGCGGTCACCAATAATAAGTTCTCTCTGGCCGCGTCCTATCGGAAACATCGAATCTATTGCGAGTATGCCCGTCTCAAGCGGAACATTAACGCTCTGTCTGTCTATGACCGCAGGAGCCTCGCTCTCTACGGGGCGGTAATCATCGGCAAGTATCTCACCAAGTCCGTCGATCGGAACTCCGAGCGGATCAACGACACGTCCCAGGAATCCTTCTCCGACAGGCACTCCGGCAACCCTTCCGGTACGCCTCACCGTGCTTCCCTCAACAACTTCCTCCTCGGAATCAAACAATATGCACGCGGTTTCATCCGGTCTAAGGTCAAGAGCCATTCCTCTTACTCCGCCTGAAAACAGAAGTATCTCACCGTATGTCGTATCTTCGAGTCCGGAGACTATCGCTATTCCGTCTCCCACACTGGTGACCGTTCCGATCTCATCTATCATCACACTGGGAGTCCAGTTGGACAGCGTATCCTTGATAAGCGGAATGATATCGGTACGTTCATCACGAAGTGCAAGAAGAGCATCCTGAAGCTGTCTCAGTCTGCCCTGCTTGTTCCAGTCATATACGTTTCCGCCGACAACAAGCCTGAAGCCTCCCGTTACTGACGGGGTATGCTTCCAGCCTATAGATATCGGCTCCCCATATCTTTCCTTCAGGAATTCGGAGAGTCGCTGAAGATCTTTCTCTGTCGGCTTGTCATTGCTGTACAGCAATGCGGTCTTCTTCTCATCCATTGTCATTATCCTTCATCGCCCCGACACTCTCAAAGAATGAGTCAAAATCATCCTCTAGGCTGTCATCTTTCATGACTATCTTCTCGGCAGCATGAGATACATACTCCGCGATCTCGGACTGGGCCCTTGCAATAAGTCTGTCATGCTCTTTCTGAGCCTTATCTCTGGCGTCGCTGACTATATCGGCGGCGCGTTCGTGAGCGTCGGATATTATCTTCTCCCTGTCGGCCTCGGCTTTGGCGCTGATGTTGGCACGCTCTATGGCGTTTTGTTTGTCAGCCTCGGACATCTTGTCCTCGTACTCCGCCTTAAGCCTGTTGGCAGCTTCAAGCGCATCTCTTGTATCCTTATCCCTTTTCGCGTACTCTTCCTCACGCTTGTCCATAAAGTCGTGCACGGGCTTGTACAGCAGGAGATACAAAATGCCGAAGAGAAGTACCAGATTGAAAATATGCAGCAGTATCTGCTGCGGATCAATATTAAGCGGCATGGTAATCTGCTCCTTTGGTTACGATCACAGAACGAATATGATTAGAATGGCAACGATAAGCGCGTAAATGATAGCCGTCTCGACGAATACGAGTCCAAGCATCATAGCTGTTCTGATCTTGCCTTCCGCTTCGGGCTGCCTTGCGATGCCCTCTATGGTCTTCCATATAACAAGTCCCATCGAGATTGCGCCGGCACCTGCTACAACGGCTATCGTGATAGCAGCTGCCAATCCCTTTGAATAAACGTTCGCCGCCTCATCAGACATTGCGGCAACAGCAACCGTCTCGGCATCACCGGCCAATACCGGCTTCGGCGCTGCTATCGCACAGAGAACGAATGCAAACATCAAGGCCGCTGCGATCCTAACAATCATTTTTTTCATTTTATTTCCTCCTTAAAACTTATATCAGGGAATCATCCCGAAACTTTAAGTCTCGGTTTCTTCCGATAAGCTTACTTCTCCATAGAACAATGCCGTAAGCATCGTCAGGACATATGCCTGAATGAGTGCATGAAGCATTGTGAACATTACCGCAACAAAAATCGGAATAATAAAGCTGGTAGTTATGTAGTAATACACAAGTTCGGTGACGAGCGCTCCCGAGAGCAGTGCTCCGAACAATCTGAAGCTCATTGATATAGGAAGGGAGAAATCCTTGAGTGTATGAAGTACACCCTTGAATTTGTTGCCCGCGATACCGCCCGATAAAATCACGCAGTACGAGAACACACCCATGGCTATTGCACCGTTGATATCCGCAAGCGGTGCGGGAAGTGCTATCGAGCCTCCGGCCGCCGTAGGTGCCATTACACCTAACAATTCAAACATCGTTCCGACAAAAATATATGTTCCCGCAGTAAACACATAGGCCCCGAGAAACTTATGTCTGTGCGGACTGTTTGATGTTGCCAGAGAGTCAAAAATACCCACGGCCTGCTCTAAAAGCAGCTGGAAACGTCCGGGGGCATCTTTAAACTTCGGTATGACAAATATTCTTACAATAAGGGAGAATACGAGAATGAGACCTGTGACGGTATAGGCCGATATCACGGCCGGATTGACGAGCATCCCTCCGAAGAAGCCGATTTTGCCCTCTTCATGAAGTACAGCATCTCTCATCACCATTTTGATAGGCTCCGTCTCTTTGTTGGAAGAGCCTATCGAAACGATGAGTGTCAAAAGTGCTATGAGAACGCAGATCATTATAATGATAAAATGTTTTCTCTTCTTTGTATCCATAATATCTCACTAGACCAGTATCTGTGCCTCCACCCCGAGAAGTTCCCTGTTTGCGTCAAGCACGGGAGCGACAAAATCATTGAGATATCTGTCAACCTGGTCAGCGCTTCTTCCTGTATAATCGGACGGAACCATATATCCGTTCAACTCTTCGATGGTTAAGTCAAAATCATCCGAAGCGGCAATGAGCTCGAGAAGATCATTATCGGCTCCATCCTGTTTGACGTGCCTGCCGGCTTCCATCGAAAGCTTTCTTATCGATTCATGGAGCTCCTGTCGGTTTCCTCCCGCTTTGGCTGCATCCATCATGATGTTTTCGGTTATCATAAACGGAAGCTCGCTTCTTAAGTGCTTATCAACAACCTTGACATTTACAACGAGTCCGTTTGTAACGTTGATACAAAGATCAAGTATTCCGTCGATCGCAAGGAAACCCTCCGCAACAGCGATACGCTTGTTGGCCGAATCATCAAGAGTACGCTCAAACCATTGCGTAGCCGAAGTGATCGCGGGATTAAGAGCATCGACCATAACGTATCTTGAAAGTGAGGCGATCCTCTCAGACCTCATCGGATTGCGCTTGTATGCCATTGCCGAAGATCCTATCTGACTCTTCTCAAACGGCTCCTCAACCTCTTTAAGATGCTGAAGAAGTCTTATGTCATTGGACATCTTGTGAGCGCTTGCGGCTATTCCCGCAAGAATGTTCAATACTCTCGTATCAACTTTTCTTGAATATGTCTGACCGCTTACAGGATAGCAATCCTTGAATCCCATCTTTGATGCGATCATCTCATCCAGCTTATCAAGCTTATCCTTATCGTTTTCAAACAGCTCCTTAAATGATGCCTGTGTACCGGTCGTTCCCTTGCATCCGAGAAGCTTGAGCGAACCGAGTATGTATTCAAGATCCTCAAGATCCATCATATACTCATTGATCCAAAGCGTTGCCCTTTTCCCTATCGTGGTGGGCTGTGCCGGCTGGAAATGAGTAAATGCAAGAGTCGGCTCTTCCTTGTATTCTTTCGCAAAATCAGCGAGGATCGCGATCACGTTTACAAGCTTTTTCTTAACGAGTTCGAGACCCTCTTTCATTATTATGATATCGGTATTGTCGCCGACATAACAGCTCGTTGCGCCAAGATGTATGATTCCGGCTGCCTTGGGACACTGCTGTCCGAACGCATACACATGACTCATGACATCATGTCTTACCTGCTTCTCGCGCTCTTTTGCAACATCGTAATTGATGTCATAAATGTGCGCCTTCATCTCTTCTATCATCTCGTCCGTGATAACGGGCTTGCCGCCGGACTCGAGACCGAGTTCTTTTTCCGTCTCTGCAAGAGCGATCCACAGCTTTCTCCATGTGGAGAACTTCTTGTCCTGTGAAAAAATATACTGCATTTCCTTGGACGAATATCTCTCCGAAAACGGACTGATGTATCTGTCTGTGCTCATAAGATCCCCCTATATGGTCTTGCCCGTAAGCATTTTGTATCCCTGGAGATACTTGTCTATCGTACCCTTTGTCACTTCATCGGGAAGCTTCCAAGTATGTCCGGGATTGTTCTTGAGCCAGTCTCTTGCAAACTGCTTGTCAAACGAGAACTGTCCTCTTCCGGGTTCATACTGTGCCTTGTCCCAGAATCTTGACGAATCGGGCGTAAGAACCTCGTCTCCGAGTACAACGTTTCCGTCTTCATCAAGCCCGAATTCAAACTTCGTATCAGCTATGATAATACCACGCTCGTTGGCGTAGTCTGCACACTTGTTATAAATTGCAAGGGAGTAGTCTCTGATCTTGGATGCGTAAGTCTCGCCTTTTCCGGGAAACCTCTTTTCAAGATATTCTATGCATTCCTGATATGATACGTTCTCATCGTGTTCACCGATCTCAGCCTTTGTGGAAGGAGTAAAAATCGCCTCGGGGAACTTCTGTGATTCAACAAGTCCCGATACGACCGGTGTCTTACAAACCGTGCCGCTTTTCTGGTATTCCGCCCAGGCGGTACCCGTAATATATCCTCTTACAATACATTCTACAGGAAGCATCGTAAGCTTCTTAACAAGCATGCTGCGTCCCTCGAACTTCTCGTTTCTGAAGAATTCAGGCATATCGTTCGTGTCAACCGAGATCATATGATTCGGAACAATATCTTTTGTGAGATCGAACCAGAACTTCGACATCTGTGTCAGGACCTTGCCCTTGTCCGTGATAACATTGTCAAGAATCACGTCAAAGCAACTGATCCTGTCGGTTGCAACGATAACGAGATTATCGCCTACGTCGTAAATCTCACGTACCTTACCTTCTTTAACGGGGGTATATTCCTTCATAATATGTATCCTGTATCCTTTCAAATCAATAATAAGGTGACGGGCAAAGCATTTGCTCGAAAACATTGTGGAGACGTCTGCGCTTGGCGAGGTCTTTTCGAGCCTAGCGTCAGCTACGTTGGAACAATAGCGGGAGCGCGTTTTCGAGTAAATGGCTTTGACCGTCACCGTATTGGAAACGTTTATAAATACACGTTGTATAGTTTACTCCACTGTCACTGACTTTGCAAGGTTGCGTGGCTTGTCAACATCAAGTCCCTTGCATACGCTCAAGTAGTATCCGAGGAGCTGCAACGGGATGATGGCAAGGCTTCCGATGAAGTGTTCATCAACCTTCGGAATGTATACGGCAAAGTTGACCGAATCTTCCACATCATATTTTCCGTATGCGGTTATGCCCATAAGATAAGCGCCGCGGCTCTTGCACTCCATCATGTTGGAAAGCGTCTTCTCATACAGATCCGTCTGCGTAAGAACCCCGATGACAAGTGTCCCGTCCTCAATGAGTGAGATCGTACCATGCTTCATCTCGCCGGCTGCATATGCCTCGGAATGAATATAGCTTATCTCTTTCATCTTAAGGGAACCTTCAAGACAGATCGCATAGTCGATACCTCTTCCTATAAAGAAAATATCTTTTGCGTTCGAATACTTTGACGCGAACCACTGTATCCTCTCTTTATCGTCAAGCACCTTCGTCATCTTGTCAGGTATCGACAGAAGTTCATCAAGATATGAATCATATCCGTCTATACACCCTTTAGCGAGTGCAAACTTGAGAGCAAGCATATACATGCATACAAGCTGACAGCTGTATGCTTTCGTGGTTGCAACGCTTATCTCCGGACCTGCGAGCGTATACATGCAGTGATCCGCCTCACGCGCGATCGATGAATCAAGAACATTTACAATGGCAAGAGTCTTGATACCTTTTTCCTTTGCCATGCGAAGAGCCGCGAGAGAATCTGCGGTCTCTCCGGACTGGGATATGATGATCACGAGACTGTTATCCGGCAGGCGGTTTTTCCTGTAACGGAATTCCGAGGCAAGCTCAACTCTTACAAGAGTGTCGCTCAGCTCCTCAAGAATATACTGTGCTTCCATACCGACATGCCATGCGCTTCCGCACGCAACTATGTATATTGATGAAAACTCCTTTATCATGTCATCGGTTATACCGACTTCGGACAGATCAATGTGTCTTGCGTCTCCGGTATCCTTGATGTATTTGTGAAGAGTATTGAGAACGACCTCTGGCTGTTCATGGATCTCTTTCATCATGAAATGCTCGTATCCGCCCTTTTCCGCAGCCTCAGCATCCCATTCGATCTCAGTGATCTCCTTTGTGATCTTATCACCGTCAAGGTTGTAGAAAGTCACATCACCGGCAGTTATCTCAGCCATCTCAAGATTTCCGATGTAATATACGCTCCTTGTATGAGACAGGATCGCAGGAACATCGGATGCGATGAAAGACTCCTTGTCGTTAACACCGATTATCATTGGAGATTCTTTTCTTGCAACGTATATCTTCCCGGGATGATCCGAGAACATAACCGCAAGGGCATATGACCCTCTTACCCTGACGATCGTCTTCGCAAGCGCATCAATGGGACCCATCTTATACTTGTTGTAATAATAATCCACAAGCTTGATAAGTACTTCCGTATCCGTTTCGGAATAGAAGCGGTAATCATGACGTTCCATCTTGGCTTTGAGTTCCTGATAGTTCTCGATTATGCCGTTATGGACGCCGACAACTTCGGATTCCACAACACCCGATCCCGAGTTGGTGCAGTTGCCCGAAACATGCGGATGTGCATTTGTCTGACTCGGTGCACCGTGAGTTGCCCAGCGCGTATGACCGATACCACAGTTACCCGGTACGGCACGTCCTTCGTCTGTCTTCTCGATAAGGTTATTGAGCTTGCCAATGGTCTTGACCACGACAGCCGGTGACTCACCGTCCCTTACGGCAAGACCTGCCGAGTCATATCCTCTGTACTCAAGCTTGGAAAGGCCCTGCAAAAGTACAGGCGCTGCCTGCTTATTTCCTACATATCCAACAATTCCACACATATGATTATCTCCTAAAGATTACAGATTCTGTCTACTGCCTCACGGGTGTTCTCATGACTTCCGAAAGAAGTCAGACGGAAATATCCCTCTCCGCATGCTCCGAAACCGACACCCGGTGTTCCCACAACATTTGCCTTCTCAAGCAGATGATCGAAGAATTCCCAGCTCGTCATCTTATCGGGAGTAGCCAGCCAGATGTAGGGTGAATTGGTTCCGCCGAATACATTATAGCCTGCCTTTTCAAGGCCCGATACAATATACTTTGCATTCTCCATATAGTAATCGATAAGACCCCTGATCTCCTTCTTACCCTCTTCTGAGTAAACAGCTTCCCCGGCACGCTGTACGATGTAAGGCGCACCGTTGTATTTGGTCGCGTGTCTTCTTGCCCACAGCGAATTGAGTGATACTCCGCCGCGTTTAAGTTCCTTCGGAACAACTGCATAACCGAGTCTCAGTCCTGTAAAGCCTGCATTCTTTGAAAACGAATGCAGTTCAATGGCACACTGTGTTGCTCCTTCGCATTCATATATGGAATGTGGACAGTCATCACTTATATATGCCTCGTATGCGGCATCAAAAATGATCACCGATCCGTTTTTGTTAGCATAGTCTACCCACTGTTGCAGTTCGCTCTTTTTAAGAGTTGCTCCTGTCGGATTATTCGGGAAGCACAGATAGATCAGATCGCATGCCTCCTTCGGAAGCTCGGGTGCAAATCCGTTCTGTGCGGTACACTCCATGTAAACAACGTTTGTGTATCTGCCTGTCTTTTCGTCATAATCACCGGCGCGTCCCGCCATAACATTTGAGTCGACATATACGGGATACACAGGATCACATACGGCTATCTTGCAGTCCGCATCAAATATCTCCTGGATGTTTCCCGAATCGGGCTTCGCCCCGTCGGATACGAATATCTCATCTTCTTCTATCCTGCATCCTCTCGACCTGTAATCATTATCGCAGATCGCCTTACGCAGAAAATCATACCCGAGGTCAGGTGCGTACCCTCTGAACGTCTTCTCATCGGCCATTTCATCAACCGAAGCGTGGAGCGTTTTGATTATAGTCGGTGTCAGAGGTCTTGTTACATCACCGATACCGAGCCTTATTATCTTCTTTTCCGGATGGGCGCTACTGAACGCATTCACCTTTTTTGCTATTGTTGAGAACAAATAACTTCCCTGTAATTTCTGATAATTGTCATTGATCTTGACCATACTCTTCACCTCTTGTTTTATTCTTTATTTAAAGACAGGATCATATGTGCCGTCTCAAGCAGCGTACGTCCCATATCCATACTGTTTTTCTGCAGATATCTGTAGGCCTCCGGTTCCGACATGCTGTTTCGTTCCATGAGAAGCTTCTTGGCTTCATCTATCGTCAGCTTGTCTCCGTCGGAACGTGCAGGCGGTTTGTCGGGCCTGCGTCTCCTGTAGCCGGCCGGCAGGATCATCCTTAAGCTGCTGAGAAGATCTCCGGTCTTAAAAGGCATCTGCAGGATAATAATATTACTCGAGAAGATATCTGTCCTGACATCTTTGGTAAGAAGAAGCATATTCATGCTCGCCGGAAGATAATTGTACAACTCTTCATATCCCATGTCACGAAGTCTTCTTGTGCATAGGACAACGCTGATGTCCATGTCCTCTACTCTTCGAAGCACCTCCGAACCGGTATCGCAGATAAAGATCTCCTCCCAGATATCGCTTTCCTTGATGATATGTGCTATACGACCCGAGTCTTCATGTTTGGGCATTGCCACAAGAATTGCGCCCATCGTATCTCCTTACCCGAATCTTATATTCTTGTCAGATAACTGTCAATCTCCCACTGTGTTACGTTACTTAAGAACGCTCTCCATTCATCGCGCTTGACTTTTGTATAGACGTCGGCAAAATCTTTCCCAAGCGCGTTAATGATAACATCATCCCCGTTGAGCTCGGCAACGGCTTCTTTAAGATCTTCGGGAAGCGTCGCAACACTGCTTCCGACTTCTTCACCAACCTTGACGCCGGGAGTGGTCTTATTATCAATTCCGTCCATTCCGGCAGCCATGCATGCCGCAAAAAGCAGATACGGATTGGCCGATCCGTCCGGGAACCGGAGTTCGATCTTAACATCGTCTATCTCGCGGTTAATATTTACAAGTGCTTTTTCACCTTTCTCAGCCCACGTGATGTTATATGGAGCATCATAACCCGACAGAAGTCTCTTATATGAATTGACCGAAGGATTGGCTACGGCACAAAGAGCACGTGCATGGGACATGATCCCGCCCGCAAACCACAGAGCCTCCTGTGTGGGGGTACCATCTGCGGATCTGAAAACGTTTTTGCCGTCCTTCATAAGCTTAAGATGTATATGCATTCCCGAGCCGGCAACATCCTGTCTGGGCTTGGGCATAAATGTGGCGTACAATCCGAACCGTTTTGCGATCGATCTTACCGCGAACTTGAAGGTCTGTATTGTATCCGACATTGCAAGCGCATCCTCTTCCCTGAAATCTATCTCATGCTGGGCCGGCGCATGCTCGTGAAGTGAAGACTCGATCTCAAAGCCCATGTCTTCGAGCATGAGCACTATATCACGCCGTGCATTCTCGCCGAAATCCGAAGGTCCCACATCCATATATTCGGCACGCTCATGACTCGTGGTAGTCGGAAGTCCGTTCTCATCCGTATGGAATAAGAAGAATTCACACTCGGGATCGACGATCATTGTATATCCCTTACCTGCAAGTTTTGCAGCGGCCTGCTGAAGAATATATCTTGAAGACAGCTTAAAAGGAGTGCCATCCATATGGCATACATCACACAATATCTTTGCCACCTTACCCTGCTGCGGTCTCCAGGGCAGGATCATAAACGTGTCAAGATCCGGATAAAGATACAGTCTGTCATCATAATCGTATACGCTTGCGAACATGGCGGCTCCGTGGAACGAGTATCTGTTCTCGAATACCTTGTCCATCTGGCCCGGAGTTACCGCAAGGTTCTTAAGCCTCCCAAATATGTCCGTAAACTGGAGTCTTATAAACTCCACACCTTCTTCCTCGATCATTCTGAGTATGTCTTCTTTACGCATGGAAATCCTCCTGATATGCATGATCATCCAAAAATGGGCATCGTGAACACACCTGTTTCACGACGCCCTTGTCAAGACAAGATTATAATGCAAATTGGCGGTAGTTACAAGTGCGGAAAAAAACGGGGATTATAGGGTTTATTTATGGATACGGAAAAGAAGGAATTATACATTGCAAAAGATAATTCCTTCTTTTCCTCAGATAATGACTATATCTATTAATATTTCCGTTATTTTTCAATACTACGCAATTATGAGATGTAAATGCAAAAAGATTAGCCGCGTTCTCTACAGATTCGTGTAGCCGACAAGGGATTCGTCGACCGCAGCAGCGGCAGCTCTTCCTTCAGCGATGGCCCAGACGACGAGTGACTGGCCACGGTGCATGTCGCCGGCTGTAAATACTTTATCGGCGCTCGTTGCGAAGGCTCCTTCCTCGGTCGCTACATTTCCGCGCGGATTTACATCTACGGAAAAAGCCGAAGTGACGTACTCTTCGCTCCCGAGGAATCCTGCGGCGATAAGTACTATATCGGCGGGAAGCTGTGATTCGCTGCCTTTGACGTTCTCAAATACCGGCCGTCCGTCTTTTCCGGTCTTTTTCTTAAGCCTGACGGTTTTGACGCCGGTCAGATTTCCTTTTTTGTCCTTTATGAATTCGGTTACCGTAGTCTCGTATATCCTCGGATCTTTCCCGAAGCAGTATATCGCCTCTTCCTGACCGTAGTCTGTCTTAAGGATCTTCGGCCATTCAGGCCAGGGATTGGATTCAAGCCTCTCTTTCGGTGCCTCCGGCATCATCTCGATCTGAACGACCGACGCCGCACCAAGCCTTATGCTTGTTCCGACACAGTCATTTCCCGTATCACCGCCACCTATTACTACTACGTTTTTGCCTTTTAGGCTTCCGAATGAAAAGTCCTTGGCTCCGATGACTTTCTTATAATCATACCCATCATCCATTATCTTCTTTGACACTTCACGAAGGAACGGAACCGCGAACAAAATGCCCTTGGCATCTCTTCCCGGAGCATTGATATCCCTCGGTTTCGAGGCACCGCAGCACAATACTACTCTGTCATATTTTTTACAGAGCTCATCTGCGGTGACATCAACACCGACATTGACGTTACATTTGAATTCGATACCCGACTTCTCCATGATACGTATACGCCTGTCAATGACCCTCTTGTCAAGCTTCATGTTCGGGATTCCGTATCTGAGCAGTCCTCCGGGTCTGTCAAATCTTTCGAACACTGTCACTTTATGTCCTCTGCGGTTAAGAAGCTGTGCACACGCAAGACCCGAAGGTCCGCTTCCAATAACCGCAACAGTCTTGCCGGTACGAACAGCCGGTTCATCCTCATCGACAAGTCCGTGCTCATACGCATACTCTATGATATCTTTTTCGTTGTCCTTCGTCGTGACGGCAGCCGATACAGTACCGCACGTACATGCTGCCTCGCAAAGAGCCGGACATACCCTTCCTGTAAACTCCGGGAAACTGTGGGTCTTAACAAGTCTCTTGTATGCCTGTTCAAGATTGCCGTGATATACGAGTTCGTTCGTCTCCGGAACAAGGTTATGAAGAGGGCATCCCGATGCCATACCCGATATCATCACTCCGGCCTGACAGAACGGTACGCCGCACGCCATACATCTGGCTGCCTGCTGCCGTCTCACTTCAGCCGGAAGGCTTTTATGAAACTCGTCAAAGTTCTTAATCCTCTCGGAAGGCTCAACACATGCTGTGTCACATCTTTCAAATTCAATAAATCCGGTTGGTTTTCCCATGATCACACCTCCCCTTCCAGAATACGCTTGTATTCTTCCGGTATAATCTTTTTAAACTTCGGAATATACCCGTCAAAATCAGCAAGGATTGCAGCTGCCTTTTTAGACCCGGTATATTTTCCGTGATTTTCTATCAGAGTCTTTATAACGCATATGTCAGCCTCGGACTCAACATTCTCCATAAGGACGAGCTCTTTGTTGAGATTCCTGTACAGTGTGTTATTCTCATCAAGGACATATGCGACACCGCCGCTCATTCCGGCCGCGAAGTTCTTACCGACACTTCCTAGTATAACTGCCGCACCGCCGGTCATGTATTCACATCCGTGTTCACCGACGCCTTCGACGACCGCTCTTGCACCGGAATTACGTACACAGAATCTCTCGCCGGCCATACCCGCAACATAACATTCTCCGCTTGTTGCACCGTATAATGCAACGTTTCCTATTATGATATTGTTCTCGGCGTCGTATGCTGCGTTATCCGGAGCTTTTATTATGAGCTTACCGCCCGACAGTCCCTTTCCGAAATAATCGTTCGCATCACCGGTGAGCACAAGTGTCTCTCCCTTCGGCATGAACGCACCGAAGCTCTGTCCCCCTGCACCGTTACATATGATACGAACCGCATCATCCCGCAGTCCCTTATGATGACATTTGGTTATATACGCACCGATCATCGTTCCGAAAGCACGGTCGGTATTTACCACTTCGCATTTAACGTCAGAAGCAGCACCTGTTTCTATTGCTTTTTTTATACCGTTCTTACCGGACAGTATCTTTGAATCCCTTCTCTTATCGAGTTCAAAATCATATGCTTTCTTTTTATCGTAACTTCTTGCAAGTGGCAGACTGTCACTTATGATCCTTCCGATATCGATCTTGGATGCGGAATTTGAAAGTCCGTCTTTCTTCCTCAGAAGATCATATCTTCCAACAAGTTCGTCAACACTTCTGACTCCGAGCTTTGCCATATATTCACGGAGCTCTTCGGCTATGAACATCATGAACCGCTCCACATATTCGGGCTTACCCTTGAAATTCTTGCGAAGTTCGGGATTCTGTGTTGCGATTCCCATAGGGCACGTATCAAGGTTACATACACGCATCATTACGCAACCGAGTGTTACGAGCGGTGCTGTGGCAAATCCAAATTCCTCCGCACCGAGTATTGCTGCGATAGCAACATCCCTTCCGCTCATAAGCTTTCCGTCCGTCTCGACAACAACCATATCACGGAGTCCGTTCTGCATAAGAGTCTGATGCGTTTCCGCAAGACCCATTTCCCACGGAAGACCCGCATTATGTATCGAGCTTATCGGTGCGGCACCCGTACCTCCGTCATAACCTGAAATAAGTATTACGCCGGCACCTGCTTTGGCAACACCCGCTGCTATTGTTCCGACACCTGCTTCCGATACGAGCTTTACGGAAATCCTTGCGCCGCTATTGGCACACTTAAGATCATAGATCAGCTGTGCCAGATCTTCGATAGAGTAAATATCGTGATGAGGCGGCGGTGAAATAAGACTTACACCCGGTGTTGAATGTCTTGTCTTGGCAATCCACGGATATACTTTCTTGCCGGGAAGATGTCCGCCCTCACCGGGCTTGGCTCCCTGCGCCATTTTGATCTGTATCTCTTTTGCGCTCTGAAGGTAGCGTGAGGTAACACCGAATCTTCCCGAAGCAACCTGTTTGATCGCCGAGCTTCTGTCATTGTCGGTACCTGCGCTTTCAAGACGTTCATCGCTCTCGCCACCTTCACCGCTGTTTGATTTTCCGTGTATACGGTTCATCGCTACGGCAAGTGCTTCATGTGCTTCTTCTGAAATAGATCCGTATGACATCGCTCCTGTCTTGAAACGTCTTACGATCTTATCCGCACTTTCCACTTCGGAAATATCTATGGGTTTTGCTGCATAATTAAAATCAAAAATACTTCTTATGTATCCGGTCTCTTCCTTGTCGACCATAGATGTATACTGTTTGAACTTTGCGTAATCATCCTCACGCGTTGCCGCCTGAAGCATATGGATCGTCTGAGGATTGTATCTGTGAAGTTCACCGCCGGAGCGCATCTTATGAAATCCTACCGAATCAACCGACAGGTCGGTAGCAAGTCCTAACGGATCGAACGCTTTCGAATGCTGTGCATCGGTAGCCTTCGCGATATCCTCAATATCAATACCGCCGATCCTCGATACTGTTCTTGCAAAGTACTTGTCGATAACCGACTGGGATATACCGATTGCTTCGAATATCCTGCTGCCCTGGTAAGACTGTATTGTCGAAATACCCATCTTGGACGCGATCTTGACTATACCGCCGAGTACCGCCTTGTCATAATCGGATACGGCAGCATAATAATCTTTATCAAGAATACCGTCATCGATCAGTTCCTTGATGGTTGCATGTGCGATGTACGGATTGACGGCGCACGCACCGAAACCTAAAAGCGTTGCAAAATGATGTACATCTCTTGGCTCACCGGTCTCCATGATTATAGACATTGCCATACATTTCTTTGTAGTAACAAGGTGGTTGTGCACGGCTGATACGCACAAAAGCGAGGGAATCGCGATGTGGTTCTCGTCCACTCCTCTGTCTGAAAGTATAAGTATGTTGGCACCGTTCTTGTACGCCCTGTCAACTTCGACAAACAGATTGTCAATGGCACGGTCAAGAGGTGTTCCTTTGTAGTAAAGCGTTGATACTTTTCCAACGCCTATTCCCTGTTTATGAAGGTGCGAGATTTTCATAAGATCAAGATCCGAAAGAATGGGATTGTTGATCTTAAGAACGTTACAGTTCGACGGTTTATCTGAAAGCAGGTCACCGTTCTTACCGACGTATACGCATGTGGCGGTAACGATTTTCTCCCTTACCGCATCAATGGGAGGATTGGTAACCTGTGCGAACAGCTGCTTGAAATAATCAAACAACGGCCTGTACTGATTCGACAGTACCGCAAGCGGAGTATCGACACCCATCGATCCGATCATCTCACTTCCGCTAAGCGCCATCGTAAGTATTCTCTCGCGGCATTCCTCGTATGTGTAACCGTATGATTTTTGCAGTCTCTCGAGCTCTTCTCTTTCAAAATGTGGTACGGATTCGTTGGGGATCTTAAGCTCAGCCAGACGTACGAGGTTCTGGTCGAGCCATTCTCCGTAAGGCTCGCGCATTGCATATCTGTCTTTGATCTCACGATCCGTATATATTCTGTCGGCTTTCGTATCCGCAAGTATCATCTTGCCCGGATACAGGCAGCCTTTTTCCGTAATGTTCGATTCGTCAAGCGGAAGCACTCCGACCTCAGACGAAAGAATGAGTCGACCGTCATCCATGATGTAATATCTGGACGGACGAAGGCCGTTTCTGTCGAGTATGGCGGCCATGATATCACCATCCGAAAACATTATCGAAGCGGGACCGTCCCACGGCTCCATCATGGTTGCGTAATACTGGTAAAAATCACGCTCTTCTATCGTAAGCGTTTCATTGTTCTCCCACGGCTCCGGAACGAGGATCATTGCCGCAAGTGCAGGCTCCATTCCCCCCATGATCATGAACTCTAAAGCGTTATCAAGCATCGCCGAATCCGATCCTTCCTCGGATATAACCGGCAATACCTTACCAAGCTCTTCATCCGTAAAACAGCTTGTCTCGATAGTTTCCTCGCGGGCAACCATCTTGTCGACGTTACCGCGTATCGTGTTGATCTCGCCGTTATGAACTATGAACCTGTTCGGGTGTGCACGAAGCCAGCTCGGATTGGTGTTGGTCGAGAATCTCGAATGCACCATCGCAAGAGCGGATTCATACGATTCGTCGAGCAGATCGGCAAAAAACGTACGAAGCTGACCTACAAGAAACATTCCTTTATATACGATCGTTCTGCATGAAAGTGATGCCACATATGTGTCTTCGTTCGAGTGTTCAAACACACGTCTAATGACATATAGTTTTCTGTCAAAATCAAGATCGGTCTCATAGTTTTCAGGGCGCTCAACAAAGCCCTGATAGATCGACGGGCAGCTTGAAAGTGCACGGGGGCCGAGAACTTTCGGACTTACCGGTACTTCTCTCCATCCGAGGAACTTAACACCCTCTTTAGCGGCGATTATCTCAAACATCTTCATCGCCTGCATTCTTGAAAGCTCTCCCTGCGGGAAGAAAAACATTCCCACACCGTAAGAGCGCGCCTTACCCAGTTTTATTCCAAGCGGTGCGCACGATTTTACAAAAAACCTGTGAGGCACCTGAGTCATGATACCTACGCCGTCGCCGGTTTTTCCTTCGGCATCTTTACCGGCACGGTGCTCAAGATTTTCAACTATGGAAAGGGCATCGCTAACGATTGAATGACTTGCCTTTCCGTGTACGTTTATGATTGCTCCGACTCCGCAATTATCATGTTCGAAATCGGGTTCGTATAATGTATTCATCACAGTCTCCTTATCTATTCGAATCAACGGTTTGAAGTGCAGCTTTTACAAGTCCCGCAAACAGCGGATGCGGCATGTCAGGTCTCGACTTGAATTCGGGATGCGCCTGTGTCGCAACAAAGAACGGATGATCGGAAAGCTCTATCATCTCAACTATCCTTCCGTCGGGTGATGTTCCCGATATCACCATCTTGTTCTTTGTAAGAATATCCCTGTAATCATTGTTCACTTCATATCTGTGACGGTGACGCTCGCTTATCGTTTCCGTCTTGTACATTTCATAAGCCTTCGTTCCCTTTTTCAGGACGCACGGATATGCTCCGAGTCGGAGTGTTCCGCCGATATCTTCAAGTTTTTCTTTTTCGGGAAGAATGTGTATAACCGGATTGGTTGTCTTGGGCGACAATTCCGCTGAAGCAGCATCATCAAGACCGCAGACGTTTCTTGCAAACTCCACGATCGCCAGCTGCATTCCGAGACAAATGCCGAGATATGGGATTTTGTTTTCTCTTGCAAAACGCGCGGCCGCAATCTTGCCTTCCGTTCCGCGGCTTCCGAATCCGCCGGGAACGATCATTCCGTCAACATCTCCAAGATGCTGCGCTGCGTTTTCATCTGTTACATCTTCCGCATCAACCCATTTGAGAACAACTTCCGTGCGGTTTGCTATCCCACCATGTTTGCATGCTTCAACAACACTCAGGTAAGCATCATGAAGAGCAACATATTTACCCACGATAGCTATCGTAACCTTGTGCAGAGGATTTTTCTGATCCTCGACAAGCCTACGCCACGCAGTAAGTTCGGGCTCGGGGGAGGAGAGCCCAAGACAGGTGCATACAGCACCGGCAAGATTCTCCTGCTCCAGCATGAGCGGTACCTCGTAGAGGGACGCAGCGTCCAGATTCTGGAGGACATTTTCACGTCTGACATTGCAAAACAGAGCTATCTTGTCTCGCATGGCGCTCTCGATGGGATAGTCGGAACGACATACGATTATATCCGGCCACAGTCCCATGCTCTGCAAAGTTTTGACACTCATCTGGGTAGGCTTGGTCTTGAGTTCCCCCGAAGCCTTTAAATATGGGATAAGAGTAACATGTATGATAACGGAATTGTTTCTTCCGATATCAACCTGAAATTGCCTGATCGCCTCAAGAAACGGCTGGCTTTCGATGTCTCCGACCGTTCCGCCGATCTCGATTATTGAGATCGTCTCTTCATCAGGCGACGACGCTTTATAAAATCTGTCTTTGATCTCATTGGTGATATGAGGAATTACCTGAACCGTTCCCCCGCCGTAATCACCGTGACGTTCCTTGTTGAGTACCGACTGGTAAATCTTACCCGTCGTTACGTTGGAGTTTTTGTTGAGAGACTCGTTGATGAATCTTTCATAATGGCCGAGATCAAGATCGGTCTCGGTACCGTCATCCGTTACGAACACCTCTCCGTGCTGGATCGGGTTCATCGTTCCCGGATCAACGTTGATGTAGGGATCGAACTTCTGCATCGTAACGTTGTATCCTCTTGCTTTCAAAAGACGGCCGAGTGACGCCGCGGTAATACCTTTACCGAGTCCCGATACGACTCCGCCCGTTACAAATACATACTTAACCATACGCCGCCTCACTTTCCGCTGTCGCCGTAGTTGGACAGAACCCTTGCGGAAGGATCATTGACATCACAACCTTCCCACTCTTTGTTGGGCATCCAGAAATCAACTACCATCTGTGCCTGACCGGGATAATACTTTTCAAATATCTGACGGTACAGGAGCGACTCCTTGGTAAAAGGTATGGCATGGTTATATTTCTTTCTCTCCGACTCAAACTGTTCGTCGGTGTATGTGCTTTCGGCATACTCCTTGAGATGATCGACCATCGAATGACCCACAGCATCCGAGAACGCTGCCTTCTCTCTCATGAGAATGTCATACGGAAGATAGTCACCTTCAAAAGCATGACGAAGAAGGTATTTGCCTTTGTTGTATTTATTCATCTTTAGTTCGGGATCGATACTCATCACATACTTGACGAAATCGAGATCTCCGAACGGAACACGGGCTTCCATTGAATTGACCGATATGCACCTGTCGGCACGAAGCACATCATACATGTGTATTTCATGAATACGCTTTGCGGCTTCAGCCTGAAATGCATTCGCATCGGGTGCAAAATCAGTATATTTATATCCGAACAGCTCATCGGATATCTCGCCCGTCATAAGAACTCTTACATCGGTCTGCTCATGTATCGCCTTACAAATAAGGTACATACCCATGCTGGCTCTTATCGTTGTGATATCATACGTTCCGAGGATATAAATAACTTCTTCAAGTGCATTAATTACATCCTCTTTCGTGATGATGATCTCTTTATGGTTGCTTCCAAGATAGTCCGCAACTTCCTTGGCATACTTAAGATCGATTGCATCGGTACTCATACCGATGGCAAATGTTCTTATAGGCATCTTAAGTATCTTGGCTGAAACGGCACATACAAGAGAGCTGTCAAGACCACCGCTCAATAAAAATCCGAGCGGTGCATCAGCATCAAGTCTCTTCTCTATTCCGGCAACAAGTTTGTTTCTGATGTTACGGCAAACAGTCTCAAGATCGTCGTTAACAACACTGTCCACCTTGGCCATATCTCTGTAGCACGTAAACTTCCCATCGGCATAGTAATATCCGGGCGGGAAAGGTTTTATCTCGGATACAAGTCCGACGAGGTTCTTGGCCTCGCTTGCGAACACTATCTCTTTCGCATCCGTGTATCCATAGTAAAGCGGCCTGATACCTATCGGATCTCTTGCCGCAACAAGTTCTTCTTTCCTGGCATCATAGATGATGCATGCATACTCGGCATCGAGCATTTCAAACATACCGGTGCCGTGCTTTTCGTAAAGAGGAAGAAGTATCTCGCAGTCCGAATCACTTACGAAGCTGTATTCCCTTTCGAGTTCCTTCTTGATCTTTCTGAAACCGTAGATCTCTCCGTTACATACAATTGCATTACCGTCTCTCTCGAACGGCTGCATTCCTTCAGGAGTAAGGCCCATGATCGACAGTCTCTCGAATCCGAGTATCACGTCACCGTATGTGTTGATGCGCTGCATATCCGGACCTCTTGATATTGTTCTGTCGAAGTGTTCCTTGAATTCCTCCCTGCTTATCGTTTTACCTCTGTATCCCATTATCGAGCACATTTTTTTCGTCCTCCCATATTGCTCATATCCCCAAAATATCCGTTAGCCGAGCCGCGAAATATCGCGACCCGGCGCGGAAGAAAATCATATTGATAAGTGTATTACTCTACATCCTGCAGTGCGGCGAAATCTTCTTCACCGGTTCTGATCTTAACAACCTTCTCAACAGGATATACAAATATCTTTCCGTCTCCGATATGTCCGGTGTACAGAGCTTTCTTTGCCGCTTCTATTACCGACTCTACCGGGATCTTTGATACTACAACTTCTACTTTTACCTTCGGAAGCAATGTTGCATCGACTTCAACACCACGATATTTCTCGCCGGCACCTTTCTGGATGCCGCAGCCCATAACCTGTGTTACCGTCATGCCTGTTACGCCGAGGCTGTTCATTGCTTTCCTGAGCACATCGTATCTTGACAGTCTTGCGATGATAACAACCTTGCTGATACCTGTTGCAGGGAATGCGTTTACAACCTTGACGGAAGCATCCTTTGCAGCATCGCTTGCCTCTTCGTAATCGTCCGATCCAAGTGATGTGTTCTCGTTCACATCCATCGTCATCGTGTTTGAAATATCCATGATCGAGAAGCCTGCATAAGCTGATGTAAGACCATGCTCCGTGCGGTCAAGTCCGGTGATCTCTTCTTCTTCCGAAACACGAAGGCCGTTGAACTTCTTAATAAGTGCATATGTAATTACGATCGTTACTACCGTCCATACAATCGTGACTGCCATACCGCCGAACTGTTTGCCGAGCTGTGTGAATCCGCCACCGTAGAACAGACCTTTTTCAATACCTGCAAGTACGAATCCGGGTGCAGCATCTGTTGCGAAAAGACCGACTGCCAATGTACCCCAGATACCGTTGAACATATGAACCGCAACAGCACCGACGGGATCATCAACATGGATTACGTTATCGCAGAACCATACGCCGAATACTACGAGAAGACCTGCGACAACACCGATAACTGCTGCACCGGCACAGTCCGTTACGTCACACGGAGCAGTGATGGCTACAAGACCTGCAAGAGATGCGTTAAGACACATCGACACATCGGGCTTGCCGTATTTGAGCCATGTAAATACCATACATACTACTGTTGCAACTGCGGGAGCAACGGTTGTTGTAAGGAAGACCGAACCGAGTGTCGGAACATCGGTTGCGGCTGCACCGTTGAATCCGTACCAGCCAAGCCACAGGATGAATACGCCGAGTGCGGCGATTACAAGGTTGTGACCGGGGAATGCGTTTACTTTTGTAACTTTACCGCTCTTGTCTTTTTCAAACTTACCGATACGGGGACCAAGCATCCATGCACCGATCAGAGCACAAATACCGCCGACCATGTGGATACAGTTTGAACCTGCATAATCGTGGAAACCCCAATCTGCAAGGAATCCGCCGCCCCATGTCCAGTGCGCTTCTATAGGGTAAATGATCGCTGAGATAACGGCTGAATAAATACAATATGATGAGAACTTTGTTCTCTCAGCCATGGATCCCGATACGATTGTTGCCGTTGTTGCACAGAACACAAGGTTGAATACGAATGCGGAATAATCAAAGTTGCCGTAGCTTGAGAAAACATCGAATGAAAACTTACCTGCAAATCCTCCAAGCATGTTTTCACCAATCATCAGAGAAGCACCGCAGATGAACCACATAACAGTACCGATACAAAAGTCCATCAGGTTCTTCATGATGATGTTTCCCGAGTTCTTCGCTCTGGTAAAGCCCGCCTCACACATTGCGAATCCGGCTTGCATCCAGAACACGAGTGCTGCGCCGATCAGGAACCAGACGCCATACACTTCGCTGTTGATCGCCTCCAGAATTTCATTTGTCATAACATTTCTCCTCCTCTTTCTCCTTTATCAAAAAAGGCACGTTCCCTATGGGAACGCGCCTTTGCGTCATTAGTAATCGCTCACCCGACGTAGTCGGATTCTCATGGGCGAGCGACATATTTACTTATACATAGAACAGCATCTGTTCATAAGTAGGATACGGCAGGTATCCTTCAGGGATGAGCGGTTCTGCCTCATCTGCATACTTCCTAACCTCATCCATATCGGCAAGAACTATGTCGTGATAGAACTTCGCCTGATCGATGTTCTGATCCATACTCTCTGCCTTCTCAAGATCTTCGGAAAGCTTCTGTGTCTCTTTCACAACGCTCTCATAATATCCGGAAAGCTTCTTGATCAGTTCTGTCTCAGTTGAAACCGCTGCCTCAATTCCAAGCTGCTTTCTTGCAAGAACCGAATCCGTAAGCTCATCGATATACTTAAGAAGTGCCGGAGCAAACTGCTTGCATACCATATCCTTAAGTGTTAAGGCTTCGATATGAAGTGTCTTCGTATAGTTCTCGATCCTGATCTCATATCTCGACTGAAGCTCTGTCTCGGAATAGATGTGATGCTTGATGAACATCTTCTTATTCTTCTCGGCGATAAGTGCCGGCATCGCATCGGGTGTTGACTTAAGGTTGTAAAGTCCTCTCTTTGCAGCCTCATCAACCCATTCCTGAGTATATCCGTTTCCGTTGAATATTACTCTCTTATGCTTGATGATAGTATCTTTTACAAGCTTATGTACCGCTTCGTCCATCTTTTCAGGTGCAACATCTTTAAGTTCCTCATAGAAGAGGCTTAACGACTCTGCAACAGCTGTGTTCAGCATGATGTTCGGACCTGCTATCGAAACAGATGAACCAAGTGATCTGAACTCGAACTTGTTACCGGTAAATGCAAACGGTGATGTACGGTTTCTGTCTGTTGTATCCTTTGCAAAATGAGGAAGTACCTTCGCTCCGGTTTCAACCTGTACTTTCTCAACCTTGCCGAAGTATTCGTCTTTCTCAATCGCTTCGATCACACCTGTCAGCTCGTCGCCAAGGAACATCGAAATGATTGCCGGAGGAGCTTCGTTAGCTCCGAGTCTGTGATCGTTGCCGGCACTTGCAACCGAAAGTCTCAAAAGATCAGCGTAATCGTCAACAGCCTTGATGACAGCCGAGAGGAAAATCAGGAACTGTGTGTTCTCCTGCGGTGTCTTGCCGGGATTTAAAAGGTTCTCTCCGGTATTGGTTGTAAGTGACCAGTTGTTATGCTTACCTGAACCGTTGATACCTGCGAAAGGCTTCTCATGAAGCAGACATTCATATCCGTGCTTTTCGGCAACCTTCTTCATGATCTCCATTGTCAGCTGGTTGTGATCAACCGCTACATTTGTCGTATCAAATATCGGTGCAAGCTCATGCTGACTCGGTGCTACTTCGTTATGCTTTGTCTTGGCGGGAATGCCGAGCTTCCACAACTCCTCGTCAAGATCATGCATATATGCCGCAACCCTGGGCTTGAGATTTCCGAAGTAGTGATCGTCCATCTCCTGTCCCTTCGGGGAAGGTGCACCGAGAAGTGTTCTTCCCGTGAAGATAAGGTCTTTTCTCTTCTTGTAATCTTCCTTGTCGATCAGGAAGTATTCCTGCTCGGGACCTACTGTCGTAAGTACGTTTGTTACTTCATCCTTGCCAAGGAGCTTTAATACCTTTACCGCTTCCTTGCTGATCGCATCCATTGAACGAAGAAGCGGTGTCTTCTTGTCAAGTGCCTCTCCGCTGTATGAGCAGAACGCTGTCGGGATGTACAATGTCCTGTCCTTAATGAATGCAGGGCTTGTAGGATCCCATGCTGTATATCCTCTTGCCTCGAATGTTGCTCTTATTCCGCCCGAAGGAAAACTTGATGCATCGGGCTCACCCTTTACAAGTTCCTTGCCCGAGAAATCCATGATCACTTCTCCGCCATCAACCGGGCAAATGAAGCTGTCATGCTTTTCTGCGGTATAACCTGTCATCGGCTGGAACCAGTGAGTAAAATGTGTTGCTCCATTCTCAACAGCCCACTCCTTCATTGCAACCGCAACGGCATTGGCAACGTCAATCTCCAGATGTGTATTATTATCGATCGTCTTCCTAAGTGCTTTGTACATATCCTTCGGAAGTTTTTCTCTCATGATCTTATCGCTGAAAACAAGGCTTCCGAAAAGTTCAGGGATTGTTTTTTCCATTGTGACCGTCCTCCTTTTTGAACAAAAAAAGAGGCGCCTCGGACAAATGTCCGAAGCACCTTTGCTCTTTATGTCATAAAACTATAAACCTGTTTTTTCATGTTGTCAATACCTAACATGAAATTTTTTTCAAAAGATTTTCAGAAGATCGTTGCGACCTTGATAGTCTGCTCTTCGAGCACATCAAGAAGTACGCGGACCGTATCAAGCGAGGTGAAAATCGTAACGTTATTCTCTATCGCGCATCGTCTGATCGCAGCACCGTCAACATAGTGTACACCCGACAAAACGGCACGGCTGTTGATAACATATGCAACGTTTCCAGACTTTATCGCATCGAGAATTTCTTCACTTCCTTCAGACAGTTTCTTCCTGATACGTGTCTTCACTCCGTAGTTTTTAAGATACTCTCCCGTAAGACTGGTCGCCTCGATATTAAATCCCATGTCGTAGAATCTCTTGATAAGAGGCATGCCTTCAATCTTGTCTTCATCCGCAAGACTGACAATGACCGTACCGTAGTTACGAAGCTTAATTCCCGAAGCAACAAGAGCCTTGTACATTGCTCGATGAAGCTTTTCATCATAACCTATAGCTTCACCCGTCGACTTCATCTCGGGAGACAGATACGAATCCATTCCCTTAAGCTTTGCAAACGAAAATGCGGGAGCCTTTACACACCACCTCGTACGTTCCTCGGGGTATATCGTAAATATTCCCTGCTCACGGAGCGTGATACCGAGTATACATTTTGTCGCAATATCCGCGAGCGAATATCCCGTTGCCTTTGACAAAAACGGCACAGTGCGCGACGATCTCGGATTGACCTCAATGATAAATACTTTATCATCCTCATCGACTATAAACTGGATATTAAAGAGACCGACAATTCCTATTCCGACACCGAGCTTTTTCGTGTATTCAAGTATTGTTCCTTTTACCTGATCGGAAAGCGAAAACGGAGGATATACACTTATCGAATCTCCCGAATGCACACCCGTACGTTCTACCAGTTCCATTATGCCGGGTACAAATACATTGACGCCATCGCAGACTGCGTCGACCTCAACCTCTCTGCCCTTGATGTATTTGTCAACGAGAACAGGCTTGTCTTCATCTATCTCAACCGCGCTCTTGAGATAGTGTCTCATCTCCTCTTCTTTAGACACTATCTGCATTGCGCGGCCACCGAGCACGAAGCTCGGACGAACGAGTACGGGATAGCCGATCTCATCTGCTGCGGCCACACCGTCTTCAACATTTGTTACCGCAACACCTTTCGGTTGCGGGATATCCAGATCCAGAAGCACCCTCTCGAATGCATCTCTGTTCTCGGCACGTTCAATTGCCTCACAGTCTGTTCCGATTATCTTGACTCCGTATTCAAGTAACGGCTCTGCCAGATTGATGGCAGTCTGTCCTCCGAGGATGGCAATAACTCCCTCGGGTTGTTCCGTCTCAATAATGTTTACAACATCTTCAACACAAAGCGGCTCAAAATACAGCTTGTCCGATGTCGTATAATCAGTCGATACGGTCTCGGGATTGTTATTGATTATTATCGCCTCATACCCGAGCTCCTTGATTGTCTTGACCGCATGTACTGTCGAATAGTCGAATTCGACACCCTGTCCTATTCTGATTGGTCCCGATCCCAGAACTATAATCTTTCTGTTATCCGTAACTTTCGACTCGTTCTCTTCCTCATATGTCGAGTAAAAATACGGCACGTATGACTTGAATTCCGAGGCACACGTATCAATCATCTTGTAAACGGGCATGATGCCTTCCTTCTTACGAAGATCAAACACTTCATGCGCATCCATTTTCCAGATCTTTCCGATTGCTCTGTCGGAAAATCCCATGCGCTTGGCTTCATAAAGTATCCCTGTATCTTTGGGAGCACCAAGCAAAGCTTTTTCCATATCGGTTATATTCTTAAACCTGTCGATGAAGAACTTGTCTATTCCGGTTATACCGGCTATTGTCTCAACGGTAGTATTGCGCCTTAGCAATTCGGCAATCGCATATATCCTGTCATCCGTTCCGATCTTGATATATTCTTTGAGATCATCGTCCTTCATGTCATCAAACTTATCAAGATGAAGATGGAAAGCACCGACCTCAAGACTCCTTACTGCCTTAAGAAGACTCTCCTCGATGGAACGTCCGACGCTCATCACCTCGCCCGTGGCTTTCATCTGTGTTCCAAGACTGTTGTTGGCATCGGAGAACTTATCAAACGGGAATCTCGGCATCTTCGTTACGACATAATCCATTGACGGTTCAAACGCAGCAACCGTATTGGCAAGCTCAATCTCTTCAAGATGCATACCGACAGCGATCTTGGCAGATACTCTTGCAATCGGGTAACCGCTCGCCTTTGATGCAAGCGCGGATGATCTTGATACTCTCGGATTGACCTCGATAAGATAATAGTCGAATGAATTCGGATCGAGAGCAAACTGAACATTACATCCGCCTTCAACTTTCAACGCACGTATAATTTTAAGCGCACTGCTTCTTAGCATCTGGTAGTCTTTGTTAGTAAGAGTCTGCGAAGGGCATACAACAATGGAATCTCCCGTATGTATACCGACAGGGTCGATATTCTCCATGTTACATACAGTAATCGCAGTGTCATTGGCATCCCTTATGACCTCGTATTCGATCTCTTTGTATCCCTTTACACTCTTCTCTACAAGCACCTGATGCACCGGCGAAAGCGCAAGGGCATTCTTCATGATCTCGCGAAATTCCTGTTCGTTCTCCGCAAAGCCTCCTCCGGTTCCGCCGAGCGTATACGCAGGTCGAAGTACAAGCGGATATCCTATCTCTTTCGCAGCAGCAAGACCTTCCTCCATCGACTCGGCAATAAGCGACGGAAGTATCGGCTCACCGATTCTTTGGCACAGCTCCTTGAACTGTTCGCGGTCTTCAGCCATTTCTATGCTTTGCGTATTGGTTCCGAGAAGTATCGCACCACACTCTTCAAGAACACCTTTTTTCTCGAGTGCGACCGCAAGGTTTAAGCCTGTCTGTCCGCCTATTCCTGCGAGTATCGCATCGGGTCGTTCCATTCGGATGATCTTGGCAACAAACTCGAGTGTGAGCGGCTCCATATACACCTTGTCGGCAATAACCTCATCGGTCATTATCGTTGCGGGATTGGAATTACAAAGTACAACCTCGTATCCTTCCTCGCGAAGTGCGAGACAAGCCTGTGTCCCGGCATAATCGAATTCGGCCGCCTGTCCTATGACGATCGGACCGGATCCGATAACAAGTATCTTTTTAATGTCAGTTCTTTTGGGCATAATCCTACTCCTTATTATGCGTTAGATGACGGAATAATGTTTGCAAGAAATCTGTCAAACAGATAAGCGCTGTCGCACGGTCCCGGAGCACTCTCGGGATGATACTGAACCGAAAACAGTCTGTCGGCTTTGCATTCAACACCTTCTACCGTATTATCGAGAAGATTTATATGAGTAACTGACAGACCCGTGCCTTCAAGACTGTCCGGTACGACCGCATAGGAATGATTTTGAGATGTAATCTCAATCTTCCCGGTAAGAAGATTCTTGACCGGATGATTACCTCCGCGATGTCCGAACTTAAGCTTATATGTTTTCGCTCCGTAAGCAAGACTTATTATCTGATGTCCGAGACATATGCCGAATATCGGAAGCTTACCTTTGAGCTCCTTTATCGTCGCAATTGTCGGAACACAGTCCTCGGGGTTACCCGGACCGTTTGAAATAAATACTCCCACAGGATCATATGACATTACCGTCTTTGCATCCGTATCCCACGGAACAACCGTTATCGGAAATCCGAATCCGGCCATCATGCGAAGAATGTTCGTCTTGATTCCGCAGTCTATAACAACAATCGGTCTCGTACCTCTTGTTCCGTCGCCGGGACAGTATTCATACGAAGCGTCACAGCTCGCACGACTTACCTGGTCAGTTTCGGGTATCCACTTTCTGACGGATTCGATCGCTTCCGCATCATCGGTGCCGGCGTCTGTTATCAGTGCCTTACTGCTTCCGATATCACGAATGTGTCTTGTGAGCATCCTCGTATCAATGCCGTACACTCCGGCTATATCATGTTTTTTCATGACATCCTCCAAGCCTTCGCTGCACCTGAAGTTCGAAGGATACGTGCAGTATTCCCTCACGATCATTCCGGATATCTTCGGTGAATCGGATTCAAAATCATCATCGCATATTCCGTAATTGCCGATCGGAGGATACGTCATAACAACAGCCTGGTCGGTGTACGAGCGATCCGAAAGAATCTCCTGATAACCGACCATCGATGTGTTAAAAACTATCTCGACAAACTTGTCGGCTTCGCTTCCGAAGCCGAATCCCCTGTAGATGCTTCCGTCTTCAAGAACTATTTTCCTGTCAGTTTTTCTATCCATCATGTTTATCCTCTCGTATGAGAAAATCATATGCATTATATTATATCACTACAATACCGGATACTTTCCGTCAAAACATGCCTTACACGTCGGAAGATCGCCGGTCATAGTATCAAGATCCTCAATACACAAATACTCAAGAGAGTCCGCACCAATCCTCTGTCTGATTTGTTCGTTCGTAAGTCCGCTTGCGATCAGTTCGGAATTATCAGGTACATCAGTACCATAATAACACGGATGCAAAAAAGGAGGTGAAGAAATACGCACATGAACCTCAAGCGCCCCGAACCTCCTCATTTCTTTTATTAAATTTGCAAGCGTTGTACCACGAACTATGGAATCATCCGTCAGTACGACACGTTTCCCTTTGACTACATCCTCTATTACGCGAAGCTTAATCATAACGGCACTCGCACGCTCTTCCTGTGTGGGCTTGATGAATGTCCTTCCGACATAGTTATTCTTTGCAAACGCATTCTTAAACGGAATACCGGACTGCTCGGCATAGCCCGCTGCCGCAGTAAGACCCGAATCCGGAACTCCCGTCACAACATCGGCTTCTACCGGATAACGCCTTGCAAGTGATTTTCCCCCTTCGATACGGGCATTGTAAACACTGATCCCGTCTATGCGCGAGTCGAGTCTCGCGAAATATATGTATTCGAATACGCAGTGTGCTTTGACCTGCGAATGCATTATCTGTTTGGATGTCACGCCGTCTTCCGTGATCATTACCATCTCACCGGGCTCCACGTCTCTTACATAATCGGCTCCTATCGCCCGAAGCGCCGTACTCTCCGACGCGCATACATACATATCGTCTATCGTACCGAGACACAAAGGCTTGAGTCCCCAGGGATCCCTGATGCACAGAAGCTTCTGAGGGCTTAATATCAAAAGCGCGAAGCCGCCTTTAAGAAGTTTGCAGACACTTTCCGCGGCTTCTTCTATTGATGAGGAATGCATCCTCTCTTCGGCTATCTTGTATGCTATGACTTCGGAATCGGCATTGCCGGTAAATACCGCGCCTTCTTCTATAAGCTCATCTCTTATCTTATCGATGTTGGTTATGTTGCCGTTGTGCGCAAGAGCAATCGTTCCTTTCGCATAGTTAATGAACACGGGCTGGGCGTTTTCTTTTGTACTCCCTCCCGCAGTTGAATATCTTACATGGCCTATACCGATATTACCTTTGAGCTTTTCAAGATCTTCTTTGTGAAATACTTCATTGACGAGACCCATATCCTTATGGGCGCATATGTTTCCGATCGGTCCGCACGTATCACAAACAACAATACCGGCCGACTCCTGCCCCCTGTGCTGAAGCGCGGTCAGTCCGTAATAAATATACTGCGCGGCATTTATGTTCCTGCGGCTGTATATACCGAATACGCCGCACTCTTCATGAAGCTTGTCAAAACACATCTTGTATACCCGTTACCGTATTGACGGCTCAAATACCGTGTCATAAAAAAAGCGACGCTACGGGTAGGACCCGAAGCGCCGTTGCTGTCATAGTGTAGTTTATTACTCCTGCGATATGATGTCAACCGTGTGTTTTCCTATTTTTATATATGTCAATTTACTGTTGACTTTTAGCGGCATTAAGCGTATATTTTTTTTGGCAAAGGTGCCATAGCTGTGCTTATGGTACCTTTTTTAGTTCGGACTGTAATGATCCTATTTTTTTGATCGCGGAGGTAATCAAAATGGTAAAAGCTGTTGTCGGAGCCAACTGGGGTGATGAGGGCAAAGGTAAGATCACCGATATGCTCGCTCAGAACGCCGACGTTGTTATAAGATTTCAGGGCGGTGCCAATGCAGGGCATACGATTAAGAACAAATACGGCAAGTTTGCACTGCACACACTTCCGTCGGGTGTATTCAACGAGAACACCGTGAACATCATCGGAAACGGTGTGGCATTAAACATCCCGATACTGATAAGCGAGATCGACGGTATAGTTAAAAAGGGCGTTCCCAAGCCGATAATACTTATTTCGGAACGCGCCCAGATAATAATGCCTTACCATATCAAATTCGATGAATATGAGGAGGAGCGCCTGGCGGGAAAATCATTCGGTTCGACCAAATCCGGTATCGCACCTTTCTATTCCGATAAGTTCGCAAAGATAGGCTTCCAGGTGAGCGATCTGTGGGATGATGAAGATTACTTAAAGGAAAAGATCAGAAACGTTTCCGTACAGAAGAACATCCTACTTGAGCATTTGTATCACAAGCCTCTTATAGATGTGGACGAGACATACAAAACTCTTATGGAGTACAAAGATATGATCGCTCCTTACGTATGCGACGTATCATCATATCTTAACGAAGCATTAAAGAGCAACAAGACAATACTTCTTGAAGGACAGCTCGGAACACTTAAAGACTGTGATCACGGAATCTATCCGATGGTTACATCTTCAAATACAATCGCTGCATACGGCGGTGTCGGCTGCGGAATACCTCCTTATGAGATCAAGCAGGTAATCTCGGTATGTAAGGCTTACTCTTCTTCCGTAGGTGCCGGCGAATTCGTTAGTGAGATACACGATGAAGCTGTTGCTGATGAACTTAGAAAGCGCGGCGGTGACGGCGGAGAATACGGTGCTACGACCGGACGTCCGAGAAGAATGGGATGGTTCGACTGTGTTGCATCCAAGTACGGATGCAGACTTCAGGGCACAACAGATGTTGCATTTACCGTACTTGATGTTCTTGGTTATCTTGATGAGATTCCCGTATGTGTCGGTTACGAGATAAACGGTGAAGTTACAACACAGTTCCCGGTAACGAGACTGCTGCGAATCGCAAAGCCTGTATATGAAACACTTCCCGGATGGAAATGCGATATAAGCGGAATACGCGAATACGAAAAGCTCCCGGAGAACTGCAGAAAGTATATCGAATTCATCGAAAAGAAGATCGGATATCCTATCACGATGATAAGCAACGGTCCCGCAAGAGACGATATCATCTACCGCAAACCGAACATCTGATAATCTTCGGTACAACCGATTAATAAAGGCGCGTCCATAATAACGGGACGCGCCTTTTGTTTGTTCTGATGCTGTTACCGATTTATGCTTATTCGGTGATATGTCCTTTGGATCTGATCACGTCTATGACGGAGTCAACATACTTTTCACATATCTCTTCCGTTCCTGCTTCAACCATGACACGGATAACAGGCTCGGTACCGCTCTCTCTTACGAGTATACGTCCGGAATCTCCGAGCTCTTTTGAAACCTTTTCAACAGCTGCCTTTACGTCAGGATCGTTCTGTGCGTCAGGCTTACTCTTTACACGGATATTCTTAAGTACCTGAGGATAGAATATAACGGGTGCTGCAAGCTCACTCATCGGTTTCTCTTTTGCAAGCATTACTTCCATCATCTTAAGGCTCGTAAGAATACCGTCACCTGTTGTTGCATATTTTGTGAAGATGATATGTCCGGACTGCTCGCCGCCAATGCGGTGGCCGTACTGGACCATATTTTCATATACGTACTTATCTCCGACTTTCGTCTTCTCGTATTCGATCCCGACCTTATCAAGAGCCTTATACAGGCCGAAGTTCGACATTACTGTCGTAACGACTTTGTTATTAAGGAGCTTACCTCTCTCCTTCATGTACAGACCGTAGATATACAGGATGTGATCTCCCGTAACAACATTTCCCTTTTCGTCAACGCAAAGGCATCTGTCGGCATCGCCGTCATACGCGAAGCCGACATCAAGTCCCTTGTCGACAACAAACTTCTGAAGGTGCTCGATATGAGTACTTCCGCATTCCGTGTTGATATTATATCCGTCCGGATTGTCATTCATGATATATACTTTCGCACCGAGTGCTTCAAATACACCTCTTGCAATAGACCATGCAGCACCGTTCGCAACGTCGAGCCCTACACGCTTATCCTTGAAGCTGAACTTCGACATCGAGATCAGATATCCGATGTAGCGGTTACGTCCCGCAACATAGTCGACAGTGCGTCCGATCTTGTCTCTTTCCGCCTCGGGAACTTCAATCTCACCGTCAATGTACTGCTCGATCTTAAGAAGTGTTTCCTCATCCATCTTCTCGCCGTTGTTGTTAACGATCTTGATACCGTTATCATAGTAAGGATTGTGTGATGCGGAGATCATTATACCGCAGTCAAAATCATCAACCCTTGCGATATACGAAACCGAAGGGGTCGTCGTGACATGCATGATATACGCATCCGCACCCGAAGCCATAAGGCCCGTGCAAAGTGCATACTCGAACATATAGCTCGAACGTCTCGTATCTTTTCCGATAACGATCTTGGCCTTCTTGCCGATACGTTCTCCGTAATACCATCCGAGAAATCTTCCGATCTTGATGGCATGTTCATAATCAAGAGTCTTGTTTGCTTCACCTCTGAAGCCGTCTGTTCCGAAATACTTACCCATTGTGTGCTTCCTTTCAGATGTCCTGTTTTTCTATTATCTCTCCGCTGTTCTTGAAGATGCTGTTCTCAGGAACAACTCCTCTTACGCATGATGTCGGATATACGTTGCTGTTTCTTCCGATGACCGTACCGGGATTGCAGACACTGTTACATCCTACCTCTACATGGTCGCCAAGCATTGCTCCGAACTTCTTGATGCCTGTCTCGATCTTCTCGGTGCCGTTATGAACCACAACAAGCTTCTTGTCTGACTTCACGTTTGAAGTGATCGAGCCTGCACCCATATGGCTGTAGTATCCGAGTATGCTGTCGCCAACGTAATTGTAATGCGGTGTCTGAACATGATCGAAAAGTATAACGTTCTTAAGCTCAACAGAATTGCCGACAACGCAGTCAGCCCCGACAAGTGCCGATCCTCTGATGAACGCGCAGTGACGGACTTCGGTGTTTGGTCCTATTATACACGGAGAACCAAGATATGCCGAAGGGAAAACCTTGGCAGTCTTGTGAACCCATACATTTTCCGAAACCTCATCATAATCATCACCAAGCTTTTTGCCGAGTTCGATGATAAGATCCTTAATCCCTTTGAGAGCTTCCCAGGGATATGTAAATCCGAGAAGATAATCCTTTGCAAGAGTGTGATCAAGATCGTATAAATCTTTAATAGTGTACATTTACAGTCTCTCCTTCTTTTCAATGTCGAGGAAATATTTATATGTGTCAACCATAAGCTCGCCGCAGGCTTCTTCATCACATGCGATAACTGCATTGTTGTGCATCTGAAGAGCACTGCACGTCCATCTCTGGCTTACGCTGCCTTCAACCGTTGCGGCAAGCGCACGTGCCTTGTTGTGTCCGCTTATGAGAACGAGAACTTCTTTTGAATCGGTTACGGTTCCGATACCGACCGAAAGAGCTTTTGCCGGAACCTTCTCGGGATCATTGCCAAAGAAGCGGCTGTTTACGATCCTCGTGTCCGTTGTAAGATCCCTTACGCCCGTTCTTGAAGCAAGCGAAGTGTACGGCTCGTTAAAAGCAAGATGTCCGTCAACACCGATCCCCCCCATGAACAGATCGATGCCGCCGTATGAAGCGATCTTCTCTTCATAACGTGCACATTCACCTTCGGGATCATCGGTCATACCGTTAAGTATATTGATATTCTCAGGCTTCATATCAACAAGATGATCAAAGAAATTGTCATGCATGAAATACCAGTAGCTCTGGTCATGCTCGTGAGGAAGGCCGAGATACTCGTCCATGTTGAATGTAACAACATTCGCAAATGAGATCTCACCTGCTTTGTTCTTGGCGATAAGCTCTTTGTATACGCCTATCGGTGACGAACCTGTCGGAAGACCGAGCACGAACGGTCTGTCTTCCCTGTGTGCCTTAATGGCTGCGGCAATATGATTGGCTGCCCATTTGCACATCTTGTCATAATCATCCTGAATAACAACTCTCATTAAAGTTATCCTCCTATATAGAAAAATGGTAACGGACTGCCCGGCAATCCGTTACCATTATACCTATCGGAAAATATCCGTGTCAATTACTCTTATAAGTACATGGATCAGAGCGTTCGCAAGCATCGCACAGACAATTCCCTGTATGAGATTGGCCGGTACCGAGGCTATCGCCGCCGATCCGTATCCGAGAAGTGTCGATTCATACAGCAGATATCCGAAGACCATTATCGCCTCCGCCACAATACTGCTCAAAATATAGGTAAGAACTCCCGGCGTATGAGTTCGGGATGCTCTTGATATGATGAGTGCTCCGGTAAGGGCCATTAGAGCTTTGATTACTGCCGTTCCGGGGGCGTAAACCGCATATCCCGATAAAATGTCGGCAAGTGCCGATCCGATCCCGGCTGCGAGCGCTCCGTACGGATTGCCGAGAAGCCATGCCGACAAAAGAACGACACAGTCTCCCACGTTGACATATCCGTTGGTTCCGGGAGTCGGGACCTTGATTATCATTGTTGCGATACATGTCATTGCCGCCATCATGGATGCGGCAACTACGGCTTTTGTACTTTTTTCCATAATATTTCTCCTCTCTGTTACGCGCAGGTATTTGTTCCCTTCTCCTCGCGCGGTCGACAAGACAATTCGCTCGAGCAATACTTCTTTCACTTAATCAAGCATACATATGACGCTTGCAAGGCTTCCGCGGTTTCCTTTTGTGCCTCTATGGGAAAAATAGTCCTGCGGATTGCACATTGTGCAATTACCTACCATGTTAATATGTTTTTCCTGAATGTCAAGCATTTTTAATCTGTGTTTTACAACACCGCGAAGATCAAGCATGAATTTTCCTTCTATATCTTTTGCGGTGTAAAATCGCGGTGCGTCATCTCCTATAAGATCATGAACCGCATCGATGACTTCGGCACCAACTTCGAAGCAGCATTTGTCTATGGCAGGACCGATAGCTGCGCAGATGTTCTCGGTCTTCGAGCCGAGGGATGTAAATGCCTCGATCGTATTTTTCAATATATCGGATACGGTGCTCCTCCATCCGCAGTGTACAGCTCCGATAACGTGCGCAACGCTATCCTCCAGCAACACAGGAACACAGTCTGCCGTAAATATCGCAAGCGGAACATTCGGCACATTAGTTACGTATCCGTCGCACACATTCATCTCACCCTTACCGTAAGCGGGACGAAGATCACTCTCATCGGCGATATGAACTTTGTTTCCGTGAACCTGTTCTCCGCATACGAATGTTCTTTGGCTGATGCCGGCCGAATCAAGGAATCTGTTCCAGTTTTCTATGACACGCTCTTTAACATCGCCTCGATTCATTCCGAGATTAAGCGTAGAGTAAATGCCGTCGCTTACTCCACCTCGTCTTGTGGAAAAGCCGTGCGGACACGATATGAGCGATGACTTGAGCGTTGTGATTTTCTCCGTAAGGTCCTCGTGCCGAACAAGACTGTCACCTTTATACTCGACGATCATGTCGATCTTATCTCTTCCTTCAAGAAGCGGTTTGACAAAATACTTGTCGCCTTCCCATGTCGGGAGCTCAAGCACCTTATCCGCGCTCACCCACGAAAGCTCTCCCTCATCGCATCTGTCCTTGACGCTGCCCGTGTATCCGGTCGCGGAATACAAGTACATATCCTCATCTTCCCATGTGTCGGATACAAACTTCACAAGTCCGTGGAGATGATAATCGGTAAGCGTAAGGCCGGTCTCTTCGTACACTTCACGCTTTACGCATTCGTCCGCGGTCTCTCCTTCTTCAAACTTACCACCGACTCCGATCCACTTGCCGCCGTTAAGATCGTTCTCTTTGCCGGTGCGGTGCAGAAGAAGATATTCGTTCCATTCATTTCTTATATAGCATAATGTCGTGTTATTAATTTTTTCCATAGCCGGTATTATACCACACTTTGCACTGTGTGATATAATATGCGTCATGAGCAAAACATCAGAGGCCGCCGCAAGGGCGCAATACAATAAAATGACACAGACTCCGGTTCGCTCGCTTATCGTAATGCTTGCGATCCCAACGATACTGTCCATGATGGTAACGACGATCTACAACCTTGTAGATACCGCGTTTGTCGGCACGCTCGGAACATCCCAAAGCGGTGCTGTCGGAGTTGTGTTCGGATTCATGTCGATAATGCAGGCCTTCGGTTTTATGTTCGGTCAGGGGGCCGGAAGTCTGTTATCAAGAAGACTCGGCGAGAAAAATCTTGACGGTGCGAACATAGTTGCATCGACCGGATTTTCCGCATCTTTCTTAAGCGGTGTGATCATCGCGGTTCTCGGATTCATATTCGAAGACCGCCTGATCGTAATACTCGGAAGTACGGACACGATTGCGCCGTATGCCAAGGCATATCTTAACAACATAATGTTCGTGGCACCGTTTTGCGTATCAAGCTTTACGCTCAACAACATGCTGCGTTTCGAGGGCAAAGCAAAGCTCGGTATGATCGGACTTCTTGCCGGCGGTATACTCAACATCGGCGGAGACGCTTTGTTCATATTCGGAATGGATATGGGAATAGCCGGTGCGGGATTGTCTACAGCCATCTCTCAGGTTATCGGTTTTACGATTCTTCTGTATATGTTCTTATCAGGAAAGACTCAGACGAAACTTTCGTTTGCAAACATCAAGCCCGGTAAAGGTGTACTGTTTGATATTACAGGCATCGGATTTCCATCGCTCCTTCGTCAGGGACTCGGAAGTCTTGCAATGATACTTACGAACTTCAAAGCTGCCGAATACGCAGGTGATGCCGGAGTATCCGCAATGACTATCGTAACAAGAATAGCATTCTTCCTGTTCGCGATAGCACTCGGTATCGGGCAGGGATTCCAGCCCGTATGCGCATTCAATTACGGCGCAGCCAAATACAGGCGCCAGCGCGAAGCGTACAAATATACGCTTTTCCTGTCGATGGTCGTACTCGCAACGCTCACGGTGTTTGCAATGATTTTCTCCGGAGGACTGATCAAAATATTCCGTGACGATCCCGATGTAATAGTGATCGGTACGCGCGCACTCAGGCTTCAGTGCGTCTCACAGCTTTTCATGCCTATCGTCATGATCACCGAGATGCTTATGCAGTCAAGCGGCAAAAAAATCCCCGCCACAGTGCTTTCGTCACTGCGCGGGGGTGTAATCTTCATTCCGCTTTTGTTCATTCTTCCGGCGCTTCGCGGTCTGGCAGGTGTGCAGGAAGCACAGCCTCTTGCCTACATATTGTCCGTTCCGCCCGCAATTCTTTTTGCAAAGTGGTTTTTTAAAATCACTCCGAAAGAAGATATGTCCGACTGATCCGGTGTTATCTTCCGCTTGCAAGGAAGAACAGTGCGATTGTTCCCGGTCCTGCATGCGATCCGATGATCGTGCCTATTCCGGTAAAGAGTGCGCACTTTCCGCCGCCTTCCGCTTCTATCATACTCTCAAGCTTCTTCGCATCATCAAGGCAGTCTCCGTGTGATATATAGTAAATACCTTTCGGATCCTGCGCCGTTTCAATGTATTTCTTTGCAATCGTCTTAAGTGACTGATCTCTTCCTCTGACTTTCATCATATTAACGAGACGTCCTTCGTCATCTACGTGAAGTACCGGCTTGATTCCAAGCACTCCGCCTGCAAATGCGGCTGCAGCACTAACTCTTCCGCCTCTCTTTAAGTATACAAGATCTTCAACCGTGAACCAGTGTGCAAGATTCGGGATAAGACTTCTTACATACTCGGCATTTTCCTCAATATCTGCGCCCTCGTTTTTCTTTTCAACCGCATAATGAAGTATGAGTCCCTCTCCGGCCGATGCGCAGAGTGTATCTATAGTTACGATTTTACGATCGGGATACTCTTCACGAAGTTCGTTCGCCGCCATCTCCGCCGAAGAAGATGTTGCGGATATTCCGGATGAAAATCCGATATACAAAATATCATGTCCGTCTTTTAATGCTTCCTCGAACAGTTCCTTAAAGCTCTGGGAATTGACCGCGCTTGTCTTGGAAACTTCGCCGGCACGCATTCTGGCGTAGAACTCACTCTTTGGCATTTCTCCTTCGGGATGCTCTATATCACCCTCAAAATGAAATGACAGTCCGCGAAAACCTACACCCCATTCGCGAAGCATATCAAACTCTATATCACAGCCAGTATCCGACATTATTACGTAATCGCTCATAATTCCTCCCGTGTTTTCATATAACGGCATTATCTAATTTCTTATATTAGATTAACAAGAGCCCCCTACCATGTCAATAGTAAAAAGGTGATGAAATCTCGCTTTTGAAATGATATAATTAATTGAATACGGAGGAGTAACTATGAATTTCGATAAAGATCTTGTGGCAGGCAAACTGCGCCGCTGGGAAAAATATCTGGAAGACTTCAAGCTTCCGTCATGGGAGGAGATTCCCAACATCGGCCTGTACATGGAACAGGTTATTATTCTGCTCAAGGAATACCTCGATTACCTTCCTCCGGAATTAAAAGACGAACAGATTATTACCGCACCGACGATCAACAATTACGTCCGCACAAAAATCATGCCGGAGCCCGTCAAGAAGAAGTATTACAGGGAACACATAGCGTATCTTGTAATGATATGTACTATGAAGCAGATTCTTCCGATTGCGGTCATATCAAAGATAATCCCGACCAACATACCCGAAGAGGACATCAAGCGCATATACGACAGATATGCTGACAGGCACAAGCTGACGATACAGTATTTTCTCAAACAGATACGGCTTGTTGCCGGACCGATACTCGACCACAACGAGATCACGGATGTGTGTGCGAAAGATACCGAAGATCTTATAACGCTGTGTACGATCTTCGCAGGCTTCTCAAAGCTGATGGCTGAAAAGCTGCTGCTGCTTGACGGCAAAGACCTGTCTAACGGCGGAAGTATTGAAATAAGAAAGAGGTAGGATATCCTACCTCTTATGTTTTTCTCTTTTTTCCTTGTACATTTCCTGATCTGCCAGCTCTATAAGAGCACTCAGCGGCTTGTCATTATCGTACGGCACCATATGGTATCCGATACTCGCATCGAGCTTATACTGTCTGTCGCTGCTCTCATTGATCTCCTTCATTGCTTTACGGATCCGCTCGATATCTTTCTCCACTTCGTCCGTCGACTGACCTTTTCCGAATACGACGAACTCATCTCCGCCGTATCTCATAAGCAGCTCTTCCTTATCTCGCGTCTTACGAAGCACGTCGGCCATTTCGCATATCATGCGGTCTCCCGTCTCATGACCTAATGCATCGTTGACTTTCTTAAGTCCGTCAAGATCAAGGAAGATAAAGAACATATCCTTGCGTTCCTTGCGTGCTTCATCAAGTATCTTCTCTGAGAACTTGAAAAATCCCGCACGGTTGTATACGTGCGTCATTGGATCAAACACCCACATCTCATCGAGTGTTTTGATCATCTCCTGCATTCTGGAAACGTTTCTTATCTGTTCAAGTGCAGATGAAAGAGTCATCATCAACACTCTGTAGAATTCCGAGAACATCGGCATTACCGAATTACGTATTGAGGCAAGGCCGTAAAATCGCTCCCTGTAGTGCAGCGAATAAATGATAAACAGATTGCCGCCCTTTTCCGTATCGAAATGCGGATGACGCTCTGTAATTACAGCATCAGACATCGGCTCAAACTTTCCGTCGATGTAATTGAGTCCGTTGAACTTCTCAATGGTACCGTCTTCGGAATCATTGTCCTCAAACATCGCAACAACGAACGAATCTCCTCCGAGTTCCTGCACTCGCGGCTTGAGCGCGTTGCAAATATCATCGGTTGATCTTGCATTGGTAAGTTCGACCGTAAGCTCGTTGATCATCTCGGCATATCTTGCCTCGCGGAGCTTATTCCTCGAATACTGGTTAACGACTATTCTGTGGTTCACGGGACGTACCGCAGAGCATCCGCAGCTTTCCGCAAATACCGCCTGGGAAGATATAACAGGTGCGCTGTCATATTTTTTCCCTTCAATCGCACGTATAATATTCCTGTATGCCGTCTCGCCGATCTTCTTTTCAAAACGGTTAACGGAGGTGATACGGGGATAATGATTGGCAGCTTCGAAAATGTTGTCATAACCGCTTAAGATCGTATCATCCGGAACGCTTACACCAAGATCGGAAAGCGCATAAAATGCGCCGAGCGCCATCTGATCATTCGCGCACACATATGCGTCCGCCTGAACCAGACCTTTACTGTTAAAATGTCTGACTGCGGCTCTTCCGCTTCTCGCATAATAGTCGCCGACATAGTATCTTTCGGGATCAAGCTTTACGCCAACCTTCTCAAGCTCCTCAACGAACACGCGCTTTCTTGTTACCGCATCTATCGAATCCTCGGGGCCTCCTATGAAATTAACGACCCTGATATTGTGTTCTTCAATAAGATGTTTGGATAGTGAGCGCATTGCTGACTCGTTGTCGCTCGAAACATTTATCATACCCTCGATCGGGCAGTCGATCGACGCACAGGGCTTGCCCTGCTTCTTGATCTTATCGATCACGACTTCCCTGATCTTTTCCGAATATATACTCTCGGCATAGATGATGAATCCGTCGTATACTGAAAAATCATCATGCAGCATCGCAGCCGATTCACCTTCATTAAACTTCTCGTCGGCAGACAATGTAAGACAGTAAACGACAACGTTGTTGCCGTCCTCTCTGGCTGCGTCGGTTATACCCTCCAGAACCTTACGCTGGCTGTCTAATTGTAATTCCCCAAGAAATGCTGCTATGTTATGCATACTCTCTCCATAAATGGGCTGATATCAAGGCTGCCCCGCCATAAGTCCTGCCATACGACCACACTGCTCTCCTACAGTGTTGAGCGCGGACTGATTGTAATGACATCCGTCTGCAAGATAAGTCTCGGGCAATGATGCCAATGCATCCGATCCGAGAACAAACTTCGAATCGGTCGCACACAGCTCAAGCTGGGCTGCCCTCACCTTATCGTATGACCCCGGAAGTCCCGCATACTTTCCGATCGGGATTACGAACACGCGCTCAAGACCTTTCGAAAACAGACCTGTAAATACATTCTTAAGACCGTTCTCATAAACTGTCGTGTCCATATTTCCAATCGCATCGGTCTCGCCCTGAAGCCATACCGCATATTTTCTTCTGATACAAACGTTATTGGCCGCGCACCATGATTTGATCTGATCATATTTATTCGACAGCTCGCTCTGTACATCCGAATTCTGCCAAAAGCCTATCGAAGTGCCGCCCCGTGAAGCCGAAAATCCCATGACCGGTACATGGCTTGCGCTGTAGTACGAATTCATGAACGAAGATACGAGCGAACCTCCGCGCAATCCCGGCGGATCAGCGATTTTCCCAACGGATCCGATTCCGAATGGTTCCGTTACCGGATACAGTCCCGCAGGACATGAGCCGTATCTGAATTCGTATCCTGTTCCGGCAGCAACCGCAGGTGCTGCTTTGGCGTTTCCACCGCCGCCCGACATATTGCTCTGTCCGGCAAAAATCACCAGATCCACAACCTTAATTTCAGGTGCCGGAGTCGGAGTCGGTGTCGGTGTCAGAATCTCCGACGCAGGTGTCGCTGTCGGTGTGATCACAGTTGTCTGCTCATCGGCATGCACTACGGCCGCAGGCAATAATACGAATGCGAACGCCGCAGCCGCCAATAACTTACATATAGATTTAAAGCTCATAGGTAAAACAACCCCTTACTATTTATAATCCCAAAAATCTCTCCAGTGCCGGCATCATCTCATTGGCCTCGCTCCGGCCAAGGTCATATGCCTCTCTCATAACGAGCGGATCATGACATATGTGTCCGAGCGGAAGAGGCGATTTGGGACATATGACAAAATTGCATCCCGCCTTTTCCTGCTTGAAACAGTGGTCGAGCTGTTCATTGTATGAAATATGCCTGATCTGCATCGCATGGACGAGATTAGGGTATTGTTTGTATTTGTGCCTTATTATCGGCATTGTCTTCTCGGGAACCTTGCGGTATCCGCGCGGTTTGGTCAGTATCGTAACGTTCTTTGTACACCCGAGGGCTTCCGATGCCTTAAGCGGTATCGCATCGGTCATACCGCCGTCCAGATATTTGCCTCCGTTTATCTCCACAATGTTACTGACAAGCGGCATTGACGAGCTTGCCCGCATCCATTCGAGTTCTTCGTAGTCGGCGCTTACCATTTTATGATATCCGGCCTCACCCGTTTCAACATCGGTCACGACCATGTAGAACGGAATACCGGATTCGATAAAAGCTGCCTCGTCAAACTTATCAAGCTCCGTCGGGAGCGTATGATAACAAAACTCGGCACCGAAAATATCTCCTGTCCGGATCAGAGACGAAACACTGCAATACCGTTTATCCTTGGCGTATTTCATATTGTAGCGGATCGCTCTTCCGATTTGTCCGGATACGTAATTACACCCGAAACATGCTCCTGCGCTGACACCGATGACGTTGTCAAACTTTATTCCGTTTTCCATAAAGACATCGAGCACTCCCGCGGTAAACAGTCCGCGCATCGCTCCACCTTCAAGAACAAGCCCCGTCATACAACAAACTCCGCAGCTTCATGAATGTTTTCTATTTCGGCACGATCCACCATTCCTCCGAACTCTCCGTCAAGGTTCCACGATATCGGTTCATCGGATTCAATAGTCAGCTTGGAACACTTAAAGCAGATCACATTATCCGATTTGATCCTGCGGTCAAGTATCGCAGGTGCTATCAGGTTAAACCCGGATATCTTGTCGGGAGACCGGACGAGCATAACCTCAAAAATACCGTCATCAAGCTTAACGTCAGGTCCGGGGATGGCTTTCATTCCGCCAACCGATTCCGAATTGGTAATTAGTCCTACAAGGAAATTGTCCCGTATGACCATGTCATCGTATGTGATCTTAAGCGGGATTGATTTTATGCCCGGAAGTCTTTTGACCGCTTCCGCAACATAAGCGGAATATCCGAACGTATTCTTCATCCCCTGATCCGTCTCATATGTTACGTCGGTAAACAGCCCGAACGCCGCAACATACACAAAATATCTCGAATTGAACTTCCCGAGATCGCATGTAAACGTTCTGTCTCCGGCAGCAACCGCCGCAGCTCTTCTGATGCTCCTGGGAAGTCCGATGCTTCTTGCAAAATCATTCGTTGAACCTGTAGGGAGGTATCCGATCGGAACTCTTATTCCGGCGCTCATAAGCCCGGTCACTATCTCATCAAGCGTTCCGTCTCCTCCTGCGCATACAACCCTGTCAAAATCACCTGCCCAGTCTCTTGCAATAACCTCGCCGTCTCCGTGGCACTGAGTCGGATAAATCGTAACCTTATATCCTTCCTTGACAAACACATCGACTATATCTCCCACATGGGTACCGATACTGCCTTTCCCGGCCCTGGGATTGTATATGAACAACAGGTTCTTCATGAGGCTGATTCTACCATATTCGGGGCTTAAAAACAAGGTTAACCGCTTCCACAAAAAGTGTCAGGACTGTGTTATAATGAATCAAAAATCCTGAAAGGAGAAAAATATGGAAGGACTGTTTTTTATATTGATCGTACTCGTTGTGATCATCATTTTCTGCGCAAGATGCATCTGCATTGTTCCGCAGGCTAACGCATGGATAGTTGAATTTTTCGGAAAATACTACAGCACCTGGGCTGCGGGACTTCATTTCAAAGTTCCGTTCTTCTACAGAATAGTTAAGAAAGTATCACTCAAAGAGCAGGTTGCCGATTTCGAGCCCCAGCCGGTTATCACCAAAGATAACGTAACGATGATGGTAGACTCGGTAGTATTTTTTGCTGTATTTGATGCGAAACTGTTCACATACGGTGTTGAGCGTCCGATCGCGGCAATCGAAAACCTCTCCGCAACTACTCTTCGTAACATCATCGGCAGCATGACACTTGATGAAACGCTTACAAGCCGTGACGATATCAATTCGCAAATAACCGTCATTCTTGATGAAGCTACCGATAAATGGGGAATCAAAGTAAGCCGTGTTGAGGTTAAGAACATCATGCCTCCGCAGTCCATACAGGATGCAATGGAAAAACAGATGAGAGCCGAGCGTGAAAAACGTGAAGCCATCCTTACGGCAGAAGGTAAGAAACAATCTGCGATTACACTTGCCGAAGGCGAAAAGCAGGCAGCTATCCTGCGTGCCGAGGCAGTCAAAGAGCAGCGCATACGTGAAGCCGAAGGTGAAGCTGAAGCTCTTTTAGCTGTTCAGCGTGCCAAAGCCGAGGGTATCAGACTTATTAACGAAGCCAACCCTACACAGCAGTACTTAACTCTCCAGTCATTTGATGCGGTTGCGAAAATGGCGGACGGTCAGGCAACCAAAGTCATCGTACCGTCGGATCTTGCTAATCTTGCCGGCGCAATAACCGCACTTGCGGAAGGTGCTAAATAATATGGCTAATCTGATATCTGTTGCCTTAGTGATCCTTATCTTCTATTCGATCATCAGAAGGGCAAAGCAACTGAATACGGATGCAAAAAAGACTCCCGGAGGCAAAGCAGCCGGAAGCGGACGTCCAAAAGGCTATACTAACTACAGACCGCACAAGGATATAACAAGTGTGAGCAGGGATATGGGTGATAAGAAAAGCTCAGTCCTTAAGGATGACAAGAACAATGACTGGCTTGCGCAACAGCTTCGCGAGGAGCACAGGGCGTTTAAAATGACCAGCGAAATGTTCGACCTTAAGATAGAACATGCGAGCCATTGCGATGCAAGACTGCTCGCACAGTTTCACAAACAGAACTGCGATGCAAATTCTATCGACCTGGCAAACGGGAAATCCGCTCATAAATAAAGTGAAATATCACCGACGAGATATATGCACATGTAAAGCTTAACGGCACGGTGACAAAAAACCACCAGAACGCCTGAATGGGGCCTTGAATATACCTTTTGGCGTATTGATAAATAATTGCATCGTAAGCTCCGGCAAACAAATATATCTCAAAAGATACGTTACTTATAGAAGCAAGCAGCCTGCGAACGGCTGCTGCTTTTATTTTTACATCATAAAAGAGCAGGAAAATACACACGGTACAAATTGAAATAAACAATGTTCCGTACGTACCGTCGGATGTCGAGATCAGATTCCAGTCAAACACACCGGTCGTCGTAAGCTTCATGCTGATAAGTGCTTCAACAAAAACAGTCACAACAAGTATCGCGACAAGGACAAACCTGTCAGGACGCCACTTACGATCCCGAACCGCCATTCCTAGAAAATAAAACAGCACCGGATATATTCCCGTAAAATATGAAGGTGCAATATACCTCCAGACAGGATAAACCGTGCATAAAAACGCAAGAGTTCCGATCAGGATGTTCTGCTCCCTTCTATCTAGTGCATACCAGCATTTGTTAAGAAACGGTATCAGAAGGAACACACACAAATACAGTCCCATATACCAGGCTATCTGATAATTACCGAGATTAACGAACATCTCCCTGACACCGTAGATCTTTCCGTACAGCCTGTTGTACAGCAGCATCTTGGCAACCGAAATGACCACATACGAAACAGCAAGCGGAATAATTGCTTTGTAGTGAGCCGCATTCGCTGTTTTGTTCTTTTTGAAATATCCGGTGAGCATAAAAAAAAGAGGGACAGCGGTAACAAACAGCCACCTAAGAGCCGTCATCACAAACATTTTCTCTCCTGCCATAGGTTCGTCGTAGTATCCCATATTGAGATAGAAATGCGCACCAACCACAAATATGCAAGCTATTGTTCTCACAAGATCGGGGCCGCTCTCGCGCCCCGACTTTATTTCACCGTTATCCGTCTTATCATTCATATCACGCACCAATTATTCCTTATCGGCAAACAGCAGACCGAACGTTCCGGGACCGCTGTTAACCGCAATCGCAGGCGCTGCTTTCTGACAATATACACGTTCGAATTTGACTTTCCTCTCAACGAGTTCTTTTATTCTGTCAAGATCCTTCTTGCTAAGTCCGACATACGTTATGAACAATACACTTCTGTCAATTTCAGAAACGTTTGAAAGCGTGGATGAAATGTATCTTGACCACGCATGCGCTTTGGATCCGAAATAGAATCTGTACGTCGTCATCTTACCGTTGTTCATATCAATAACCGGATGGAACATCATGGACTTAGCCACAGCGGCAAGCCTCGGACTTACCTGTCCCGATTGGGCAAGATAATCAAGATTGTCTACGATAAAGCTCGTGTGAATACACTTTCTTAAGTACGTCAGCCTGTTTATCATCTCACCGACAGAGATGCCAGTAGAGGCGAGCTGACAAGCTTTAAGCACGAGAAGGCCCTGCCCGCTCGACAGATGTCTCGTATCAAATACAGCCACATTATCAAAAGCGGAAGCCCCCTCTTTTGCTTTATCGTATCCGCTATGTCTGACCTTGGATGAAATGGTCAGATGCAGAATATTGTTGGCTCCCGAAAGTACATTCGCATAGAACTTCTCATGTTCCATAACGGAAGGAGCATGTGTCTTGACGTTGTGCCCCGCCTTCATGTAGTCAAGGACGCCATCGGAATCAATCTCGAGACCGTCTGCAAATATACCGTTTTCGGTCTCGACCTTATGTGAGATAACCATGATATTGTTATCTTTGAGAAGAGCACCCGGAATATCTGCAACACTCTCGGTCGTAATCGCGATCGGTCTTTTCTTACGTCTCTCGTCTATCCATAACATACTGCTCTCGATGATGTCATCATCCGAATGAATTACATTTACAAGGTCTCCCGGAAGCTGAATCATCAGCTCGTTCTCAAGCTGTCTCGAATCAATCGGTTTCACAAGATAACCGTCAAATCCTTCATCGCTGTAGAGCTTTTTCATATCGCTGCCGGCATTGGCGGTAAGTATGACAACCTTGGCATTCTTCGATGCTCCGCCGGTCTGATTCCTTATTCTGCGGAAACACTCTATACCATCCATCTCAGGCATAAGATGATCCATAAGAATGACATCGTATGATTTTTCCAGTGTCTTCTCAAGAGCTGCCGCACCGCTTTGTACAGTTTCAACATTTGCCTTGGTATCGCGAAGGAGCTTGCTTATAACAAGAAGATTCGATTCGTTGTCATCGACCGCAAGAATATTGGCATCGGGTGCTTCGAAGCTGGCTCTGTATTTGCCCGATTCGTTTCTGACCCTGTGCTTCTCTTCAAATTCAACACCGCTTATTGCCGTGTAATCAACTACCGTCTGCGGTATGGTTACAACAAACGTGGAGCCTTGAGTATATACGCTGTTGACCGTAACGCGTCCGCCCATAAGCTCTGTAAGCTCTTTTACTATCGAAAGCCCGAGTCCGGTTCCCTCGATGTAACGATTTTCTTCTTCGTCCACACGCTTGAACGCGGTGAAAAGATGCGGGATGCTCTCTTTTCTTATACCCATTCCGGTATCTTTAACGGAGTACACTATCTCAGCCACTCCCTTTTCGATACCGTTGCACTGTATGGACAAAACAACCGATCCCTTCTGAGTATATTTGATCGCATTGTTTAAAACATTTATCAGTATCTGTTTGATACGCACTTCATCGCCGAACAGCTCGGAAGGAATATCGGGTGCAAGCTCCACGTTGAACTCAAGCCCTTTTTCACGCGCCCGAAGCCACAACATTCCGACTATTTCCGAGAGCATATCTCCGGGATGATAAGATACGGGCGTAAGCTTCATCTGACCCGAACTTATCTTACTCATATCAAGAATATCGTTGATAAGATGCAGGAGCATATTACTCGCAGCCCTTATGTTGGCGGCATCTTCGGCGACCTCATCGGACACTTTTTCACGCAGTATCATTTCATTAAGACCGATGATTGTATTGATAGGAGTTCTGATCTCATGGCTCATGCTCGAGAAAAATCTGTTCTGGGCATTGCTAAGATCCGATATTTCTTTTTTCTGCGCCTCATACGTTCCGGTCTTGACTCTGATCGAATACTGAAGGAAATACAGTATAAGAGCAATTACCATCTCAAACAGAAGTATGACTGCGATAACTATCGTCTTGGGTGCCGGAGCCGGCACGTGGATCTTGAGGTTATAATAAACGACAAGCATTGCTATATTAAGAAAACCTCCAACCAGCAAATACGCAACCGGGTTCATGTAAGTACAGATCGGGATAACCAATAATACGGCAATGTACAGGCTCGGATTGACAAATCCGAGCGCATAAGCGTTAACACACATCGCTATGATTGCCCACGCAAGTACAGCAAGCGCCGACGCCGGAACTATACGCTCAAGCCATGTGTAGCGTCGTTCCATGTCAAGCTTTGCATAAAACATCATAACGAGCGAAAAAACCATGATTAAAAGAAGTGCAGCATAGATATATCTGTATTCCGTAACATAGGGCTTGTCGGCATGTTGCGGAAGGAAGCTTGCGCAAAGTGCAACGATCTCCATAAGCCCGAAGACCACGGCAATAAAGCGCATCTTGTTAAGAGTGGATGCAAAAATAAACTTGCTGATCTTGACGTCATCAACATTCGATTCTTTTTCGTGGAACAGAAAATCAAAGAATTCACTAAGCGACAGATTCATGGTCTTCCTCCTTCCGGAGAAAACTCCAGTATTTCATCGGAATCGGAAGTATCTTCATAAGACGAGGCGTCCGAACCGCCGGCGGCGCCTGCCCCGCCCTTTTTAATCGCATCAAGCACAGACTCGTACATAGCAAGCATGGCATCCTGATTATCATCAATGAACCCGCGGTTCATCTCTTTGGCAGCGTCTTCGAGCTCCTTTGCGGCCGCGGACAATTCCATCGCGCCTATCATCTTCGACGTACTCTTGATCGAATGCACCCGGATCTTGTAATCTTCAATATTATCCGCTTTGAGCGCCTCTTCCATAATGCGCTTCTTATCGCCGGACTCTTTAGCATACTGTGCAAGCAACGTCTCGTAAAAATCACCATCTCCGTTACAGTAATGAAGCCCCTGTGCCGTATCCACTCCGATAAGCTTGAGTCTGTCAATTGTTGTAAGAGTTGTCTCTTTAGTTGAAGATGTGATAGGTGATTCAACCTTTTGTGAAACTGCTTGGGCTGTTGATACACTCTTTACCGACCGGCCGGATTCATCACTGCCGGCGGAGCTTATGACACATGATCCGGGTAACAGGCGTCTTAATACACGTTCCAGCTCAATACGATCTACAGGCTTTCCAATAAAGCCGTCAAATCCTTCTTTTTTGAACATTTCCTTGGCAGAACTTACCGCATTGGCCGTAAAAGCAACGATTGGAACATACAGTCTTCCGGTATTCTGATCGGATCTGATTCTCTTCATTGCCTCAACACCGTCCATAACAGGCATCATATGATCCATAAAAATAACATCATAGTCGTTCTCACGGCACAGATTGATGGCATCCGGTCCCGACTCGCATGTTGTAACAACCATTCCGTATCTCTTAAGCATTCCCATCGTAACGATCAGGTTCATAGGTTCATCGTCAACAACAAGCACTCTTACGCCCGGGAAAGATATAGCCCCTTCCTCACACTCATCTTCATCCAAGGTACTGTTTAACACTCCCACAACAGGGAAGCAGTAAAACGGTTTGGGCATGATCCTTACCCTTGAATTCTGCGGAACATGTAACTGTTCGGGGCGGGCAATGACCGTGATAATAATCTCCTTGGCAAGTTCTTCCATAAGATCCACGGCACTGTTGTACTCATCAGGCCCGGCAAACAAATGCGTAAGCTTCTTGCTGTCAGTAAGTGCCTTAAGAGAGTTGACGTTATCAACCCTGTGCATTTTGACACGAAGTCCTGTCACTATGTTTTTGACCATTGAATCATAGAATTCACGAACATGGGGATTGGGATATTTTTCAAAATGAAGAAATGCACCGAGGCTGATCGACTCCCTGTCTTTGACGGACATACACTCGCTCGCATCAACAACTTTGTTGGGAAGGCTGACTCTTGCCACAGTACCTTTTCCGGGCTCGCTTTCAACAGTCATGAATCCGCCGAGAGACCGTACAAACCCCTGCACGATAATCATGCCGAGACCCAATCCGCTCGTGGTACGACTCCTGCCCGAATCCGCCTTGTAAAAATCCTCGTATATTTTCTCAAGCTGCGATGCATCCATTCCGATGCCGGTATCCCTTACTTCAATACACAGATTGATACCGTAGTCCTGAGGAACAGGGTAAATACGGACATACACCCCGCCTTCATCCGTATATTTCAGTCCGTTCGTGATAAGATGACGCAGTATCTTCTTGAGCTTGCCCACATCTGTATACATGACTGACGGTGTAGTCGCATCAACATCGATAATGAGCTCTATATTGCTCTTCAAATACGGTCTTATTTCGTTGACTATATCGTTAAATACCGACGAGAGCATATAGTTCTCGTAGTTGTTCGTAAGCTTGCCCCTGTCGATTTCAGAATAATCAAGTATATCGCTTATCTGTTCGCCGATACGTTTGCCGGCAACTTCAATCGAATTGAGGTTCGCACGTTTGTCCGGATCATCATCATCCGCAAGGCACATTCCGCACATTCCAAGGATCGCGTTTATCGGTGTTCGTATCTCATGCGAAACATTGGCGATAAAATCACTAAGCCGTGTCGCAGACTCGTTCATATGCTCGAGCTCGTCCTGAGACTGACCGAGCACTTCATTCCATTTATCAATTATGGTTCTGCTTATCCAGCCGGTCATTGATACTATCGCGATGTGGAGAAATGTTCTTGAAATGACAAGCGGATCAAATACCACTCTGCTTCTGGCCATGTTGATTAGCTCGTATGCCATGGTTATGTAGTACGATATCTGGCACAGAGTTATAAGTGAATGTATACCCGTCATCGTATACAAAAACATGACAACACATATGACCACTGCAAGGTCGTATGTACTTGTCATGTGTGTTCCGTAGAAGAAAAAAGTTGCCATCATAAGCAACGAACATATCCACAATCTGATGTTACTGCTGCCTATGCCGCTGAAAAAAACATACCATGCGCAGACAACTCCGGAAATGATAAGAACAATCGCCCATTTTTCCCAGTCCATCACAAAAATCTCCCCGATAAGAATCGTGGAGAAAATCGTGTACGTCAAAATCATCATCAGATGGGACGAAATAAACAGTTCGTTTTCGTCATTATGAAGTTCTTTGTCTTCCATTTATTTCTCCCTGAGCTGATAATCCTTATCTTCGTCTATTATTTCCAACATTATGGCGGCAAACTTGGGATCAAACTGCGTACCGCTGCACCTTACTATTTCTTCCCTTACCTTTTCCTGCGGAAGAGTATCTCTGTAGCTTCTGTGACTCGTCATCGCGTCATATGAATCCGCAACGGCGATGATACGTGCGACCTCCGGTATCTCTTCACCGGCAAGGCCGTCCGGATATCCTTTGCCGTCGAATCTCTCATGATGCCATCTCGCCCCATTGATAAGGTTGGGCATTTCGGTGATCGTACCGAGTATCTGCGTTCCGATAACAGGGTGCTTCTTGATCACGGCAAATTCTTCATCCGTAAGCTTTCCGTTCTTGTTGATGATGGCGTCGGGAACGCCGATCTTGCCTACGTCATGAAGCAGTCCGATAATGTATATCTCGTTCTGTTCATCTTCGCTGTATCCGTATCTTGCCGCAATCTCTTTTGAATACTCGGCAACACGACTCGAGTGACCGTTTGTGTATTTGTCCTTGGCGTCAATAGCCATGGCAAGCGATTTGATAATGTGAATTGAAAGTTGCTCGTTCTCTTCCGTCTTCTTCTCAACCTCCTGATTGAGGTGATTTTTAAGGAGGGTTAAGTGGAGCAGGTTATTGATCCTCAAGTACAGTCTGTCAGCAGACATAGGCATTTCTAGAAAATCGGTAACGCCGAGTTCGAGCGCCCGCTGCTCGGTTGATCTGTCATCATCGGTAATCAGAACAACCGGAACACGCCGCAAAGCCCCGCCCTGTTTTCTGATCTCAATGATTGCATCAAGTCCGTTCATTCCCCTGATTCCGGCCTTGATGATAATAAGATCGGGCATATTGTCTTTCAGATGATCAAGCAGTTCTTCGCTGCTTTGTTTGCCGACAACCTCAAGCCCTTTTGATTTCAGGCTGTCGCATATAAATCCCAGTTCGGCTTCGGCATCATCGGCTACAACTATATGACCGTCCCCGTCTCCTCTTTCGGCAAACACTTCATGCATTTCCGCATCGGTGCTTTCAGTCTCAACCTCAAGTTCAACAAGACCGCTGTACTTGTTATTCTTCCATGCGTGCATGACGCGCTCCGTGACACGTCCGACGTTATAATCACTTATTTCCGGGAGCATAAGGAAGAAATGATTGTCTCCGATTTGCATCATGATATCACTGTTTCTGAGTGATTCCTGAAGCAGTTCACGAAGACTGATCATGATTTTCTCACGCTCTGATTCGGACAGATCCTTAGGGATGAACTTGGCGGTAAACAGCATCTTATAGGCTGTTCCGCGGTACCTGTCCATGTATCTGATCATGTATCTGTATACGTTGCCGAAAGCCTCTTTACCCATCCACATTGCATTCTGCGGGATGTTACGCTCTTCAAGTATCGTGGTGAGCATTGAAAGAGTGATATCGGTCGGGATCGAATTGGATGCATCTTCATCTTCCATGTACAGGGAATAACCGTGCTTACCGTTATTCTTGATCATGTAAAGAGCCCTGTCGCACAGTCTGAAAAGCTCATTGAAATTGGTACCCTGTTCCGGAACAAAAATCGCACCTATTGAGGTTCCGAGCGGGATACTCATATCCACACCCATCATTTTCCGGGCCTCTAAAATAAGGTTCTGATTAACCGCTGCGGAGAACTTTGCGATGTCTTTTTCCTCTTTAAGGTTTTCGGCAAACAGGATGAACTCATCTCCCCCGATTCTTCCGAATACTGTCGGAAACGGCATATTGTCCTTAAGGAGCCTTGAGAACGTTGCAAGAACCCTGTCTCCCATATCATGACCGTATATATCGTTGACAAGCTTGAATGAGTCAAGATCCGCAATCATCAGCGTACCCGACTTGACGCTGCACAGTGCGGCGATCTGTTCGTTGGCGTTATATTTGTTAAGGAATCCGGTAAGCTTATCGATAGTCGCTTCTTCTTCGAATCTGCGCATACGTCCGCTTGTGTTGATGATATTTTCAACACGTCTTACAAGAACATCCGGATCGAACGGCTTACGGATATAGTCGGATACACCCATCTCAAAGCCTTTACTCTCGTTGGCTTTATCCTCATCAGCAGTAAGCATGATGATCGGGGTACTTGCAAGACCAAGCTCACTCTCAAGCTGCCTGAACTTCTCATACGTCTCGAAACCGTCCATTTCGGGCATATTGATATCAAGCAAAATAAGATCAGGTGCACCCTTATCCCTGACATAATCAAGCAGACTGCGACCCGATTTAACCGCGGTTACACGCATGTTACTCTTGGACAATATTTGCCCCGCTATCTTAAGATTTGTGACGTCATCATCAACGACAATTATCCAGTCGGACATAGCACGCTCCTTTTTACATAAAATGCTATCATAGTAAAATGCAAATTTCAATTGATTTTACGCGGTTTGCCCAATAAAAAACGTCCTGCCAACCCATTTGTCGGCAAGACGTCATTCATTTGTTCTTACAGTCATACTCTGGTTTCAAAGAAGCAGCCCATTTTATCGAACTCTTCTTCAGCCTCCTTTTCAAGTAATTGTTTAAACGGTGTCCTCTTTTTGTTTTTGGTACTTTCCTTGTCCCTGTTCCGCTTCTGGCCGGGTCTTTTGACCGATCCGACGGCCGGTATATCGGCTGAAACCACAGGTGGCGGAAGTACATATTCGAATCCGATCGGTATGTTGAACATATGATCACCTCCATGTATAAACCATCTGCTCTTACACTATATATATCGGAATGTTATGTAAATTTGTTAACACTATCGTCGATATTACTCCTTACTTTTCCCGTTACAGGATGCGCACATCCCGCAATGTGCGCAATTCCCGCCACAGGAAGAGATTCCGTTCTTTTTATCTTTTACCAGTTTACAGATCACTGCCGTCACTACAGCTATGAGTATCAGCGAAACAATGATATTTCCGATATTATTAATTAACCATGCAGTCATCTGTAATCTCCTTAATCCTTATCCGCTTCAGTCACGCCGATACAGTCATGGTAAGCTTATCGGCTTCTTTGTATTTCTTGAAGAACAGCATATAAATCATAGCTATAAGGGCAGCAATTGCCACTATAAGTCCAAGCACGTTTACATTGCCCGTAAACAGCCCACCGAACTGATTGATCATAAGCGCTATGATGTATGCAAAACCGCACTGGTAACCTATCGCAAACCATGTCCACTTCGGGTTGTTCATCTCACGCTTTATTGCGCCGATTGCCGCAAAACACGGTGCGCACAAAAGGTTAAACACAAGGAATGAAAATCCCGTTACGCCGGTAAATGCCGAAGCCAATGCCTGCCATGCCGTAAGATCTCCACTTCCATAGAGAATACCCATTGTTCCGACAATGTTCTCCTTGGCAACCAGTCCCGTAATCGATGCAACGGCCGCCTGCCAATTACCCCATCCGAGAGGTACGAATATCCATGCGATGCAGTTTCCGATTCTTGCAAGGATCGAGAATTCCAGTTCGTCCTCGGCAAGCATTCTGAACCCTTCTGCCGTAAAGCCGAAAAATGATGTAAACCATACAAGTATCGTTGAAAGAAGGATTATCGTTCCGGCTTTCTTGATGAACGACCAGCCGCGCTCCCACATTGATCTTAAAACATTACCGAGGGTAGGCATATGGTATGCCGGAAGCTCCATAACAAAAGGTGCCGGATCGCCCGCGAACATTTTGGTTTTCTTAAGTATGATTCCCGATACAACGATTGCTGCCATACCAATAAAATATGCCGATGTCGATACCCATGCGGAGCCGCCGAATATCGCGCCTGCTATCATTGCAATAAACGGAACTTTTGCGCCGCAGGGGATAAACGTTGTTGTCATGATTGTCATACGACGGTCACGCTCGTTCTCGATAGTACGGCTTGCCATAACGCCCGGAACACCGCAGCCCACGCCGATGAGCATAGGGATGAATGATTTTCCGGAAAGTCCGAACTTTCTGAACACACGATCAAGAACAAATGCGATTCTTGCCATGTATCCGCATGCTTCAAGAAATGCAAGCATAAGGAAAAGCACGAGCATCTGAGGTACGAATCCGAGAACCGCACCAACACCTGCTACAATGCCGTCGAGAATCAGACCCTTCAGCCAATCCGAGGCACCTATCGCATCAAGTCCCGACTCAACAAGTGCAGGTATACCGGGAACCCATGTGCCATAATTTGCAGGATCGGGCTCTTCTCCGATCTTTTCAAGAGTTGCAGCCGCTTCCTCATAATCCGCAATGCTTGCTGTTTCCTCACTAATCTCCAGTGTTTCCTCATCTTCAACCTCATATGAGAATTCATCTGTCGGAGCCGCACCGTTTTCTTCAACATATGCGTCATATCCGTCTACAATAGCGGAAGCATCCGCGTACTCTTCGGCTATCTCTCCGTATCCTCCGTCCATTCCAAACAGGTGGAATCCATCGCCAAACAGTCCGTCATTAGCCCAGTCCGTTGCCGGTGCACCGACCGCAACCATGGCAATCCAGTATACGAGGAACATTACAGCGGCAAAAATCGGAAGTCCGAGCCATCTGTTGGTCACCACTTTGTCAATCTTATCCGATACGGATAATGAGCCGACATTTTTCTTTTTGTAACAAGACTTGATCACCTCAGCTATATAAACATAACGTTCGTTGGTTATAATCGATTCGGCATCATCGTCGAGCTCTTTTTCCGCTGCTGCGATGTCGTTTTCAATGTGTGACAGCTTGTCTGCGGGGATCTTTAACTGCTCCATGACTTTGTCATCACGTTCGAACACCTTTATCGCATACCATCTCTGCTGCTCCTCTGGCATATCATGTACGATTGCTTCTTCGATATGCGCGATGGCGTGCTCAACAGGACCTGAGAATGTATGTTGAGGAACGGTCTTGGCTCCGTTTGCAGCCTTGATCGCTTCTTCGGCCGCATCAAGAACGCCCTCACTCTTAAGTGCGGATATCTCTACAACCTTACATCCGAGCTGTCTTGAAAGTTCCTCGATATTGATCCTGTCTCCGTTCTTCCTGACAATGTCCATCATGTTAACGGCAACAACAACAGGTATTCCAAGTTCAGTGAGTTGAGTTGTCAGATAAAGGTTTCTCTCAAGATTTGTACCGTCAATGATATTTAATATGGCATCAGGGCGCTCCCCGATCAGATAATTTCTGGCAACCACTTCCTCCAGTGTGTAAGGCGAAAGTGAATATATACCCGGAAGGTCCGTTATCGTAACGTCATCATGCTTTTTCAGTTTTCCTTCCTTCTTTTCCACCGTGACGCCCGGCCAGTTACCCACGAACTGGTTGGAGCCGGTGAGTGTGTTAAACAGCGTTGTTTTACCGCTGTTCGGGTTTCCCGCTAGTGCGATCCTCAAGCTCATTTTCTCTCATCCTTTCTGATTTCTAAAATCACTCTACCTCGATCATCTCTGCATCCGCTTTACGGATGGACAGTTCATAGTTTCTTACGTTGATCTCAATCGGATCACCGAGCGGAGCTACCTTGCGCACAAACACGTCCGTATTCTTCGTGATACCCATGTCCATGATTCTGCGCTTAACAGCCCCTTCACCATGCAGCTTAACAACTTTTGCCGTCTCTCCGACCTTAACATCTCTTAATGTTCTCACCGATCGTTCCTCCTTAATATGTATGTGATCAAACCATGATTTTCCTTGCCAACTCGTCGCTTACAGCTACCCGGCTTTCTTTCACCTTGACTATCAGATTTGAGCCGAGCGAGCTTACAATACTTACTTCCCCTCCGACATTGAATCCGAGATCCGCAAGATGTTTTTTGACCTCCGGACTTCCTCCAATCTTTTTGATTATGCAAGGTTCCTCTTTTTCAGCAAAAACCAGTGGCATCATTATGTTCCTCCTGTGCAACTAACGTTTATTAGCCGTCGCTTACTTGTCGATAGTGTGATTGGTTAGTATCTGCTAACCGATACCAAGTATAATTAGCTAAGGCTAACATGTCAAGTGGTTTTTGCAAAAATACGCCTGTACGCTATTAAATAGAATTATTGGGGGGGATATACAGATTACGAACGACCCGACACTGCTCCTAAAGACTTCAGTTCTTTCTTGCGTTCGTACATCATCCGATCGGCTCTTTCGAATACGTCACTCAGATATTTATCCTCTTGCTCCAGAACCGAATAACCGATAGAAACGACCACAGCATTCTCTTTTATATTATTTTCCACCTTACGATTAAGCTCATCTATCACTTCATGCATAGTGTCGAAGCCTTCGCCCTGTAAGATGACAACAAATTCGTCACCACCGACTCTGAATACAGCTCCGTGGACGAAATGAGCGCAGATCATGGCGCTGGCATCTTTGATCAGCTGATCGCCCGCGGCATGTCCTTGAGTATCATTGACAACTTTAAGCCCGTTAATATCGCCTACTACAACAGCCAGCTTCTCAATTTCGCCGGACTCGATCTGACTGTTGATCAGTTCCTCCTGTGCGGAGTAAGCGTGTTTATTTCTGACACCGGTCATAGAATCGGTATTCGCCATATTGAGGAAAGTCTTGCTTGTTTCTTTTTCCTCTTCTATCTTTTCCCTGGAAATCTTTCCGATCTGGAACAGAATAATAATAGCAAGAGCCAATACGGCCAATGCCGTATGAATAATCTGCCTTTTGCTTGTATTAAGGTTCCTGTCGCTGATGTCCCTGATCTTATCCTGAATAACGCTCTCCCGGATCAGCACAGCCATCTCCCAATCCGTGTCTTCGATCGGGACATAGCACAATGTCTCATGAGCATCGCCTGTTCCGAATGACAGGCTTCCTTCTGAATTGCCCGAAAAATTGTCGTGGTTTTCTTTCCAAACATCTTCCGGAACGATACCCTTTATTGCCTCGAAGAAATTATGATTTGATATAATCGGACCCAATTCCGTGCCCGACAGATTACTTCCGTTTTTCGAATAAAGGGCAAAATGGGTTCTTCCCTGGTTATCTAGCGCCAGCAAATCAACGATATCATTGATGTCGAACTGAACAAAGCAAGCTTTATAGTGCTTGCCCATAATATACAGATCCGGAGTCGGTACTGCCAGACAAAGCTGTCTTGATGAACCATAGGGTGAAACAATACTAATTACACGATCATCAAGTTGGTCTTTCGAAAGGAATGCGTGACGGGTCCTTCCTGTATATGTCGTATACCGTGTATATACGATATTATCTTCGTCTACCAATGCGAACTGGTTCATTCCAAGTAGTGATTCGACTCTGCCGATCGCTCCCCTTAAGTCTTCCTGGGAATTCACATCTTCATCCACTATGTATGCAATTGCTATCCTCATCTCATCAAAGCTGTTACTGATCAGGTTTGTAATGGTCTTCGCATGGCTGTCGGCCATAGTCTCAAGGTAAAAGGAACTTACGGTGGAAACCGCTTCGTCCGTGGCCTCACCTGTTTTTTTCGAATTTAGGAAAGTACTGATCATCAGCATTATTGTGATGATCAAACTGCCTATGATAGCTGTCAGTGCAACTCTTTTGTTCGTGATATGTTTCATAATACTTCACCATACAACAGCTCAAGCATTACAGCTGCGTCCTGCTGGTATATAACTGTAGTGTTCTCATCCGTTTTCTCGGGAAACAGTTTGCCGGCCTTGTTGCCATCAGCAATCATAACCGCGGTCTGAATCGTATCAAATCCAATTGAATAGCAATCCTGTACGCCAAGACAATATATCACGCCTTCATCCAAATAATGCAGCGCCTCTTCATCGTGATCCATACCGACTATAACGGTATTGCTGTTCATCTCGGTAATTGCACGGGCAGCACCAACCGGATTACTCATATTGCAGCAGACTATACCGTCAAGATCCGGATTATCTTTTAGTATCTCCTTGGTCAAATCGTAAGCAAGATCGACAGAGTCCATATCATACTCTGTAGCGACGATCTGCATATCTTTATATTGCGCAATTGTGTCCTTGGCACCTCTTGCACGATCTTCGTGGCATGGTGCTCCGACACTTCCTACAAGTATTGCAACTTTTCCTTTGTAATCGAGTTTTTTACAGAGAGCTTCTGTCAGATTGGCTCCGTCCCTATAGTTATGGGTATTTCCCACATAGGCGATTCGCTTACAGCCTTCGGCAGCATCGGAACTTGAAAAAGTCATGACTTTTGTTCCGGATTCCACCATCTTATCAAGAAGTGGGGATATGATCTGCTCATCGGCAACATCGACTCCTATTACATCAAAGCCTTCCTTTTCCGCCGCAAGAAGTCTTTTGGTCTGATCCTCGGCGGAAGCCTGATCGGGCGCCATATACTCATAAGTTACCGTGACTCCCCTTTCGAGGTATTGCCTTTGCGCCTCTTCCATTCCGAGTGCTACGGCGTCCCACCACGAGTGAACAGTCTTGTATGTGAAGTAGAAATTGTAGTTATCTTTCCGTGGGGTATATGAATCCAACTTGTGCTCGAAATTAACCGCACTACGCACATAGTCATCCATGTTTAAAGCTTCATCGGCAACAGCTTCGTTTTGATTCGCATCTGTTGTCGGAGCGGTTGCAGAACATGCACTAATAACAAGCATCGTCATCAATGTAGATGCCAATAGGATTATTTGTTTTCCGCTTATTCGCATTCCCACACCTCACCACGTATTAGTCATTATCACAGGCAAATGTGACTGATAATATTTTATTATATAACTTTTTTGGATTTCTATCAAAAAGAATTTAAAAGACGCCCATCAGCCAAGCGCAACGTCAAGTGCCATCATAAGAGTAAAGCCCATGACAAACATGACAACTCCTATATTAGAATGTTCTCCCTCTGACATCTCAGGGATCAATTCCTCAACGACAACGTACATCATTGCGCCCGCTGCAAAGCTTAACAGGTACGGCATTGCCGGTATGATAAAGCTTGCGGCAACTATCGTCAATGCTGCCCCTACCGGCTCAACTGCGCCGGACAGCACTCCGTAAAAAAAAGCCCTGCCTTTACTGTTTCCTTCCGCACAAAGCGGCATCGATATGATTGCTCCTTCAGGAAAGTTCTGAATGGCTATTCCGAGCGCAAGTGCAAGCGCCCCACCCGATGTAATGAGTGAATCATTCATGGCAAGTCCGGCAAATACAACGCCTACAGCCATTCCCTCCGGTATGTTATGAAGTGTGACGGCAAGAACCATCATAGTCGTTCTCTTAAGCTTTGACTTGGGACCCTCGGCTGTTTCCGCATTAAGATGTAAATGAGGTATAACGCAGTCAAGCAGAAGCAGGAACAACGCGCCAAGCCAAAAACCGACAAAAGCCGGTATGAAGCTTAACTTTCCCATATCCTCACATTGCTCCATTGCAGGAATGATAAGGCTCCAGATCGAAGCCGCAACCATAACACCTGCCGCAAATCCGGACAGCGCCTTTTGAACCGACATCTTTAGCTCACTCTTCATAAAGAAGACACATGCCGCCCCAAGCGATGTTCCTATAAACGGTATCATGATGCCCGAAATAATGCCTGTATTCATACGATCAAACCTTTCTATCCTTATCCTACATAACAACGGAAGGCTAAAGAGAAACTACTCCTTTATTCACCTATTATAGTACAAGAATAAGAAAAATGCCTAATCATGTCTATCGAATATCTCTTTATTATTCAACGGTTCATAAACGATCCCATTTAAAACAGTTGAGTCAAAAACTCTTTCTTCGCCGGAGTTAAACGTAACAAGCATAATCCGGTCATCCAGTGCCTTGACACTCGTTATCTTTATGGTTTCTGTTGGTTCTCCACCACAAACAAATCCATCCATAACGAACATGGTTCTACCTCCGGTTACTTAAGGGGTTCTACCTTACTAAACGGTTTCTGCTGAACAGCATTATTCCAAGCAAATCAATACTTAACGGAACCAATCGTCAGCCCCTTAATAAAATACTTCTGAAAAAAGGGATATGCAATCATAACAGGCAAAATGACAACCACAACGGTCGCCATTGTCGCGGAGTACTGCGGAACCCTTCCCTGCATTGCTGCAAGCGCAGCAGAAGGGATATTTCTGCTCGATAAAAGTGTTTCTATACTCCTTTGTATATTGATAAGAAGAAGCTGCAAAGGCTTCTTGTTATCACTATCCATAAACAGAAGAGCGTTCTGCCAGTCATTCCAGTACATGGTCGCCATCATAAATCCGACGGATGCCAACGCAGGCTTCATAAGCGGAAATACAATTCTGAAAAAAGTGGTATACTCTCCGGCACCGTCAATTCTGGCAGAGTCCATTAACTCCCCCGGCACGCTGCTTGTGATATAGGTCCTTAGGATAATGACATAAATGGTCTGCACACTTTGCGGCAATATCAATAACAGAATATTATCCTTCATATGGTAAAGGGATGTGAATATGATATACATTGATAATTGACCGCCGCTAAAGAGCATAGGAATCATGAGAAATACCGTCAGGAACTTCCTTAACGGAAAATCCTTCCTGCTCAGGACATATCCATACATGCTCATAACAAGTATTCCGAATACGGTTCCTGTTACCGTGACAAATATAGTCACTCCATATGATACGAAAAGCTTCTTCCCATATTTTAAAACTGATCGAAACCCATCCAGCGACAGTGCGGAAGGCAGCAGCCTGTATCCCTCACTCGCAAGGACACTCTCATCGGTAAATGCAGTTGTAAAGACAAACAGGACAGGGATTGCTGTGGTGATTGCAATCATCAGCAATATCAAAAAAAGAACTATCTCCCCGGTTGTTATCTTTCTTTTCTTTCGCATCGATTCTGTCACCGCCTAAAACAATGAATCATCCGGATTGATCCGGCGAACCGCCATGTTGGCAAGAAGGATCAGCATAGTTCCGACAACCGATTGGAAAAATGATGCTGCCGCCGTAAATCCGAAATCAGCGTTATGGAAAACGGCATTTAATATATACGAATCCAGAACCTGTGTGGTGTCATATAGCGATCCGCTGTTCCTTGTTACCTGATAAAACAGCCCTGTATCCGAGTGCAGGACTCCTCCGACAGATAAGAGGAGCATTATGGTGACCATAGGCTTCAGTAATGGAAGGGTGATGTGCCATATCTGCTGCCACTTTCCCGCCCCATCCATCTGGGCCGCTTCATACAGTCCGGGATCGATCCCCGCAAGGACTGACATGAAAAGCACCGCCCCATAACCGGTACCGCTCCACAGTTTTACGATAGTCAGGATCACCGGCCAGTACTTTGCCTCAAGGTACCACCTGACAGATACGCCAAACAGATGATTGATCATCCCCATGTCCGTACTTAAGAACGCATAAACAATGAACTGGACAGCTGTAAATGATATAAATACCGGGATCACAAATATGCTCTTCATCACTTTCCCGATCCTTTTAAAGACCAGCTGATCCATCGCAATCGCCAGACTGATCTCAAGGATCATTCCCGTGACGGTAAATATCACGTAATACATAAGCGTATTACGTATAATGGTAAAGAATGTGGATCTGGATGCAATCAGAAACCTGAAATTTTCAATTCCGCTCCACGGACTGCTCCATATCCCCAGCCTGTAATCAAAATTTTTAAAGGCCAGTACCAAACCTCCCATCACCATATAATCAAAAAAGAAAAGGATAAGAACTCCGGGAAGTGCCATTAAGATAAGTGCCCGGAATCTCCGGGGTATTTTCATAAAGCTCAACCTGTAACCCCCTTTATAACTATTTTATCACGATAGTCAGAACATTCAGTCCGAAGGTATTCTGATACGAGAATTCATCTGCTATTTTTGATATCATGCGTATCCCGATGTTTTTGGTGGGATCATCGGGATTAAATATCTGATTCATTTCCACAGGATTAAACGCTCTGCAATCGTCCTTGATTCTGAGTAATACGCCGTTCTTCGTTGAGACGACCCTTACATCCATATTATGCTTTTTACGATCGGCACCGAACCCGTAGCTAACAATATTGCCGGCCATCTCCTCCAGGGCGAGCGCAGAGAAAAAGGCTGTCCTGTGGGAATATCCACGCTCTTCCACAAAGCTCTGTATTCTCGAAGATGACCCTATTACATCTTCCATGCCGGTTATATCAATACACAACCGGTCATCCTCCTTTACCCCAAAGTCGTCTCTAAGTAACAGCCACTCATCGGTATTCCTTGGAATACGTTTCCAATAAATGATGGCATAGATAGGATAAACCAGTGCGGTAATCACACCCCCGATTGGGTCCGCCCACCATACACCGAGGATGCCGATCACCGGAGCCAGGACAACCGCCGGGATAATCGTCGCAAAGTAACCATCCACCACAGATGAGACATGAGCCGCAATGTTGTTTTTGGTTGCCTGCAGATAATTGGACTGTATCTGAATCACAAGTATCAAGGGAAGGGCCAGCGCATAGATCACATACAGCTGCCTGGTAAGAACGTATGCGTCAGAGGTTTTGTCCGGGAAGAAGATAAGTGCCATGGTTTGGGAAAACAGCATCATGAGGATCATGATTGCGAACGTGAGGGCCATGATTTTCGTAAATACCAGCTTCATCAGATATTTGATGGAATCCCTGTCCTCCTCACCGATATAGACACTGGAGAGTGTTTTAACAACCGCACCGCACCCCACTTGTGCTGCGATGAAAAATCCCCCAAGCATTTCCAGGGAAGCCCTTGCGGAAAGAGCCTGCGCTCCCCCGTATTTCAGTATGATCCTGTTCATCGTGAGGCTGTTTACGGCCAAATACAACTGCTCCAAAGCGGAGGGGCTTCCTATCTTGATCAGGTCAATGGTCTTTTCCCAGGGAATACTTCCGAGACTGAATTTTAACTGTACTTTATCTGAAAAATAGTAGGATACCAGTATCAGGAAGAATATCCAATTACAGGCACTGGTCGCATATGCAAGTCCAATGATCCCCAGATCAAGTTCTTTAACAAAGAAAAGATTGAGGGCTATGTTGCAGAAGATCGTGACAACAACACTGACATAACTTCTCCTGCTCTGATTTTCAACCTGAAGGAAATACGAGAGTTGCTCTGATAAAAACATGGGTATGAATCCGAGACAGTAGCCCCTTGCATACTGTGCAACACTTTCTTTTAAGGAATCATCAGCACCGCAGAATGTGGCAATCGGCCCGGGAAAGCAGACGCATATCAGCGTGGTTATCACACCCAACATAAGGGAAAGAACGATGCATAGTGAAAAGATGCCGCCGGCCTTTTGAATGTCCCCGCATCCGATATGATTTCCGCTGATGACTGATCCGCCGCTAAGGATTATCGAACTGATCGCCCCTATGATCGTTATCACCGCATAAAACAGGCCGATAGCACCGACCGTTCTCTCATCAATGTAATGCCCGGCTATGGTTCCGTCTATGATGGAATTGATGGAGCCCATACCGAAGAGCACGATCTGTACCGGCAACAGTTTAAAAAATAGCCTTTTGAGTACTTTGTTATTTTGAAGCTTTCCATGCATCATATTGTTTTATTACTTCGGCAAAAACCTTTTGGTATCCGGCAGCATCAAGCTCTGAACGGAATTTTTCCAGTCTGGCATCCACTTCAGCGGCGGGACATCCCCCCTGCTCAAGTACAAAACCATATTGATCAAAGAGGCCGCAACACGCTGTCCACTCGGCTTCTATGGGAGTAAAGTCAAACCGGAACCCATTCGCAAGAGCTTCCACGGAGTTTTCATTGAATTTCTCATACAATTCCACTTTGTTTTCAGGCTCACCCACCTCGAGAGGGATCGATACGATCGATCCTGATTCCCATGAACTATGATCATAGAGTCCACCTTTTTTGACAACAAAACCATCCTCAATATCATAATCGGTTCCCTCGATACCGAAGGTGAATAATCCGGCCAGTACCGGATCCGTATACATCAACCCCATGAAATCCACACAGGCCTTTGCCTGTTCCTTCGTACTTGCAGAGGAGACTGCAAAGCACGAGCCCAAGGTACTCGAGGAATTGAGATAATTCTTGGTCATATGGATGACATCACAGTCCTGCCCGTAGGTTACAGAGGCATCTTCATTGACCGGCACGTCCCACCATGCTGCGAAGCCCCAGTCAGTGGTATTGATCGCATTTTCCGGTACCGTCATCGTGGCTTCTTCTTCGCTGATGTAGCCCTTTTCTCCCCATCCGCTCATAAGGTCCAGAAATTCTCTGTATTCGGGAAGGGTGAGACAATCCACCACTTCATTGGTATCACGGTCAACAGCGATCATCGTACCTCCCAGGATGAATTCATAATCATCAAGGTAGAATTTACTAAAGAAAGGCATCAACTGCAAAAGCAACGGATACTTCACGCCATCCTGTTTCAACTGCTCAAGCATGGGCTCGAGGTCCTCCAATTTCTTCACGGACGACAGATCCCATCCGTATTTCAACGCTTTTTCCGTGGGATAAACTAGATCATATCCTTCTGATGACTCCTTATAACAGGGAATAAAATAATCCTTTCCGTTATATCGGGAAGACTCCCATACTGCTTCGGGTATGGAATTATATAAATCTGTTCCTGGAAGTAATTCACTTAAGTCGTATGCGGCCTTCCCGGATACAAGGTTATCGGTGGACACGCTACCCATCCAGCTGGCAGTCCAGAAAAGATTCGCTTCGCCGTTTGCTATGGCAAGATTGCATTTGTCTTCATATTCGCCCTGGCCCAAATCCGTGAGTTTTATTTTGACGTTGATCTTGTCTGCGATATAGTCATTGATCGCATCTTCGATCGCAGAAACTTCTGCGCTATCTGCCGATGCGATGTTAAACGTGCAGTGATATATATTGATCTCAACCTTATCCGAAGAATCTGCGGAAGTGTCCGATGTGCCTGAAGATGCATTTTGGCATCCCGACAACACAGTGATCATCATGAACGCTGTAAGTAAAAGCGAAATCAGCCTATTTTTCATACGAAAGCCTCCTATTGAACCTCATCAAGTCTAATCCTCTAAAACGATATTCTCAAGCGGAACCCAAATCGGCATCACCTTCTTCACTACAGCTAACAGTTCATCATGATCCGGGTCGAGAAAGCCCGGATTGTTTGCCTTCCATCTTATCCGTACATTCATCTTTTGGCCTATAGATCTCTTCCCTGATATTGAACTGTCACCACGTACACTTTCTTATTGGCCTCGTCGATCTTAAAGATCGCCATATAATTATCTATCAGAAGCTGCTTATAGCCCTTCCCCGCATAACCGCCGACCAGTCTGTCCTGATGAGCATGCGGGTTTATTTCCAAGGATTCAATTGCATCCCAGATTCTGTCCGTTTGACCCTTCGCATTTTCCGGTGATTGTTTCTCCAATGCAATATAAGCATAGATATCATCTATATCGCGATATGCTTTCGGGTAGAGCATTACCTCATACTTAGCCATAGTATTTTTTGTCAAGTTTCTTTCTGGCCTCCTTGACTGAGACAGGCTTTGCGCCCTCGCTAACTTCTCTTTCAGCCTCCTCGATTGCCTGGTCAACCTTGTTTATGTAGGCAAACTTTTCATATAACTCTGAACTCATAACCACTAGATCGCTATATCCATTCTTTGTGATAAAAATAGGCTCCTGCTTCTTGTGTGCAAGTTCTGATAACTCGCTTGTTTTTCTTAAGTCCCGGATTGGCATTATCATAGGCATGGACGTGCACCTCCTTTTTTGTAGCACAACTGTATCATAATTATGTCGCATTGTAAAGGGTATAGCCTTCTCTATATAATGTGAACGCCATTATAGGGCCAATATAGAGTTTATTCGGGAAAATCAATTTTGAAGTGCCATTTACATTTCAAAAATAATAATTAGAAGTGAATGTCAAAAAATCGTGATCGATCGTAACACTATCGAATATCTCTTTATTATTCAACGGTTCATAAACGATCCCATTTTAAACAATGATTTACCCCCAAAAAACTACTTTATATGTGGGGATGCAAATCGGCTGAACAGACAGTACCCCTAAATACCTCACAACCTTGTATCCCTGTTCTATCAAGGTATCTGCTCGTCTGTCCATTTCTCTTTCGCTGTAACATATTATTTCATGCTTCTTTTTCATTTTTACTCCTTTCATCCTGTGAAAGAAGAACCGGTCGCCCGGTCCTTCTTTTCCGGACAATGCTCTCTGTTGTATCAGTCTTTCTTCTTCACCGGGATCCATATCGCACTGTGATAATCCTTATCCGTCTTTTCTCCATTTACACAGTCATACCACTCTGCCGATGCATTCCCGCAAAGCTCATAATCCGGATTACCCGGAAGCCACTCATTGAAAATCTGTGTGTTCAGGCTCTGCAGTGCCTCCGGTATTGGACCGATGCAGTCAAACACTGCCCAGTCACCTTGCGGGAACTCATAGACTACCATTCCATCAGGAACTTCTCCTCCGGCATACTTACCGGCCACAAGATAACGGAACTTTCCCTCTCCGATATCGTCGATGCAGACGCCGTACTCTCCGATGCAGTTCTCTACGATAGCCTTCTCATAAGGATTCGCCGGATCATTCCCTGCATAAACATTTGCTGCATACTTTTCGCAGATCTCGTCCCAGAACTTCGGGATCTCCTGATAAGCGGTATCGTTATCAAATTCCTTTTGAAAACCGATAACCTTAAACCGGAACATTTTTGTAATTTTGTAATTCATTTGATTGCCTCCTTGAATCTGTAGTTTTACTGTCAGCGGAAGGAACGTGTTCACCGGGGCACCGCTTCGCGCCTGTGACGGCGTCACACCGTGAAAGCGGGAGAATGCCTTTGTGAAGCTTTCAGGCGTCTCATAGCAATAAGCATAAGCAATATCGATCACCTTATCATCCGTATCCTTCAGATCCAATGCAGCCTGATACAGCCTGCGGTTTCTGATATACTCCCCGATCCCGTATCCGGTCATCAACGAGAATCCTCTCTGAAGAAAGAACGGTGACAGATACACCTGATCCGCTACATCCTGCGCACTGATGTTGTCTTTCAGATGCTCTTCCATATAATCAATTGCTGTACGAATGCATGTAAGCCACTCCATCTTATCCAGTCTCCACTCCGTTCCCCTGACACGATCAATATATCTGATCAGTAAGGGTTCATCCTGTCATTTCCTGTTCAAATATGTCCTACTATCATTTCCATACGATCAATCCTCTCTCATGTATACCTTGAAAAAATGCGTAAATGCTTTTCGATGTATTCCGTAAAGTACAATCACTCTTTCCTCAGAACAACATAAGTTCTCTCCAACAATCCGATATTGAGAACCGCAAAGATCAGAAGATACAACGGCATGATTCCGATCCCGATATTCTGCTGCAGAATCCCAAAAAACATCGGCATAAAGGTACTTCCAACATAGGCAGAAGCCATCTGCAGTCCGATTACAGCCGCACTGTACTTTTTTCCGAAGTTAGTCGGAGCCATATGCTGTATGGCAGGATATACGGGGCCCATACCGGTTCCTATGATCACAAAACCGATCGCCGCAGGCAGATAATGACTGATTGGAAGCATGACCATAATAATACCGATCAGCTCCACAGTGATTCCTATCCTGATGAGCAGCCTGTCCCCAAGCTTATTTGATATAAATCCCGAGATTAGCCTGCCAAGCATCAGTCCGCCGAATATCAGTGATCCGAACGAAGCTATCAGTCCGTCGGAAAGTCCTTCCTTAGTTCCTGCAAAATAACTCGATGTCCATAGGAAACAGGTACATTCTCCCGCACAGTATGCATAGAATGCGATCAGTGTCAGTATCACTCCGGGAACTTTCAGTGCTTCTCTGATGCCGGCTCCCGCTTCATCCTCAGCCTCCGCATTACTCTCATTCCTTTTCCAAAGCGGTAGAGACAGGATGCATATAAGCAGTATCCCCATTTGAAGATACGCCGTCCATCTGTATCCCTCATTCCACCTTGCTTTACTTAATGCCAAAGCCATGATGTTCGGGCTGATAACAGCACCTACCCCATAAAAGCAATGAAGGAAATTCATAACCGAACCTGAGTAGTTGTTAGCCACGTAGTGGTTTACGGATGCATCAATAGCACCGGCGCCGAGGCCATAAGGTATCACGAACAGAAACAGCATCGCATAAGATGTCGAGAACGAAAAACCAAAAAGGCCAAACACTGTCAGCAGGATGGATGCAATCACGATCCACTTTGTATGAAATCTTCTTATCATTCGCGGACTTATCAGAGCCGATATTATCGTCATAAACGATATTGCCATCGAAACATATCCTGCATAGGACGAGGGAACTTTGAAAGCCACTTGCATCGTAGGCCACCCGGAGCCGAGAAGTGAATCCGGCAATCCCAGGCTCATAAAAATCAGATATATTACAGCAAGTAATAGAGAATACATAGCATTAAGCTCCTATGATCATGTGTTCTATAGGAGTATATCACTCAATCTATGTTTACATATAGAATAAAATCGCATATAATCAGATAATTGATGAGACAATATCTTCAAAGGAGCTTACATGGGACTTTCATACTCTACCGACAAAACTGATGAAACAGGAAAAGAATTGCTCACGTATGGAACACCTGATTTCCCAATTGCCTTCTTTGACGATGATCTCACTAAAGTCAGGGTTCCCTGGCACTGGCATGACGAGCTGGAGCTCGCAGTGATCCTGTCCGGCGAAACGAATGTTTTTATTGCAGGATGTGAGCTTAATCTGAAAGCCGGAGAAGGGTATTTTGCAAACAGCGGAATCCTTCATTCAGCAGAGCTTCTTTCGAAGACCGGATGGCAGCATTGCATGGTCTTCAGCCCTCGTGTGATCTCATCACCGGACGATATCATATGGAATAAATATGTTTCACCAATACTCTCACACCAAGAACTGCCCTTCATCAAGCTGTCGCCAAAGACTCCCTGGCAAAAGGAAACCCTCTCACTGGCTGAAAAGGCCTGGATTTCCGGGGCCAACGAGAAAACGGATTATGCCCTTACAGTCCGTTTCGCATTAAGTCAGATTTTTTCTCTGATCACCCATAATATCGATACAGAAACAGAACATCCCTTCACATCTAAAACGCAAAGGGATGAACTACGGATTAAAAAAACTCTTTATTATATAGAAACACATTATCGAGAGCAGCTCACGATTGATAGTATTGCAGCATCTGCAGACATAAGTGTAAGTACTCTTTTAAGGCTATATCACGACATTCTTCATACCACACCGATTCAGTATGTTCTTCAGTATCGTCTGGAACAGATCCTGGAAGAACTATTGTTATACCCAGACTCATCAATATCTGAAATAGCCTATTCATGCGGGTTTAATGATATCAGCTATTTTAACCGATGCTTTCTGAAGAAATACGGCTACACTCCATCAACATTTAGGTGTGAGCACCGTTATAGCAAGTAATATTGTATATACCGGTTTTCTTTACTATCGGTGTCAGTCCGCCGAGTCAGTCATCCCTTTATAATCTGTCTGACTGAAACCATAAGAAGCGGTGCATCCTTTTTCCAGAAAAATGAACAATGATATTTCTTCCTGAAGCCAAGCCTCTCATAGAATTCCATATCGAAAAAAAGCACAAGTTCCAATAGTTTTTCGCCAAACTCCATAGCTGCCATCTCCTCTTATGCCTCTTTTCTGCTTGACAGAACACATCCCTTATACAGATAATACAAGCCGATGCTTAAAAGTACCGAGCCCACGATATCTGTAAACCAGTGGACTCCTGAAATAAGTCTTCCTATTACCATAAATAGTGAAAACAATACTGCAAAAATAGTGATCAGTTTCTTTATCAGATCATCACTTAGCCTTCTGCCAGCCTGTTCCACCAGTGTCGGCATCACACTAAGTACCAGCAGCGTTGTAGAAGATGGATACGATGCCTCCATGACCCCTTCAATAGGTATAGGTCTGTAGTTGATTGGTATCATCTCAAATATAAGGTAAGCCATGATGACAATAATGTAGTAGATTCCGAGAATGATAATATCCTTATCCACCTTAAACAGGCTCTTTCTCTTAATCAGCTGAAGTAACCCAACACCACCAAATATCATGCAAATAAAAATAGGTACCAGCCCAAGCCAGTCTGTGATGGTATACAGTGTCATGTTGGCTCCAGTCAACGCATGAAATCCGGTATTGAATGTTGCAAATCCAATATTTGTTCCATTTTGACCGACGGGCCTAACATCAATTGTCATAATAAGCAAGGTTAATAATGCAAACAATGCTATAAAAGTGACTCCTGTTAAAAAGCAAGTTTTTCTGTTTCTCATTTTTCTAATTCCTTTCCTTTGAAAAATTTCCTTCCGGCTGATTTCAAAGTATCAAAGGATATGAAAAGCAGAAAGAATCTTGCCGTCACATGAGCGATACGCTCCGTGTCATGCTGGCAATCACTAAATTTACATTGTTTTTCCAACTTGGCTATATCCGAAAAATAATAGGTCTCACGCGAACAGAAATAGGAGAAAAATAGCATTTTTCATTTGTACAAGAAAAATACCATCCAACCCGGCAAACGGCATTTAAGGGCAAATATGGACATTTTACGGAATAATCAATTTTTGAAGTGCCATTTGAAGTGCCATTTGATTTTCAAAACGGTGTTTCGAAGTGAATGCCAAAAAATCGTGGCATTAAAAAAACCGCATTCCTGCGGTCTTTTTCAATCGGAGTGACAAGATTCGAACTTGACTTATCGAATCGCGCAAATACTGTAAAGAAAGGAGTTCCGCGGATCCTCAACACTCCAGGGTAACCAAAAAGGTAACCAACCATCAAGAGTTCGTGCTAGATAAAAGCATCGTAGTATTTATGTAGCATTTCATCTGTGGTACCGTACTCGTTATCTCCCTTAAAGTAGTCCACCAGTTCTTCAACACAAAAGCGCAATTCATTTACTCTATGTTTGTTTTTGGGATCTTCCATAGACAATTCAAGAAATTCCACGGCTTTATCGCAAAACCCCAATTTGCGTTTTTCATTTCCTTTATTCTTCCAATTAATAGCCCGTGAAACCTCACTCCCAATATTCGAGATTTGCATAGACACAGGCATATCAAACCATGTCTCTCTTATTTGACTATCCATTTTGCCACTATCTCCTTGATTTTTTCTCTTGCAATCGGATCCGCAACATCTCTGCCAACTCTAGGGTATCCTGCCGCCCTGTTTCTAGGTGGATTGATCATAGAATCATATTCTATCTCACCATCATAATATATATTGAAACCATACAGAGATTCTTGAGACGATCCATTATCAAGCAACATCTGCTCTAAATCCGAATGCAATTCAGCATTTAATGCCAGAATACCCTTATCAATATCTGCAACAGCCTTTACCATCTCGTCAGCATCGAAAAACATTTCATCCTCAAGGTCAGGGAGCTGGTCTATTCTTATTTCTTCTTTAACTATAATCATATCTGTGACCTCAAAAAAAGAATTATCTCAAAAGCCCATATCAAAGTGTCTTTTTTTAAGTATACCACATTTTACGTTTCCGAGACAAAATAGGTCTATTCGATATACCGGGATCTGAAAGATCTGCGGCCTCATCATATTCATTATGAATATGTGATCATCAAATGTTCATTTGCAACATCATTATAAACTGTGCACACTCTGTCGCTGAGATCATATACATGAACGATACCGGTCAGTATTTCGCCCTGATCAAATATCGAAATGACATCCCTGGATGACGCAAGTTTTTCGGGCGAATAATGTATGGTTTTTTCATTGTTAAATACAGCGGTGTATAGGATCTGTGCTTCAACAAGATCCTGGAAGATATGACTTCCGTATGACAGCTCGGGATTATAACCGGCATTGGATTCTTCTGTCTCACATATGATCTCATATGCACTGATATCCGCAAAAGACGTAGGAACACCAAGCTCCGGTGATGAGGTACCCACCCTGCCCGGTACGATCAGCATCATGTGCATGTTCATATTACGATAATGCCAGTTGATCTTTCCGATCAGTTTTGCCACCTGGTCCTTGTCCTGATATGGCATATTATAGTATCTGACCGGATCGACATAGACGATGATATCGAGCTTTGAAGTTCCGGACATGCCCATGGAAGCTCCCCTGCTCTCAAGCAGGATCCTCTCTTTAGGGATACCTTGAGGGATAACGGTTCCCGCACTTGTCTTTTGAACCTGAAGCGGCCTGCACTGCAGGAGGTCAACGGAGTATTCTCCGCTTTCCGAAATATTTATGGTGAATTCCGTATCTACCGGATAGTCATACTCATCCTGTATACACCGAAGCAGCCTTTTCATCTGCTCCATAAGTGTTTTATTGGCAACAAGGCCCTTACATGATATGAATTTAACATCCCGGTCCCTGCCGGTCTCCCTGAGCCTTCTTTCGGTGTCAAAATCATGTTCCAAAAGGATTCTGTCCAGATATCCGGGAATATCGGCCTGGAGTTCATCGAGAGTCAGCCTTCTGAGCCTGTGTTCCGACATATCAATGACCTCTGCCTTACCCTGTGAGAACTTGTGCTTGTCAGCGGAAGAAGAGTATGATGTCTTCTCCGGCATGTCGAGATTGACAATCCTCGGGTATGATCCCTCTGTACGGTCGACCGCTGATGTTCCAAGTCCCATGACAAGCCTGAGCATTCCGGCCGTAGGATCGGAGTCTTTCATGACACGGTACGGGCTGTATGAGTATCCCACTCCGGCAGCGCAAGGCATATAATTGGAACCGTAATAGGAACCGGAAACGCGCTGTATCAGAAGCGCCATCTGCTCGTCCCTCTTATCAAGTCCCCGTCTCTTACGGTAATCAAGAGCTGACAGACTCATTGAACTCGCGTACACGACCTTGATCGCATGCTCAAATTCATCGATCCGCTCTTCCAGGCTCCCCCTGTTCACACAGAATACAGACTCGTATTTTCCGGCAAACGCATTTCCGAATCCATCCTCCAAAATAGAACTGGAACGGATGATATACGGATCCTGTCCGTAGTATTCGATGATCCTGACGAACTGCTCACGCATGGCTTCAGAGAACGTCCCGTTCATGATCTTATCAGCAAATTCTCCGGCAAGTTCAAAATACCCTGTCTCTGTTCTCTGCTTTATCCTTGTATCCCACAGATTGTTATCAACGAGATATGTATAATACAGATCCGATCCGGCATAGAAAGAATCATGCGGTTCGAGAACCTCACTGATATCGGGCTCCTTATTTCTTATGATCGCTCTAGCAAGCAGCATTCCACATGCCTTTCCCCCGATCATACCGGTTCCTACCATATGATCCCTTACGGCAAAATAATCCTCCGGCGTAAAGTGCTTCTTTACCATCTGACGCATCTTATCATCTCTTGTCATCATGATCTCGCACATCTGGGAGCATTCGTCTGTTATATCCATTCCGCTTTCCCGAAGCAGTTTGACCCGGTTGAAATATCTGTCCCATGAATCGGAAAACTGCTCCTGCGCCGACCGTTGAGCCTGACCGAGAGTCTGATAGAACCGACTTGACTTTACCCCATCAAGGATAGGCCTGAATTCTCCGGTTTCAGGATCGTAAGTATGTGGAAGGAACATCGTGTCGGAGTTTCTGTTCCATACCTTCTCCGGACGGACATAGATATTCTTATGATCCGAATACACATCAAAGAACAGCTGCGTGGTATTGAGGATCTTGTTTACGGCCTGTACGGAGTGGTTTCCCCTTATGATCGGAAAAAATGCCACTGTATCAAGAATAAACAGGAAGGGACAGGTAACCCGGAAGAAATTTCCCATCATGAGATCTGTGGCCCAGGCTGTCTGAAGTTCGGACAGACAGTCGAACACATAGAAAGCATCCTTACCCTCCTCTTCGATCACATTATGGATATCCACAGTGAAATTTTCAAATCTGTGTGAAAGAGGCACCGTCACCCTTTTGATCTCAGGGCGCTCGGGAAGAAGTGCCTCATGGCTGGCGAAGCGGAAATAGATGATGTTTCTTTTATCTTCGATCGCCTGTTCAATATACGGTTCCATAAAAAGCTTAAACTGAGAGAGTTCGGAGACACGCCAGACCACATTATCACCAAGCCTGATGTTATCCAGCGCTTCGTCCATTTCCGGAATACCGCTTTTTATCCGGTCAAATGCTGCCATTCTATTCACCCCCTGTTCGCGTTGTCATTGCAATAAAAAAGCGCTTCATCCTCCGGGAATGAAACGCCTTTGTTTCCACGCATTTATGATAACATCAACAGCTGAGACTTGCAATTCATGTTTATTTCATCCGTATATTTCTTTGACTTCAATGATGTGCTCGTTTTCCAGATTTTCCTTTGTGACTCTGATGAATTCCATATGCTCAACCCTGTATAATCGGTCATACAATAACTTCTTGGCTTTGTTGTGGGATTATGATATTGATCGTCTCCAGAAATGATACCTGTAAAGAAATAAGTTGGGTTACCCCAAATGATCAGCACTTACTATTCTAATATATCATTCTGAAATCTGGATAAATGCTCAAACGGCAGTATCTGACGCCCCCTAAACAGCCCACACCCATCATTTATGAGTTGGTTATTGTATGCTTTAAACATATTTACACTGATTTCAGACAGATCCAGCTTCTGAAGCTTTATCAGACGTTCATATGCCTCATCAAAAATCCTGCATCCACCCGGTGAAATGATGTCACGCTTGCTGCGGTTTTCTTCCTGCTTTTTCTCGTATCCGAAATGATTGGCGTCTCCTATCTCTGCATAATCATCCATATCCTTTGTCCTGATCTGCACTTCGGTATAGCATCTTGCATGATTATCGTAAAAAGTGATATGCAGGGAACGATATCCAGACGGACGTTCGGTCTTAATATAATCCTTGTAATATGCGCGGGAAGCCGCATCAAGCATTTCCGAATTATTCTCATCAGGAAATCCCGATAACTCCGGTGAAAATCCCCTTTCTTCAAGAAACCCCGGCAATACATTTGCAATCTCATACAAATATTGTATTTCCTGTGTCTCCAGGTCCTCCTCGTTTTCCACGTGGCACAAGGGCAGAGATATTACAATCCTATACGCGATAAGATCCCTGAAATAGTTCAGGCTGCTCTTTATCTTGGCTTCACTCGGATATTTATCGTGTTTTCTGTAATAATCATATATGTATTCAAGAATATATCCGTTGAATTTCTCCTCGGCACGGATAAGTGATTTTATCCTGCCCTTGAATGTAAAGGCAAGAAACGGATACTTCTGTGTCATATAAAGATAAAACTCCTTTATACGCTGTGACTGTGATGTCAGAAAATCCGTATGTTCAAGAAGTTCTATGATCTGGATCAGGAAATTACTGTGTGCAAGATCAACGGAATTATGTGATTTGATCGCCTCATTTTTAAGATCCGAGGAATACCGAAGAAGTATCTTCAGTACGGTATCACCGGAATACAGGTAATCGTTCAGTGTTATCATTTACAGATCCTCCAACCAAAGCGTCGCTGACGCATCTCTTGGCATCCGCCAGTCACCTCCGGGTGAAAGTGATATAGATCCCACTTTATGGCCATCCGGAAGGCAACTTCTCTTAAACTGCTGCGAATAAAATCATTTGAAGAAATTCTTAGCCGCCTTTCGTACATCGTCCTCACTAAGCTCCGGATACGCTTTTAATGAATAAGAAGCCGTCTCCGAGGTTTTTCACAATCTGAGTCTCTCTCCTATACAAAATCACCCCATGTCGGGGGCGACCGGCATTACAAATAATACTTCAACGTATCGTACTAGTACCCTTTTTTTCTATCAACCACATGTAAAAGGTTTTGTCCGTGAGTGTATCGATAAAGGTTATCTGCACATATCTCCACTACCTTTTTTCGGTTGAACTCATCTTCCATTTTACCTGCCACGTGGGGTGTTATTATCACATTTTTCATATCCCACAAAGGCGAATCCGAAAGTGGCTCTTCTTCAAACACATCCAGTCCTGCGCCTCCGACAACGCCTTCCCGCAAAGCTTTTATAAGTGCTCCCGTATCTATAACGCTCCCCCTTCCCGCGTTTACGATCAACACGCCTTTTTTCATCTTTCTAAATTGTGGTTCTCCAAGCAAATGAAAGGTACTGTTTCCTCCGGGAAGAGCCACAGCAATGATATCTGCTCTTCCGATCACGTCATCCAAATCATCTAAAATACATGTTTCATCCCAATAATCTGTCTTTTCTTTTCGTGACAGGCTTAATCCGATAACATATGCACCCAAATATTTCATAAGTCTGGCGTAATTACCGCCTATATCTCCTGTTCCGAGAACAAGTACCGTACTTTCATGTATAAGGAAATCTTTCCTGTGTTGCATCCAGATGTGCTGTTCCTGTTGTTTGCCATAAATCTTTAATGAGCATGACATGGCAAGCGTGAGAGCAACCATATGTTCCGAAACAGATACTCCATATGCTCCGGTGGCATTTGTAAGAACAGTTTTTTCTGACAAGACCGCCTGTTGAACATATTTTTCAACTCCTGCCCACGGTATCTGGAGCCACTCCAGCGAGTGTGATCCTTGAACAGTTGAAGGCTCAACCATTCCGATGATTGCTGATGCTGTTCCGACTTCTTTCGTATAATATGAAAGCTCGCCCATATAAACAATTCTGAATTTTTCGCGACAGTCGCCAATCTTTTCCTCAAATATCGCCTTTTCCTCATCGGTTACAGGAAGCGTTATGATAATGTTTTTCATATTTTCCCCCAGTAAAATAATCTTCCCAGTCTCCTTACGATCTGATTACAGTCATGATGAGCATACGTGACATCATGCCGGCTGTGATCATCGCTTACGGTTATTACACGTTTTAAACCTGAATACTCTTTCAGATAATCTATCATGTTTTCTGCAGATGCGTTTTTACTATATATTTTCAAATATGAAAATCCCGGATAATCATCAGAAGGATAAAAAAGCACTTTATTCTGCTCTGAAATATTACAGCCATTCATTTCATCCAGAAGTGCGTGAACCTTTTCGGTACGATCTACCAGCATGAAATACACTACTTTGTGTCCGATAGGCCGGGGCTTATTAAGATAATTTCTATACGATGATTTGTGAAGCGATTCATATATCTGCTTTTCCGCTTCGTTCTCGAGAACGTCATAATATATAAGCAGTACATCATCCAATATGACCGTAGTAAACATATGAAATCCCCTGCCTGTTATGTATTCCTCCAATTCCGAAGCCCTCTCAGCCGAGATTGCATAAACCTTCGGATAGCTGTTCGCAGTAACATCATATAGTACTGCCCCGTCCATCGCGATTATGGGAAGTGCCGGACAAATGTCCCGCATTGATTCCAAATATGTTGCCGGAGTGCGAAGCGTCATTATGGTAAGCCTCATTCCCTCCTCTATCAGGGTCCTCAGATAGAACCTGCTGTATGGGGTGAGCTTTTCTCCTGTATCTTTCAGCGCATTATCTATATCAGCCACAAACAATACATCTTTTTGGAGTTTCCCGTGTATATGGATATTATTGATGATAAGGGCAATGAAAATACCGATCAACGTATCCAGGCTCCTGTTAAGAACAAAGAGAAACGGATTCTCATCCCCAAGATGATTTACTACGATGCTCAGATAAACCACACACGAGAAATACGCAGCATTCCTTTTGTTAAGTGCGCTAGTTATATAGAGGATCGGAACGATCAGAGCTGACAGCACCAGATAATGTAGCAGTCCTTTCCCAAAATCCGTAACATATATCTCGACAAGAAGCAGGATAAGGCCGAAAACCGCACCCATAAATGTTCCGAATGTGCGTTGATATGCGTTTCTTAAAGAATCCTTTGGATATGGCTGAATACACCACAGCACTGCCAATGCAGAGTAAAACGGTGCTCCATGTCTGCCGCGAAGTATATAGATCACAAAGCAAAAAAACACTCCGACTGCGGATTTTATAATACGGAGGCCCAATTGCGGAAGACCTGTCCTTTTTCCCTTCATACAGATTCTCTCCGCCTCTACGAATCCGCCGCATCACATATAATGTCAATGCATTTATCAATTCCGAGCGACGAACTTTTTACGCAAAGATCATAATAATCAACATTTCCGAACTCTGTATTCGTATAATGCTTGCAATACTTCTTTCTGGCTCTGTCCACGGTATGGATGTCTTCAAGTATCTTATCCTCGGAAATCCCGGGCATTCTTTCCTGTAATATACGGATACGGAAGCGTACGGAAGCTGCAACAAATACATGAAGTGTCCTGTCGAACTCCTTTAGTATAATGTTCGCATTTCGGCCAACTATAACGCATTTGCCTTTTTCGGCGACTCTGCGTACCGCTTCCCTCTGTGCATTAAACAGCCTTTCATCGAGAGGTTTGTTGTAGAAATCAAACAGACTCTGACCGAATCCGAATTCTGTCGGAACCTTCTCATCATATCTGCTTATCTCCTGTGGAGAAAGACTGCCGCTTTCCAGTGCTGCCCGCAGTATCATATCCTTATCACAGTAATAGTATCCCAGTTTTTCCGCTACAGCCCGGCCGATAGTACTTCCTCCCGCTCCGAATTGTCTGCTGATGGTGATAATGCTTTTCATATATTGCCTCCACTATAAGACCTTATTCAGAAAATCAATGGTTCTCTCTTCCCTGGGATTAAGCAGTACTTCCTGAGGCGAACCCTCCTCAACAATATATCCGCCATCCATAAAAATGACTCTGTCGCAGACTTCCCTTGCAAATCCCATTTCGTGTGTAACGATCACCATTGTCATGCCTTCCGATGCAAGATCCTTCATGACCTGGAGAACCTCTCCTACCATCTCGGGATCAAGAGCAGATGTCGGCTCATCAAACAGCATTATATCCGGTCGCATGCAAAGAGCCCTTGCAATAGCCACTCTCTGTTTCTGACCACCGGAAAGCTGGCTGGGATAGCTTTCCTCCTTTTCGGCAAGGCCCACCTTTTCCAGCATCTGTCTGGCACGGCGAACCGCCTCTTCTTTTGAGCATTTTTTCAGCTGTACGGGAGCAAGAGTCAGGTTATCAAGTATATTCAGGTTGTTAAAAAGATTAAAGTGCTGGAACACCATTCCGATGTTTTCCCTGACCTTGTTGATATTGGTCTCCTTTGATGTGATATCCGTATCGTCGATCACGATCTTTCCGGCCGTCGCCGTCTCAAGCCTGTTAAGACAGCGGAGGAATGTGGATTTACCCGAGCCGGACGGACCTATCACGCATACCACTTCTCCCTTATATACTTCCACGGATATATCCTTAAGGACCTCAAGACTCCCGAAATTCTTTTTCAGATTATCAACTTTGATCTTAACAATGCCTTTATCTGCCAACGTTAAGCCTCCTTTCAACCACCTTTGCACTTCTTGAAAGGATAGTTATGACAATAAGATACATCACTCCGACGATCGCCCATGTCTGGAAGGACATGAACGTATTGGCCTGGACATTCTTGGCCGTATTGACAAGCTCCGGAAATCCGATAACGGAAAGTATCGATGTATCCTTGAGCGTAATGATGAACTGATTGATAAACGTCGGGATCATCGTTTTGATCGCCTGCGGAAGAACAACCTTTCTCATTGCCATACCATATGTCAGACCCAGGGAGCGTGCGGCTTCCATCTGTCCTTTATCGACAGACTCTATCCCCGCACGTACGATCTCAGCCATGTATGCACCGCAGTTTAACGCTAGACACGTAGTGCCTGCCTGCAGTGCTGTCAGCGTCATCGAGAATCCTCCAATTATCGTATTGAAAAAATAGGGGATGCCAAAGTAGATAAAAAAAGCAAGCACGATCATCGGAACACCACGTATAACATCAACAAACACCTGTGATATGACATTGCAGGTTCTGTTTTTCAGTACTCCCATTATGCCGAAGATCATTCCGATGATACAGGCAAAGAACAGCCCCAAAAGCGCCAGAAGAAGCGTTCTTCCCATGGCTACAAGCAGCATTGTACCGTATACTGTGATAATTTTAATCATTGATCATTCCTCAAATCCGTAAGTAACCGGAGCGGACAGATTATGCTGCCCGATCCGGTATAATTTTATTCGCCGAGATACTTGGCTATTATCTCGTCATATTTACCGTTTGCTTTGATATTCTTAAGTCCGGCATTGAACTTGTCTATAAGTTCCTGATTGTCGCTGTTGAATATGGCGAATCCGTATGCTGCAGGATCATTGCCTGTTCCGTCAACAAGCTTCATGGCGATGCCAGTATCCTTGATGTTAGATGCCATGATCGGCGTATCATCGAATACTGCGGCAACCTGTCCGCCTACAACCGCCTGATACATTGTCGGTGAATCCTCAAAATAAGTGATATCAAACTTGTACTGATCCTTTAAGCTCTCAGCATATGTTGCACTCATTGTACCGGTCTTGACCGCAACGGATTTGTCCTCAAGATCCTCAAATCCCTTGATATCGGATGAAGCCTCAACCGCCATGCTCTGGTTGGCATCATAGTACCCGTCAGAGAATATCCAGCCGGATTCTTTTCTCTCATCCGTTATTGAAGCACCGGCGATCATTCCGTCAGCCTGTCCTGCCTGGCATGCAGCTATCGACGCATCCCATCCGAGTACCTGCATTTCGTATTTGAAGCCCTGATCCTCAGCTATCGCAGCAAGGATATCCATATCGATACCGACAAAATCACCGTTGTCATCCTTGTACTCAAACGGCTTGAACGCAGTATCAGTTGCGATCTTCCAGACTTTTCCCGATGCATCCTCCTTAGGCGCTGATCCGGTTTCAGACGACGCAGGGGCATCCGCTGCAGGAGTCTGTGTTGCTGCAGTTCCACATCCTGTAACTGCCAGCATCAGACACGCTGTCAACACACACATAATTCTTTTTTTCATAATACTTCACTCCTTTCTTTCAGACATTCATCTACGAATGCCTTTACAAGTAACATGCTTTCCCTGTTATTTCGGTAGGAAAACTCGGGATGCCACTGCACCCCTATCGCAAATCTGTGATCTCTCACAGCAATTGCCTCAACAAGTCCGTCAGATGACGAAGCCATCTGTATTACTCTTGGAGACAGATCCTTCACAGCCTGATGGTGATAACTGTTCACCTCATGAGTCCCCGCTCCGATGATGTCTGCAAGGATCGTACCGTCAGCCACCTCCACGCTGTGTGCCGCCCTGTCATACGGCGGCTTCATGTGATGCTCGACCGTACTGTTGTATTCAGTCGGAAGATCTTGATATAACGTCCCCCCAAGGTGCGCGTTAATAAACTGTATCCCGCGGCAGATCCCCAACAACGGTTTATCATCCTCAAGACATCTGTCCAAAAGGTATCCCTCCATTGCATCCCTTTTTTGACATGTTGCGCCGCATGAACTGCTTCTCCCGGCGCCGTATACTTCAGGCGAAACGTCATGGCCCCCAGTAAACATTATCCCGTCACACAGACTATATGCATCACCCAGTTCTGACTCATCATCAGACAACGGGAGCATGATCGGCAGCCCTCCGCAGTTTTCCACGACTTTCATATATCCGGGCAACATCCAGAAGCTTTCTTTATCATCATCAAATAAAGTGGTCAGTCCGATTACAGGTCTCATGAAAATCCTCCTACTTATAACTCATCCTCTTCAGGTATTAGCTTATATACAGCGGTATTCTGATATGCCAGTGTCTCATTATGCGCAAATGCGACTATTCCGGACACGGGTGCTTTGATCTCCTGCAAAACCCGTGCTGTATAAGGGTCACTTATAATTGCCAGAGCCTGACCTTCCTCAACCTTTTCGCCTGCTGCTGCGCATTGTTCAAAAAAGCCGGCATTCTGAGCCCTGACATCTACAAATTTCCTACTTTCCACCACCCTTGATAAATATCCTTCATATCCCTTGTATTCTATGATTTCCTGCTTTGACAGGAAGTTAAGTATAGCATCGACAGCCTGCTTTGCACTTTTCTTGTCAATACCACTCGTACTTGTTGTATAGATCGAAAAAGCATCCGTCTCCCATACCTGCCAGTTGAAATTAAGCGTCGCCGTATCAAAGGGTCTCGGATTATGAAGTACGACGTACGGGAGTCCAAACTTTTTCGCAAGCTCGATATTCTCCGCCCCTGTTTTCATCATTCTGACCTGGGGAACAAAATTGCCGGGCATATAAAATGAGGCGAACTGTATTCCGTAGCGATAATCCTTCACTTTCCTGAAAATCCCGTCAGCTATGCGTTGAGTCGTCTCTCCTAGTTCGTATCCGGGAAACATTCGGTTGATATCCGTATTGTCTATAGTCCAAAATCTCTTCTTTGTATTTACCGAGTATGGATTGCCGCAGGGAATTACCATTATTTCCCTGCCATCTTTAATCCTGCCCCTTTCCTCCAGAACGCCCAGTCTTTTTATCAGTTGAGAACATACATAAATCTGCTGATACTCATTTCCACGAAGGCTGCCCACTATGCAGGCAGAGGGCTCCCCCTTGCCGAAGCGATACCCGACAACCCGAAAATCATCGCGATATAGTGCTTTGATCTCGTATAAAACTTCTATTTGCAAACCTGTTTCCTCCCGTCAGCCAAGTGCTTCGGAGCAAAGGATCCTACCCAAAAGAGAGCCTTCATCAACCACCGGGTATTCCCGTATCGTAAAAAGCCACCCGTTCACAGGGGCTTTGATCGTGCTTAAAAGATCGCCTGTGAGAGGATTAACAATGACCCCTATAATCTCATCTTTATCGATCATGGCACCATGTGTTTTCTCTTTCATAAATACACCCGAAACATCAGCATTCAGATAGTAAACATCATGCCCGCTCCCATTATTACAGACTACGGGATTATGATCGGGATGTGTCTCCTCCTTCCATATCCCCAATTGAAACATCAATGAAAAAATCCCTTCTGCAAGCTGATCTCCATATTCTTTCGTGATGCGCATACCGACGCCCATTTCTACAACAAGCGTATTGATCCCGCGGCTGTTTAAGCTGTGCGCAAAAGTGGATTCCAAAACCGTGCTTGCTCCGTGTACCCAGATAAAATCAACATTCGCCATCCTTGCAAGTGGTATAAGAGCATCTTTATGCTGTTCATTTACCCTAATCTGAGGAACCTCAGTGAGAAAAATGTTACTTGCATGAATATCAAATACAAGCGCCGTCCCTTCCATATCTTTCATTATCTCAGCCGCAATGTACTCATTCATGTCTCCGTTGTCATTACCGGGGAACAGACGGTTCATATCAAGATCAAAAGCCGGTATCCCTCTTGTGATATTATCGATGCCGAACGGATTCATTGCCGGATAAATATCAACGATCCCTTCAAGAGCGTCACTGTTATTTCTGATACGGTTTATCAGTTCATAACAGACATATTGTCCTTCCAGCTCATCTCCGTGAATCCCTGTTACTATAGCAATCCTTTTTGATTCTTCTTCGAGTTTCTTAACAGAAGCTCCATCGGGCATCAGCCGGTGTTTTTGGATCTTTAACTCCTCATCCACAGGCAGCTCAGTCTTTACAACCGTTTCGACAATATCAATCATTGCTGCTCTCCTCCACCACAACATGTATCTCCTGAAGTTGCTCGGGAAGACCATAAAAGAATCCCTGGTTTATTGTACAATCCTTAGCATCTCTCCCATGAGAAATGTTTATATACCGGTCATCCACCGGACAGTTGTTGGTCGGATCCAGCGCGATCCATTTTTCACCATCCGACACTTCGATCCACGCGTGGGACGCACCCTCTCCCATCATCATCCCGACCACATATCGGCACGGGATGTGTTCGTGACGCAAAAGTGCCAGAAATATATGGGCATAATCCTGACATACGCCCATAGACAATGCAGCTGCTTCCTCCGCAGAAGTGTTTATCTGCGTAATCCCCTGAACATATTTAATACTGTCATAAATGATGTTCATCCACTGCAATGCAACTTTCTGTACGTCATTACGGATGTCGTCTTTGTATGGCAGTTTTTCATATATTTCGTATAAAGACGGTCCCATATCGGTAAGGCCGGTATGATAACGGAACATTCCTATCCTGTGAGACGGCTCGACAGGCAAAAACACGTCTCCGTACACATACGCCTTCCCGCTTACATTTACGTTAAAATCAGTATGTTCTCCCTCTATCAGCCCATATATACAATGATTTCCGAATGAATCTGTCTCTTCTCCACCTACATAAGAGGGGGTGATATTGATATCCTGATATGTTATCTTCTGCCTCTCATTGTCTGCCGGAAAGCATCGGAGTGTAAAGTGATGACGGTTCACCGGCTTGGCAAATGACAACTGCATATTATACTGATAATCCAATCTGAGCATCCGATGCCCCCTCGCCTATTATTTCCCATCTAAAGTATTAATATCTTCATCAAAAAGCGACTCGATCTCTTCAATGATCATGTCCTTTGGAGTATTCTCCATCTCAGCCAGATAATTCAGATGTGCAAGCTTTACCGAACTGTACCTGAGCCCTGTGCGACCGATCCGTGTATTAAGGCGCTTTAATTCACGTTTCAATTCAGAACAGCCCATGTTCATGCGGGCATACAGATCGATCCGTTCAACTCTCTTCCCCAGCTTGATAAGGCTTCTTACACTTTCACTATCTATACTGTCATCAGCCATTCCCCAAAATGCTACGATATTGTCAACAACTCTCTGTAACTGTATCAAAGGAGCATCCGACGATTTTGCTTTATTCATTGCATATATGGCAAGCTGAATGTAGGCAAGGGTTTCGCTTCCTATCTCCTCTCTCAATACAACCGCATTGTCATAGGCTCTTATAAGATTTGCATGGATCGAATTCGGATCTGACTCATCAAAACAATACCTTTTTATAAAGTCATCCTTTGACGAATAGATATTAGGAATATCCTGCGCCTTACAGTATTCATCATAGTCATGCTCCCTGAGTTCGATCATGGAATCAAACCTTTTGGCAAACTCCTTGATCGTTGTATATACTCTTTCACTATATCTGCCAAGCCAGTAAAGCTGATCACTATGTTCAACCGATAGAATAGCCATAATATTCCTCCTCTCTACAAAATCGTTGGAGATAAATCATTCTCCAAAACCCAGGTGTCCTTAAATCCCCCTCCTTGGGAGGAATTTACTATAAAGGAATCTGAATTTCTGGAAAATCTTGTGAGTCCGCTCTTCCATACCATAGGCTCCTCCGCCATAAGTACAAAGGCTCGAAGATCCGCCTTTCTGGGTACTTTCTCCCCATCCTCAAATATATCTATGTCACGGAAATCTATTACTTCCTGTGCTATGAATCGTCTCGGCTCTTTCTTCAACATGGAAATGAACCTTTCCTTTTCATCCTTTGTCATTCCTTGCCCGAAAACAACACCGTATCCCCCTGCTTCGGCAACATCCTTAAGTACAAGATCATCAAAATTCTCAATAACGTATTTCATATCCTTTTCATAAAACGGTAAATATGTCGGTGCATTATGAAGTATCGGTTCCTCGTCAAGATAATAGCTGATCATTTCGGGAACAAAATAATATATTCCCTTATCATCGGCCACACCATTACCCGGTGCATTCATAAGTGACACATTTCCTTTTCTGTAAATATCATATATATGCGGAATCCCTATTACGGATTCTGAATTAAAGTTCATGGGATCAAGGTATTCATCCGAAATACGCCTGTAAACAGCTCCAACCTTTTCCTTTCTGCCCGAATAATCCACAAAATACAAATGATCATTTTCAACGACCAATTCATTGCCGGTAACAAGATGTGCTCCCGTATGTTCCGCAAGATACGAGTGTTCAAAATACGCAGCATTATATCTTCCCGGAGTAAGGATAACAGTATGTCCTCCCACATTCACATGATCCATGGCTTTTCGTAGCATCTTTGCATAGTTTCTGTTTTCATATATGGCATTTTTCTCAAAGATTGCGGGCGAACTCTTGCGGCATATATCGCGTGCTATCATCGGATACGAAGCCCCTGAAGGAATTCTGAGATTATCTTCAAGAACAAACCACTGCCCATCCTTAGCCTGAACCAGATCAATTCCGGAAATATGTGTGTATATTTCCTTCGCGGGGCAAACACCTTCGCACTGTGCCAGATAACCGCTCCCCATATATACAAACTCCTCAGGGATCACATTATTACGTATGATCTTTTTTTCGCCATATATATCTTTAATGAACTCATTTAGAGCCATAACGCGTTGCTTAAGGCCTTTTTCCAGATATTCGAACTCCTTTTGGCCGATCTTTCGGGGGATTATATCGAATGGAAACAACTGTTCCTTAAAGGTTCCGTTCTTATATATACCAAACCTGACTCCGTACCTTGCCAGCAATTCGTTTACGGTATCAGAATAAGAATTCATTCCCTCTTTCTTCATATGCATCCCTCCAATCTTCAATGATGATCAATTAACCGAAAAAAACAGGCGCTCTATATGCATATTTGCATAACAGAACGCCTTTGTTCACAACGTGATTGATCTCTATAACAAAAACAGGGCTGTAAATACCTACAGCCCCGTTGCGATAGTTCATTATATTGTTTATTCAAGGGATTGTCAACCTACATTCTGGTCTGGGCCGATGTGAAACTGTTATTGTCCATGTTCCGCTATATCACTTTATCCTCTGACATATTTGAATTATTAAAGACCGCATTTCTGCGGTCTTTTTAAGTCGGAGTGACAAGATTCGAACTTGGTTCACCGAAACGCTGAAAATACTGTAAGAAAGGAGCCCCGCAGGTCCTCAATCAGCGTTAAGGTAACCAAAAGGGTAACCAAAACACTCAATCATCGTATCCCAATTCATCCATCTGTTTTAACAAGAATTCTTTAAGCTGCTCTTTACCGGGAAGTTGAAGCATATATGTTGAAACAAACAGTTGATTATCCATACCGGACAAAGCATACTCGACCATCTTCGGACCCTTCTTTGTGCAAAGCAGGATTCCTACCGGAGGATTATCCCCCGGATACATCTCATTTTCTTTGTAATACGCCACATAAGCATTCAGCTGTCCAAAGTTTTCATGTGTAAACTTATCGTCTTTCAGTTCAATGATCACACTGCAATGGAGTATGCGATTGTACAGAACCAAATCAATAAAATAATACTCATCGTCAATAATGATTCTTTTCTGACGAGCCTCAAAACAAAATCCCTTGCCCATTTCAAGCAAAAACTCTTGAAGATGATCCATTAATGCCTGCTCCACATCGCTTTCATTAAGCGCCCGACCGGAATCCAATCCGAGAAACTCAAACGCAAATGGGTCTTTTACAGGTAATTCTGCTGGCATATCATCACTTCCTATTTTTGCAAGAAGCTTTTCAGGATTTTTACTAATGCCTGCACGAAAATATAGAGTTGTTGCAATCTGTCGTCGTAGTTCCCTTACTGACCATGCGCCGCGTATACACTCAAATTCATAAAAGAAACGCTCAAAAGAATCTGCTATAGGTAAGAGTTCAACAATATGCGAAAATGATAGTTTTGATATTAGTACTTCAGGCTTTGTTTCAAATTTGTCCGACAGTGTCGGACTTTTTTCAACAACTTCAACAGATAAGTCCGACGGCGTCGGACCTTTCGGAAGAAGACCTTTTATAAATGCATTTTCCTTACCAGCAAAAAGCTGTCTTATCTGAGGGTATACAAGATAAAAACGTCTACAATTCTTGAACAGGGTGCTGTTAAGGCCCTTCTCGCTTATACGTTCTTCAAGGTTCTTCAAAAGCTCATCGCCATATTCAGCCCGCTCATCGCCATTCTGCTCAAATTCCACAATATAATACCCGATCAACCAGTTCCTCAATGTCATTGACCGGTTGATCGCTCCCGTCGCGGTAACACGGGCAGACTTGTTAATTCCCCGTATATTCTCAATAAGTTTCTCAAATGTCATTACATCATTCATATTCCTATACCTCAAAATAACTGCTTGAGCGGTCTCAGTTGTCATAGAACAACATATCATCGCTCTGTGAAGGATTATTTTCCATAAATCTTGATCTCGCTTATACCAACATCCTCATACTTTGTTCCGGCTACTGCACCCAGAATCGTTATCGTAATAGTATCTGTTTTACACGGCTTATTAGGCTCAATATATGTCGGCCTAAGATCTGCAATTAGAATTGCTTTTTCCTCTTCCGGAAAATTATTAACGTCAACATTAGCCGTTTGTTTGTTTCCATCTCCCCAATCTATTTCAATTTTTGTAGTCTGACCGTTGATCATACATCTTCTTTTTGACTTTAGAATTCCGTTATACAAAAGCAATGAATTGACTTCATGTACCCCATCCAGTTTTATCGTGATCTTCTCACCTATACCGACGCCATCAACCCCCTCTACCCACGGAGTACTAAAATTACCATCATAAAGATTCTCAGCTACATATGTCATTCCATCAACAGAATTGGCTTTTAGCGTGGATGATGCAACTACCGACTTGATTCTCAGCTCCCTTTCCGCATCTGCAATAGGTTCGTCGACCTCTTTCAGATTATTAAAAGCCTCTTTGGCATTCGAATAAAAGTCTCCATTATACAGAATACAACCTCTCGATGCTTCATTGAAATATTTTTTTGCTTCTGATTCCGATAATTTCTTGTTACTCGTGTTTTCATCCGAGTAATAATATTCTGTCCCCTGGGTAGTATATATCTCATCTATCGACCATGTATTCACCTTGTTTCCGTTAATCGTGCAGGAAACAGTTCCGGACTCTTCACCGTCACTCCATTCATAGAAGAAATGATTGCCCTTGGGCTCATAGAATAACGAATCAATTACACACCCTGACAATTCGACCGCTTTTCCGTTCTCGTATCCTATAATACTCCACGAAATATCTCCATCTTGCTGTATAATCGCCTCAGGTATGTCATCGCTATTAATGTATATTAAAGATATCTCCACGGCTCCGTATTCGCTATTATAGTTTTGTTTCATATAGTCATCGTAAGCCTTGATAATATCATCCAAGTTTTCTATAGATGCCGCTGGCGTACTTGAAGCCGCTTCTTCATCACCATCCATTACCTGACTAACCTTTTGCCAATTGAGCGATTTGTTTTCCTGATTATACTCATTAAGAAGTTTCTTATACTCTGCTTCATCTATTTTCTCGCAATCATCCGAAGTAAAATCCTCAGTTTTGGGTAATTCTTTTTTGTAATACTCCGGCGAACCAGATTCCGCCCAATCACCCCAATAATTAGCAAAGAACAATATTACTTTTGAATTGCCCGATTTGTCTATCTCAGAAATCCAATACTGATCCCTGCCCTCATGTGAAGTATCACCGCTGACAAACTGATTATTATTATTTATTACGGTTATGCCACTCGATCCAACATTTTCAACCTTTGAAAACGTAATCTTTCCATCTTTATACTGTATAATGTCCGGGATCCAATACCCGTAACTACGAACAATTAGCTCATTCTGACCATCACTATTCATATCATGCAGGACAAATTCTGTTTCAGGGTCGTTAATTGCCCAAAAGTCCTCTCCGTCAGCATCTTTCACCTCACCCCGCAGATATTTGATAAACATTTCGTCTGCTTCTTCTGACGATATCACAGACTCCTCTTCGATACTATTATTGTCAGGTTTCTCTACAGGGGCTTCCTCTTCCGTTTTTTCCCTATTATCTTCCTCTGGCTTCTCAATTTCTTCAGTGCCGGTTATATTAGTAGCTTCATTTATGCCTTCCGCGTCTTTCGTTGGCTTATAAAAGAACCAGATGGCTCCTATTGCAACAATTACAAGAATTAAAGCAACAATAGCAATTACCTTTTTACTGCCTTTTTTTACGTTGTTGTCATCTGAAGAAAGGTTGCTCGCTGTGAAAGAATTCTCAGGTGTTTCCAATATTGTCGGGGTTTTTTCAATAGGTTTTATCGGTGCTCCGCATCGTTTACAAAATGCAATTCCTTCATTATCCGGGTATTCAAATCCGCACTTTTTACAGAACATTTTGATCTCTCCTTTTGCATATATAACGGTTCATTACTACCGACTTTTCGGTTTAAGCCAGATATCGAGATCAACCGATCCTCGCACTCCTGCTACCTTTCCGGTGTTCGAGTATTGCCAAAAAACAAAATTGTAGGGTGTTTGAGGAACATCTTCATAGTCAGCATACCAAATATCTATATCAGATAAATCTTCTAAATCAAGTTCAAATGCTTCCCATAACATATTGCTGTAAATCATGGGAGTGTAGCCGGCATCCTTTATTATTTTGCAGAACTCTTTGGTATTCTTTGTGAACTGTTCTGCGCTTACGTTGTCAGTCCTTGCTTCATCATCGAGTATAGTCTCCGGATCATATACGACCGGTAATTCAAGTTCTCGACCATTTAGGATGTTTAGAACATAATCTGCTTCCTCTGCAGCTTCTGTCTCACTGATAGCCTGTGCAAAGAAGTATACCCCCACGGAAAGACCCGCTGCTTTCGCATTTTCATAATTTGCTTCAAAGGTTCGGTCCCGGTTTAATGATCCTTCTTTTCCGTAACCTCTGTAACCAATCCTTAAGAAGGCAAAATCATATCCCTGATCTTTGACGCTTTTCCAATCAATGCTTCCCTGATGATGAGATACATCTATACCCAGTTTGCAATCATAGCTTTCATCATCATATGTAAGCATATCTCCATTATGTATGAATTTATCATTTATAAACGGATTTGACGGTATGTTAGGGTTGATCGTGGTCTCATATTCCTCCCCAAAAACATCTCTGAATACCAGTATTTCCGGTTCATCGACTGCCAAATCCTCAGCATCTCCGGTTTCTTTAACGTCAGAAACCTGCTGAAGGTCTTCTTGAGTTTTTGTTCCTTCCCGCGTTACAAGGATTTTCGGCTCTGGCTTTGGAGATTCTGCACTTGCCTTTTCCCTGCCACATCCACAAAGAAGAACTGCAAGCGCAATAACTATCCATTTGTGCCCGTGCTTCTTTATCAATTATTTGCCTCCAGATATTCCTCATAACTGCGGGGAGCCTTCTTGGAATCCGAAAACTTGCACATACGATACACGTTCTCTGTTATATAAGAATACTCGAGCCTTTCCTGCTCATCCTTGTACTGCGGATTAAGAGCTTTCATCTGATAAACATACTTATTTGATATTCTGATCGAATCATAAACAAGTCGGTCTTTTGAAGAATTCTCATAACCTGTTATTACAATCTTTCCGCCTTTTTCTTCATCAGAACTTGCAAGAATATCCGCAGCATCATAATACTTTCCTTTTTCAGCATTATGAATACGCTCGACCACATCATCAATCGATCCAGTATCCATACGCTCATATAAAGAATATGACAATTCGGATCCGTTACTTCCATAGAACGTTATGGTCTTTACATGTTTCCCGAATACCTTTTTTTCCTCAGTCTCATCTACTTTTACATCACAGAACATTTTAGAAGGGTAAGAGAATGAAAAGTCCTCTATTCCTGAGTTGTACTTAATGTATTTATCTGGATCAAGGTTTTGGGAATAATCTTCAACTGTGTTGGGGTTCACTCCAAACTCTTCCAATAGAGCCGTCTGATCACTAATTCCATTTGAATCTGCCCTGCTAAGCATCTCCCAATCCGATTCGTAGTCTCCTATATAGTAATCCCAAGCCTCTTCCATGTTATTACCCATCTTGAGGAATATTAATTCGTTGTCATCTGTTGAAGCAATATATGACACACGAAATCCATCAATAGTACCATCGTAAACTGCCACATAGTCATGACCATCATAGGAGTACAGTTCTCCATCTATATGTGCATCATCCTTTATGCTAACCTCGTATTTATTACTAGACAGCTTCTTTACATCAGAAATATAAACATCAGGAAGGGCATCTGATTCAAATTCTCCTCGTTTTATCGTGGTGGTTCCATCATAGATTTCATAATAACTGCCATTCCCCCATACTCCGCTCATCTTTTCCAAGAATTCTTTTGTATCATCGTCAACTTCAGTTTCATCTGACATCTCGGTATCCGCGATTCCTTCAGTCAATCCCTCAACCTCATATTCCTTGGATAGCATTTCCGGTTTCTCGCTGTATTTTTGGATAAAATCATCCTCATTAATAATATATTGAATGCTGAGTTTAACGATATCCCCGTTTGAAAGCCCATTTTCATCTGATAATTCGTAAATAAGATCATCTTTATACTTACTATTCGTACCAATGTCATACTTTGCGGTTCCTGTTCCATTTTCCCCTTCAAAAGTGACAATAACTCCATTAAATGGATCGAAAGTAGCTATAACGGTTTCTTCTGATAATGCTGTCTCATTATTCTGCTTCTCAGAATGCTGATACTTTGATATGAAGAAAACTACTGCTACAGCCATTATAGCTACAACGGCTATTATCGATATCCATATTGCAATGGGCTTCTTCTTGGTAGGTTCCCATCCTGCTATGTTATCTGACGTTGATTCAGAATCCATTCCAGGATTTGCAGCCTGTAACGGATTAGTAACCAATGCCCCGCATTGCTTGCAGAACTTTATCTCCTCATTATCTGGGTACTCATAGCCGCATTTTTTACAAAACATAATTTTTCCTCTTGATTATTACTGTTAGTATTTAGTATCGAAGGGATACCAATTGGTACCCCTTCGTCATAGTAAGCAATCGGTGTGGGACTTTTACTCTCCGAATTCCTTTAATCCGTCTGTTACTTCATATGTATAGTTATCTCGGTTAGAAGTTATTATATCGCTATACATCTTGGATCCATCTACATATCCCTTCGTAGAATACCACGAATTATCCGGAAGGTTCGAATATCCAACTATTCCCTCCGATGTTGTTAACATCCATTCATTGTCAGGTAAGCCTACGATACCATTGTACGCAACAGGGTATTCCACATTAAGCGGCTCAAACTTTCCATCATCATTATAAACGTATCCTTCATAAACGATCACATACGTATTGTTCTTTGAAAAATCCATTCCCGGATTCTTTGCTACAAGAAGATATTCCCCTTTAAGAGAAAGATTTTCCACATGAGATTTTTCAGTGTAATCCTTTGCTATATAGCTTTCAATTGTTTCCAATGCTTCCGCCTGTAGTTTTTCGCGATATGATGCATCTATCTGGTTCAAGGATGTTACATCAGAGTATTCTGAATACACCTCAAATCCATCACCGCACTCTATCGTATACTTGTCCCTGTTTGATTCAGCTAGCTCTACGTAAGCGACTAACGGATTGGCATATCCTCTGGTGGAATACCACGTATTATCAAAAGATGTACTTCCCTTTATTCCTCCATTGTTCACATCATAATGTACTCCCTCTGAGTTGCTGAGGAAATTAGTGTATCCAACGGGGAAATATATATCCATTGTCGAGAATTTACCTTCTGTATTTGATACAGATCCCTTATATATCAGGTAAAGTTTATTAAACTCACTCCAATAATCAACGCCAGGTTTGGTAGCGCAGTACACATATCCGGCATATTCCAACTCTCCGAGTGAACTGGTGTCGTCATATGAGCTAGCTACATATGCGAGAATGGCATCCTGGGTTTCTTTTTTTAGTTTTTCAATAACATCCCCAGGAATCGCTGCATAGCTACTTACATATTCATCAAGGCCTTCTACCGTATATTCCTTTGACATAGCACTAGGAAGCTTACCATATTCCCTAGCGTAATCTTCCTCGGAGCTAAGAGATACCTTAATAGTGACTTTATCTCCATTTGATAAGCCGTGATCCTTGTCTATGCTATATCTAAGGCCATTATCCGAAGGGTAATCTTTTACTTCAACACGTCCATTGGGCGATATTCCGGTAAACTCAAGATCAAATCCGTCAAAAGGATCAAATTTTGTTATCTTATCAAGCCCTGATACAGTATAACTTCCATCTTCATATTTTATCTTGCATTTTACATACTCTGATAATTTTTCATCAACATCCCAACTATAACTCAAGGTGTCTCCGTTTGATAAACCCTCATTCTTATCAAGAGAGAACTCTATTCCTTCTCGCAAGATATCTATCGCAGTCATTCCTTGCGAGAACCCACCAAGTTCTTTTAACGCGCCACTTTTTATCGCGATCTTATCTCCGTATTGCTTTTCAATGGCATCCCAATTGATGCTTGATCTGGCCCTTCCATAGCCATCATATCCTTCGGTCTCTATAGTGTAGAAATCATTAAGATTAATGGTGGATTTTGCATTCGCTACAATACAGATAATAGCAATAATAGCTACAACAGCCGCTAACCCTATATAAAGGGTTTTTTTAGGAATGGATTTGATCTTTTCTGATATACCTGAAAGATCTACACCTCCACCGATACCGCCATTGTTAGTCCCAGCCGAGGTTTCATTACCAAGAACATTGCTACCCTCAGCGTTTGAACTCCTTGCGTTTAAAGGTTCTCCGCATGCCTTACAAAACTGTGCTCCTTTATCGTTCTCTGCACCACATTTTCCACAGAACATTGTATTGCCTCCTCCAAAATATTTTATTTGAACAGATCATCCTCTATCAGCCAACCGTCTGTACCGTATTTTTTCAGGTGAATCGTCTCTTCTCCGACTGATTTCCCTTTTTCATACTCTTCAAGGGTCACATACGCATCGCTGGCTAACAGCTTTCCTATTCCATTAGTCTTGATAGGAAATGCTTCAAAACTACCTCCCGAATACTTTACTTCTAAAATCTCGTAACTCATTTCGGGAAAACCATACTCGTATCCCATAAGCGGTGCTAAACCGGAGAGCGCATTCATATCGCCGGGAAGTCCTGTCAACCCAAGCAAAACATTGCCTACGCCCAACATGGCTTTGTATTCTCCTACCACCTTTGGACAAAAACACTCTACCGCAGTATTTATGTCCATTTGGTTTATTGCATCAACCATTTTACTTATAGTTGCTTCAGGTCCACTTACAAAATACTCAACATAGATTGATCCGGCAGTTATCAGAATAGCAATCAAAATTGCTATTACAGCAGTAGTCTTCAACGCTTTATGAGGCTTTTTTACTGCATTAGCGGCAATATCCCCAATACCCGGGCCGCGTCTTTCGTAATGATTAGATGTATTATAGTTATTGACCGTCGTATACTCGACATTACTGCTGGAAACATCAACATCTGCCGTATTAGTTGTGTTTCTATTATTCATTATAGTGGTATCAACATCTATGTCTGTATTTTCAGTTTTACAGTACGAGAATTCTGCATTTACATCTACGTCAGCATTGACAACAATTGTAACCTTACATCCACATTTGGGGCAGAATTGACAGTCATTACTTAATTCATAGCCGCACTTTTTACAAAACATGTTTTTTCCTCATGCTTTCTTAATTTAGGAAGGATAGATTACATCTTTTTACCGCATTTTACGCAGAACATAGCATCGCTATCCTGTTTTGTCCCACAGTATGGGCAGAATATAAAACTGCTTGATTCATCAACAGAAGGACTTACCTCCGCGTTAATTACCGGTGCGGGTTTCGACTGTTCTCTCTCTTTTCTCTCGCGTTCCAGCCGTTCGGCTTCTTCTCTCTCTCTTCTTTCGCGTTCTTCACGTTCTGCTCTTTCACGCTCCATCTTTTCCTGTGCGATTCTTTCAGCTTCTTCCCGCTCTTTTTTCTTCTTCTCAGCTTCAGCTAATAAATCACTGGCAACGGGCGCTCCGCAGGACGTGCAAAACTGGTTGTCTATAAGCAAGGGAGCTCCGCATTTTGAGCAATATCCGATGATATCCTCCTTGTTGGGTTTGTTCCCAATGGAGCTTGTAACATTGCTTGCTATTTGAGAAACCGTACTTGACATCTGTGTAACAGTTTTGGACACTTGCTCCAACGAGGATGCTACCTCTTTTGACGAAAACAAGCTAACAATATCCGCATCCATTCTTATCTTCTGAATCAACACCAATAGCGATATTATTATCGTAAGAATAATACATGTCAGATTTATCGGATACCATGCGGTTGTGTCAAATTCACAATAATGCTCCTGAGCCACTTCTTTTGTGGAGCTTTTAAACATCAGCCATACCACAAAATCTATTGCCATTGTCGCTGTAATAACTCCTGCACATGTCCTTTCTTTCATGTTCTTTAAAAATAAAAGAATTGCCGCAATTAGTGGGATTAAAAGCGCAATTATCATTATCGGATGCGAATCGATCTTTTCTCCATACATTGTCATCCCCGTAGTTGCCTTCCATGCACTTATCTCAAGCTTTTCACCGGAACAGGAAACTAAAAAAGAAGGGCAAAAAACAAAAACAATGCATAAGATCGTTAATATTTTGAGTAAATTCCTTGGACTAAACATAGGTCTGCTATTTCCCCCAGTCATCTGTGTGTTCTCGTTCATAGTTGTATTCCCTCCCAAAAAGTTTTTTTATAATAAATATTTGAGTCAATTATATATAACAGCCTTTGGATATTCAACACTACCGCGGATTAAGCGGTCAGATCTTGAGCGGTCTTCCAAGCGAATCGGTAAATCCCCCTGTCAGAATTATTATAAAGTCAACAAAAGACCATATCCCGACTGCAAAACAAAGTGGTAATCCAATATATACACAGGATAGAAGTATTCCCACAATTGCCATTATAAGCATAACAACTGCAGAACCGCTTTTTCCCACATAAAACCTGTGCGCACCAAAACCGCCGAGGAAAAAAGCTAATAATGCTGCTGTACTTTTGCTCTTATCGGACACCTGTAGTGCAACATAATTGGGCGGCAATTGTTGAACAAATACAGGTTGTACTTGCTGAACCGGTTGGGGTTGAGCCGGTTGCGCGGGTCTGACGCGTTGTGTCTGGTCGTACTGCTGAGCTGACTGGTCTGAATTGTAGTCATGGACTGAATTCCCACATGAAGTACAAAACGAAATACCATCATTGATTTCTGCACCACAATGTTTACAATACATATTACATCTCCTCCCTACACAGTAATGAAATACATTCTCTTATTCAGTTTGGTCATATGACATTTCCCATACATCAGCATATGTTCCAAGCGGATCCTCTGACAAAATACACATAAGTACAAAACATTCATATGGGTTACTGATATACAGTTTCCCTAAAAAACATTTCTCGAGAATCTCATTAGTCGATTCAACAAAGGATACATATCGTGCCTTTTGACTTGGATAATCGTCAAGCGTTTGTGAATATACAAAAAAGTTCAACGTTATCAGGTCAAATCGCGTTACTTCCGACTTTTCTGACAGAATATCACTGATATGCTGTCTGCTAAACCTTTTCCCGGAAAACTGAGCATTTAGCTTTGAAGCTTTACTTGGGGTCAGATTCCCATGCCTGTCTACAGGAATTGCTGAGGAAATAATGTGTTCAAGATCAGCTTCCGTAATATCATCAGCTGAATATTGTTTCCTCTGTTCTCGTTTTTTGTCTACGCGTAATTGTCGCTCCGTATCAGTAATTCTGTCACTATTGAGAAGCATGGACTGGTACTCCGCCACCTCAGTGCGGTGTTGCTCTTCCTCCTCCTCATTAAGCAGCGCCGCCACAAGTTCCTGAGCTCTTTTGTAAAGATCATCAAAGGTTCTTCTTGCTGTAACGCTCAATTGCGTTGCGTTCCCTGAAGCCTTGAGTTTTGAAACAAAATCTATCAGCGCCGTATCGCTATTGATCGTGTTTGCAGTATTTCTTACGCCAACTGTATAGTCAGCATAAAGCAGTTCTATATCATGTGAATCGGACGGTGTTTCTAGAAATTCCTGCCACAGTTTTTCATATTTCGGATATCCATACCCATTTTTATAGCAATACCAACATATTACTTCAAAAGGATTCTTGGCATTTATGCCCTGTTCTCGTAAGGCCTTAGTTAAAAAAACATTGACATCATCGACACTCATATTGAGCCCAAAGCCAAGGAGAAACACCACTTTGCGATTCACCGTCTGCTGTGTAAGCCAGTTCTTTGACAACGCACTCAGTTTTGCGGTGGTATGCTCAAAAGCATGCGAAGTATAATTATCCGAAAATGATCCTTTTATTATATCCTGGTACGTTTTTAAAGGAACACTTTCAAATGAATCCGTTAATCCTGACTTTTGATACAGGTATCTCTTTAAGTACTCGCCAAATGGGATATATTTCAGTCTCTTCTTAAGAACCGAATATATCAGATCGGCATCCTGATCCCTAAAAAAGTCATTGTCAACGGCATCATATAACGCTTCCCATGCATTGTTGGTAAAGTCAAAGCTTCTGTTTGACTCATCCTCCATATCACGACTTCTCCTTACCAATGTTTGAGAGGACAATCCTCGCCAAGAGTACAAAACCTATCACAAATAAGAAAAGGATGCCCCATGCCTTGAAATTATTCGTTTTCGAATATTCAAACAGATCCTCTATCATATCCTTCGTTCCTTCGTTCGGGAAATACATTCCCTCCGAAAGCTTTATGAGATTCGCTGTTGTCCCATAGCCACTCATGCTCCATCGGCAAACAGCAAGCCACGATAAGGGTTTAGCAGCATTTGATAATATAAAGAGCACTCCGGAAAGCAGGATCTGTGGCATCAACATAATCGGAGCTACTGTCATTGCCCGATCTGCATTGTTAAATAACGATGATACAAAGAGTCCCATTGCAGCCGAGGCTATCGCTGTTAAAAATGTGGTTATGAACAACTCCGCAAATGGGCTAAACATGACTCCTTCTTCTGGATGTCCTACGGCATTGTAATAAACTACTGTAATAAGTACACTCTGAACAAAACACAGGATACTCATTACAATTATCTTTGAAAGAATGTATGAATTCAACGAAAGACCTGCCATGTATTCACGCTTTAGTATATTACGCTCCTTACATACCTCTTGTATCGCATTAAGCATTCCAACCCAAAATGCCGAACATGAAAGCGCAAATAAAAGGCTTAATGTCATCTGATAACCAGTAAATGCATCATCGCCTTTTACAAGTGCTATTAACGCAGCCAGAATCGGAGCTTGAGCGATCAGCAATATCAAACGTTGCCTGTCATTTTTCACAAGTTTGATGTATCGGGCACAGAGCACGGGTAATTGAGCCTTCTTCTTACCTTTCGATGCGACCATATTTTTTGATGCAGACCTGCTCGGACCAGTTTTTATAGTTGTCTGATCATACTTGTTACGCCATTCCATGGGGTTATCAGTTATCATATTGTAAACATCCACAATATCTGATATTCCGAAGAATTCCAAGGCCTCGTCATAGGACCCAAAGAAGCAGAGATTTCCACCTTTACCCATAAATATGATCTTGTCACACAATTTCAGTTGAAGCGTACTGTGTGTTACAAGAATGACCGTTTTCCCGCTATCTGCCATTTGGCGGAGCGATTGCATAAGACTACGTTCCGTACCCGGATCCAGTCCAGAAGCAGGTTCGTCCAGATATAACAGATTCGGATCGGATAACAACTCCACTGCGATACTAGCTCTCTTCTTTTGCCCTCCGCTCAGAGCTTTAATGTAACTGTTTTTCTTTTCGCTAAGCTCAACTAGACATATTGCTTTGTCTATAGCCGCATCACGCTCTGTATCTGATGTGTCTTTAGGCAACCTAAGCTTTGCTGTATATGAAAGCATATCGTAAAGAGTCAGATTGTCATATACAATGTCGGATTGAGGAACATAGCCTATAACCTGTTTGAGTGAATCAAAATTCTGATAAAGATTTATTCCATTGATATATACGTCACCCTTTGCCGGCGGAAGATATCCACACATACAGTTAAGGATCGTAGACTTTCCAGCCCCGGATCCACCAATGATCGCCACCAGATCACCGGGCTTAATATTGAGACTTACGTTATTTCCTGTAACAAAGGTCTTTTTACCCTTTCCGCGGGTTATAACAACATTGGAAACATCAACAGAAATACCGCTTTTATAACAGCAATATGATATTGACGAAGATGTGAATATCAACTTCGAGTTGGATATTACAATAACATCTTTCTCATGAAGGAGAACTTTGCCATTAACTCGCCTATTATTAACAACTACTCCATTTGTACTGCCGTTATCAATTATAAAGTACCTGCCCTGCTCCAAGACGATTCTGGCATGAATTCTTGATACGCTTATATGCGGGAGCATAATATCACAGTTTGTGTCTCTACCAATTCGGATCTCTGGTTTTCCGCCAAGTTCAAGTGTATTCCACCTATTACTTGACTCCTGAGCAGAAAAAACAAAGAGAACACCCTCAGATATTGTTTCTACTCCATCATCTATTCTGATAAAATCGCCTTCACACAGCGTACGGGACCTGATGGCCGCATTGTTATATATAAGACCGTTTTCGCTTGGACGATCCGCATACAATGCCTTGTCTTCTATCTTCCATTGTCCATTTCTGAAACAGAATCGTCCGTGTTCTCTTGAAACAAGCGGTGAAGAGAGAACAATATCATTTGCATCATTACGCCCGAATGATATAAAGCTCTTACCAAATCCATTAAGGGAAATTGTTTTTGGTCTTTCTGCGCCATCAAATATTGTGACGAGAAGACTTCCGGGCGCATTATTATCGAAAGCGTTCGCTGTTAATCGTGTAGTCTTATCATAATCATCCATACCGGCTTCTCCTATAAAACTCTACTACTATATATATTAGTTCAAATCTCTCCAATACACAAAACTTGATTTAATCATGTCCCGAAACAAATCCTTTTTTTCTATTTATCCAGCAGGCCACCAGATTTTTAATACCAATTATAATCAATTGAATGAGTTTAACTGCCAGCAGTGCTATTATGGAAATCAAGAATCCCTTAAAAATGATTGGCAGAAGACACTCACTTATTTCTAAATAAACAAAAAATTTAGTATTTTTGTCATGATACTCTCCTTTATCCTGGCCGAACACTTAAAGATAACTGTGTTTACGGCCTATGAGCAAACAATCTGCGAAATAGTCCTTGTTTTTCGCGTTCAACACAACATACTATAATCGTTATGTTATCTTTTCCGCCATTGGTAAGGGCATTTTCTAACAGTTTACTTGCGATATCGTCTATCCTGGTTTCGCTCAAAATACGTAATAAATCATCCGTGATTACCATATCCGTCAATCCGTCAGAGCAAATCAAAAAGATATCTCCATCTTTGTATGATCCTCTTGCAACATACGGATCAATTTCCATCTCGGTTTCCGGAATGCCGAGGCACTGGGATAATGGCGGTTTCTGACCAAACGCAGCTGCTGCATAGTGATCTTTTGATATCTGCTTCAGTTCTCCGTCTGCAAATCGAAAAATCTTGCTATCTCCAATATTGCAAAGCGCTATCTCGGATTTTGCAAACACCAAAAGAGCTGCTGTTGTTCCCATCGATTTCACACCATTTTGGGCTGCGTATTCACAAATTTTTTCGTTTGCATCTTTGCAGTAACTAAGGAGATCTTCCACCGGATCGTTTCCAATCTCAGTTTTAGCGGCACATTTTGCCGCGATAAAAGAGGCTATCTCACCACATTCTTCTCCTCCCATTCCGTCAAACACTCCGATTATCGAGGGTGCATCACAAGATAATGATCCCATCAAAGGATAATTGTTCATCTTGCCATTATAATCCGTGAATCTGCCATCACATATATAGTTATCCTGATTCATTTTCCGGCATTTTCCTGTATTGCTAGTACAGAAATATTTCACGTTGTAACTCAAATCCTCACCTCCTCTACTGGATTTGTCTTCATTATAGTCACATGATCATAATGGCTGTAAAATCAGTTTTACTCTGTGGTATTACTCAACATGTTTTTATTTAATGTATAGCTCTCCATCGACTATTATTCCGGCTCTTTGTCCATTACCTCCTGAAATCTTAAATGTAAGGAATTCTATTCCCGTTACATCTATCTCTATTGGAGTTACCGGAAGCGCTCTTGTATAATCCATAGAATAAATGGGCACCCCTTCATCGTCGCCATATATCTCCAGTCGATAATCAGATTTGCCGGCTGCATCAGAGCATGCAAATTTGCATTTAAACTGCTTATACTGTCCTCCCAGATAGTATTGCGCATATGGTGTGTTACCATAGCGACTTAATACCAATGCCTTAACATACTTGTTTCCAAGTGTATCTTCTGCTTCGTTCTTTATTTCAGCATAATTACTCTCTACAATCTTCATGTTAGACAGTCTTGTATCTTTTGTACTACTTTGAGATGCCTCTACAGTCTTTTTGTTATCTGTCGTATTGGTTAATTCCTTATACAACACACCACTATCTATTATTCCGGCTCTTTGTCCGTCACCTCCTGAGATCTTAAATGTAAGGAATTCTATTCCCGTTACATCTATCTCTATTGGAGTTACCGGAAGCGCTCTTGTATAATCCATAGAATAAATGGGCACCCCTTCATCGTCGCCATATATCTCCAGTCGATAATCAGATTTGCCGGCTGCATCAGAGCATGCAAATTTGCATTTAAACTGCTTATACTGTCCTCCTAGATAGTATTGCGCATATGGTGTGTTACCATAGCGACTTAATACCAATGCCTTAACATACTTGTTTCCAAGTGTATCTTCTGCTTCGTTCTTTATTTCAGCATAATCACTCTCTACAATCTTCATGTTAGACAGTCTTGTATCTTTTGTACTACTTTGAGATGCCTCTACAGTCTTTTTGTTATCTGTCGTATTGGTTAATTCCTTATACAACACACCGCTATCTATTATTCCGGCTCTTTGTCCGTCACCTCCTGAGATCTTAAATGTAAGGAATTCTATTCCCGTTACATCTATCTCTATTGGAGTTACCGGAAGCGCTCTTGTATAATTCATCGAATAAATGGGCATCCCCTCGTCGTCGCCATATATCTCCAGTCGATAATCAGATTTGCCGGCTGCATCAGAGCATGCAAATATGCATCTAAACTGCTTATACTGTCCTCCCAGATAATACTGCGCATATGGTGTGTTTCCATAGCGGCTTAATACCAATGCCTTAATATACTTGTTCCCAAGCGTATCTTCTGCTTCGTTCTTTATTTCAGCATAATCACTCTCTACGATTTCCATGTTGGCTATCATGGTTGGCATGTTTTTTTCTATTTTTTCCTTCTCTTTCTGAAGATCTGTATTGTTAGGGAATTGTTTAACGGCCGCCGACATCTTTTTTGATGCATCATCATATTTACCATCCGCAATCAATACATCGACTTCAGCAACAATTTCAACGACATATCTGTTTTCAAGCGATTCTGCTTTATTGTCCAGCTCCTGATCCTGACCTATTACAGATATTGCCTCATCGATTTTTTTGATTGCATCTGTATAGTTTCCATCATCAGCAAGTTTGTCAGCATCAGTTATTACCACACTTTTATATTCACTTATGTATGTATTTAGAGCTTTTGAATAATCTTCATCTTCTCCGCTTGTCTGTAACTCTTTCTTAAGTAAAGCAATAGCCAAAACATATTCTCCCGAATCTGCGTATTTCTTTGCATCCTCGAGAGTCTGATTCTTTTTCTGCAATTCAGCGTCTATTTCAGACTGCTTCTCATCAACAGCGACAGTGTCATCAGTATTTGATTCGACAACCGTCATTTCCTCTGGAGAATCGTCAGCAATCTTTGTGTCTTCTTCATTACCAAGAAAACGCATTGTTACAAAAACGCCTCCGCCAATTAGAACCACGACTATAATCGCAATTGCAATGATTAGCGGAGTTTTTGACTTCTTTTTTTCACCGAACGTCTCAACTACCCGTTGATTTTGCTGCTGATTTTGAGGATTATTGAAACTCGAAACCGTCTGATCAAGATTCTGGGCAGGAGCCGCATGTCTTACAGACATTGTTTTGTTTAAGTCTTCTTCTTTTTCGTTGTCTGTTGTAACCGCTCCATTTGTTGCTTCACTAAGTGCAATCCGCATGGCTTTAGCTGAAGCAAATCTTTTCTTGGGATCAGGATTACATGCACACAGTATTATAGAAGCCATAGCTGGGGATGCATCGCATGGCGCGGGAAGTGGTTCGCCGTTAAGGCGTCTGTTAAGCGCTTCCGCTCTCTCGTTAGGATTAACTAGCTGACGCTCGGTATCAAGGAACGGCAGGCGATTCTTATTTAACAGCTGATATAGGACAATACCCAATGAATACAGGTCGACGGTTGCATCATATTGCGTACCTCTTGCAACCTCAGGAGCCATATAATTGGGGCTTCCTTTTTGAGAAAGACCGCCTGTAACACTTTCAAGTTTACGTGCAATACCAAAATCTCCAAGTTTGTAATGTCCAAACTGGTTTATGAAGATGTTCTGAGGTTTTATGTCACGATGGATAACATTTCGTTCTGCACAAAGCTCAAGAGCATTACAAATGTCCACCCCTATTTTTATTACTTCATCTTCAGAAAGTGTTTTATCGCTGATAAAGCTACTAAATGGGGTGAGCAACTCCATACGGATGAATATATCCCAACCTACCTCATCTGTTCTCTCAATCACCTTATAGTCTTCAACACTAACTATATTCTGGGTGCCCTTAAAGGACTCCATCAGTTGAATTTCGCTGACAAAGTCATTAACAACACCTTCCAAATATGTTCTTGTCAAGTCCTTGGACATGCCTTCCGCTATAAGAGAATCTATTTCCGATTCATCCTGCGGAATCGAAATAACTTTAATGGCTGCAGAACTTTCAACCTCATGATCTTTTCGGACAGCCTTATATACAACACCATATGAACCGCGTCCTAAAGGTTTTTCTTCTATTGTCCACTCCGGCCAAACCGATCTAACATCAACTCTACCCATATCGATATCCTCCTGTTACAAGTATTGGATTTGTATTCATTATATCCATCTCTCACTAGACTCTGTAGATTCCATTTTACCCTATTAATTGGTATGTTGAAATGATATTTTCAATCATTATGCGACAGTATTCTTTTTCAACCAAACGCAGAATGAGCCGATCTTACAGACTTTGTCCGATCATATAATAATACGATCGGTTCATCCGAAGTGCGGTAGGCCAAGCGGGAGAGCGGCAGGATGTATAAGCGCATATATTCTCCATAACAACACAGTTTCGGACAGATAAAAGTATTGTTAATGGTAGTAGTATTTCGCGAAACGGACAACGTGGGGCAGGAACGGTATAACAAACGTTTGTAATGCCACAGGCGGAAATATGTACCTTGCATCGGTTTTATATGGGAATTCACCTCAGAGCGCTTCAAAACATTATTACACGGGAATAAACATTGCAGAAGCAAAAAAAATACTGGAGGGTAACCAATTTTTAGGGTGATTTATCGAACAAGAAAATCCCGAAAGCCACTTATTTAGCGAACTTCCGGGATCAATTCTTCATCGGAGTGACAAGATTCGAACTTGCGGCCTCTACCTCCCTAAGATAGCGCTCTAGCCAAACTGAGCCACACCCCGATCTCTGATTTTATCAGCAAAAATTATTCTATCTAAAAGGTGGCTTCGTGTCAAGGGATTTTTTGTTTTCATATTTTATATGTTCATTATACGTGTAAATATGATAAAATAACAGCATGGGTATCAATTCGTATGGGCTGTTCGGAAACAGTCAGCCCGGTGGTTCTTACAACGACAGGAACTATGAATTGGAAAGGCAGCTTAAGGCAAGGCAGCAGCAGCTTGGCGACCTGGAAAAGATGCCTTCGTTAAGTGCGGCCCAGCAGGAGAAGCGACAGCAGCTTCTTCATGCGGTAGATCACCTCTCTCAAAAGCTCAATCCCACTCCGGTCAGTGATAACCCATCCGATACAGGACTAAACGCTGTCGGCAGACGTGACACCGAAGACGGAATCGTTATCCCCAAGAACAAGATGGATGCTGCAAACGCATACTCCAAAATGGACCCGCGTGCCAACGCGCGTCCGAAGAGCGGCTATGCAGACAGTCAGTACTCAAATTCCGGGGCTGTTACATACAAAAACCCGGGGCGCTATGACGGAACCGCCACAACGCCCCAGGATACATATCTCAAAGGTTTCTTTGTCGATATTAAACTGTAGATTACCCTTCTATAAACAATACACCGAGTGTTCCGGGTCCGCAGTGGGAGCTTATGACTCCACCTGCATTTGTTTCGAATATCTCGTCAAAATAGCCGAGTTCCTCAAGGTACGCCCTGACCTCTCCGACAATCTCCCTGTCGCTGCTTGTATGTGTTATGAACACGCGCTGGCGTCTGGCTCCGAGAAGTGCGTAATGCATGTCTTTTACGTAATCCATGATCACGGTCCTTATATTCCCGCGATACTTCTTGGACACTTCCATCTTACCGTCTTTGACGATAATCTTCGGATGGATCCTCAGTACACCTCCGGTAAGTGCGGCAACACTTGAACATCTGCCTCCTCTGGCAAGGTACGTAAGTGTGTCTATTACAAAGCTTGCCCTGACCTTCGGTTTTAACCTCTCGATCTCCTTAATGATGTCGGATACCGCGAAACCATCCCGAGCCATTTCAGCTGCCTCAACAATAAGCAGTCCGATCCCCGTCGAAAGATTAAATGAATCGATCACGTGGACACTCTCGTTGGCATCAAGATCATCAACGACCATTCCGAACAGATTTGCCGTCGTTGACATCAGTGACGAGATCGTAAAAATCAGCACTTCGTCACCGGCGTCCGTAAACGGCTTTATCGCAGCTACGGCGTCATCGTAAGAAACCGCCGAAGTTTTAGGCGTGCACTTGTTCCTGTCCGCCCACTCAAATATCTCTTTTTGAGATATCTCTGTCCTGTCGAGGTATTCTTCGTCACCCAGTACGATGTGCAGTGGGATGATCGTTATGTCATATCTTTTGATCAGATCATCCGACAGATCACACGTACTGTCTGCACAAATCCTTATCATGATTACGCGATCTTATTCTTCGCGATCTCAACAAGTGATGCAAATCCGTCGGCATCGTTAACAGCCATCTCGGCAAGCATCTTACGGTTAATGTCTATCTCCGCAAGCTTGAGTCCATACATAAGCTTGCTGTATGAAAGTCCGTTGATCCTTGCTGCAGCATTGATACGAGCGATCCAAAGCTGTCTGAACTGACGCTTACGCTCTTTTCTTCCTGCAAATGATGTGTTGAGCGCACGCATTACAGACTGCTTGGCAACACGATACTGATTTGAACGGGCTGCTCTGTAACCCTTTGCAAGCTTTAATACTTTATTATGTTTTCTTCTGGCATTCATACCGCCTTTAATTCTAGCCATGATAAATCCTCCTATCCGCGATTACTGAAGATACGGTGTGATCTTCTTCATATTCTTAACATTTGTTTCATCGGTCATAACCGCATGTCTTAAGTTTCTCTTATTCTTCGTGGTCTTCTTGGTCAGAATATGGCGTCTGTAGGCCTTATTTCTCTTTAACTTTCCGGTACCGGTTACTTTGAAACGCTTTGCAGCGGATCTGTTAGTTTTAATCTTTGGCATAACATGTCCCTCCTAAATCATATCTGGCTTTATTTTAACCGTTTATGCGATCAACGCTTTTCGGTCAAAAACATTGTAAGTGAACGGCCCTCAACCTTGGGTGCCTTTTCGACAACAGCTACATCCGAAAGAGCCTCGGCAAAATCATCGAGAATATACTTACTGTTGTTCATATGAGCCATCTCACGTCCACGGAAGCGAAGCGTAACCTTTACTCTGTCGCCTTTTGATAAGAACTTCTTTGCAGCGGCGATCTTGGTGTTAAGATCGTTCGTATCGATGTTCGGAGACATACGGATCTCCTTGATCTCGATAACTTTCTGCTTCTTTCTGGCTTCTTTCTCCTTACGGGATTGCTCGTAACGGAACTTTCCGTAATCAATGACACGGCAAACAGGGGGTGCCGCATTGGGCGCGATCATAACAAGATCAACACCTGCCTCTTCGGCAATGCGTCTTGCTTCATCAGTGCTCATGACTCCGAGCTGCTCATTGTTCTCTCCGATTACACGGACTTCCTTATCGCGGATCTGTCCGTTTACCAATAAATCTGCTATTGTCTTATCCTCCTTATAATGAATAACAACAACAAAAAACCTGCCGGAAAACAGGCAGGATCATTCTGACATCAAACACGGGTATCCCCGTTTCTATGAACTCTCGCTAAGCCTCCTGATCTTCGATCATTCTGTTGCCGCGAGGTGAGATCGCTCTGCTTTCCTGTATAAGTAACATTAAGTCACCTGTGACAATCTATCATATTAAAAAATGCTTGTCAACTGATTTTGCAAGATTTGGCCCAGTTTTTCAAAAAAGTGATCGCCAATGCAAAAAGCGCCGTGATCGGAAATACGATCCACGCGATATCCGGCCGGTCTCCGTAGAACCGGAGAATATACCACAAACAAACGCAAAGCGGAACCGCAACGGACAGAACATACATGAGTGCAGTATTTAATCCCCCGTCCGTATACAGTTCATGCGTTTCGCCTATAAGCGCTCGATAACATGCTATCCTGTCAATACTCGGGTACGCAATGATCACGGATACTGCGACAGCCACACAGCATATAATACGACCATACAGTCCCGCAAGGGCTTCGTCACCCATATAGCTTAGTAGCATTATGTAAACTAATCCGCTTGCTCCGCATATAACAAAGCTGTACGTGATTTTATATATAAGCACAGGTCTTGCCAGAGAATATGCTGTTCTTACAATTTCCCCGCCATCTCTTATCGCTATGGCATCCGGTCGATTTATGTAAACTGATTTCGAACGTATACTTGTCATGACATTCAGAACGCACAGTCCGATGGCTATAACTATCGATGCGCTTATCATAACGATCTTGCCGGTATTTTCACTGAGCGAATAGAACAGTCCCGAAAATATCAGCGCATACAGACAAAAATATACCGCTAATGCAAACAGTTGCACTGCTATTGCACATGCAACTGTTTTGGCATTATCATTTCGTTCTTTCATGTATTTTACGATACGTTCGTCCGCCTGCAATGTTAATCCTCTTATAACCTGTCTTCTCCGCGTCCTTCTTCAAGACGTCTGACATAAGTATCCGGATCTGCTTTCATATCGATCATCATTCGGAACGCATTAAGAACCATCCGTTCCTTGTTACACTCAGCCGTGTTCTTCCCGATCTCCCGGATCAGATTATATTTGTCCATCTGGAACACATAAAGATCGGTCAGGCTGTATCCGCAAACATCAAACGAATCCTTAAGCGTGTGATTTTGCGCATAGTATTCGAACTCTTTGTACATGTCGGGATCTGTGACGATATCAGCCCATAAGTCATCCGACCATTGTCTTTCATACCCGCAAAAATCACACAGCTCATAAAAGAACTCGCATGCTTTTATCTTTGAAGTTGCTATGATGATATTCGAACTCATATACGGTTAACGCAACTGTTTGCGTCAGTCTTCAGTCTGCTCTTCTCTTCTGACTCTTCCGTCGATCTCGGCACAAATGTCTTTGATGAACGCTTCAAGATCCTTAGGACCCTCGTCTCCGAGGAAACGGCTCCTTACGGCAATGTTCCCTGCCTCCTCTTCCTTCTGTCCGAGGATGAGCATGTAAGGTACTCTCTGGAGTCTTGCCTCACGGATCTTGTAGCCGATCTTTTCGCTTCTCGTATCAATCTCGGCACGTATGCCTGCTGCTTTGAGCTTGGCAAGTACTTTCTCGGAATAATCAAAGAACTTATCCGATATCGGAAGAACCTTGACCTGTACGGGCGACAGCCACGTAGGGAACTTTCCTGCGCAGTTTTCGGTAAGTACTCCGATAAAACGTTCAACCGATCCGAATACGACTCTGTGGATCATAACGGGCATGTGCTCTGCACCGTCGGCACCGGTGTACTTAAGGTCGAAGTTCTGCGGAAGCTGGAAATCAAGCTGTATGGTACCGCACTGCCATTCGCGTTTCAGGCAGTCCTGAACATGAAAATCAATCTTGGGACCGTAAAATGCGCCGTCTCCTTCGTTGATCTCATAAGGAAGATTCATCTTTTCAAGAGCAGCTTTTAGACCGTTGGTGGCCTTTTCCCAATCCTCAAGCGAACCCATATGATCTTCCGGCATCGTTGACAGTTCGATCGTGTATTTGAATCCAAGCTTATCATATACCTCATTGATCAGTCTGACGATATGTTCAACTTCATCCCCGATCTGATCCATTGCGATAAACTCATGCGCATCATCCTGATGGAAAGCCCGAACTCTCATAAGTCCGTGTAATGCACCTGATTTTTCGTGCCTGTGCACGAGTCCCACTTCCGCAAATCTGAGCGGAAGTTCTCTGTATGATCTGGGCTGGTTCCTGTACACAAGTATCGATCCCGGACAGTTCATCGGCTTGATACAGAACATCTCCTCATCGATCATGGATGTGTACATATTCTCACCGTAATGATCCCAGTGCCCCGAAGTGATCCATAATGACTGATTGAGCATCACGGGTGTCTCGATCTCCTGATAACCGTTCCTGTAATGAACCTCGCGCCAATACTTCATAAGCTCGTTGCGAAGTATCATGCCGTTTGGCAGAAAGAACGGGAAGCCCGGTCCTTCGTCCGCCATCATGAACAGACCCATTTCCTTGCCTATCTTACGATGGTCGCGTTTCTTCGCCTCTTCGAGCATGTTCAGGTATTCCTCAAGTTCAGAAGCCTTCGTATACGAAGTACCGTAGATACGTGTCAGCATCTTGTTCTTCTCGTTGCCGCGCCAGTATGCACCTGCAACTTTCATGAGCTTGACTGCCTTGACCGGCTTGGTGCTCATAAGGTGAGGGCCTGCACACAGGTCGGTAAAATCACCCTGTTTGTAGAAACTGATGACAGCATCCTCGGGAAGATCTTGTATAAGTTCAACCTTATAGGGCTCCTTGGCATCTTCCATGAACTTGATCGCTTCAGCTCTTGGAAGCTCGAATCTCTCGAGAGGAATATCTTCTTTGACGATCTTCTTCATCTCTTCCTCGATCGTCGGAAAATCCTCTTCCGTGATCGGGCGCTCGCTGTCGATATCATAATAATACCCGTCATCGATGGAAGGACCGATTGCGAGCTTGACATCGGGCCACAGACGCTTAATTGCCTGAGCCATTATATGCGATGTGGTATGACGGAACGCATCGCGTCCGCCCTTGTCGGCAAAAGTTAGGATATTCAGGTTGCAATCCTTATCCACTACATAACGAAGGTCAACCCTTTCCCCGTCAACTTCTCCGGCACACGCATTCCTTGCAAGTCCTTCGGAAATATCCTTTGCGATATCAATAACGGACATTGCCGATGCGTATTCCTTAAATGAACCGTCCTTTAATGTTATTTTCATAATATTCACCTCTTTCTGAAGACCCATACGAGAGGCCTTCAAATATTAAAAGGGTTATACCCTCCTATTTGCGTTGTCCGCAGCACTTTTTATACTTCTTTCCGCTGCCGCAGGGACACGGATCGTTTCTGCCGATCTTGGGGCCTTCATGACGTACCGTCTGGCTTGCCTTCTGCTCCTTGTACAGTTCCTTCTGCTTATCGGCATCAAATATATCATTCCACTCTTCAAGGCCGTACAGCCAATCTGCTCCGGCTGCAACCATGTTCTTATAAAGAAGTTCCTTGTCAAAATCAAGACTGACTTTCGTCGTCTCGGTCATCTCATCAATGGGATTTTTCTTCTTAAGACTGTCGTTGATACCGTCAAGGAATCCCGTCATGGTCATGATGTCCGTTTCATATTTTTCGGCAAGCTCTTCAACCGTTCCTGATACTACTGTATCGGGATCCGCAAGAAGTTTCTGGTATATTCCTTTTTCAACCTCAAAGTAATCGGCCCAGAGCTTCTGGAGCTTGTTCTTGTCTTCGTTTTCGTTGTAGGCCATTTTCTGCCATTTTTCGAGTAGTGCCATAATATCTTCCTTTCGCTGCATGTTTATCGTATTGTTGTATACGAGTTGACCCTCCACATATTTAACCACATTTGTTTTCCAAACACAAGAAGAACCCGTACCCTCAAAAACACAGTCCGAATCACATATCCGGGCGTTTAGTATTGGCTTATCTGATCGTCCGCGTCATCAGTCGAATTATCGATGTCGTTTATTATGACGTCATATGATACATCATCGTTTACGACAACCGTTACACGGTCTCCGACTTTGTGGCCCATGAGAGCTTTGCCCATCGGAGATTCGATGCTGATATAGCCGATCAGGGAATTGCTGCGTATCGTCGTTACGATTTTGTACTGCTCGATCTCACCGTCATCTACGATCTCGACCGTTACGGTGTTGTTGATCCCGACTTCATCATCTGCCGATGTATCATCAATGATATTCGCGGTTCTGACCATCCTGTCAAGATAACGTATCCTTGACTCATTCATGTTCTTCTCGCGCTTTGCCGCATAGTATTCGAAATTCTCCGACAGATCGCCGTGGGCACGCGCGATCTTAACATCCTCGATAAGCTTCGGACGAAGCGTCAGCTTGCGGTATTCGATCTCCGCTTCCATCTTGTCTATGTCTGATTGTGTAAGATTATCTCTCATTTTCGTTCTCCCATTTTTCCATGATCGCAAGAAGCTCTTCTTCATTCTCGTCAATCTGACTCTGGATATTCGCAAGCTTCACATGATCACTGGCATATTCCGGTTTACATAATTCCGATCTAAGTTCTTCCGTTTTTATCTCAAGTTCTTCGATCTTCTCTTCGAGCTTCCTGATGCGCCGCTGCTTCTTCTCGGCTTCCTTGCCGGCCAGACGTTCGGCCTGGGACTGTGTCAGCTGTGATGTCTCTTTTTGACTCTTATTATCCTGATCGCTGCTTTTCGAAACGGAATTCGTGTCAGAAACTGCCGTCTCCTTTGATACATAATCTTCATATCCGAACGGATAAAGCTTCACACCGTCTGCACGCATATCAAGAATCTGCGTCGCGACTTTCTTAACAAAGTACCGATCGTGCGATACAAAGATGACCGTTCCCGGAAAGCTTGCAAGCATCGCTTCGAGCGTTTCCTTGCCAATCATGTCCATATGGTTCGTCGGCTCATCAAGTATAAGCACGTTCGGAAGCGTGTGGAATATCTTGGCAAGACACAGGCGAACACGTTCTCCTCCCGAAAGAGCCGACACATCTTTATATACCTCATCCTGAGTGAACAGGAATGCGCCGAGCTGATTTCTTACCTGCGTTTCGGTAAGCGTCGGATACATATCCCAGTAATCGTCAAGAACAGTTTTATCGGAGGTGTACTGCGCCATGCGCTGATCGAAATATCCGATCTGTACGTTCACCCCAAACCTCATGTTACCGGACAGAGGCTCAAGATCACCGACAAGCGTCTTAAGAAGTGTTGACTTTCCGATACCGTTGTCTCCGATTATCGCAAGACGCTCACCTTTTTTCAGATCAAGATCGACCGTGGCGAGTGATTTTCCCTCATATCCGATCTCAAGATTCTGGATAAACAGTACGTCCTTACCGGTCTCGAGCTTGGGGGTAAACTCAGCCTTGAAGCTCTTGGTGTCGTAATCTGCCGGACGTGCGACAAGCTCCATATGTTCTATCTGTTTAAGCTTCGAACGTGTCATCGCAACTTTTGACGGCTTGTTCTTGAAACGCTCAACGAGCTCTGTCAGACGCTTTATTTCTTTCTGCTGTGCGATATGATCCTTGAGCTGTTTCTCGTAACGCTCTTTTTTCTGGACGACGTAGTCGGAATAATTACCGGCAAATCTCGTGACGCATCCGTAGGAGATCTCGTACACGACATTTGCTATCCGGTCAAGGAACATCCTGTCATGGCTTACGATTACGACTGCCCTGTTGTAATTCTTAAGATAGTCCTCAAGCCACGAAACCGTCGACATATCAAGGTGGTTCGTCGGCTCATCGAGAAGCAGGATGTCGGGCTTGGATAAAAGGAGCTTTATAAATGCAAGTTTGGTCAGCTGACCTCCCGAGAATTCCGACAGCTTCTTGTCCCTGTCCGAAAGTTCAAATCCGAACGAGGTAAGCATCGCGTCATATTCCTTCTCGTAATAATATCCGCCCCTGTCGCGAAAATCATCCATCAGCGCCGTGTATTCCGCGGCAAGCTTCTCGGCTTCTTCGCCCTGCTTGTTTTCCATAAGCGAAACAAGTTCGTCAATGCGTTCTTTCTCGCTTATGATTTTTGCAAACACTTTTCGTATCTCGGCATCAAGTGTAAGCGACAGATCTTCAAACGTTATCTGCTTAAGATAGCCTATGGTCGGATTGCCTGGAGCGATGATCGACGAATCCTCACCGTCGATCTTTGTTAGCGCCACCTCACCGGTAATGACTTTTAAAAGTGTCGTCTTGCCCGCGCCGTTTCTTCCTATCACGGCGATCTTGTCATTCTTGTTTCTTATCTCAAAATCAGTATGCTCAAGTACAGTATCGGCCGCGAACATTACGCGGCCGTTTTGTATCTTATAGATCATTATTAAAACCTTTGTGGAAATTACTACTTGATGAACGAACCTAACATCTTGAATCCGTATTTAACATAGTTGCCGAAAACGGACGGATGCGTTACGCACTCACCCATCTTCTTAAGTATGTATCCCGGACGAAGATAGAATCCGAGCAGGATTTTTTTACGAAGCTTTTCAACTTCTTCCTGCGACAGATACTTCGTTCCGCGAAGTGCCGAATGGAAGAAATCGGATCCGAGCGGTGAGTCCGCAAGAAGATCGAATTCCTTTGCCGCCTCGTAAAGCGGAGTACCGTAAAACGGAAGCGCCATCTTGACTTCGATAAAATCGGGCTTCTGTTTCATGATCATCTTCTTTGTTTCAAGAATGTGCTCTTTATTCTCCCACGGAAATCCGATAACGTAAAATCCCCAGAAAGGAAGTCCTACTTCGTGGCACCACTTTGCGGCACGAAGATTCATCTCGACCGTGGTACCTTTCTTGAGAGTCTTAAGCATCTCATCCGAACCCGATTCAAATCCGAAAGCAACCATAAAGCATCCTGCTTCCTTCATCAGTTCAAGCGTCTCTTTCGAAAGAGGATTGACCCTTGAATTGGCAGTAAAAGCGATCTTACCGTGAAGCGGGGAATTGATGATGAGCGAACACATCTCTTTAACCCATGCGGGATTGATCGTAAACGTATCGGCCTTGAAGAAAAAGTTTCTGATGCCGTGTACGTTATAGCATTCCGTAAGCTCATCCATTACGTTCTGAGGACTTCTGAAACGAACGCACTTACCCGAAATGACAGGCGTAAGACAGAACACGCACGATGACGGGCAGCCGCGCGATGTCTGGATCGTAGCCATCGGCTCGTTCGTATCGGGGCGCACGTAAAGTGCATTGTTCATAAGCTGCCTTGCCGGGAACGGTCTCGAATCAAGATCCTCTCCCCAAACATGGAACTTGGTACGAGCAAATGATCCGTCGGGATTTTTATAAAGTATCGAAAGTATATCGGCAGGATTACCCTCGCCGCGAAGCGCATAGTCCGCGATCTCACCGATCGCAAAATCAACTTCGCCGCCGATCATGTAATCAACACACGAAAGGTCGAGCATATCGAGCATCTCCTGCTCGGGATCATAAAAAAGCGCACCCTTTATAACAACAACAGGATTGTACTTTTCCTTAAGCTTTGCAAGCAGCTTCAGATCATCAAAGATCGTCGTGTTCGTAATGCTCATCATGATAAGGTCGGGAGCAAACTCCTTCATATCCTTCTCAAGATCATCCATCGAGCATCCTTCGGTCTGATAATCGCGAAGCTTTACCTCATAACCTTTCTGAAGAAGAATGGCTGCTCCGTAACCAAGATCGTTGCACGCACGCATTGCCTCGGCCGAAGCATCCTTGATATTCTGCTGACATCTGTCCTCACCGCGCTGGAACAAAAATCCGGGCGGATAAAACAATAATACTTTGTTCATTTTAATTTAGTCTCCGTAAAATATTCCAATATACACATGCGAAGAAGGTTAAGCGCTTCCGTAACAGTCTGCGATCTTATCTGCATCCTGTCGCCTTTAAGGTGAAGTTCTTTGACCTTAACATTTCCGCATACGCTGCATCCAATATATACAAGTCCGACAGGCTTATCTTCTGTGCCTCCGTCGGGTCCGGCTATTCCGGTCGCGGACAAACCGACATCCGCTTTTGTCTGTGCAATAAGACCCTTGACCATTTCTTTCGCACACTCGGCACTAACCGCACCGTATTTATCAAGCGTTGTTCTCTTGACCCCGAGATATTTTCTCTTTGCCTTGTTGGAATAAGTAACAAAACCTACCTTGATAATCTCGCTGGCTCCGGGAACATTTATGATACGTCCGCTTATAAGGCCTCCGGTGCAGCTCTCCGCCGTCGATATCGTAAGCGAATTCTTATCAAGAAGATCAACAACGCTCTGCTCAAGTGTTATATCGGGATCGGTCGAATAAATAAGCGCGCCGTACCTTGCCTTCAGCTCTTTCACGACAGGCTTGGCGGCTTTCTTGGCTTCGGATTCATCCGCACCCGAACCGGTGATTTTGATATGAGTCTCACCGGACTCGCTTGATATCGTAACAATAGGATTGCCGCTTCCGATAAGGTCTTTGATATTCTCTCTGATGACCGCCTCGTCAACTCCGGCAATCTTCACCGTCTTGGAAAAAGTCATCGGTTATTTTCCTCCGTTACTCTGTCCGTCTATATCTTTTAAAATATTACAGTTCTTGATGATGTAATCGACCATTGAGATAAGCGTAAGCGCAAGTGCGATCCACATAAGTATCTGCGTAAGTACATCAAATATCGGAAGATTTCCGATCATGAAACCGACCATGATCATCTGAAATACCGTCTTGTATTTACCCCATTGGCTGGCAGCGATAACCACTCCGTCATCAGCCGCAATAAGCCTGATTCCGCTTATAACGAATTCCCTGGCAATGATCACGATAACGATCCACGCGGGTATTCTTTCAAGTTCGACAAGACAAATAAGCGCCGAACATACGAGAAGCTTGTCGGCCAAAGGATCCATGAACTTGCCGAAGTTCGTGACAAGCTTATATTTTCTTGCGATCCTTCCGTCAAACAGATCGGTAAATGCAGCAATGATAAAAATCGCAAGCGCCGTCCATTTGCACCAACCCTCACATATTTGTCCGTTTACGGGAATCAGCATGAGTGCCACAAAAAAAGGCACCGCAGCGACTCTCATAACCGTAAGTTTATTAGGCAGATTCATCTTTCAGTCTTCCTTCCAAGTCGTATTCTCTTGCGTCCGTAACTTCCACCGTAACCATATCTCCGGTTACAAGTTCGCGGTCGGAGTATACGAACACTATGCCATCAATATCCGGCGCGTCCTTGTAGCTTCTTCCGACGTAAACATCATCTTCCGGAAGGTATCCGTCAATGATGACCTTAAGGTCTTTTCCCGTCATGTCCTGCGCGGCCTCAAAAGCGATAGCCTGCTGCAGTTCATACAGTTCGTCACGCCTGCTCTTTTTTATTTCATCGGGAACCTGGGGGGCAAAATCATATGCCGGCGTTCCCTCTTCCCTTGAATATTCAAACACTCCAAGTCTGTCAAATTCGATTTCATTAACAAACCTGTAAGTCTCTTCGAAATCTTCCTGCGTCTCACCGGGAAATCCCGAGATGAGCGTTGTTCTTATACATATATCACCGATACGCTCGCGAAGCTTTTTAACTACATTTCTGATCTGAGCCTGATCGGTGCGTCTTCCCATCTTTTTAAGAACATTATCCGATCCGCTCTGGATTGGCATATCTATATAGTGACATATTTTCGGGTTGGTTGACATAACGTCGATCAGCTCGTCCGTCACCTCTTCGGGATAGGCATATAGCAGTCTTAACCACTGAATGCCCTCGATCTCGGATAGTTTACATAACAATTCAGGGATCATTCTTTTTCCGTACAGATCAACCCCGTAAAGTGTTGTCTCCTGAGCTACGAGAATAAGCTCTTTGACACCACGCCCGGCAAGTAATTTAGCCTCATCAAGAAGCTCTTCCATCGGCACTGAGCGGTATTTTCCGCGAAGCTTCGGAATGATGCAGTACGTACAATTCTTGTTGCAGCCCTCAGCAATCTTAAGATACTCATAATGCCCCGGAGTCGTAATGACCCTGTTGTTGGAATTATGTAAACCATCGTCCGGTTTTGACGTAAGGCTGTCCGATGATTTTCCGACCGCTTCGTCTATGATCTTTATAAGACCTGCGGGATCGGTCACTCCGGTAACTGCGTCGACTTCCGGTATCTCCTTGATTATATCGTTGCCGTATCTCGCACCGAGACATCCGCAAACAATAAGAGCCTTAAGTTTATTATCCTTAAGGCGCGCCATTTCCAAAATGGTATCTATACTCTCCTGCATCGCATCACGGACAAAGCAACACGTATTGATCACGATAACGTCGGCTTCGGACTCGTCGTCACAAAGTGTATAGCCTGCATTGCATAACGCGGCTATCATGTGCTCGCTGTCAACGAGATTTTTATCGCATCCGAGCGAAACAGGAAGCAGTTTCATATGTTCTTTCCTTATTCGTCGGCAAGTATCTTGATGTCACCTTTTTCAAGCTCTTCGATCGCAACCGAAAGGGGCTTCTTGGCATCGGCATTCCTGACCGTGGTAGGCCTTCCGTTTACGAGCTGACGTGCTCTCTTGGATGTAGCCATCACGATGGAGTAACGGCTGTTTACAACAGGATGCTCTCCAACCTCAACATCACTGTTGGCAACTTTCATAAGATCACTGTAAGACGGATGTAACATTTTAATTCTCCTTTTCACTAGATAAAAATCTTTCGAATTCCTTTTTCTTATCCCTGATATATCCGATATTTCTCGACACAGCCATGTGCTGGCAGTTTACTATCGAATTGAACAGTTCAACGCTTTCGGACAAAACATCATTTATCATAAGATAATCATATCTGTCAACTACCGATATCTCAAATCCGGCTTTGATCATACGCTTGCGGATCATCTCATCGGTCTCTGTGCCTCTCTTCTTCAGGCGGTTGTATATCTCTTCAACACTCGGCGGCATTACAAATACGAGAACCGCATCCGGAAAATCACGCTTTATATTGAGAGCTCCCTCAGTCTCGATCTCGAGTATAACGTTCATGCCTTTGGAAAGCTGTTCCTCAACATAAGCCTTCGGAGTTCCGTAATAATTTCCTACGTAATTGGCATACTCGAGAAGCTCTCCTTTCTCGATCATGTCCTTGAATTCTTCTTCCGTCTTGAAGAAGTAGTGAACGCCCTCCTGCTCACCTTCACGCGGAGCACGCGTTGTGGCAGATACCGACAATGCATAGTTGTCGTATTTCTGAAGCAGTTCTTTGATGATCGTTCCCTTACCTGATCCGGCAAAGCCCGAAAGGATGATGAGTATACCGTTTTCGTTCATAAATTCACCTACTCAATGTTTTGAATCTGTTCACGAACCTTTTCTATGTCAGTCTTAAGGTTGATCGCTATATCACTCGTTATAAGATCATTGGCCTTAGACAATATCGTATTGGCTTCTCTGTTCATCTCCTGCGCGATAAAATCAAGCTTTCGTCCGACGCTTCCGCCGGTGGAGAGTATTTCCTTTGTTGTATTTATATGACTGCGAAGTCTTACGATCTCTTCATCAACACATATCTTGTCGGCAAACAGTGTAACCTCACCGAGAATCCTCGACTCCTCAATGTTCGAGTCGGCAAGAAGATCCGCAACTTTCGCGCAAAGATTCTTCTTATATTCATCGATTATCTCGGGCGCACGCTTTTCAATATCCGAAACATACGTAAGCATCGTATCGAGCTTGTCGCAAAGATCCGATTTAAGATTATCGCCCTCGGTAATTCTCGCCTCAACAAAATGGGTGGCCGCTTCTCTGATTACTTTTTCAAGATCCGACCAGATCTCATCCTCGTCAACGTTTGCCTCTTCAAGAGAAAATACTTCGGGATAACGCGAAAGTGTTGATACGCGCACATCATTCTCAATACCAAACTCTTCAGCCATTTCCTTTAAATAGGAAAAGTAAGCCTTGGCCATATCTTTGTTGTATTTAAGATTGAAGTTCTCCTCGGTATAGTCTTCATACGTGATAAATACATCGACCTTACCGCGCTGTATGTAATCCTTAAGAAGTGTTCTAATCGAAGCTTCGAAGAATCCGAGCTTCTTCGGCATTTTGATCGAGCAATCAAGGTATCTGTGATTGACTGCCTTGATCTCAACAGTAATCTTGCGCTTGTTATCCGTATATTCGGCACGGCCGAAGCCGGTCATACTCTTTATCATTTTTCATCCTCCGATGCACCGTTTGCGCACCATGTTTCATTATAGTAAAAGCGTAACTTTACGTCAAGGAATCACCGGCATTTTATAATAGTGGATTACCGTTACCGGAAAATATGATAATATATGTTCTATGGCACTTGACGGAATTACAATAAGAGCTCTTGTAAATGAGCTGAATACCAGGCTTTTGAGCGGACGGATTTCCAAAATTGTCCAGCCCGAGTCAGACGAACTGCTGCTTACAATAAAGACACAGGCGGCAAACGAGAGGCTTCTCATATCTGCCGGAGCATCTCTTCCTTTTGCATACCTTACTTCGGAAAACAAACCGGCACCGATGACTGCACCTAATTTCTGCATGCTTCTTCGAAAACACATATCAGGCGGACGTCTGGTTGACATAACTCAACCCGGGTTGGAGAGAATTATAGAATTTACGATCGAGCATCTTGATGAGATGGGGGATCTGTGTCGTAAAATCCTGACCATCGAGCTTATGGGAAAGCACTCAAACATCATCTTCCGAAAAGAAGACGGAACTATCATAGACAGTATCAAACACGTCAGTGCGGCACTCTCCTCGGTAAGGGAAGTTCTGCCCGGAAGAGACTACTTTATTCCTAAAACAGAAGATAAGGTTGATTTACATAACTGTATTTTATGTTATCAAAAGTGTGGTTCGAGCAGTGAGGCGATCGATGAGCTTATCGATGTCTTATGTAAACCTATTCCGTTGGCAAAGGCGATCTATTCATCCTTTACCGGACTCTCTCCCGTTGTAGCGGAGAGCCTGTGTGAACTCGCAGGTCTTGACAGTTCGCGCGGAGCCAATACATTTGATAAAATAGAATTATGTAAACTGAATGACCGGCTTGCTGATCTTGATTCGAAGATCGAAACAGGTGATTTTCACCCCGCTATTATTCTTGATGAAGATAAAAACCCTGCCGAATTCGAAGTCATAGAACTGGCTCAGTACCAATCGATGGAGCATGAATACCACGACACGGTTTCAGATGTTCTTATCTCCTACTATGCGCGCAGAAACGAATATACGCGTATCCGCCAAAAGAGTTCGGATCTTAGGAAGATCGTATCGACAGCTCTTGAACGTAATGTAAAAAAGCTCGATATTCAGGAAAAGCAGCTTCATGATACGGAGAAAATGGACAAGTTCAGAATATACGGTGAGCTTCTTCAGACGTTCGGATACGGTGCGTCCGAGGGCGACAAGGAGTTAACATGCGATAACTACTATACAAACGAACCGATCACAATCCCGCTTGATCCGACTATAAGTGCGATGGCCAATTCGGTTAAGTATTTTGACAAATACAACAAGCTGAAAAGAACGCGCGAAGCCGTGACTGTTCAAATAGAGGAGACGCGTTCCGATATCGAACACTTAAGAAGTATACTTGCAAGTCTTGACATTGCATCGGATGAAGATGATCTTGCCCAGATCAAGGAAGAGTTGTCGGAATGCGGATACATTAAAAAAAGGATTAATCCGAAAGAGAGGCGGCGCAGCAAAAGCAAACCGCTTCATTACATCTCTTCGGACGGCTTTAATATCTTCATCGGAAAAAACAATTACCAGAATGACGAGCTGACATTCAAAACGGCCAATTCCGGGGATTGGTGGTTCCATGCCAAGAAGATGCCCGGAAGTCATGTTATTGTTCGATGCGAAGGAAAAGAGCTTCCCGACCGCGCCTTCGAAGAAGCCGCAAGTCTTGCCGCATATTACTCAAGCGGACGCAGCATGGGCAAAGTTGAGATCGACTACGTGAAAAGAAAAGAAATAAAAAAACCCGCGGGTGCTAAACCGGGGTTCGTGATTTATTATACCAACTATTCAATGACAGCCGAGGCTATCATTCCTGACGGAGTCTCAATTTGTCAAGCAGGAGATTGAACTTAACTTCGTTGCCTTCGTACTTGATCTGGCCCGTATACCATGCATCGCGCATTGACATCTTGCGTGATACTATTTTCAAAATCACATCTGCAGTTGCAATGATTCTGCCATCATGATTGTAATAGTTGTACGGTTCAACAAGACATGCTCTCTCGGCAACCTCGAAGTAAAATGCTCCGGCACCTTCTCCGACAATGTCGACCTCGATCGCAACGTGCTCAAATATCTCGCGGGCATCGGCGTCTTCAAACACCTTCCGTACCCTCTTGACTATCTGTTCATAGGTGATCGGTTTCTTCTCCGCCATCCTGAATACTCCTCATAAAACAATCAATAAATCTTCTGCTTATATTCTATCATGCCTGTGAGTATAGTCAAGTGCGTTAGCATAAGATAACAATTCTTATTCAGTGTCTGAAAACGATCTCTCCGGTTTCGTCATTCATCGAGTCAACGATCGCCAGACTCTCTACTCTTATGCCGCGATCACGCAGTCTCTTGCCACCATCCTGGAATCCTTTTTCTATAATGATTCCGACTCCCTGAAGCGTTGCTCCGCTCTCCTTGATGATGTCAATAAGTCCGTCCGCCGCACATCCGTTTGCAAGAAAATCATCCACGACAAGTATCTTGTCATCGGGTGAAAGATACTTCTTCGATACGATGACATCATACACTCTCTTATGCGTGAACGATTCAATCTTGGTAGAATAAACCGATCCGTCAAGATTGATTGACTGGCTCTTTTTGGCAAACACTACCGGCACTTTGAAATATTGTGCAACGATAGCTGCGATAGCGATACCAGATGCTTCAACGGTAAGTATCTTGGTGATCTCGACATCCGAAAATATGCGTGCGAATTCCTTGCCGATCTCATTCATAAGATCGATATCTATCTGGTGATTCAAGAAGCTGTCTACCTTAAGTACGTTTCCCGCTTTTACAACACCGTCTTTTCTGATTCTCTGTTCAAGTAATTCCATAATTAAACCTCATTTATCTCTCTTCCCTGAAGTAATTAAGACCCAGACTCTGCGGGGGCTGATCTTCGCGTCGTGCCCTCATGCTTGTAAATATGAGGACGATAAGTGTAACAACATAAGGAATCATCTTATACAATTCTTTAAGTTCCATATGCTCCATTCCGGTAGGTATATACAAATACAAAATATACAATCCGCCGAAAAGGATCGCGGCAAGTATTCCGATATCCGCTTTCCAAAGAGTGAATATGACAAGTGCTATTGCAAGCCATCCTCTGTCTCCGAATGCATCGTTGGACCATATTCCGCATGCATAATCCATTACGTAGTATAAACCTCCGAGACCTGCGATCACACATCCGCAGCAGGTGGATACGTATTTGTATTTCGTAACGTCGATTCCGGCCGCATCTGCGGTGGCGGGATTTTCGCCGACGGCGCGAAGGTTTAGTCCGACTCTCGTCTTCTTGAAAACATATGCCACAACAAGAGCTATCACTATTGCGGTGTAAGCAAGAAAACCATACGAGAAGAAAAGCTCACCAAACCATCCGAGGCTTCCCGAAAACGGAAGCTGGGTACGGAACACGGCACTCGTCTTGGAAAGAGAGATCGAAGGAAGATCAGCTTTGGAAAGCTTGATCAACGACCCTCCGAAGAAGTTACCGAATCCGACACCAAACGTTGTCATTGCAAGACCCGTAACGTTCTGATTGGCGCGAAGCGTTACAACAAGAAAAGAATAAATAAGACCCATGATCAGCGATCCGACAACCGAGCAAAGCATCGGGATAAGAATCGCAAGAGCCGCATTAACATCCCCGGCTCCGACAGAGTTCTCATAGAAGAACGAACCTATAACACCGCTGATCGCACCGACGTACATAACGCCGGGAAGACCGAGGTTTAAGTTGCCTGATTTTTCGGTAACGATCTCTCCGGTACATCCGAACAGAAGTGGAATACCCTGTGCGACCGCTCTCGGTATAAATGCAAGAAATCCTAACATGTTAACACTCCTTCTGACTTATGAAGCAGAATGTTTCTTCCTAAAATGAACCTCATAGTTGATAAAGAACTCACAACCGATTATGAAGAACAATATGATACCCGTAAGAATATCTCCGAACGACTGGTTGAGATCGAATGCGGTTGCGATCTCTCCCGCTCCTCTGTCCATGAATACGATTATGAAGCTCGTAATGATCATCGCGAACGGATTGAACTGTGCCATCCATGAAACGAGTACAGCAGTGAATCCGCGTCCGTCGGATATTGTCGATGTAAGAGTATGATTGATGCCGCCGACAAGAATGAGTCCAACGAGTCCGCACAGAGCACCCGACAATATCATCGTACGGATAAACACTTTCTTGACATTGATTCCGACATAGATACTCGTCTTCGGTGACTCTCCGACAACCCTGATCTCGTATCCGTGCTTCGTGTATTTGATATATACATAAACAAATGCCGTGACAACGATTGCAACTATGATCGGAAGCAGATACTTTGATCCGAACAGCTGCGGAAGCCATCCCGCATGCGAATCCTGATTGATGATTCCGATCTTACCCGATCCCTTGGGTACTTCCCATAAGATCGTAAAGAACAGCACAAGCTGCGTGGCGATATAGTTCATCATAAGTGTTGAAAGTGTCTCATTGGTATTCCAGACAGCCTTGCAAAGTGCCGGAATAAAGCCCCAGAATGCACCGAGCACAAGGCTTGATATGAGCATGAGTATCATGACAACCGCATTGGGAAGCTTATCGCCGAGGCATATCATACACGCTGCCGCACCGAGTCCTCCCATGAGAACCTGACCCTCACCGCCGATGTTCCAGAAACGCATTCGAAACGCGATCGTAAGTGAAAGTGAAATGATAAGCAGTATTGAAACATCCTGGAATGTGATCCATGTTTTTCTGGTTGATCCGAAAGCACCTGCCACAATCGATGAATAAACCTCGAGCGGATTGATGCCTGTTGTAAGTCCCGTGATCACGGCGCACACGACAAGTGCGATAATGACCGCGACAACTCTGATTATCATAGCTTTGTAAGCCGGGATGGCGCCGCGCTTCGTAAGATGAATAAACGGCTGTTTTGCTTTACTGTTCATCTTTGCTCTTCGCTCCTTCCAGGCTTGTCATGAGTAATCCTATCTCGTTCTTCGTAACCTTTTTGGCATCGACTATGTCGCTTACCTCACCGTCGCAAAGAACCATGATCTTGTCGGATATCTGCATGAGAACGTCAAGATCCTCGCCGACAAAAAGCACTGCCACGCCTTTTTTCTTCTGTTTGTTGATAAGGTCGTATATCTTGTACGAACTGTTTATGTCAAGTCCCCTCACGGCATATGCCGTAAGCAGTACTTTTGGATTCGACGAGATCTCACGTCCCACGAGGATCTTTTGTATATTACCGCCCGACAGTCTCCTGACAGGAGTATCAAGACCGGGTGTTGATACCTCAAGAACATCCACAACGTTTTCCGCAACACGTCTGGGCTTCTCACGATCGGTGAACCACTTATGGCTCTCGCCGAACGTACGCAGCATCATATTCTCGGAAATGTTCATATTTCCTACGAGTCCCATACCGAGTCTGTCCTCGGGTACAAATGATAATGCCACGCCAAGCTCACGAATATCCTGCGGATGCATTCCGATAAGCTCTGTTTCTTTTCCGTCCTCATCAATATATGTCACAGAGCCCGTATCGGTTTTCTGTATGCCAGCAATAGCCTCAAGAAGCTCTTTCTGACCGCTTCCCGATATTCCCGCTATTCCGAGTATCTCACCGGAGTTCATGTAGAAGCTGACGTTCTTGACTTTCTGTACGCCTTCCACATCAGTGACGTTGATGTTTTTGATCACAAGTCTCTTGGTCGGATTGACAGGTTCCGGACGCTCAATATCAAGCGTAACCGCATGACCCACCATCATATCGGTCATCTCCTGAGGGTTCGTCTTGGATGTCTCAAGCTGTCCGACGTAGCTGCCGTGACGCAGTATGACAACACGATCCGAAATTGTCATAACTTCATTTAGCTTGTGGGTAATGATGATGATGGACTTGCCGTCTTTTTTCATGTTACGCATAACATCAAATAGACGATCACATTCCTGCGGCGTCAGAACCGCCGTAGGCTCATCGAGTATAAGTATGTCCGCTCCGCGGAAAATTACTTTAACGATTTCAACGGTCTGCTTCTCGGAAACCGTCATGTTGTAGATCTTCTTGTCGGGATCAACGACGAAGCCGTATCTGTCGCAAATCTCCTTAATCTTAGCCTTGGCGGCGGGTACATCATATTTGCCTTCATCGCCGAGGATAATGTTCTCCCATGCGGTAAAAACATCAACCAGCTTGAAGTGCTGATGTACCATTCCTATACCAAGACTTGCGGCCTGAGCCGGTGAATTGATCGATACTTCCTTTCCGCCGACATAAATCTCACCTTCATCGGGAAAATAAATACCTGCGAGCATGTTCATAAGGGTGGTCTTGCCGCTGCCGTTTTCACCCAGCAGCGACACGATCTCACCTCTGTAAAGCTCGAAATCAACATCGGTGTTAGCCTGTTTTAAATCAAATCTTTTACTTATACCGTGCATTCTTATCACGGGTTCATTATGTTCCACTTATAATCCTCCGAAAAATGCTCGGCACAAAAATCCGCTTCCTGACATATTAGAAAGCAGTATCAAGCAGTTCAATTCCATCGATCTGAAGGTTGAAGTAAGGCGCACTTCTGAGTCCGTCGCCGGATTCATTGAAGTAACCGTCCTTTATAACCTCGTGATCGCCTTCGTAATTGGCATCCGTATCAACGTCAGCCATGTATGTTGTAAGCTCCTTGCCTTCAACCGTAAATGTCTTGGTGTCGAACACATGGATCTTGCCTGCGATAAGGTCAGCCTTAGCAGCTTCAACAGCTTCTTCGGTTCCGGGTGCAACGTTCTTTCCGAAGTGGTCTATTACAACAGAACCTGTCTCGAGTGTTCCGGTGTAATCTGCAGGAATAGCTTCGCCCTTTGCTGCTTTTGCAATTGAGTTCTCAAAGTAAGGTGACCAGTCGATCTTGCAGTATGAGATAAATGTTTCGGGACATGCGCTGTCTGTAGGGCCGTTATATGAGCTGTTCGGTACACCGGCATTCTCACAAGCCGTAGGTGCACCCATGGAATCAGCATGCTGTGATACGAATACGCATCCGTCGGAAATGAGCTTTGTAGCGCCTTCCTTCTCTGCTGTCTCATCATACCATGAACCTGTAAACGTTACTTCCATTGTTGCCGTAGGGCAAACGGAACGTGCACCGAGGAAGTATGATGTGTATCCTGAAATAACCTCTGCGTATGTGAATGCTCCAACGTAACCGATCTTAGCTTCTTCGGGCTTGATCTTGCCTGCCTCGATCATCTCGTTGAGCTTCATTCCTGCAGCGATACCCGAAAGGTAACGACCTTCATAAATAGAAGCAAATGCATTGTGGAAGTTGGCAAGGTTCTCTGTGTGAGCCTTGGTACCTGTTGCATGACAGAACTGAACGTCAGGATATTCCTTGGCAGCCTCGATCATGTAATCCTCATGTCCGAATGAATCTGCGAAGATGTATCCGCATCCCTGATCGGCAAGCTCGCATGCTGCATCATAACATTCCTGACCTTCGGGAATATTTGTCTTGATAACAGCCTCAACACCGAGCTTCTCGCAGGCCTGCTTAGCGCCCGTGATGAAGTTTAAGTCGTATGTTGAGTTCTCATCGTGAAGGCAGATAAAACCTGCTTTGATGTCAAGCTTATCGCCCGAATCTGTTGCCGCACTGTCGTCTGACTCCGCAACCTCTGCTGCCGGCTCATCTGATGCCGGAGCACTTGCCGATGCAGCGCCGCCACACGCACAAAGCGTAACAGTCATAGCTGTTGCCAAAAGCAACGAAACTACTTTTTTCATAATTGTCCTCCTGAAAAAGTGTAATGACAGTCACAATATATGACTAATGAATTTTACTCATATACAATATATTGTTGCAATCGTTTCGTCAATGTGCAATTCGACAAAAATATATGTTATTTTATTGTTCGTCAGAAAGTACAATTTTGATATATGGAAATTGTTGACTTTTACCAATATGGTGATATGATATTGTAACAGGCAGCGCGCATACATGTTGTTGGACGAAACGTTTTGTATTGCATCATATCCACAATATGAGCTGCTTTGGAGGAGAGGAAAAAGAAAGGTAGGGAAAAGATGAGAGACTTTTATATCAGACAACGCGGGAAGGAGACAATGTTCTTTGCTTCATTCGAAGAAATGATGGAAAGTTTCGACCGGATGAGTGACCAGGACAAACATTTCTGTACCGTTCATGATGACAGCACGGGCAGGTACGCGCCCGGCTACGATATTGTCTGGGCACAGGGCAATATTGATCACGCGTTCAAATATGTGGCGTAAATCATTAATTCTATACAAGAGGGCAGCTTATCATCCCGGTAGGCTGCCCTCATTATTATTCTTGACAAACGGGTATAATGGTTTTAGAATGCTTAAATTGTAGGCAGTAAGCTTACGTGTAACTTCAGGGCAGGGTGCAATTCCCGACCGGCGGTAATGACCCCATGTGGTCGAGTCCGCGAGCCGTATAGAGTACGGCTGATCCGGTGAGATTCCGGAACCGACGGTACAGTCCGGATGAAAGAAGGAGAGAAAAATGAATAAACAAAAAATTTCTACCAGAGTAATGGCAGGATCTGCCATGCTCACAGCTCTTGCAGTCGTTCTTCAGTATTTGGATTTTCCGCTTCCACTGTTGATCCCATCATTTATCAAATTTGATTTTTCGGATCTTCCCGCACTTATCGGCGCTTATGCGTACGGTCCGCTGGCAGGTGTTCTGATCGAATTCGTAAAGAATCTGATCCACTGCGCGATATCCAAATCCGCAACGGTAGGCGAACTGTCAAACTTCATTCTCGGAGCGGCATTCGTTGCAACCGCAGGCTTCATCTACAAACGTAATAAGACAAAAAAGACCGCTGTGATCGGTGGAGTGATCGGTGCGGTCATAATGGGTCTTATAAGCGTGGTATCCAATTATTATGTTGTATATCCGTTCTATTACAAGGCATTCATGCCCGAAGAGGTTGTGCTCTCGGCTTATCAGAAAATCCTTCCGAGTGTCACGAGCGTATTGCAGAGTCTGTTCATCTTCAATCTGCCTTTTACGATCGTAAAAGGTCTGGCATGCGCACTGCTTGCAATGCCAATCTACAAGTCTCTTACAAAGGTTCTCAAAGACGATTCAATGAGATGATTTATTAAGCTTTCCGACAAGGAGCTCCATGGCCTCGGTATAACCGTCAAGGCCGTGTCCAGTTATCGTATGATCCACATACGATCTTATGAAACTGATCTGTCTGAAATCCTCGCGTGCCGATACGTCCGAAATATGGACTTCGACCGTGGGGATTCCGACAGTCTTAAGCGCATCAAGAAGTGCCACTGACGTGTGCGTGTACGCACCGGGATTAATGACTATTCCGTCTGCAACTCCGAAAGCCTGCTGGATCGCATCAACAAGATCTCCCTCATGATTACTCTGGTAAAAATCAACATTTACACCGAGCTCCTCAGCCTTTATCGTGCACATCCCTATCAGATCCTCATATGTTTTTCGCCCGTATATTCCGGGCTCTCTTATCCCGAGCATATTTAGATTAGGACCGTTAATGACAAGAATGTTCAACGTTCTTTTTTCATGAAGAGCGCGAATAACGCTTTTGGCAACGCTTTTGGCATCCCCTTCAACTTTGACGCTCGCATCGCAGTTTGCAAGATATATCGGAAGTCTCTTATAATACAGCGCCTTAAGATTTTCCGCACCTTGTGAGAGCGGTCTGTCATCTGTTGCAAGATCCGAAAGCTTTCTGTTTAAGTAAACGATCCTGCCGTTTGCCGACAGATTCTCAATATTCTCGGGATCAAGCACTACTCCGCCTCCGGTCGCAATAACCCTTCCACCCGATTTTACCGCATTGGCAACAGAAATCTTCTCGAGCCTTCGAAATTCAGCCTCTCCCATCTGCCTTATACATTTCGAGGGGCTCATTCCGTTTTCGGCTTTAAAAAGCTCGTCGGTATCTATGAACTCAAGTCCGAGCTTTTCGGCTATTATCTTTCCGACCGTGGTCTTTCCGCTTCCCGGCATACCGGTAAGAACAATGTTACCCTGCTTGTTTTCTATCATTTCGATAACTTCCTCTATCTTCTTTTTTTCGGTATCGGTAAGCTCCTTTACGGGATCGGCTCCAAGCGTATGCCCCGAAAACAGACGCGATGCGAAATATCCTTGGGTCACAAGCATCGCAAGGCCGCCCGTTGCCTTCAGGCCGCGCCTTTTCGCATCAAGGATGAGCTTTGTGTTAAGCGGATTATAGATGACATCTATAACAGCTTTTAGGTTTACATAATTATTGCTTATGTCTATCGGTTTACGGCCCGTATCCGGAAACATTCCGACAGGAGTCGTATTTATGAGTATTTCGCAGTCTTCAAAATTTTCGTCGTAGCCCGCATACCTTACGGGACATGAGGTATTAAGCGGCATGGGAGACGGATGTCTTGACACTATCGTAATCCGGTTGGCTCCAAGTCTTGATACGGTGTATGCGGCTGTTTTGCACGTTCCTCCGCTCCCGAGGATGACAACATTTCTGCCCGCAAATACAATGCCCGCACGTTCTGCCATATACTCGAATCCGAACGTGTCGGTGTTGTATCCCTTAACACCATCCGTGCCCTTTACAAGCGTATTTACGCATCCTATGGCTCTTGCGTTCTCATCGGGTGCACAATATCCCATGGCCTTTTCCTTGTAAGGGATCGTAACGTTTACGGCGCAAAAATCAGCCTTGTCAAAATATCCGTCAATATCATCCTTTGATATCTCGATAAGCGAATAATCATAATCACCGAACTGCCCATGAAGAATAGGAGAAAAGCTGTGTCCGAGCTTTTCCCCTATAAGACCGTATCCACATTTGGCGTTTTTTGTTTTTTTACTTCCCATCTTATTCTCCGTCCGTAATCACTGCCCGATCACATCAAGCAACGTAAGCGCGCACATAGCCTCAACACACGGAACGACACGCGGTACAATACAGGCATCGTGTCTTCCCTCTATCTGAAGTTCGCACTCTTCCATCGTCTCAAGGTTCACCGATCTTTGCGGTTTGTATATCGAAGGCGTGGGCTTGACCGCTACGCGGAAAATCACGGGCATGCCGTTAGTGATCCCACCCTGAATGCCTCCGGAATTATTCGTTATACACGTAACCTTGCCGTCTTTTATTGCGAATCCGTCATTGCTCTTAGATCCGTAATCCCTGCAAACACCGAATCCTTCTCCGAACTCGATTCCTTTTATGGCAGGAATTCCGAACATTCCGTATGATATCACCGATTCAACACTGTCATAAATCGGATCTCCGAATCCTGCCCCGATTCCGGTGACTTTACATTCTATACAGCCTCCGACAGAGTCACCGTCACGGCTTGCAGCCTCCATTATCGCGGTCATCTCATCTCCGGCCTTTTTAGAAAGAACGGGAAGTACGTGATCCGCAAGCGCTGCCTTATCCTGCGATACGGGATCAAACGCGTCGTCATTTGCATCTCCTACCGACAGGATGTGGGCATTTATCTCGATACCGCGATTTTTCAATATCTGTTTACATACGGCACCGGCGAAGCACATCGGGAGTGTCATCCTTCCGGAGAAAAATCCTCCGCCGGACATATCAAGCTCTCCCTTATATTTAACATATGCAACATAATCGGCATGAGACGGACGCGGAACAACGCGCATCTTTTTATAATCACCGCTTCTTGCGTTGGAATTGATGAATTTGGCCGAAAGCGGCTCGCCCGTAAGAACGCCCTCACTTATTCCCGATAAAATCACGGGCTCGTCTTTTTCTTTTCTTGCCGTCGTATATACGGCGTTTCCGCCCTGCCTTCTCTTAAGGAACGCGTTAACCTCGTCAAGATCTATCGCAGCGCCCTTCGGAAGCCCTTCGACCGTTACATCGATCGATTCGGAGTGTGATGCCCCCGTAACCGTGATTTTAATATTGTTTCCAAGTGTAAATGACATGCTATGTCTCCTGTTTTGAACTGATTCCGAGCTTTTCGATGTGATCGAAAAATCCCGGATAGGATTTGTTGACCGCCATCGCATCTTCTATTATTACCGGCATGGATTCGGCAACGGCAAGGGCGGCTGCCGCCATGGCGATCCTGTGGTCATTGAAGCTGTTAATTATGACCGTATGATCTGCCGGTGCATTCATTCCTTTACCGTGTACCGTCATATTTTCCGAACCGTTTGTTGATGTTATGTCAACCTTTGCTCCGACCTTCGAAAGCATTTCGGATACAGCCTCGATCCTGTCGCATTCTTTCATGCGAAGTCTTTCGACATTTCGAAATACGCTGTCCCCTTTGGTATATGCCGCAACAACCGCAAGCGCCGGAACAAGATCCGGTATTTGCGAACAGTCAACATCCACGGGACGTGACGGGTTACCCGAAAGAGTGTATACCGCATTACCGGCCTTACCGTCCCGGTCTTCCGATACAGATATTCCAAAATCACGAAGGATCGGTATTATGGCACGATCGCCCTGAATACTGTCCGGATTAAGCCCGTCTATCGTGATACTGTCAAACACTGTTCCTGATCCGAGTGCGGCTATCGCCATAATGTATGCCGCATTGGACCAGTCCCCTTCAGCTTCTATACGTTCCGGTATCACACAGCCGGAGCTTTCTGCACCGTTAATTAAAAAAGCATTCTCCCGCCTTGTAATGTCAAAGCCGAACTTTGTCATAACATCTGCGGTCATGTCAACATATCCGGCGGATTCGAGCTTTCCCTCGATCGTAAGAGTAGACGAACCGTCAAGGAGCGGCAACATGAACAGAAGTCCCGAAATGAACTGTGAAGAAACGTTTCCGGCTATACTGTATTCTCCGGCCTTCGGCCTTCCCTGTACTGTTATTGGGAGATGATCGGGAACGACATTAACGCCCGCTGCATTCAACACTTCGCAGAGCGGTCCCATCGGGCGCTCGGGAAGTCTTCCTGACCCCGTCACAACGGCGGTATCCGCAAATATAGGCGCAAGCGGAAGAATGAATCTTGCCGTGGATCCGCTCTCACCGCAGTCCACAACGCACTTTTTGACCATACCGGTTGTAAGAGGCGATTTTACCGTTATGTCATATCCGCCACCGGGCACTTGTAAAACCTCAACTTTTGCGCCAAGTGAATTGACCGCGCGGACGGTTGCCTCCATATCGGCCGACATGATATTCGTCGAAACAGTAACGCTCCTGCCGCAAAGTGTTGCAGAAATTATAAGTCTGTGAACATATGATTTTGACGATATCGCTATGACCGAATCTGTCAAAGCGTTTGTTTTTGTCAGTTTAAGATCTGTCTTTTTTCTCATCGGCTTCTTTTCTGATACGTCCGTCGGCAAGGAGACTTACGAGCCTGTCGCGGTCCCTGCTCTGGATAGCTGCGGAGTATTCCATGAGGTGAGATGAAAGTTCAAGTATCTCCGCAAGAATATAGTTATCGTTTGCAAGGAACAGATCGGCCCACATCTCTTCGTTGAGCTTGGCGACCCTTGTCATATCCTTAAACGATCCGGCCGAGAATCCGTAACGCTTATCAAGCGTTTCGCTCTTTATATACGCAGATGATACGATGTGCGCAAGCTGCGATGTGTATGCTATGACTTCATCATGAACTTCCGGCGTTGTGATTTTTACCTGCGCAAATCCAAAACGCGGGAAAAAATCAGCCGCAACGGATAACGCTTCCTCATCCGTATGATCGTCCCTGCACAGTATCATTGATGCTCCGTCAAAGAGCGACGGTGCTGCATTGTCGTAACCTGCGACCTCTTTGCCTGCCATAGGATGTCCTCCGATAAAATGAAGTCCCATGTCGGAAAGCTTTCCCGATAACTTCGAGCACACAACGCTCTTTACTCCCGTACAGTCTATGACTATACAGCCCTTCTTCAGTTTCGGCGCGGTTTCCAGAATTATGTTAACCACATCCGACGGGTATAACGCAACTATGAGCATATCAATATCATCATAGTGATCTTCAAGCAGACCGGTGAGTACCCCGTCGGAGATTGCGCGTCGTGTTACTTCTTCCGATGAATCGTATCCGTATACTTTGCAGTCCGAAAGCTTTGATACCGCCTTCGCCATCGAGCCGCCGATCAGTCCGAGACCGATAACACCAACGTTTTCTACAGACAAGTTGTTACCTCCCTGATCTTATCCATACCGGCTGACAGTTCTGCAAAAGCCTCGGGTGTGATCGACTGCTGTCCGTCACACCATGCGTTCTCAGGGTCGTTATGTACTTCAACTATGATGCCATCCGCACCCGCAGCAGTTGCTCCGTATGTAACGGATTTGACATACTTTGAAAATCCAGTTGAATGAGACGGATCAACAATAATAGGAAGATGCGTCTTCTCCTTGAGCACGGGGATAATTGATATATCGAGAGTATTTCTCGTCGCAGTCTCAAATGTCCTTATACCGCGCTCGCACAAAATGACTTTTTCGTTTCCGCCAGCCATAATGTATTCGGCACTCATAAGAAGTTCGGCAACAGTATTGGCAAGACCTCTTTTAAGAAGTATCGGCTTGTCTATCGTGCCAAGCTCCTTAAGCAGTCTGAAGTTCTGCATGTTTCTTGCTCCGACCTGAATGATATCGACATCCTCGAACATATCAAGGTCCGTCAGCTCCATGATCTCGGTTACGATAGGAAGTCCCGTTGCCTTCTTGGCTTCAAGCAGATAATCTATACCTGTTTTACCGAGTCCCTGGAACGCGTAAGGCGAAGTCCTCGGCTTGAATGCGCCGCCGCGAAGCATGTTTGCTCCGGCTGCTTTAACCGATCTTGCGATGCCGGTTATCTGCTCTATAGTCTCAACCGAGCAGGGACCGGCGATCTTAACGAAGTTGCCTCCTCCGATCTTAACATCACCGACCGTTATAACCGAATCCATCGGATGGAACTTTCTGTTCGCAGCTTTATAAGGCTCCTGTATACGTGTGACAGACTCAACAATATCGAGCGCATTTACCGCATCAATATCGACTTTGGATGTATCGCCGACAAGACCGAGGATTGTGGACTTCTCACCACGACTGTAGTGAATGTCAAGACCAAGGTCATCCTTTATCCATGATTCCAGTTTGTGATATTTTTTCTCGTCTGCATTCGGTTTTAATACAATGATCATAATATGTACTTCCTTTGTAAATATAAGTTGTTTCCGTGATACTTTTACACTTTAACACTTTTAACCGGTAAAGTAAAGACGGTAAATCAATTTCCGGAAAAAGCCCGTTCTACAGTAACTGTGCAGGGCTATCGCCGACGTCATTACGCACGTTGTAGGGTGATCTCGGATCCGTATCCGTCGGATCCCAGCCGCGTGTTGCACTGTCCGTCTCGTCGATCTTAATGATCGGACGACTGAGCGGATATACGAGATCGGGATCTTTGACGACATTTACAACCGTTCCCGGACTCGTATTGTCATATATCCATTTTGCATCGGCAAGAGCCAGTCTGCAGCATCCTGCGGATGCGGGAGACCCGAGCTTATTGAACTGTCTGTATTCGAGCGAATCCGGTGAATGTCTGTAATACGGTACGGAATGCATCAGTTCATGCTGGTTGAAGCGAACCGCATATCTTGAATACACACCGCCGTTCATAAGATGCCAGTCATAATAATTCGATGTCTTAAATGTTCCGACAACCGTATTGCCGTACTTGCCGGTTGAACACGCAAACACCTGAATGGGATTGTTGTCGGTATCATAAGCTATTACCTGCTCGGTAGCGGTATTTATCGTTATCGAACTCACCTGTGCCGGAATGAGCGATGTCAGAATACCTGTTCCCGGAATAATTTGAGCCTTGAGCTCAAGCGTCATCAAAACAGACAACGCTGCCGACATCATTATCATTCTTCTTATCATTCGTGGTAATCTCATATTCTCCCTTTCCGATAAACAGTTTACTGGCGAAGCGACAGCAAATATGCAAGAACATGATTTGCCTGCTGGAACTTTTCTTCTTTGATCAGCTCTTCAAGCTCATCCTTCGGAATTGTCTTAACGTTTAAGAACTCGGTCTCGTCAAGCGACTGATCCTGAATCCTGCGACAGTTTTTGGCAACAAACAAGTACGCGTGGTTGTCCGCGATCGTAGCGTTTGACGGTATCTTCATAAGGAAGCTCCACTCATCGGATCCGTATCCGGTCTCCTCGGCAAGTTCACGTTTTGCGGCATCGAGCGCGTCTTCTGCATCCTCGGGACCGCCGTACTGTTTGCCGTCACTTCTCTCTATTCCGCCCGCAACGAATTCCGTCGTGACCTGTCCGATTCCCTGTCTGTACTGTCGCACGCATATGTAATTTCCGTCGGTGTCGGTTGCCACTATTACGACAAAATCCCTACGGCTGTAGCTGTAGAACGGTTCAAATACCGATCCGTCCGGAAAACGGTAAGCGCTTTTTCTGATATCTATCCACTCGTCGCTTACAATGTGTTCGCAGCTTACCTCTTCCCACTCAAGTTTATTATCTTCGCTTTCAAAATCAATCTTACTCATTTATCACTATCCTGCCCTGTCCGTGCGGATCCGAATAATCTTCTCCTATCGTACCGCCCAATGATTCAACTATATAATCTATCAGAAGCTGGTTGTCGAGGCCGCTGTTCTCGGAAATGACCTCAGCTTCGTTAAATGCCGTATTACCGTTTCCGTTATTAAGAAGCATGAACGAATTGCCCGCAACTTTGTACTTGGCTTTGGGATCTATCGGTTTGTCCGCAACCATAACGTTCGATACTCTGCGCTTACCGGATATGCCTGTCATCAAACCGTTTTCGTCAGCCTTGCACGGGGTCGGAACCTTAAGATCCACTTCATATGTCATTCCCGAAACCTGAAGAAAGCCCCCGTTCTCATCGGGCAGATCACGGCAACACCATTCAAGTGTATCAAGTATTTGCTGCCCCGTCGCCTCGATAACAACGTTAATATTTCCGAACGGATGAACACTTAAAATGTCTCCGTAAGTAACATCACCTTTTTTGATATCTGCCCGAACACCTCCGCCGTTTACAAGACCTATGTCTGCTCCCGTACGAATTCTCGGTGCATCCGCGCAAAGATCTCCGAGATTTGTCTCGCCGCTTCTTACGCGCCTTAAAGGATGACCCTCTTCATCTTTATTGTCCGGATCGTTAATTGTAAGATCAACTTCCGTTTTAGCGATGTTGTTCTTTAGATCCTTTGCAAGTTCAGCGTTCTCCTTGTCGATAAGATCGCTGATATTGTTTTTGATTTCAAACAGTGACGGAATATCGTTGCGACCTTCCCATTCCCATATACCGGTCTCTATCGAGCCGTCCACGGCCTTGATGTGACTGTACCCGACACCGTTGAGCTTGGTTCCTACGGCGGATCTGGTAATTTCAACTCCTTCCTTGTTCTTTATCATCATCTGATCCGTATCATGGCTGTGTCCGTCGAGAAATACATCTATACCTGTCGTATTCGCGATAATATCCATGCACGAGAACGGCGCCGAATCCGGAATGTTTCCGATATGTCCCATGACATACACGTAATCCGCTCCCTCTGCCCGTGCGGCATCAACGGCGTCCTGAACGGCTTGGTACAAACGTGTTCCGTCGCCCTGCATAAAACCGTAAATATAGTTACCGTTCTCATCCATGAAATTCTTAGGCGAAGAAGATGTGAGCGATTCGGGTGTAGTAACACCTACAAACGCTATTTTCTTTCCCGATACCTCTTTGATGATATACGGCTCAAACACAAGCTTTCCGTTCTTCGTGAAGTTGCAGCTGATATATGGAAAATCAGCCATTTCGGGATACTTGAAGAATTCCTCCATTCCGTAATCGAACTCATGATTTCCGGGGATGGCCACGTCGTATTTTAAAGCGTTCATGAGCGGAATGATCTCTTCACCCTTGCTCACGGTACCGATAGGTTCACCCTGGACCGCATCCCCGTTATCAACAAGAATGGTTGTATATCCCTCGTCCTCAAGCGTGGTTCGAATCTGCTCTACTCCCGCATATCCGATACCCTGGTCTATACCGCAGTGTACGTCGCTTGTAAAAAGTATATAGATGTCATCCGACTTGACTGTCTCTTTCGCATCATCAACAACTTCTTCGGTATTGGTGTTTGCTTCCTGTGCCTGCTGAAGCTTTGCCGAGTTCTCCGCCATGACCTCAAGCGCCTGTTCAAGCTGCTCGAGATTGGCATTACAGCCGGAAAGCGCTATCGCGGATAAAGCGACAAGAACTGTCGCTTTAATCCTCTTAAACGGTATTCGTTTCATTTATATCTCCTCATGCATTATGATGTGTATGCTTAACTTTTCTTACGTGTCTTAACAGGTTGATCACACACAGGATCGTCAGTATAAGCGAACCGAACGCAATAATGGCGAATCTTATGATCATGTTGTTAACGTTGACCGATTCATATGCGATCGCATAGTCTGAGAACCTGTCAGTCTTAAACGTAACGGAATCATTATTGTTACCTACGTCTCTTAAGACCTCAACATCACCGTTATGATCTCTTATTACACAGAATTTTCTGCCATTCTTCCTGAACTTCTCGGGTATCGGAAGCTTGACCTCAAGTTCTGCCTGTGTGCTGTCTATAACGGACGTGACTCCGTCACTCGTCTTCAAAATAACAAAATCAAAATAACTGATCGGTTTGAATCCGACTACCGACTGTATCGCTTTTTTGGCTGAAGAGCTGATAGTCTCGTTTGCATCGGAGATATCGATATTGAAAGCTATCGGTATTCCGGTAAGTACTTCAAACTTCTCTTCATCATTAAGAGTCTCGGCGATAACATCCTCAAAATTAAATATTGTCGGATCGTTGTGATATGTGGCAACCGATGTTTCCTGCTTGTCTGCGGCATAAGTGTTATTTACCGTGATCTTAAGTGTTCCGTCCTCATATGCTTCACGAAGAAGCGGAAGCACCGAGTCTTTGTCTTTTATTATCTTCCAAAGTGTGTCTTCATCCAGATTGTGCTTAGCCATTACTCCGCCTGAAGGCGTACCGGTAACGGACGGCTGATAATCACTTGCAACCGTATACACATCCTCCGAATGATCCGAACCGTTAGTGTCACCGGGTATAATTGTTTTAATTATGCGCTGCTCCGGTACGGCACCTTCGGCAGCAGTCTCATTATTGTATGAGGTGACTTTTACCGTGCTCTTTTTGGATGAATCTTTATTGTTTTGCTGTGGTGTCTGACTCTTATCCGTTCCGGAATTCTGGTTTTGAACAGCCGAAAAACCTACAGCAATTGCATGCGCGCCGGTTACGTTGTTAAACGTGTACGACGATACCGCACCGATGTTCTTTCCATCAACCATTACTGCTGATATCTTGTATCCGGGCATGGCGATTATGTTGTATGTTGCACTTCCTCCCTGCGCAACCGCCAGCGATCCGCTCGGCGTGATACAGCCTCCGGGATTAACGATACCCGAAGTGATCGTATACGTTGCAGCGCCTTTCTTCATGAAATTGGCAACAAGATTCACATCACTCTTTATATTATCGATGACGTACTTTGTATTGTTTGACACTACCTGCCCATTTATCGTCCAGTTCGCAAATTCGTAGCCGTCCGTCGGATAGGCAACAGCTTCGACTCTTGAACCTCTGTCATATTTTCCTTCACCGTCACACGCTCCGGTACCGTCCGGATTAACGGCTATTCTGACCTTACATCTGTTCTTGGAAAATACCGCGGTAATATCTCTGTCGGAAGTGATATTGTTAAGCTCAACAGTTCTCTCATCACTTAATGTACTGTCATTTTCGACGAACTTCTCAAACTTGTAACCGTCGTTCGCCTTGGCTTTTATCGTCATGCTACCGCCGTACTTGACACTGGCACTGTCCGTAACGGATCCGGCATCAGGGTCGTTCGTCCTGATCTTGACAAAACACGTCTGCCTTTCGAATTTGGCGGTAAAGTTCAAGTCACTTTCAATATCGCTTATCGTAGTACGATTACTTGTTGATATGAGGTCACTTCCTTCATACCATCCTTTGAACACATAGTTGTTGTTAGCAGATGCTGACAGTTCGCAGCTGCCGCCGTTTCTTACCGAACCTCCTCCGGCAACCGCACCGCCGTCGGAAGGATCAGCCGATACGCTAACGACATGATCTGTACTCGAAATCGTAACGGATGCCTTGTCCGATACGGACGGATCCTGCTTCGATTTAGCACCGACAATAAGCGATGTTGCGGTCTCCGATTTGCTTACGGTAAGCGTTCCGTTCTGATCGATATCGGTACCGGAACTGTTGTTTCCGTTCACAGACCATATTACCGAAGGATCGAAGCTTCCTCCTCCGGATACGCTTGCCGAGAATCCGTATGACTTGCCTGCAGGTATCGATATTGAACCGGGCGTAATCGTAACATCATTAACGTACGGTTTGGGTTCCACAACCGAGATGCTGATATTTACGGTAGCCGTATGCGTTCTCGTGGGATCAGATCCCGAGTAGAACACAAGCATCGCATTGTAGTCACCCTCGGACAGACCGTCGCCCGGAGAAATGCGGAATGATATCGGCTCTCCCGGATCAAGGTTACTGTCCTTGTCTTCCATCGAAATATCAAAAGCCGTGTACATATCCGACTCATCAAACATCAACGGAAACGTTGTACTTCCCGTGTTGGTTACGGTTATAAGCTTAGGGTTCACGCTGCTGCCTATAGTCACCGTTCCAAAATCGACGTTGGCGACATTACATGCCAGATTGTAGTCCGTAGGATCGGGAGTCGGCATAGGTGTCGGAGTCGGTGTTTCCGTAGGCTCCGGGATCGGAGATATGGTAGGCTCCGGCGTAGGAGTCTCCGTGGGTTCCGGTATATCTGTAGGATCGGGTGTTTCTGTTGGTTCGGGTGTTTCCGTAGGTTCCGGAGTAGGTGTCTCCGTCGGATCGGGTATCTCCGTCGGATCAGGTATCTCTGTCGGATCAGGGAAATCTCCCCCGTCTTCAGGTTCCTCCGATGCATATACTCTTATTATCTGAACCGTTGAAATGCTCGTGGCCATAAGGCAGGCAGCAAGAAGTACTGCCCATATCCTGATTAAAACTTTGTTCTTCATTCATTTCCCTCCGTTTGAGAATCGATGTATGAGCAATATTATACATTATTTGCCATGATAATGACATATTTTAGATGTTTAGCGGGTGAAATTAAGCTCGAACAGCTCTGAATCGGTCAATTCGCGAAAAGCACCTTCTTCAAGATCCGGATCAAGTCTAAGAGTTCCCACACACAGGCGCTTCAGGTACACTACCTTTTTCCCGCGGCTTGCGATCATGCGCTTTATCTGATGATACTTCCCTTCGCATATGGTGACGCAGGCTTCTGTAGGGTCGGATTGAGATATTTCAAGAATTGCAGGTTTGAGGGCGGTTTCGTCGCCAAGCGTTATACCTTCGGCAAAAGCTTTGACATCCGCCTCATCAAGTGGTGCGTCTGTCCGGATGAAGTATTGCTTGTCGACATGATTTTTCGGCGACATAAGACGGTGTGAAAGCGCACCGTCATCCGTGATGATAAGCAGTCCGACACTGTCCTTGTCAAGACGTCCGACAGGAAACAGGCCCTTTCTCATATTTTCCGGAAACAGATCTATGACCGTCTTATCACCATCATCTTCCGTTGCGCTGACTACTCCCGCAGGCTTATTTAACATGTAATACACATGCTCCCTGTATGTAATGATGCGGCCGCTTAGCATAACCTCATCGTCCTTATCAACATGCACTGAGGGGTCTTTTGTCACGCTTCCGTTTACGGATACACAGCCCTTGCGTATATGATTTTTAACTTCACTTCGTGTTCCGGCTCCCGACAGAGCCAGATATTTATCAAGTCTCATAATCCGCTACCCATTATACCTTAACCGAAATCTGTTATATGCACGCACCATTATCTCGGTTACGGCCATGGATAAGGGCACAAGAAGAAGGCAGACGGTGCTGTCAAATCCCTCATAACCGTGTATTCCGAGTGCAATCAGATATACCGGAACATGAAGTGCGTAATATGCAGATATATTCCGGTTGTAAAATAAAAGCTGCGAAGATATGAAACCGCCTTTTGCCCTATCCTTCTTTGACTTATACTGCGTATAAAAATATATCAGGGATGCGAAGAAAATTATATGCGCAACCGAGGCGATCATGTGCCATATGTCAGGACACGAATACGCATAATCCATTTCTTCAAATAACAGATCAAAATCCATTCCGGGCTCTCCGTCAGGAGAATTGAAACAATGAACAAACACTGTTACCCACCAGCTGATTATAACAATAATACAGACAGGGAGGATTCGTTTATAGAACCGCATCTTATCGCTTATCTTCCGGTACATCTTGCCCGATGCAACGCCGATGAGCGCATACGGCAGGTAATACAAAGGAGTAAAAGAGGTAAACGGCGCCTCTCCGATAAGAAGCGTCACAACATACCCAAGAACGGGAATATCCACTTCTGTTCCGTATACGATCGGCGCAATTATTGCAACCACCGCCGCAAGAACAATGTAGCCTGACATAGTCAGGCGAATCTTAACAAGCAGCGCAAGAACAAGATAGATTATGCCCGTGATAAAGAAAATATTGATGTACTGAACATAGACCCACTCCATATAGCGGAAGAATTCCGACGCCTCCTCGCTTATCGAATTCTTTACGAACAGATACGGAATCGCAAGTGCGATCACATAGAGAAGATTCGTCAGATACTGGAATATAACCATCCCGACTCCTCTTTTGACAAGAAGCACCGGTGTCATGCGGTCGGAATATGCGATGCCGAATCCGGCAACAAATATGTAAAGTGCGGCACCTGTCATTGTCGCAAACATATAGATCGCCCGAACAGGCGTGCTCATATCCGATGCGGTTGCCTGGAAGGCATGTATTAGAAATATGAAGAGCATAAAAATGCCCTTCATATAGTCAAATTCAATCTGTCTTTCAGCTTTCATCTTGTTCCTTACTTTTAATATCGCATTCTTCAAGCTTCCCTTTTCGTTCATTACTCTTCGCATTCTCCGCTGTCGCTGCTATCGTTGCTGTCGCTGTCGCTGCTATCGTTGCTGTCGCTGTCACTGCTATCGCTGCTGCTTTCGTCGTCATCACCGCTGCTCTCGTCTTCATCACCGCTGTTGGTTACGCAGTCATTGTCGTTGACTTCACTGTCCGAAGGTACCTCTTCCTCTTCCGCATCCTCGCGGTGCGGTTCGGCAAGTGCAGGCTCTAAAATATCTTCTGACGCATTGTCCTCAATAGGCGCTTCATCATCCGCGCTCTCTTCGACAGGCGCAGGCTCTATAATGTCTTCCGACACATTGTTCTCAATAGGAGCTTCGACAGGCGCATTATTATCCAGAACCGCATGGGTCGGGTCTTTCTTCTCTCTGGATTCATCCGATTTATCCGTATCACCGTCCGGTTCTTCGGTACCGAATGCTCCTATTCCCTCTATCTTATCATCATCAATATCATCGATCGTCTCAAGCGGACCGTTTCCCACAGTAATACTGCCTGTATGATAATCACGTTCGCCTTCCTGGCTTACATATCCTACACAGGAATACATGTTTTTCCCAAACGGATCTATACAGTACGCCGTGGCTTTGCCACTGTATATCCAATCATCGTTAACTTGTTCACCCTGTGTAACATCTATTTCGGTTTTCAGAACCAGACCCTGTGTACTGAAGAATCCATCCTTAACAACAGAACCCAGATCACTACCCTCCAACTGAACTTTTTCATAGCACTTCGTCCCGTCGTCAAGTAGTATTTCTCTGAGAACATAGTGATATGCCGATACGCCGATAACACCGTCTGCTTTGCTGTAGGTATAACTGTCGCCGTTATCTTCGGATGATACCGATCCACTGTAAACGTATTTGTATTCATCATCATCCGAAACCTTAAAAACATGATAACCTTCACCGGCATAGCTATCACTGGCATCCTCGGATAATTTGTAAATGTATTTGCCCGATACGGTAATTGCTTTAAGATTCGCAACATCCTGCACTCCCGGGAAAACTGCCTGCAGTATTGCTGCTTTTTCTCCATCAAACTCATCTCTGTCGGATCTTAATACAAACTGCCAGTCAGTATCGGTACTGCCAAAAAGCGTTCCTTCCATTGTCATCCCACGGATAATGCTTCTTGTCGTATCCGTCACATCAAACGAAATCGTGTTGCTGTCAAGCGCAAACGAAAACGAAGGTACCGGCTGTTCTGCACATATCATGCTTACTTCCAGATAGCCTTTCTGCCCTTCCTTTTCGGCCGCAAGTCTCTGTTTATGAACAGCTGCCACAGTCATCGACGGCTGTACCTCAAGAATATCAAGCATAGGATTGCCAAGGGAGTGTTGAGGAGGTTCTACATCCCCATAGCTGTCAGCTATCTTAAAGCTTATATACTCCCGACTGTTTCCGTTATCATCTGTAAGTGTCCTTACTACATTATTGTTTTGGTCTCTGACCTGGGAAACGAGCTTATATAAAGGAGATGAAGAAATGAAGAGTTCTCCTTTAAGAGCATTTATTCTCTCTTTATACTCGCCATTTAAATACGTCAGATAATCAGTTATGAAATCAACGTAATCATTAAGATCCGATTCTTTAAAATACTTATAGTACTCGGAATTCTCATCGTTAAAATTGTTTATATCAGCAAGAAGCGGCAGGTAGATCGAACTGCCGTACAGATAATCCCTGCGTCCGTCAACCGATCTTATATCCGTCCAGATATTCCCTGATGTATTAATAGTATAATTCAGGGGTATCACTTCATCAGACATACCCATAGCCGTGATCCCGCCCATTTCTTTGTTATAGATGGACAGATATACAAGAAATCCCGTATTCAGCGTGTTATCGAGCTTTTCCCTGAGCCTGTTGAACTCACTCTTTTCCGAAGAACCGTAACCGTTATACCCGTTTTGAAAAACATCATCCAGATTGTTCTTCAGATGTGTAAGCAACTCGCCTATATCAACATATGAAGTTGCGCTCAGATGCTGATAATAAGTTTGAGACACTCTCGCACCGGATGTGGGATAGCATGAAAGAGCAGCCTTTCTGAACGCCATGAAAACATCATTCTTCATAGTGTCTGAATACTTATCGGTTCCGAGTATTTCCGAAAGTTCGGCTGAAAGATCATTTATCTTTTCGTACATATTGTCCATATCATCAGATGAATATGTAGCAATGGAACCAACAAAATAATCAGCGAATCCGTGGTGTGCCGGATTACCGATCTCATACTTATACGTGATACCCTTTGCGATCGTGCAGTCACTTGCGCCTGTTCCGACATCATAGTTAAGACCGTTTATTATATCCCGATACGGATCATGTCCTGCAGTCATCTCCTCAGATGCGACCATGTATCTGTAATAATCTTTCGTGCTATATGCCAGTTCCGTCGATCCCATAGTGCAGGCACTGTAGAAAATCACACCGAGTTTACCGTCAGGTGAGACGTCTTTATCTTTATACAGATCGGTTGACGCCAGTGCCGACTCAAGCTCATACACGGTTATGCCGTTACTTTGGATATCGCTTGTATTGTCGGTAAAGATCACTCCGCCTTCAAGTCCGCCGCCGTGATTGGACAATGTAAGACCGTAGTCATCCGCCGGAAAGAGATTGGTTGAAAGATTGATAAATCCGGCCAGGAATGATGGATCCGCCATATCTACGGCAGATGTGGATACAAGCTGGATAAGTGTATCGGATGTAATGATATCCTTGAAATGAAGGCCAAGGGACAGGTCTGTTTTAGTACTTTCTTCATCATCCGAGAGCTGCATCATAGCTTCGCCCGATTCAGTACTTACCTTTGCGATTTTGTCCTTAACCTCTTTGGAAAATCCGTCGGGATTAAGATAGTATATCCCCGCTCGCATTCCGGAAGCACCATGTTCGGGATCGTTCAGATAATCGTTCCCGTAGGTTTCGGTTCCGCCTACACAGAGAATGACATTAACATTGCTCATATCAGCTTGCAACATGCTTACTATCTCTGCTGTCACACGCCTGTAATCTTTGTCCCTCTCAAGATTGGTTCCGCAAAGATACATCATCAGGGTGTACCTTTTATTCTCGGAAAGTTCTCTGGCACGCCGGTAATTATCCCCTAGGAAACGGACTTGCACATTTTTGTTATTATTTACATCCTTGAACGGATTGTAAGTTACGAAAGAAAAAGACTCATCATCAAATGATTTTCTATATAACGTATATGGTGTTATATCTTTTGCCAGGTTGTTGATAAACCTTCGCTCACGGTAATCTGTTCCATTCCCTGATTCATCATCGGAATCATCACCGGAATCGTGATCCTCTGATGATCCGGAGCTGTCTGAATGTTCAGCTTCCGATGTGTCAGAATATCTGAAGACGGTTCCGTTTGTCTCACCTTTCTCTATAACGGTAAGATTGCCGCGCAGTACGGAATAAGAATCCGTCGTTGTCTTCCCGGTCTTCTGAACAAATGATTCATACAGAATATCCGAAATGCTGTCATCGGGAGCTTCAATGATATCAAACAGTATTTCCGGCCTTGTAAGAATTGCCACCATCGGGTCAAAGCTTGTTCCCGATGATCTTCCTTCAATAATACCGCGCTCAAGATAATGGTTCAGTGCATATAAATAAATATCATCCGGGCTTAACCTAAGGGCATCCTGCCTGACATCTTCATTTTCTGCAAGGTATCTCTCGGCATTAAAATACCGGAATCCTGTTGTTCTGTAGTTTCTGAGGTAATAGTCTTTGATCAGATCCGCATAGAGTCTCAATCTGTCTATGGGGCGAAGCAGCGCGATAAGATTTCGGGTCTTGATATAGTCTTCCCTGGATCCTGTCTTGCGAGCACTTTTGATCGCATCAAGAGCCTCTTTCACAGCGGCATCGTTAACTCTTTCGGCATTTGCAGATATTTGCGCCGCAGCGTATGTTTCCGGAGCGGCAAAAACTGTCGTTTCGGGCAGTCCTGCAAATAATGTCGAAATCGCCAGTATTGCCGCAAGCAATGGCGAACAGATTCTCTTAAATAACTGATTCATCATCATATTTTGCTTTACCTCGAAATAAGTTATTTATTCAAATTCTTTAGTAGTCATGTGGCTTCTATAATATGTAGTGTTTCGTAGTATAACTCATCGCAAAATATATAAGCATTATATATATTATACTCTTTTACCAAACTTTTTGCGGTCAAACCGTGGTCATGATAATCCCTGTTCTATACAGTCATTTGTGCGGTTTCTGCAATAATCTCACTAAAGCCGGTTTGATCGAGAATGTCGCGCACAAGATCATTCATGCCCTTGAGACTCACTCCTTCTTTACAGCCCTTCTGCATGATCAGCAGAGCCCTAAGTCCGGCAGAGGAAATGTAGTCAAGGGCATGGCAGTCAATCTGCACTGCTCTGATGACGTCGGATGCATTCTGTTTCTCGTACTTGGCCAATAGTTGCGGAGCAGTCAGTGAATCCAGGCGGCCGGTCAGCTCTAAAAAAAGCACACCATCCGTATATTCTTTGCGTGTACCTTAGCAGATTCCGGAGGCGTTTCTCATCATCCCCGGCGTTCTCCGGTAGTTTTCCATTTACGTATAAGAAGATCCTCCTGACGCCGTCATCATATTCCACTTTCAGATGAGTCCTCTTTCCTGCTTCGTATTGTGAGTGGTTGGAATTTAAAGCAGGAATAATCACCCGTCCTGGTCGCCTTCAGAGCGCAGTACATCCGCATCAAGTGCACCCATGTGACCCGCCTGCAGTACCATCTCCATATGTCGCATTGCAATGTACGAACCTGTCGAAACAAAATCAAACAGTAAAGCCAAGGTACTTGCGATAGCGATCCCTTCTCCCGGGATAGCCAGGGAAGTCATCAGAATGTTCAGGCAGATCAAGGTACCACCGGATACCGGCGGAGAAGCAAGGCTGACGATAAATGAAATGATCCCCGCTATCACAAACCAATCCAAATTGACCGGGGTCTTGAATAACTCCGCCAGATAATAGACAATAGCCAGAAACACTGTGGATACAGCACCGCAAAACAGCTGATTGCCTACCGGAACCGAAAAGGCTGAATACTCTTTGCTTATGCCCAAATTCTCATTGACCTCGTTTATTCTCACGTAGGCAGCCATCGAAGAAGCTGTGGTCAGCCCTATCAGTGTGGATGGCAGTATCTTCTTTATCAGAACGAAAACGGATACCTTGTATTTCTTAGCAACCAAAAGGACATATATCATGATCAGCAGCAGATAAACTGCAACAAGGGCAACGATCGGTTTCCAAAGTCTCACAAAGACGTTATACCCGTTCGTCCACAGCAGAGATGTCATAGATGTAAAAATAAACACCGGTAATGATTGGCAGATAAATTCAACCGCATGAAGAAAAATGGTATATAGCTCTGCTATTGCTGAATCTACCACTTTGACCCGGTTATCCAGCCCCAGGGTAATCATCCCCAGAAGTGTTGCCAGGATTACGATCTGAAGCATATTCCCTTCAGCAAACGGCTGAATGGGATTTCCGGGAACGATATCCAGCAGCATATCATACAGCTGGCCTATCGATGATATCGGGTTTCCATGGCCTTCTCCGTAGCGGAAGCTGAAGAAGGGATAAAGAAATACCGTGCTGGCTGCCGTCAGGATGATTGACATACTAAAATACCTTCCGGTAATATACCGCCTTATCTTTTCCGACATGGAGATACCACTCTTTACTATGCTTATTATTATCCCGCAAAAGATCAGTAGCGGGGCTATTACAGACAGCAGCCTGATAAAAATATCAGTAATGGGCATCAGTATATATGTATTGATGAATGATCGAACGCCCTCCTGCAGTAATCCTCCGAATATGCCGGCTGCAGCGGAAAAAAGAAAAGCCGTAGTCATTATCCATTGGGAACGGTCGCCCACAGATGGGACTACAATGGTGATCCGGTTCGAGTCCATATTATAGCTCCATACCGGTCTGACCCCGAGTCCCGAAAGCAACTGATCAGAGAAACTGTCCATCTGATCTTTATCCAGAGGATTGAAACGCTTACTCTTGTATTCTATTCCGATCCACAGTTTGTTGGTCTTTTTTGATAATTTCAGAACAACCGGGACGTTTTCACCGAGGCCGCTGAGCATTATGTTCAGGATCTCTTCGGCTATTAAACACATCTTGATTATAATGGCATTATCATTTTTGTATGCCGAAAGAAAGCTGTGTATTTCAGCTGATATATTGTCTATTGACTCCGGATTCAGAGCATAGGATTTCTCTAGCTTCTTCACTGTTCATCTTCTCCAAAATAGTTCATAATCATTATCCTTGCAGATACCGACCATATTAATAATGTTAGCCATAATTTTACCATATAAACAACATTCTTTGCATCCTCATAACACCCCTATTTGACAGCTCGATTCCGCGCTGTATGTTGTCGCCAAGCGGTCAAAGCGTAGGCAGGAGCACCGCTACGCGGTAACCGCATAATAAAGAACGGCAACTTTCACGCGAGCGCGAGTTGCCGTTCCTTATTATGCCGGCACTTCGTGCCTGCTCCTGCCTATACTTTAACCGTTTGGCTCGTTATCACTCATATTCTATAGTTGCCGGACCCTTACAGCTCAAATCATAAAGTACGCGGTTTACACCGGATACTTCGGAGAAAATACGATCCCTGATCTTCTTTAAAAGATCATAAGGTATCTCTTCGATCGTGGCACTTGTTGCATCGACCGAATTAACCGCACGAATGATAACCATCCAGTCATCGGTACGCTTTCCGTCCTTGATACCCGTGGAAGTAAAATCGGGTACAACGGTAAAGTACTGCCATACTTTTCCTTCAAGGCCTGCTGCGGCGAACTCTTCACGAAGTATCGCATCGGACTCTCTTACAGCTTCAAGTCTGTCGCGGGTGATCGCTCCCACACATCTGACGCCGAGTCCCGGTCCCGGGAAAGGCTGACGGTAAACCATATTATCAGGAAGTCCGAGCTGTTTTCCGACAACGCGAACCTCGTCTTTGTACAAATATTTCACCGGCTCGACAAGCTCAAAATCAAGTTCTTTCGGAAGACCGCCTACATTATGATGAGCTTTGACTCCGTCGGATTCAAGAATGTCCGGATAGATAGTACCCTGTGCAAGGAAATGTATTCCATCCTGCTTGGCTGCTTCTTCCGCAAACACATCGATGAATTCCTTGCCTATGATTTTACGCTTGGTTTCCGGATCGGATACACCCGCAAGCTTGTCAAGGAATCTGTCGACCGCATCGACATATATAAGGTTTGCATCCATCTGATCGCGGAATACTTTTACAACCTGTTCAGGCTCTCCCTTTCTGAGCAGTCCGTGATTAACGTGAACACACACAAGATTCTTTCCTATTGCTCTTATGAGAAGTGCCGCAACAACCGATGAATCAACTCCACCCGACAGAGCGAGCAAAACCTTTTTGTCTCCCACCTGTTCTTTTACAGCCTTTATCTGTTCGTCAATAAAAGCCTGCGCCGCCTGCGGATCCGTGATCCTCTTAAGTGATTCCGGTCTTAAATCTGCCATTGTAGTATCTCCTTCCATGTTAACTCTTTAATATGCCTCCCGAACACTTGCCGGCAGGCAATTACCCACATATGACAATACCACATTTAGACATATTCGTATATAAAATCACAAATCATTAGACAATTTTTTCAATAGTGATACAATACGCATATGAGTGTCATCGACTATTCTTTGAAATTTGATACAAATCGTTCCGAGCTTATAAAGGGAATGCGCGACGGAATCCCGATAGGACTGGGATATTTTGCAGTCGCATTTTCTCTCGGAATAACCGCCAAATCAATCGGCCTTGCGCCGCTTACATGCATGATAACGAGCATACTCTGTCATGCTTCCGCCGGCGAATACGCCGTATACACGATGATAGGCGCAGGTGCTACCTATATTGAGATGGCAATTATGACACTGATCGCAAACGCAAGGTATCTCCTTATGAGCTGTGCCATGAGCCAGCGCATGCATCCGTCTCTTTCATTTTTCCACAGACTGATTATGGGATTCGGCATAACCGACGAGTTGTTCGGTATATCCATAGCACGACCGGGTACGCTCAATCCTAACTATATGTACGGCGGAATGATCGTCGCAATCCCGATGTGGGCTGCCGGATCCGCGATAGGTTGTTTTTCGGGCGGCGTTATGCCGGAACGTATCGTCAGTGCTCTTTCCGTCGCTCTGTTCGGAATGTTCCTTGCGATAATAATTCCACCTGTTCGCGAAAACAGGCTTATCGGCGCAATCATTGCCGTATGCTTCGTATCAAGCTACATTTTTTCAAAGGTCACTCTGTTTTCCGGTATTTCTTCGGGAACAAAGACGATCATACTGACGGTTGCCATTTCGTCAATCGCTGCACTCATATTCCCGAAAAAGGATGAGGGCGGGGAGGCCGAAGAATGAACCGTAGTATTTTCGTATACATTCTCATAGCCGCTCTTGTAAGCCTTATCATAAGAGCTCTTCCTACAACGCTGCTTCGCAAACAGATCACGAACAGATTCATCCGCTCGTTCCTTTATTATGTTCCTTATGTAACGTTATCGGTAATGACTTTTCCCGCGATCACGGAAGCGACAAAAAAACCGATAGCGGGCTATGCAGCACTCGCCGTCGGGATCATCATTGCATGGTTTCGAAAGAACCTTTTCGAGACCGCCATATTCTGCTGTCTTACTGTGCTTCTGATCGAAGCGTTCATCTGATACTCCGCTCACGGAGCAACTCTAATTCCGAGCCTCTCACCCATAACCACAGGTGTCTCCATACCGTGTCTTGTAGCACGAATTATCTTATCATCAAGACACAGTCTGTCTTTCTCAAACAGAAGTATTATCGTTGATCCTCCGTACAGGAAACAACCCTTCTCTTCTCCTCTTGAAAAGGCATGTCTTCCGTGGAGGTTTTTGATCTTTCCGACAAGCATCGCACCTACTTCCATCTGCACGACCTTACCGAAGTTCTCGGTATTCATAACGGTGAACTCCCTGCAATTTTCGGTAAACACCGGAACCTTCTCAAGTGCCACGGGCTGTACCGTGTGAAGTTTCCCCTTTATGTAGTGATTTTCACCTTTTACACCGTTGTCAAAATATGCGTAACGATGATAGTCGTTAACGCAAAGTCTGAATACAAGACAGTATCCGCCGCGATATCTTCGCGCAAGCTTCGTGGAATGAAGAAGGCGTGGGATACTGTATTTTGACTGCTTGACGGGAATAACCGTATCTTCTTCTATGATGTAAGCCGAAAGCTTCCCGTCGCACGGAGACACAAACGATTCCGGATACATATCAAACGGACGCTTTCCGGGCTTGATACGTCTGGCAAAACAATCATTAAAGCACTTAAAATTATCTGAATAAAACTGTGTAAGATCGATAGCGTTAGCCTTAACAAACGGATCTATCAAAAACACGGAAGCACGCGAATCGAGAAACGATCCGCAAAGCTTGGATACGATAGGAAGAGTCAGGAATTTCAAGATGATTCTTCCGCATATTGTTCCGTACAAAAATCTGAGCATAATCAATCCTTAACGCGCCAGTGAACGTAAAATTAGCATTATGACAAACTCAAGAGCACCGATTCCGCACAATATCAAAATGCCCTTGATTCCGGGTTTCTTAATTTCGATCTTGGATACGAACAGGTACCCTACAAGAAGCATAACCCCGTAATATACAACAGTAATATCAAGCGGCGTCATGAACTGAAGAAGCATTACAAACGGGAAAATAAGTGCGGCACTTGTAACCGGAAGTCCGGTGTATGATTTTCTCTTGCCACCTTCTTCCTTCTGTCTCTTCTCTTCAAGTACATTAAAATACGCAAGCCTGATCATCGCCATGAGAACATAAAGCATCATGACGAGCATGCAAAGTACCGGCACCAAAACATCGAGCGGATTGCCGGTGTGAAGCCTCGGCACCATGGAAAACTCAGGGTTCTGCCACAACATTGCCTCGCCGATAATTGCCGGAAGAACACCGAATGCCACAAGATCGGACAGGGAATCTATCTGTATTCCGAACTTGATTTCATCTTCCGTTCTGTTCTTCTTTCGTCTCGCAACCTCTCCGTCAAACGCATCGCACAGTCCGCAGAACAACAGGAAAAACGTTCCGAGGAACGGATGTCCCTGTCCTATGAGCGAAATCGTTATTCCGAGTCCCGCCGATACAAGCGACAGATAAGTCAGTATGACAGTGTAGTTGTAATAACCAAGCATTATTCTTCGTCCTCACTTTCAGGAAGATTATCATTCGTATTGTTTTTCTTGAGCGCAAAATTTCCGACGGCAACTATTATAAGGCATGCGAACACACAAAGGTAAAATGATATTCCGCGGCTCGCAAGCTCGACAGTGATGGCATCCTGTTCACTCATAAGATCTGCCATTCCGTCAAGAAGCAGAAGGTCTATGACACCGATCGCACCCGGAATGGGAATGCTGTTTGAGCCGATAACGGAAAACGCATGCGTAACCCAAATATCGCCTGCCAGGTGTCCAAACCCGCCGCCTGCAAGATATATCATTACCGAAACACATATCTGCAGTGCACGCTGCAGGAAATTGAACAGAAAACACTTTACAAGCATCTTGTACTGTCCACGTATCATTTCGGAACAGTCCCTGTATTCGTTGGTTATCTTGTCGAGCTTTTTTTCATACTTTTCGGGATTCCTTATAATCCTGATTTTTGTAAACAGTCTAATAAAAAACTGTCCGATCGCATGAACCCAGTCTTCACGTTTGATCAGAAGTATTATCAGCACCATAAGCGTTGCCTGTATCAGATAACCTATTATGATGAGTATCTTCGATGGTGTCGTGAAGTGGATAAATATCGAAGGTCTTGCTATGATCGCTATCACACCTATTGTCATGATAGATGCGGTGTACATCACAAGATTTAAAAGCAATGCAACCGCGCTGACCGCACCGGGTACGCCATCTTCCATCATAAAGAACGCGCAGGCCGGCTGACCGCCCGTAGCCGACGGAGTGACCGCCGAAAAATAAATATCGGCCGCTGAATAAATAACTCCTTTGTGAACTGCTCTCGGATGGCCGAATGTCTTGATCACCGCCAATATGGCCAACCCTTCAAACAAAATGAAACACGCCGTACAGATGACCGCCATCACAAGCCAAAACGGATCCGCGTTCATGAAATATTCTTTTAGATCCTTGAATGAGTAGTCCTTGGCCTGCTGCGTAACCGTCCATATGGACAATGCCGCGAGCACGAGCGCAACAACGGACCAAATCTCGTTCTTTTTCTTACCCATGTTACTTTATGATCTCATCTATGGTAGTAACGGTACTGAAAGTACCTGCATGTCCTGCGATGATCTCCTTCATTCTCGATAATTCAAAATAATTCACGTAGCAAATAAGCGTCTTGTTCTGTCCGCTTATTGCCCCGTACGAATCCATGATTGTACAAGTCTTGTTGAGCTTATCCTTAATATCCTTTACAAGCTCATCGGTATCTTTTGTGATGATCGTAACCTGTTTGATCGCTTCAAAATGATCCGTAAAGTGATCGATAACAACCGACGCCACCACATATACAAGAAGACTTAAAAGCGCGGAATTCCTGTTTATCAGAAAAAAAGCCGCCAGGTAAACGCACGCATTAAACGTGATCAGTATGAAAGTCATACTGAAATCCTTGCCTGTTATCTGCGACAGTTTTCTTATGACTATGTTGGCAAATATTTCCGATCCGTCGATACACCCGCCCTGCCGCAGTATAAGCGCAAGTCCGGTTCCGAGTATCGCACCTCCGAAAGCGACCGCGATAAAATGTTCCGTGTTAAGCTCAAAAGAAACTCCCTCGAACACTTCGATCCCGACCGTATATACTATTGAACCTAGAGCGGCTTTGATTCCGAATTCTTTACCGAGAATCGCCGCACCGGCAATAAGGAACGGAAGGAATATCCCAAACACCGAAACCGAAAGCTTTATCCCGGTAAGCTTGCTTATGATTATTGCTATTCCCGCCGTACCGTAATCAATAGCATCGTTAGGAAGAAGTATACACGCTACAGAAAAACTTGCAAGTAATGCTCCGAGAATAATGAGCAGATATGACATGTAATCGCCGATTTTTCTCATTGATCATTCTCCTCATCAAGTGCATGAAGAGGCCATAGCTCGGCTTCCTTACAGACAGCCTTCACATCACTTATGAAAGCATCCCTTTCCTGTTCGGTTCTGTTATAAAGCGCAACTATACTCCTTTTTTCCGTGTACTCTACTATCATATCATGTTTTCCGATTTTGTCCCTAAGAGTCTTGTTAAGTTTGTCTCTTAATGCGGCATCTTCCGAAGGCATCTTGGTAAATATAACTCTGAAGCCCTCGCCCTTTTTCTCCATCAGTTTGATAATATAGCACATCATCCTGATATGAGAAGGATTGGTGACTTTCTTCTTATCACGCATATCATTCTGCAGGATCGTTTCAAGAAGTGATGACGTGAGCATCTCGCCGCTCTCGTTAAGAGCTACTCCCGAAGATGTCTGCGGAGTGATCTCACCGTTGTCTATAAGCCGTATGAATATTGTGGCAAGTGCCGGATCAAACTGAGTCCCCGCACATCTTAATATCTCGTTTCTGACCTCCTCGTCCGACAGGCGCTTTCTGTATACACGATTCGAAGTCATTGCATCGTAGCTGTCGGCCAGACCGATTATTCTTGCAACAAGCGGTATGTCCTCACCGGCAAGTCTGTCGGGATATCCGTTTCCGTCAAATCTCTCATGATGATACCTGATTCCGTCAAGAAGTCCCTCGACTTCCGAGCCCATGGATGTCATGATCTCATAGCCGAGTTCGGGATGCTTCTTCATAAGACTGAACTCTTCATCGGTAAGCTTGCCCGACTTGTTAAGAACATTGTCCGCAACTCCTATCTTACCGATATCGTGGACAAGACCGATATAATGAATACGCGTTATGTCCTCTTCCGAAAAATCATAATCCGCAGCCATCTCTCTAGCAAGCCTCCTGGCATAATATCCGACACGTTCCGAATGACCGCCGGTATATTCGTCTCTTGCATCTATTGCACTCGCGATCGTCTCGATCGTGTTGAAAGTCATGTCTTTGTGATTTTGCTCCCGGATCTTAAATGCCTCGGTCTCATCAAATATCGTCTGGATAATCGTGGCAATCATAAGAGCCATAAGCCCCATGCACATATACGAACCTAACATGGAAAAGGCCGAGAAATAGAACTTTACCAGCTCACCTAAAGATAAAAGAACAAACATTGCAACGCCGCAGGCTGTTATCTTGTATTTTAATATCCGTCTGCTTTGTATATCCTTTGCAAGATTTACAAATACTGTCACGGCAGATACTGCCATCCATAAATGAGAATATTTGAGGGAGTTGTACATATCGCATGCTCCGAAAATATGAAGAGCGATATTTACCATCAGCTGCGTAAAACCTAGACACTCGACAATGATATAAGATTTGTGATATTCCCTGTGCTGGATCTCATCAAAGAACATACACGCAAGTATTCCGACTATCTCTATCGTGAAAAATGAAAAATAGTAGGACAATGACGGTCTGGCAAAGAACAGCTGACGAAGACGTGATTCACTGATGACCCACATGCCCACATCAATCATTAGAAGACTGAGTGCTTTCATGGCGCCTGTCTTATATGCGTTGCCAAGAAGAATCAGCGCGATTAAAAGCGTTACACCGAAAAACAGAACGAGTATCGCTATCATATTGATAGAAGCGGATTCCGCGAGCACTCTGAACCAGACATTGTTACCGTCACCGATTGTAACACCGTTCAGAGTCCCTCTGACCTTGGTCGAGATATCTATTCTGATCGGCTTGCCCGAGTCAACGGAATTAAGTGTTGCCACTACATAAGCGCTCGGATTGTAGCGATTGACAACTTCAATACCGTCAGCGGAATAAACTGCCCTCTCCCTGTCATCAACATATATGCGAACATCCTCCATCGATGCCCTGACCATAAGGCTCATGCCGTCATTCAGATCGGCGGGCAGCATGTTGGTGATTGAGAAATTATCTCCGGGCTTCGCTTTGATTTCGATTGGGAGCGTTATGAGTATTTGTGAGTCGGGCCGTATCAGTTTCCAGTCCGTGTTAAAATCATGCGCATCAAACGATCCGATCGGGGCCTCCCCGGTCGTTGTCTTATCAAATACCGCAATGATCATCATGCCTATGACGATCACGAGTATGAAGGCTACTCCGATCTTCAGAGCATCTTCCAGTATTTCGGACATACTGCTTTTGGCTTTTCTCATTCCTGATTTCCCGTTGCGTCACTTACCCATATGACGTATCCGATTTTCTTCCTGCTTTTGGATCTTAGCGTGGCTATCCTGTATCTGTACGTCACGCCCTTGTAATTGTATTTTGAAAGAACGGATCGATCCGCATCTTCACGTCTGATGTATTCCGAAAGAGGCTGGCGAAGAAACGTATTAAAGCGTCCGCCGTTACCGGGTATCTTCTTCTCCATCTCCCATTCCAGAAGCTCCGGATAAAGAGCGGCGGCCTGTTCGTTATAGCCCATAAACCTAAGTTTCGTGTCAAAAAATATATAGCCCGTATTACGCAGTTCCTCGGCATATATTCCCCATACATTGGAGGTTGAATATCGATATGCTTTGGAAAGCGGAATCATCATTACTATAGCGGCAAGAGTGAATGAAACGGACAAAAGCTCCATCTTAAGCTTCACCATTCGCTCAAGCATATATGTTCCGACAACGATTACATCCGCAAGGAGAAGGATATATACATTAAGACGGCTCACAACATTTTTACGGTTCAGCGACACAAGACCGACTCCGACCGTTGCAACGGTATAAATCAGCACTACGACCATGAAAACCGTATGCATGACCCCATATGTCTTGGTAATGTACACTCCGAACGGTCCCGTATGATATTCGATACTCTTATAAAACAGATCTGTATTCCCGACATTACAGACGGTAATATATATCACCATTTGAACAAGATAAAGAAGTGCACACACCTTGTCAGGTATGTTGACTTTACAGACATTACACACTATCAGAAAAGCGAGCATGGGGGCAAATGCCCCCATTACATACACAAGTTTGTTTGCAAGAATTGCTTCCTCAAGTCCCTTTGATACCGAAAGCGCATAGCATCCGCCGTTTCCGACCGCTATGGAGATGATCACAAGGGCAGCATTGATATCCACGGTTTTGCCGTAGATTATAATAAGAGCAAGCAGTATTAGTACTATACAGAAGCAAACAAAATAAATCATATATCAGAAGATCCGGTGTTCTTACGCATCCTTCGTTCCCATATCGACTGTATTACATAAGCAAGCAAATACATATCGGCAACCGCGCCGATAAGAAATCCGACAAAAGGTATCATTCTAAGCACCTCAAGAGCCGCAATACCGATAAGTGCGGAAAGGAACACGTTCATATTGGGAAATACGAAACGCGCAAGCGATGCTCCGGCAAATGCAAGTCCCGCACAAAGAAGCAGAACATATGTGAGCATGAGCATAGCGCCTATCGGTGCAAGTATGTATGAGAAGCAAAGAAGTATTGCTGCTGCCGGAATAGCCATCCAGCTTATTATTCCCGTACCAACCATTACGCCGGGCTTTGATTTCATCATATCAAGTGCTTTGTCAAGATGATCGGAGAACAGCCAGCACAAAAGCATTCCGAACGCTGCCATGGCAACTATCCAATACAGACAGCTGGTTACTCTGGAGAAAAACTTCGATATTATTCCGGCGGCACCTGCGCCTTTTTCGACGTCAGCTTCGTCATCCGTTATACGGTTATATTCATATTCACCGATCTCGGCCGCATCAGAAATGACCGGTTCGTTTGTACTGTTAATGCTGAGCGTTCCGGAAATAACCGCGTCTTCCTCTATTGTAACGTCATCGGCAGAAATGCTTAAATCACCGTCGACAACACCCGTCACGGTTACTTTCGATGCGGCAAGGCATGCATATCGGGCGCCACCTGAAAAAGTGATCGAGCTTCCGGCTGCATATATTCCGTTTCCGAAAACATCTTCACCGATAACAACATTGTTGCCCGCTGCATAAATATTACCCGAAACATCCGTATATCCGACGGTAACACTGTTACCAGCAAGATAAAGGCTCTCCATTATCTCGGAATTGTTGACCACAACCTCCTGTCCGGCCATCATAACCGAACCCTCAGCTCCGGTATTAAGCATCGAAACACTCCTGCCGGCCGCAAATGCGCCGAAGAACGGGTCTGTCGGAAGTGTTACCACATCACCCGATTCAAAAATATTACCTGCGCTGTCCGGTTCTGCTGCAAGTACAGGAACACAGACAAACATCGCCATTAAAAGCGACAATACAACTGCCGTAATTTTTTTCTTTTTCATAATCATATTCTCCTGTTCTTTCTTAATATCCATTCCGAAAAAACATCACATATACGTGTATTTTAGCATATTTGCGCTTTTTTGGGAATGAGCATATTGGCTTGTTGATTTGGGTATTGATTTGATATGCAAAATGTGTTAAATATGTATGGACTAATCAGCCGGACATCGGCGGGAGGGCACAGATAATGTACAAAGATATCACAACATGCGCAAGCTGCAAGCATTTTTACGTTAATCCGGAAGGCATCTGCATGTGTAATAACGAAAAAGGACTGGCATTTCCTACCGCAGCCGATTACTGCTCCAATGCCGAGGCATCGGATTCAAAGCGCGAAGTAAACAACTCCGAGCTTCTTAAGCTTGTATATCAGCAGAGAAGGAACGGCTGAAACATTCAGGGATCTTATCAATGCCTCTTGACAGACATACTGCCGAGGTTGCTCCCGTGTATGACAAAGCATTTCCTTCAGCATCCGTAATGTGGCAGCCCGCCTCTTGAGCTATAAGGGCTGCGGCCGCATAATCCCATAACTGAATACGCATCTCAAAATACATACCGCATCTGCCTGCTGCAACGCAACACATATCCCATGCTGCAGTACCTGAACGTCTGATATCGACGCAAAGAGGCATCAGTTCTTTTGCACAGTAAAACGTCCTGTCACGAAGTTCCGTATAGTACGGAGCAGTCCCGAATACAACAAGTGAATCGGAAAGAGGCGAATCGCTCGACATGATTTTCTGTCCGTTCATGAACGCACCTTCACCTGCGACAGCACTGTACATCTCGTCAAAATAAGGGTTGTATATAACACCTAAATAAGGTTTCCCATCTTTGAGCAGAGCAATTGAAATAACCGAGGGTCTGTAACTGTAAATAAAGTTCGACGTTCCGTCTATCGGATCGATGATAAACACGTAACCGCGGCTCATCTTCTCTGTAAAAACATCCTGTCCTTCCTCTTCTCCGAGAAAAACGGCTTCGGGCAATACTCCGGCAAGCCTTTCGATAAGGTATTCTTGAATCTTCTCGTCGGTCTCGGTACAGAAGTTTGCGTGACCGCTCTTTTCCATGATCTTCGGATCCGATGAGCCGAGAAGTACTTTTCCTGCGTCTCTTGCTATATTTTCAATCTGCTTGGTTAACATTTCACAGTGCTCCTTTGTCTAGTCAGTATCGGGAATCAACCCCTACTAATCTAGACCTCCCAGAACAGCTCGTCAAGAGTCTTTCCGAGAACTTTGCAAATACAAATACACAGATTGATAGTCGGATTGTAATCGCCTTTTTCTATGGCGCTGATCGTCTGCCTTGATACACCGCACTTTGCGGCCAGATCTTCCTGTGACAGATCGAGTGCGGCACGTGCGGATTTAAGTCTCAAATTCTTCATATGCTCACTCCCTGTCACCTGATCTGTTATCAATGAACTTCTTGATGAGAAGCTCCGCATATATTATTACCATCATAATGATAACGGCGATATTAAGCATCGGCATGCCGATCTTTCCGTTTTCAAACAGTGAACCGCCTTTAGCCTGGAAATAAACCGGAAGAAAGTTCAATATCAGCGCGATTACAAATATTGCATGATAACGCTTGTGGTTATTGTTAAGCCCCCAGTAGACATCATTCCAAATACAGTAAGCCGCAAGTACAATACATCCGATTATGACCCCGGTAAATACAAGCGCATAATTCTCAACCGGAAGGTTATAATCACTCATAAAAATCAGCATGAGAAGCGCCTGGACAAATATATCCGTATAAAACGCGTATTTGTACGCCTTGCCTCTGACAGCCTTCTGACGCTCATCGTATTCGGTTCTGATCTTCCCGTCCTTATTTGCATACTTAAAAAGACATACGACCAGTATAAGTCCGACAATAAGCCCAATCACAAAACCAAATGAAGATGCATTCATAATATTTCACCCTACCTTTCAAATACTTTGATGATCTTTTTGAATGCATGATAACTCTTTAAATGATTTTTGTCAAGTATATTTTACATTATTCTTTTGTCACATGATTTTTGTCCTATTTTATCGACACATTTACGTCGCCGCTCGATGTTTTTGCGATGATCGAATTATTACCTCCGTCTTCTTTATAGTTCTTTTCAACCTCAACACCGTTTACTACAATATCGCCCGACGAAGCCTTAAGGTCATACGAGTAATCGTCGGCCTTTCCGTTAAGCTCGATGTCAACATCTCCCGATGAAGCCTCGCAGTCAACGTTTGTTATTGCGGAATTGTATACTCCTGTATCACCGGAAGAACTTACCGCCAAAAGATCATCTGCGTACACTCTCAGCATGCTTATATCTCCCGAGGATGATTCGAACCTCGTCTTTGCGACTTTGACCTTATCTCCGTTAATATCGCCCGAGCTTGAAGTTGCATTGATCTCTTTTCCCTCGATGTCATTGAACATTATGTCGCCGGAGCTCGATACAACATCTCCCGATACCTTGATTCGGTCAAGCGTGACATCGCCTGAAGATGATCTTACATTAAGGCTGATCTCACTACTGTTCTCGGGTACGGTAATCGTAAATGTATTAAGATCATGTGAACCGAATTCGAACATGACAAATCCCGTGGGAGGCTGTTTTACCGTAACCTTTCCGTTCTCCTGAGTAATCACGGGTTCTTTCCCTTTATATGTCGAATACTCTATCCCGAACGAATCGCCGCGCATTATAACCACCTCGGCTGATCTTACTTCCACATCAAGCGAATCGAATTCATCAAGCTTCTGTGATCCGGAAAAGGCTTCCGATGTTACAACGCCTTTTCCCGTTCCGTATTCATATCTCCAACCCGTTCTGCCGCCGAATGAAATTCCGAGAACCGTTGCTATTACTCCTATCGGGAGCATGCAGATCGCTATTATTAAAATCGTCTTTGCCGTTTTATTCATTATTCTGTCTCCTTTGAACTTTTGGACTTCCTGCGAAATATCTTCCCGATTATGAACCGCATCAGATAAAACAGTGCATAGCATATCAGTATTCCGACCGATAGCGTGCACAATCCCATTCCGAATATTACCGCTTTTTGTGCAAGACCCGGTGCCGTCCACATGATCACAAGAGATACGACGCCCGCTATGATTAGAGCGACAGCACTTGCTGCAAATGCGATAAATACCGCGATAAACGCAGCTATAAGTGCAAAAGCTATCGCGAGTACCGCTATTGCCAGAGGCAGAGACAACGGAAGTGACAGAACTCCCAATATAGACAGCCATACGACCGTTGCATGTCCCTTTACGGATTTGTTTTCCTCATACTCGTCGACGTGCTTCTGCGTACATTCATCAAGTATCTTCTTGGCTGCATCCTTCGCACTTCCAAGCTTTGCGGCAACATCTTCGCTCTCATCAAATCCCATGTCGCTCATGAGTTCCGAATAGTACTCGATAGCATCTTCCCTGTCTTCTTTCGGAATGTACATAAGACGTTTTTCGAGTTCTTTTATATACTCAGTTTTGTTCATCACTTACTCCTCCGTCCGTTTTGTCTCCCGCGCTGTTTGCCGGGGCGATCAGTTCATCGATCTTCCCTTTGTATATCTCCCACTCAGCGCAGTAATGTTCGAGCAACTTCCTGCCCTCATCCGTGATCGCATAGTATCTTCTGTTGCGGCCTCCGAACGGCTCGTCATAAGTTCTCAAATGCCCTGATTTTTGCAGACGCCGAAGAACCGGATAAAGCGTCGATTCCGAAATATCTACTACCTGGCGCACTTTCTGTGTCAGTGTATATCCGTATGAATCCTCTTTATCGACAATTCCGAGAACGCATGCGTCCAAAAGCGGGGCTGTCAATTGATAGGTCATATACATGCCTCCTTAATATTGTTGATGATATGATACTATACGCCATATAATATTATTTGTCAACATATATTTGGTTTGATTCTAAAAATTACGATAAATCCAATAAAAACGGGATATCCCGATGGATATCCCGAAAATCACCTATGCGTTATGAAACGTTCAACCAAGAAAATCTCTTACAGCATCGAGCACCTCGTCAAGATGATAATCGAAGCAGTGATCGTCGCCCTTAATCGTTACAAGCTTTGCGTTTTTATAAAGCTTTGCGGCCTTTACTCCGTATTCGTAAGGCACCGCTTCATCCTCGTCGCCGTGTATTATAAGAACGGGGCCGTTGTAACGCGCTATCTCGTCTTCCACATGGATCGTCTGGGCAACTCTTATATAATTACCCGACACGACATTATCAACATCCTGTACAAATTCATCCGGAATGTTAACGGGATCTATTGTTGATCCTAAGAATTTCCCGGCTCTTGCCTCTTCAGGTATCATCCATGCCGGCGACATCGGGATTATCGCCTTGAATCTGTCGGGACACATACCCGCGACGAGCATCACCAGAAGTCCGCCCTGTGAATGCCCGAGCAAATACAGATCGGTCACAAAATCAAGACTTCGTGCATACTCCGTTACCTTCAAAAGATTCGATACCCATTTGTACAACGTATGATCGCGAAACTGTCCGTCACTTTTTCCGTGTCCGTACATATCTATACGAAGCGTTGCATATCCGAGTTCATTGGCGACATTCGCCGGTCCGATAAGGTGCGGCTCCTCCATTTCGCCTGTATAACCGTGCACCACAATAACCATCGGACACTTTTTAACACCCTCAGGCACTTCAAGTTTGGCGTGAAGCTTGATACCGTCGTCGTCGATATAGAACTCTTTCATGGATACCCTCCCGGCAAATCGTTTATTCCATTATCTTCTCGGGCCACTTACAAATCCCGACTTCCAGAACGGTCTCCTGTTTCAAGTGAAAATCGGCATATCTGCAATACCAGCATCCGCTTATGCTCGGGATCGCCTCCCGGCGAGGTGTGTATGCGGGACAGATATCATCCGGCCATACGCTTCCGTCGCGCTTCGGAACCGTATATTCATTCGATTCTTTTACCATCGTAACACTCCGATCCTAACAATCTGTAATTGAGTTTACTCCGATAAAGACCGTATTTTGTAATCGCACGGATTCCGAACTTCTTTACACTGATTTTGCCGATACGGCGTCAATTATATGATCATCTGCACTTTAAACAGACCGTCGCTTGCAATATATCTTATCTCACTTCCGGTATTATTTGCAAATGCTATCACACTTTTTGTACCGATACCGTGATCATCCATCGTGGAGTACGGATGCCCTTCATCATCAAGAGGAACCGTACCCTCACAAGTATTGGTTATCTCAAGCAGAAGCTGCTGTTTGTATTTGGCTGTTATCTCAATACGTCTTTCATTCTCCGGAAGCTTTTCGCACTCGTGTATAGCGTTTTCCAGCAAATTACTGATGGCAATCGCAAGCTGCATCTCGTCGACTTCAAGAGCAACCGGAATGTTGGCCGATATTATGACTTCAATGTTTTTACTTTTCGCATTATGAACGTAATGGGTTATGGCAGCGTTAACCGTCGTGTTCTCGCAGTATCTCGCCGCGCTTCTGGGTTCCTGCGCAAGTCTTTCCTCCAGACAGTTCTGCGCTTCCCGTGATTTTCCGTCACGAAGAAGTGAGAGCAAAAGCGCCTCAAAATGTCTCCTGTCATGACGCATGGCACGATCCTGCTGCATGAGCTCCTCTGCGGTAAGAAGACGCTCCCTCATCGTACCGGCAGCCATTTTGAGAATCTGTGCATCAGACTTAAGCTTGTACTCTTTAAGCTTTAATACCGTGGAATCTACGAGCGCATACAGCTTTCCGAAGCTCTCTTTGTTATCGATAAGATCGTTCTCCTCGGGCGTGTATATCCTGTCGTTAACCTTTATCGTCTCCCCTTCGGATATTGCTTTTCTGATCTCTTCCACAACCGTTTCCGGATCAAACGAAAGTGCCGGATAAAGTCTTTGGGCAGGCATGTTAAAGTATGCAACCTTCCCCTTGTTATCGACGGCGATTACTCCTTCCGAAAGTCTGTCTATCATGAATTCCCTTGCAATCTCTGTGATACCGAGAAGATCATATCTGAAAATCGCAATGAACATGAAGAATGTAAGCGCCACGTTGCCGATTATGGAAATATCAAACTGTTTTACGAATCCCGGAATCGGGGCAAGCTGTATGATATAAAACGCACTTTCAAGAAAATACGCAACAATTATCATCCACAATCTCTTGCGTATAGTGTGATTTTTCTCCGAATTAAGTGTTGAAAACAGCCAGTAAAGTGCAATGAACACGTAGAAAATCTGGATCTGACTGATAAGATAATGTGCAGGACCGTTCTCGTGATAAAGTATCGGAAAGATCCCGCTTGTATCAAAGGAATAGCTGCTGTAATAAAGTCCGTTACTCCCAATCGTAAGTATGCATATATAGACACCAATATGAATAAGGAGCAGTACTCTTTTTACTACCGAAGGAAGTTGAATACGGCACAGCTCGGCCGCAAACATCAGGAGTGTATATGCAATGAAAACACGCCCCAGATACGACAGCTTGAGCGCAGTAATATAGGCTTCTTCGGATTTGGACAGAAGCTCCAGAACGTATCCGATGTTGTTGATGAGCATGGCGATACAACTTAAAAGCAGATAAGCATGAAGCTTCGACTTCAGATTTATGAAGACGAGCCAGACCTCGACCGCCAGAGCAACAATACCGGCAAACATAATTGAAATGATAATGTCATGCATGATCTAAAACCTGTAATTCATGTAAGCATCCAGAACTTCGGGATATCTGCTCTTCGACACGGGGATGATCTCTCCGCCCCGAAGCGTAATCTCTGTCCTTGTCAGCTTGTCGATAGCGCCGATTTCGACCGCGATGGATTCGTGGCAGCGCACAAGATTGTCTTCTGCGTGATTGTTTTCAAGATATTCGGCAAATCCGATTCGCAGCGTGGGCGGTGTAACAGCCTCTCCGTTTGACAAATGATACGTAACTATATGATTACGGTATTCGATGTATAAAATATCCTCCGCCCTGACGGTTGTATATCCGCCTTTTATCTTGATCGTGATGCTCTTTTCCTTATCAATATCGATCCTTGATAAAGCAAGATCAAGCGTTGAAAAAAGCTTGTTACAATCAATGGGCTTAAGAATATAGTTGATAGGATTTACGTCAAAAGATTCAAGTGCATAGGAGCTTTCCGACGTAGCAAATATGATCTGTGCATCCGGCTGGTTCCAGCGAAGCTCTCTGGCCGCCTGTATTCCGGTAAGCATCGGCATCACAATATCAAGAATATAAATATGCGGTCTGAACTTTTCGCATTCCTCTATAAGAGAATCCGGATGTTCAAACACCCGGATGTCAGCGGTTATTCCTTTTTTGGCAATATACTCATTTACAAATCCGCAGACCCTCTCGCGATCCGACGGATCATCATCACATACAGCTATCTTAAGCATGATAATTACCTTTATCTAAATATAATCACATAGCCCCTTCATCGCCGGCCAAAACCATAAGGGCAGTCTTCAGGATAAGTCTTATATCCATAGATATTGTCCATTCGGATATATACTTCGTATCAAGCTTAACAACCTCTTCAAAATCCGTGATTCTGGATCTTCCGGAAGTCTGCCATACACCGGTAAGTCCCGGCTTACATGCGAGTCTTGCGCGATGGTGGAACTCATATTTCTCCCATTCATCAACTGTCGGCGGTCTCGTTCCGACAAGCGACATCTGACCTAGCAGCACATTGAAGAACTGCGGGAATTCATCAAGACTGCGTCTCCTTATGAACTCACCGATACCCGTATGCTGCACTCCGTTTTCGTCAATATAGTTTCCTATTATTCTCGGATCATGTTCGATCTTGAACATCATACCGTCTTTGTTCTGATTTTTGTCAAGCAGATCATTCTTGATCTTGTCCGCATCAACATGCATTGATCGGATCTTGTACATTTTAAACTTCTTGCCGTTTTTGCCGATTCTCTCCTGCGAATAAATAATCGGACCAGGTGATTCGCGTTTTATGATCGGGCCTACAATCGCAATAATGATAAGCGCCGCAACGCTTCCGACAAGTCCTCCCGCAATATCAATAGCTCTCTTTATCCCATATTCAAGAGGTGTTGCATATCTTGCAGCCGACGTCAGTACGGTTATACCGGCGATTTTATCACCGAAAGGATGCGTACCCATATGTCTTACACCGGACACGGCAAAGTGCACCGTTACCGTCATCTGACGGCAGTCTTCCATAAGCTTGTCAATTCTCGGAGTCACCTTTGTACACCCGATATATACAGCGTCTATCCATTCCCTGCAAATATAATCCGAGGCATCTTCGATATCGCATACCACCGGAACGGAACATACCTCTTCTCTTTTGTCCTTTCGTGTAAAAGCAATACCTATGATCTTGTAGCAATCGCCGTTGTTTTTAGTAAGATTCTCAAGCGTTTCATCAGCCATGGAAGGATCAACAACAACGAGCATCGAATATTTCTTGTTCTCATTGATGTTTGTGTTTTTAAGAATGATCTTCCACAATATTCTTGTGGCATATGAGATAACAATATGAAGTATAAGCGTTACAAACAGGAGTATTCTCGAGTAGTCCTCACTGACTTTTAACGCGTACATGTATACGACCGCCAGCGCAAACACGGTAACACTCGTCTTGAGTGTTTCGATCAGTTCGAGAAAATACCCCCTTTTCAAAACGTTATGAAGTGTATTAAGCGACATAACGACGACAAGATCCATAAGGAACATGACAAATCCAAGCTCTTTGTACATGCTCTGTCCAAACAGTATTCCGCCGAATCTGAGCCACATGGCGAGAAGGTAAGCCAGCTGAAGGCTTATCTCTTCAATGATGATAAAGTCGATATGTTTTGTCCATTCCTGACGATATCTTTTGTACATTCCCTCTTACCCCTGAAAAATCATGTGAAATATCACTGTTTCCCGTAATCGCCGTAATACTTCCCATAGTACTTGCCGTAATATTTGCCGTAATATTTGCCGCCGATATCAACCTTGTTGAGCACAACACCGAGTATCGTGCATTCCGCTTTATGAAGCTGATCAATTACTCGCTCGGCAAAGCCCCGGCCGATCCTTCTCGTCTCCATGACAAGAACTACGCCGTCGCACTGCTTAGACACAATGGCACTGTCGATGACACTTCCGAGAGGCGGCGTGTCAATAATGATATAGTCAAACTGATCGCGCAGTGTTTCTATCGCATGAGCAAACCTTTTTACTCCGAGCAGCTCCGCGGGATTTGGCGGAACGGCTCCTGTCGGCATAAGAAACAGCCTCGGTATGTTCGTCATAAATATGCATTCCTCTAGCGGCTTTCTTCCGGCAAGGTAATGTGCCAGTCCTCCCGTGGTCTTCGACATCTGATATCTTCCGTTAAGCACCGACTTACGCATGTCGGCATCAATGAACAGAACTCTTTTGCCGGCCTCAATCATGGAGATCGCCAAGTTAAATGATACGGATGATTTTCCTTCACCGGGTACGCAGCTTGTAAATGCGATAGCCTTAACATCTTCTCCGCAGAAATCAATGTTGGTTCTGAGCGTCTTGTACGCTTCGCTTAAGCGAAAATCAAGAGTGATTTTCTTATTTATGGTGATCAGGTTACGTCCTTCGTTAAGCTCATTATTCATGGATGTCACCCTCCTGTGCTGCATTTATTTCCGATACGGCCTTGGCCTCTCTTACAAGCCTTGAAGCATCGGATAATGTTTCCGTAGCAACAACGTGTGAATGGGTGCTGCCCTTCTTTTTCTTTTGTCCTTTTCTCTTCCTGCCTTTTGTAAGATCCTCGTCAAAAACAGGGATTGATGCAAGAACCGAAAGACCGAGATATTTTTCGACATCATCGGGATTTTTAACGGTATCATCCATTATGTAGATGATGATTATGATCATCACCGCTATAAGCACACCCGCAACACCGCCTATTACGGTGTTTCTTATCGTCTTCGGGCTTGAAATTTCCGTAGGAAGATTGGCTTCTTCAACAACATTGACGGCCTCGGTATTCATTACATTGGCGATATGTTCCGCTGCCGAAATTCTTACCTTGTCGGCGATAGCTCGCGCCATATACGGATCAGTGTCCTCAGCCGTAATCGAAACTATACGCGTATCGGTCGGAACCGTGACAGTGATCTTTTTCTTGAAGTGATCGTTTTCGATATCAAGACCAAGCTCGGTCTTGACTTCCTCGATCACGGGTCTGCTCGTCACAAGCTCCTGATAGTCCTTTGTAAGCTGCGTGCCGGACTGAAGATCGCTGTATGTCAGCGATTCGGAATTCTGTCTGTTTATGACATATATTTTTGTGGTTGATTCGTATTTGGGAATTATTAAGAACGTGCAGACCAGATAGGTTGCCACCGCAAGCAGTACGGCACTTCCTATCACTATCCAGATCTTTGATAATACCACTCCGAGAAGTTCGATCATGTCTATCTCGAAGTCGTCCCCTTCATCAATTATGGGGCGGTAGTTTTGCTCCATATTTTACCCCCGCTCATTTTTAATTATCCTTACAGGATTGTCGTAAAAAACAGTCCCGCAATATTCTTCCCCGTAATGTTTTGCTATATAAGCCGCTTCTTTTGCTATAGCCGGCGGTCTGCTGTGGTTGTTGTGCGCATCCGTGCCGACAAAATGTACCATTTCGTTCTTTAACAGTTTCTTTATGAACGATTTTCTCCTGAATCCTTCATGAAAAGCACCGGCATTGATCTGTATCAATGCTCCCTTCCGGATCAGCTCTTCTACCGAATTGATATCCGATGCGAGTTTTTTGTATCTTTCCACATGGGCGATTATGGGTATGTAGCCTGCATTTATTACAGCGCCCGTACCTTCCAGAATCATTCGTTTATCCATTGTATAGCCGAACTCGAGAAGTACATAATCGGAGCCGGCCATAGTGGCGACCCTTCCCTCCTCGAGCCATTCTATGATACTAGGATAGTAATATATCTCGCATCCGAGATACAGCTTCATCGTGCAGATTCTGTCGTATCCCTGCGCCGCATCCTTCAGTTTATTAAACCGATCGCGGATCTTTTTGATATCGGGCTCCATATAACCGCCGTGGTAGTGCGGTGTTGCGATTACTCTTCTGATGCCCTCGTCGTACATTCTCGAAAGCATTGACAGCGATTCATTAATATCGCGCGCCCCGTCATCCACTCCCGGAATGATGTGGCAGTGGACATCCGTAAGACCGGTCATGATCGGAATCATTTATCAGTGAAGTGTCGCGCCGGCCGCGGGCTGTGATGCAGGATTAACTTCAACGATCGCTACCGTTCCGAATGCAGGTGCAACGAATCCGACATGTCCCTTATTAACAACACAAGGAACTATAAGAACCTCGCCGTTGGCAAGTCTTATATACGCAAATACGTTCTGTGCTCCATCCTTAAGTCCTGCTGCAGCAAACATTACCGGAACGCTTCCGCCCTTGTAATCAGCGGGAGGTACGATTGTGATCGCCGTCTTGACGCTGGCAGCCTGGCCGAGTGAAGCGAGACTTTCGGAAATAAAATCTGCCAGATCCGTAAGCTCCTCAGTAGTAGGTGTCTTAACTTCTGCTGCGGCAGCTGCTGTCGACCCGGGAACAACAACCGATACAACACCTGCCCTGGGGCTGGGAGCTGCCATAACAAGCGATGTCATTGTCATTGCAAGAACCGCCGTAAGTGCAACAACTGATTTGATCTTCTTCATTCTCTTTTCCTTTCTTTCGTGCATATCCTGTTTGTAATCTTATTCCGCTTCTGTATAAAACCTGTCGATGATAAGCTGTTTCAGTGCATCCTCATCGACGATGTATCCCATCTCAAATTCATAATCTTCAATCTCGCCGGGCTCTATTCGCTTCATGGTTCCCGGAACCGATGAAATCTTGTCCTCATTAAGCTCAAGATCAAGCAAAAGCTTGGCAAGATACGTCATCTCATCGATCGTAAGGTTGGTGCTGACCTTGTCAGCCTCTGTGTTGTAGAGCGTTATCGGATACATGGGATTCTGTGTTGTACGCTCCTTGAACGCGGGGAACAGCTTCTTTAAGTACTGAACCTGCCTCTTCATCCTTCCGATCGCGCTGTCATCTATCGATGTGTCTCTTCTTGCGACAAATATGACTGCATCCTCCCCCTTAAGGAGATAGTCTGTGGTACCCGCTTTCATGTTGAGGTTCCACTTCGTAAGATCCTCGGGAATATCAACGGTTATGCCGCCTACCGAATCATTGATGTCCGGTATTGCCGAGATATCAAGCGCAACGTATCTGTATATCGGGACGTTGTACATAAGCTCACTTACGGCTTCAACAACAGCTTCATTCGTTGCGTCTCCCTGACTGCCGTAGCTGTGCTGTACGGCTATCGGTGCCTTTTTCTTTGCGGCAACCTGATCGTTAAAATCAAGCACTTTGACGGTTGTCACGGTATCTCTTGGAATACTTATAAAGCTGACGGTCTTTTTTACGGCATCTACCGTACCGAGTATGAGCGTATCCGCCTGATAAGGATTGGCATCATCCTCCGCATCCCCTTTCAGGCCGTAGTCATCGATACCCATAACAAGTATGTTTATAAGATTATCGTTGTACCTGTACTTTTTGCCGTTATATGTTATCGTCACACCGTCGCGGTATTTGTCATCGGCAGACTGCGCGCCGGCTTCATCAAGCTCGCTTACCTTATGCACCGGTACATTGAACTCCTCGTTGGCCTGGAACATGTCCGCGGTCAGATAGTCTGCCCGCTGCCATTTATGGACAATTAGTCCGACCGCAACGAGAAGTATTCCTATGATTACCGATAATGTTATTATCAGTACCTTCGCCCATACGGGCAATGTTTTCTTTTCCGCGTTATCCTTATCCAATGATTTTACCACCGGTATACTCAGTATCTTATTTCATCAAGCACCGCAAGTACAAACAGACGCTTGCTGTCGTCATCACAGTGCGTTACAAGCGCAATAACATGATCCGTAAATGCAGGCTTCGCATCCTGCCTTATGTTCATTGAAAGATCCCTCACCTCATCGATCGAATCGAAAAAAGCGTTGAATTCCGAGGGGTCATTAAAATCATTCTCGACGAGAATATGCTCATTCGACCCTATGTAGCAGGCAAATACCCTGTAGACGAGTTGTGAGTCTTCAAGGTATATGTTGATACGGTCATGATCTTCGAAAAAATCGGCATTACGGAATGCGGCAAGATCCGCAAACATCGTTCCGTCATCGGGAGCCTGTCCGTATATAAGCGTCATCGGGTCGGAAAAATCATTCCGGTTCAGTGAATCGGTGATTATCATTCCCTTTTCATCGGGATTCCCATCAATATCGTGCGTGAACCAAAACGGATCAACGGCGTCTTCGCAATACGCAATCGGATAATCTATATCGGTTCCGGGTATTTGAATTACCGCGTATACATCCGGGCATTTTTGCCTAAATATCTCTATATCCGCGACCTTATCTATCGGCCCGGCGCTCTCATACGCTCCGTACCATTCATCCGGACGCTTTGCGGCATCTTCTTTGGCATTCTTTTCAAAATCAAAATCAATCGCCTCCGGAGCCGACAAAATATCTTCTGCCGTATCTTCCGAAACCGATCGGGTATTATATTTATATACAACCGCTGCAATTGCGCCGGCAATCGCCACAAGTACAATAACTGTCGCCACGGTTATTAGTTTTTTTGTGCCCGACATCCGGGTTCTGTCGCCTTTATCGCCCATAGTATGACCGCCGGGCTACACAACATCAATGATGTTCTGCGTGCGTTCCGCTTCTTTGTCATCGATGGAGGCATTCTTGATCTGCGCAACCATATGTCTTATCTTCGCACTCTCGGCTATTTTGCGCTTTTCCTCCTTGGTGTACCGCCACATCCAGTCCTGCGTACTGATCCCTATCGGAACCATATCCGAACCGCATTCGGTACAGTAATACTTGCCGTCGCTGTCTTCGTGACCGGCTATCGAGCTGCATTTATAGCAGACATATACGTATTCGTTATTCTCTTCGTCCTGTAGTTGGGATTGTTGTTCGATGTGGTCATGCTCTTCGGGCTCTGCTTCGCTTACAACAACTTCCTCTGACTGTTCTTCTCCGTCATCCGAATCTTCGGTTTCCGGATTCGCTTCGGCTTCCGATTCATCTTCTTCCGGTAGCGCTTCCGTCGCTTCCTCTTCCCGTTTCTTTGAAGACTCGGCAAAAAGCTGCTCGACAAAGTCGGCAACCGCCTCAACAGAGCCTTCTTCAGGCTTCTTATTGCGCTTAACTTCCGGTTCGCCTACGTTCCATGGGTCTGCAAGGAGCTCTTCTTCCGGAAAAGTCTTGGCTATGATCGCCTCTTTGGCCGAAGTGGTCATTCTGTTCCAATCGTCCGATTCTATTCCAAGCGGAGTAAGAGAAGTGCCGCATCTTGGGCATTCCCCCGCAACATTCTCGATCAGATCCACATATCTGCAGTTTTCACAGCATCCGATGTGCATGATTTTCCCCTCATCATCATAGAATTCTACCATATTATGTAAATAACATCAAGGTTAACATAAAAATTTTTTGCCTTTTTTTCAGTATTTTGGTCAATATAACGTTTCCGATCCGGTCAAGCCAGCTCAAGCTGCCTGATATAATACCCCGGAGACACCTCACGCACCAGGTTTTCTATCTCCAGCTTTGTAAGTATAATCATAGCGTTGTTTGACGGCATATTCGCATCTCTTGCTATTTCATCAATGCTTTTGGGCTCAATCGTAAGAATATCCAGCACTGCTCTCATCTCTTCCGGAATGCCCGTATCATCCGCTACCGTTTGAGGCCCTTTAATATCGCCAAGCTTTATCTGTCTGTTAATACCAAGCACATCGAGCACCGCCTCCACGCTCGTAGCCGGAAGCGCACCCTGATACAGCAGATTGAGGCATCCTGTACTGAGCTTATCGGTAAGCCTTCCCGGCACGACCATGACGGTTCTCCCCTGATCTATCGCCAAATCAACAGTGATCTTTGTCCCGCTCTTCGCACGGGCTTCCACAACTATCAAAGCATCACAAAGGCCGGATATAAGTCTGTTCCTCGGCGGAAAACGCCTTGATTCGGCCGCGGTTCCGGGCGCATACTCACTTATAACCCCATTTCCGTTTTCGCACAATCTCTTATACAGAATTTTGTTCCGTGCAGGGTATGTTATGTCAACTCCGCAGCCGAGTATGGCGTACGATTTTCCTCCAGCCGCAATTGCCGCGGTCTGTGCTATACCGTCTATACCCCATGCCATTCCGCTGATAATCCGAATGCCCTCCTTGGCCAATCTGTCTCCGAAGTATTCAGCCATAAGCCGCCCATATTCGCTGCATTCCCGCGCTCCGACAATTGCGACCGATGGGGTCAATTCGTCCGGCAGGCTCCCTTTAACGAACAAGCCGTACGGCTTACTAGCAATATCACGCAGCCTTATGGGGTAATCATCGTCTGTGTGGTTAACATAACTTATCCCCTTCTCCATCATCGTATAATATGCGGCCTCAATATTATCCCTTGGCAGTTTCTTCTCCTCGAAATAACCTGCAAGTCTGTCGGTTATACCGAGTCCCTCAATCATTTGTTCTTTGCTCATATCATAAAAGGCGTGAGATCCTCCAGCCTCGTTGACTATGTTGATCAAATTCCCAATATATCCGTCCTGGAGCGTTGCCGCCCAATAATCGTAAATCCGTTCTTCCATAATAATTCCTTCCTGTATATTGTTCTATGCAAGCCCCGAATAGATTATGATCTATAAGGGGCGTACCTGGTGCGAGGCAAAGTATTTGCCTCACACCTTTCCAAGACTAATGTCAATCCATGATTATTCTGCTAGAAGCTAACCTTCAGTCGCACCGCCTCCATCAGCGCCTCCTCCGTTATATCCGCACTCCCCGCCAGATCCGCTATCGTCCTTGCGACCTTAAGCACCCTGTAATATGTCCTCGCACTCATCCCGTGCTTATCGGCCAAAAGCTTCATGATCCCCGCCTCGTCAGGTCCAAGCGCGCAGAATGCTTCTATCTCGCGGTTTCCCATCTGCGAATTGAAGCTTATCCCGCATTCGGCAAACCTCTTCTTCTGTATGTCATGTGCCGCCATTACTCGTGCACGGATCGAATCGGAGCTCTCCGGCTCTTCTTTTGTTTGGATATCAAACGGGGATACTTTCTCGGCCTGAATACATATATCCATCCTGTCAAGAAACGGACCCGAGATCTTGGACAGATACCTTGTCCTCGCGGTCAGGTCGCACCTGCACTTGTTAAGATCCGGGTAGTTTCCGCACGGGCACGGATTTGCCGCGGCAACAAGCATGAAATCGGCAGGAAACGTGCATATATCGCGATTTCTTATGATGTGCACTTTGCCGTCCTCAAGCGGCTGACGAAGCGCCTCAAGAGCCCTTCTTGAGAACTCCGGTATCTCATCAAGGAACAGCACTCCTTTATGTGCAAGACTAACGGCTCCCGGTCTCGGAACAACACCGCCTCCGACGAGCGAGATATCGGTTGAGGTACTGTGGGCCGCTACGAACGGTCGCTGCGTTATTAACGGTTCATTTGGCCGAAGAGCCCCTCTTACACTGTAGATACCCGAAACTTCGAGACACTCTTCCTCCGAAAGCGGAGGCATTATCGACGGTATAGACTTTGCTATGAGCGTCTTGCCGGCCCCGGGCGGTCCGATCATAATGATATTATGTAAACCTGCTGCCGCTATCTCCACACCTCTTCGCGCCGTTTTCTGCCCTTTGATGCGCGAAAAATCATGTTCATATACGGGTCTTTTCCCAAGAAGCGTACGCAGGTGACTTTTCATCGGTGTAAGGTCTTTCTTGCCTTGTAAGTACGCCACCGCCTCTTTCAGCGACTCAACTCCGTATACCTCCAAATCTTCTACTACCGAACCTTCCGCAAGGTTTCCCGACGGAATGATACATTTACGTATCCCCGACGCTTTGGCCTTAAGTATCATTGGCAGTATGCCCCTTGCAGAGCTGACATCTCCCGAAAGCGACAGTTCCCCCGCGATAAAATATCCGCCAAGACTTTGTCCGTCTATAACCTCCATACAGGCCAGCACCGACAGCGCCACGGGAAGATCGAATCCCGTGCCTGATTTTTTTACATCTCCCGGTGACAGGTTCACCGTGATACGTGATACCGGAAGATCATAACCCGAATTCTTAAGAGCCGTCCTTACCCTGTCTTTGGCCTCTCTTACTTCACTTCCCACATAACCTACAATATCAAAGCACGGAAGACCGTTTGAAATATCGGTCTCCACATGAACCGGATAGCTCTCTATACCGTGAACCCCTCCGGATAATACCGAACAAAACATAATAAAACCTCCAAAACACTTAATATAAATGCACAGCAAAACAAACCCGGCAATAAGACGGGTTACTCTCCGATAGATTGTTTATGGGATTATCGATGATCAGAACGATCACCGAAGCAAAAGTACTGTATCTTTATGATTTTACAGCCGTCATGGCTGCTTTGACCTCATCCTCGTTCATGACATACCTGTTGTCGTATGTCCTCATGATGTCAACTATCTCTATATCGGCATACAATGCCGTCATAGCCAGGTCGATGATCGTGTTCGTTGAGAAACACAATACCATCGGGCGGAAAATATCCTGCTCATTGGCAGAGATTACAAGGGCCTTCTCACCTGTCGACAACTCGACAGATACACCCTCCGAAAGAAGGTTGATACTGTCAATCAATGCCTTTACAGCGGCGGGTTCGAAATATTCGGGATTGTTCATAAGAGCTTTGATCTGGACGAACTCCGACTGAGGCTCTCCGGCGCTGTTGATCGCAGTCATGCGGTCATATTCCTCGGCAACGCACAAAACCTTGGCACCGGTAACCATCTTGATACTCTTGTCGACCTCTTCACCTTTGTGATAGGCTTCGAGTCTTTTGTATGTCTGAAGCACCACACGCTTGATATTCGGTGAAGATGCAAACGTGGACTCAATTATTCCGATTCCCGTGAGTTCCGCTGCCTTAAGCTCAGCCTCTTCATCCTCGGTTATATCTTCCTTGACGAGAAGCTGCGGATCCGCCGTAAGCTTTCCTATATCGTGAAGTATTGCGCATACAACCGCCTCTGTTGTCTCCTCCTTACGCACATTCATCTTATGACAGATCATCGCCGTAAGAATCGCAACATTAAGAGAATGCTTGTAAACAAAATCTTCCTTGCTTCGAAGATTCTGAAGGAAATTAATCTTATGATCGAGGCGCCCGTAACTGCGCACAATGTTCTCCGCAAGAGAATAAATTCTGTTATTCTTGCCTTTTTCCAGAACAGAACGAAGCTCTTCTTCAACCGAGAAGACCGTGACCATCTGGAACTTCTCAAACTCTATATCCTCTTCCGACTGAGGCGGGAGCGGTTCCGCGGGCTCAAGTATGTATATTCCTATGAGCTTGAAATTACGCACACTTTCTATGCCCTGCTGCGTGAGCTTGGAATTACGGTCATACAGCAGAACGCCCTTGTTGTTGTAAATTGGCTTGGCCAATCTCATTCCCATTTTGAGATCTTCGGTCTTTACAAACTTCATCTGTACTTCTCCATGAATACCTCAAATTCGTCGGTAGGGATAGGTCTCGAATAGTAATAGCCCTGAACCGTATCACATCCAATATTGGCAAGAAAATCAAGCTGCTCCTGTGTCTCTACACCTTCCGCGATTACAAGAAGTCCGAGCTGCTTAGCCATGCGTACCGATGCTTCAACTATGATCTTACCTCTGTCGGTAGACATTATCTCATCAAGGAAGAATCTGTCGATCTTAAGTGTGTCAACCGGAGCATTACGAAGCATGTTGAGCGACGAATAACCGCTTCCGAAATCATCCATCATAATATTGAATCCGCATTTCTTAAGCGATGCCATCTCTCCGAAGAGCTCATCCACATCTTCCATGAACAGATTCTCGGTTATCTCAAGTTCCAAGTACTTCGGTGCTATATCATATTTATGTACAAGATCAAGCAGTATATCGGAAAGGTTTGTATTACCGATATGCACTCTTGATATGTTGACTGAGATTGGAAGGTAAATTCCTCTCTGCTGCAAATCATGCAAATACTGACATGCAAGTTCCCAAACGTATGCATCCATCTTTGTAATGAATCCGTTACTCTCAAAGAGTGAGAGGAACTGCGCAGGAACAAGTATTCCTTTTATCGGATGTTTCCAGCGTACAAGCGCTTCCGCACCGCATATCTTCCTCGTTGCCAGATCGATCTGCGGCTGCAGGAACATAACGAATTCTTTGTTATCAAGTGCCGTGTTCATCTCTTCTTCGATCTCGGCCTGCTCACGCATCTTGAGCCTGATAACGTCATCATATACGGCATAGTTCGTAAGAGCGTTGCCCTTAACCTGCTTCTTAACGGCCCTTGCACGGTCGCACATGAGTCTTATCGGTATATCCCTGTCGGTTATCTTATATATTCCGTAGGTAAGCGAAATAGCCATCGGAACAACTCTCGCGGAACGAACTTCGGACGAAAGCTTGGACATATACTGCACAAGATCCTGATCCGTCTTGTATTTAAGAAGTATCGAGAATACATCGCCCTGATAACGCTTTGCGATTGAATCCTTCGGCGATACTTCCCTGATCGTCTTGCCGACTGTCTCAAGTGTTCTGTTTCCGGCGTCTATTCCGTACCTGTCGTTGATAAGACGGAATCTGTCAACGTCTATCGAGATTATCACGAACTTGTCATCCGGAGAATTGCCGATAATACTTGATGCTTTCTTGTAGAACGTCTCGGAATTGTAGAGTCCCGTCATCGAATCGTAATCCGCACGGTATTCCATCTCTGCCTTGATCTTCATCTCAGCGTTAACGTTCTGCAGCGTTCCGAGGTATCTTACCGGAACGTTGTTAAGACCGCGAAGCGTCTGCAGTACGATCGTATACCACACAGGCACTCCGAACCTGTTGATTATTCTGACGGTCGTCCTCTGAATCATAGCGGATGATTTTGCCGCCTCTATGAACTTGTCAAACTGCTCCTGATCATCGGTATGAACCTTGAGCGAAGAGATAAGCGACCACTCGTTGGAAAGAGCTTTCTTGTCGATCTCAAATACATCCTCAAAATTCGAACACAGGTAATAACTTCCGTCAGCAACTGTATATTCGTATACGAGTATTCCGATCATGTCATTGACATTCTCATATCTCTCGTAGTTAAGAGCCATATCCTTCAGGATGCTGCTCTTCTCGTGCATGATCTCATATTTGATCTTGCTCTCGACAGCCTCTATGCTGCGCTTTTTGTAATCGTTGAGGTTCAGGCACACAACCATCACGCGCTCATCATAGCGGTTACCGTCGGAATCCTCCGCCTCCGGATCATACAGAACAACCGTGTACATTCCGTACCACTGATACTCACCTGTAATGCTTGCAAAACGAAGCTCGGTACATATAGTCTTCCTGCCGGCAAGAGCATTCTGCTTGATAAGTCGCTGGTCTGTGGCCTCAAGGAACTTGCCCTGATCTTCCGGATGTACGACCTCTTTGGCAAAGAACTCGCACAAATTCTTGTGATTATCTATTCTGACGTCTATAAAGCTCTTAATATTCTGCTCCTTAAGGCGGACGCATGTATTCTTCGTAAGATTGATATCCCATATGATATCCATCATAGCAACGAGTGATTCCTTGGAGCGATTTTCACTCTCAGTCATTGCTGCAATCTGAGTCTCGATATCTTCCTTGACGGAAGCTATAAGATACACGCTCTTTCCGTTACGCATCGTGATGCGGTTGGCGCGCATCGGTATCGTAGTACGAAGAGACGGTGAATAAACATTACAGTCGAATGAAGTCTTGGACGAATCCATCTTGTGGATCGGGCAATCGTGACACGGCTCGCCGTAGCCTTTGATCTGAGCGTAACACATTCCCTCGCACTTGTTGGCAAGTCTTGTTTCAAGAACTTCGTTACGATAAAGTAACTGATAATTGTCATCAACGGCATATGCCCAGGAACTCATCGGATCGAGGATGTTCCTGATCATTTCCATTTCTTTAGTAGACAATATCGGATTGACCGACGTATCGAGTCTTTCCATGTCGCTCGTATAAAGAACGTAATTGTCTTTACCGCTTGATTTGGCATCATTAAGTGCCGACAACGCTCTTGCTTCGAGCCTGTCAAACGTTGCCTCCTTGCCGTGCATTGCAGCTATACCGATGCTCACGGTAAGAACTCCGTTGTTGGAAAAATCACGCCATACATCCTTGACGGTCTGTCTGATGTATGCGGCACGCTCAAGAAGAATATTGGTCGCTCTTACGCCCTTCATCATGATACCGAAGCGATCAACGTCTATACGTCCTATAACGTCTGAGCCGCGGAATGCGCGCTTTAATATCTTGCCGATCTCGATCAGCGCCCCGTCGGCGCTTATGTCGCTGTAATGCTCTTTCCATGTGGCAAAATCATCCAGATCAACAATCATGAGGTTCGGAATAACATCAGCCGGAAGCTCGTCAAGATAGTTGCTAACCTCTTTTGAAAACACTTCAGACTTGAGCAGCTTGGTTACGGGATCCCTTGAGAGTGATTTTTCCTCCTCCTGATGCTTGGTCTCATCATCAACGTAGGAAAGCGTTCCGTAGATGCTCGTGATTCTGTCGTTATCATCCGCCTCAACACGGCCTTTGAACTGATACCAGCAGTATTCTCCGGCAAAATCAAGGACACGTATGTATTCCATGCGCACCTTGTCCATATTTTCATTAAAGGTGAAAAATGAGATGGCTTTCTCTATATCGCCGTCGTAGATCTTCCCAAGATACCCCATCTTCTCCACGAACGCGGATACACGGATGGGAATGGGAATGTATTTTTTGATATTTTCCGAGAACGTAATAACATCATCGATAGCGTTATACTCAAAAACGATGGTGTCATTAAGATCTATAGCATTCTGAAATAAATTCTCGCTAAACTTATGCATGTAATCACCCGAAGTCACAAAAACACTTATGGTTAATTATACTAAATTTTGCAAGAATATGCTACTGAAATTTGTGTATAACACAAAGCTTTTATTCATTTTGGCTCTTAGTCTCCATCGCTTTCTGCGCTTCCTCCGCAGAGATCACTTTATTGCTCACCATATAGTCCAGCCACTCCTTAACTTTATTGCGGTCATATCCATACTTTAAAGCTTCAACAAAGCAATCATATGCCATTTTCATAGCATCTAATGAATTTACGCGATAATACGCCAACCCCGCATCATAGTAACCCGAAGCCGCATAATCGTTACTGTTTTGGGTTTTATATTTCTCTGCCGCATTATAAAATGCCAATCCTGAATTATCATAGTCCTCTGTATCATAAAACATACTTCCGATCTTAAAGAGTTCTTCCGCAGTCAGTTGTACCTCTGATCCGGAAGCAAGCAGCTTGGAGTAATTCTCTATTGCCAGATCTTTTTCATCATTTTCAATATACCACCTTACGAGAAGATTCATGGCGTCCCCATTATTCTTTTCAGCTGCTACAGAGTAGTACTCGACAGCTTTATTGTAATCCTTCTTATAGCTATAATAATCACCCATGTATTTATTAGCTTCCGGATCACCTTTTTCAGCAGCCTCCGAATAATAAGTAGCCGCAAGCTCAATATCTTTTTCTACACCCTGTCCGTTAAGATACATGTCTCCTAAGTTCCTTGTGGCAATTGAACTCCCATTATCCCTGGCTCTATCAAACCAATCCAGTGCGTTCTCATAGTCAGGCTTACCTGAAGAAAGGTAGCCTTCATAATATAATCTCCCAATATGATACATACCGGAGGCAATGTACTCCTCTCCGGCATCATAGTTCTCGGTCGCTCTTAAATACCATTCTTTAGCTTCATTATAATCCTGATCAACACCATATCCATTCTCACACATCAAGCCCATAAACAGCATTCCGTATCCGCTTCCGGCCCATGCGGCTTTACGAAAGTATTGAAGCGCTTTTGTATCATCCTCATCTGTAGCTTTGAGATAATAATACTTTCCTTCTTTGTACATTGCATCAGAGCTTCCCATATCTATGCCTTTTTGATAATACTCCAGAGCCTTCTTCTCATCCTGTTTACCTGACTTTCCGGGAAATACCGCCTGTTCATCAAGATACATATCCCCTATTAAAGCATATGCATCCGCATATCCATAACTTGTAGCCAGTTCATAGTATTTCTTTGCTTCAGAATAATCGATTCTATCATCTTCAGACTTCCCAATTTTACCATGATAGTATAGATCTCCAACTTTTCTGAACCCTTTTGCATATCCTGCCTCACCTGATTTTTTGTACTCAGAAAAAGCTTCTTCAACGTTTTCAGTCAAGTCTGATTTACCATACTCATAAAGGATTCCCAGATTACACATTGCGACAGGGCTCCCCATTTCTTCGGCTTTTTCATAGTATTTTCTCGCCTTGGTAGAATCTACGTCGGTTCCTTTTCCGGTGTAATACAAATACCCACAGCTATTTAACGACGCAATATTACCCATTGATGCCGACTTTTCGAAAAACGCAAGTGCCTTTTTGTATGCTTCATGACTATTTCCAACATCCTCACATGATTGATGCAAATCACCAATACTTACATTAGCTATACCTTCAAAATAGCTGTCAGCCTCAACAGCTTTGGCGTAATACTCCAAAGATTTGTCGACATCCCGTTTCACACCGGCAAAGCCGTTTTTGTTTATATCTCCAATCAGCATATATGCCTTGGCTACTATCTCATGATCCGAGCTGACCAGAACTTTTTCCAGCTGTTCAAGTGCGATATTGGCATCCGCATCAACACCTGCTATACCCTTCTGGCTAAAGTATCCCTCGTAATAGTTGGCCTCTATACATCCATTAGACAAAGCTTTATCAATCAATTCCTTGGCTTTTTTAAGGTCTGTTACAACACCGTCTCCCTCAACATACAGATTTCCCAATCCAATTCGTGCCAGATTGCTTCCGGCCTCTATGCCTTTATTATAGTTCTCTTCGGCTTTGTCGTACTCGTAGTTTCGTTCATCAATTTTTCCGAGGTAATAATAGGCGTCTGCATTTTGAGGCGAAGCTTTCTGAAAACACTCATACGCTTTTGCGTTATCTTCGCTGCCACGATACTGTGAATTATAAAAAGCCAGTCCCTCGGACATATAGTCCTTGGATACTCCAAAGCACACACCGACAAGGAATACGAAAATGAGGGCCGACACTCCGATAATTGCCCATTTTTTAATCTTTTTCTTCTTTTCTCGTCCCCCGTCAAGTTTCGGGACTTCTTCATGCGGATGACTGAGGATTATCGACAGGTACTCCCTGAGTTCACGAATATGCGCATTCAACGGAGCCGAAACGGCGTCCATCCAATGTACTCTTGTAAGGTAATACTCAAGTTCACTGTTCATCTGCTCCTTGGTAAGCTTGAAAGGAACAATCGTTTTGCCGGCATTAAAAGCCAAAGCGACCTCATTCATCACCTGACGCGATGAATTGGATTCATCAGTGTAAATCAATACCAGCGCTTTTGACGCTTCTATTCCTTCCTTGATCGCTGATACCCATTCCTGACCCGGCATGATATCCCTCGGCGCGTACCAGCATTTTATACCATGCTGTTCAAGATCAGCAACAATAGCATCGGCAACATTCTTGTTTTTTGAAGAGTAACTTATAAAAATATCATATGAACCATTTTGTCCATGTTCTTCGGGTCCGGTCTTATCTGCGCTATTCTCAATAACACTGTTACCTTCATTCTCAGATTTCAGGATTGCGTCATTATCCATTAAAATTACCCCTTGTGATTCGTTTTTTTATCATTTGATATCCGTTGTTTTGCCAAGCAAGCGTACATCCGTAGTATATGTATTTCCATAGATATCATGAACTATATACCTTCCGTATGTTTTTCTCGAATCAAACGGATTACTGTATCTGGTCAAAGAAAGATCCTTGGCATCACAGGGCTTACCATATCTCTTGTATTTCCAATTGCCTTCATTATCGAAATACTCAAGTATCATATCAACTTTATCATTCTCTTCAAGATAATAACCGTTCGAATCCTCATCTCCGGTGGAAATGTCGCAGAAACGATATCCCTGGATCAAGCCTCTGGGGTGTTCATCATCATAGTAAACATACAAATATGCCTCATGATCATTTACAAATGCGGGAACAACTCCGATCTTTGCCTGTTCTCCAGTAGAAGAGTCAATATATCTGTCGCGGGAATAAAACGGAACAATTGAGCTTCCAACCCCTATCCATTCTGATGGATTCACGAGTGCCAGTCGGTTTTTGGAATCCTTCTGATAACAGTAGTCGTTTCCAAGATAAATATTGGCATCTCCTGACTTTGATTCAAACATCAATTCAATCTCAATGTAGTCGATTATGTCCCAGGATTCCTTTGACAGGGCTGTGGCATAATAACCATTCTCGGTTTTTTCGGTCTCTAAGGAATACTTCTTGCCTCCTTCGGATTCCTGTGATGTTCCGGGAGCTACATCATCCGGCGCATCCGTTCCGACAGTATCTTCCGACTCGACGGCATCGGTTGCAGCTTCTGCTTCCTGTTCAAACCCGCTGATATACCACTTTCCACCGTACTGGCTGATCATCTCCTCTCCTTCATGCGCAAGACGTCTTGACATGAAGCGGTCATAAAAATCGATGATTTTCTGATCATAGCCGATATTAAACAGTGAATAGCGGCCATGGGCATAATTCCTATAATCATTATACGGACTGTATACCAAAAGTCCGTGACCGTAAGGGTAATCGCTGTCGGTATATACTACCGAGCAAACAACTTTATTGATCAACGGTGTTGACTTGTTTGTTTCAAAATTGTTGGCTAATGTCATCAGATCTATAGAATCCATTCCATCATATTCATCAGCCGACATACAATTGCTGCGTGCTTTGCAGAATTCCGCATACCCATCAGGTTTCTCAACTATTTGTGTTAACGATGCGATGTAGTCGGTATATTTCTCATAAACCTCATCGATAATGTCCAGACGGATCGCTGACATCGAACCAATGGCCTTGGTTTCATGTATTTCTCTCATATAATCACGGGCAACTCTTTCACAGATATCAAGCGGATGACGATCAAGTAATCCGAGCATATTTGTATAGTAAACTCCGATACCCGCTACTTTACTCTCGGCACCTACCATATAATCCGCATGATCTTTAAGACACTTCGCCATTTCCAATGTGCACATATTACAAGCATCAAAGATCACCATATCAAAATCAACATTCGCGTTGTCCAGTTCTTTCTTAATATCATAGTCGTACATCAACCCCATCGTTTCACCATTGGAGAATCTGTATTTGTTTCCAAGTTCATCAAGTCCGAATTGAATAGGAGTACCGCCGCCGTGATCCCATAATACAAGTGAATAGTTTGCTGCCGGAAAGTTTTCCGATGCAAATCGAATAAAATCACAAAGATCTCCTTCATTTGACATGGTTGACTTGCCCATTTTCTGCAAAGTGGTTATCGTTCCATCCTGAATAGAGAATCTTGTCACTTCACCATCCGGAACAACCTTGTTTTTCCAGTCTTTTGATCCTCCGCACTGAACTATAACATTAGTTCTGTCCGGAGTATCCGCCTCAAGCATCTCTATTATATCTTTTGTTCCATATCCTCCGGGATGCTTCCCATTTCCCGATTCAAGATCACTTCCGACCATATAAATCATCATAGTGCGGACCGCCTCATCTCCTACAGGCGTTTTCATGGCAGGAAGTGGCGGTATCTCTTCTTCAAGATTAAGTTGAGTATCCTCTGTATCGTCCCCTTCAGTGGCGTCTTCCGTCACATCAACCTCATTCTGTGTAACGGACTCTCTTATATCTTCCGGTACGACAGATTCGTTATCCGAAGAATCTTTTACCTCAGTATCACCGGTTTGCGGAGAAGGATATTGGACCGTCAATCCAACTTTTCCGCACGCCGTCAGAGCCAACATGCAACCGACCATAATTGTAGCAACGGTTTTCTTCATTTTTGCATCCCTCCATTTGACACATTATCAATAATCTCTTGTCAACGCGCCTATCATTATGTTATGAAACTTGCTGTTTGCCTTGTTGATTGTGTTATATGCGTCTTTCCATTTGCCCTTATCATCCAGATAAAAGCTTTCTCCGGCATGACAATCTGCCTTCATTTGATAACCGTTATAGTCGCAATCCTGCTCCAGTGCTATGTTTCCGCCGTCAAGACTTATTACGACCGAAAACAACTCACCGCGCTCTAAATCAACAGGTTTCTTTAATTCAACAGTATAATAGCCATCATAATAAAACTTACCCTTTGTAATTGAATCCGCAACCAATTCACCATGATCAGGTGACTTATGATCTGTAAGTTTTCTGTAAACCCTGACCGTATAGTCTGCACCTTTTTCCGGCATCTTTCCCACGTAAACCGTTACTGCTCCAAGCGTTTCTTTGACAGTCTTTCCTAATCCGTTGACCCGAAAAATATTTGCACCGCTTTTCAGAAAACCGTTTCTGACATTCGGACATACAACCTGGGAATCATATGAATACTGATTATCATAGTCGTTTTCCGCCGGTGTCATCTCAAAAACCGCAGCTGTGGGGGCAATGGTAGGATCATCATATGACAGCCAGAAATACGACCCTTCACTCAAATCGGTATTATTGGACCAGCTGTTTCTTACAAGCCATGCTCCGTCTTTAAGAGGGGCATGAAAAAAACTCTCTTTGGGATACCCATCATCCCATCCCACTACGATCACCGCGTGGTCACTGTCTTCTTCTGACAGATCAAACGTATACTGACAATCTGTCTTTTCATTGAAATACCACCCATTCGAGTCTGCATGATAACAGATGCCGACAGCTCCGTTCTCTATGATCGCCTGTTTTACCTGATTTGAATTCTCCCGGATATTAATAAACATTGCATTACGCAAATGAGCTTCATCAGCAAACTCATTTTCCGGTGAGATACCGGATGTCAAGATTCCCCGGGCACTTTCATATGGAATAAGATTTTCATCAGCAACCCCTCTTCGTTTCATCAGAGACAGCGCAGCAAATCTGATGTCGCCTCCCGCATTAAGAAAAGGATCGTCGGGCCCCATGTAACCCATCCTGTCTCCCGTATCACCCATTGCCGGAAGCGTCCCGTTATGATATGTGGAATACGCGAGATGAAGTTCACTGTAGTCTACTGTCGTGGCTACCAGTCCCTGATTAAGCATGGATAGTTCGGCGAGCGCCGTTGCGGCATGAGCCCAACAGGTTCCGTATTCCCCCTGATCTCTTGTCGGTGGATAGTTGGCTTTAAGATAATCCAACAAACCTTTATCATCATGCCTGAGAGGAAAATACTCCGGAGGAGTGTAATCTTCCATGGGGACAAACTTAGAAAGCCCGTCACCTATTCCATATCTTGCCTCCTGAAAAGATATACTGTCCGAAACAGGTGTTACATCGTCCGCATAAGGAGATGGCACATAGCCGGAAACACGGTTGTATGTCTTCCCACCGTTCTTATACAGTCCGCACAGCAACATGATCATACCTATCAGAAGAATCAATGCGATAATGCCGACCGGTATCAAAAACCTTCTCTTCCTTATATTCTTTATCAGCGTTTTTACGGCACTATTGCCCTTATCACGTTCACCTGGCCGGTTTAACAATCTGCACACCGCAATAACATTATCACGATCCATCTGTTTATAATCCAAGTGGTTTCCGGTA